>QFCH01002388.1_pt1 | contig 742535 bp, 628 predicted proteins | sample 5346071 | NCBI WGS metagenome assembly QFCH01 (sample SAMN09062255, study PRJNA434731) | Human gut metagenome, whole genome shotgun sequencing project. | isolation source: stool timepoint B chromium assembly | host: Homo sapiens | collected 2015
GACTTTCTTGTCAAGCTCACAGAACTTGGCAGTCACACCCTGCGTGGGTGTGTGGATTGAAACATCTATCGGGGACTATTTTTTAGTACATATTCCGTCACACCCTGCGTGGGTGTGTGGATTGAAACTTATCCCTTCCGGCAAATATATGACAGACAAACTGTCACACCCTGCGTGGGTGTGTGGATTGAAACTCATTAACATCCACATCACGATGAGCGTACATCTGTCACACCCTGCGTGGGTGTGTGGATTGAAACAATGACGAGGTGAATACGTGTATAGACAACCATAGTCACACCCTGCGTGGGTGTATATGGATTGAAGCATTGTTCACTCGTTGGTCAAGTTTATGGAAGAATTGTAAGCATTCGGCCTCTTGTGTATTTCTCTTCAAGCTGTTATAAAATCAAAAGCCAAACGAAGTACGTTAGGCTTTTGACTTTGTTATGACTGGAAAAAACACGCACAATCCCGGATGCTTATCTTTTGTCTGTCTTCTTTTGTGGTTTCACCTAGGTGACAATACATTGGCATCTAAGTGGAGAGGCGTAGTCACCCAAGTGATACGCTTGCTTCACCTTGGTGAAACTATAAATTCAACTAAGCGTTCCAGAGTAAATATATTATATTTTTTACTATACTATTCCTTGTTGTTTATTTGTTATATTGTTGATTATTAATGTGTTATTGTCTGTTTGTGTCGATTGTTTTTTCTTATCTTTATAAAATATATTAAAACATAAACTAACATGGAAATTGGTATAATTGACCTTTGTAAACAAATAGAAGATCCTAGTATGAACCGCAAGAAAGTCCATAAAATGGAAACTAGTATCTATATATTCATTGCTGCTGTAATCTGTGAGGTCCAGTCCTGGAATGAAATTGAGGAATTTGGCAATTCGAAAATTGCTTTTTTCAAGAGTCGCATACCCGGCCTGGAGTTCATCCCCAGTCATGATACTTTTAACAGATTCTTCAGTATGATAAAGCCCGATTATTTTGAGTTGATCTTCCGTAATTGGGTAAAACGAGTCTGTCTGGAGGTGAAAGGCGTTGTAGCTATAGATGGCAAGCTCATGCGTGGTCCAAGCCAATGTGATGGAGAACATACTAGGGGAAAAGAAGGATTCAAATAATGGATGGTTTCCGCCTGGTCTGCCGCTAATGGAATTTCTTTAGGTCAGGTGAAAGTAGATGACAAAAACAATGAGATTACAGCTATTCCATTGTTAATTAACTCTTTGGAACTAAGTGGTTGTATTGTTACAATTGACGCGATGGGGTGCCAGAAAGATATAACCCAGACCATTATTGAGCATGATGCAAATTATATTATCGCTATAAAGGAGAATAAGAAAAAAAATTATCAACCGGCTAAACAAATCATTGACTATTATCAGGATAGAGATGAAATAATCAATAGAGTCACCAGGCATGTGTCGGAAAAATGCCGGATATGGAAGGATTGAGAAAAGAAACTGTACTGTAGTCAGTTATGGATCTATAATGGAGAAAATGTTCAAGGAGAAACTTGTGGGGTTGAAGTCTGTTGTAAGGATAAAGTCGGAAAGAACAATAGTCGCAACAGGGGAATATACTCAAGAGGTCAGATACTATGTAACTTCACTTGATAATACCCGACCTGAGAAGATTGCATCTGCCATCAGGCAGCATTGATCTATTGGGAATAATCTTCATTGGCAACTGGATGTTACCTTTCGAGAAGACTACAGTAAAAAGGTAAAAAATGCAGCCAGAAACTTCTCGGTGGCAACAAAGATGGCGCTTATCATGCTTAAGAATGAGAAAACAACAAAAGGAAGTATGAATCTGAAAAGACTAAAAGCGGGATGGGATGAAAACTATTTGTCACAACTTTTACGGGACAATAATTTTTAATGTGTCTGCCCTGACTAAGTGTTTGCATGATAAGTTTTTGTAACTGAAGTAAATAACGTGAGTTCGAAATAAGAATAAATATATTTCACTTATAATTAGAAACATAGCGATAAAAGTATTAAATTTATAGTGCTGAATTATAACATTTAAACGATTACCACTATGTTTCCAGAGTCTAAAGTTACAGAGATTTATTGTATGGCCGATGATTTTTGCAAGGAATTTACATTGCAACAGGAAAAATATATGATTAAGGATATGAAGACCATGCATCGTAACAAACCCAACCGTATGAGTGATGCAGAGATTATGGTTATTCTAATCCTGTTTCACTCCGGTGGTTTCCGTTGTTTCAAGCATTACTACAAGGAGTATGTCTGTAAACATCTGAAACACCTTTTTCCTCGTCAGGTTTCTTATAACCGTTTTGTGGAACTGGAGAAGGAAGTATTGCTTCCCATGACCATATTCATCAAAAGAGTACTGCTGGGAACTTGTACCGGCATCAGTTTCGTTGATTCCACTCCCTTATGTGTATGTCGTAACCAAAGAATCTTGATTCATAAGACATTTGAAGGGCTTGCCGAGCGTGGAAGATGTTCTATGGGATGGTTCTTCGGATTCAAGCTGCATCTGATAATCAATGACAAGGGTGAAATCCTCAATTTCATGTTCACGCCTGGAAACGTGGATGATCGGGAACCGTTGAAACAGGGTAGGTTTCTGGAAAACATCAAAGGAAAACTATGTGCAGACAAGGGATATATAGGTCAGGCTCTGTTTGAAAACCTTTTCCTTAATGGCATACAACTTGTTACTAAAGTTAAAAATAATATGAGGAACTCACTGATGAGTATTGCCGACAAGATTTTGCTAAGAAAAAGAGCCTTGATTGAAACGGTCAATGACGAACTGAAGAACATCGCACAGATTGAACACTCAAGACATCGTTCATTCAGTAACTTTATAGCCAACTCCTTGTCGGCTATCGCGGCATACTGCTTTTTTGAAAAGAAGCCCGCCATTGACGTAAAGTTTGTCAATGACGGACAACTTGCTATTTTTTGATTTTATTTCGAACTCACGTTAAATAGATACAGGACACACCAAGAAGGAAAATCTATGAGCCTTCAGAAACAATGGTAAAAAGACACATACATACCGGTTAAGGGGAATTACGGAACCTTTTACATCACAAACCTTTGAAGATAAATGGTTTGTGGTGATGGAAACAAAAAAGAACAGATGTCTTTTTAATACGCTATCTTATCCAATATCCCGTTCAAGTGTGCAATAGCCACTCCATAATTAGTCATGGGAATCTGTTGCTTACGGGCATTATCAATCCGGTTTAGTACATATTTGCGATTGAACATGCAGGCTCCGCAATGAATGATTAAGTGATAGGGTGTCAAATCCTCCGGAAAGTCTGTACCTGCAACGATATCTATTTGCAACTCTTCACCTATCTTTTTACGCAACATACGTGGAAGCTTTACTCTGCCTATGTCCTCGGTGGCAGGGGCATGAGTGCAGGCTTCTGCTATCAATACCCGTGATTGTGGGGTGAGGCGGTCTATGGCTGAGGCTCCTTCCATATAATAGAGTATATCCCCTTTATATCCTGCCATCAGAACGGAAAAAGAGGTGAGAAGGCTTTCTGCCGGTTTTTGCTCATAAACGGCATGAAAAACTTGGGAGTCGGTTATGATTAGTTTCGGAGGATAGGACAGAGCCTGCAAAGTGGCGGCTATTTTATCGGTTGTACAGCTCATTACCAGACATTTTTTGTCCAATAATTCGCGCATCGTCTGTACTTGTGGAAGAATAAGTCGGCCTTTGGGAGCCTGTATGTCTTGTGGCATGACTAAGAGCACTAAATCTCCTTCTTTAACCAGATCTCCGGTAATGGTCTGTTGTCCGAAATCTGCCGGTAACTTTTCTAGAATAGCTTGAAGTATTTTCTCTATGCCCGTCTGTTCTTTTGTGCTGATAATGAGAGGTTCTTGACCGCATTCTTTTTCTATACGGTCCCTCGTGGATGCTATGTCTTTTCGGATATCAGCTTTGTTCAGTATCAGGATAACCGGAATATTCCTTTTATTTAACTGCTCCATCCATTGTTTTTCATCCTCGCAATTGCCGTCTTCACAAAGAAGTAAGGCAATATCTGTCCGTTCGATGGCTTTCAACGTACGGGTTATGCGCATTTCTCCCAATTCCCCTTCATCATCAAATCCGGGAGTATCGATAAAGAGACAAGGACCGATATGTTGAATTTCCATCGCTTTGCTGACAGCATCTGTTGTTGTACCGGGAATATCCGATACAAGGGCGGTGTCTTGTCCGGTCAAGGCATTGATTAGAGAGGACTTGCCGCTATTGCGTTTTCCGAACAGGACGATATGTAGCCGGTTGGCAGCGGGAGTGTTGTTTAGACTCATATTTTATTGGGCTTGAATTAGGTTCATTATCTGTATTGAAAAGGTTGCTTGACGCATGAGCGGTTAGAATCTGAAATCTCGTTTCCCTTCTTCTATCTCTTTCAGATTACGAATTGCTATTTCTTTTATTTTCGGATTGGGAATATGTTCCAACTCTTTTTTTATCAGTTGGATTCCTTTGGCTCGTGTATCCGGTGCCGCATAATCTTCCAGATACTCTTTTAGTGTCATCAATGCATTGGGAGCGCAGCAGTTGGCGATTTGTCCCGATTTGACTAATGACATAAAACGGTCGCCTGTACGCCCTGCCCGATAACATGCTGTACAGAAACTGGGGATATGCCCCAAGTCGAGCAGCCAGTTCACTACCTCGTCCAAGGTACGGGTGTCACTGATGTCGAATTGTGCTGAGTTTTCTTCCGGTGTTTCCGGAATGGCATAACCGCCTACGCTGGTCCGGGAGCCTCCGCTGATTTGTGAGATTCCCAGGTTTAAGACTTTGCGTCGGGTTGCAGCCGATTCCCTTGTAGAGATAATCATACCTGTATAAGGAACAGCGATACGGATTACCGCCACAATTTTACAAAATATATCATCTGAAATGGCATCCGGGAAATCTTGCGTGGAGATATCATCTGCCGGACAGATGCGAGGAACACTGATGGTATGTGGTCCCACTCCGAAGGTAGCTTCCAGATGTTCGGCATGCATCAATAATCCTGTAAAGTCATAGCGGTAGGTATTCAGCCCGAATAAAACACCTAGTCCTACATCGTCAATTCCCGCTTCCATGGCACGGTCCATCGCTTCGGTATGATAAGCATATTTGCTTTTCGGACCGGTGGGATGCAGGGATTCGTAATTTTCTTTATGATAAGTTTCTTGGAACAGGATATAAGTGCCGATACCTGCGTCTTTCAGCTTGCGGTAGTTTTCCACGGTAGTGGCGGCAATGTTGACATTGACCCGGCGGATAGCCCCATTTTTATGTTTGATGCTATAAATGGTTTGGATAGATTCCAGTATGTACTCAATAGGATTCCGCAACGGATCTTCTCCTGCTTCCAGTGCCAGGCGTTTGTGTCCCATGTCTTGCAAGGCAATTACCTCCTTACGTATCTCTTCTTGTGTCAGCTTTTTGCGTGCTATGGTCTTGTTCTTCAAATGATAAGGGCAGTAGACGCATCCGTTCACACAATAATTGGAAAGATATAGAGGGGCGAACATTACAATACGGTTGCCGTAAAACTTATGTTTGATTTCCTGTGCCAGCCGGAAAATGCGTTCTGTTAGATCCGGTTGGTCGCATTCCAGCAGTAATGCTGCCTCACGATGGGACAGTCCTTTGAATTGAGCAGCTTTGTCAATCAGTTGCTCTATCAGGGCACGATTGCTTTTGTTGTTGTGAGCATACTCCAAGGTATCCAGTATCTCTTGATGGTCTATGAATTCTTCTGCTATTTTAGAATCTGCTTTATACATGTTTGTTAGGGGTTAGTGATAGTCACCTCTATCTGTCGATATCCGGTAACCGATTGTTTCCAGTTGTTGTGCCAAAGCTCGTAAACCTTCGGCTGCTTCGGCACCGAAAGCGGCTTTGTTATCATACAAGGTGTATTTTTCTCTTTGCTCCCTGGGGGAGAGATTGGGCATCACTACATTAGCTCCTGCCAATATTCCTTTTTCCCGTCCGTCCGGTGACAAGGTGGCAAGGGCGGTGGTCGATGGAATCAGGGCGGACGGGTGCATTAACCGGAAAAGGGATAACAGCTTGAGGGTCATTCCTACACTTCCGGCCGGCTCTGTTCCGAATGGTGTGTCATGATGGGGGATAAATGGACCGATACCGATCATTTGGGGCTGGAATTGCTCTATGAATAACAGATCTTCCACCAGATGTGTCAGGGTTTGTCCCGGAGTGCCTACCATGATTCCTGTTCCGGTTTGATATCCAATTTCTTTTAGCCATTGCAGGCATTGGAGCCGATGCTTTAGTGACATCTCCTCAGGATGTAATTTCCTATAGTGTTCTTCGTTGTGTGTTTCGTGTCGGAGCAGATAACGGTTGGCTCCGGCACGGAAGAAACGTTCGTATGCTTCCCGTGATTTCTCTCCTAATGAAAGGGTGATGGCACAATCGGGGAATTCACAGTGGATGGCGGCAACGGTTTTTTCTATCCATTCATCTGTTAAGGCAGGGTCTTCACCGCCTTGCATCACGAAGGTGCGGAATCCGAGTGCATATCCTTCACGGCAACATTCCAAAATGGTTTCACGCTTTAATGCGTAACGGGTAATGGCGGTATTTCCTTTCCTTATTCCGCAATAATGACAGTTGTTACGACATCGGTTGCTCACCTCGATAAGTCCGCGGATAAATATCCCATTCCCGAAATGTGCCAAAGTGACTTCCCTGGCCTGTTGCTGTAAATACAGTAAAGTGCCGGTATCCTGACAGGAGAGGAGGTTGGCATATTCCTCACCTGTCAGGCTATGGTAGTGACGTAATTTGTCAATCAGTCGCTTCATGCATACCTTTAATATGTTTTTTTCTGTTTTGCCAGTTCCTGTACCAATTGGCGTTTTCCATTGTTGCTGCCGCTGTGCGTACTGGGTCCTGTAATACAACCACCCTCGCAGGCCATCACTTCGATGAATTGTCCGGGAGCTTTGCCCGATTTAGCGTAGGCGCGTAATGTTCCGATATTCTTCTTGTTTAAATCAGATACCTGTATGGCATTGATTTTGTCCGCTTCCATTTTCAGGAATGCCTTTACGGCTCCCATCACGCCGCCGGCTTGTGCGAATCCATGCGCTTCGCGAACGGAAGAGAATTCCATAGCGTATGGCTGTACAATCTCCAGGTTAATCTCGAAAGCATCGAAAATAGAGGAAATCTCTTCGAATGTCATCACAAAATCCACAGCCTCGTCACGTTGAGCTTCTTTACGTTTGGCTACACATGGTCCAACAAATACGATTTTTGCATCAGGATACTTCTCTTTGGCTATACGTGCGGCATAATACATAGGCGAGCCTGTGCCGGAAACGTATTTTTTCATATCGGGGATGTATTTGTTCACCAGCTCGATATAGGACGGGCAGCATGAGGTAGTCATGAATTTCTGTCCTTCTTCCAGTTTTTCTATCAGTTCATGCGCTTCATGTTCTACGGTGGACATGGCTCCTTGTGCTACTTCAATTATATCGGTGAAACCGATTTGTCTGAATGCACCATATACTTGTTCGATAGTTGTGCTGAATTGTCCCAAAATAGATGGCGCGACAATGGCTACCACTTGTTCTCCTTTACGGATGCGTTGCAACACATCGAATGTCTGGGATATTTCAAAAATGGCCCCGAAAGGACAGGCATTCATGCATTTACCGCAATAAATACATTTATTCTCATCAATATGCTCTATACCGTGTTCATCTTTGCTGATCGCTTTGACAGGACAAGATTCCTCGCAGGGAACGGGAATATAGACGATTGCGTGATAAGGGCAGCTTTTGTGGCAGATGCCGCAACTGATGCAGGTATCATGGTCGATCCATGCCTTGCCGGTGTCGGCATGTACATGTACGGCTCCTTTGGGACAATTGTACTGGCAACTGCGGGCGGTACATCCCCGGCATAAGTCGGTGATTTCATAATTGATCTGTACGCAGGCCGAGCATGCTTCGTCTATAACACACATAATGTTGTCTTTGGGCTTTCCATTGTTTGCACGTTCTATAGCACGTGCGGCATATTCGGATAGTGGAGTGAGCTCATCGGTTTCATCATCCATATCCAACCCCAGTAGAGGAAGGGATTTGTATTTCCATACAGCGCGTTCTTTGTGTACGCAGCAACGCCCTGCATGTTTTGAACGTCGGGGGCTGAGTTCTAATGGCAGACGGTCTATTTTGTCTGTTGTCAGTTCTCCGTTTTTCCACAATTTTACAAGTTCTGTCAGCAATCTGTGGCGGACAATCATAATGTTGTTCGTAAATGCCATATAGTTAAAGGGGTTAATTATTAGGTTTTGCAAAGATAGTGATAGTTTGTGTCCTATGGAAATATTAAAAAAAGAAAAATCACATTTTTCTCTTTTTATATTCAGATTCGTTCTGTCGCTGTGGAATGTAGCCGACTGGTTTATATATGAATCTTTGTAGGTAAAAATAATAAATTTCGTAAAAGCAACTGATAATGGCAGGGGAAGAGGAAACCATTTTAGTGAAAGATATGTTATAGCTGTGCCAATTTGGCAGAATAAAACTGTCAATTTCTCCTTTTTCATGTTTGGCACGTTTTTCGCAAGATGTTTTGCGTCACTGCTTAAAGATGACGGATAATTGATATAATTAAAAGTATAACATATAAAAATTAAGAACTATGAACATTAAACCATTAGCAGACAGAGTATTGATTCTTCCTGCTCCTGCAGAAGAAAAAACAATCGGTGGTATTATTATTCCTGATACAGCAAAGGAAAAGCCATTGCAAGGTGAAGTTGTCGCAATAGGTAACGGAACAAAAGATGAGGAGATGGTGTTGCATGTAGGTGATCAGGTATTGTATGGCAAATACTCGGGCACTGAACTGGAACATGACGGTAAGAAATACCTTATCATGCGTCAGAGCGATGTTCTCGCTGTTTTGGGATAATTAAATAGTACATTGTAAATCATTAAATTGTAAATAGAATTATGGCTAAAGATATTAAATTCAACATTGATGCCCGTGACGAATTGAAGAAGGGTGTAGACGAATTGGCTAACGCAGTGAAAGTAACCCTGGGTCCGAAAGGTCGTAATGTGATTATCGAAAAGAAATTCGGTGCTCCTCATATCACTAAGGATGGCGTGACTGTAGCTAAAGAAGTGGAATTGGCTGATGCATTTCAGAATACCGGTGCACAGTTGGTGAAATCTGTTGCTTCAAAGACAGGTGACGATGCAGGTGACGGTACTACTACTGCTACTGTGCTGGCTCAATCAATCGTAGGGGTAGGTTTGAAGAATGTTACTGCCGGAGCAAATCCGATGGATTTGAAACGTGGTATCGATAAAGCTGTTGCCAAAGTGGTTGAATCTATCAAGTCTCAGGCCGAAATGGTAGGTGACAACTATGACAAGATTGAACAAGTGGCTGCTGTTTCTGCCAATAACGATCCTACTATCGGTAAGTTGATTGCAGACGCTATGCGTAAAGTTTCTAAAGATGGTGTGATTACTATCGAAGAAGCTAAAGGAACGGATACTACCATCGGTGTGGTAGAAGGTATGCAGTTCGACCGTGGTTACTTGTCTGCTTACTTTGTAACTGATACAGAAAAGATGGAATGTGTGATGGAACATCCGTACATCCTGATTTATGATAAGAAGATTTCTAACTTGAAGGATTTCTTGCCTATCCTGGAACCGGCTGTACAGAGCGGACGTCCTTTGTTGGTTATCGCAGAAGATGTAGACAGCGAAGCATTGACTACGTTGGTTGTAAACCGTCTGCGTTCTCAGTTGAAGATTTGTGCTGTGAAAGCTCCGGGCTTCGGCGACCGTCGTAAGGCTATGTTGGAAGATATTGCCGTATTGACAGGTGGTATCGTTATCAGCGAGGAAAAAGGTTTGAAGTTGGAACAAGCTACTCTTGAAATGTTGGGTACTTGCGATAAGGTAACTGTTTCTAAAGATAATACTACTATCGTAAACGGTGCCGGCGCAAAAGAAAACATTCAGGAACGTATCAATCAGATTAAAGCTGAAATAAAGAATACTACTTCAGATTATGATAAGGAAAAGTTGCAGGAACGTTTGGCTAAGTTGTCAGGTGGTGTAGCTGTTCTTTATGTAGGTGCCGCTTCTGAAGTTGAAATGAAGGAAAAGAAAGACCGTGTGGATGATGCATTGTGCGCTACTCGTGCAGCTATCGAAGAAGGTATCGTTCCGGGCGGTGGCGTAGCTTACATCCGTGCTTCTGAAGCATTGGAAGGCCTGAAGGGCGATAATGAAGACGAAACAACCGGTATCGAAATTATCAAGCGTGCCATCGAGGAACCGCTTCGTCAGATTGTTGCCAATGCAGGTAAGGAAGGTGCAGTAGTAGTACAGAAAGTACGCGAAGGTAAAGGTGACTTCGGTTACAATGCCCGTACTGATGTTTACGAAAACTTGCATGCTGCCGGTGTGGTAGATCCTGCTAAGGTAACTCGTGTAGCTTTGGAAAATGCCGCTTCTATTGCAGGTATGTTCCTGACTACAGAATGTGTAATTGTGGAAAAGAAAGAAGATAAACCAGAAATGCCGATGGGTGCTCCCGGAATGGGTGGCATGGGCGGCATGATGTAATCTTTGCCCCATAAATGATTAACGGACTCCCTGTTGGCGAAATGTTGACAGGGAGTTTTTTATAGACCATAGTGGATTATCTTCTCAAGTTTTATTTACTCTCTAAATTTCGGCTCATCCGAGAAATTATGTTATGTGAGGAAACTGTGGATCACTCTTAAAAGATTAGTGGGGTTTATTTCAAATTGAACTGTCCTATAAAAAAGGAAGTGTTTCTGAACGTTCAGAAACACTTCCTTTTTTAGTGAGCCTCTTGTCGGATTCGAACCAACGACCCCGAGATTACAAATCACGTGCTCTGGCCAACTGAGCTAAAGAGGCATTGCTTTTTGTTTAGCGGGTGCAAAGGTAAGAATATCTTTTAAAAGAACAAATTTTTTCATAGGAAAAAATAGTTGGAAATTACCAAATGGTAATTTTTACTCTGAAATAACGCTCTATCTTTGCATCCGCTAAACAAAAAAGTGAAGTTTATGAAGGATAGTATTGATTTTGGTAGTATGGAAATTCCGAAATTGTTTCGGAAATTGCTGATACCTACTGTGCTGGGGATGGTATTTTCGGCTGTGTTTGTGATAACAGATGGTATTTTTGTAGGTCAAGGGATAGGTAGTGACGCATTGGCGGCAGTGAATATTACTGCTCCTTTGTTTTTGATAAGTACGGGTATCGGACTGATGTTTGGTGTTGGCGCATCGGTGGTGGCATCTATTCATTTATCTCAGGGAAAGTTGAAAACTGCTCGTATCAATGTGACGCAGGCTGTTGTGATTTCTTCTTTGTTTTTGGCTGTGCTGTGGGGAGTGGTATGTTTGTTTGCTCCACAAGTAGCCGTGTGGTTGGGAAGTTCGGAACGTCTGTTGCCTTTGGCGGTGGAATATATGTATTGGTTCTTGCCTTTTCTGGTATTTAGTGCTTTGCTAAGTTCAGGGATGTTCTTTGTCCGTCTGGATGGTTCTCCTAATTATGCCATGTTGTGTAATGCTATTCCGGCAGTGGTGAATATCCTATTGGATTATGTGTTCATTTTTATTCTCAAATGGGGAATGATGGGTGCGGCGCTGGCTACCAGTCTGGGGTATATTTTGGGGGCCGGAATGATTGTAGTCTATTTAAGTCGCAGAAGAAATGTGATTCATTTTTGCCGGGTGAAACTTAGCAAGAAGAGTATGCGGCTCACTTGGCGCAATGTGAAATATATGTGCCACTTAGGAGTTTCCACCTTTTTGTGCGAGGCAGCCATAGCCTGTATGATGTTTGCAGGCAATTATGTGTTTATTCATTATTTAGGTGAAGATGGAGTGGCTGCTTTCAGTATTGCCTGTTATTTCTTTCCCATTATATTTATGGTATATAATGCCATAGGACAATCGGCTCAACCCATTTTAAGCTATAACTTTGGAGCGGGTGATACCATGCGGGTACGTTCCGCTTTCCGTCTGGCACTGGGAACGGCCGTGACCTGCGGACTTGTGTTTTTTGCGTTAACAGCTTTGTTCAATCATCAGATTGTGGCTATGTTTATTGATCGTTCCTATCCGGCATACGATATTGCTGTGGCGGGACTGCCTTTGTTTGCGTCTGGTTTTATTTTTTTTGCTGTAAACATTGTTTCCATTGGCTATTTTCAAAGTGTAGAGCGGGCACGTCCGGCTATGATGGTTACAGTTTTGCGTGGGTTTGTTTTTATGGTACTTTGTTTATTGGGCTTGCCGTTGCTATTGAAGGTGCCAGGGATATGGCTGGCGGTTCCTTTGGCGGAAATACTTACTTTTTTAGTGATAATGGTAATTTATTATCGTAAACATCAATGGGTTCGCAGATGATTTTTTACTTTTGTAGTAATTAATCGGGTGGATATATGGATGCATTCATACAGAAGTTTTGTGAAAAATATAGTTTGCCGATAGCTTTGAGCTTGCAGTTGTTGGATAATATGGAGAAGTTCACTTTTCATAAAGGGGATTTTCTTGTACAGGAAGGTGGGCGGAACTCAAACTTCTATATTGTAAGTAAAGGAATCTGGCGGGGGCATTACCTTAATGACGGGGTAGATGTTTCCGTCTGGTTTGCTTCTGAAGGAGAGGCCATCTTCTCGTCATGGGGATATGTGGAAAATACAGTTTCGTTGGTTTCTATCGAAGCGATGTGTGACAGTGAACTTTATGGTATTTCGAAGGCAAAACTCGAAGTATTATATGCCGGATCTGTTGAACTGGCTAATTTTGGAAGACGACTGTTCGAGCAGCAGTTTTTAGGGCTTGAAAGTTGGATGATAACGGGAGGAAGCCCCCGGGCCAAGGAGCGTTATCTTACTTTGTTGGAAGAGAATCCGGAACTGTTGCAGTATGTACCTCTGAAGCATATCGCTTCTTATTTATGGATTACCCCACAGTCGTTAAGCCGTATCCGTGCCGAACTGGGGAGAAGGAAAAAAGACCAATGACAATTTTAGCATTTACGGGGTTGGTTCTTTCGTATGGAAACGCATTGTTCTCTTTGCTTTTTCTTGTATGGTTCATCTTTGCCTTGATGGATGGTAGAAAAGTTGGCATCCGATAAATATTTATCTTAAAAGTGTCATCGTATTTTATTTTTGTGTAAGTTTGTAGTGAATCCTAAAAAAACTTATGGCAATGATAGATGATATTTTAGAGTTCAACAAGAAATTTGTTGAGAGCAAGGGATATGAGAAATATATTACCAACAAATATCCTGATAAAAAAATAGCTATTCTTTCTTGTATGGATACCCGGTTGACGGAATTGTTACCTGCTGCTTTGGGTATCAGGAACGGTGATGTAAAAATTATCAAGAATGCAGGTGGGGTTATCTCGCATCCGTTTGGTAGTGTAATCCGTAGTCTGATGGTGGCTATTTATGAGTTAGGTGTAAAGGAAGTTATGGTTGTTGCTCATTCTGATTGTGGAGCCTGTCACATGAATAGTAATGAGATGATAGAACACATGAAAGCACGTGGCATCAAGCAGGAAACCATTGATATGATTCGTTTCTGTGGTGTAGATTTTGGAGCATGGCTGGATGGTTTTGAGGATACGGAGAAATCGGTGAAAGGAACTGTACGGGCTATTATGGAGCATCCATTAATACCTGAAGATATTATAGTGAGGGGATTTATAATTGATTCGGTGACGGGTGAACTGACAAAAGTATAAAATGTGAGTTTTTTATACACAATAATGTTCATGTGATTTTGTGTATTATAAGAAAGGGAGGTATTTCTGCCTGATGCAGAATATACCTCTCTTTTTATTGAAGTCTGTATTTGTTTCAGTTTTTTATTGAGCGAAAGCATGATGATAACCATCCACTTTGTTCCAATTGCCACGGGTAAAGTCGGGTACGGCAACAGGTGCATTTCCGTTTTCTATAGAAAGACGGGTCAAGTCGGCCATACAGCACCATTCTGCTAAATCATAAACGTCCATGTCCAAAGGAAGTCCGTTGCGCAAGCAATATACCAGGCGATAATCCATAATGAAGTCCATCCCTCCATGTCCACCTATTTTCTTTGCTGTTTCTTCTAATTCTTGGTGGATAGGATGTTTGTATTGGCTCATCAAAGCTTCTTTTACTTTTTCGGGAACAGCCGAGTGCATACTCAGGTTTTCGTGATCGGGTATGCTGGTGCTGTCAATCTGATCCGGGCGGAAACAATATTGCTCGATGGGATATTTGTTGGCAAAACCTTTGGTACCGGTCAGCTGATACATACGGCTATAGGGACGTGGATTCATTACATCATGCTGTATGTGGATGGTTTTTCCGTTTTCTGTACGGATAAAAGTCATGGTATGGTCGCCGTTTTGGAAATCGGGTGCTTCTTCTTTCTGATATTGTTTTACCAGTTCGGGACCGGTTACAGCTTTGGTGTCCATGGCTACCAGTGTCTTCATGCGGTCACCGCGGTGAATGTTGAGCAATTGGCAGGCAGGGCCTAGGCCGTGTGTGGCATAAACGTCTCCACGGAACTCCCGGTTGTAATCCAAACGCCAGTTGTTCCAGTAATAAGGCCAGAATTCTTCCAGATTATGGATGTATGAACCTTCTACATGGAGCACTTCGCCGAAAAGACCTTTTTGTGCCATATTCAATGTCGTCAGTTCGAAGAAGTCGTAAACACAGTTTTCAAGTTGCATACAGTGTTTACGGGTCTTTTCGGAAGTATTGATAAGTGCCCAGATTTCATCCAGCGACATGGCGGCAGGTACCTCGATGGCTGCATGTTTTCCATGTTCCATGGCATAGATACCCATTTCAGTATGGTGTTTCCAGTCTGTTGCAATGTATACCAAGTCGATATCGTTTCGCTCGCACAGTTGTTTCCATGCATCTTCGCTGCCGGAATAGAGGGCAGGGGCTTCCATACCGGCGTTAGTTACAATTTTTTGTGCTTTTTCCGCATTTTCAGGCAATAAGTCGCAAAGAGCCACAATTTTAGTTCCCGGTATGTGCGTCCAACGTTCTACCGCACTGGGACCACGCATGCCCAAACCGATGAAACCTACACGCACAGTGTCAAGTTTAGGAGTTGTTAGTTCGATTACATCCTGTTGTCCCGCAGGACGTTCGGGAACTGGAACTTCAAGAGGCGCATACTCTTTTGTTGCAGTTGTTTCTTTGGGGATTGGGGTACAGCCGGCGAGGCATGATAACGCTATACCGACGAAGAAGGTAGATAGGTTTTTAATCATGGTTCTGTTTAATTGAAATTTATAGGTTAATAGCAGATTGTTGCAAAAATAGGGAATATTTTTAATATTAGTGTATTGCTTGTCGGATAAATTGATTTCACTTCTACTGTATTTATAATAAAAAAGCAGTCTTGAAAAGTCAAGACTGCTTTTTTATTATAATGGTAATTCAATTCCCTCAATCAAAAAGTACGGTTTTTATTTAGGTCTATAACCATACATTAATGCGGCATTAATTTCAATAGCCCTCATATATCCTTTGAAAAAACTTTTTACTCTTTTCATCCTGTTACTCTTTTTTTAAAACGTTAAAAACTAATCCTTTGTATCTTTTACTTTGTATCGTACCCCCAAGCACGGAGGGCGTCATTTCCCATATCTTTGAGACCTGCTTTGATGATCTCCTTCAACTTCTTCATAATGTTATCCTTTCTTTGATTAAAAAATAGGGTTGTTTTCTTACTTAATCCCTATACCCCAAGCTTTTACTTCGTTTTCACCCATCATAGCAAGGGCTTTTTTAAAAATACTTTTTACCTTTTTCATAATCTCGTTATCCTTTCTTTTTATGTTTTACAACACAAAATTATACTGTTTTGTTCTAGATTGTACTCTGATAAAGATAAAATGTATGCAAAAGTGGCAAATTCTTGACCTGCATCAAGAATTTGCCACTTTTCATTAAAAAACTATTTCAGAAGCCCAGCTTCTGAAATTCATTCTCAAAATTAGGTGTAAATATTTCTTTCCCAATATTGTTTCTGATCTCTTCTAGTGACCAAAAACGGCCGCCATCCAGTTCCTCGCTGGGAATAATGGGACCGTCATAAGTGGTTTTATGTGAGAATACCAATTCTTTTTCCCGGGTGGATTCGAATACATAGCTAGTCAGTAATTCGGGAGTAAAGTCGGTGATGCCCAGTTCTTCTTTTACTTCACGTTTCAAGGCTGTTTCCACATTTTCACCTAAATCTATGTGTCCGCCTACGGCTGTGTCCCATTTGCCTGGTTGGATATCTTTCCAGTCAGGACGCTTTTGCAAATAGAGTTCGCCTTTACTGTTGAATACATGTAAGTGGACTACCGGATGTAGCAATTTACTTCCATTATGACATTCTCCACGGGTTGCAGCTCCTGTTATGTTTCCTTGTTCATCTACTATAGGAAACATTTCTTCTTTATTATCGTAATTCATCTTCGCTATTTTTTTGTTACTGCAAAGATATGAATTCGGGCTCGGATTATATGGATCTTATAGTCTTTAATAGTAAAAAGGGATGTGAGACCTTTATAATCCGAGTCCGAAATGCCGTTTAATAATTTACTTGATGCCGTTTTAAAAAAGCTACTGTTTTATGTATTTCCTTATACATCACAATATCTTCTTTTATAAAAGGTACCTCGTTGCGGTAGGTGGCGAGAAACTTTTCAATAAACGGTGAACTGCGGAGCGGGCGGCGGAAATCCAGTCCTTGTGCGGCGTTCATCAATTCGATGGCAAGTATATGTTCCAGGTTGTCCATCACTTTGTAGAGCTTGGTGGCGGCGTTGGCTCCCATACTTACATGGTCTTCCTGTCCGTTGCTGGATACTATGGAGTCGCTGCTGGCGGCATAACAGTACATTTTATTCTGGCTTACCATGCTGGCAGCCGCATATTGGGGAATCATGAAACCGGAATTAAGTCCCGGATTGGCAACCAGAAATTCGGGCAATCCGCGAAGTCCCATAATGAGTTGTGCCACACGCCGTTCGGATATGTTTCCCAGTTCGGCCATAGCAATGGCAAGATAATCATATACCAGTGCCAGGGGCTGTCCGTGGAAGTTGCCACCTGAAATGATAAGGTCTTCATCGGGGAAGATAGTGGGGTTATCGGTAACTGAATTTATCTCGGTCAACAGTACTGAAGCTACGTGGTTGATGGCATCTTTGGTAGCACCATGAACTTGTGGGATGCAACGGAACGAATAGGGGTCTTGTACGTGTTGTTTGGGCTGTGCGATGATTTCACTGCCTTCCAGTATTCTTCGGAATGCGGCTCCGGTTTCTATCTGGCCTTTATGCGGACGCATTTGTTGGATACAGTCCATGAACGGATCGATGCGGCCGTCAAAGGCTTCCAGGGAGATGGCGGCAATGAGGTCGGCTTTCTTGGAAAGACGGAAGGCTTTGAGTATGGCATACACTCCGTTGGCACTCATAAACTGGGTACCATTGAGCAAGGCCAGTCCTTCTTTGCTTTTCAATTTGACTGGTTCCCAACCAAACTCATCAAGCACGCTGATAGCTTCGCAGCGTTTGCCTTTATAATACACGTCGCCTACGCCGATCAACGGAAGGAAGAGATTGGCGAGCGGGGCAAGATCTCCTGAGGCTCCCAATGAACCGCGGTCGTAGACAATGGGCATTACATCGTTATTGAAAAAGTCGATAATGCGCTGTACAGTAATGACTTGTACGCCACTGTGTCCCAAAGAAAGAGCATGAGCTTTTAATAAAAACATCAGCTTCACAATGACATGGGGCATTTCTGCGCCTACACTGCAGGCATGGCTTTTCACCAGGTTCTCTTGCAAAGTACTCAGTTCATCGGAAGAAATATTACGGTTGCACAGGCTGCCGAATCCTGTCGTGATGCCATAGAGAGGGACATCGGATTCCTTGATCTTTTTGTCCAGGTAATCCCGGCATTTCTGAATCCGGTCTTTGGCTTCAGGAGCCAGTTCCAATTTCAGATTTTCATTGATAATACGTTCGATGATGTCAAAAGTGAGGTCACCCGAACCTATTTGATATACATTCTTCATGGTCTGATTCTTTTTTTAACCGCGGAGGTTGGGATTAAAAAATGGTTTTCACATAGTCCAGTATTTTCTGTTCTTCGGCAATGGTCGTCTGTTCTATCATATCGGCTTCTTCACTCATCTCTTTGACGAATTTTTCGTCTTTGATAGAAGTGAGGTTGATACGTACATTCAGCAAGGCTCCCAGAATGGCAGTCCGGGCACACATCATGGATACACAGGCATCGGTTACAGCGTTGCTGTTCCCTTTTCTGGCTACCACATCAATCATGGGCAGAATGGAATGGACGGTACGTGCCACCTCCATAGGCACTTGGGCGGCATATTTGGTTTCCTTCTGTATGGCTTCACTGCGGATAGCCTTTTCTTCATCCGTTTCTTTCGGAAGTTTGAATGCAGAGAAAACACGGTCGTATGCTTCCGAATCACGGTCTACATCGGTTATCAGCTGGCGGGTGAGCTCTTCGAAACGCACAGAAAGATCTTCCATTATTTCGTTCACTTCTACATATTTCTTGCGGCCTATGGTAAGATTGGCTACCATAGCTGCCAGTGAGGTGGCAAGGGCTCCATTGAGTGCCGAGACACTGCCGCCACCGGGGACAGGATCATTACTGAGTACTTTATTGATAAATTCTTTGATGGTAAGTTCTGTTAACATGGCTATTAGTATTTAATTGGTTAATTTGAATGTAGAATACGTCCCCCTTTGATGGTCAGCTTCACTGCGTTCATACCTGTATAATAAGGTAATATATGGGGGTTGTCGGTTCCCAGTAAAACAAAGTCTCCCTGTTTTCCGGCTTCTATGCTTCCGATGCGGTCGGCGCGTCCGAGGGCTGCCGCACCGTTCAGTGTGATGGCTGTGATAGCTTCGGCAACGGTCAGTTTCATATAGATGCAGGCCAGAGCAAAAGTCAGCGGGATGGATCCGGAGAAACAGCTGCCTGGATTTAGATCGGTGGCAAGGGCTACGGCACAGCCGCTGTCTATCATTTTCCTGCCACGGGCGTAGGGCTCTTTTAGTGTAAAGGCAGTTAGTGGCAACAGAGTGCCTACTACATTATTTTGTGCCAGGGCTTTTATGCCTTCATCGGATGCTTGCAACAGATGGTCGGCGCTGAGGGCCTTCAATTCTCCTGCCAGTTCTGCTCCTCCAAAGCTGACAATTTCATCAGCGTGTAGCTTGGCGCCGAAGCCTAGAGCTTGCGCAGCTTTCAATAGCTTTCGAGACTGTTCCACAGTGAATACTCCTTTTTCACAGAAAATATCGCAATTTTCGGCCAATTGTTTCTGATGGATCATGGGCAACATTTCGTTAATCAGAAAATCAATATATGCGTCACTTCGCCCTTTGTATTCTTCGGGTAAGGCGTGAGCACCTAAAAAAGTGGTGGCGATATCTACTTTCCGGTCGGGACATTCATTGATAGCTTGCATGACACTGAGTTGTTTCAGTTCTGTATCACGATCCAGACCATATCCGCTTTTTCCTTCCACTGTGGTGACCCCCATCCGGCTCATGGTATCCAGAAACCATTCGGCTTTATGTTTCAGTTCTTCAAAGGAGGCTTCCCGGGTGGCACGTACAGTATTGATAATGCCTCCGCCACGTTCCATGATGCTCATATAACTGTCGCCGTTGAGCCGCCAGATGAATTCGTCGGGGCGAAATCCTCCGAAAACCAAATGGGTATGAGAGTCAACGAATCCCGGCAACAATACATTCCCTCTGGCGTCAAGCACTTTATAGCCGGGCTTTTCATGGCTTATACGGTTTTCGCCAACATAGGTAATAATGCCGTCGGTTACTCTTACCGTTCCGCAAGGAATGTTGAGAAGTTCGTTCATGGCTTCTCCTTTCCGGGCGGTTCTGCCTTGCGGAGTAACGATGTGGGCATTGATGATAATCAAGTTGTTGCTCATAGTTGTTAGTTTTAATGGAACGCAAATGACGCAAATGACACAAATATCAATGGTGACTGAATATTTTTCTTTTAAATTCAGGATGCTTTCCGAAGTTTAATAGATAGCCTATCTCTATGTCTGTGGCTTTCAGATAGTTTATCAGTTGAAATTCATGCTCGGGACGTAAAGCATCAGCCGCTTTCAGTTCTAATATGATGGAGTTGTTGATCACCATGTCGGCATAATATTCACCCACTTTATGATTTTTATAAAATACATTGATTTGCTTTTGCACTTCACATTTAAAACCTTGCTCTATCAATTCAAAGTAGAGGGCATTTTGATAAACCCTTTCCAAGAATCCATATCCTAATGTGTTGTACACTAGATAAAATGCTTTTAATATTTTATCTACATCTTCTTGACTTGCTATTTGCGTCATTTGTGTCATTTGCGTTCTATTCTATATTATTCCATAATCTGCGCTTCCAGCACTTGTTGCATGGAGAAGTTTTCCAATCCCAGGTAGTAAGAGGCAGTGTCTATCAAGGCCTCCATAGGAACAAGTCCTACGATTTCGCTGCCGATGATGCTTACTCCGTAGCGTTTGGCTTCAAAACGTACCATTTCGAATGCCCGGTAGATAGCGGTTTTGCTATAGTCGGTAAGATTCATGGATACCTGGGTGATACCCCGGTCCTTCAGTTCTACGCCCATGGCCTTGCAATAGCGCAGTCCGCCACCGATAAAACGGATTTTCTTGGCAATGTCATGCGCTATTTCCAGGCTGGGAGTATTGAGATTTATATTGTAGGCCACTAAGGGCATACGGGCTCCGATGGCTACAGTTCCGGCAGTGGGGTGACGTTCCGCAGGACCAAAATCGGGATGCCATTCGGGTTGGTGAATCTTTTCCTTCATTCCCTCGAATTCTCCTTTACGGATGGCAGCGAGATTTTCACGATGTGGTGCACTAGCTGATTTTTCATACAAGAATACAGGGAGATTATATTGAGAGGCCACCCGTTGCCCCACTTCTTTGGACACCGCTATAGCATCTTCCATGGTACATCCTTTGATGGGAATGAATGGAACTACATCTACAGCTCCCATACGGGGGTGCTGTCCTTGGTGATGGTTCAGGTCAATCAGTTCTACTGCTATACCGATAGCTTCTATCACGGCTTCTTTCAAGGCGTCCGGCTCTCCAACAACGGTAACTACCAGCCGGTTGTGGTCTTCATCGTTACTATAATCCAATAATTTTACGCCTGCCTTGGCACGAAACGGAGATACAATCTCGTCTATTTTCTGTAAGTCACGTCCCTCGCTGAAGTTGGGGACGCATTCCATAATTTTTGTCCAGCTCATACTCTTTAGAATTTGGTTTATAGGGAACATCCATGGATGCGGATGAATGAAAAGTTGCATCCATGGTGTTCCGGTTTTTGGTTAGTCGATTCCTTTATTTTTCAATACCTTATTAATAAGGTCATCTTCCGCTATATGCGGCAGGGTGATGTGATAACCATCGGCATGGCTCTCGTTGAATTCCGCCGAAGTTTCCATGGCATGCGGGTTGCGTGCCCACGAGCGGCGTGCCACTCCTCCCATTACATCCCATAACATGGATGAGCGGAGAATACGGTCTACCCGTTCACTGCCGTCGCATACCATTCCGAATCCGCCATTGATGGCTTTACCTATACCTACACCGCCTCCATTGTGCAAAGCGACAAGGCTCATGCCCCGGGCACAATTTCCGGCAAAGCATTGCACAGCCATATCTGCCATTACATTGCTGCCGTCCTTGATATTGGAGGTTTCCCGGAAAGGAGAGTCGGTACCGCTTACATCGTGGTGGTCACGTCCCAACATGATAGGACCTACTTCGCCCCGGCGTACCATTTCATTGAAACGCAGTGCGATATTCATACGGCCCAGCGCGTCTTGATACAGAATGCGTGCTTGGGTCCCTACCACCAGGTTATTCTTTTCGGCGTCGCGAATCCATATCCAGTTGTCCATATCCTGGCCGCGGCGATCTTTAGGGATACACTCCATAGCGACATGGTCGGTCTTTATCAAATCTTCCTTTTTCCCGCTCAGGCATACCCAGCGGAAGGGACCGTAACCATAATCGAAAAGTTGAGGCCCCATGATATCCTCTACATAAGACGGCCAGATGAATCCATCCTTCTCGTCTGTTCCATTGCGTGAGATTTCTTTCACTCCGGCGTCATAAATCGCTTTCATGAAAGAATTGCCATAATCGAAGAAATAAGTGCCCCGTGCCACCAGTTCCTTGATAACATGGAAATGGCGGCGCAAAGTTTCGTTCACCATTTCATCGAAAGTTTCTCTGTCTTCTTTCAGCATACGGGTACGTTCTTCGAAGGAAATGCCTGCAGGACAATAGCCGCCTTCGTAAACGGCATGGCAGGAAGTCTGGTCACTGAGAAGTTCGATGTGGATGTTGTGATGCAATGCATACTCCAACAGATTGACTACATTGCCATGGTAGGCTATGGAACAGGGGATTCGTCGGTCTATGGCATCGGCAGCCAGCCGGTAAGCTTCAGACAAATCGGATGTGATATGCTGTACCCACCCTTGGCGGTGGCGGGTTTCTATGCGTGAATAATCCACCTCGGCTATAATGGCCACTGCTCCGGCTATCTCGGCTGCTTTGGGTTGGGCTCCGCTCATTCCGCCCAATCCGGAGGATACGAAAAGATGGCCGTTCAGGTTGCCGTCCTGCGGCACTCCTAATTTCATGCGGCCGGCATTTAATAGGGTGTTGAACGTGCCGTGTACAATGCCTTGCGGACCGATGTACATCCAGCCTCCGGCGGTCATCTGTCCATAATTGGCTACTCCCATCTGTGCGGCTATTTCCCAGTCTTTCTGGTTGTCGAACATGCCTACCATCATGGAATTGGTGATAATAACACGGGGAGCTTCGGGATGTGATTTGAATAATCCCAACGGGTGGCCGCTTTCTACGACCAGGGTTTGTTCATTCGTCATTACCTCCAGATACTGCTTGATAAGCCGGTATTGCATCCAGTTTTGACAAACTTGTCCGGTTTCGCCGTAGGTCACCAGTTCGTAAGGATAGAGGGCGATATCAAATGAAAGATTGTTGTCTATCATTACTTGAAACGCTTTTCCTTCGATACAGTTTCCTTTATATTCGTCAATGGGCTTTGCTTTCAAGTCACCTTCGGGCCGGAAGCGGTAACCGTAGATTTTACCCCGGGTGAGCAGTTCATCCATCAATTCGGGAGCAAGTTGCTCATGCAGTTCCACCGGAATGTATCGCAATGCATTCCTCAATGCCGTTTCCGTTTGGGCGGGTGTCAAGCGGTAGCCCCGGTCGGGAGCACGGCGGATGCCTTCCGTGAATGTAGGATAGGCAGGTAAATCAGTAGATAGAGTGATAGTCATAGTATGTAAGTGTTTTGTCACAAAGATAGCAAAACGATTGGAATACTATGGGTTTGGAGATATGTTTAGTGACATAAAGTTGTTTTTTATCTATAGACTTGATGTAAAGGTAAACGCACACGGATATAAAAAGCTTGCCATAATGACAAAGTAGGTTGCCTGTTCTTGTGTATAGTAAATAAAGGGGGCGGTAGAAATTTAGTGGAAGCTGGTTCTTATTTTCCCGTTCATATCTTTCTTTGGATTTTTTTAAGTAAGAACCTACCGGCGGAATAAATGAATGTCTATCATATCACAGCCTATTGTATAAGTTTTTTCTTTCTCCAGATTAAGCCTTTTTATACGGATGTATTCTATCTCCATAGCCTTTGGAGTTATCTCCATAAGCTTTGGAGTTAACTCCAAAGCCTTGGGAGATAACTCCAAAGGCTTGCGGAGATAAAACAAGCAGGAAGAAAAGCCTTAGCCATATAGTAGAAAACGATTGGTGATACGGAAAAAAGGCTTTATATCCGTGATGAAGTCTTAGGGTATCAGCAGCGAACTGTCTCCGTAGCTCAGAAACCTGAAATCATGGCCCAGTGCATAATCATAAATCCTTCGCCAGTTTCCTTTCACAAAGGCGGAAACCAATAGCAGCAATGTACTTTGCGGCTGATGGAAATTGGTAACCATCTTCTTGACTATTTTGTATGTATATCCCGGCGCGATGATAATCTGAGTACTGCTATGCAACGCTTCCATTTCGTGTCGGTTCAGATAATCCAGAATCTGTTGCAGTGCTTCCACCGGAGTCAGGTCATTCTTATCTTCGTAGGGCATCCATTGCTGTACATGCAACTCGTCCTGAGTGGCATCGGGATTGTGGCTGATAAGGACGCCGATATAATAAAGACTTTCCAGGGTACGTACTGAAGTGGTTCCTACCGCAATGGCTTCTCCATTATGGGCAATTAATTTTTCAATGGTATGCTTGCTTACAGAAATGTATTCCGTATGCATCTCATGTCCTTCTATCTCTTCACTTTTCACGGGCTTGAAAGTTCCTGCACCTACGTGTAAAGTCAGTTCCTCCCGGTCAATTCCCCGTTCGTCCAGCGCTGCCAGTACTCTTTCCGTAAAATGAAGTCCTGCGGTGGGAGCGGCGACAGAACCTTTTATTTTGGAGTAAACCGTCTGATAAGTTTCCTTGTCGCTTTCTTGTGTCTCACGGTTCAGATAGGGAGGGATGGGCAGTTCACCTGCCACTTCCAGCAGGTCGGCAAAGGTAATTGTGTCATCATCCCATGAGAAATCAATCCAATGGCTGGTTCCCTTGCACTCTCCACGGGTGGCGGACAGGACTATTTGTTTGCCTTTTACATTTACTATGCGGCTCAACGTACCTTCTTTCCATTTTTTCAGATTACCTATCATGCATAACCAGCTGCATTGGCGTGTTTGCTGGAAGTTTAACACATAGTCATTGGGCTGGACAGGTTCCAGGCAGAATACTTCTATTAATGCTCCGGTTTCTTTACGGAAATGCAGACGGGCTTGAATCACTTTGGTATTATTGAATATCATCAGTTCTCCGGATTCCAGATAGTGTGGCAAAGACGTAAAGATGTCTTCGCTCACTTCACCGTGGCGGTAAACTAGCAGTTTGGACTGGTCGCGCGTGGCAAGGGGGAATTTGGCGATCCGTTCATCGGGTAGCGGGTAGTTGAACTCACTTATTTTGATATGTTTGGTATCTTCCATCTGAATCTATTTCTTTTTCTGCGCAAAAGTACCGATATTTGCGCTAACTAAAAAAGAAAAGAGTATGAAAATAGGAGATAAAGTCCGTTTCCTTAGTGAGGTAGGGGGCGGTGTTGTGACCGGATTTCAAGGAAAAGATATGGTTTTGGTAGAAGATGCCGATGGCTTCGATATTCCGATGCCCATAAAGGAGTGTGTGGTGATTGACACGGATGATTATAATATGAAGCGTAAACCTGTTGCTCCGGCTCCTAAACAGGAGGTTGCCGGTGCAAAGGCAAAAGGAGCGTCAGTCAAGGTGCGTCCGGATGAAGAGGAGGATGAACGTCCTGTCACTTATCGCCCGGCCGAGCGAAAGGGAGGGGATATTCTGAATGTGATGCTGGCTTTTGTGCCACAGGATCTCAAAGCTATTTCTGCAACGGCATTTGATGCATATCTTATCAACGACAGCAATTTCACCTTATACTTTACTTATCTTACAGCCGAAGGTAGTAACTGGCGGGTGCGCAGCCATGGCATGGTGGAACCGAATACGAAGTTTTATATCGAGGAGTTCGAGAAAAGCGTTTTGAATGAATTGGAACGGGTGGCCGTGCAGCTTATCGCTTTTAAGGATAACAAGAGTTTTCTGTTCAAGCCTGCCGTGTCTGTGGAATTGCGCATAGATACAGTGAAGTTTTATAAATTGCATACTTTCCGTGAGAGTATTTTCTTTGAGGAGCCGTCACTTATTTACGATATAGTGAAAAATGATGTTCCGGTAAAACAGGTGTTTGTTTCGGCAGATGATATAAAAGATGCATTATTGCAAAAAAAAGTGCCGGAACCGCAGGTAGCGAAGCAGCCCCAGCAGAAAAAGGTGAAGAACGATATCATGGAGGTTGATCTCCATGCTCATGAGTTACTGGATACGACTGCCGGTATGAGCAACAGCGAGATATTGAATTATCAATTGGACGTTTTTCGTAAGACTTTGGAAGAATGCAAGAACAAGAAGGGACAGAAGATTGTCTTTATTCATGGTAAGGGGGATGGTGTGTTACGCAAAGCTATCCTGCAGGAGTTAAAATATAAATATAAAAACTATGAAAGTCAGGATGCTTCGTTCCGTGAATATGGTTTCGGGGCTACCATGGTGATTATTCATTAAGACTTTCTTATTCATATAAATTGTGATATGGCAACATTAAAAGAATTTTTGAAAGCGGATCGTTTTGCTACTTGTGCGGGAGTGGAACTTCTTGAGATAAAGCCGGGGTATGCCCGTGCGTGTATGGAGGTGACCGACCGGCATTTGAATGGTGGAGGAGTATGTCAAGGCGGCGCCTTGTTTACATTGGCCGATCTGGCTTTTGCAGCTGTAGCGAACAGCCGTAAGAAACTTACACTTTCTGTGAATGCCAATATTACTTTTCTCCGTCCTGCTAAGTTGGGTTACGTGTATGCTGAGGCTGTTGAAGTATTTAATCATCATCGTATTCCTTTTGTTGAAGTAAAGATAACAGACGGACAGGGGGAGCTGATAGCTGTATTTACTTCATCGGGGTATCGTAAAGAGTCTGATTTGCCGGTAGATGCGTTAGAATAATTTACAATAGATAAAAGCCTGTTGTTGAAAGAAGGCAACAGGCTTTTAAAATGATGGTTATCAGTGAAGACAAGAGGGCTTATCCTTCTTTGACTTTAGCCTTTCCTATTCTTCCCGGTTCTACGAATAAATATTTGTAGCCTGCGCGTATGCTTGCCAGATGCAGTTTTTCCAAACGCGCACGGCGGACAAGCAAAGCTGTCATTTCATGAATACGTCCGTTAGCATAACCTATCATTTCGTTCTCGGTCGTATCTTCAGAACCGTAAGTGCCTGCTCCTTGGACGATCATAAAAGGTGATTCGGTGCCTGCTTTATCCATCCCGACAGCAATAGCCACATAAATCCACATAGGACCATGAGCAACTACTTTACGTGCTGTGGCTGTGCGGCTTTCGCCTTTTGTCAGTGTCTTGTGGCAACAGCCTTCTATGGATTTGATTTTCTTTCCCAAATCATATACGGTTACTTTGTCATCGGCAGCATCCAAAGGTTGCTCGAACAAAATTGTGTCTTTTTTGTCCGGATAGCTGATGTGATAACATTCATATTCCGGTTGCATTCCTCTAGGTTCGTCATCGCCCACGGAACCTGCTACAAGTTTAACTTCAAGAAATGAGCCGTTCAGGGCGGTTTCATATACCGCATCCGTCAAAGCGGCGTTACTGGTTAATTCTAATTCTTTCATAAGTCAAGGTTTTTAATAAGTTTCTCTCATAACAGTAGGTGGAAAGAAAAGTTCGAAATAGTGTGATAAGGAACAAAAACGGGTGTTAATAGATGAAATAAGGAGATTGGTCGATAACTCTTGTTCCAATGATGATAAAGCTTTAATTTTACTTTTGGAAAAAGAAAAAGTTTGAGAATCAAGATCGGGTAGTAGAAAGGTAGACGGATTATTAGTTTGTCTGGATAGAGGGATTGATATAGTTGTAGGAAGGATATGAAGAGGCAGTTTATAAATACGTTAATAATAAGTTTGTTAGTAAATAAGGTCGGCTGAGGCTTTGTTTATAAGGAAAACGCTCGTTGTGAAACGGGCGTTTTTGATTTTGCATCAGTATGTGTTTAAAAGTAAATCTTATACTATAAACGACGTTCTACTCCGTGAAGAATAGAACGTCGTTTTATAGAATGGAATGAAGTTTACAAACGATAGTCAGCTAAATCATCTGCTTTGAATTTACGGATGAAATTGAAATGCTTTTCTATTTCAGCTTCTGCATAGTTTACATATACATGGGCCGACTTGGCGAACAATTCAGGTGCTTTTGTCGCATCTTGGATAAGAAGATGTGACATGATACATACGGCAGCCATTTCATAAAGACGGCGTGCAACGAAATCAAGTAACTCTTGATTCTGGGCCTCTTTTACCGCATTGGTGCATGCGTCAAATTTGTTGGCCATTTCTTTCACGCGGTCCATTAGCGGTTGCATATCTTCACTGCAAGGAATAGCTTCATAATTACGCAAGGTTGCGATATAAGAACCGTTGGTTACATAACGGATAGCGGCTACAGTCTGCAACTGGGTCGTTCCTTCGTAAATGCTGGTGATGCGTGCATCGCGATAGATACGCTGGCAAGCATATTCCATCATGAAACCTGAACCACCGTGAATCTGGATACAATCGTATGCATTCTGGTTGGCATATTCAGAGTTCATACCCTTGGAAAGCGGAGTAAAACTGTCTGCTAGCTTGGCGTAGACTTTTTGTTCCTGACGTTCTTCAGGAGTCAGTTTGCGTTCGCGGGCAATATCATCCAATGCTTTGTAAATATCCACATAGCGTGAAGTCTGGTAAAGCAATGCACGGCCTGCATCCAGTTTGGCTTTCATGATAGACAGCATGTCATATACTGCCGGGAAATCGATGATGGCTTTTCCGAACTGCTTACGTTCTTTGGCGTATGCCAATCCTTCGTTGTAAGCAGCTTGTGACAAACCTACTGACTGGGCAGCGATACCCAGACGCGCACCATTCATCAATGCCATAACGTATTTTATCAAACCGAGCTTACGGTCACCGCAAAGTTCGGCTTTCGCGTTCTTGTAAACCAGTTCGCAGGTAGGAGAGCCGTGGATACCTAATTTATTTTCGATGCGGCGTACATCTACACCTCCTTCGTTTTTGTCATAGATGAACATAGACAAACCACGTCCGTCTTTGGTTCCTTCTTCGCTACGTGCCAATACCAGGTGAAGATTAGCGTCACCGTTAGTGATGAAACGTTTCACACCGTTCAGACGCCAGCAGTTGTTGGCTTCATCGAAAGTAGCTTTCAGCATTACCGACTGAAGGTCGGAACCGGCATCGGGTTCGGTCAAGTCCATAGACATGGTTTCACCTGCACAAATACGGGGAATGAAACGGCTGTGCTGGTCTTCGTTACCGAATTCATACAGCGTTTCGATACAGTCTTGCAAAGACCAGATGTTTCCGAAACCTGCATCGGCGGCGGCAACAATTTCCGCGCACATGGTGTAGGGGGTGATGGGGAAGTTCAAGCCACCGAAACGACGGGGCATGGTCATGCCGTTCAGTCCGGCTTTGACCATCGCATCCAGGTTTTGTTTGGTTCCTGAAGCATATTCCACACGTCCGTTTCCGCAGTGAGGACCTTCTTCGTCCACTCCTTCGGCATTGGGAGCGATGGTTTCACCTGTAATCTCACCTGTGATTTCCAGAATTTTATCGTAAGAGTCCATGGCATCGGCATAATCCTGCGGTGCATAGTCGAACTCGTCTTTATCTCTATAGTCGCGCTCTTTCAGTTGGCAGATGCGCTCCATCATCGGATTGTTCAAGTGATACTTGAGTTCCGGTATATCGGTATAAAAGTTTGCCATAATTTTTAGTAGTTAGAGTGGTTAATAGTAGCTAAGGGTAGTTAAGTAGTGGGTGGCGATACATTTTTCAACAAGGCTATGCAGTAGGCGTTTAGCAGGCGGCTGATTTCGGCCGCTTGTATGCCTAATTGTTCTTTGTCTTGCAATGTGATGTATCCTAAATCTTTCGACAGGATAATGAAATTGCGTGTTTCTTCCAACGAACCTTGTGAAATGTTATAGAAACGCAGTTTGTCCTTTGAGCTGATTTTAGCATATCCTTCCGCTATATTTGCAGTGATAGAGGCTGCTGCACGGCGCATCTGGTTAACCAAGCAGAATAATTCCTCTTTGGGATATTGCTTGGTTATTTTGTAAATGGCCAATACATACGAATGTGCCTTTTGCCAAACAATCAGTTGTTCAAAGGATTGACTTTTCATTTTTTTCTACTTTGACTACTTATGACTACTACTGACTACTTTGAATTCTTTTTATAATACTTAATCAATTTCGGAACGACTTCTTCCACAGTGCCGTTAATCACATAATCGGCAATGGTGTTGATCGGAGCGTTCGGGTCACTGTTTACAGAGATGATGATACCTGCATCCTGCATACCTGCGATGTGCTGGATTTGTCCGGAGATACCGCAAGCAATATACAGTTTGGGACGGACGGTTACACCCGTCTGGCCAATCTGGCGGTCATGGTCTGCATAACCTGCATCGACAGCTGCACGGCTGGCACCTACTTCGGCGTGAAGTTCTTTGGCCAGTTCGAACAATTTGTCAAAACCTTCTTTAGATCCCATGCCATAGCCTCCGGCAATCACGATAGGTGCGCCTTTCAGGTTATGTTTGGCTTTTTCTACGTGACGGTCAATGACTTTGACTACATAGTCTGTTTCAGGAACAAACTTGGCAACGTCGTGGTTCACCACTTCACCCTTATAATTTTCATCCAGAATCTCTTTCTTCATCACTCCCTCACGAACGGTCGCCATCTGTGGGCGGTGCTCGGGGTTGACAATGGTTGCAACGATGTTACCACCGAAGGCGGGACGAATCTGATACAACAGATTTTCATAGGTGATGCCGTTCTTCTTGTCTTCGTGGGTACCGATTTCCAACTGGGTACAGTCGGCAGTCAGTCCGCTGGTCAATGCGGAAGATACACGCGGTCCCAGATCGCGGCCGATAACAGTAGCGCCCATCAGACAGATTTGTGGTTTTTCCTCTTTGAACAGATTCACCAAAATGGAAGTGTGGGGCAGTGAAGTATAAGGGAACAGACCCGGAGCATCGAATACATGAAGTTTGTCTACTCCGTAGGGCAATACTTGTTTTTCAATTCCTGCAAGGCCGGTTCCGGCAGCGATTGCCTCAAGCTGGCATCCTAACTGATTAGCTAATTTACGACCTTTGGTTAAAAGTTCGAGACTCACATCGGCCACTGTTGTGCCTTCAATCTCGCAATATACAAATACATTATTCATAATCGTTATCCTATTGTATGGTTAGCTAACAGTTCGACAATCAATCCTTCCACATCCTGGTCGCTTCCTGTCATGGTCTTGCTTTCTTTTGCCTGGAAGACGATGTTTTCAATCTTCTTCACTTTGGTGGGAGAGCCTGACAGACCGCACTGCTTGGTGTCTCCTTCTACATCGGCCACACTCCATTCAGTGATATTCAGGTAAGGGAATTTCTCATATAGTTCAGCGTAAGGCAGTTCAGAACCGTCTTTAGTGATGGCTGCTTTTTCCTGTGCGCCGAGAGCGCGTTTGTATTTCTGTAACAATTTGGCATTGCGCGGACGGCAGGGAGCTGCACTTCCGTTTACAGTCAGTACAATAGGCAGAGGACCTTCCACAGTTTCTACCCCTCCGTCAATGTGGCGTTTTACGGTGATGCGGCGGGCAGTTTCGTCCACGTTTAGAATTTCTTCGGTGTAAGTAATCTGGCTTAATCCCAGCTTTTCTGCTACCTGCGGACCTACCTGTGCGGTATCACCGTCGATAGCTTGACGGCCACCGATAATCAGGTCACATTCGCCTATTTTGCGGATAGCCGTAGCGATGGCGTATGAAGTGGCCAACGTGTCAGCACCGGCAAAAGCACGGTCGGTCAATAAATATCCATTGTCTGCTCCTCTGTATAAACCTTCACGAATGATTTCGGCAGCGCGTCCGGGACCCATGGTCAGGATAGTTACCGTAGAACCGGGATGTGTGTCTTTCAGTCTGAGTGCCTGTTCCAAGGCGTTCAGGTCTTCCGGATTGAAGATGGCCGGAAGTGCCGCACGGTTGATAGTACCGTCAGCGTTCATGGCATCTTTCCCCACATTGCGTGTGTCGGGAACTTGTTTTGCCAGTACTACAATTTTTAAACTCATATACTTTAATATATTTGGTATTAGTAATATTCTGGCGACAAATTTACTTAAACAATTTGAGCAACAAAAGGATATGAGGAGAAAATATGCACAAAAAGGTGAGGTGTGAGCATGAGTCGAGGAGGATACAAATGTTTTTATGATAATTATATTGTAGAATAAAAGCGGAAATATTTGTTTAAGTGGAAACTTTTTATATTCTTTGTAGAAAGTGATACTATGAAAACATTCACCTCCAAGTACAATCAAGCTAAATGGCCTTCGTGGACGGTCTGTTTCTGATGATAGGGACAGACGGTATCTTTTTCATTATACCTCTTTGAATCATCATAAGATATCCCTATTTCAAACTTTAAAAAATATATTATGAAAAGAACATTTAAAATGGCATTGATTGCCTCATTGGCAGTTGGTGGAAGTTATGTTTTGTATGGTTCTCAAAACAAAGAAGAATTGTCCGATTTAGCTTTGTCAAATGTGGAGGCCTTGACTTTAGGTACGAAGGATTGTATGTATCAACGTAATTCACGTTGTTATGAACTCGTTGTAGGTCCTCCGGGCGAACCTGTTATTATTGAAACAAGTGAGGAAGCGAATTGGGTAAATCGATATACCATTCCTGAGTAATTAGGCATTTATGTAATACGGGACAAAATAAATAGGTGTTAGGCATTTGTTTTGTCCCGTTTGAAGAGTATTAAAATTATGATTAAAATAAAATTGTATTATTCGATTGTTACCATCCTTTTTTTAATTTCCTGTGTCAGTAACAAAGGAAATGACTTTTTATCTATTCCCGCCAAACCGATCTATGGCTCTTATTATGATAAAGAAATTATGTCCAATGAGTTGGTTGCATTCTCTTCTCTTGATTGTGGAATTCTTATGGTTCAACGTTGTAAACTTCCTGGTGAACCTATTTGTCAGATTCTAGAGGAACAGACAGGCGAAAGAGTGGGTAGCTTTGGAAGCAGGGGACAAGGGCCTGGAGAATTTATAGCCGCTGAATTTATTGGAAAAACAGAGGGGGACGATACTTTATATTTTGTTAATTTGCCTTCTACTGTCCTATTGTATGCACGGGAGGAAAAGGGTGCTGACTACCGTTATGTAAGAAGTGAAAAAATTAAAGTAAAAGATGGTTGTTTTACAACCCGTTTCTGTCGACTGTCCAATGGTTATAGTGTGGCGACGACTTTGTCTGGGGGTAAGGAGTTTTTCATTCTCTTTGATAGGGATTTTAAAGAAATAAAGCGTTTCGGTAATCATCCGGTGCGGGGAATGACTACTGGAGCAAATGATTTTATGCAGTTGCAGGGGGAGATGGTTTCATACAAAAACAGCTTTTATTTTGCATCTAGATTTTTTGGTTATCTTTGTCGGTATGATATATCGGATGAGGAAGATGTTACTTTGAAGTGGGAAAAAATGCTTGTTGAGCCTGTTTGCAATGTCTATGAAGCAAATCTTGCAAGAAAGAAGAATAACTTGGATGGATTTTATGGATTGACAGCCAATGATAAATATGTTTTTGTGACTTATAGTGGTGAGTTATGCTATAAAGCCTTTGAAAACTATTCAGCCTGTACACCTAAAACTTTGCTGGGTTTTTCCATCGATGGTGAACTGGTAGGCAAGTACGCATTGGAACACCAAAGCATGAGTGTGCTTCTTTCTCAATATACCCCTCAGTTGTACTTGTTAAATTGCGAATCGGAATGTAATGTTGAAATATTTGAGATGGATGATATCCTGAAAGCAAAATTATGAAAATCCTGCTTTATGTGTTGTTGGCTTTTGGGGTATTTTGTTTCTTCTCGTGTAAAAGGACAGAAAAGGAGCAGTTGACTTTTTTGATGAAAGAATGGACTCGAAAAGAAATTCTCTTTCATGATAGAGCTGTCTTTACCATACAAGGCAAAGACACATTAGATAAGTTTCCTTATGCTTCAACATATTATAAAATTGTAACTTATGTAGACTCATTAGGATGCCTTAGTTGCAAATTGCAATTATTGGAATGGATAAATTTTATAGCGGAGGTAGACTCTGTCACATCTAGGAATGTATCCTTTTATTTTTTCTTCCACCCTAGAAATAGGAAGGAACTAATAATGACATTACAGTCAGAAGATTTTATTTATCCTGTATGTATAGATCTGAAAGATACCTTTAATAAACTGAATAAGTTTCCACTGAATGATAAATTTAGGACATTCTTGCTTGACAATACTAATAAAGTGATATTAGTAGGAAATCCTATGCATCATCCTCGGATAAAAGAGATGTATATGGGACAGTTGCGTGATTGTAATAATAAGCCGGAGGTGGAGGGTGATGAATGAACCAGAGGGTAAAAGAAAAGAATAAATGGATAGACCGTTTAATAAACTTTGTATTTTATGGTTGTGTACTTGCTCTGATATGGTTGCTGTTACAAATCACGACCTTTTCTTCGTTCAGGATTCCTACTGCATCCATGCATCCTACTCTGATAAAAGGTGACTATGTAATAGTGAATAAATGGATAGCAGGCGGCAGGATATTTAATGTTTTTAATGCGGTAAAAAACAAGCATATATCAATAAAACGTATTCCGGGAATACGACGGATAAGAAAAAATGATATTCTCATTTTTAATTCACCAGTCGGGCAATATAAGAATCGAATACATTTTGATGTCATGCAATATTATGCCAAACGATGTGTGGGGCTTCCGGGTGACACTGTGGCAATTATCCTGCCTACATTATCTGCCTTAGCCGAGGATAGCCTTACGTTTTCTTTTGATCATAATTACTATGACCTGTTAGGATGGACTGCTGAAAAATTCGGTCCTCTTTATATACCTTGCAAAGGTGATCAAATCCCGATAAATAGTTTGACTGCTACCCAATATGGAAGTGTTATGGAATGGGAGACTAAACAGAAAATAGATTATAAAGATAGCGCATATTTTATAGGAAATCATCGTTTCACAAATTATCAGTTTAAGCATGATTATTATTTTATGCTGGGAGACAATATACACCATTCATTGGATTCACGACATTGGGGATTGGTGCCTGATGATTTCATTGTGGGTGTAGTACAATGGATTTGGTTTTCAAAAGATGAAGAGCAAAATTCAATTCGTTGGAATCGAATCGGTAGAGTAGATTGAAATAAGAGATGCGAAAGGTTATAGTTCTATGCTTGTTCGGATAAAAACGTATAAATGATGCGTTGTGATATATGTTGTATGAAAAGTTTTTGTTAATATTGTCATCATTATGAGTTTGTTTTTGTTGTATGATGAAATAATAACTGAAGAATTATGAAGAAAGTATTGTTTTTATTCGCCTTTTTGCTTCTGGGTATAGGAGCTATGGCACAAAAGGTAATTTATGATGAAACCAACCAGACCGGAGTGCGTACAGTGGTATGCGAGGGTATGAATCTGGGTGTTTCCAATAATATGGACGTATATGTGGCACTCGCTGGATTTCAGTATAAAAGTACCATACGTTATTCGCTGGCTGTTACTATCGGGTCGGGGCATGAGGTGGAAATTCCTAATGACAGTAAGTGTGTCCTGACGTTGGATAATGGAAAGGCATTAGAGCTGCCTACGGTAGCAGGCGGCGCTTCTGTATTGCAGCATGTAGATGTGGAGATGAGTGATGTGTATCAAAGTTTCCGCCGTTTTGCCTATTATAATATAAAGGCTAAAGAATTGAAGAAAATCGGCAAAAACGGTATCGTACAAATGGATATACAGTTATCTCCCGGAAACTATTCCATTGCATTCAACCAGGATGTCTTGGGAAGTATGCTGACCGGTTCTATGTCATTAATAAATAATATGTTTGGGAAATAACTTCTTTTTTCATATTGTATGGTGCAGCCTTTTCTTCTCAGAAGGAGAGGCTGTCTTGTTTTTGAAAGTCAAAGGGTTAAACAAAACATTGTTTCATGTGTTTTCCTAATGTTTTTTAATGTGATAAACTTATGAGGAAAATACGTAGATGGGGAGTATGGCTCCTTTTAATCATTCCTTTGGCACTGAATGCCCAGCAGCGGGCCGAAAAATTATTGAATGTACCCTTGCCGGAACATTGGCAAGAAGAGGATGCGATGTTTCAACAACTGCTTCCGGTGGATGACCATTGGTGGACTGTATTTCAGGATGCCACACTGGATTCATTGATTCATGTGGCTGTCAGGCAGAATCCGTCTGTCCTTACAGCCTTGAATCGTATAGATATGGCGAAAGCGAATCTGAGGATAGCCAGAGGAGACTATTATCCGGCTTTGTCATTGGATGCCGGGTGGAACCGCCAACAGACTAGTGGCAATACCGGTACGGGACAGCCTCAATCCAGAGTGGGGTATTATGATGCAACGGTTAATATGAGCTGGCAGGTGGATGTGTTCGGTTCCATCCGCCAACGGGTGAAAGCGCAGAAAGAAAATTTTGCGGCAAGTCGTGAAGAGTACAATGCGACGATGGTAAGTCTTTGTGCAGAAGTGGCGTCAGCCTATTTTAATTTGCGTGAGGCCCAACAGGAACTTAGTGTGTTACAGCGCAATGCTTTATCTCAAAAGGCGGTGGTGGATATAACTGAAGTGCGTTATAATACCGGACTGGCTTCCAAACTGGATGTGGCTCAGGCTAAATCGGTTTATTATAGTACATTGGCTTCTATTCCTGCTACAGAATCCGGTATTATTCAATATATGAATGCGTTGGCTGTATTGCTCGGGCTTTATCCTCAGGATGTGACGGCTGCACTGGAAACGGGAAAACCGTTACCCGATTATATAGAGCCGGTAGGGGTCGGTCTTCCCGGACAATTACTTTTACGACGTCCCGATGTACGGGTTGCCGAACGTCAAGTCAATGCACAAGCAGCCTTGTTGGGAGCTTCCAAGACCGATTGGCTTCCCTCATTTTTTCTGAACGGTTCCTTCGGCTATGCTTCACATGATATGAAAGATTTTACTAGACGTAGCAGTATGACATGGAGTATCGCTCCCTCTATGAGCTGGACGATTTTTAATGGTGGCCAGCGTGCGAATAATGTACGCTTGCAGCGTGCACAACTGGATGAAACAATCAATCAGTTCAATACTACGGTTCTTACAGCGGTGCAGGAGGTGGATAATGCCATGAGTAGTTATAAGAATTCCATCAAACAGATTGTAGCATGTCGTGAGATGTTGAATCAGGGGAAAGAGGCATTTAAACTTTCATTGGACTTATACAAACAGGGGCTGAGCCCTTTCCAAAATGTATTGGATGCACAGCGTTCGTTACTGTCATACGAGAATTCATTGGTGCAGGCACAGGGATATTCATTGCTTTGTCTGATCCAGATGTATCAGGCATTGGGAGGAGGCTGGTAGGCTGCGACGGAAAAGCTGTTGAACTATAGAAATAATAAAAACCTAACCCAAGATATGAAAAAAATAATGATAGCTTTCGCATGGACGGTATGTGTGTTGACCGCCTGCGATAAAAATAAACCTTCTCAGACAGAAATGCAGGCATTGCCTGTAGATGTTGCGAAACCTTTGGTGGAAAATGTGACGCTGACCAAAGATTATCCCGGTTATCTGGAAGCGGAATCTACTGTAGATTTGGTGGGACGAGTAAATGGAACTTTACAATCCAAGAATTTTGCACCTGGTTCCCGGGTACGTCAGGGACAGGTATTGTTCGTTATAGAACCGACACTTTATGAAAATTCAGTGAAACAAGCGGAAGCTGAATTAAAAACGGCTAAAGCCAATCTTGAATATACTGTCAGTAGTTATCAACGTATGAAAGAAGCGATAAAAAGTGATGCGGTGAGCCGTATACAATATTTACAGGCGGAAAGTCATGTGGCGGCTTGTGAGGCTGCCGTAAGTAATGCTGAAGCAGCTTTGAAAACTGCGCGTACCAACTTGAGTTATTGCTATGTCAAGGCTCCTTGTGACGGAGTGGTTGATGTTTCGGCTTATTCTGTCGGGGCGTATATTGGTGGTGCTTTGCAACCGGTTAAATTGGCTACTGTTTATAAGGATAACCGTATGTATTCCTATTTTAATATTGCAGATAACCAATATCTGACATACGAGCTGGCCCAGGAGGCTGCCAGCAAGATTCCTGCGGAAACTCATTTTGTAACCTTGCGTTTGGGAACTGACGGGGCACAGTCATGGAAAGCGAAACTGGATTATCTTTCTCCCAATGTGACATTAACTACAGGTACTCTCCGTTTGCGTGCGGAATTGGATAACCCTGACGGGATGCTTCGTCCCGGATTATTTGTCAGTGTCACCTTACCATACGGTGAAGCGCGGAATGCAGTGTTGGTTAATGATGCTTCTATCGGAACAGACCAGTTGGGTAAATATTTGTATGTAGTGAATGACAGTGATATAGTGAATTATCGGCATATTGAAGTCGGGCAGTTGGCGGATCATAATATGCGTGTTGTAAAAAGTGGCTTGTCACCTTCCGAACGTTATGTCACCAAGGCATTGTTGAAAGTGCGTCAAGGCATGAAAATTAAACCGATAGAACAAACCAATAAACTTCAATAGCCTTATGTTTTCAAAATTTTTCATAGAACGGCCTATATTTGCCACGGTGCTGGCTTTGTTATTCGTGGTGGCCGGACTTGTAACCCTGAATATATTGCCCGTGGCGCAATATCCCGATATTACGCCTCCTACCGTGCAAGTCAGTGCGGTATATCCGGGTGCCAATGCTGAAACTGTAGCTCAAACTGTCGGTATCCCCATTGAACAGCAGGTAAACGGTGTGGACGGAATGTTGTATATGAGTTCCAATTCCTCTGCATCGGGCGCTTATTCGCTGACAGTGACTTTCGAAGTGGGAACGGATATCGATATGGCAACTGTGATGGTACAAAACCGTGTCAGTGTAGCATTGAATTCTTTACCCGAAGCTGTGAAGGTACAGGGAGTGACGGTGCAGAAGCAGTCATCCAATATTGTGATGATGCTTACACTGAGTGGTGACAGTATTTATGATGGCCTTTATCTGACCAATTATGCCAATTTGAATCTGGTAGACCAGTTGACACGTGTACCAGGGGTAGGAGCGGTGGATGTCATGGGAGCCGGTGATTATTCCATGCGCGTATGGCTGAATCCTGAAACCATGCGTATCCGCAATATTACCCCGCAGCAGGTTTATGCTGCCATTCAAAGTCAGAATATGGAAGTGTCTGCCGGTTATGTGGGACAACCCATCGGCAGTTCGGCCGATAATGATTTTCAATATACGCTGAATGTAAAAGGACGTCTTTCTACTCCCGAAGAGTTCGGCGACATCATATTGAGAGTGGAAGACCAGGGAAAAGTGCTCCGTCTGAAAGATGTTGCAAAAATTGAGTTGGGCAGTGCCGGGTATGGAGTTGTTTCCCGCTTGAAAGGGCAACCTACGGCTGCTATTGCTGTTTACCAGTTGCCGGGAAGTAATTCGCTGGATGTTTCTAAACACGTCCGTGCCCGTATGGCGGAACTGGCTGAAACATTTCCGGCCGGGGTGAAATACAATGTGACGTTGGATACTACCGATGTGGTACACGACTCCATTGATGAAGTGATGAAGACCTTTGTGGAAGCGATTATTCTGGTGGTGCTGGTTATCTTTTTTTTCCTGCAAAGCTGGCGGGCGGTTCTTATCCCCTGTCTTACTATCCCTGTGTCCCTTATCGGAACATTGGCGGTAATGGCTGCTTTAGGCTTTTCCATCAATACATTGACACTGTTCGGCTTGATATTGGCTATAGCTATTGTAGTGGATGATGCCATAGTGGTGACTGAAAATGCCACCCGTATTCTGGATGAAGGGAAGCTGGACGCCCGTGCCGCTACCGAGCAGGCTATGGGGGAGATTACCGGACCTATTGTCGGAGTGGTGCTGGTACTGCTTGCCGTATTTATTCCTACTACGCTGATTAGCGGTATTTCCGGGCAGCTTTATAAACAGTTTGCTTTGACCATCGCGGCTTCTACAGTGATAAGTGGTTTCAACTCATTGACCTTGACTCCGGCAGTCTGCGCTCTGTTGCTCCGTCCCACCCCGACGCATAAAGCGCGTTTGTTCCTCTGGTTTGACAAGATGAATGACTGGATGCAGCGGGTTTATGACGCTTCGGTAAAATGGTTGTTGGCACGGCCGGTCATTGCTATCGGTTCTTATATCGTAATCTCAGTCATTGCTATTCTGATGTTTGTAAAATGGCCCAGCACCTTTATTCCTGAAGAAGATGACGGATATTTTATGATTGCCATTCAGCTTCCGGCAGCTTCTTCTTTAGAGCGTACACAGATGGTGGGTAAGCAGATTGATGCTATTTTGTCAGAGTATCCCGAAGTGAAGACTTATTTGGGCGTAAACGGATTCAGTATCATGGGAGGTGGTCAGTTGCCTAATGCGGCTACCTATTTTGTGGTGCTGAAGAATTGGAAAGAGCGTGCGGGTAAAGAGCATACCGCTCAAGCGGTGGTCAATCGTTTTAACGGACAGGCATATGCCATGATACAGGAAGCCCAAGTCTTTGGTATTATTCCTCCTGCTATTCCAGGTATGGGCAATACGGGTGGTTTACAACTCGAACTGGAGGATCGTAAGTCTTTGGGTCCGGAAGAACTGCAAAAGGCGGTTGAGGCTTTATTGGCTAATTATCATAATGAACCGGCTGTCGCTTCCATGAGCAGTATGTATCAAGCGGATGTACCTCAATATTTTTTGAATATAGACCGGGATAAAGTTCAGTTGATGGGTTTGCAGTTGAATCAGGTCTTTTCTACATTAGGGTATTACATGGGGCAGGCTTATGTAAATGATTTTGTGGAATTCGGCCGTATCTACCAAGTGAAATTGGAGGCTGGCGAACAAGCCCAAAAAGTGATTGATGATGTGTTAAAACTGAGTGTGGTCAATTCGAAGGGAGAGATGGTGCCTTTCAGCAGTTTTACGCAGATAGAACAAAAACTGGGGATGGACCAGATAAACCGGTATAATATGTATTCGGCTGCTTCCATCACTTGTACGCCGGCTGCGGGCAGTAGTTCCGGACAGGCGATAGAGGCTATGGGGAGTTTGATTAAAAATCAGCTAGGTGGTGAGTTTGGATATGAATGGACCTCTGTTGCCTATCAGGAAACTCAGGCAGGTAATACTACTACAATTATTTTAATCATGGCCTTGTTGGTAGCCTATTTGGTACTGGCGGCACAGTATGAAAGCTGGACAAGTCCGGTGGCTGCCGTGATGGGGCTTCCGGTTGCTATTTTGGGAGCGATGTTGGGCTGCTGGGTGATGGGGATTCCGGTGAGTATTTATACCCAGATCGGTATTATTCTGCTGATAGCCTTGTCTGCGAAGAATGGTATCTTGATTGTGGAGTTCGCCCGTGATTACCGTAAGGCCGGCAATCCTATCCGTGAGGCGGCATACGAGGCAGGGCATGTGCGCTTGCGTCCTATCCTGATGACTTCATTTACCTTCGTGCTGGGTGTGATGCCGTTGTTGTTTGCCACAGGAGCCGGTGCAGGCAGCCGTGTGGCACTGGGTGCGGCAGTGGTGTTCGGTATGGCTGTGAATACAATTTTTGCTACCATTTATATTCCTAACTGGTATGAAGTGATGCAGCATATTCAGGAAAAATGGCTGACTAAGAAAAAATAATTGTTTGGTTTCACCACAGATTGGTCAGATTTATACGGACAACTCGATTTAAAAACTGTATGGATTTGCGTTATCTGTGGTGAATTTGTGTATCTTTGCGACAAACACATGGAAATATGGATACAATCAACAACGATCTTACTAATTTATTGAAACAGATGGGAGTGCATCAGGAAAGTTGGGGCATTACCCAGCGTATTGTCATTATAGCAGGGATTCTGATCATTGCTTTTGTGGCAGATTATTTTTGTAGAAAAATAGTAGTTCCTACTATAAAGAAACTGACGGCAAGGACTCAGGCTACTTGGGATGATTATTTATTCAATGATGCTGTATTAGATAATATGTGTCATCTTATTCCACCTATTATATTGTATGTATTGCTTCCTTTTGCTTTTCCGCATGAACCTGTGACTTTGACATTCATTCTGAAGCTATGCTGGGTGTATATCACGGCTGTAGCCATGAAGTTGATTTGTTCTTTTCTGACTTCTCTCTATACCATTTCAAGCGAACATGAGAAACTAAAGAATCATCCTCTGAAAGGGGTATATCAGATGATAAAACTGATTGTGATTTGTGTAGGGGTGATCATTATAATCAGTACCTTGATTGATAAAGATCCTGTGAATATTCTTACCGGATTGGGTGCTTCTGCAGCTATCTTGATGTTGGTTTTCAAAGATACGATTATGGGGCTGGTAGCCGGAGTCCAGCTTTCTGCCAATGATATGCTCCGTCCGGGAGATTGGATTACCATGCCGAAATACGGAGCGGACGGTACAGTAATAGAAGTGACTCTTACCACTGTAAAGGTACGCAATTGGGATAATACTATAACTACAGTCCCACCTTATGCATTGGTCAGTGATTCGTTTCAGAATTGGCGTGGCATGAGGGAAAGTGGTGGACGCAGAGTGAAACGTTCTATTAATATAGATATGAATACGGTCCGTTTCTGTACACCGGAACAAATGAAAAAATTTGAAAAACAAGTCTGGATGTCAGGCTTTGAAAAGACAGGAAAGGAGGAGGTGAATCTTTATGTATTTCGTCACTATCTGGAATATTATTTGCGTCATAATCCTCGGGTGAATACAGAATTGATTTTGATGGTGCGTCAATTACAACCTACGCCGCAAGGATTACCCATAGAACTTTATTTCTTCTCAGCCAATAAAGACTGGATTCCATACGAACGTTTGCAAGCAGAGGTTTTTGACCATTTGTTGGCTGTTCTTCCCGAATTTGGATTAAGGGTATTCCAAATTCCTTCAGGATTGGATGTGTTGTCTCTTTCTTCTCATTAATTATTTATAATCTCACTAGCGGAGAGGTACAGGAATCATCACATATTAACATGGATTACATCAAATTTATTGATTGTCAAAATGAATAATCCGTGTTAATATGTGAGAATGTACACTATTATACATGAAGTTCCAGTATAAACCGAGTTCCTTTTTTATAATCAGTGTCCAAAGTCAGTGTACCATTTAATTTATAAGCGATAAGGCTGCAAGTAGGCAACCCTAGTCCGTTTCCTTGCGTTAAATCGCGTATTTCTGCAAATGGCTTGAACAGTTTTTCACGTGCTTCAACCGGAATTCCCGTTCCCGTATCAGTTAGTATGAATTGATGTGTATGGGCGCTTCGTTTTTTGAATTCCAGTGAAATCTTACCACTTTTCGTATATTCTGCCGCATTGTTCAATAAATGGTTTAATATACGTTCCAATTCTTCTGCATTTGTCTTAATATTTACACGTGGAACATTTACCACTGCTTCTACTCCGGATTTGAAGTTTATTTTCGCTTTTTCCATAATACTTTCACACAATGTATTTATGTTCAGTTCCTTTAGCGGATAATGTTCTTCACGTGTTTCTTCCAATGAAATATACGTCTGGATAGCTGTCATCAGTTCTTTCAGTGCCTTGATGTTTTCATGTAATATTGGGGTGGATATTGTTTCCTTTGTTGCTTCTTAAGATGTATTCAGACTTGGTTCAATTTGGGCGCTGATATTACCGATAAATTTAGACTTCTGCTCATTGTTTTCATTCGCTGTCTGCAGGCTATGTTTCAATTTCTTTACTTGGCGGATATGTTTAAATAACAGGGTAGCTAAGAATAATAATCCGGCAGCCAATATGGCGGATAACACACATAGTGCAATGATAATAATTAGATTTGTGGTAATCTTGTCTTCTTTTTCCTGCAAAGTCTTTTGACTGGTTTCATATTTTTGTTGCAGTGTGTTTAGTTCATTGGCTGTTTTTACTGCTTTTATGGAATCTTGCCATGAAGTATAAAGTTTTCTCATTGCAATAGCCAATGGGGCATTATTATTCTGTTCGGCATATCCCAACATGTCTTTATAGCATTGGTCTATTCCTTTTTCGTCTTTACCGGCAGAGCGCTTTTGGAATAAGATGTTGTAACATTCCAAGCTTTTGTCTGTCATACCGAAAGTTTGATAATAATTGGCTTCCGTCATTAGAAGCTCTTCTTGTAAAGAGTCTGATTTTAATTGGTCTGTATAGGAATGAAGTTGTTTCAATAGTATCTTGCATTGTTCTGTATTTTTTAGATTCGTATACATACGCAGGCGTTCTTTACCCACCATGAAACGTAATTTGTATTCGGGTGATTTTTTTTCTTGCTCATTATAATAAATCAATGCATCCATTTGTCGGCAAGTGGCAAAGGCTTCTTTATATTGCCTGTTTTGAGTAAAGAGCGTACTTATCCGTATTCCCTCTTCTACCGCTTTATTTATTTGCTTTTGTTCGGCATACTGAGTGAATTTTGCCCACTTTGTATTTAACTCTTGAATATTGACATCTGCCGGTTTGGCTGTCGTTTGTCCTTGCCCTGCAGCACAACAAAAGGCAAGTGCTAATGTTAGAAGAATTTTTTTCATTATTGAAACAGGTTTTCTGCAAATATAACCTTTTTTTAAGCAAAAAGTTTAGGGAAGTGCAACTTTTTTTCAGCTTCTAGCGTCTAAACAGTAAAACAATAACTTTTAAGCAGGACAGGCCATCTTGTAAAAAGAATAAAATCATAATATTTAAAATGAGAAAAATAGTAATGATAGCCATACTGGTAGTCAGTATGGTACAAGGAGTTTTTGCCCAACAAATAATTATAAAGGGCACTGTGAAAGACGCGACAAGCAAAAAGGCAGCAGAATATGTTAATGTAGTTTTACAAACAGCAGATTCGGTTTTTGTTGGAGGGACTACTACGAATGGCAAAGGCGATTTCTTGCTGAATAAGGTTTATGCAGGCAATTATTTATTGGCACTATCCTGTGTGGGGTATCGTACGCAATTCATTGTATTAGACGGAATTAAACAGAATATAAATTTAGGGGAAATTTTGTTGGAAGATGATGCTGTGGCTATGGAAGGTGTAACAGTTAGTGCTTCCGGACAGATCAGTCATTCGGATCGTAAGTTGATTTTTCCTTCTGAACGGCAAATGAAGGTTTCGACAAATGGAGTCAATCTGTTGCAACAGATGATGCTTCCCCGTATTCAGATAACCCCCATGAATAATGAGATAGGAGTGTTAGGGGGAGGAGAACTTCAGCTTCGTATTAATGGAGCGAAAGCAGAAGTTGAAGAGATTAAGGCATTACAGCCATCAGACATTATTCGAATAGAGTATCATGACAATCCAGGTTTACGTTATGGTAATGCTGAGGTAGTGCTTGATTATATTGTCCGCCGTCCGGAAACGGGGGGAAACTTTGGAGTGGATTTGTCTCAGGGGATGAATGCCATGTGGGGAGAATATAATGTTTTTGGAAAAGTGAACCATAAGAAGTCGGAGTTTGGCGTTTCGTATTACATGGGACCTCGCGATTTCTATGGTATGTACCGGGATAATGAAGAGGAATTCCATTTGGCGGACGGAACGACATTACATCGTATAGAAGAAGGTGAACCGGGGCACGGATCTATGTTTATGAATAATTTAAGTATGAATTATAATTTGCAGCAGACCGAAAATTCATTGTTCAGTGCTACTTTTCGTTTGAGAAGTAATAGCCAGCCGCATTGGAATTATCAAGGAGTATTGACTAATGTTGCCGATTCTGATGATAAGGTGGATATGATAGACCGTACTAAAGAAAGTTGGTCTCGTCCTTCGTTGGATCTTTATTATCAACAGGGATTGAAAAATAAGCAACTTTTGGTATTCAATGTGGTCGGTACTTATAATAAGGAAAAATCACGCCGTTTGTATCAAGAAAGTTTGCAGGATGAGTTGTTGACTGATATTAATAATAATGTATTGGGAGATAAATATTCTCTGATTGGGGAGGCTGTTTATGAGAAGCAATTTTCTAAAGGAAATTCCTTGAGTTTCGGTTTGCGCCATACTCAGTCTTTTGCCAATAATGAATACCGTAACGGTCATTATTATGAAACGGATATGAATCAAGGGGATACATATGTTTATGGTGAATATAGAGGAAAGGTGAAAAAATTGGACTACAGATTGGGGGTAGGCGTTACTCGTTCTTATTATAAACAAAGTGGTGATGATTCGTATGAGAATTATAGTTTTAATCCCCGTTTGGTACTGCATTATGCATTACCGGGAAATTCATTTGTTCGTTGGAAATCCGATATCAGTAATGCTTCGCCGTCATTGGGGGATTTAAGTGCTGTAGAACAGATTGTGGATTCGTTGCAAATCAGACGAGGCAATCCGAACTTGAAAGCCTATTTGCGTTATCACACAGAGTTGACATACGAATGGCAGAAAGGTATATTTTATTCTAATATTTGGGGAGCGTATGATTATCAGCCGAATGCCATTATGGACGAGAAGTATCAGGACGGTGACAAGATTGTACAGACATGGGACAATCAAAAGGATTGGCAGAAATTATCGGGGCGTCTGACTTTGCGTGTCGGTCCTATTAAGGATATGCTACAGTTCTCGTTTACCGGTGGAGTAAACCATTATATGAGTCATGGTAATACATATTCTCATATTTATACAAACTGGTATTGTAATGCTGAAGCATCCTTTAATTACAAGCAGTTCTCTCTTTACTGGCAGATGAATACTAACTGGAATAATTTCTGGGGGGAAACCTTGTCGGGGGGAGAGAATATTCAGGTATTGATGATGTATTACACGCATAAGGATTTGCGTGTGGGGCTAGGCGCTTTCAATCCGTTTACGGATAATTATAAGCAACAGACTGAGAACTGGAATAAATATGCTTCTTATAAAAAAACGAATTATGTGAAGGAGAGCTCACAAATGTTTTTGGCAAGTGTTTCTTATAATTTCTCGTTTGGCCGTAAGTTTAAGACAGGTCAACGGAGGGTGAATAATAGTGATAACGATTCCGGAGTGATGAGTACCGGAAAATAAACAAGATAATCATTTGAATGAGCTTAAGTTCATGGGGCAAGTAAGTTAAGTAACTTGATTCACGAACATAAGTTGCTTGGCTTACGAAGTTAAGTTCATAAATTTACCGGAATAATAGATATATTACCCTTAACAAAATCATATATGAAAATGAAAAAAAACTTGATTGATTATGAACTCCTGTGGGAGAAAATTACGGATTACGCAAAGGCCACCGGTAGAACGACTGCTCGTCCTGTACTTCTATTATATTATGTATTGCGAAGCCCCGAAACTCCCTCTTCGGATAAGATGTTGATTGTGGCGGCACTTTCGTATCTGGTATTGCCGATCGATTTGATTTCGGCTAAGCGGTTACCAATTATCGGCTGGATTGATGAAGCGGTATCTTTGGTTTATGCTTATAAAAAGGTGTGCCGCTATGTGACTCCTGAGATTGAATCAGAAGTGGATAATATATTGGAACGCTGGTTCCCGGAAGGAAAGTATGAGTTGATAGAAGAATAAATATTGTACTTGTCTTTGGGGAGTAAGGATGGGTAAATGGAGTATTTTAGGAATGGGCTTCGTCGAATTTCGGCGTGGCCCTTGCTGATTGTAGACAAAGGTAAATTGTAACTCTCCCCAAGGAACTTCATTTTGTCTGAGAATATGTGAGGTATGTAAAAGTGTTACAATATGTTTTGAGTCTTATTAATTCCCTATAATTCAATTATTAACATGACCTAAGTTCTCTTAGAACTTTATATTAAATATTGCTGCAAAGATATGAAAATATATTAAATATCAAAGAAATTGCAGATAAAATGTTGGATAATAAATAATTTTATTCTATTAAGCCTTACTTTTTGCTTGCCAAATCCAGCAAAACAACTCTTTTTGAGCGTTTTTATCTAAGTTCTAAGAGAACTTAGCATTTATGAACGTTAAATTAAAAAGTTTTTTTATGAAAAAGAGAGTTTTGTTTACGTTGGCTTGTCTATTCCTATGGACAGGTATGGCAATGGCTCAAGTATCCCGAATTACTGGAGTTGTAGTTTCGGCAGAAGACAATGAGCCGATTGTCGGAGCTTCGGTTCTTGTGAAAGGTACTACCCTTGGAACTATTACCGATATGAATGGCCGGTATAGTATAAACAATATTCCGGTCAATGCAAAATCTTTGGTAATATCGTTTGTCGGTATGAAAACACAAGAATTGGCTATAAAGGGTGGTGAGCAAAGAGTAGTGATGCAAAGTGATACGGAATTGATTGATGAGGTCGTTGTAGTGGCTTATGGTACACAGAAAAAATCATCTTTTACAGGAGCTGCTTCCACAGTAGGGGCCAAATCCATAGAGAAACGTGCTATCACTAATGTTACAGCTGCATTGGAAGGAAATGCTTCCGGAGTTCAGGTGACTGCTGCCACCGGACAACCTGGTGAATCTTCTTCTATCCGTATTCGTGGGTTTGGCTCAGTCAATGCATCCAATGCTCCTTTATATGTAGTGGACGGAACTATATACAATGGCAGCATAGGTGATATTAATCCTGCGGATATTGAGTCTATGACTATATTGAAAGATGCGGCATCTACTTCTTTGTATGGTTCAAGTGCGGGTAATGGTGTGATCTTGATTACTACTAAAAAAGGTAAAGAGTCAGGTGGAACAGGAGTAAACTTAACCATTAACCAAGGATGGTCAAACAGGGCTTATAAAGATTATAAAAAGGTGGGGATTTATGATTACTATCCTTTACAATGGGAGATGTTGAAGAACTCTTATATTACATCTGGTAAGGATGCTGCAACGGCGGCCTCATTGGCAACATCTAAAATTGGAAGTACATTGAAGTATAATCCTTTTGTTGATGTCGCAGATGATGCCATTGTCGGAACTGATGGAAAACTGAATTCTTCTGCTGATGCATTGAAGTGGGGGGATGATTTGGATTGGGAAGATGCAGCTTTCAAGACCGGCTATCGTCAGGAATATAATTTGAGTTATAATACAAAAACAGAAAAAAGTGATACTTATGCTTCTGTTGGCTATTTAAATGATGATGGTTATATGATCAAGACTGACTTTGAACGTTATTCTGGTCGTTTGAATTATAATGTGTATCCTACTAAATGGTTCAAGACTGGTTTGAATTTGGGAGTAACGCGTACGGTATCCAATTATTCAACTTCAGATTCGGGAAATTCGAGTTCATATAGTAACCTTACCCGTTTTATTCGTACCATGGCTCCTATATATCCCGTTCATAAACATGATTTGGAAACCGGTGCTTATTTGGATGCTAATGGTAAGGCAACTACTGATCCGGGTGAATATATTTATGATTATGAAGGAACTCGCTTGTCGAATAATGGACGTGATGCGATAGCTGAAACAGAGTTCAATCAACGTGAACTGGTGCGTGTTAATCAGACTGGACATACTTATCTCACTTTGACTCCGGTTGAAGGGTTGAACCTTACAGCCAATTACTCTATCAATAATATTGATTATCGTCGTAAAGTCTATGAAAATCCTTATGTGGGCGATGGCACTGCCGGACCGGGTCGTTTGAACCAAATGTCTACCCGAACGCTGACTCAGACCTTCAATCAATTGATAACTTATAGCAAGTCTATCGGAAATCATAACTTTGACGTTCTTTTGGGACATGAAAACTATTCTTATAAGTATGAGTATTTATATGGCATGAAGACCCAGGAAACAGTTTCGGGCATGTATGAATTTGGTAATTTCGTAAATATCAGTTCACTTAGCTCCTATACGGACACCTATAAAAAGGAAGGTTACTTTGGCCGTATCAATTATGATTATGCGCATAAATACTACGCTTCACTTTCTTATCGCCATGATGGTTCCTCGCGTTTTGCAAAAGAGAACCGATGGGGGAATTTCTGGTCGTTCGGAGCAGGCTGGAGAATTAGTGAAGAGGCATTTATGAAGGATGTGAAATGGGTGAATAACTTGAAATTACGTGCTTCTTACGGTGAAACAGGTAATGATAATATATTGGATAGTGATGGTGATCCTGATTATTATCCTTATCAGACCTTATATGGTTTGGGATATAAGAATGGCTCAGAAGCTGGAGCCTACTTCACGGTGATAGCCAATCCCTCATTGAAATGGGAAACACAGATATCTACGGATATTGCTCTTGAATTTGGTTTGTTTGACCGTTTGACGGGTACTATTGAATATTTTAAGAAAGATTCCAAGGATTTGTTGTTTGATGTTTCCCAGCCTGCTTCTGTCGGAGTAACATCCATTATACAGAATATCGGTAAGGTTACTAATTCAGGAGTGGAAATAGAGTTGGATTATAATGCATTTAAAAATAAAGATTGGAGTGTATCAGTTGGGGCCAATGCTACTTTTGTGAAGAATAAGATCAAGAACCTGCCGGCTACAATGAAAGAAAATGGATATATCAGTGGCTCTAAAAAGTGGTTGGAAGGAAAGTCCATTTATGAATTCTGGCTTCGTCAATGGCATGGGGTAGACCCTCAGACCGGTGATGGTTTATATGTGGCTGATGTAAGTAAATATAATCAAGGGAATATCGGAACAGGGGATGGAAACATTACGCAGAGCCAGTTTGATGAGTATAAAAAAACAGTAGTGACTATTGATGGTAAGGAATTGACCAATTCGTATACTTATGCTAAATACGACTTCAGCGGTTCTTCTATTCCTGATGTGTATGGTGGGTTTAATGTCAGAGTTAGTTATAAGAACTTTGATTTGGCTGCTGTATTCTCTTACCAGTTGGGCGGTCAGATTCTGGATACTAATTATGCTACCATGATGAGTATGACTGAATTTGGTTATGCACAAAGTCCGGATTTGTTAAAAGCATGGAAACAGGCAGGGGATATTACTGAGGTTCCCCGTATAGACAATAGTGCGGCTCATACCACGAATATTGGTCAGTCTTATTCAACTCGTTGGCTTACCAGCTCGGATTATCTTAATTTAAGATCTGTCACTATTGGCTATCAGCTCCCAAAAACTTGGTTGAGCAAAGTGATGCTTAAGAGTGCCCGTTTGAATCTGACTGCGGAAAACTTGTTCATGTTGAAAGCCCGTCAGGGATTGAACCCGATGGCCAACTATTCCGGTGTAACTTATAATGAGTATATGCCGTCCCGTAATATCACGTTAGGGCTTAATGTTTCATTCTAAAAATAAAAGAATTATGAGATCAATTAAAAATATAACATTAGGATTAGCGACAGTTGGAGTAATGTCTCTATCCGGTTGTGCCGGTGATTATCTGGATACCATTCCGTCTACCTCTGTTTCAGAAACGACAATAAACACCTCGTTGGACAATCTTTATATAGCATTGAACGGAATTCATAAAGAGATGGTTTCTCAGGAAAGCGGATATCAGTGTCTGGGCGGTGAACCCGGTTTTATGATGTCACGTGATGCAGAGGCTGATGATATGAATTGGCAGACAAATACATGGATGAAGGCGGCCTATTTAGGATGGCAATGCAATATGAATGAAACGAATGGTTATAATTATAAGTTCTGGCAGATTTATTATCAATGGATTCTGAATGCCAATAAAATTTTGGCGGGTTTGGAGGAAGTTGAAATAACTAGCCAGGAATTGTTTGACCAGATAAAGGGAGAAGCCTTATGTATCCGTGCTTGGGCTCATTTTAATTTGGTCCAGCTTTATGCAAAACGTTATGAAGCCGGCAAGGATAATACACAGGATGGAATTCCTTATCGTGAAAAAGCTGTGGCCGAAGAGCAGGCACGTAATTCCGTAGAAGATGTTTATGCTAAAATCAATAATGATTTGGATGAGGCTTGTATACTTTTGAGTGGAATAAAAGTAAATGATGTCAATCATTATAGCGAGATGGTGGCATGGGGATTGAAGGCACGTGTAGCACTGGCCATGCAAGATTATAATAATGCGGCGGTTTATGCAGGGAAGTCTGTTTCTTTAGCTGAAGCTGGTGGTCACCGGTTGATGACTGGCAGTCAGTTGAATTGTGGGTTTGCCAATATCACGACGGACACTAAAGAAGCGATGTATGCTGCAATGACTCCCGATGATAAGACTGTCTATTTTTATTCTTATTATGCATATATGTCATGGAACTTTAACTCCAGTGCCATTCGTCAGGGAGTGAAGTGCATAAATGTGGATGCTTATGAAACGATGTCTGAAACAGACTTACGGCGTGCGTGGTGGGATCCGACAGGGGAAGCATCTGTTCCATCATCAAGTTATGCAAAGAATGCTTATCAAAACCGTAAGTTTACTGCCCGTTCTACAGCCGATGCTGTAGGTGATGTCGCATTTATGCGTTTGGCAGAAATGTATCTCACCCAGGCCGAAGCATTGGCTCGTGCAGGAAAAGATAGTGAGGCGCAGGCTGTGTTTACTAAATTCCAGATAACCCGCGATCCCTCTTATGTTTCAAAAGGAAATATCGGTGATGCTTTGGCAGAGGAAATTATGAATAGTCGCCGGGTGGAATTGTGGGGTGAAGGTTTTCGTTTTTATGATTTGAAACGTTTGCATATGTCTATTAAGCGTGGATCAAATTTTGATATAGCTTTCTGTACTTTTCTTGAAAAGGATAAAGATGCACAAGGTTGGGTGTGGGAGATACCTAAAATTGAAACTGACTTTAATTCACTTTGTACGAAGAACTATTGATAATTCTCTCTAACACATAAATTTTCTCTTAAAGGAGGTGGGCAGAATTTTTCTTGAAAGTTTTGTCCCACCTTTTTGCTTGACATAACCTTTGTTTTGCAAGACCGATAGCTTTTCTGGTTTTCTTTTTGTATTACTAGGGTTGTCTAATATCAATTTTGTTGATGTTTTTGGGTAATTTAGAAGAAATGGATTTAATTTATCCTTGGTCTATCGTTATAATCCATTGTCTTGAATAAAGTAAAGAACCTGTAAACACGAAATAAGTGTAAACAGATTCTTTACTATTGTTTAAAATGATAAACTATTCAGGTGAAAAAGCTTATTCCTCTTCGTCCAGTAAAATGTCCATAATCTGAACAGCTGCTTTGGCAACAGAGGTTCCGGGACCGAAGATTGCTACAACACCTGCCTTGTATAAGAAGTCATAGTCTTGAGCGGGGATAACACCACCGGCGATGACCAAAATATCTTCACGACCTAATTTCTTTAATTCTTCAATAATCTGCGGGATCAGTGTCTTGTGTCCGGCAGCCAATGAAGAAACACCTACTACATGAACGTCGTTTTCCACTGCGTCACGAGCAGCTTCGGCAGGAGTTTGGAACAACGGTCCCATATCTACGTCGAAACCACAGTCGGCATAACCTGTTGCAACTACTTTTGCACCACGGTCGTGTCCGTCCTGTCCCATCTTGGCAATCATGATACGCGGACGGCGGCCTTCCTTCTTTGCAAATTCTTCGGTCAGTTCGCAAGCTCTTGCGAAGTCTGTATCCTTTTTACTTTCTGATGAGTACACGCCTGATATAGTTCTGATTACTGCTTTATAACGTCCTACAATTGTTTCACAAGCATCCGAAATCTCGCCCAAGGTAGCACGGACATGAGCTGCCTCTACAGCCAGTTCCAGCAAATTGCCTTTACCTGTCTTTACACATTCGGTGATGGCTGCCAAAGCTTTGTCTACTTCTGCTTGATTGCGGCCTTCTTTCAAACGCTTCAGATTTTCAATTTGTTCCAAACGTACAGCTGTATTGTCTACTTCAAGGATATCGATAGGATCCTCTTTTTCCAAACGATATTTGTTAGTGCCGACAATTGTCTGGGCACCGGAGTCGATACGGGCCTGAGTACGTGCCGCAGCTTCTTCAATACGCATTTTGGGTACTCCGGTTTCGATAGCTTTCGCCATACCGCCCAAGCTTTCAATTTCCTGAATATGTTCCCAAGCCTTGTGAGCCAGTTCGTTAGTTAAAGATTCTACATAGTAAGAACCACCCCATGGGTCCACGTTCTTGCAAACATATGTTTCTTCCTGAATATAAATCTGAGTATTACGTGCGATACGTGCAGAGAAGTCGGTGGGCAATGCAATTGCCTCATCCAATGCGTTGGTGTGCAGTGACTGGGTGTGTCCCAATGCTGCTGCCATAGCTTCAATACAAGTACGACCTACATTGTTGAACGGATCTTGCTCCGTCAATGACCAGCCCGAAGTCTGGGAATGGGTACGCAATGCCAGTGATTTCGGATTCTTCGGGTTGAACTGCTTGACAATTTTAGCCCACAGCATACGTGCCGCACGCATTTTGGCAATTTCCATAAAATGATTCATGCCGATAGCCCAGAAGAATGACAGACGCGGAGCGAATGCATCGATGTCTATACCTGCGGCTACTCCGGCCCGAAGATATTCCAAACCGTCAGCCAGTGTATAAGCCAATTCAATATCTGCTGTGGCACCTGCTTCCTGCATGTGGTAGCCCGAGATGGAGATGGAATTGAACTTAGGCATTTTTTGTGAGGTATATTCAAATATGTCAGAGATGATCTTCATGGAAAAGGCAGGTGGATAAATATAAGTGTTACGCACCATAAACTCTTTTAAGATATCATTCTGGATGGTTCCGGCCATTTCTTCCAATTTGGCTCCCTGTTCCAAACCTGCATTGATATAGAATGCCATGATGGGAAGTACGGCACCATTCATGGTCATGGAAACAGACATCTTGTTCAAAGGAATACCATCGAACAAAACTTTCATATTTTCCAATGAGCAAATAGACACGCCTGCCTTACCTACGTCACCTACTACACGTTCATGGTCGGGGTCATAGCCGCGGTGTGTCGGAAGGTCGAATGCGACAGACAAGCCTTTCTGGCCTGATGCCAAATTACGGCGATAGAATGCATTACTTTCTTCGGCAGTGGAGAAACCTGCGTATTGGCGGATAGTCCAAGGACGGAAAGTGTACATCATGGAGTACGGGCCGCGAAGATAAGGAGGAATACCTGCTACATAGTTCAAGTGCTCCATGCCTTCCAAATCTTCTTTAGTGTAAACAGGCTTCACATTGATGTGTTCCGGCGTTTTCCAGTCGGCGGTGATGCCATTTTCTTTTTGCCATTCCATACCATTCTGAGGTTGAAATCCGGCATATATATCTATATTTTTAAAATTCGGTTTCATTGTTCTTCCTTACTTAATTCCTAACTTAGCGTTGTATTCTTTCAATGTGTCCAATACGTTGACACGTACATGGATAAAGTTTTCGATGCCTGCGGCTTTCAGCTCTTCCATACAAGCAGGAGCACCTGCAACAATGAAAATAGCTCGTCCGTCCAATGCCTTGAATGCAGGAATAGCATATTCTGCATATTCATCATCGCTGGAACAGATAACTACGATGTCTGCACCGGCTTTCATAGCTGCTTCGACACCGGCCTCTACTGTGGGGAAGCCCAAATTGTCGATTACTTCGTAACCGGCACAAGCCAGGAAGTTGCATGAGAATTGGGCACGTGCTTGACGCATGGCCAGATTACCGATAGTCAGCATAAATGCTTTCGGACGTTTGCCGGATTTCTCTGTCTGCAAACGAAGTGCTTCAAACTGGCTGGCAGCACGGTCGAAGTTTAATGTGGCAAACGGCTTTTCACAGCTGTCATGATTACCTCCACAACAACATTTGGCTTCTACAGGAGCCTTTTCGCCTGCTTTTTCATTGAAGTTAGGATATTGGTTGGTACCCAGTAGAATTTCTTTGCGTTTTGAAACGGAATCGTGGCGGGCCTTGTTGCTTGCGTTGATCGCTTCCTGTACTTTTCCTGCTTTTACTGCTTCCAGCATTCCTCCTTCGTCTTCTACTTTCAAGAATAATTCCCATGCCTGTGTGGCAATAGAAATTGTTAAATTTTCAATAAAGTAAGAACCCGCGGCGGGGTCAACTACTTTGTTGAAATGACATTCTTCTTTTAGCAATAACTGTTGGTTACGGGCGATACGTTCAGAGAAGTCGTCCGGAGTTTCGTAAGTCTTGTCAAACGGGGTTACGGTGATGGAGTTGACTCCTGCCAAGGCGGCACTCATCGCTTCGGTTTGAGTGCGGAGCAGGTTTACATGTGCATCAAACAAAGTCAGGTTGAAAGTGGATGTTTCAGCATGTGCCACCATTTTGCAGGCACAGAGACAAGTACCGTCTTCCGCTTTGTTCGGACATTCGGGCTGGCGGTTGCATTGAGGATGATATTCTTTTACGATGTCCGCCCATAACATACGTGCTGCGCGGAACTTGGCAATTTCTAGAAAATAGTTGGAACTGATGCCGAAATTGAATTTTATTTTCTTGGCAGCCAGTGCGGCAGGAACTCCTGCTTCTACCAGCTTGCTCAGATATTCGTTACCCCAAGCCAATGCATAGCCCAGTTCTTGTGAAATATAAGATCCGGCATTGTTCAGTTCTATCGCATTGACACAGATACAACGGAATTTAGGTAGCGGAGCCAGTACTTCTACCAATTCTTTGGCAGTAGTGATGAAATTGCTAAGGTCTTTGCCTTTTACCATCATTTTACCCATAGGGTCATAGTTGACGGAGCCTTGCAACTTGGTCAGGTCGTATCCTTTCTTTTGGAAGTAAGCAACCAATAATTTGGCTAATTCCACCGTATGTCCTTGGCAAGTGGAGAAGTTTAACTCAATGCATTCCGCACAGATATCATTCAATAATGTTTCGATATATTCAGGACTGAGGTCTTTCTTCTTTACGTAGAATCCCAATGAGTCAACACCTTTGTTCAAAATATCCAGTGCTTTAGCATTAGCCTCTTTAGGGCATTCTACTTTGATTTCCTGACGCACGAACCAAGTATTGTCGTTTTTCTTCGTGCCTCTTACATAGGGGAATTCTCCGGGTAGTCCTTCAGTTGTTTTCAAACCTTCCAGATCTTCCTGGCGATAAAATGGTTTTACTTTAAAACCTTCGTTGGTTCTCCAAACCAATTTCTTTTCAAAATCAGCGCCTTTCAAGTCTGCTGTAATCTTTTCCATCCACTGTTCCGTAGAAACGGCTGGGAAGTCCGAAAAGAGTTTCTCTTTACTATCTGCCATAGTTTATTCGGTATTAATATTTAAGAATTATATCACATACTTTTTCAATAGTACGGGCAAATATACTAAAACCTTTTAAATAGAATCCTTTTTTTAGCTATTTTCATAAAGGAGAAAGAGAGGTTTCTGTCATTTTGTTAAGTGACGAAAACAAAAGATGTTCTTATTGCAAAGTGGATATTGCAAAATAAATAGGAATCATGAAATAATAGTTTTCAAATTGTTGGGCTGAGTGAGGGGAATTCATTAATTTTGCGGCAATTTATAAAAACATAGTATTATATCATGGACTGGTTACAAAATCTATTATTTGATGAAAACTCAATAGCGCATATCGTGCTGCTTTATTCCTTTGTGATTGCAGTAGGAGTGTTGCTGGGAAAAATTAAATTTTTCGGGGTATCGTTAGGTGTTACTTTTGTTTTGTTTACCGGTATTGTCTGCGGACATTTCGGCTTAACGGGGAATACACAGATACTTACATTTTTACAGGATTTCGGACTGATATTGTTCGTGTTCTGTATCGGACTTCAGGTAGGTCCTTCTTTTTTCTCTTCCTTTAAGAAAGGAGGGATTGCCATGAATCTAGTGGCAATGGGGATTGTCGCATTGAACATTGTTGTGGCTGTGGCTTTGTATTATGGCTTGAACGGTCGGATAGAGCTGCCTATGATGGTGGGTATTCTTTGTGGTGCCGTAACGAACACGCCGGGACTGGGTGCTGCCAACGAAGCGTTGAGCCAGTTGAATTACAATGGTCCGCAGATAGCGATGGGATATGCGTGCGCTTATCCGTTGGGAGTGCTGGGTATCATTGGTTCCATTATTGCTATCCGCTACATTTGCCGGATTAATTTGAAAAAGGAGGAAGAGGATATCGCTAAAGAAGAAGCTGCAAATCCTCATCTGACTCCTCGTATGATGCACCTGGAAGTACATAATGAGGCGTTGGCAGGAAAAACGTTGCTTCAGGTCAGAGACTTCATGGGGCGTGACTTTGTTTGTTCACGTATATTGCAGAACGGTCATGTCAGTATTCCTAATCGTGATACTGTCTTCCATCTTGGTGATCAGTTGTTTGTGGTTTGTGCAGAGGACGATGCGGAAGCCATTATTGCTTTTATCGGTCCTAAAATTGAAGTGGATTGGGAAAAGCAGGATACTCCGATGGTATCCCGCCGTATTTTGATTACACAACCTAAAATGAATGGTAAGCAATTGGGTGAGTTTCATTTCAGTAGTATGTATGGTGTGAATGTGACCCGTGTCAACCGTTCAGGTATGGATATTTTCGCTTCACGTAACTTGACCTTGCAGGTAGGTGACCGTGTAATGGTGGTAGGTCCTCAGGATGCGGTGGAACGTGTTGCCAATTTGATGGGTAACTCATTGAAACGTTTGGATCATCCTAATATCGTGACTATTTTTGTGGGTATTTTCCTGGGTATTTTCTTTGGTAGTCTGCCTATTGCGTTTCCAGGTATTCCTACTCCGGTAAAATTGGGTTTGGCCGGTGGTCCGTTGATTGTATCTATTTTGATAGGTCGTTTCGGATATAAATTGAAATTAGTGACTTATACCACTATGAGTGCCAATTTGATGTTGCGTGAAATTGGTATTGCTTTGTTCCTTGCCAGTGTGGGGATAAAGGCTGGTGCGAATTTTGTGAATACGGTTGTCGATGGAGATGGTTTGTTGTATGTGGGTTGTGGTTTCCTTATTACAGTTATACCTTTATTAATAATGGGAGCGGTTGCACGCTGGCATTACAAGATGAATTATTTCATGTTGATGGGGCTTATTGCAGGTAGTAACACAGATCCCCCCGCATTGGCGTATTCTAATCAGACAGCAGGTAATAATGCTCCGGCGGTAGGTTATTCTACTGTGTATCCGGTGTCCATGTTCCTTCGTATTCTGACTGCCCAATTATTGATATTAATATTGGCAAGCTGATATTGGTAAAAAGTATAAAAACAATAAAGTATAAAACTTGTAGGAGGGGGTGTCAAAAAAATGGTAGCTTGAATCATTTTTTTGACGCACCCTCTTGCTGATTAAAAGAATAAATATGATTTCAGTAGATGGATTGACCGTTGAGTTTGGCGGTACCACCTTGTTTAGTGACATATCTTTTCAGATAAATGAGAAAGACCGTATTGCCTTGATGGGGAAAAATGGTGCGGGCAAGTCTACCTTATTAAAGATCTTGGCTGGTGTGCGGCAACCTAGTCGTGGAAAGGTGTCGGCTCCTAAGGATTGTGTGATAGCTTATCTTCCCCAGCATCTGATGACAGAGGATGGGCGTACTGTATTCGAGGAAGCTTCTCAGGCATTCGCGCATCTTCATGCTATGGAGGCAGAAATAGAAGCCATAAATAAGGAACTTGAAACACGTACCGATTATGAAAGTGATTCATATATGGAGTTAATCGAGAAGGTTTCTACCATGAGTGAGAAGTTTTATTCCATTGATCTTACTCATTTTGAAGAAGATGTGGAAAAGGCTTTGCTGGGACTTGGTTTTATGTGTGAGGACTTCAATCGCCCTACCAGTGATTTCAGCGGTGGCTGGCGTATGCGTATTGAGTTAGCTAAATTATTGCTCCAGAATCCGGATGTATTATTGTTGGATGAGCCCACCAACCATCTTGATATTGAATCCATCCAGTGGTTGGAGGATTTCTTGGTCAATAGTGCCAAAGCGGTAATTGTCATCAGCCACGACCGTAAATTTGTAGATAATATCACGACCCGTACCATTGAAGTAACGATGGGACGTATCTATGATTATAAAGTGAATTATTCCCAATATCTGATATTGCGTAAAGAACGTCGCGAGCAACAGATGAAGCAATATGAGGAGCAGCAGAAGATGATACAGGAAACCAAGGATTTCATAGAACGGTTCAAAGGAACTTATAGCAAAACTTTGCAAGTGCAGAGCCGTGTGAAGATGCTTGAGAAATTAGAATTGGTTGAAGTGGACGAAGAAGATACCTCAGCATTGCGGTTGAAATTCCCGCCTTCTCCGCGAAGTGGAAATTACCCGGTCATTATGGACGGGGTAGGAAAGACCTATGGTGATCATGTGGTTTTCAAGAATGCCTCATTGACCATCGAGAGAGGGGATAAAGTGGCTTTTGTGGGCAAGAACGGTGAAGGTAAGTCTACTTTGGTAAAATGTATCATGCGTGAGATAGAGCATGAAGGGACTTTGACGCTGGGACACAATGTGCAGATTGGTTATTTTGCTCAGAATCAAGCCTCTTTGTTGGACGAGAACCTCACGGTCTTTCAAACGATAGATGATGTGGCGAAAGGGGAGATCCGTAATAAAATACGAGACTTGCTGGGTGCATTTATGTTTGGCGGCCCCGAAGCTTCCATGAAGAAGGTGAAAGTGCTCAGTGGTGGAGAACGTACTCGTCTTGCCATGATCAAACTATTGTTAGAACCGGTGAATCTGTTGATTTTAGATGAGCCTACCAATCACTTGGATATGAAAACCAAAGATATCCTGAAACAAGCTTTGATGGATTTTGACGGTACATTGATTGTTGTATCTCATGATCGTGACTTTTTGGACGGATTAGTGACGAAAGTGTATGAATTTGGGAATAAAAAGGTAAAAGAACATCTTTGTGGTATCTATGAGTTCCTGGAAACAAAGAAAATGGAAAGTTTGCAGGAATTGGAAAAATAAATTAGCTTTGTATCTGTTAACTTTGGATTGGATGTGGAGATGCAAACAATTTCTATAGATATAAATAAAGTACAAAAAGGAGACGAGACGGAGTTTCGTCTTCTTTTTAATCTTTTCTATCCTCGTCTGATGTCTGTAGCTTGCCGTTTTGTGCCTGAACATATTGCCGAAGATATTGTACAAAGTGTCTTTGTCATGTATTGGGAGCAGAAGTCCGCTTTGATACCCAATGCCATTCATTCTTTCCTTTATAAATGCACACAGAATAATTGCCTGAATTATCTGAAGCACCAAGCTGTTGTGCTGGGGCATGAGGAGGAGGTACGTTTGGCGGAAGAACGCATGGTCTTTCAGCTGGCAGGATCGGACGCCAACGAATTGTGGAATGAGGTGGTTGAGCGTGATATCCGGAAATTGTTGAAAGCTTCCATCTCTAAATTACCTCCTAAATGTCGTCAGGCTTTCGAATTGTCTTACTTTAAAGAGATGACTTATAAAGAGATAGCGGAGGCTATGCATATTTCATCCCGTACGGTGGAAGAACATGTACAGAAAGCCACAAAATTCTTGAGAGAGGATTTGAAGGAGGTATTGTTCTGTCTGTTGTTTTTGCTTCGTTAATACCTTCATGCAGGCTTTTTCTGGAGTCTGTAAAAAATAAAATGCAAAAAAAGCATTTTTTTTTCTTTTTAACCCCGTAGTTCCTTCTAGGTTAATTGTCTTAATAATGAAAGACAATAAAGAAAGTAAATGAAGGACGAAATTTTAATTCGATATATCAATAAGCATTGTACTGCAACCGAAGAAAAAGAGATTTTAGAGTGGTTGAAAGAGAAAGATAACCGTCAGCGTTTATTTGAGCTGGAGCAAATCTGGGGACTGAAAGCTGAAATGCGTTTTTCGGATAAAGGACGTATGGATGAAGCTTATCGGCAACTGAGCAGACAACTTGGCTTGAGTGGGCAGATAGAGAAAAGAGAGAAACCGATACAGAGATTTACCGTCAGGGAATGGTGGAAGTATGCGGCTGTGTTGGTTGCTGTTTGTCTTTTTGCGACAAACTTGTTCTATATCACGAAAGAGGAACCGGAAGCATACAATACGGTAGTGGTTCCGAAAGGCCAACGGGTTTCTTTATTGCTGAGTGACGGAACAACAGTCTGGCTGAACGCTGAGAGCCGTTTTTCTTATCCGGCTAAGTTCTCGGAAAAATATAGAACGGTCACATTGGAAGGAGAGGGCTATTTTGAGGTGGCACATAATCCCAAATGTCCGTTTACGGTGAAATTGCCGATGTTGAATATCAGGGTGTTGGGTACAAAATTTAATGCAAAAGCCTATTTGGATGAACCGAGTTGGATTACTTTGAAAGAAGGTTCGGTAGAAGTATCAACCTTAGATGACAGAAGTAAGGAAAGAATGTCGCCCAATGACCAGGTATATTACACCGTTAGTGATGGCTTGGTGTTAATAAGGAATTCGGCGCAGGCAAATGTGGATAGTTGGACTACTGGTGACCTGAGATTCGACAATAAGACTTTGAAAGAAATGGCAAAGGTTATAGAACGTCGGTATGATGTGAAAATCAGGATTATGGATAGTTCGCTGGTTGAAGAATATTTCACTTGCCATTTTAGGAAAGACTTGACCATAGCCCAGGCGATGGAATTGCTGAAAGAAACCAGACGGGTGGATTATAGAATTGAAAAGAAAACGGTATACCTATATAAAAAATAACAGTATGTGAAACTTTGAAAAACAACGGATGCCTATGAAGTAAAACCTTTGCAAAAAATGAAGGGTCGAAGACGCACCACCATCTTTCGACCCGGATTAATGAGTAACCTTATAATTTATTACAAACTAATCAATTACAAATGTATGGATAATATTATGAAATGCACGCCATTGGGTGAGCAAAAATCACTATGGCTACGAAAAACATTGTTAATTATGAAATTCTTTGTTCTTTTTCTATTATTGGGAACTGTCCCGTGTTGGGCAGGCATCGCTTATTCACAGAATGTGAAGATGTCTTTGGACATGGAAAATACTACGGTGCATGACGTGATTAATGCTATTGAGAAAAAAGGAAATTTCTATTTTACCTATAATCTGAATCAAGTCAATGTCAATAGAAAAGTATCCATTAAAGTAGAAAATAAAACGATTAACCAGATTTTAGATCGGTTATTTTCAAAATCAGGTATCGATTATAAAATAGAAAATCGTCATATTGTATTATATAAGCAAGCAACTCCCGAAGTAGAAGCAGTGAAACAACAGAAATCTATAAACGGTATTGTAGCCGATGAGCAGGGTGAACCTATCATTGGTGCCAGTGTATTGGAAAAAGGTACTACAAACGGTACGATTACTGATTTGGATGGTCGTTTTACTTTATCTATCGGTAAGGGAACTGAATTGATTGTTTCTTATGTAGGTTATACCACAAAGACCGTGAAAATAGGTAATCAGTCTACTATAAAAATTGTATTAATAGAAGATACCAAGACATTGGATGAGGTGGTTGTAATTGGTTATGGTACACAGAAAAAGTCTGATGTTTCAGGTTCGGTAACATCAGTATCGGGTGATAAACTGTCTAAGATTCCTACTGCAAATGCAGAGATGGCATTGCAAGGTATGGCTCCGGGTTTGTCGGTAAACTTTGGCAGTGGTGCTGCCGGTTCTTCTGCCACTTTGCAGGTACGCGGTGTGACTTCTTGGAAAGATGATGATGGCGAGAACAGTGAAAGTAACGGTCCACTAGTGATTATCGATGGTGTCCCGGGTAATATGTCTTATCTTAATCCTGAAGATATTAAATCGATTTCCGTATTGAAAGATGCTGCTACTGCCGCTATCTATGGTTCACGTTCGGCAGCTGGTGTTATTTTGATTGAAACACATCGTGGTACGATGAATTCAGCTCCGAAGATTACTTTTTCCGGTTATTGGGGGTTGAGTGCCATGCCGAAGCGTCTGGAAGTTTGTAATTCAGCTGAGTTTATTAAAGTACGTAAGATGGCATTAACAAATGCAGGTACGGATGAAAGCCGCTGGCCTAAATATATCAGCGAGTACGAGAGAGACCCGACTCAGTTTGCTGATACTGATTGGCAGAAAGAGTATTATCAACGTGGTTTTACACAAAAATATAACATTGGTTATACGGCAGGTAGTGCTAATTCCAATGTGTCTCTTTCTGCTTTCTATAGTAAGACGGACGGTGTGACTATTGCTACCGGAGATGAAAAGTTCGGTTTCCGTTTAAACTCTGATGTTACCCGTGGTAAGTTTAAAATGGGTGAATCTGTAAGCTATAGCCGTTGGTCGGCCGATTTGGAATCCAATTCGGGTTTCTCTTCCATTTATCAGGTGACGAATATGGAGCCGTTAGCGTTCCTTTATGATGAGAACAACGATGGTGGTTATGGTGGTGCCATCTCTGGTATGGGTATGTCTGATGCCGGTAATCAGGTTGCTTTTAATAAATTGATTGATAATACAAGCTCTACCGATTATATCGCAGCTTCCGGCTATTTGCAGTACGAGCCGATTAAAGGGCTTATCGTGAAATTCAATGCCAGCCGTAATATGTACTTTAGCAAATCTCGTCTTTTTACACCTACCTATGAGATTGGGGCGGCCAAACGAAACACGATGGCTAGTTTATCTGAATCACGTTCGCAGACAACCAACGATTTGTTGGAATTGACAGCTAATTATGACAAGACCATTGCTGAAATACACAATCTTTCTCTTTTATTGGGACTTTCTCAGGAAGAAAATAAGTATGAAGACCTTAGTGCTTCCGGTTCTGATTTTGAGAATAACAGTATGAGCTTGATGGGACATGCTAAAAGTAACTATTCTGTAGGTGGTACCAAGACCCGCAGTGCCCTCCGTTCTCTCTTTGGCCGTGTGAACTACAACTACATGATGCGTTATATGATTATGGCTTCTTTCCGTTATGATGGCTCTTCACGTTTTGCTAAAGGTAACAAGTGGGGGTTCTTCCCTTCTGTATCATTGGGTTGGAACATTGCTAATGAACCATTTTGGGAAAATTTGAAAGAAACTGTTTCCATGTTTAAACTCCGTTTGAGCTACGGTGCTTTGGGTAATCAGAACATAGGTCTTTATCGATATATTCCTACTTTGAGCTACAATACCCATGCATTGAACTATCCTTTTGATGGTCGTGAAACTTCCATGGGATATGCCATTACAGCTTTTCCATCCAGTAACATCAAGTGGGAAACGACGGTGTATAAGAATATCGGTGTAGACATTAGTTTATGGAACAATAAACTGGAGCTTTCTGCGGAAGCTTATATTAAGAACACCAGGGATATGCTTTCTAGCCGTAACATCAGTTTAGCTACCGGCTATAATTCTTCTATCTTGGTGAACGATGGTAAGTTGCGCACAACCGGTTTTGAAATGCAAGCCATTTATCATGGCAAAGCCGGAGGATTGAAGTATGATTTGGATTTGAATTTATCTCATTATAAAAGTGTGTTGAAATCTATGGCCAATCCTGACTATCTCTATGAATACGGTGCTTTGCGTACTTATGTAGGTGGTGAAATCGGTGAATTCTGGGTATATCAAACTGCCGGAATCTTCCAAAATCAAGCAGAAGTGGACGAATGGAACACAGCTCATGGCTATAAGGATCAAAACGGCAACTGGCAGCCTCTGCAGCCTGTGGCTAAGCCGGGTGATATCCGTTTCATAGATCAGAATGGAGATGGTATGCTTGATACAAACGACCGCGTGAAAGTGGGTAGTGGTACACCGAAGGTGTCATTGGGATTCAACATTAACTTGGCTTATAAAGACTTTGACTTGGTAGCCAATTTCTACGGTGACTTTGGTGCTAAGCGTTATAACTATACTAAATATCAGTTGGAGCGTATGGACCATGTGTTCAACTATGGTAAGAATGCCTTGAATGCTTGGACACCTGAAAATCCTGATACTGATATTCCACGTGCCGTGTCTGGTGACCCTAATAAGAACTCTCGTACTTCCACCCGTTTTGTGGAGAATGGTGACTATCTGCGTCTGAATAACTTGCAGATAGGTTATAATCTGCCGGTTAAATATTGTAAGAAAATGGGCTTGAGTAACCTGCGTATTTATGTAGGCGCTACCCGTTTGTTCACTATTACCAACTACAAAGGATATGATCCTTCAACCGGTTCTTCAGTCGGACAGATGGGATATGACTATGCAGCCATTCCTTTGAGTCGTGACTTTATGATGGGTCTTAAATTCGGTTTCTAATTAAATTTAATACGAAGATTATGAAATTCAAAAACATATTATTATATGCAGCTCTTCTGAGCGGAATGTCTTTTTCCTCTTGCACAGATTTCTTGGATGAAGACTCTAATCCCAATGCTTTATCACCTGGTATTTTCTGGAAAAGTGAAGGGGATATTATGAAAGGATTGACTAGTGTATACGGAGCGTTGCAGCCGAATGCATCTTGGGCGATACCGTTTGAACGCTACATAGTAATAGACGGATACAGAAGTGATGAGATTACCCACAGAGATGATGTGACGAGTTGGATGAATATTTCATCATTCAATGTGGAACCCACTAACTCCGTAGTCAAGACGGAGTGGACTAATTTGTATAAAGGTATTAATTATGCCAATCAATGTTTGACCAACATTCCCACTGTACCTGGTGACTCGGAATCACTCAATGCCTTGAAGAAGCAGTCTATAGCCGAAGCCCGTTTTTTGCGTGCTTACTTTTATTATCGTTTGTATGTGAATTTTGGCGAGAGAGTTCCTATTTATAAGGAGGCATTGGCAGGTACGGATGAAGAGTTCTATCCGCCACAAGCCAATCCGGGAGAACTGGTAAGTCTGATTGAGACTGAACTGAAAGAAGTACAGAGCGACCTTCCCGAAAGTTATGAGGAAAGTGAAAAAGGACGTGTCACGCGTTATACGGCAGCAGCCCTTTTGGGTAAGTTCTATATGTTCCGCAAAGAATTGGGTAAAGCCGAAGTTGAGTTCAAGAAAATCATTGATAAAGAAGGAAGTCTTTTTGGCTTGATGGAGAATTGGGCTGATAATTTTGACGGTATGCACAAGAACAATAAAGAGTCTCTTTTTGAGATTCAGTTTACCGGAGACCGTTCAGGCGGACAGTATGAATATAACTTGTTTACTGTTCATTTGGGACCTATGGCTGGGCTGGATGCATATGAAGAAGCTTATCCTACGGATTGGATGTGTCAGACGTTATTGGCTGATAAGACTATAGACGGTAAGTCTAGCGACCGTGCACTTCATACGCTTATTTTTGACGATCCCGAGTGTCGTCCTTTTTATTATAAGAATGGAAAATCCTTTAAGGATTACCACAAAGAAGGAGAAATCTTCTGGCACAAATATGTTACTTATACCGAGGGTATGAGTGATTATTGGGACTATAGTTTCTTTAATGTTTCCGTTATCCGTTATGCCGATGTATTGTTGCTTTATGCAGAATGTCTAAATGACAAGGGTGAAACAACAGAGGCCATTAACATAATAAATAAGGTTCGTGCACGTGTCAATGTACCGGCATTGCCGCTTACCATGAGTAAAGCCGAAGTCTTGAAACATCTGCAAGACAAAGAACGTCCTTGCGAGCTGGCATTGGAAGGTTCGCGCTGGTATGACTTGGTTCGCTGGGGTATTGTAGAAGAAACGCTGAAAGCTCACAATAAACCGTTTGTTGAGAATTATGTAGATACCAAGCACCAGTTGTTTCCTATTCCTCATAGTGAATTTCTGTTGAATCCCGATTGGGAGCAGAATCCGAACTATAGCAAGTAATCTTGTTTGTATAATTTTGGAAGAACCGTTTATGAAACATTTATTTCCTATATATGGAATGTGTAGCATTCTTTGGCTGGGGGCATGTACCCCGGTCGCTACACAGCCGGAAAAGTCCCTGTTTACGACACAGGAAGATTTTCCCAATTTGTTGAATGTGAAAAATGTACCGGAACAACCTGTAGATGGGGATCTCAATTTGTTCTCTGATCTGGGTGCATGGAGTGGCTATGCATTGCCAGTAAACCAAAGCAGGGCATTTGCGGGTGCCTTCATCGGGCCTATGACGATGCATGGAAGAGGATGGATTGCCCAAACGTTGGCACAGCCTACGTTGGTGGTTAATGGTGAAAAGTACGACTTGGTCCGTAATATGCAGACAGCCAAGTATCTACCTGGAAAGTTGGTACAACATTTTAAAGATGCGCGGTTGGAATTCACTACTGAGTTGTGTTTTGCCACTTCACGCACTGCTTTTGTACGTTCTGTTATTACAAATCTTAGTGACACACCTTTGAATGTGTCGCTGACTTGGAGTGGCGGTGTTTTTGAAGAGAATACTACTGCCACTAAGGTGGATAAGGGCGTTCGGTTCCATTATCCGTTCTACGGTCGCCGTTGGGGAACCAATCGCCAGATTATCACATTGCGTAACGAACCGCCGGTAGACGAGGTGACGGCTACCGTGCTTTTCCATACAGCCGATGAAGTGATGACTGTGGGGAACGACAGTTTGCAAGTTGTTGAGAAGAGTGACTATTTGCTGCAATCCGGCAAAAGTTATACTTCGGAATACAGCCAGACACTGACCTTGAAAGGCGAAGAGGCAGATAAGGAGTATGTTGCAATAAAATCCATACCTTTTGATCAATGTTTTGCCGAGAATGCGCAGCGTTGGAATCAGGGGCTTCAACGGATACTGTCTGCCGACAGTCCTTATATGAAAGAAAACGCTTACAGGAACATTGCTGTGAAAGCATTGATGACGTTGAACTCCAATTGGCGTACTCCTGCCGGTGATATCTTCCATGGTTGTAGTTTCCCTTCCTATACAGGATTCATCGGTGGATGTTGGTCGTGGGATGCTTGGCAAATTGCATCGGGTAATGTGTACTATAATCCCGAAGGGGCCAAGAGTGAAATGCTTTCTTTGTTCGATTATCAGGCAGAGAATGGTATGGTTCCTGATTTTATCGGTTATAATAAGGCACGTAACAATTGGCGCGACTCCAAACCTCCTGTAGCATCATGGGGAGCCATGAATGTCTATAAGGTTACAGGAGACAAAGCGTTCTTGGACGAAATATTTGATAAATTGTATAAGTTCCATCAATGGTGGTATGCTGAGCGTGACCACGATCACAATGGCATTTGCGAATATGGTTCTACTGATGGTACACTGATTGCGGCGGCTTGGGAGAGCGGCATGGATAACGGTGTGCGTTTTGATGACACCCGGATGCTAAAGAATGAGATGGAGAAAGCTTGGTCGATGGATCAGGAGAATATTTGTTTGAATTCCTTCCTTTATGTAGATAAACTGACACTTTCGGAAATGGCTTCTATCTTGGGAAAGCAGGAGCTTTCTGAACAGTTGGCTAAGGAGGCTGAGGTAATCAAGCTGTATGTACAGACTAAAATGTATGACAGCGAGAGTGGTTTCTTTTATGATATTCGTTTGAATGACCGTACACCTGTCAAGGTGATGGGGGCTGAGGGGTGGTTGCCTTTGTGGGCAGGTATTGCTACCCCGGAACAAGCCGAGAGTGTGAAGAACATCATGATGGATGAAAAACATTTCAACTCTTACCTGCCGCTAGGTACTCTTGATGTAAGTCATCCTGCATTGCGTCCTACTTTCGGTTATTGGCGTGGTCCGGTTTGGTTTAACCAGGTATATTTTGGTATAACCGGATTGAAGCGCTACGGATATGTGGAGGAAGCCGACTTGCTGACTCGCAAGTTCATGGCACATGCTCAAGGACTGATGACCGACGGACCGATTCATGAAAACTACAATCCACTGACAGGTGAAGTGTTGAATGCACCCAACTTTGGTTGGTCTTCTGCTTTGATTTTGCGATTGTTGTTGGATCAATGATAGTGGAAGTAAAAATCAGTATGCGGATACTCCGAATTTATTAAAAGATATATTTATGATGAAAATTCGTTCTATATTGACAGGGATTGCCATATCTTTGTCGTTGGCAGGTATGGCACAATCCCAATATGACGGTGCTCCGGTAAACAGGAGCGCTAATGAAACAAGCACAGACAATGTAGAAGTGCGTAGAAACAAATACCCCCGTTCGGATAATGATTGGGAGAATTTTGATGTGCTTCATATCAATCGTCTGCCTTCGGCGGCTAATTTTATGGGATACCCCACTAAAGAATTGGCATTGCAGGGTGATAAATCACAATCTCCTTACTTCCAATCCTTGAACGGAACATGGAAATTTCATTTTGTACCCCGTTCGGATGAACGACCGATGGACTTCTTCCAAAAAGGATATGATGTTTCAGGTTGGGATGATATTAAAGTTCCTTCCAATTGGGAACTTCAAGGGTTCGGCTATCCTTTTTATGTAGGCAGTGGGTATGGTATAAAGAAGAATCCACCATTGATTGCAGTGGAAAACAGCCCGGTTGGCTCTTATAGACGTACTTTTACTATTCCTGCCCATTGGAATAAACGCCAGATTATTCTTTATTTCGGAGGAGTGGCTTCTGCTTTTTATGTGTGGGTGAATGGTGAAAAAGTAGGTTACTCTCAGGATTCCAAAACACCTTCGGAGTTTGATATTACGCCGTATGTAAAACAAGGGGAGAATGAAATAGCCGTACAGGTTTTCAAGTTCAGTGACGGATACTATCTGGAAGATCAGGATTACTGGCGTTTTGCCGGCATACAGCGTGATGTTTATGTGTATGCCCGGTCTGAAACTCATGTGCGCGACTATGAAGTGGTTACCGATCTTGACGGGGAATACAAGAATGCTGACTTTCATCTTTTTGTAGAGTTGGGCAAAGCAGGAGAAGGTAAAATAAAAGGGGCTGAAGTGGAAGTAAGCCTGTTGGACAAAGCAGGCAAAAGTATCTACAATGAGCGTAAGCGTTGGAATGCTGCCGGTCGGGAACTTCATTTTAAAAAGGAAGTGAGAGAACCTTTGTTATGGAGTGCGGAGAAACCAAATCTGTATAGATTGCTGATTGCTTTGCGTGTAAATGGCAAACCGGAACAATACATTTCCCAATACATAGGTTTCCGCAAATCCGAAATCAAACATGCTCAACTGCTGATAAATGGCAAGCCGGTCTATATAAAAGGAGTAAACCGACACGAACACGATCCTTATAACGGTCATGTGGTAGATGAGGCGTCCATGCTGCGTGATATTCAATTGATGAAAGAGAATAATATCAACAGTGTACGAACCTCTCATTATCCCAACGATCCCCGCTGGTATGAATTATGTGATATTTATGGTATGTATGTGGTTGATGAGGCCAATATCGAGAGCCATGGCATGGGATATAAGCCCGATCAATGCCTAGCTAACCAGCCCGAATGGGAGAAAGCTTTCATAGACCGCACGGAACGTATGTTCGAGCGTGACAAAAACCATCCTTGTGTCATTATCTGGTCATTGGGTAATGAAACCGGTGAGGGATGTAACTTCGCGGCTACCTATAAATGGGTACATGCCAATGACCGTTCACAGCGTCCCGTGCATTCGGAAGACGGAATAAAGGGACCTTATACCGATATTTTCTGTCCAATGTATAAAAAGATAGATGTATTGATCAATCATTCTCTCTATCTTCCGACCAAACCGCTGATTCTATGTGAATATGCCCATGCTATGGGCAACAGTGAAGGAAATCTTCAGGATTATTGGGATGTGATAGAGAAATATCCCTCTTTACAGGGCGGACATATCTGGGACTGGGTAGATCAGGGCTTGTATGCAAAGACACCGGATGGAAAATTCTATTGGGCATACGGAGGTGACCTGGCTCCGAAAGGTACTCCAAGTTCTGCCAATTTCTGTATGAACGGTCTGATTGCCGCCGACCGTACCTTGAAGCCGCATATCCATGAAGTGAAAAAAGTATATCAAAATATAGCATTCTCTTTATTGGATTATCATGAGGGATGGGTAGAGTTACGTAACAAGTACTTCTTTACGGATTTAAGTGATTTCAATTTTACTTGGAAGCTGGAGGGGAATGGTGAACTTCTGGCTACCGGAACTATTGATAATGTATCCCTGGCTCCTCAGCAGACGGGTAAGTTCAAGACTTCTTTTCCAGCCATACAGGTAAAACCCGGTGTGGAGTATTTCTTGAATTTCTATGCCAGTTTGAAAAATGAGGATGGTCTGCTGAAAGCCGGAACAAAACTGGCTGATGCCCAGGTGAGTCTTCCATTTTATCAGCCGTTTGTTGCTGAGGTTCAGTCTTCACCGGTGATAGCAGATGATGCGGCTTCGTTGTTGACACTTACAGCCGGTAATCTGAGCGTAGGTTTTGATAAGGAAACCGGTGCTTTGACTTCTTATAAAGAGGGAAGTACGGAACTGATAAAAGAAGCTTTACGTCCTAATTTCTGGCGTCCTGTGACGGATAATGATATGGGAAATGGCATGAATAAAACCTTGCGTCCGTGGCGTGATGCGGGGCGTCAGGCAAAACTGTTGTCCATGAAACAAAAGGCGTTGGGTAAAGAAGCTTATGAGGTTGTTTCTCATTATAAGTTGCCTGTAGGAGAGTCTGATTTTATCGTTGCCTATCATTTTTCGGGAAAAGGGTATTTGGATGTGAACTGTACTTTCATTCCGGGTAACGATACATTGCCTTTATTGCCCCGGATGGGGGTTAGTATTACACTGAACAAGCAGTTTAGTCAGATGGAATGGCTGGGACGTGGTCCTCATGAGAATTATATAGACCGGAATACTTCTTCTTATGTAGGTCTGTACAAGGGAAGTGTGGCCGATCAGTATTTCCCGTATGACCGTCCGCAGGAAAACGGTAATAAGACTGAAGTCCGTTGGATGAGCCTGACAGATACCGCCGGACAGGGATTGATGGTTGTCGGACAGCCTTATGTCAGCACCAGTGCTTATCTGTTCCCTACAGAAGATTTAGATGAGCCGGGCCTTCGTAAATCGCAGCGTCATTTATCCGATATCCAGTTCAAGGATATGGTGACATGGAACATTGACCTGAAACAGATGGGAGTGGGTGGTGATACCAGTTGGGGGGCTTATCCTCATCAGCCTTATTTGATTCCGGCTGAACGTATGTCGTTCTCCTTCCGTTTCTGTCCTGCAAAGCAGCATGGAGTATCAGGAAACCGGCAATATTTGAATTTTAAGTAACATAGGTTCGTTCAAAAAGAAAGAGGGCTGATAATTATTGTTTACTTATTTGCGGTAGCCCTTTTGTGAATAATTTAAGGTCAGAAGGGGGATGGTTCAGTGAGTGAAGTATCTCTCTTAAAAAAGCAGCTTGGATAGTGAATTCTATCCAAGCTGTCTTTTTATTTTTTATATTTGTCATACCGGTTAATATCCCGGATTCTGATATTCATTAGCGTTATCAATCAACAATAATTCGGCTGTGGGAATGGGGCGCAAATAGTGAATGTTCTTATCGAATTTTGTGATTTGCGGATTAGCTTTTGTGATACGGCTTTCGAAAGCACGGAATCTCTTCAAGGTCATCCAGCGGTTCCATTCACCAATCATTTCGCGTGCATACTCGTCCAGCAAGAAATCCTGGGTAACTTCCGAAGCTGTGATATCCATACTATGGTCATGTCCTTTACAGGCACGGTTCCGAAGTGTGTTCAGTCTTTCGGCAGCACTTTGGTTGTTGCCTAATCTCCAGTCAATTTCGGCTGATATCAGGTAGGTTTCTCCTAAACGGTAGACAATACAGTCTGCTGAGGAATAAGGTTTGGAGGCATTTGAACCGGCATATAGGCTAGGACAATCTGCTTTCTTCAGACTTGGGAAAAACTTCAGAGGACTTTTTGTGTCGGCATAGTTGTCTTCCAAGTTGAAAATGGCATAGCGGCAAGCGTTTCTTTCGGCTTGTGTATAGGTCTTACGAGATAAATAGACAGCCGTATCTCCTAAAGTGATATCATAGGCAGAATTACCGACCCTGCTGGTGGATAGACCGTATCTTTGTGCATCGGCCTCGTTCCACGTATATCCGTTCTTGGTACTGTTCGTAGCGTTATTCACATAATAAGTGTCTTTGAAGAAGGCTTTATAGCGGCCGTCTTTCTCTCCATATAAATCAAGCATATACTTGCTGGGTTCCATATAGCAGTTACCTTTTGCCAGTTTGGGAACTTCGTATCCGTTGATGTTCGTAGCGTAACTGGGTGTCATGCCCGAAAGATAGATGCCTGAGGTATTGTTATTGTATGCTTCGGAGTGTTTCCATACACGGTTGAAATAGTTTCCACGAGGATTATAAGCCGTAATGGTAGAGTGGCAGACAATGAAAAGTGCTTCTTCGTTGTTTTTATTGTTGTTCTCATCAAAAACAGCTTCTACATCATCATAAAGCTTGACTCCCAACGAACCGGCGTTCTGAATCAGGTAATCTGCCGCCGCCTTTGCTTTTTCCAAATAGGTTTTGCTTTCGCTGTCCGTCAGGGCGGTGGTATTACCCAGACCGTCTGTATAGGTGGAGAAAGTGAGGCAGGCTTTGGCATATAAATGATAAGCGGCTGCACGTGTCACGTGTCCTTTTACTTCCTGTGTGATAGGAAGATTTTTCATGGCGAATTCCAGATCTTCCAGAATTACTTTATAAAAATCATTAACCGAACTGCAAGGAAGAACGGAAATAGGACTGTTCATAGGCTCCAATGGCAGGTATTTGCCTCCCCATTGCTCTACAATATTATATAAGGCATGGGCACGGATAAATCTTGCTTCGCTGACCAACTCGTTGATTCTTGTTTCGCTTAGCCCTTCCACTTTGTCGGCATAATGGACAGCTGCATTACATGCACTCAATATACCATAGAAACCCGCATATCCTTCATTCAACATACCGTTGGAAGCACCGTAATCTTCATAACGGAGTAGTTTGCTCCAGTTACCGTTGGTACCATCGGGATTCGTATCTTGCCAAATGTCTGTTCCACCTTCTGCAACCATTAGATAGGTGTCTTCTGCCTGACCATAAACTATGCGGACCAGGTCAAAGTAACAGTCGTTCACTTTCTTTTCATAGCCTGCCGGGGTAGACCATTCTTGTTCTGTGGAGATGCCGGAGGGATTAAATTCATCCAGGCTGCAACCGTAGGCAGACAACATCATGATTACGGCTGATATAGAGAGTAATTTATGTTTTTTCATCTGTATAAGTTTTTAGAATGAGATATTAACGCCAAATACATATTGTTTAGACAACGGTGCGTCGTCATCATTTCCTCCCTTTTCGGGGTCGTAGTTTTTCAAATAGTCACATTTTGTAAAAATAAACGGATTGTTTGCAGTAAAGTATACACGCATTCTGTCAATTTTTACAGCATTCAACCATTTCTTGGGGAATGTGTAGCCCAGTGAAATGGTTTTTACTTTCAGATAAGAACCGTCAAAATAGTTAGCCCATTGTTGATACGGGTCCTGTCCGTTTGTAATACTTGCATCCGGACGAGGATAGCGGGCACTTTGATTTTCAGGAGTCCAGTAGTCACATACGGTAGGTGAAGGCGTCAGACCGTCTGTACGATACCATCCGGTCAGACCGTAAGGGATTGTCCAGTCCCACCGGGCAATCAACAAAATGCTCAGGTCGAAATTCTTATAATTAAAATTATTAAGTAAACTGCCCGACCATTTCGGTGTGGCGCTTCCTAGAACATAATAGTCATCCGCATTCAGCTTGTAATCGGGAGTACCATTTTCTGCAATATGGACTTGTCCGGGTTTCTGACTGTATTTGGCTGCTTCTTCTGCTTCGGCTGTACCCCATATTCCGGCATACTTGTATCCGTAATAAGTCTTGATTGCCTCACCGGGAATCAGGTAGTAGTCTCCGAACTGAAGCGGGCCTTCGCTGGTTGTTTTTATCACTTCTTCTTTGTTGGTTGAGAATGCCAGTGTGGTGCTCCATTGGAATTCAGGTCCGACAAAGTTACGGCTGGTAATGCTTAATTCCACACCTGTATTGCGTGTTTCGCCTACATTAGACCATATTTTGAAAGGAGAGGAGCCGTAACCTCCCGTTGCATAGGGCAGGTTTTTCTCGAATAAAATATCTTTGGTGTCTGTCCGATACCAGTCGAACGCCACGTTCAGTCTGTCACTGAATAATCCCAAGTCGAATCCCAGATCTGTCATATAAGATTTTTCCCATCCCAGACTCTTGTTGGCGATGGATTGGGAATAACCGCTATAAGGGACTCCTACATCTTGAAATCCGATAATGCCTGTGCGGCTGTAATCTAATGTGGCGTATTCTGAAGCACCGGCATTACCGGTGACACCGTAACTGGCGCGTAATTTCAGATTGGAAACAGCTTTTACATTCTGCATGAAGGGTTCATCACTGATGCGCCAGGCAATAGCTCCTGCGGGGAACATATCCCACTTGTTTCCATCTGCCAAGATGGATGAACCGTCCCAGCGGCTGCTTAATGTCAATAGGTAACGTCCTTTATAGCTATAGTTGATACGGGCGACATAGGACATTTTTTGGCTACCTACATAAGAAGAAGAAACTGTGGGTGTACCGGTTGCAGCACCTAAATTATGGTATAGATAAGAATCCGTATCAAATTTGTTGGCAGTGGCGGTCGCTTTTTCTTTTTGGTCTTTTGACCATTCAGTGACTCCGGTTATTGTGAAATCGTGATCCTCTTTTATTTTGAAGTTATATGTCAGGATATTCTGCCATTTATAATTATAAGTGAAGGTGTTGGGGATAGTGGCTTGCACTAGCCCGCTTTCCAGTCCCTGATATGATTTTGTGCCGGTATACTTACTTTCTTTCATATTCCGGAAATATCCGCCAAGCAGACTCTTGAATGAAAGTCCCTTTAACGGGGTCAATTCTACATAAATCTGTGGGGCTACGATCAATGTCTTTACATTATTTAACGTGAGTTCGAAATAAGAATAAATATATTTCACTTATAATTAGAAACATAGCGATAAAAGTATTAAATTTATAGTGCTGAATTATAACATTTAAACGATTACCACTATGTTTCCAGAGTCTAAAGTTACAGAGATTTATTGTATGGCCGATGATTTTTGCAAGGAATTTACATTGCAACAGGAAAAATATATGATTAAGGATATGAAGACCATGCATCGTAACAAACCCAACCGTATGAGTGATGCAGAGATTATGGTTATTCTAATCCTGTTTCACTCCGGTGGTTTCCGTTGTTTCAAGCATTACTACAAGGAGTATGTCTGTAAACATCTGAAACACCTTTTTCCTCGTCAGGTTTCTTATAACCGTTTTGTGGAACTGGAGAAGGAAGTATTGCTTCCCATGACCATATTCATCAAAAGAGTACTGCTGGGAACTTGTACCGGCATCAGTTTCGTTGATTCCACTCCCTTATGTGTATGTCGTAACCAAAGAATCTTGATTCATAAGACATTTGAAGGGCTTGCCGAGCGTGGAAGATGTTCTATGGGATGGTTCTTCGGATTCAAGCTGCATCTGATAATCAATGACAAGGGTGAAATCCTCAATTTCATGTTCACGCCTGGAAACGTGGATGACCGGGAACCGTTGAAACAGGGTAGGTTTCTGGAAAACATCAAAGGAAAACTATGTGCAGACAAGGGATATATAGGTCAGGCTCTGTTTGAAAACCTTTTCCTTAATGGCATACAACTTGTTACTAAAGTTAAAAATAATATGAGGAACTCACTGATGAGTATTGCCGACAAGATTTTGCTAAGAAAAAGAGCCTTGATTGAAACGGTCAATGACGAACTGAAGAACATCGCACAGATTGAACACTCAAGACATCGTTCATTCAGTAACTTTATAGCCAACTCCTTGTCGGCTATCGCGGCATACTGCTTTTTTGAAAAGAAGCCCGCCATTGACGTAAAGTTTGTCAATGACGGACAACTTGCTATTTTTTGATTTTATTTCGAACTCACGTTATTTACATATTGGTCTTCTCCCATATCGGCCAGCGGATTCATGTTGCCGTCTCCCAACGGGTAGTCTACCAGATTGCCGTCTTCATCATAAGGAGTACCCAATGGCGGCATACAGAGAATACGGTTCCATATACGGCTGTAACGCTTGTCATTTTCAGAATACATGGCATATAGGTTTAGTCCGTATTTTACCATTTCATTGGCTTTAAAATCTATTTTGGCACGTGCCGAGTAGCGTTCCAGTTCGTCTCCTTTCAATAATCCTTCCAAATTGTAATATCCTAAAGAAAAATAAGAGGTGACCCGGTCATTAGAATAAGATGTGCTTAGATTGTAGCTATTGGTGATACCGGCTTGTGAAGCTAAATCAAACCAGTCCACCCATTGATTGTTGTCTATATATTTTTGCATATAGCTGGGAAAAAGATTCCCGTCATCGGCCGGGCTGTTCCAGGCACCTACCGTTCTTTGTGCTTCTCTGCGGAAATTAATGTAATCCTCTCCACGATTTACTTCGGGGAAGCTGGAGATGACATTCCAACCATAGTAGGCATCCAGATCAATGGAGAATTTATCTTTTTTAGGAGTTTTGGTGGTGATGATGATAACTCCATTTGCTCCGGCAGCACCATAAACAGCTGTAGAGGAGGCATCTTTCAGTACTTCAATAGAAGCGATATCATTCGGATTCAATTCATCGTAAGAGCCTTCCATTCCGTCAATGATGAATAACGGGCTATTGTCACCATTGATGGAGCGTGTGCCACGTAGGGTCATGTTCACTCCGGAACCGGCTTCTCCGCTACTGCGAGTGATATCCAAACCTGCCACCTGTCCTTGAATAGCTTCTAGTACATTGCTGGTTGGCATTCGGACAATATCCTCACTTTTTACGGAAGCAACAGCTCCAGTCAAATCTCTTTTTTTTACAGTACCGTATCCTATCACCACCACTTCATCCAATGTCTGGGTATCAGGCTGCATTTTGATATTCAATTGTGTGTTTTTGCCAATGGTTATTTCCTGGGTTTTATATCCTATATAGGATATTTCGAGAACATTTTTTCCGGCAGGAACTTCCAGTGCATAATTCCCGTCAAAATCCGTGATGGTTCCTATGGTGCTTGCACCTTTGATTATGACGGATACCCCGATTAAAGGTTCATTGTTCTCATCAATAATTTGACCTTTGATGGTACGTCCTTGCAGGATCGATTGAACCAATTCATTTTTCACTATGTTACTTGACTTTGCATGCGAATAGGCAACCGGTATGCATAGGACTATTGACAATCCTAAAATAAGGGGACTACGCATAAGGCTGCTTTCCCGGTTTTGTTTTGGATTTTTCTTCATGTTTTTCATTTTTGCTTCTTTATTAATTCACTATTTGTTTTTAAAGGTTGATTGTTATATCAAGTTGTTGAATCAGTTTGGTTTCAATCGTAAACTTATTATGTTAGATTAATCTTTTGTTTTCTTTCTTTTTTCATGTTTCTGCCTTTTAATACTTTGGAGATTTGTTTGTGTTTTTTGTTTTATTTCTTTATTCTTGCTATTTTATGATTTTATATTTATAAATATTAAAATGATTTCTTTATTTTATTTTTAGTGCACTGTTTGTGTTATAATTATCTTGTAGGTGCAAAAATATACGAAAGTAATCGAAGATAAAAGTGAATATGCTATGTTGTTGAACATATCTATATCAAATTCTATTTTATTGTTTTATTATAGCTGAAATCTGGTGTTGGAAATATTAAGATAAAAAAGTCCCCGGATAAGAACGCCTTTCTTATCCGGGGACTTTTTTAAATATTATAAGATGTATTCTTTATCGGTTTTTATACATTCTTTCATAATACTTTTGGTAATCGCCACTTGTTACATTTTCCACCCATGCTTGATTTTCCAGATACCATTGGATTGTTTTTACAATACCGGTTTCGAATTTTGTTTCAGGATACCATCCTAATTCATTAGTGATTTTGGTAGGATCGATAGCATAACGTTGGTCATGTCCCAAACGGTCTTTGACAAAGGTGATTAATGATTCGTTAATCCAGTCGATAGAAATCTCACCTTTATCGTTCAACTCTTTTTTCTTCAAGATTTTGCGATATTCGGGAGTTTCCGTCATCATCCGGTGAATAGTGGCTATGGTAAGTTTTACTATCTCTATGTTTTCTTTCTCATTGTGTCCGCCTACATTATATACTTCCCCTTCGCGACCCTTGCGCAGAACCAAATCGATGGCTTTGCAATGGTCTTCTACATATAACCAGTCGCGTACATTCTTTCCGTCACCATATACGGGAAGTTTCTTTCCTTCCAAAATGTTTTTAATGATCAGCGGAATCAGTTTTTCGGGAAAATGGTACGGACCGTAATTATTGGAACAGCGGGTAATGGTTACCGGCATTTTGTAAGTATCACGATAAGCCATGACAATCATATCAGCGCTTGTCTTGGAGGCACTATATGGGCTGTGCGGACATAAAGGAGTTGTTTCAGTAAAGAAACCTTCTGCTCCCAGGCTACCGTATACCTCATCTGTAGATACCTGGTGGTAACGTACATCTTTACGCCAGGTAGGATAACCATTCTCATCTTTTCCCGTCACCCAGGCACGGCGGGCCGCATCCAGCAGGTTTTGGGTTCCCAAAATATTAGTTTGCAGAAACAATTGTGGGTTTTCAATACTGCGGTCTACATGGCTTTCTGCTGCAAAATTCACGATGTAGTCAAACTTGTATTCTGAGAATAGTTGGTCTGCCAAATCACGGTCGCATATATCTCCTTTTACGAAGAAACAACGTTCATTATCAATGTCTGATGCAATAGTTTCCAGATTGCCGGCATAAGTCAAGGCATCCAGTACCACCACCCTGATGTCGTCATGTTTGGCCAGGATGTATTTTAAATAGTTGGCTCCGATAAATCCGGCAGCTCCTGTAACGAGATAAGTCTTCATATTGTTTTTGATATTAGTGCGTGCAAAGTTCGGAAAGATTTTTTAATCTTACAACTTATCCGCCAGTTCTATTACTTCTAAATCTTTAAATTCTCCATTATCGATACAAAAACGTACCAATGTTCTCACTTTATGAAATCCGGAAATACCTGCTGCTCCCGGGTTGATGTGTAACATATCCAGTGTCTTGTCATATTTCACCTTTAATATATGCGAATGTCCGCTGATAAAAAGCTGGGGAGGTTTCACCAGCAGGCTGCCGCGGATGGAAGGATCATAGTTGCCCGGATATCCGCCTATATGCTTTATCAACACCTCGGCACCATCTACGGTGAAGCGGTTGGTTTGAGGATAAAGTCTGCGTATGTCCTGCCCGTCAATATTTCCATATACAGCCCGGAAGGGGCGGAAAGCGGACAGTTTCCGGGCGACTTCCACCGAGCCGATGTCTCCGGCGTGCCATATTTCATCACAATTCTCAAAGTATTTCAAGTATTTGTCATCCCAAAATGCATGAGTATCCGATAATAATCCGATTCTTGTCATAGTTTTTTTGTTTATTATCGACAAAGGTACTATATTTGGAACAAATCTAAGCATAATATGGAGAGCAAATATCATTATTTCAAGCGTGATATCAGTTGGTTGTCTTTCAACTATCGCGTGTTGTTGGAGGCGGATGACGACTCCCTTCCGTTGTATGAACGGATTAACTTTATCTCTATATATTCTTCTAATCTGGAGGAATTCTACAAGATTCGTGTAGCGGAACATAAAGCCATCGCTTCCGGTGGCCAAAGTGATGATATGACACAGGAAGAAGCCAGACACCTGATACATCAGATAACCGAAGCTGTCAATAGCCAGATGGAAGACCGTATCCGCATTTATGAGCATAAGATTGTTCCGGCTTTGCGCAGGCATCATATTATTTTTTATCAAAGTAAACAGGAGGTAGAGCCTTTTCATCAGGAGTTTATCAGTAATTTCTTTAAGGAAGAAATTTTTCCCTATCTTCAACCTGTTCCGGTATGCAAGAATCGAATCAAGACTTTTTTACGTGACAACCGTTTGTATCTGTCGGTACGCGTGACGCGCAAAGACACGGGGGAAAAGGAATACTATATTATCAAATTGCCTTATAGCAAAGTTCCCCGTTTCATAGAACTTCCCCGACAGGGAGAAAACTTTTACCTGATGTATATGGAAGATATTATAAAGGCGAATATCAACCGTATGTTTCCGGGCTATGATTTGGATTGCAGTTATTGTTGCAAGATATCTCGTGACGCCGATATTTTCGTGGATGATGCAACCAGTTCCGAAGTTATGGTGGAACAGTTGCGTAAAAAGGTGAAAAAGCGTAAAATAGGTGCTGTATGCCGTTTTGTCTATGACCGCAAGATGCCTGCGGATTATCTGGAGTTTCTGGTCGATGCATTTGGCATCAATCGTGATGATTTGGTTCCGGGAGACAAACACTTGAACTTGGAGGATTTGGCTCATCTGCCTAATCCCAGTAAGGAACTTTGTACCCAATTGAAACCTCGTCCCATGACATTGAATTGTTTGGATGAGAAAGAATCCATATTCCGTTATGTGAGCAAGAAGGATTTGATGTTGCATTTCCCTTATCATTCTTTTGAACATTTCATCCATTTCCTGTATGAGGCCGTTCATGACCCGTCCTGTAAGGAGATCATGATTACCCAATATAGGGTGGCGGAAAACTCGGTTGTTATCAATACGCTGATTGCTGCTGCGCAGAATGGTAAAAAAGTAACTGTTTTTGTAGAACTTAAGGCCCGTTTTGACGAAGAAAACAATTTGGCTACCGCCGAGATGATGAAGCGGGCGGGGATACATATTATTTTCAGTATACCGGGATTGAAAGTGCATGCCAAGGTGGCGCTTGTACTGCGGTATAACAAAGAGGGAAAACAGACTCGCAGCTATGCTTATATCAGTACCGGAAATTTCAATGAGAAGACTGCCCGGATATATGCTGATTCCGGTTTGTTCACTTCCAACGAGATTATTGTGAATGATCTGTATACTTTATTCCGGGTATTACAGAAAGAAGTGACTGAACCCAAATTCAAGCGTTTGTTGGTAGCCCGTTTTAATCTGCTGCCGGAACTGAGAAGACGTATCGGATATGAGATAAATATGGCAAAGGCGGGAAAAGAAGCGCGGATTATCTTAAAAATGAATGCGCTGCAAGATCCTGCCATGATAGATGAATTATATAAGGCTAGTGAGGCAGGAGTGAAAATAGACTTGATAGTACGTGGTATCTGCTGCTTGATTCCCAATCAGCCTTATAGCAGAAATATCCGTATCACTCGCATTGTGGACAGCTTTTTGGAACATGCCCGGGTGTGGTATTTCCACCATGGAGGAAAACCGCTTCTGTTCATGGGTTCGCCGGATTGGATGAGGCGCAACCTGTACCGGCGTATAGAGGCCGTTACCCCCATTCTTGACGAAGATCTGAAACAACAACTGATAGATATGCTGGCTATTCAGTTAAAAGATAACAGAAAAGCCGGTTGGGTGGATGAAAATCTGAATAATGTGTTGAAAAGGAATCCGGAAGAAGAACCGGTACGGGCGCAATATGCTTTTTATGAATACTTGAAGAGGAAGAATAAATGAAGAATATGAAATAACATATTTTATCTTATTTGAAATGATTATCCGCAATCATACCACCGGATGATAAATGGAAATTTATAAAACGGGGGGATGGAATGCGAACTACACGGACGAAGCGGACAAAAACGGACTTAAAATTTAAATTTGTACTTGCAAACCCAATGACAGGTAAAGTAAAAAAATCCGTGTTCCATCCGTCATCCCATTCTATAAACAAATATTTTGTGGTATGATTGAGGATTATCATTTCATATATTCCCAATGGAATGGACTTTTACATATTTGTCTGCCCGAACCACCGTCCACGACTCCGGAAGTAATGCACCGTAAGTTCGGGCTGAAAAATCCTTCAGATGTTTCAGCCACTCCGCAAACCCCTTGTTGACGGGCGTTCCGGCTGAAGGATTCGATCATTTAATTGTTTCAGCCCGCTTGCGGATGTTTCAGCCTGAAAAACGGGCGTCCGTTCCAGCAATTTGAACGCACACTTCCAAAAAACAAAAGTACGGTTTCAAAAAGCCGCGTTTTTTCCTGTCGGAGGGTCCGGAATCCTGATACAAGTTCTGCCGGATCTTGCAACAAGTTTCGCAAATTCTTGCAACAAGTTCCGATTCACGCCCTCACTATTCCGGTAGAAGTGGTTCCTGCCAGAACACCAGCCCACGCGCTGAAAGAACTTGTTCTTTTCGAAAAACATAAGTTCCATTAAAAAAAAGATAAGGATGTCTTTAGCAAAAGAAAAGGACCTTTTTAAAAAACGAACTTATCTTTTTTACCTGCCTGCAAGACCGGCACTTCCCCACTTGCCATCGAATGTTCCTGGAGAACGACCAGGCATTTTCTCCAAGCTCTTACTTCTTTTTGTGCCGGGAAAGTTGTCTTTTTTCGTGTCCGACCTCGGATAATGATAGGTCTTGAAACTGTCTTGAGAGTTTTCGAGATCTCATAACACCTTACTTTTACCGGCTGAAACATCTGCAAGCGGGCTGAAACAATTAAAAGGCCGAATCCTTCAGCCGGAACGCCCGTCAGCAAAGGGTTTGCGGAGTGGCTGTAACATCTGAAGGATTTTTCAGCCCAATCCCAAGGAGGATATAGCGGATAGTTTAGTTTTGACACATCCGGTTTTAACAGGTCTGTTTGTAAAAGATATGTAAGATGCGGCGATGCATGATACATAATGATTATCCGCCATCATACCACCGGATGATAAATGGGAATTGATGGATGGAACGCGGATTTATTTCGTTCTATAAATTAAAATTGGAACACAAATGATACAAATTAATAACAGTACAGCATGGATATAAACCTGCCGGAGGTTAGATTTGTGTCATTTGCGTTCCGGTTTAACCGATAAATAATTGATATTGTTATGAAAAAATTATATATAACTTTCTGCCTCTTACTGGTTTCTCTTTGCATACATGCACAGATGATTAGTGGAATAATAGTGGATGAAAAAAACAGCCGCTAGAGTTTGCCAATATAGTGTTGTTTTCTTTGCCTGATTTTACTTTTTTACAAGGTACTATCAGTGATCAAACCGGAGCTTTTAATATAAAATCAAATGAAACAAAAGGAGTATTACCAATTTCTTCAGTTGGCTATTCCACTATTCTCCTACCTTGCACTAGTTCAAATATGGGAACAATACAACTATATTCAGATGCGCAACTATTATACTCTCGTCCATATTATGCTCAGTTGCGAAGTAATGTAATGTATATTAATCGGTATACATATGAGGGTGGTAATCCTTTTTTATTACCTTCTTTATCTCATAATATAACTTTAGGAACAACTTATAAATGGGTATACTTATCAGCCGGATATCAATATGTTAAAGATGCGATTATTTCTTTTAGTGGAGCTTATTCAGAAGATGATCCTACGATTGCTTTAATTAATATGATTAATGCACCAGACTATGATAAGATTTTTGCCTCGCTGGTTTTATCACCTACTATGGGGCTTTGGTCTCCACAGAACAAAAGAATCGTATGTAATAAAAAACTTAGTTTGACGGCTAAGGGGTTCAATCTGCCCCTATGGAATAATTGGACTTGGCTTACTCCATTCATTTCCGTCTTAGCTGTGTTACCATTTCCCTGAACCAGGGATAATTTAGCCAGATATATTCATACCAGCGGTTCAGTCTTCTTTTCCATTTCCTACCCCACGGATACAACTCCCACCATTTTAGTTGAAAATCCGTTTTCTGCATAAATTCGTGGGTGGGAAACAGAGTAAGAGTTATTCCTCTTATCCATAATGTTTTCATTTGGTTTTCCCAATATTGCATAGGGCCGAATCCCGGCTCCCAAATAATGAAGCGGCCTTCATGAATGCCATAACAAACCACATATCCCGGTACTTCGAAATCATTGATGGCAAAAAGTATGGCAGGAAATTTTCTGGTGGACAATTGTTCCATGTTTTGCAAGCAGATTTCCGCTTCCATTCCTGCACGTATAGCTGCCTGTTTCATACCCATCAACGTATATTTTCCATCTACTTTACACCATTCGGCTAGTGTGCGTGCATCTTGTTGACCGCCATAGTATTTCATGACAGTGAGCAGACAGGCCACTTCCATGGGACATTCGTCACTGGAACGGACAAATGATTTTTTTATTCTGTCAAGTTCGTCTTCAGTCATAACTTAATTTATTTTTCATGGCAGGAGCAAAACAGCAACGCGGATCGGGAAAATCCCAACAATCCTTTCCATAAGCTTTTATGATATCACTCCAGCAACGGTTCTGATAACTGAAACAGTCTTCAAAAAGACGGCATTCCCTGCATGGACTCTCTTTGTTGATATCCTGACGTGACAAGGAACAAAGGTGCAAGGCTTGAGGGGAATGCCAGACTTCTTTCAGACTTTGTGTGGTTACATTCCCTATGATAAATTGTGGATGCCAGTAAAGTTGCTCGCATACAGTCACTTTACCATCAGGCAATATAAACATATGAGTGGTCAATGCAGAGCATTCGCTTCCTTTGAAACACCGGCTTCCACCCCAGGTATCTTGATAGTTTTTATCGGTTACTTCTTTCCCTAAAATCACGGGAAAGGAAACCTGTGTGAGAAGAGGGCGTATTTGGTTGAATACCTTTGTAATTTGCGCTTTAGTAGGTTTCAAATGCGAAAATACATTATACTCTTTGTATATGGAATTACTGGCGGGGATAATACGCCAGTCGCGTATATGCTTCAGATGAGATAATTCATGCAGTAATTCTGCCAAGACATTCATCTGGCAATTGTAGTTGGTCAGCACAGATGAAATCTGATAATTCAGTCCGCTGTCATCCAGTAATTGCAGGCCGTGAAGCATCTCTTTGGCATAATTTCCGTTTACTCCCAGTGAGGCGGTCAGTATTTCGGAATGAATGGCATCCAGTGAAATTTGAACAATTCCCTGATACCCTGTTTCCTGTACATCTTGCAACAGTTTTTGGGTTACAGGCATTTTGGTCGATATGAATTCGGGGGCAATACCCCGTTTTACCAATTCTTTTAATATGATTTTCCAGTCTTTATGCAGGAATATTTCACCACCTATCAGATTTACTTGTTGTACTTGCAGGTCTGAAGCTTCCTTGATCAGCTCCATCATGCGTTGGGTGGTGAGTGGGGATTTTATTTGCGTTGATGTATCTGCATAGCAATACTTACAATGCGTGACACATTGGTTGGTCAGCATGAATGTGAGGAGCAACGGACCGGAATACAGCCTTCTTGTAGTAAGATCCAGTTTTTTCCAGACAAAAGAATTTGCTTGCAGCCGGTCAAAACGCAATGCTTTGCCTGCCTTTTCCGCTTCAATCAATATACGTTTGGGAAAATAAATTTCTCCCTGCTGGGAGGAGGTATAAATGGGGGTCGGATTATCAATGAAGTCCGATACCCATTTGATCATCTCCTCCTTGCTCCGGCAGAAGAAGTCGCACAGCAGAGGGAGAGTTGTCTGCAAAGGTCTGTCATACGTGAAAAAACTCAGCATGACAGCTTGCAGCGGGTGAATAAAAGTATGCCAGTTCCGGGAGCAGTCGGTATCTGTCCCCGTACTGGAGAATAATGCGACCCTGTGAATATCATGTCTCAGATGATAATGAGGGTTCAGCACATATACTTTATTCATTTCCGGTATTTTCATCTTGTGTTTTTGTAGGATCGACGAATCCGCCTGTATAGCATCCCAGGCCACATTTGGATAACTCCTTGTCATCTATGCCACCTTGTACGTCCATCAGTTCGTTCAAGTCCAATAATTGTTCTTCTTCAGAATAGTTGATGTATTCCGGTTTCTTGCCGTTTTCTTCTTCTTTCTTCATATCATGTGTTTTTTATAAAGGTTATGAATCGGTTTATTTTTCCTTGAAAAGTTCGTATATAGGTGCGAAAATCCTGCTCAGAATGCTTCGGCTCGAAGTGATGATTTCAGCTTTGCCGGACAGATCTATTTCATATTTTATTTCTTTATGGTTTGTGGTTGTCAGCCCTTCCGGAAAAGCGACTTCCACCGCATAGCTTTTATTGTACGGAACAAAAGAAATGGATGCTATTTTTCCCGGCAGCACTCCATAGGAGTGAGTAGGATATTTATTCAGTTCTATATTTACTTTGTCTCCCACTGCTACTTCCGCCACTTCATCCTGTGACAATCTGATATGTCCCAAAGGATTTGCCTGTTGTTTAGAGATAACGGTGCACAGGGTGTCCCCTTCATTCACCCGGTGGCTCATGCCCCAGCTTTTTCCCCATACCACTATGCCGTCATGTCGGCTTTTTATCAGGTATTTATTCTCCCAGGTCCTGAGGCTGTTTACCATATTCTCGTAGGCCAGTTCCAGCATCCTCCTGTTTTTCCCCATTTCCATCTTATGGTTTATCTCCAGTTCGAACTCTTCCCGTTTTACTTTGAGTATTTCCAAAGCATTCGCCTGTTTGGATTCATTCAGTATTTTCAGTTCATCATCCAGGAACTTCTTTTTCTGCGGATACAAGTCGAATTCCTGATACATGACACAGGTACGTACCGCTTGGGTGAATTGCTCGTATGCCGGAGCCATTTCCCCCATAATCAGATTGAACGGATAATCTTGCAGATAGTTGATGTCATTGGTTCTGTAATACCATTCTATGTTGGTAAGTACGTTACAGAATGTCTGCACATCCTCTAGTGAGGCCGTGTTTTTCAGTATGCCCAATGTGTCATTCCGTTTTACCTGCGATTGGTTTTCTATGAAGAAACGTTCTATCATTCCTCCCTGATTGGCGGTAATCCATTCCACACTACCCATATCATCAATGGTGACGGCTTTCTTTATTGTATCGGGATATTTAAACAAGGCGGTTCCGGCAACCAGAAACACGATAAGACCATAAACGATATAGCTTCCCGTATGTATCAGCCATTGGGGCATATCGCCCAACATTTCGTTGTTTTCCCGGCTATATACCTCCACCTTTCCGGCATCTTCAGTTTCAGGTTTGTAGATTTCCTCCATACCTCCTTGCTATTATTTCTCAATTTTTAATTCTCAATTTTCTGATTTCCTAAGCACTCAGCTCCAACTGATTCTTTACCAGTCTGTAGTAATCTCCCTGTCGGGTAATCAGTTCATCGTGCGTTCCCTTTTCGGTTATCTCCCCCTCTTTCAACACCACTATTTGATCGGCATTTTTTACGGTGCTCAGGCGGTGGGCTACGATAACTACTGTTTTGTCCTTGAAGAACTTCTCCAGATTACCTTGTATTACTTTTTCATTGTCCGTATCGAGGGCATTGGTAGCTTCGTCGAAGAACAGATAATCGGGATTACGGTAGATGGCGCGTGCTATCAGGATGCGTTGTTTCTGTCCCTGGCTCAGTCCTTGTCCCGTATTGCCTATTTTCGTATTGTATTTCAGAGGCAATGATTCTACAAAGTCGCGTATGTTTGCCATTTCCACGGCATAGAGCAGCCTTTTCTTGTCTATCATGTTTCCATCCGGAACGATGTTGTTGGCTATGGTATCTCCAAAGATAAACCCTTCCTGCATCACCACGCCACAATGCTTGCGCCACTCTTTGAAACTGATTTTCTGTAGCGATTGCCTTCCTATGGTAACCGTTCCTTCCGTGGGAGGATAGAATCCCAGCATCAGTTTAATCAGTGTTGTTTTTCCGCTTCCGCTGAGGCCTACGATGGCGGTGGTTTTTCCGGCGGGTATATCCAGTGAAAGCCCTTTGATGATTCGTTTTGATTTTTCGGAACCATAGGTGAAGATGACATTATTCAGCCGGATGGGGTCTTTGCCGGATATTTCAGTTTCCTGATCCATGCCTTCCGTTTCCTCATCGGGCTTGCCATGTATCTCGCCCAAACGCTCCAGACTCAGTTGGGCGTCCTGCGTATCTTGCATGAAAGATACAAACTGAGTAACAGGGCCTTGCATCTGTCCGATGATATACTGTATGGAGAGCATTACGCCCAACGTGATACTTCCATGCAGTACGGCGGTGGCTGAAAGGACGGTAATCAATACATTTTTCACCTCGTTGATAAGTACTGCCCCCACCTGTTGCCACTGCCCCAAGTTGAGTGAACTCATATTAATGCGGAACAGAGAAGCTTGTATATTTTCCCATTCCCAGCGTTTCTGCTGCTCGCAGCCCAGCAACTTTATATCCTGCATGCCGTAGATAAGCTGCATCAGATTGTTCTGATTGACAGACATCTGCTCGAAATTTTTTCGGTTGAGGTCTGCCCGTTTTCGCATGAACAACTTCACCCAGCCTATATATGCCAGACTGAACAGAATAAAAATCAGGAATATTTTCCAGCTGTAAATAGCCAGCACAATACCGAAGATGACTACTGTAAGGGTGGAGAACAGTATGTTGAGCACAGACTGAGTAAGGAAACTTTCTATCCGGTTATGATCCTCGATACGCCGTATCAAGTCACCGGCCAGTTTACTGTCAAAGAACCTCATGGGCAGCCGCATCAGCTTGGAGAGGAAATCCGAGATGAGCGACACGTTGACACGCGTACTGATGTGGAGCAGTATGCAACGCCGGATTACCTCGATAAGTGTGCGGCTGAATACCAACATGAGCTGGGCTGCCAGAATTAACTGGATAAAGTTCAAATTACGGTGTCCTATGCCTTGGTCTACAATGGTTTGTGTAAGAAAAGGAAAGACCAGTTGCAGCAAACTGCCTGCCAGCAGTCCGATAACGAGTTGCATCATAGCCTTTTTGTATGGGCGGACATAGTGGAACAGATACCACAATGACAGCTTTTCATATTTTATCGGTTCTGCCTCATAAAATTGCGGTGTGACATCCAGCAGCATGGCGATTCCCTTTTCTATTCCCCCTTGGGTAGTGCTGATCCAGCACTTTTTCAGTTCTTGTTCTTCATATTTCAACAGTCCGTAAGCCGGATCGGCAATGTAGAACCAAGTTTTTCCTTTTTTCTTTTCTATTTTGTAAAGCACTACAAAGTGCTCTTGATTCCAATGGATGATGCAGGGCAGTTTGGATTGTTGTTTCAGCTTATCCATAGAGGTGCGGATGCCCGTGGCACGCAATCCTATACTGGCTGCCGCTTCGCTGATGCCCAACAGGTTCACCCCGGTACGCTGTATGTAGGATTGTTCGCGGAGTTGTTGCACGGAGAATGTTTTGCCATAATATTTGGCTATCATTCTCAGGCAAGTGGGACCGCAGTCCATACCGTCCAATTGTTTATAGAAAGGAAATTTGCTCATAATCGTTTCTTCTGTTTTACTTTGCGTGTCAGCCGATTTGTTAGTTTACCACAAGTTACACACAGCGGAATCGTGCAAAGCATAAGAATCAGCTTGCTGGGATTAAGCGTGCGTTAATTCGTGTAATCTGTGGTGAGTATGGACTGTGGTTAACCTATGCAATCCATTGTTTCAATGAATCGTATAGCCCTTTGTTACTATAATAATAGGTTTTGGCAGATCTGTCGTAAAGTATCACTATATTGAGCTCATTACGCATATAATCCATATATTCAAAAAACGTAGAGCGTGCTACACCTACCTTTGTTGCAAATTCTGCGGCTGTGCCTGTTTTTCTAATATGGATAAGATAATCCATATAGAAAATCTTCTTTAGGTCAACTTTTATCATTATATTTTTTCTTTTAAGAGTTAGATTCCAAAGACTCCCGTTAAGTAATTACCTTGGTTATTGGCCATTTGCAGCGTATATTGTCCAGAAGTAAGATTTCCTATTCGGATTACCATATAGGCTGTTTGTGACTCTGAGAAGGTTTGGCGATACACTTCTTCTCCTGTGCTGCTGGTAATGGTAATGGTGATGTCGCAGTTGGGAGAGGGATTCTCAATGTAGATGGATTGGGAATCGTAAGAAGCGGTGGGGATGGGAGAGAGGCTTCTTGCTTTTACTTCCCAACGTCCATTTAAAGGCAAATTTTTTGTAGTCTCAGAGAATGCATATATGTTTTGCATTGATAGGCCACTTAATAGTATGGTAAGTAATGCCATACGTAAGCTTAAAATCTTAAATTTTTGTGTTTTCATATTATTTGATTTAGTTGTTTTAACGATGATAAAGTTAAGGTTTTAGTTTAAAATAGATGTGGACTTGATTTCCTTATATATGGACTGCTTGAGAAAAATATTATGTTGATTATTAGTTATTTATGATTTTGGAATAGTTTCTCTTATGGACAGTCTGTTCCACTAAAATTCCAAAAGCCATAAATCAAGGGTATGGCTTTCGCCTAATGAACCTAATTTTTGAATAATTCGCTCTTTAAGGCGGAACTTTCTTTTAGAAACAGATGTAGGAGAGATATTCAGTATGTCTGCTATATCCAGATTAGAAAAACGAAGTTTGATAAGACAACATACTTGTAAATCGCTTTCCGTCATTGAAGGAATCACTTGGCTTAAACGTATCGTATAGTTATCAAACAACAAATCAATGTTCTTTTTAATCTCGTCCCATTGTAAAATATTGATGGGGCTTTTTTTATCTTTCAAGTTCTTAATAACCCTTATGTCCTTTATCAGTAAGTTCGATAGATAGGTTTCTCTATCGCGTAACCGTTGATTTTCTTTTGTCAAAATTTCTAACCTATTCAGCTCATTAGACTTTTCATTCAAGGTAAAGGAATATTTATCTATATTGTTTTGAAGCGTTTCATTCTCTTGCTTCAGACTCTCGTTTTGCTGCTGTATTTCGACCAATGCTTTATGTTGTTCTTCCAGTTGTTCTTGTACTCCTTTGTTTTCTTCTATCTGCATGGTGAGTTCTTCCATCCGGTTTCTATTGCGGACGATTATCATCTCATTCTCTTGTATTTTAATGGTATTCTGGTTTATTTCTTCTTCCTTTCTCTGAAGTAGACGTTCCTTACGAAGCAGCTTTTTTTGATACACATATACCATGATTGCTATTCCCATAGCTATTCCAATTCCTGCAAGCAATATCATATTAAGCATATTCTTCTTATCCATTTCTAACTGGCTGTTTTCATTGATGATTTTCTGCTGGTCGTATTTCTTTTGTATTTCAGCTAATTCTCTACTTTTATTTAGGGTTTGTATCGAGTCCTGATAATTCAATAGCTGGTCGCAATAAACTGAAATCTTTTCATATTCATGATTATCCCGGCTTACATAATATAAACCTTGATAAGCTGCACGAACTGTATAGATACTTGAAGAATACAATGCTTTGTTAAAATAGTAATAAGCAGAATCAGGAATAGCAAGGTAGTAATAAATTTCACCTAATCCCAAGAAGTTCTGCCCTAAGGATTCAATCTCGTCTGTTTCATTTATCTGTAGTGCTTTCTGTGCATATTTCAATGCAGATTGATAATCCTTTATATTCGTATATATTCCTGCCAATTCATTCATGGCGCCTGAACACAAATAGTTATCTTTAATTTTCTCAGCTAACAGAATCGCTTTCTGATAATATTCTATCGAAGTATTCATTTGGTTTAATGCAGAAATAGCTCTTGCAAGAAAAATATAGGAAGAGCATATATATTTATCATTATTTGCTAACTCTGCATAATGAAGTGCTTTTTCAAAGTTTTTAAAAGCGTCCTCATATAATTCTCGAAAAACATAGAACTCGCCTAGTTCTACATATATAAGGTGTGCCAATTGGTAATCTTCTAGCTTCTCTACTTCCTCTATTGCTGCCAGATAGAGTTTTTGTGCCTCTTCTGTTTTGCCGGCTTTTTTGCACAATATACCTTTATAATACAGCACCATCGCTCTACGTTGCGCATCCTCTTGCTGCATAAAATAATTGTATGCTATATTAATTAAAGTGGAGTCTTCCACTTCTTCTATATAATTTTTGTATTTGGCTTGGGTTAGTAATAAAGCCCATGTGGCCTTTTGCAATTTATCCGAGGATGCAGGCATTTGCATTTCTTGCAATATGTGTAATGCACTATCCGGGTATTCATACATAATGTGTTCCGCCTTCACCAGTGGAGGCAACAAAGTTTGTAAAGTATCCTTTTTTTGTTTGCACCCTGTAAGAAGTATGCTTAGTATTACCATCCAATTTATAACCCTCTTTTTTCTCATAGTTATTATGTCTTTTATATATAATGGTAGTAAATGTAGGTATTATATATGAGATGTGAAAGGAAAGATGTTGAATTCTTATAAATATGTTACAGGTGTAGTCTGTCTTCTCTTTTTATTTCCTAAAATTTTCTATTAAATTTCAGTAGCTTTTTGTTGGAAATGTTTTGATCCTATTGAATGCGAACAGAATACGCTTCTTTGGGATGAATAGTAAGCTTTTTTGTTTTAATGCAAAAAAAGCTAAAAATATTCTTTTTTTTATTCAGTCCGGAATGGTCGGACTATGTAGGATTATACTTGCAATATCAAATTAAATATAATTATATCACTGAATAATTATAGCCCAGACCTTACTGATAAAAGGAGCGGATGCCGAAAAGCTTAATAGAGTAGGCCTTATTAATAAATACTTAAAGTTTATGAAGCCAGAAGAAACAATTTTTGATGGTATTAGCGATTCTGAAATGGAATCTATAGCAGGGGGGACTGCTGAAGTACAGTCTGAATCTCAAGGAGAATCAGCCGCAGGTGATGGTTATGCTATTAAATGCTGTAATAATAAAGGGAAGCAGGAACAGCAGAAAACAGTAGATCCTACAACATAAAGTTTGGATTTTACTAGCTAAAGGAGCAAATGCCGAAAAGCTTTAATAGAGTAGGCCTTTATTAATAAATACTTAAAGTTTATGAAGCCAGAAGAAACAATTTTTGATGGTATTAGCGATTCTGAAATGGAATCTATATCAGGAGGTATTGCTGAAGTTCAATCTGAATCTCAGAGTGAATCAGCTGCAGGTGATGGTTATGCTGTTAAATGCTGTAATAATAAGCTAAAAACAAAAGACGAAGAAAAAGTCAAGCCGGATTAACGGTAATGTGGCTGATCTTGATGTTTGTAAACAATCTAATATTAGGGGGAGTTTGCTGAAAATGAAATTTCCCCTAATATTGAATTATAATAAAGAAATATTATGCTATATACGTTAAATAATAATTATGTGCTTCGTCAGGAGTTAAACGATTGTTATCGTTTATATAACAAGAAAACGTTAAGGAGTTATACAATATCGTATAAATTATTCTTTATTCTTGAGCAATTTAGAAAACAATCTTATTCTCTTGAACATTTGATTGAAGAGTTTAATGTGCGTAATATTGATCTGTCAGATTTTTATCATTTCATTGAGAAGGACGAGTTTTTCGACTTGTTAGTTATGGCAAATAACTTTAAAGGACCATTTGTGAAATACAAAATATCTAAAGATCTTTCTTCATATACTGCATATAGTCCTGAGAGAGTTGATTTTTTGATTACTAAACATTGTAATTTAGCTTGTAAACATTGTTTTGAAGGTTCTTCTCCTTCTTTTGAAGTGAAAAGAATTAGTTCGTCTGATACAGATCGAATTTTGTCCCAATTTGAAGCTGCAAATATCCAAACTTTAAAAATTACAGGAGGAGAACCTTTTTCTCACCCTGATATTGATAATTTTCTTTTTAAAGCCATTCAGTGTCACTTCGAAACTATCATTTTGACTAATGCTTTATTATTAAATAAGCAAAGAATTGATATGATTAAAAAAGGGCACATACAATTGGGAATCTCACTTGATGGAATGACAAGTGATACCCATGATTTTATTAGAGGTAAGGGAGCATTTGATAAATTGATAAGAATACTTAAAATTTTAAGTTTAGAAGATATTAAATTTAGCATCACTTGCACAATTAATAAAAAGAATTTATGCCAGATCGATGAAATAATAGACTATTCTTTGAATGAGCTTGGAGCACAAACTTTGTTCTTAAACAGGCTAAGACCTATGGGTAGAATGAATCAGAATACTAATATTGTTTTGTCAGAACAGGAAAATGATAATGTTATAAATTATATCTGAATCAGAAGGGAAAATATAATAAAAGAATTATCTTAGCAGACGATTCTGCTTTAAAATCAAACTCTCATGACAATAAAATTGTTTGTGCCGCTGGAAATTCACTTATTGCCATTGATGAGAATTTTAATGTGTATCCTTGTATTTATGGAATTGATAATCCTGAATATAAAATGGGGAATTTAATAGATCAAAATTTGGATGTGATTTGGAAATCTTCTAAATGGAATATTTTTAGGGGAAATTTGACTTTGGAGGATTTGACTGATTGCAGAAATTGCAAACTTCATGCGGTGTGTGTAATGAAGAATTGCAGATTGAAACCTGTTTATGAAGGACGGTCATTTACTTCTTCTATATCATATTGTAATAAATAGAAAGAATGAATTATGGAATTCATGTTGTTAATAATAATTATGCATTTATTAGATATAGGACATGGAACAAATAGTGCATGGGAGTATTGTGGATGAAAATAATCTCTATCGCTTGCATAAATGTTGTTTTGATAAATAATAATGATTATATATTTGTGTAAAAATGACGAAATAGGCACGAATAATTAAAAAGTATAGAATATATGAGGACACTGATTTTATTACTCGGATTATTATTAAATTCTATTGTTATTGACGCACAGAGTGTTTCCGGCTTATTAGTTGATGAAAAAGGAAATCCTGTCAGTTTTGCTAATGTGGTATTGCTATCTTCCAAAGATTCATCTTTTGTGCAAGGTACAATTAGCAATGAACAAGGAATTTTCAGCATAGACCAAACAAGCGGTAATAATATACTCAGAATTTCTTGTCTTGGCTTTATTCCGGTGACAAAAGCCTATGCTCAGTTTCCGGTAACGATTGTGATGTATGAAGATGTTAATCTGTTGGGGGAAGTCGTGGTAAAGGGGAATCGCCCGTCATATAAACTTACTGCTGAAGGGTTGCAGACCCATGTGCAAGGAACAGTACTTAGCAAAATGGGTACGGCGGAGGATGTGTTGAAGCATATACCGGGACTTCAGAAGAAAAATGATGCGTATGAGGTATTTGGAAAAGGGAGCCCGATAATCTATGTGAATGGAAGATTGCTGCGTGATTTGTCGGAACTGGACCAGCTGAAGTCAGAAGATATTAAGAATGTAGAACTGATTACCAGCCCCGGTGCAAGATATGATGCGTCTGTGAAAGCAGTGGTGAAGATTACTACCCGCCCCATAAAAGGGGAAGGATTTGGATTTGATGTGCGTTCCGGTTATAATCAGTGGGAGTATGCCGGTTTCGTGGAACAGTTGAACTGGAATTACCGGCGTGATAAATTGGATGTGTTCGGCACCGTGTATTATAGAAAAAGTGAAGGGTTTGACGAAAGTCGGTTTACTCAAGATGTGCATGTTGATACGCTTTGGCATCAGGACAATTATCAGTTCGCAAAAACGAATCAACAGGCATTTACCAATATCGCAGGTGTGAACTATGCATTCGATGAAAATAATTCAATCGGAGTAAAATATACATTGAAAGCCAATCCGGATGCCCGCTATCACACTATATTTAATTCGGATGTATATGCCGATGGCACGCATTATGACTATCTGGCGAATGATATCAATGCCACTGCGTATTATAATCCCTCGCATTCGGTAAATGTTTATTATAAGGGGATGGCGGGAAAAACGGAGATTGATTTTAATGCGGATTATCTGTTTGACAAAAACGGAGACAATACGATACAACGTGAAGAAAGCAGTAATAAGGAAGATAGGGTTGTCACTTCTACCAATACATTGAGAAGTGAACTCTTTGCTGCCAAACTGGTGCTGAGCCGTCCGCTGCTTGGAGGAAATGTCATGATAGGGGCTGAATACAGTCATACAGAGCGGCAGGATGATTATGTGAATCCGGAAGGTTATGTGCCGACTTCATTCAGTGAACTGAAAGAGCAGAATATCAGTCCGTTTTTAGAGTATAGCCGCAATACCCCCATAGGGCAACTCTCCGTGGGGGGACGTTATGAGTGGGTGAACTTTGATTATTATGAGGATGGGAAATATATGGAAGGACAAAGCCGGAATTTCAGTAATTTCTTTCCGAGTGTTTCATTGGGTTCTGAAATAGGCGGAGTGCAGTTGCAGCTTAGTTATGCGGCAAAGACGCGTCGTCCGTCCTACCAGCAGTTGAGCAATAATGTGACGTATGCCAATAGGTTCACGCTTCAGTCCGGCAATCCGTTATTGGAACATGAGGTGGTGCATAACGTTTCTTTGATGGGGACATGGAAGTTTATGCAGTTCAGTCTGGATTATAATGACAGAAGAAATGCAATCATTTACTGGGGGGAACAAATGGAGTATAATCCGGCGGTAACGCTTATTTCTTTCAAAAATCTCCATAGCTTGAAATCTGTTTCGGCATTCTTGTCATTGGCGCCTAAGTTTGGAATCTGGTCGCCGCAATTGAATTGGGGAGTGCAGAAACAATGGCTGGATCTGGAGACTACCGATGGATTGCTGAAGATGAACAAACCGATGTTTACGGGGGCTTTTAATAATACATTTAATTTTAATCACGGCTGGATGGCTTCGGTGGAAATGAATTATCAAAGTAAAGGCGATATGGAGAATTACTCGGAAACCAAGAATATTTTTTATGTGGATGCCGGGGTTACAAAGTTCTTTTGGGGGGATAGGATGTCTGTGAAACTGAGTGGTACGGATTTGTTCCATGGCATGAAGTCGGGAAACCGTATGTATTATAACCGGGCATCTTCTTTGCAAATTAATAATTATGATAGTAGGAAAGTGATGCTGACGGTACGCTATAAATTTAATGCTACGCGTAATAAATATAAGGGTAGTGGTGCCGGAGAGAGTGAGAAGGAAAGATTATGAGTGCCTACTTTTCACATTTCATTTGTTCTTACCCAGCTTATATACCATTTGGCGGAATAAAGGTACGTTTAACCATATATATTCGTACCAATGTTCTACCTTTCTTTTCCATAGTTTGCTCCAGCTATATATTTCCCACCATTTTAGATGGAGATTTGCCGAATTCATAAAATCTTGTGTGGGAAAGAGGGTCAGGGCTATTCCTTTTATCCATAATGTTTTCATTTCGTCCGCCCAATATTGCATGAGTCCGAATTCCGGTTCCCAGATAATGAATCGGGATTCATGAATGCCGTAACAGACTACATATCCTGGTACATTGAAATCATTGAGAGTGAAAAGGATGATGGGAAGTTTTCTTTGTGTTAATTGATGAATGTTTTGCAAACATATTTCGGCTTTCATGCCGGAATATATAGCCCCTTGTTTCATTCCTGCCAAGGTAAGCTTTCCATTTATTTTGCACCATTCGGTCAATGTATGTATGTCCGTTTCTTTTCCGTTGTAATATTTTATAACAGTGAGCAGGCAAGCTACCTCTACAGGGCACTTGGCATTGGAACGGACAAATGATTTCTTTATTTTATCAAGTTCGTATTCTGTCATAACCCGGTTTGTTTTATAAGAGAAAACTCATGGAGCGGCCGCAATCACTTAAAAAAAGAAATTCATTGGAGCGATTAACGTTCATTTGGACGTGGAAGTAGGTATGAACGCTGAATTACTTTAATAAGTGTGCGGCCGGAGTCTGCATGAGTTATATCTGTTACGTCCTGCTCTTTCTATTAACATATCGGCTATTTTGTTTATTTCCCGATTCTTACGCTCAAAGAAATCGCATAACTCTTTCGCCTTTTGTGTTAGTGTTGTTTTATTTTGTAATGCATATTCTATTTGTTGCTCCAATTTCATCGGAGTTATGTTTATCATATCTTTAGGCGAATATTTCAGTACCGGTATTTGAGCAAAGGTACAATCCAGCCATGCGTCAGAATGTGAGTCGGTCAAAGCCAAATCGCATAATGGTAATATGGTGTTAAGGTTCAGCGTGCGGAATAATTCCATGTTGTCGGGCAATTCAGACGATTGATATACATTTGGTATGTCGGTCAATAATATGAATTGGTACCGGGGATTTCTGATGGAACTTCTTTTTATAACTCTATAAAAATCTTCTAGTATCTTTGAATTTTTATTTCCTTTTCCTAATAATCCGACAATAATATTTCTTTCTTTGTCTTTTTTAATATCCTGCAATCTCTTTGTCAATGTTTCCAAACGTGGTCCGGAACCGGATGACAGGTAGGGAGTGGGTGGCAGATAAAGTATAGAAATATCTTTGTCCTGTATGTTTTTTTGGGAACGGAAAATGGAATACCTTATGTTATTGGGGCTAATGGAGATAAAATATCCATGAATGATGTTTCTGTACATAATCGTTCTTTGGGACTTGATATCTTGCATTATAGTGGTACTACTATTCCTCCCCACACATTTGGATGGTCTAATCAGTTTACTTGGAATAATTTCAGTTTATATGTTTATTTAACAGGTAATTTTGGTGGTATCTTTCGAGCGCCTACTGCCGGAAGTATTCCTTCTGTAGGTAGCGGAAAAACTTTTGTCAGTAGTTCTATTAAGGATTTTGCTGATAGTGATGGTACTCTATATCCTACTTGGCCTCTTAAAGATGAATCTAATTTTTATTTATGGGATCGTTATACTCCGAATTTAGAATATTTTGTTCAAGATGCTTCTTTTATTCGTTTGAAAGAAATCAATTTAGAATATAATTTGTCTAAAAAACTTGCTGGAAAATTACATCTTAGGGGGGCGAAACTTTTTGTTCAAGCACGTAATTTAGGATTGATTTATTGTGCTAATGATTATGGGTATGATCCTGAATGGCTACCTGGAAGTAATAAACCATCTGCAACAATTGCCTTTGGCGCTAATATTAATTTTTAATTTAAAGATTATGAAACAAATAATATATGTTTTTTTGTTGACTGTATTGTCTTCGTGTGATAGTTATCTGTCTAAAGTGCCTTCGCCTTCTACTAGTGCTCCTATTAATAACGTGGAACAACTGGTTGCAATTTATGATAATGCAACAGCATTTATTAATGAAACCAATCCCTTTGCTTGTTATTCCAATGATGATGCCGACTTGACAGCCGAATTATATAAAGCTGATCCTAGTGCATTTGCTATATCAAGTACGGTTTTTTATAATATATTGCATACAGCAGGGATTGCTTCACAGGCTTCGGATGGTTTATGGAATGGAGAGTATTCAAATATTTTTAAAGCTAATACCATAATTAACAATGTGGATAAAGTTACTGGAGATGAAAGCGAGAAAATAAAATTAAAATGTAATGCCCATTTTTTACGTGCTTATTCGTATTTCGTATTAGCTCAATATTATTGCTTGCCTTATTGTGAAGCCAATAAAAATGCTTTGGGACTTCCCAAACGTTTGAATACGGATTTTGAGGAGTCAATAGCCAGGGTGTCATTGGACGAAATTTATCAATTGATATTAGATGATTTGGAAATTGCAGCCGTGACCCCAGATAAGAGTGTAAATCCTAATTTTCCATGGCGTATTTGTCAGGCAACAGTAAATGCATTACTTTCACGTGTATACTTGACAATGGGGAATTATAAGGAGGCACAAGCTACTGCGGAAAAGGCTTTGGAAGGAGCTCCTGAACTATTGGATTTTAATGAATTGGGTTATGCTCCTGTTGAATCTTATCCAGAAATGGAGGGTCTTCCGGCACAGGATGTATATAATTGTGAAACTCATAAATGGACAACGATTAAGTATTTATATTGGAAGGAATTTCTTTTCCCACGTTTTACTTATGCGCGTAGTCAATGGATTATTCCATCTGATGATTTAGTGAGTCTATATGATCAGCAGAATGACCGCCGTTTTAAGTTGTTTTTTGTGGAACATGGAAACCGTCGTATGGGAGTTCCGTATGAAGCATATCGTTATAATCAATTCTATGATGGACGTTATATAATATCTGGCTTGACTACTGCTGAAATGTTATTAAATAAAGCAGAGGCACAAATTCGCCAAGGAATGTGGCAAGAGGGTTTAAAGACTTTGGACGTGCTTCGTGAAAAGCGTTATGAGGCCGGTACCTACATTTCTCTTAGCGCAGGTAACCAAAGTGAAGCTTTATCTATTGTATTGGCTGAAAGACGTCGTGAAATGCCATTTTCTATGCGTATACCTGATATCAAACGTTATGGTGTAAATGAAATATTGGAAGATGATGTGACAGTAGTAAAGAATTTTTTTGAAATATCAATGTCTGAGGTTTTTATAGATAAGCCTAAAACTTATACGATTCCTTCCAATAGTTTGTTGTGGGCGATGCCAATAAATGATGTTGAAATAGGGTCAAGCAATGGTGCTATTCAACAAAATAGATATGAATGAACAACCTTAAATAGTGCAAATCTTCAATGATTTTTTGAGATGCTACGTTTGGGGTATATGTAGTATGTTTTTGACAAAATGATATGTTATTAATTACATTATAATAATTGGCGATATGAGAAAAAATATTTTTTTTATAGTATTCATTATTTTATGTGCAGTTTCGTGTACAGAAAAAAAATCAAATTTTATTAATACGGTTCATTTGAAAGGCCAGTTGTTTGATATGGGTAGCCAGAATGTGCGTATGAGATTTGACGGAGCAGCATCTATGCTAGGTGACAGCCGAGATATTTTGTTGAAAACGGATGCTGCCGGTTATTTTGATACTACTTTTGTACTTAAAGAGCCGACATATTATACTATCAGCCGCAACACATTGTATCTTACTCCAGGAGATGACATGACTATCAAAGTAACTCAGACAAATACAGAAGCGGAATTCTCGGGAATCGGAGCCGAAGCCAATAATTACATGAAGTTCCGTCTTTTTCCGAAAGGTGGTTCTTATCTGGAAGCCGGTGGTAACTTGCGTGGAGATTTTGTGTCCACTAAAGCGTTGGTTGACAGCTTGGCCGCTATACGTATGCATACATTGGATACGTTGAGTAATGTGTCTGATGCATTTAAAAAGCTGGAAACAGCACGGATCAAAGCGGATATTATCAATAGTTATATCTGTTATGCAAGTTATTCAAGGATGTTTGCCGAAGTGAAGAATGAAGAAGAGATGCGGGCTAAATGGAATGAGTTTAATGTTTCATTAACTCAGGATGTAACTCCGCTATATAAGGAGATTGTGAATGAAGATATGCTGAATGTAGCTGTGGTGCGCGATGTTTTGTCTTATCAGGAAGATTCTACATTGGCTTCTCTTTGGTTTAAGGATATTTCCATTCCTGCGCGTACTACGGAATTATATGCTTGTGCTAAAATAGTCGATAATCTGAGAAATGAAGCTTCAGAACAGACTGTGAACGAGGCGAAGGCATTTTTGCAAACAGTGAAGAATGCTGATTTTGCAACAGAAATTGAAGGAAAGATTGTTCAAGCTTCCAAGTTGCTTCCCGGACAACCTGCCATTGATTTTGAAATGTTGGATGTGGAGGGTAATGTGAAGCATCTTGCAGATTTTAAGGGTAAGGTGATTTATATTGATTTATGGGCGACCTGGTGTGGGCCTTGCATTCAGGAATCTCCGGCATTTGAGGCTTTAGGTAAGAAATATGTGGGTAAGGATATCGTTTTTCTTCCGGTTTCTACAGATACTACAACGAAACCTTGGTTAAGGTATTTGGATGGACATAAGAAAGAATTGACTCAATATCATTCCAATGATGTTGCTTTAAAAGAAAGTTGGGCTATCATGTATATTCCTCGTTTTATTTTGATTGACAAGGATTTCAATATTGTGAATGCATACGCTCCACGTCCGTCAAGTGAAGAGATTGGTACTTTGATTGATTCTGTTCTTAATAAATAGTAAATTTATGATTTATAAAAAATATCTATTATTAGGCGTTTCTTTATGCATGTTAAATGCTTGCAATGAGTCTAAGTCTGTGTCTTTAGAGGGTAGTCTTGATGGAATCCAGGCTGATTCTATCTATTTATATCAAGTAGACAATGAGCATTATGGTAGTGTGAAACTGATTAAATCTATTGCTGTTACCGATGGTAGGTTTGCTTATCCCACTGATTCTATACAAGCCGGTCTTTATTGTTTCTCTTTGCAGAATATGGAGCGTGGAGAGTATTTACAGCAATACGCTAATTTGTTTTTGGAACCCAAATCCATGCAGCTTACCTTGGGTAAGGATAAGTATGATCAACTGAGTTTACATGCTACAGGGTCTGCATTGCAGGAGCAATACGAAGCCTTGCAAGAAGCGAAATATGTAGCAGGTAATCGTATGGTTCTCGATTCTTTGGATCATATGTTCTATGAAGCTCGTGAAAAAGGGGATCGTGAGGAAATGGAGCGTATCCGGGAGGTTTCCAGTCCTTATTATGAGAGTGCCTCGGAACAGACCCGTAAACTGATAAATGGGGAAATTGCTAAAAATAAAGGCTCATACTTCGGTTTGTATCTTTATTATACTTATCGCTTCCAAAATCATACTTTTAATACAGTTGAGGAGATTGATGAGGCACGTAACTTCATAGGCAGTTTTGATGAGGCGTCCAGGCGAAGTGGTATATATGTAAAAATGCAAGAAGGTTTGGATAAATTTGCTAGGTGTGCTACCGGTAGCGTTGCTCCTGCTATAACAGGAATTGATTTGAAAGGGAATTCTGTCAGTTTGAACGATTTCAAGGGTAAATATGTTCTAGTCGATTTCTGGTTTGCCGGTTGTAGTTGGTGTCGTAAGGAAACTCCTTATCTGTTGAAGACGTACAATGCTTTCAAAGATAAAGGATTTACTATTTATGGTGTGTCTACAGACCGTCGTGAGGAAGATTGGAAAAAGGCTATTGAAGAAGACAAGAGCTATTGGAATCAGGTTCTGTTGCAGAAAGACGACGTGAAGGATGTGTTGGAATCATACTGTATTGTCGGTTTCCCACATATAATTTTAGTAGATCCGGAAGGTAAAATTGTAGCGAAGGAGTTGCGTGGAGATGATCTTTATAATACCGTCGAAAAGTTTGTAAACGGAGCAAAATAAAGAAATGTGTTTTTTAACTCATAAAGCAGTAGGCTGGGAATGTCCGGTCTACTGTTTTTTCTTTTATGGAATATGGTTTTTTTTTGAAGGAATGATATGGTTTTATTATAGGTAGTGATGTTCTGTATTGTATTTATTTTTTAAATAAATCTAATGTGTGACCTGTATTTCTTTAATGTTTTCCTTTTGAAGAACATATTGTCTGTCGGATAAGTTAAAAGTTTACCTTTGCAATATAATCAGAGGATGAGATATTGATCTATAATAAATATTATAAATAAAACGTATAAGTATTGTAAGCGTACAATACTTTTAGGAGGTCTCGTTGGATGCTTGTGTTCAGATTTAAGGCGAGACCACCTTATTCTCGTAGAGAATTTAGATTTTAATTTAGATGATACTTGCTCGTGATGAGTAGGTATCATTTGTTTTTTAGTCTATTCTGTATGGAAATGGCTTGTAAGATTATACATAGAAGATAGAATAATTAGATCACTCTGCCGTTGAAATGGAGGATTTGAGCGGATTATTTTAATTATTGGAAGAATTGTTCTATCCTTTAAAGCATATTGCTTCTATCTTTGCCATACTGAGAAAAACATTAAATTACACTATTATGAAGAATTTTCTTATCTTATCTCTGTTGTTAGCCTTTTTGACTACGGAAGTATGTGCGCAGTGGAAACCGGCTGGTGACAAGATCAAAACACAGTGGGCAAATAAAATAAATACCTCTGCCGTATTGCCTGAATATCCACGTCCTATAATGGAACGTAATGAATGGAAGAACTTGAATGGTTTGTGGGAGTATGCTATCACCGATTTGGGAGGAAATGTTCCGGCGCATTTTGACGGGCAGATTTTGGTACCTTTTGCAGTGGAATCTTCTTTATCAGGTGTGGGACAAAGAGTCGGTGCAAAAAAGGAATTATGGTATTCCCGTTCATTTGAAGTGCCTGTTGCTTGGAAAAATAAAAATGTATTACTTCATTTCGGTGCTGTGGACTGGAAAGCAGATATTTGGGTAAATGATGTGAAGGTTGGTAGTCATACTGGTGGTTTTACTCCGTTTTCTTTTGATATCACTGCAGCGTTGTCTGGTAAGGGAAATAATAGATTAGTAGTAAAAGTTTGGGACCCTACGGATGAAGGGTATCAGCCTAGAGGTAAACAGGTGAATAATCCGGAGGGTATTTGGTATACTCCTGTGACTGGCATTTGGCAGACTGTTTGGCTGGAACCGGTTACTGCCAGGCATATTGAAGAACTTCGAATCACACCGGATATTGATCAACACTTACTGACTGTAAAAGCCCATTTGAATATGAGGGCACCTTCCGATCTGATTGAAGTAAACGTATATGACGGCAATCAGTTGGTTGCCACTGGGAAAAGTATTAATGATGAAGCTGTGGTCATATCTATGCCGGGAGATGCTAAATTATGGAGCCCTGATTTTCCTTTTTTGTATACTTTAAAGGTTACGTTGAAAAGCGATAATAAAATATTGGATCAGGTGAACAGTTATGCAGCTATGCGCAAATACTCTACGAAACGTGATGCTAATGGAATTGTACGTTTAGAACTGAATAACCAACCTTTGTTCCAGTTCGGACCATTGGATCAGGGATGGTGGCCTGATGGATTGTATACCGCTCCCACTGATGAGGCTTTAGTATATGATATACAAAAGACTAAAGACTTAGGATTCAATATGATACGTAAACATATTAAAGTGGAACCGGCCCGTTGGTATACTCATTGTGATCAATTGGGAATTATTGTGTGGCAGGATATGCCTAGCGGTGATCGTAATCCGGAGTGGCAGAACCGCAAATATTTTGAAGGTACGGAAAAAAAGCGTTCGGCGGTTTCTGAGGCTTGTTACCGTAAAGAATGGAAAGAAATTATGGATTGCTTGTATTCTTATCCATGTATCGGAACATGGGTTCCGTTCAATGAGGCATGGGGGCAATTCAAGACTCCGGAAATTGCAGAATGGACTAAAGAATATGATCCGACCCGTCTGGTAAATCCTGCAAGTGGAGGTAACCATTATACTTGTGGCGATATGCTTGACTTGCATAATTATCCTGCTCCCGAAATGTATCTGTATGATGCCCAGCGAGCGAATGTTTTGGGAGAGTACGGTGGTATCGGTTGGGTAGTGAAAAATCATATCTGGGAACCGGATCGTAACTGGGGATATATACAGTTTAATTCTTCCAAAGAAGTAACTGATGAGTATATAAAATATACAGATATGCTTTATGACCTGATAACCAGGGGATTCTCGGCGGCTGTTTATACTCAGACTACGGATGTGGAGGTGGAAGTGAACGGACTGATGACTTATGATCGTAAGGTGATTAAAGTAGATGAAAAACGAGTGAGAGAAGCCAACGCACGTGTCTGTAAATCATTAAAGTAAGGAATATGAATAAGCTGTTCTTTTGGGAATGTGCAGTCCTTATGACTGCATGTACTTCTTATAAAAATGATGAGGTCTTGACTGAATCCGGTTTAAGTAAAAGTCGTTTTCAAACGGAGATAAATGGTGAGAAAACTGATCTGTTTGTATTGAAGAATAAAAATAAGATGGAAGTTTGTATCACTAACTATGGCGGTCGTATTGTTTCTGTTATGGTTCCTGATAAAGATGGAATAATGAGGGATGTAGTATTGGGTTTTGATTCCATACAGGACTATATCAAATATCCGTCGGATTTTGGAGCAAGTATAGGGCGTTATGCCAACCGTATAAATCAGGGACGTTTTTCATTGGATGGGATAGTATACCAATTGCCTCGAAACAATTACGGACATTGTTTGCATGGAGGTCCTCAAGGATTTCAATATCGTATTTATAGAGGTATTCAAGTGAGTGACAGAGAGGTGAAACTGACTTACTTGTCTAAAAATGGTGAAGAGGGTTTTCCTGGAAATTTGAATTGTACTGTTATAATGAAATTGACGGACGATAATGCTATTGATATTCAGTATGAAGCAGAAACGGATAAACCGACTGTTGTAAACATGACTAATCATTCTTATTTTAATTTAGATGGAGATCCGTCAAAAGATAATTCTGATTATTTATTGACTTTGAACGCGGATTATTATACTCCTGTTGACAGTACTTTTATGACGACTGGAGAAATTGTTCCGGTTGAGGGTACTCCTATGGATTTCAGACTTCCTGCTGTCATTGGAACTCGTATTAATCAAGATTTTGAACAATTAAGATATGGGAATGGCATTGATCATAATTGGGTATTGAATACTAAGGGGGATATTCATCAAGTTTGTGCCACATTGGAGTCACCTGTTACGGGGATTGTACTCAATGTTTATACTGACGAGCCGGGTATTCAGGTTTATTGTGGTAATTTTCTAGATGGGACATTGACGGGTAAAAAAAATACAATATATAATTTTCGGGCCTCTGTGTGCTTGGAAACGCAAAAATATCCCGATACACCTAATAAGGCAGACTGGCCTACGGCAGTAGTGAGACCAGGAGAAAAATATCAAAGTCATTGTATTTACAAGTTTTCGGTACATAAATAATGTATGTTAAGGTAGAAGGAATTGTGGAATATAACATTTGGGATAAATAAGATTCAGAGAGGAAGAGTCCTGAAAGAAGCGGTGAGGGCAAACACTGGTTCTTTTGGGACTTTTTCCGGATAATTATTGATATGGAGAATTTAATCTTTAATTTTGTACTCTCTAAACTAAATTGATATACTATGAAAAGAATATTCATAATAGGACTTCTTTTTTTATATGCATTTACTCTTTACTCTCAAAGTAATATCCGATATTATTTCAAAACATTGGATATTCAAGACGGACTCTCGCAAAACACGGTGAACGCTATTTTGCAAGATAAACAAGGTTTCATGTGGTTTGGAACAAAAGATGGTTTGAATCGTTTTGATGGCCTGAGTTTTCGTATTTTCAAAAAAGAGAATTCTGCTTTAGGAAATAATTTTATCACTGCACTTCATGAGGATAAAGAAGGAAATATTTGGGTTGGAACAGATGCAGGCGTTTATGTGTATAATCCTTTATTAGAAGACTTTACAGTATTTGATAGAGTTAGTGACACAGGTGATATGATTAGTCGTGCTGTGACTCGTATTGAAAGTGATGAAGATAGTGATATATGGATTTCCGTGGATTATCAAGGATTGTTTCATTTTGATCGTGTGCAAGATCGGTTAATTAATTGTCTGCATAGAGATAAGCGTAAGAACCAATTGGCCAATGTTACGCGTTTTTGGTTTGAGGAAAAACTATGTTGGGTCAGTTTATATGACGACAACCTATATTATACAAAAGATAATTTTAAGACATTGTTTCCCTTTCAGGATTCTGAAGGAAAAGAGCCTTTTAAAGATGATATCATTAATACTTGGATTATGGGTCCCCATAATTGTTGGTATATCGGTTCTTCTAATGGTTTGACTGAAATTAATCTGACAACAGGGCGGGTAAGGCGTTTGTTGAATTATTATGTGCGTGATTTAGGCTTTAAATCGGATAAGGAATTATGGGTAGGTACGGAGTCGGGGCTATATATTTATGATTTGGAAAAAGGTGAAATAGCTCATCTCACTGTTTCAAACGGGAATGATTCTTATGCTTTAGCCGATAATGCTATTTATTCTATATGCCGTGATAATGAGGGAGGAATGTGGATCGGATCTTATTTTGGCGGGGTCAATTACTATCCGCGTCAATGGACTTATTTTGAAAAATTCTACCCTCGTGATGATATTAAAAATTTTGGGCGTAGGGTACGTGAATTCTGTGAAAGTAATGATGGTACTGTTTGGATTGGTACTGAAGATAAGGGATTATTTCATTTTTATCCGGAAAGTGGAAAGATTGAAAAATTCTCACATCCTTCTATTTATCAAAATGTTCATGGTTTATGTTTGGACGGTGATGATTTGTGGGTAGGCACTTTTTCCGGAGGTTTAAGCCGTATTGATTTGCTTACGAAGCAAGTAAGACACTATCAAAAAGGTATAAGCCCAAATTCTTTGGATGCCAATAATGTATTCTCTATTTGTAAAACTACATCTGGTGACTTATGGATTGGCACTACATCTGGATTGCTGCGATATAATCGTGATACAGATGACTTTACTAGGATGCCGGAACTAGCTAATATGTTTGTTTATAAAATATTGGAGGATTTTAATGGGAATTTGTGGCTGGCAACTTATTCTAACGGTGTTTTTCGTTATGATGTGAATAAGAAAGAATGGAAGAATTTTATTTTTCACAAGAACGATTCCACTTCATTACCTTATGATAAAGTAATCAGTATTTGTGAAGATAGTCGTAAGCGGTTATGGTTTATGACACAAGGGGCGGGTTTTTGCCGTTTTAATCCGGAAAATGAAAGCTTTACTCGTTTTGATATGTCGAAAGGTTTTCCTAGTAATATCATTTATCGGATGGTAGAGGATAATCGGGGGAATTTATGGTTGACAACTAATAATGGTTTGGTTTGTTTCAATCCGGAAACAGATGATAAACGAGTTTATACTACAGCAAACGGATTGCTAAGTAACCAGTTTAATTATCAGTCTGGGTATAAAGATAAGATGGGACGTATCTATTTAGGTAGTATAAATGGTTTTATCACTTTTGATCCATCTACTTTTGTAGAAAATACTTTTGTTCCACCAGTTGTCATTACAGATTTCTTCTTATTCAATAAACGAATGCAGATCGGCAGTAAGGATTCTCCATTGAAAGAAAGCATCGTCTTTTCTGATGAGGTCGAGTTAGAATCTGATCAAAATTCTTTTTCATTGCATGCGGCGGCATTAGGTTATCAGGCACCGGAAATGAATCAATTGGTTTATAAAATGGAAGGATTTGATAAAGAGTGGTATAATGTAGGGCGGAATTCGGTAATCAATTATTCCAATTTACCATATGGAACTTATATTTTCCATTTAAGAGGATCGAATAGTGACGGAAAATGGAATGAAAAAGAGCGTATATTGAAGATTCATATTTTACCTCCGTTTTATTTATCAGGGTGGGCCTATTTTATTTATTTGCTATTAGGAATTCTGTCTGTGGTAGGTATCATTTATTATTTCCGGAAAAGGAATGAGCAGAAACACCAACAGGCCATGGAGAAATTCGAACGGGAAAAGGAACGCGAACTCTATACTGCAAAAATAGATTTCTTTACGAATGTGGCGCATGAGATTCGTACTCCTTTGACATTAATCAAAAGTCCGCTTGAAAATGTGCTTGTTTCTCCGAATGTATCTGCAGATATCCGTGATGATTTGGAAATAATGAATCTGAATACTACCCGTTTACTGGATTTGGTTAATCAGTTACTTGATTTCAGAAAGACTGAAACACGTGGGTTTCAACTGAATTTTGTAGAGTGTAATATTTCGGATATATTACAGCAGATTTATATGCGGTTTACTCCATTGGCACGGCAAAAGAAATTGGAATTTGTTATTGAATGTTCGGAATCTATCTATGCGTCGATAGATCGTGAGGCGTTGACTAAGATAATTAGTAATCTGTTTACTAATGCCATTAAATATTCTGAAACTTATATTCATGTCCGGTTGTGGATGGAGGATACTTGTTGGTTCTTGTCTGTCTGTAACGATGGCAATGTAATTCCTATGGAAATGCGTGAAGAGATTTTTAAGCCTTTCATACAGTATAAGGACGGATTTTCCCGTAAGGTTTCGGGTACGGGAATTGGTTTGGCATTGGCAAGATCTTTAGCTGAGTTGCATGAAGGGAACTTAATTATGGATGATTCACAAAAGCAGAATTGTTTTATTCTTTCATTGCCAGTAAAGCATGAACATACTATTGCCATTTCGAAGAGTGAGATTAAGTTGAAAGAGGATCCGAAAGAAGAGGATCCGGGACAATTGCAACAGAAGCCGCGTTACACTGTATTGATTGTGGAGGATAATGTTGAAATGTTGGCTTTTGTTGTCAGACAATTGTCACCTGTTTATCAAATATTGACTGCAACTAACGGAGTGGAGGCCTTAAAGGTGTTGGAGGGGCATACAGTGAACTTAATAGTATCGGATATAATGATGCCCGAAATGGATGGGTTGGAATTATGTGACCGTATAAAATCAGACTTGGATTACAGTCATATTCCTATTGTACTGTTGACGGCTAAGACCACTTTACAATCAAAAATAGATGGTTTGAAATCTGGAGCGGATGCTTATATTGAAAAGCCGTTTTCTGTGGAATATTTGAAAGTGTCTGTTGCCAATTTATTAAGTAATCATGAAAAGCTGCATGCGGCTTTTGCACATTCACCGTTTATACAGACCAATTCTATGGCTATGACGAAAGCGGATGAAACTTTTTTGAAAACCTTGAATGAAGTGATTGTTGCCAATATGCAAAATCCGGACTTCTGTCTGGACGATATGGCGAGTTTGCTCAATATGAGCCGTTCCAGTTTGAACCGCAAAATAAAAGGAGTGTTGGACATGACCCCTAATGACTATATCCGTTTAGAGAGATTGAAAAAAGCTGCTCAATTATTAAGGGAAGGAGAATGTAAGGTAAATGAAGTATGTTATATGGTTGGCTTCAATACTCCTTCTTATTTTACTAAATGTTTTCAGAAGCAATTTGGTATTTTACCAAAAGATTTTGTGAAATGATTTTTTTCGGCGCATGAAATAGAATAATAGAACTAATCGCCCTCAGGAACTATTCTGAGGGCGATTTTTGAATGTATTATTCTATTAATTGGTTGAATAGTTCTAGCACATTCGGGGAGTTTGGAATACATTTGCATCACAAAAAGTTGAGAATATGATTCATGTAATACTGTGAAAAAAGAAATGCCTATGACATAACAAGAATGTGACCTTTAAATTCTATCTGTTGTATGTATATTTATGAACATACTTGTGATTAATTAAAAAGCGGAACTGAAATCTCCGCACAATTTTACAAATCTAATTCTATAAAAAATGATTAAAAAATTATTAGTCTTCTTTCTGACTATTTTTACGATGACTGCTTATGCGCAGAACGTAACAATGACCGGAACCGTAGTAGACACAGACAACTTGCCTTTAATTGGTGTGAATGTGGTTATTAAGGGTACTTCTACCGGTACTACTACTGATTTGGATGGTAAGTTTACTCTTACTGGAGAAAATGGACAAACATTGGTTTTCTCATATATAGGGATGACCCTCCAAGAGATTGTTTACAAGGGAAAACCTTTGCACGTGATAATGAAGGATGATTCCAAGGCTTTGGAAGAGGTGGTTATAATTGGTTATCAGACTGTGAAGAAATCTGATCTGACGGGTGCAGTAGCAGTAGTTGATACCAAAGAGATGAAAAAAAGCTCAGCTGGAACACTTGTCAGTCAGATGCAGGGGCTTGCTACAGGTGTAAACGTTCGTAGTAGTGGTAGAGCAGGTGAGGATGCTTCTATTCAAATTCGTGGTGTGGGTTCATTAAGTAATAATGCTCCGTTGTGGGTGGTCGATGGGATGATAACTGATCCGGGAGTTGACTTTAATCCGGCTGACGTTGAATCTATTCAGATCTTGAAAGATGCTTCCGCTGCCGCTATATATGGTTCTCGTGCTGCTAATGGGGTGATTATTGTTACTACTAAGAAAGGGGTGAGTGGTCCTATGAAGGTGAATGTGAGTGTGAAAGAAACATTGGAGTGGAGTCCGAAGTTTGATTTGATGAATGCGGCAGAGTACATTAAATATAGGGATATAGCTTATAAAGAAGCGATAAAAGATGGTATAGCCTCCATAACAACAACTCAGAAGCATTCCGAATATGATACCAATTGGCAGGATGAAGTATTGAAGACAGCTTTGGTACAGGATTATAATGTATCTTTATCCGGTGGTGGAGATTCGGGTAGTTATTTTGTTTCAGCTGGTTACTATAATAATGATGGTGTATCTTATGGAAATACGTTTGATCGTTATAGTTTCCGTGTTAACACACAGGGGAAAAAAGGTTGGTTTTCATTCGGTGAGAACTTGGCCTACTCATTAACTAATACAGATCCGAACCAGACAAATACTTATAATGACTTTTTACGTATGATGCCTACTATTCCGGTTTATGATGAGAATAATCCAGGTGGTTATGGATATGGAGATGCGGCTAAATATAATACTTTCGGTGTAAATCCCATTGCACGTGAAAATTTGGAAAAACGCCATATGAGACAAAATCGTCTGAATGGTTCATTGTGGTTGGAGTTCAAACCTTTCGAGTTTCTTTCTTATAAGTTCAATGGGGGCGTTGACTTGTATTTCTATGAAAATTCATGGTTTCGTGGTGAAGGTAATTGGCAACAAAATCAGGAACATCGTGATCCGGAGAGCCAGAAAGCACGTGATAATACTTATAATATGCTGATTGAGCACACGTTGAATTTTAACAAGGATTTTGGAAAACATCATGTCGATGCAGTATTAGGTACTACTTACCAACATCATGAGTGGGAGGGGTTATGGGCTTCCCGTCTTAATTTTCCTATGTTAGGTAATGGTGATTATCTGACAGTGTTAAATGCTGGACAAAGTAACCAACAGAATACTAATAGTATTAGTGAGAATGCCATGATCTCTTATTTGGGACGTGTTAATTATATTTATGATGACAAATATTATCTGACAGCTACTTTCCGTCGGGATGGTACTTCTCGTTTAGCTAAGGAAAATCGCTGGGGTAATTTTCCTTCTGTTTCTGCTGCCTGGAGAATTTCTAAGGAAAGTTTCTTTAAGGTACCTTGGATTGATGATTTGAAGATCAGGGGAAATTGGGGGCGTTTGGGTAATGCTTCTATCGGTGATTGGGATTATGTTGGTACTATTAATCAAAGCATTGTGACGGTATTTGGTGGAGCTATTGTACCTGGAGCCACTCAAGTAAAATTAGTGAATACCAATCTTGTTTGGGAAACCAAAGAAACCGTAAATATTGGTTTTGACGCTAGTTTTCTCAATTCACGTTTGACTTTCAGTGCCGAGTATTATCATTCAAAGACTAAGGATGTTTTGACGGAAATGCCTATTGCCATCTCTACCGGTAATCAAGAAGGGGCACCTAAAGCAAATGCGGCTAGTTTGCGCAATCGTGGATTTGAATTGAGCTTGGGGTGGAAAGATCAAGTTTCAGATTTCAAATATGGTGCATTGTTGAATATTACAACTTTGAGTAATAAAGTATTAAGTTTAGGATATGAAAAACCTTTTATTGATTCAGGTCAGGCAAGAACGAGGTTGAATGGTCCGTTGGCAGAATTTTTTTTGTATAAAACCGATGGGATTTTTAAAACACAAGAACAAATAGATAATTATGTAACTCCTGATGGCGAACCTATTATGATTTCCGGGAAACGTCCGCAATTAGGTGATGTGAAATATATTGATACGGATAATAATGGACAGATTACGGCGGATGACCGTCAATTTTGCGGAAGTCCGTGGGCAAAGATGCAAATGTCATTGGTCTTGAATGCTGAATGGAAAGACTTTGATTTCAGTATGATGTGGAATGGGCAATTTGGTAATAAAATTTATAATGTATCCAAATGGCAAGGACGTTTGTTCTCGGACAATTCCAATTATCTTCGCTTCAAGAAGGGAGAAGAACCTTATCAGGTAAATCAGAATTCTGATACGCCACGTATAATTTATGGTGACCAACGTAATTCATGGGATGCGGATCGTTTCCTTGAAAACGGTTCTTATTTCAGACTGAAAAATATTTCTATCGGATACAATCTTAAAAAGGAATGGTTGAAGAATTTGGGTATTGACAAACTTCGTTTATATGCTACCGGTAGTAATCTGCTCACTTTTACAGGCTATTCCGGGCTTGATCCTGATTTTATAAACACTAATATTTGGAATAGTGGAACGGATAGTTTTTCATATCCTAATACTCGTTCTGTTATGTTTGGCTTGGATTTGACCTTTTAACTTATAAATTAGTATACTGATATGAAGAAAATATATAGATTTTTATTTGCTGGTGTCTTGGCTTTGTGTGCTACCGGATGCAGCTCAAGTTTATTGGATATAGAAAATCCGAATGAAGTAACCAATACTACTTTTTGGAAATCGGCGGATGATGCAAAAGCTGGAGTAAATGCTTGTTACAGTTTCTTATATAAAGAAGGGACTTGGATGCGTTGGTTGTCTTTTCGTTACGATCTGTCATCAGATGAAGGATGGAGTTCGTCTCCTTGGATAGAATTAGGTGACTGGACGCGTTTTCTTTATAATAATTATGATTTCTATGAGGGTAATAAGGTACATTGGGAGCATTTTTATGTAGGGATCTTTCGTTGTAATCAGGTTTTGGCTAATGTGCCTGCGATTGAAATGGATGAGGTTCAAAAGAACCAACTTTTAGCACAGGCTTCCTTTTTGCGTGCTCTGTGGTATTTTCAGATAAATCTTTTGTGGGAGAAAGGGACATTAGTTCTTGAACCTCAAAATGCTGATTACATACCTAAGGACGCTTCAGAACAGGAAATTTGGGATCAGATAGAAAAAGACCTTACGTTTGCAATGGAGAATTTGCCGGAGGCATGGGATGCGGCAGATTTAGGCAGAGCGACAAAAGGTGCTGCTAAAGCTTTGTTGGGCAAGGCTTATATGCAACAACATAAATATGATAGGGCCAAAGAACAGTTGCAATGGCTGATTGATAGGGAAGGCTCTTTGTATGGTTTGCTTGATAACCGTGAAGACAATTTTACCGATTTGAATGAAAATAATCAGGAGGGAATATTTGAAATTCAGTTTGATGATCAAAATAAGGGGGGCACAGGCAATGATGCCAGTATGGCCTTTGGTTTCCAGCGTACTCAGTTTTATGCACCCGGTGGCACTCATGGTACGGGTTGGGGCGATGGTAAAGCGCGTCGTTGGCTAGTAGATGAGTTCTTGAAAGAGAGAAGGGTTGATGGCAGAAATGACTTGCGTTTATACAATAGTATTCTTTATAAACATTTTGGAGATGATTTTCCTGATCAGTCAAAAAAATACTATGCCAATGAAGATGCGTCACAATGGTTTGATGAGTGGGGACAGGACACAGAGGATTGTTATATTCGCAAATACAATACTTCTTACTATCGTGAACGTGAAGACTATTTCGCACGTAATAATTATCGTATTATGCGGTATGCTGATGTTTTATTGAGTTATGCGGAGTGTTTGGTTGAAACTGGAACTTCGGCTTCTGATGCGGCTGTTTATGTTGATAAGGTAAGAGAACGTGCAGGGTTATCCAAACTGAAAGATAGTCGGTGGAAGGATTGTTTAAGTTCAAAGGAGGTCTTTATCAAACGTCTTCAGATGGAACGTGCTTTGGAACTTTGTTTCGAAGGCTGGCGTTGGGCGGATTTGAAGCGCTGGGGATTGCTTGATTCACAGGCTGGTATTGACGAGCTGAAAGCTCGTGACAAGGACTTCAACAATTTTGTGATTGGCAAACACAAACGTATGCCTATCCCTACATCGGAAGTTGAAATCAGTAAGATTGATGATGTTCCTCAACTAACTCAGAATCCTAATTATTAATAAAAAAGAAAGACTGTGTCGGAGTGTTTTTTCTTTTTATAATACTTCCGGCATAGTCTTTATTTAACTAGTATCATTTATGCTTGTCTGCAAAAAAATACTGATCTTCTGTGCTTTTGCTTGTTGCGGTACTTTATTCGCGCAAAACATACAGAATCCGGTGCTTCCCGGAGTAGCGGATGCCGGTGTGATGAAATATAATGGTAAGTATTATATAGGTGGAGTATTTACCAATGGGGATTTTTATGTTTCCGACGACTTGGTTCATTGGGGTAAACCTGTTCATGTCGTGACTATGGATAATGGCTGGAGTAGAGGAAGTGGTGCCGGTAATGAGCAGATTCACGCCAATGATATGTTTTGTTTGAATGGTGATTTTCACTTATATTGGTCTGTCAATTATTGGGGTAAGGATAAGCATGCTGTTCACATTGTACATGCTCAAAGTAAAAATGTGTTGGGGCCCTATATAGAGCCTGATAAAAAAACTTGGATGGATAATCGCATTGATCCTAAGGTTTTTAAAGATGATGACGGACAATTATATATGTATATGGTGCGTTTTACTGATGGAAATACTATTTGGGGACGTAAAATGAAGAATCCGGCGGAATTTGCCGGAGAACCAGTGTGCTTGTTTGCATCATTGCCGGATACATGGGAGACCATGGATAACAGAGTGGCAGAGGGACCTTGGGTGATGAAATACAGAGACCGATACTATTTGATGTATAATGCCAATCATACCTCTACTGAGTGGGGGAATTATCAATTGGGGGTTGTGGAGGCAGACTCACCTTTAAGTTTTCAAAATGGGAATAAATATAGCTATCCGGTAGTAAATTCTAATCAAATTCTACTGGAAGAGAATTATGTGGATCTTTTACGATATGGCATCACTTATGAGCCATTGTTTGATTATACAGAAAATAATCCTGGAGTCGGTTGGATGCTTCCGGTATATCAGGCTTCCGATTGGAAGAAAGGAGAATGTGGATTCTCATCTAAAGAGATAAAAGGATCTACCACTCGTCATTTAGGTACTTGGTGGACATCTCCTTCATTGTGGTTACGTAAATCTTTTTTTGTTGGCAAACAGGTGGGAAATTTAGCACTCAGGGTTGCTCATGACGGAGATACAAAAATATATTTGAATGGAACATTGATTTACGAAAAACAGGGACGGGATTATTGTATGGTAAACCTTGATGAAAAGCAACGAGAGCTTCTGAAAAAAGGAGAGAACTTGCTTGCTGTAGAAACAAATAAAGGGCGTGCCCAATTTTTTGATGTTTCTTTGTTTGATATGAGGAGTGAAACAGCGGATGATATTTTGATGACCCCGGGACAACCTAATATTTTAAGGGGGCCCAATGGATTTGAATGGTGGCTTATATATATGGCTAATAAAAATAATGAGTGTAGGGGGCAGTATATTAACCGTGTTCATTTCTTTAATAAAACATTATTTGTTGAAGGAATAACCGGTCCTTGTACAGATGGTTATCATCCGGAACCTTCTTTGCCCACTTTTTCAATGAAAGGGGAAACACCTTCTTTTGGGAGTGCTGCAACAAGTGAAACCTTCTACAACTTATATGTTTGAAACAGCAGTCAAAACAGATGGAGATGCTGGTATCATTGCGTGGTGGAAAGATGTGGATAATAATGCTTATATCGGTTTCGATACAAAGAACCACAATTGGTATTTGCGTACCATTATTAATGGTAAAGAAAAGGAGGAATATTTCACTTTGCCTAAAGATTTTCGTTGGGGTGTTTATCATCATTTACGTATTGAACGTAATCAGGATTGTTTAAAAGTATGGTTGGATGAAATACCATCTCCTCAAAAACATCTGTTTACAAAGATTATTCCTGTGACGGAACCCGGTGTTCCCGGAGTATTTGATCGGACTAAAAAAGCTTTGTTCGAAGGGGTGACTTATACTATCGGATTTGATGATGACCGGATACAGTTAAAAGAACATTCAGAAATATTGAAAGGTGATTTTCTTGATCATTATGAATTTAGTTTTCAACTTTCAGGTTTGTCCGATTGTAAGATGTCAGGAAGCTATCCGGTTTATGTGGATAAAGATAACTATGTAAAAGCTCAATTTAATGGTATCACGCGTATGCTGGAAGTGGTAGTTGTAAAACAAGGACAACAGATACTTGATAAAAAATATCCGTTGGAACATTTACAAATGGTTTATCCTGATGTGAAGTATACTGATTTTGTCGAAAAATGTTATCGTTTTATATCGCCTTCATGGATAAATGCCCTTTACCTGAACCGTCATGAAGTAGGGAATAAGGCGGAGTTTGTAGACGATATGTTTAGTAAATTTACAATAGAATATTTGAATGAGGGAGAATGGTATCCATTGAATAACAGCGGGGCGACGGTGGCAGAGCATCCGGCTTATAATCGTTTGTCTTTTACTCCGATAAAAACGGAAGGTATTCGTTTTATTAATAAAGACGCTCAGGATTTGGAACGGCATATTTATAAGTTGGGAATTCAAGAACAATTAAAGGAATCTTATAATTTCCGTGCGGTGAGAAGGGGAAATAAGCTCTATCTTTTTGTTGACGGAAGAGAATTAGGGAGATTGGATATTCATTATCCTGCTTCTTGTGTAGGATTTTGTTCTGGAAATTATTCTCCGGTATATAAAGGAATATTGTATTATCATATAGGAAACTGACTAGTATTATGAAAAAAAAATTGATTTTTATTTGGTTATTGATGTTGGGGACATTGACTTCTTGTCAGTCATGTTCCTCAGAATATAAGAATGTGAATGAAATAATTGTGGAAGAGCTGGAAATACCTGTTCCACTGGGTGACCCGTTTATATTGTTGCACAATGGGACTTATTATGCTTATGGTACTCACTCGGATGAAGGAATAGAGGTTTATATCTCGGATAATTTAAAAACGTGGAAATATAAAGGGCTGGCTTTGAATAAGAAGGATTCATGGGCAGACCGTTGGTTTTGGGCACCGGAAGTATATGAAGTGAATGGTAAATTTTATATGTATTATTCGGCAGATGAGCATATTTGTGTAGCAGTGGCAGATTCCCCTGTAGGACCATTTATACAAAATAAGCAAGAACCTATGATTGTTGAGGAGAAATGTATTGATAATTCTTTTTTCATGGATGATGACGGTACTCCTTATTTGTCATTTGTCCGTTTTAATGATGGGAATAATGTATGGATAGCCGAGTTGGAAAAAGATTTGATAACCCTTAAGAAAGAAACGATGCGTCCTTGTATTCATGTTTCACAGGCTTGGGAGGAAGTGTGGCCTCGAGTCAATGAAGGTTCTTATATTCTCAAACACAATGGAATTTATTATATGACTTATTCTGCGAATAGTTATGAAAGTCCATTCTATGGTGTAGGTTGTGCTACAGCTACCGATATAATGGGGGAATGGGCTAAATACGACGAAAATCCATTATTGCAAAATCCTGGTGGGTTGGTAGGTGTAGGGCATAGCGCCATGTTCACTGATAAAGAGGGAAAACTTCGTATTGTATTCCATGCCCACAAAGATAAAAGTAATATTCATCCGCGTGCTATGTATATTGGTACGGTAAATTTTGAGAATGTGAATGGAACAGACCGTATGAGAATCAGTAAAGAATATATAACTCCTAAATTACTGCAATGAGAAAAAATTTGATCCTGTCTATCTGCTTTTGTTTGGTGTCTTGCTCATCATCGTCTGCGCAAGAAGAAATACCTGATGGTGATAAAACCAGCTATTACCGGAATCCGGTGATAGATTATAGTCTGCCCGATCCTACTATTATAGAAGGTGGTGATGGTTATTATTATTTGTATGCAACCGAAGATATTCGTAATTTGCCGATCCATCGTTCCAAGGATTTGATTAATTGGGAATGGGTAGGTACAGCATTCACGGATCGAACGCGTCCTGATTTTGAACCGGGTGGAGGCTTATGGGCTCCGGATATCAATAAGATAGGTGATACGTATGTACTTTATTATTCTATGTCTAAATGGGGAGGTGAGTGGACCTGTGGTATCGGTTGCGCTACGGCAGACAAACTTTCGGGGCCATTTAAAGACCATGGTCTGATGTTTCGGAGTAACGAGATTAATGTACAGAATTCTATTGACCCTTTCTATATAGAAGATGCCGGAAAGAAATTTTTGTTTTGGGGCAGCTTTCGGGGCATTTATGGCATTGAATTAAGTGAGGACGGTCTTTCAGTAAAACAAGGGGAGAAGCCTCGGCAGGTGGCTGGTACAGCTTATGAAGGAACTTATATTCATAAAAAAGAAGGTTTTTACTATTTTTTTGCTTCCATAGGGACTTGCTGTGAAGGATTGAATAGCACTTACACTACTGTAGTTGCTCGTTCAGAAAATTTGTTTGGACCTTATGTTGATAAGAACGGGAGGACAATGATGGATAACCAACATGAAGTGTTGATTCATAAGAATAGTTCGTTTGTGGGAACAGGACACAATTCGGAGATTGTGACTGATAAAGTGGGTAATGATTGGGTATTTTATCATGCAGTGGCCACAAAGCATCCTGAAGGGCGTGTTTTGATGATGGATAAAATAAGTTGGAAAGACGGATGGCCTGTGGTAGCTACGGATTCTCCCTCATTGAAATCGGAAAAACCTGTATTGTAATTAATAAATACATAAAAATATGAATTGGAAAAACTTTGTATGTAGTGTGGTGTGTCTGGCAGGAATGACTTGTGCGGAAGCTGTGAACTATACACCGGAAAATGTTTCGGCTTCCATTGCTTTGAAAGTGCCTGGTAATGATGCGAAGCGGTATCCGCTGACTTTGCAGCAATTGGATAATAGTAATTTTGAATATCAGTGGGTGGCGGCCGATAAATTACCTGTGGTGATTTATCAGAATGTTGAAGAAAAAGACGGCAACCAGCGTATTGTCATTTTTATGACTGCATTGGATGATGTTTATTTCAATTTTGGTGAGCAGGTAATGACTGGTTGTCATCATGATGATTGTTTGTTTTATATGCCTGGATTTTGGTATCGTCGTAACTTGCGTTCTCCTCAAGAAGCGCCGTCTTTTCATACCTCGGATAGCTGGTTGGTTCGTGAAGACCGTTTAAGTACTCCCTTGACTGCTATTTTTGATGAAAAGAATAGGAAAACATATTCTGTTATCCGGCTGGATAATATGGCTTCGGATGCTTTGACTACCCATAAGGAAGGGGAAGTGATATTGTCTGGTAAAACCTCTATAGGTTATACAGGATTTGAAAACCTCTCGGGTATCGCTTCTTTGTCTTTTGGGTTTCCTTACAAGGAAGCTCCTAAAACTTATATTCGTAAATTGACATTGGCTCCTTCGGTTGAGGCCTATCAATTATTACGTAAAGGTGAGAGTCTTTCTCTGACTTGGGAATTACATGAGTCGGAAATTGCTGATTTTTCAGAATGTGTGCAGCATATTTGGGAATATTCTTATGATACAAACTGTCCTCAAATTGTAAATACACCTTATTCTCCTGAGAAAATGAAGGAAGTGATGAGTAATTTCTTCGTGGAAAGCTTTGTCGGAAATACTCCTACTCATTATTATTCGGGGGTAGAATTGCGTACGGCTACTTGTGACCAAACGGATGTTGCCGAAGTGGGTTTTGTGGGACGTACTTTGTTGAATGCTTTTAATGCATTGGAATATGGAGAACAGCAGCGTCGTACGGATTTGGTGACGAATGCTTATAAAATTTTTGATTCTTATTTGCAGAATGGATTTTCGGAAACGGGTTTCTTTAATGAAGTAGTACATTATAGGCGTAATTTTGTAGAGTCTGTTCATAGTATCCGCCGTCAGTCTGAAGGGGTATATGCCCTGCTTCATTTTTTGAATTACGAAAGACTGCAAGGTCGTAAACATCCTGAGTGGGAAAAGCGTATAAAAAGTATGTTGGATATGTTTCTGCATTTACAAAATAAGGACGGTAGTTTTCCTCGTAAGTTTAAAGATGACTTTTCTATTGTAGACAAGAGTGGGGGAAGTACCCCTTCGGCAACTTTGCCATTGGTTATGGGATATAAATATTTTAAGGATAAACGGTATTTGGCAAGTGCAAAACATACGGTGGAGTATTTGGAAAAGGAATTGATTTCGAAGTCCGATTATTTTTCTTCTACTTTGGATGCTAATTGCGAGGATAAAGAGGCATCTTTGTATGCGTCAACTGCCGCTTACTATCTGGCTTTAGCTACAAAAGGAGCTGAACGAGCCCATTATGCTGGGTTGGCGAGGAAGGCAGCTTATTTTGCATTGTCATGGTACTATACATGGGATGTCCCTTTTGCCCCCGGTCAGATGTTGGGTGATTTAGGGTTGAAAACTAGAGGCTGGGGAAATGTTTCTGTAGAAAATAACCATATTGATGTCTTTATCTTTGATTTCGCTGACGTATTGAACTGGTTGGCAAAAGAATATAATGAAAAGCGTTTTTCGGATTTTTCTCAGGTAATCAGTACATCAATGCGTCAGTTGTTACCCTATGAAGGGCATCGATGTGGTATTGCCAAAACAGGATATTATCCGGAGGTTGTCCAGCATACTAACTGGGACTACGGTAAGAATGGTAAAGGCTATTATAATGATATTTTTGCTCCGGGATGGACAGTGGCTTCATTGTGGGAATTATTTTCTCCGGGACGTGCCGAGAAGTTCTTGAAAAAATAGTTTGAAAATTGATAATTTATTATGATGTTAAGTGATTAGCATTTCATTTAAAACTTGATTTTCTTTTCTTTTGTAGGGAAAGGTATGTCCTTTTTCAGAAAATCAGCTTTCTCTTTAAGGAAGGATACCTGAAGTATATTAAAAAGCCGGGGATTGTCTTTACAGATGTTCCCGGCATAATTTTTTACCGTCACTGGCATTATTGTTCTGACTTTACATCTCTTATTGAGTAAAACAAGTAAAAGAAAGAATTTCTCTATGTTAAGATAACAGTTTACTTTAAATTCTTATCTTATTGACAGATTGATTTGAAAGACAAACGCTTATAGAAGTTTTAAAAAGTTTCGGGTAACGATTTGGAGATTGTGCTAATTTCAGTATTTTACAGTCTCTTATTTATGGAACAACCCTCTTAGGATACAAAGATACGGATATTTTTTGAATCAGCAAATATTTTTATTCATAGAGAAAAAAGGCTTCTTCTTATGGAGCATGTTTCAACAGATAAGAACAAGAATATGATACAAAATATTTGCAATAAAAATGAAGGTGTGTCATATACGCGATGCTCCTTTTTTTTTCGTTGACTATAAAAATCGGCTCATTTTTTTAAGCTGCGATATTTTGAGGATTTCTTTGATTTATGTGTTCGCAACATCTAAATATAGCTACTGTAAGCTCATAAAACAGTCTAATCAGTCAATCCATACCTTCTTTAGCCATTTTTGCACACATCTTTTTTATATTGAAGGCAATGGCAAAGAAGGCAAAGTCCATGAAGATCTTATCCTTTCCAAAATGGCGGAAACGTTTGTAGTTCATATTGTATTTCATTTGTTCAAACACAGCTTCCGGTTCTATGCATCTCTGTCCTCTGTGTTTCAGTCCTTCCTTGGAACACAGCAGCTCTTTGGCTTTCTGCCTGTATCTTCTGAGTCTGTGATTCTGTTCTATCGTCCTGTTCCCCTTTGCCTTAAAATATCGGCATCTTAGGACAGCCTTCACACCTGACAGTTCTGTACCGTGCATTTTCGTTGACATATCCGGATGCGGTTTTCACATTCCTGGTGCCTATCCTCCGCATCCTTTGCCCCATAGGGCAGATACAAAAGTCATGTTCTTCATTGTAGTAGAAGTTTTCCGCCTTGAACGGGTCCGGTTTGAACCTCGACCGCTGTTCCATGTGGAAGTAGTTGTACTTGACGCCATAGCACATAATCTTGCAAAAGTAGCCTCTTAGGAGGTTTATGGCAACGAAAAAACAGTTTGAAAGGATAAAATCTTCAAAAGCAAGCTTATAAATTCTTCTTTTGAGAACAATACAAATGACTTCAATCTGAAATAAAACAAAAAAAGACCATCTCAAGTTTATTTTGAGACAGCCTCTTCATGAGTGGTGGCACCAGTTGTAAGCACTCAATTTAGGGCATACCCCTTCGAAAGGGCACTTTTCAGGTTAATACTCAATTTAGAGCGTACCCTTTTTATAAGGCATCAGAATGGATGCCTCACAAAAAATTGCTATTAAATTCGATTGTTTTTTAACTATTGGCATACTGCCAAGTCTATATTTTGTGGTGTCAGACTCAAAAAATCCCTGCAACCGTTAAAAATTCCGGTAAAAAATTTACCAAGATAATCCCATGCGGACCTGCCTTGCAGCTTCACCGTGCTGATTATGCTATGGTATACGGCGGCAATCTCCGCTCCCTCGTCACTTCCGAAGTGCAGGGAGTTCTTCCGTTTGGTGGTAAAGGGACGCACCGCCCGTTCCGCCAGATTGTTCGAGATCGGATAACGGCCGTCCTTTATATAAGTGAAGGCCTCATTCCAAAACTTGTGAAGATAATTCAGGGCCTCCCGCATATAACAACTTTTGTGCTCCTCCTCACTTTTCAACTCCTGCAGCAGGTTTGCCCGCAGGTTTATCATCGCCTCCATGGTCGGCAACCCCTGCCGTCGTCGGGTACGTTCCCCGTCGGTGATCATCTCCCTGTCATACTCCCTTTCAAAACGGAAGAGACGGTTTATATTGTCAAGGAACACATCCGCCCTCTTGTCGCCACCTTCCATCCGGGCTTTCACGAACTTCGCCCTCACGTGCGCCAGACAGACCTGATGGTCCGTATCCTTATACCTGTGGGTTTTCAGCCCGTCACCGATAAAGACATAAGCGTTATAACCGTCCGACATGAGGGCCTTCAACTCGGCATCACCTAAAAAGTTCGTCAGCACGTCACGGCCACGGGAACCGTCCTCGTAGAAGAAGATCACCACACGTTCCGCCTTGTTGACAAGGACCCACATGTAGCATTTCTTGTAACGGTCATATTTACGGACCTTGCACCAGGTCTCGTCACAATTGACCACGGCATCCTTCTCCAGTGCGATCCTCTTCAGTTCCACCACCATACGGTCGAGGTATTTCCTGCCTTTCTTCAGCCGGTTGCGCAAGGTGTTCTCCGATACGGTCATTCCCATATCCCCAAGCCATTGGTGCAGCAGGCCGAAGGTCACGTTCTTCACGTATACCTCATAGGCGATGGCCTGCAGGAACCCGGGAGTTATCCTGGTACCGTCAAACCGAGTTACCGCCTGCGGGTGTCCTTCCTTGGGGAAATACCCCCAGCGCGGCTTGCGGCCCTTCTCCACGTACTGCACCATCTCGAACTGTTCCTCCACAAGGCAGATGTCGAGACGGAAGGTCTTCACCATCTTGCGGTCAAGGATACGCCCGGGAACCTTGGAGAGATCCGACAAGTGCCTGACAGGAGTTCCGTTCACGCCCATGGTACGATAGGTTTCCGGACGGTTGCAGAGATCCCCCGGATTCGGAGAGGAGGGGTGGGATTCCTGTGTTTCCGACTCCGCAACGGAACGGGTATCCAACGATTCGTCCGTACCATCAAAGCCATCTTTCTCCTTCTCACGGTCAACCGGATCATCATCACTACCGGAATCATCCTTTTTTACGGACTGTTTCTTCGAACCGAAACGGTTCTTGCGGGCGGATTTAAGTTGTTCCTTCAGCTTTGTAATCTCCCGTTCCAGGGATTTACGCGATTCGCGTTCTTCCTCAAGAAGGGATTGCAGATCATTCAATTTTTCCAGCATTTGGTTAGAGCGGGATAACTCTTTTGTCAGATCCTCCAGCACCAGTTTCATCGCGCGGTTATCCAGTTCCGTATTCTCCAGACGTTCGATCAGGTATTCCACATACCGGTTTTTCATTTCATCGGACATATTCTCACAGCGGTTAAAAGCACGACGCGAGAAGGTCTCCCGCGCCAGAAGCTCGCGTTTCTGAACTATCAACTGTCGTAATTCGTCCGTATCCATATCCTGCTTTTTGTGATATAAATATACAAAAAAAACTTGATACAACCATATAAATACGGAACATAATTATCTTATTTTTAACGATTTAATTACGGGGCTCTCTAACAGGAGGACTACGTCCTTCCAGTCTATCCGGTAGGCGACCTCGTTACCTTCGTCATCTTTGATTATCCGCATAAACTGATAGCCCGCTACAAACTTTTTCTCGAAAAGACTATACGAACGGTTATCATAGGCGAACAGGCGAACGATACGCCGGTCTTTAGACATCACGATATAAATGTCACCGTCTGAAGGCTCACGGTGCAACTGTTCACGGATGACGGACAGCACACGGGAATGCTTACAACGCATGTCTGTAAAGCCACGCAGGTAATAGAAGCGGTTCATGCCCGTCACACTCAACATAGGACCTCCAGCTTTTGGATCAGACGGTACAGACCCGGATAATCCAGATCTTTCTGGAGGATATGCAGGCCATTGCTCAAGGTCAGCTCCACGGATATACGCACGGGAAGCGTCCCCGGACCTTTGCCCGGCTTCCGGTATCTGTGTACTGCATGGGGAGAAGGACTGTCCTTCTTTACCGGGGTTTCCCCTGAAGGGGAAGACGGCACGGATTCCGATGGTGGACCCGAGGGAACACCATCCACCTGAACTTCCACTATTTTTTTGCGGGTATCCTTGTACCATTTGTGAAAAATGTTATATGGAACATTGTTCCGTAAACAGAATGTCTGGACTGACATTCCGAGAGGCACCGCCTCGGTTTGATACTGAAAGTAGAATCTTTCAAGGTCTTCACTGCTTAGCATAATTCGTAAGTTTTAGTTCGCAGCGAAGATATATATTTCATTTTTGAGCCCTAATTTGAGTGCTTACACTTTTCAGTGCCCTAAACTGAGTTTTGTTAAAAAATTAGTTTTGAATTTAACATTGGCTTGTAGCCAAAGTGATTTTGTCAGGAACCATGTTAACATAATCCCTGCACCCGTTAAAGATATTTTTGAAAAAAGTTCCGATGAAGTTCCAGATAGAACTGCCATGAAGCTTTACCGTTCCTATCACACTGTGATAAGTTGCCGCCATCTCAGCACCGGCATCACTACCATAATGAAGTGAATTGTTGCGTTGAGTGGTCAGCTTTCGAATGGTTCGCTCAGCCAGGTTGTTGTCTATCGGTAATTCACCATCATCCAAGTAAGCAAAGATCTCTTTCCGGAACCGGTTCAGATAATTGAGAGCTTCTTTATAATACTGACTTCTAAATTCTGAATCCTTTGTCAGTTCACTATCTAACAAGCTGCGCAACTCTATCAGAAGTTCCTTCGTTGCCAGGCTTTGCCTTTCTCGGAACCTTTCCTTGGGAGTTAATCCGGCATCATCGTATTTACGCTCCCTCATAAAGAACTCCTTTAAAATTTCGGAAAAGCGTTCTGCATTCGGTTCACCACCCTGATTGGAAGCCTTGACAAACTTGTTCTTGGCATGTGACATACAAACTTGGTGTACAGTATCTTTAAACCGGCCTGATTTCAGCTCATTGCCGATAAATACATAAGCATTGTATCCGTCGGACATAATACTCTTCAATTCTGCATCGCCCAAAAAGTCTGTAAGTACATCACGACCACGCGAGCCATTCTCATAGAAGAAAATGGCTGTTTTCCGAGCCTTGTTGACCAGAACCCAAATGTAGCACTTCTTATAGTGATCGTATTTGCGCACTTTACACCAGGTCTCATCGCAGTTCACAATCGAATCTTTTTCCAAAGCTATAGACTTCAATACACAAACCAGTTCGTCCAGGTATGTCTTACCTTTCTTAAGCCAGTTGCGCAACGTGTTTTTAGAAATGGTCATGCCCATATCTGTCAGCCATTGGTGAAGAAGACCAAAAGTCACATTCTTTACATAAACTTCATAGGCAATAGCCTGCAGAAATTCAGGAGAAGCCTTAGTGCCTTCAATATTGGTTACTACCTCAGGATGACCCTCGGAAGGGAAATAGCCCCACTTCGGCTTTTTACCAGGCTCTGCATAATGAACCGTCTCAAAACATTCTTCCGTAAGGAAAGTACGGAAACTGAACACCCGTACCATTCTCCTTTCAATGATCCGACCGGGAACCTTTGTCAAATCGGAAGGATGCTCTGTCGCCTCTCCGGCTACCCCCATCGTTTTATAACCGTCAGGGCGATTGGACAAGTCACGGTCTTTCCCGGAAGGCTCTTTTAACTCTTGGGATGGAACATGACCAACCGAATCCGTGCGAAGCGTATCATCGGTTCCATCATAATCATCCTTCTCCTTCCGGCGGTCTGAATCACTTGTTTTAGCTTTAGATTGTATCTTTTGACGTCTATCACCAAAACGTTCCTGATTGGCATAATCAAGTTTTTCTTGAAGTGATTTTATCTTACGTTCAGCCGATTTGCGAAGTTTATGCTCTTCTGACAACCGATTCTCAAGGTCAGCATGTTTCGATTGCATGGATGACATCTGATCCTTCAGTTCTTTCATCTGAGCCATAAAATCCTCTAAAACAAGCTTCATGGCATCACCTGTCAACCTGAGATCCTGATTTTGCTCAGCAAGGTATTGTATGTATCGGTCTTTCTGATCCTCTGCCATACCTGCACTATAATTTATAGGGTTGCGTGAGTAGGTTTCCCGACTCAACAACTCTCGTTTTGTTTTAATTATATCTTGCAGATCGATCATACTTAAACCTTTGACTTACAGCATTAAAGGTAATAAAATAATCGCAAAACCGCAAGTGAATAAATAGATTGATTATCTGATTTTCAATGTTTTAACTATAGGATTCTCAAGAATCAAAACCACGTCCTTTCAGGCAATCCGATAAACAGTATCTGCCCCATTTCGCTCTACTTTCATGAACTGATAGCCTGCCACAAACTTCTTTTCGAACAGACTATATGAACGATTATCAAATGAAAACATACGGACTATTCTTCGATTGCGCGACATGACTATAAAGACATCCCCATCTCTGGGTTCCCGGTGAAGCCGTTCACGAATGATAGACAACACACGGCTGTGCTTACAACGCATATCGGTGAAATCACGGACATAATAAAAATGATTCAGACCGGTAACACTCAGCATAACCCCTCCAGTTTCTCTACCATACGAACCAAATCCTGATAGCTTAAATTCTTTTGGGACAAATGTAATCCATTGCTGATACGAATCTCAACCCAAATACGAACAGGGTGATCAGTTCTGCCTGGTGATACCGGTTGAGGTTGATCAATGGCACCGGATTGTTCCTCATGACCGATTACAGGAGCACCATCAACCTGGACTTCAACTACTTTTTTCCGGGTATCCCTGTACCATTTCTGAAAGATGTTATAAGGAACTTTGTTCTTAACACAAAACGATTGGAGAGATTCTCCATGAGGCAAAGCCTCAGTCTGGTATTGAAAGTAAAACCTTTCAAGATCTTCACTGCTATACATAAATTCTAAAATTTTTGTTCGCAGCGAAGATAGAGCTTTAAATTATGAGCCAATTTTTGACTGCTTACGCACCAGTTTTATTTCTGCCGATAAATTGATTTCTAGAAATCCGGTATAGTGGTTTGCCACTGCTATAGCGTATAAATTGTTTTGCCGATATTTTATCGGCAGACAGTTTGTATAGCCTGTGGTATATTTTTTTAGAACTTTCTGAATGTGAGGCGTGCATAATCAGATTTCAGAATTAGTTTCTTGCCTGTTGCTTTTTCCACCTTAAGATGATTAATAGCTTGATTAAGTCCGAAAAGTTTCAATTCATTCAGTGTCGTTAGTTTTTCTTCATCTCCCCGGTGGCGGAATTCACTCATGGTTACCTCATCTCCTTTATAAGAGAAACGTCCGATATGAGTGCCTCCATTTCCACCTTTGGCACTGATTTCCACCAAATGTAACTGGATACTATAATAAATGCGGTTACATTCTTCTATTTTTCCATTAGTATATTCTATAGTTGTAGGTCTCGGCAAGTGCGCGGTGAGCTTCGTCAATCACTATCAGGTCTGACCTGTCATTTTCCACATCCTCCCAATGGTGTGACAGCCATTGGGAGGAACAGACCAATCCCTCCTCTTTCCGTATGCCGTACCGCACCACCGTATCTTCTATCTGTTCTACCAGTTCACGACGGTGGGTGGCAATCCACACACTTTGCCTTTGCCGTTCTTGCAAATGCTCATGAATGACCGACGCGAGCGAATGGAGCTTGCCTATACCTGTTGGCATTTGTACCATCATGTTTTTATTCAACCTCCACATCAGACACGCATAGCCTGATGCTCTGTTGGTAAGGGCAGAGAATGTTGGAATAAGACTTCATTGGATATTGTCATCAGCGTCATCCTTTGAATCCACTGGAACATTCCACGGCACATCCAAGAAACGGTGTCTTAAAGGAAGGTTACTTTCATTGTCCACGCAGAAATTTTCTATATCATAAAGTGAGTTCGTCTCAAATTCCATCAAGTCCTTTATCCGCTTGTCAATGTACCCATTGTTTATCTTGAAACGCTCTACGGCCAAGTCAAACTGTACCGTGTCGTTCTTGAGATCGCCGTCCACATAATACATCTTGGACATCATGTCCTTGTATGCCTTGCCTTCCCTGTGGACTTCTATCGTACTTCTGTACGATTTTAATGCCATCTCCATGGAGTATAAGGCTTGATGTTCTGCCATTCAATCCAAGGCTTCAAGCGAGGTTAGCGTAGTTTTTATTGGGCTCCATCTTCACTGGACGTGTGCAAAGCGTCAACCTTTCATGAGGTTAATTCTATTTCAAACACACCTTGAAATACAACCCAACCGACCAATACCGTCCGTCATACAGTGCAGCCGTCACATTAATCCGATCTTTCCAAACAGCATAGTTTCCGCCTACGTTGAAAACATCGTCATAATATTCTCCCATTAGGTTCAAACCGTTCAGTGCCTTACTCCAAAATCCTTCATTGGGACGGTTAAAACGGTAATTCACGCCGACTGTAACGCCATGTTCATTATCGAAGTCTAATCCGTCAAACTGAATGACGGAGGCATGTATACCCAATGTTCCCCATTGTCGGATGGTGAAATGCTTGGTAGCAGCAAGGTAAAAACGGGTCAGATGATTGGTATTCTCTCCGACATCATCAAATGTAATATTTCCACCACCGTGATCAGAATGACTGCCCGGATCATTAACTCCCAATACTATCTGAGGTGTCCACTGTTTCCACCAGCCTTCTTTCCATAATCGCAATCGGCCATGAAAAGAACGGTCTTGATTCACGAACTTGCTCCATGTTTGTTGCGGCCAACCAGAACTACCTATCAAACCTTTTACCAATGTACAGGTATAGGCAACTTCCAACCAAGGAAAAATGGTGATGTTTAGGTAGTAATTATAGGTGTAAGGATTATACTCTTCATGAGAATTCCAATAGTCACTCCTATAAATATTGTGATCTATCATACTTCCACCTACCATGAAGGTCTTATCTTTCTGCATCTCAGCGGTGGGCGCATATAGAAGTCCTGTCGTCCCATACATCGTCTGTGCATTTATTCTGCTCCCATTTGTCAGAAGTATGATGAACAATACGATGTTTATTACTGATGAACAGGACTCCTTTGTATGGTCAATTTTAATTTTGTAGATTGCATTTAGAGTAAATGCACATTTACTAATAGATTTCATTAAAGGAGAGGTATTTATGTTAATACTCAATTTAGAGCGTACCCTTTTTATAAGGCATCAGAATGGATGCCTCACAAAAAATTGCTATTAAATTTGATTGTTTTTTAACTATTGGCATACTGCCAAGTCTATATTTTGTGGTGTCAGACTCAAAAAATCTCTGCAACCGTTAAAAATTCCGGTAAAAAATTTACCAAGATAACCCCATGCGGACCTGCCTTGCAGCTTCACCGTGCTGATTATGCTATGGTATACGGCGGCAATCTCCGCTCCCTCGTCACTTCCGAAGTGCAGGGAGTTCTTCCGTTTGGTGGTAAAGGGACGCACCGCCCGTTCCGCCAGATTGTTCGAGATCGGATAACGGCCGTCCTTTATATAAGTGAAGGCCTCATTCCAAAACTTGTGAAGATAATTCAGGGCCTCCCGCATATAACAACTTTTGTGCTCCTCCTCACTTTTCAACTCCTGCAGCAGGTTTGCCCGCAGGTTTATCATCGCCTCCATGGCGGCAACCCCTGCCGTCGTCGGGTACGTTCCCCGTCGGTGATCATCTCCCTGTCATACTCCCTTTCAAAACGGAAGAGACGGTTTATATTGTCAAGGAACACATCCGCCCTCTTGTCGCCACCTTCCATCCGGGCTTTCACGAACTTCGCCCTCACGTGCGCCAGACAGACCTGATGGTCCGTATCCTTATACCTGTGGGTTTTCAGCCCGTCACCGATAAAGACATAAGCGTTATAACCGTCCGACATGAGGGCCTTCAACTCGGCATCACCTAAAAAGTTCGTCAGCACGTCACGGCCACGGGAACCGTCCTCGTAGAAGAAGATCACCACACGTTCCGCCTTGTTGACAAGGACCCACATGTAGCATTTCTTGTAACGGTCATATTTACGGACCTTGCACCAGGTCTCGTCACAATTGACCACGGCATCCTTCTCCAGTGCGATCCTCTTCAGTTCCACCACCATACGGTCGAGGTATTTCCTGCCTTTCTTCAGCCGGTTGCGCAAGGTGTTCTCCGATACGGTCATTCCCATATCCCCAAGCCATTGGTGCAGCAGGCCGAAGGTCACGTTCTTCACGTATACCTCATAGGCGATGGCCTGCAGGAACCCGGGAGTTATCCTGGTACCGTCAAACCGAGTTACCGCCTGCGGGTGTCCTTCCTTGGGGAAATACCCCCAGCGCGGCTTGCGGCCCTTCTCCACGTACTGCACCATCTCGAACTGTTCCTCCACAAGGCAGATGTCGAGACGGAAGGTCTTCACCATCTTGCGGTCAAGGATACGCCCGGGAACCTTGGAGAGATCCGACAAGTGCCTGACAGGAGTTCCGTTCACGCCCATGGTACGATAGGTTTCCGGACGGTTGCAGAGATCCCCCGGATTCGGAGAGGAGGGGTGGGATTCCTGTGTTTCCGACTCCGCAACGGAACGGGTATCCAACGATTCGTCCGTACCATCAAAGCCATCTTTCTCCTTCTCACGGTCAACCGGATCATCATCACTACCGGAAGCATCCTTCTTTACAGACTGTTTCTTCGATCCGAAACGGTTCTTGCGGGCGGATTTGAGTTGTTCCTTCAGTTTTATATTCTCCCGTTCCAGGGATTTACGCGATTCGCGTTCTTCCTCAAGAAGGGATTGCAGATCATTCAATTTTTCCAGCATTTGGTTAGAGCGGGATAACTCTTTTGTCAGATCCTCCAGCACCAGTTTCATCGCGCGGTTATCCAGTTCCGTATTCTCCAGACGTTCGATCAGGTATTCCACATACCGGTTTTTCATTTCATCGGACATATTCTCACAGCGGTTAAAAGCACGACGCGAGAAGGTCTCCCGCGCCAGAAGCTCGCGTTTCTGAACTATCAACTGTCGTAATTCGTCCGTATCCATATCCTGCTTTTTGTGATATAAATATACAAAAAAAACTTGATACAACCATATAAATACGGAACATAATTATCTTATTTTTAACGATTTAATTACGGGGCTCTCTAACAGGAGGACTACGTCCTTCCAGTCTATCCGGTAGGCGACCTCGTTACCTTCGTCATCTTTGATTATCCGCATAAACTGATAGCCCGCTACAAACTTTTTCTCGAAAAGACTATACGAACGGTTATCATAGGCGAACAGGCGAACGATACGCCGGTCTTTAGACATCACGATATAAATGTCACCGTCTGAAGGCTCACGGTGCAACTGTTCACGGATGACGGACAGCACACGGGAATGCTTACAACGCATGTCTGTAAAGCCACGCAGGTAATAGAAGCGGTTCATGCCCGTCACACTCAACATAGGACCTCCAGCTTTTGGATCAGACGGTACAGACCCGGATAATCCAGATCTTTCTGGAGGATATGCAGGCCATTGCTCAAGGTCAGCTCCACGGATATACGCACGGGAAGCGTCCCCGGACCTTTGCCCGGCTTCCGGTATCTGTGTACTGCATGGGGAGAAGGACTGTCCTTCTTTACCGGGGTTTCCCCTGAAGGGGAAGACGGCACGGATTCCGATGGTGGACCCGAGGGAACACCATCCACCTGAACTTCCACTATTTTTTTGCGGGTATCCTTGTACCATTTGTGAAAAATGTTATATGGAACATTGTTCCGTAAACAGAATGTCTGGACTGACATTCCGAGAGGCACCGCCTCGGTTTGATACTGAAAGTAGAATCTTTCAAGGTCTTCACTGCTTAGCATAATTCGTAAGTTTTAGTTCGCAGCGAAGATATATATTTCATTTTTGAGCCCTAATTTGAGTACTTACATTTATATGTTATTACCTCCCTCTAAATAGCGTTTATTTTAAATCGACTCTTATTTTTTATTCATAGACTACCTGTTTTTATACATCTCGTCGTAATATTTCTGATAGCCTCCGCTCGTCACGTTGTCCATCCATGCCTGGTTGTCCAGATACCACCGCACGGTCTTCTCTATGCCTTCCTCAAACTGCAGGCTCGGTTCCCAGCCAAGCTCTCTTTGCAGCTTGCGTGAGTCAATGGCATAGCGCATGTCGTGCCCCTTGCGGTCGGTAACATAAGTAATCAGGTTCATGTCCTCGCCCTCGGCTCTGCCCAGCAAACGGTCTACCGTCTTGATGACCACCTTGATGATGTCGATGTTCTTCCATTCATTAAAACCGCCGATGTTGTATGTGTCGGCAGTCTTGCCCTTGTGGAATATAAGGTCGATGGCGCGTGCGTGGTCCTCAACATACAGCCAGTCGCGTACGTTCTCGCCCTTGCCATAGACAGGAAGCGGCTTCTTGTGGCGGATGTTGTTGATGAACAGAGGTATCAGTTTCTCAGGAAACTGGTAGGGCCCATAATTGTTCGAGCAATTTGTTACGATGGTCGGCATACCGTAAGTGTCATGGAAGGCACGGACGAAATGGTCTGACGACGCCTTCGACGCAGAGTAGGGAGAGTGCGGGTTGTACTTTGTCTCTTCCGTGAAGAACTCTGTGCCGTAGGCGTGGTGATGCTCCGACGATGCCTTAGTAGTAAATGGAGACTCAATGCCTTCGGGATTGGTCAGCTCCAACGCGCCGTAAACCTCATCTGTTGAGATGTGATAAAAACGCTTGCCCTCATAGCCTTCCGGCAGACTCTCCCAGTATTCCTTTGCAGCCTGAAGCAGGGTTAGCGTGCCGATTACGTTAGTGTGGGCGAATGTGAACGGGTCTTTGATTGAACGGTCCACGTGGCTCTCGGCTGCCAAGTGGATAATGCCGTCCACGTTATACTTTGCCATCAGTGCCTTCACTATCTCATAATCACAGATGTCGGCCTTCACGAACGTATAGTTTTCTTTGTCCTCGATGTCCTTCAGGTTTGCCAGGTTGCCGGCATACGTCAGCTTGTCGAGGTTGATAATGTGGTATTCGGGGTATTTGTTAACGAACAGGCGTACCACGTGTGAGCCGATAAATCCGGCTCCGCCCGTTACGATTATGTTTCTCTTGAATTCCATGTCGTTTTTGTTTTGTTGGTTAATGCTGTATTGCATCCATATTTTTCATGCAGACTTTCAGCGAATCCGTCCAATAAGGTATCTTCAACCCGAAAGTCTCCTTGATTTTTGTCTTGTCCAATACCGAATATGCCGGACGTTTGACCGGACTGGGGAACTCATCGCTGTGGCAAGGTTGGATGTCGCAGGCTGTATTTCCTGACTGTTCGGCAATCTTCTTGGTAAAGTCGAACCACGAGCATACACCCTCGTTGCTGAAATGGTAGATGCCGCGCTTTGAATATCCGTTCTTTGGATTCTCTTTTTCATAGTCTGACAATACGGTCTTGATTGCCACGGCAAGGTCGTAGGCATAAGTCGGCGTGCCTGCCTGATCGAACACCACAGTCAGTTTCGGCTTCGTTGCAGTCAGGTTAAGCATCGTCTTTACGAAGTTCCTGCCGTATTCTGAGTACAGCCATGCCGTGCGGATAATGACGTAATCGCAATCTACGACTTCAATATTCTGCTCGCCCTCCAGTTTAGTCTTTCCATAAACACCAGTAGGAGTACCTTTCTGGTTTTCACGGCACGGAGTGTTATACGGATCGCCGCCAAAGACATAGTCGGTGGAAATCTGTATGAGCAGACCGTTCACCTTTTTCATTGCCTCTGCCAGTATCTTCAGCGCATCGGCGTTCAGTTTGCGGCACAATGCCTCGTCGCTCTCCGCCTTGTCAACGTTGGTGTACGCCGCGCAGTTCACGATGCACTGTATGTCTTTCTCCTTCACAATGCTTCTTACGGCATCCGCGTCTGTTATGTCAAGTATGGTCGTCTCCACGCCCTCAGCCTTTACAACGTCAGTAAAGGTATAGCTGTCATTCGTGTCTTTGCTTACTATGCGCATCTCGTTGCCCAGCTGGCCGTTTGCGCCTGTTACAAGTATGTTCATGTGTTCTTGTTTTTAGGAGTAAAAGAGTAAGGAGAGGAGGAGTAAGTAGAAATGCCTTTTGAATTCATAATTGATTGGTTTTCTCACCTTCTCACTTGTAAATGAATGGTGATTCAAAATCTTTCAGCAGTGGGTGTTTCGTGTCTTTCTCACTGAGAATAGCGTGTTCAGTCGGTATGCACCAGTCAATGCCCAAACTGCCGTCGAGTATGCTTATACCTCCGTCAGCCTCGGGATGATAGAACTCATCGCACTTGTACAGGAACATTGCGGTCTCGCTGAGTACGGCGAATCCGTGTGCAAAACCCTTGGGGATGAAGAACTGACGGTGGTTGTCCTCGGTCAGCTCAACGGCTACATGCCTGCCGTATGTGGGCGAGCCTTTACGAATGTCAACTGCGACGTCAAGCACGGCTCCTTTTACGCATCTCACTAACTTTGCCTGCGTGAACGGCGGACGTTGGAAATGCAGGCCACGCATAACGCCGTACGATGACATGCTCTCGTTGTCCTGCACGAAAGTCACGTGACAGACTTTTTCGTCGAACTCCCTTTGCGAGAAACTCTCGAAGAAATATCCTCTCTCATCCTTGAACAGACGCGGCTCGATAATCACCACGTCCTCTATCTCTGTCTTGATTACTTCCATTGTGTTATATCTTTAAAAGAATTGATACAAACCAGAGAAACTGTATATCTTAATTCCAAATTCCTCATTCATAACTCTTAATTCTTTTCAGTATTCCAAATTCTTTTCCAACGAATCTTCCTTCTCATCAAGAATTGAAAGCAGATACTTTCCGTAGTCGTTCTTCAGCATGGGCTGTGCCACCTCACGGAGCTTGTCCGCCGTTATCCAGCCTTTGCGGTAGGCGATGCCCTCAAGACAGGCGACCTTCAATCCCTGACGTTTCTCCAAAACCTCGATGAATGTCGATGCCTCTGACAACGAGTCATGCGTACCAGTGTCAAGCCATGCAAAGCCGCGGGCCATGGTCTGCACTTTCAGCTCCTTGTCTTTCAGAAACTCTTGGTTCACAGTCGTAATCTCCAGCTCTCCACGCGCAGAAGGCTTGATGTTCTTGGCTATATTTACCACCTTGTTCGGATAAAAATACAGCCCGACTACGGCATAGTTGCTTTTAGGATGTTCCGGCTTCTCTTCAATGCTCAGGCAGTTGCCGTCCTTGTCAAACTCTGCCACACCGTAACGCTCGGGGTCACTCACGCGGTAGCCGAATACGGTCGCTTTGCCGTTCTGTTCGGCATCGGTGACAGCCTGCTTCAGTATGTCGTTCAATCCCGCACCGTAGAAAATATTGTCGCCCAACACCAGGCTGGTGCAGTCATTTCCGATGAACTTTTCACCGATAATGAAAGCTTGGGCCAGCCCATCAGGTGAAGGTTGCTCGGCATACTCAAACCTCACTCCGAAGTTACTTCCGTCACCTAATAGCCTCTTGAAACCCGGCAGGTCTAAAGGGGTCGAGATAATGAGTATCTCCCTGATTCCGGCCAGCATCAGCACAGAAATCGGATAATAAATCATCGGTTTATCAAAAATTGGAATCAACTGCTTGCTGATTCCCTTGGTGATAGGATACAAACGTGTACCGCTGCCACCGGCTAATACTATACCTTTCATACTTAATATATTGAGTTTCAGTTTTTCACTTTTCGTTCTGTTCCAACAACCACTGAAAATACTTCTCGTGCTCATCCACCAGGTGTTCCCAAGAATATTCATTTCGGATTACTTCAATGTTGTTGGCTGTATATTGAATCTTGCTTTCCTCTGCCATCGTGTCAATACGGTTAAGATACTCTGCGACCTTGTCTGCCGACGGATAATAGAAAGCATTCTCTTCCAGCACGGCACGGTTGAAGATATTGTCGTGCGCAAAGATGAAACAGCCCGCCGCCATTGCTTCGAGCAAGGAAGGATTGGTGCCTCCCACGCTGTGACCGTGGAAATAGGCCTTTGAGAAATGACGGACGGAATCCAGTTTCTTGAAATCATAGATACCACCGACAAATCTCACGTTCTTCTCGTTTCCGTACTTCTCTACAAGCTCTTTACCGTGAGGCGTGTTCGTCTTGCCGACTACAATCAGCGGTCTGCGTCCGTTTTCTTTCGAATGCAGATAGCCTTCTATCGCCATCACGATGTTGTTTTCCGGTTCAAGACGGGCAATCAAGATGTAATATTCTTCCGGTTGCAATCCAAATTCTTTCAAATAGTCTGCATTGAAATCATCATGAATGTCCGCGCCATAAGCCAAAAACTTGCTCTCCTTGTCGTATTTCTCCTTATAATAATCGTGGATGCCCATGTTGTCGGCAATCAAGTAATGACTGTATTTCACCGCCATTTTCTCTTCCCAATCCAGAAAACGTCTTACCATCGGGCTGAACTTCGACCGCTTGTTCTCCAATCCATCCATATTGGTGGTGAATATCGGACGTTTCCGCTTCCTCACGTTGAACCAGATGTAAGCCGGAATAATACTCGTGTAACCCGCCTCATAAATGATGTCGAAATCTTCTTTCTTCAAGGCATCGCACAATGACGCAAAGTCATAGAAAAAACTGCCGACTGAACTTCCCATCCATGTCTCCGGACTGTAGATATGTTTAAGGCGTACACCTTTATATGTGTCCTCCTGATACGGATGAAATTTGGGTGAATAGACTACCACTTCATGACCTCTTTGTGCCAATCCTACGGAAATGTATTCGGCAAACTGTTCGAAGCCCCCATAGTTGTTAGGTATACCACGGGTGCTGATAAATGCTATTTTCATTAGATTGTATTATTATAAAATTTCACTGATGTCTTTCAGCTTGTGGAGACTACAATCGCCCAAAGCTCTGTCGTAGGTGATGTTGATTTTTAGAAAGCGCATATGCCTTCTGTTGTATAAAACATAAGGTTGTGCAATATGCACCATGAGATTATCGGTTGGTTCTTTCCAAAACAAGCCTTTTGATTCATCAATGGCCTCATATTGTTTGTCAATTTGCCGCATGTCTGTCAACGTTCCATATAAGTAAGTAGGGCAATCATCTTTTTTTATGATGAACAAATTGTTACTTCCACTGCCTATGGCGATGATTTCCTCACGCTTGATGCATCCTAAATCCTGCCCCCAAAGTGAAATACCGTTGTTTAGCAAGACGTATTCGTCTTTATTGAAATGCATTCTTCGCAGAGCCTCTCCCAAATCATTGTATTGTATCAGGTAAGTGGCAACGGCACCATTCAAAATAAATAAGGATGCCAATCTTGCATAAAATTGATGCAGCAAATAAGCTACAAGCACTTCCGTGAAATTAACACTTGAAGTGCTATAGTGTTCAAGCATTTGTCCGGGCGCAGCCTGTGCTGTATCCGATACGATAAACTTCAATTGCTCTACATCTTCGCCATCCATTTTCTTCCTTTGCAATGGCAATGCCATCCTCTCGCATTCTACAATAATTTCTTTTTTGAGCGCATCTAATTTATCAGGATCAATATTGTCATGTTCTTTGATAGACTCAATCCTCTTATCATATTCCTTCACCAATCCTAAAAGTAGAGTTCGAGCTGCTTCTGCCTGTTTCCTTGATAAATGTTCACAATTTATTTTGCTTATATCAATCATTACAATGCTTCTAAACCATTCCAATGTCTCCCTTTCTTTTTTTAATCTTTCGATAGGAATTTTCTTGTCAATAAGATATTCGTTAATCGTATATGAGTTGCAGTCCTGTTTGTTGACTATATTTAATAGTGAGAATGCCAGATAATCACATAATACCCTGAAAATGTTATGGTCTGCATTGACATCATTGGCGAAGAAGTACATCTGATAGTTTTTTACCAATCTAAATGGCCAATTCCGCAATTTGTCAAAATCCAAAAGGGTTTGAATTATTTCGCTTATTCGGTACAACAGCAAGGGTGGCGGGTCGGGAAGTGTATCTTGAAAGGACATAATATGCTCCATGAGTTCCTTGTTCCCACTGCGCAATACCATAGCTGCAAAAAATAGGTGCATTTCATGAAACTCATTCCGCTCAATTTCATCGTAGCTTCCATTGTAACGCATTGTCCTGTAGTATTGCGAAGCCCATTCCCAATACGATTTTAACCAATCCGTATTTCCCGCTTTAAGCAACCTGTTCAAATGAAACCAGATAAAACTCCGCAATTCTTTTGTTGGATGGCTTTTATTATATATGGTATCATATAATAGTGGAATGAGAGTTGTGTCACAAGATATTCGAGGATACACCTCCCTCTTTTCTGCTGCCAAAAGTATTTGCCTTGCAACTTGAAGCACTTCCGCAGGAAACTCGACTAAGTTTCCATTTCTTTTTTGTGCCTCTTGCGCCAATAGGTCAGCGATACGTCCATACAGTTTGTCATGTGCCGTATCCATACCCTTCTTTTTCCTCATTGTGGTCTGCTGATAACATCACGATGGCTACACGCTCCATATCTTCTTTCGAAGAATATTCTGCCATCTTAATATACGAACTGTAAGTATCCACCTGTTTGTACAGTCCCATCAGGTAAAAAAGTAGTAGACAGACAAACACGGATTGCACAGCCAGCACAGTAATGGACAATAAAACATAGTCATAAAACAAAAATAAAAAGAAAGGAGCAAGAAAAGCAATAGGAATATTAGCTTTTAGCATGAAGAAGAAACGGGCAAATGTGGTCTCTTCCTCAAACCAGTGTGATACCCTTTCCGTTATATAGCGTTCCTGTATCCGTTCTATTGCCTGCAAAATAAAAGGATATGCCAAGCCTATCACGGCTGTAAACAATGACAGCAAGCCGCTAAAGGTATCGTAATCCCCCAATTCAATAGATTTCATTTCGTTATAAAAGAAATTATTGAAGCCACATAAAGTACAAGAATGGCAATCAGTGTAAAAGCAAATAGTTTATCCTGCCACACATCATTAATATAAACACCCAAAGGTTCTACGAGATTCCATAATTTTTTGCGTATCAGTTTGTCCTGCCATACATCTTTAATATATGCGCCAAAAGATTCTACGAGATTCTATAATTCTTTACGCATCATGATTGTTTCCACCCATATATGTCGAAAAAGACAGAATACGCTTGTTAGAACCAATAGACCTATAGATAAATCCCAAAAGCAAATAGAAAGGTTTCCAATCATCCACCATTGCAATGGCATTTGGAGATGCAGCAATCCCCATAAAGTCACTACCAGGACTCCCCAATATACAATGCTTTCAAGGTTTTTTAATTCGCAATAAAGGATGTATGAGATGCAGAGGAATATTGCAATAGTTATGAATATTGTCATTGGACTTTATTTCCTTTTGTAGATGAATGAAATAGGGGATAAATTGAGTGAATGAATTTGCACAAGATTTTCCCATGCAGATTCCTCATTTCTTCATAGCTTCATACAATCTCAATATTTCCTCAGTATGGTCTTTCATCGAATGCTTCCATACTCCATTCAGAACTTTCTCATTAAATTCCACCAACAATGAACGATCTTTAAAAATCTGGTTTAACAATGCAAGCAATTCTGATGCTGAAGTGAAGACAAACCTTTCATCATATTGTTTCACAATGTCTTTTGCGCCGACATTATCAGACACAATGACAGGCACTCCATACGACAATGCTTCCAAGACAACAAAACCAAACGTTTCTTTCCAGATTGACGGAACTATCAATACGTCCATTCCATCATAAACAGTCGCCAACGAACGGCTGTCGAACTTACCTCGATAAAATATCTGCCAATCCTTCTCTTGGGCGACCTTGCCACCCCATACGTCTAATCGCCACGAAGACTTGTCTGTAATTCGTTTCAAGACTTGCAACAACAAAGGCAAACCCTTGTATGGAGTGTCGTTTCCTATAAAACCTATTCGCAATATACTGGCATCAAATGATTTCTTATGCCTGTTGTCTTTTATTTCGGAATGAGTTATGGGTATAATTTTCCCATTTTCAATATGCAGATTTCCTGAATAAACATTTTGGGTGGTCTCGCTATTGAAATGAAAATAATCTATAAGGCCAAAACTCTCTTTGAAATAATCCAATAATTTGCTGTAATCATTCATCACTTAACAGCTTTTCTCAAAAATTGTTTTAACGGGACAAGACATTTGGCATTCCTGACCCTTAAAAATATAGTTTTCTTGGCATCAACATTGCAAGCGCAACAGTTTTGTGCCGATGCAATGGAACAAAACTGTCCGTTATTGTCAATAAAGTTGACTCTTGGACACAATCCGAAATAGTCATGAGACGTATAAACAGTTTTTATACCTCGTCTTTTTATTACTTTCAGAAATTCTAATGGAAGTCCCATCAATGTATGGATATGAAAAATATCAGGTTGTGTTTCTTCAAGCATCTTATTCAAAGATGTAACGTCCACATTATGGTCATCAATAAAGTCGTTCACATTTTTAATTCCATACATCAAAGGAACAGGCTTAGAATTTACTAACTCAAAGACACATACGTCACCAATGGATTCATCCGACCGAATATGACACTTGGGCATTGTAAGAGACATACTTCCTGGGTACAAGGCAAAAATCTTATGCCCCATACTTGCCTGCATCTGCATTAAATCTGTCGCATAACGGACAAGTCCGCCACTTCTATATGGCTGGAAACCTAATGTATAATGAAGAATGTGCATATAACAAAAATCATTCTATGAGAAACATCACAAACTATTGCTATATTGATTCTTTCAAAAACTTTTCAGATAAGCTTCGTAGGGAGTTTATTTTTAAATCAATAGAAGTATAGTCTATTTTTCTAATGTGTGTAGGTATATCTGACTTATGTGGTATAAGATGGTCTTTCAAATCCAATGAAGTTAAAAGGGATTCGGCCCTATCGGAATTTTCAGAAAATGAAGCAAAAAATTGCTTGTGAAATATCAATGAAAAAACCATTCCATGGTAAGAAGAAGTGAAAATGAAATCCGCATATTTAATCAATGAAATAAATTCTATTGGATTTGCAGAAGAAATGGTATCTTTTTTTATGGTAGGTCTTGGTCGGCCTTCTAAAATAAGGAGTTTGCATCCTAATCTTTGTGCAAAATCAGCGACTTGCTTTTCATTGAAGGAATTTCTTAATAACCTATAATAAAGAACATATCTTTCATTAAACATATTTCTAATTGGGAATACTCGTTCCCAAATATCATTCGTCAATAAGAGTGTAGGGTCTAAAACTAATGGACTATTAATGCCAACTTCTTCCATTATGAATTTTAATTTTTCTTCTCTTACAGAAATGTGTGAGAATTTGTTGACTTTTTCTTTCAAAAAGTCATAGTTTTTTTTGCTCAAGTCCATATTACCCATACTTGCCGCATAAGCTATGTGTTTATTTGCTTTTAATATGTTATCAGCAAAATATACAGGATCAAAATGATTGGATAATTCCGATTGTTTTCTCCATATTTGATCACTTCCATAAATGATGATATCAAACTTATCGTTTGTCGAATAGTCAATACAATAAGGCTGAATAAATTCCTCAATGAATTGCATAAACGATGTAATTCTCTTTTTTCGTTTCTTATAAGATAATAGAATCTTTAAGCCGTATTTTATGGCATCTTTGATACCGTAATTAAACATTTCCTTGATAGAGAAAAAGTCATATAGCTGTTTATGATACAATGGCCAATAATCTATAAAATATACATCATGCCCCATTTGTACCAATTTTATGCGCAGTGCTATGGCTTGCAGCAAAGCACCATAATTATGGCTTTTGTGGTAAGTTATGATTCCTATTTTCATGATTTTTAAAAATTATCTCTTAATAATATCTTTAACAATTCTTTTTGCCTTGTTCTTAATTTCCAATACACATTCTTTTATTATATGTCTATACGCATATACAGCATTACTTTCGTCTTTAGAATCAGTAAAGGCCTCCAGTATCATTGGGGCTTCTCTATTATTAGAATCTGTAAACTGTTCATACATATTCAGGAAATCTTCTTTGGTAGATGCAGTTAAATATTTAAAGCCTAAACTGAGTGCATAATTTTTAACCAAAGTCGTGGATTTATATCCAAAATGACCTGCTGCAGCCATATATGAATCCGCTTCCTCACCAAACAAAACACAGGGGTGATCATAATTCCTAAACTCTGTACCGCGACCGTTATTTATTAATAGTATGCGTATATTATTGCTCACATAACGGTTCCCTAAAGAGTTCATATCATAGAAAAAGGCCAAATCGCCTATAACTGCAAAATGCAATATATCAGGATTTGCAATAGATGCACCTAACAACGTGGAAAGTGTGCCGTCAATCCCGAAGCCTCCCACATTGCAGATTGTCTGAATGTCCGATCGTGTTGGAGCAAAATTCCATGAACGAAAACTGTTGAATATGCTCAAATGAAGAATGGATTGTTTGGGCAATTTACCAATCAATGTTTGAGCGATCCAAACATTTGAAAATTCAACATTAGGCGCTTGCGATACAATAGATTCATATTCCTTTTTGCATGCATTCAAATATTCATCAGTGTTGTTTGGATTAACATCCTTATAGAGTGTAAAGAATATTTTCTCAGGCATGGAAAAAACATTTTTTAGTCGCTTAAATGTATCCCTTACTTCACCATCCTCACTTACTCGCCATACGCTTTGAGGTTTTAAAGAACCTTGTGTATATGTATCACCTGAAACTTCACCTATATGAATCAATAAATCCGGATTATTGGTATGGGGGGTATATGAAGATTGTGCCGCAATCAAAGCATAATCTATTCTATATTTACCCAAATACCCACTGGTTTTATCACAAAAAACGACCGCATTGTGATTTGCACAGAAGGAGTCTATCGCATTCAATTCATCATCACTCCACTTTTTATGGCTACCTACAAATATTGCTATTCTTCCAATTGGTAAGGGCGGCACATTTTCAAATTGAGAATAACGCTTGATTACCCTTGTGCTTGGCAAATTGCGTGTAAGAAATGAACTGCCGCTATAACTTAGATTTATATGAACAGGCCCTCCGCCGTTACGTGTTAATTCAAGCAAAGCCTTATTCGTTTGGACATTGACGAACCATTCATCGTCCTGACTTTTACATTTCCCCAAACTAATGCTCATTTTAACTGTGTCTACAGGTTGTTCACTTCTATCTATAACTTGCGGCCTTAAATGACCGATGTCATTACTGCCATGACATCCTGTAATAGCTAGCACAGGAAGTTTTCGGTAATATGCTTCAGTTAATCCGGGGAAGTAATTACGTGATGCTGTTGCTTCCGTGCAGGAAAGTACAACAGGCTCTCCAGATTCATAAGCTAATCCACAGGCCATATAAGCAGCCGATCTTTCATCCACCGCAGAATACAGCTCAAAATAGGGGTCAATCTGCATACTCGCTACAAGCGTAACATTTGTTGTACCAGGTGACACAATGACTTTTCTTATTCCATGAGCTTTCAATAAATATAGAACAATTTGGGTTGTTCTATCGTTTGTATAATATGTAGACATCATATAGTGCTTATTTGTTTCCTATTTTCTGTAATTAATTGAATCTCCGTTATTACAAATTATAATCTGTCCCGACAGGCAAGAAGATGCATCACTAACAAGAAAGCAAGCAACTTCTGCCACCTCTTCAGGCAAATAATATCTGCCTGTCGAATAGTCATCTGCATAAATATCGTCCTTTGTTATGCCTGTCATATCAGTCGTTGTAATACCTGGAGCAATTGCATTTATTCTTATATTGCTATGTATCAACATTTTTGCAAGTCCCTGCGTTAAGCTGTTAATGGCAGCTTTAATGAGTCCGTAAGGTAAATCATCAGCATAATGTCCCCGTTCTGAGGATAGAAATAGTATGGATCCGCCATTTCTATGCTTTTTCTCATACATACGAAGAAACTTTTGTGACAAGAAATACGCTCCCTTGAGATTTGTCTCTATTTGCTTGTCAAATTGTTCATAATGAACATCCATTATGGTGCCCTCATGCAACGAAATACCGGCATTATTTACCAGCACATTGGCACCGCCTAACAGGTCATCCGCCTCTTTAATGAACTCATCCATGTGAGTAAAATCCGTTACATCATATTGCATGTATTTACAACCAATCTCTTTTGCAGCTTTTTCTAACTTTTCTTCGTCGCGACCTGTTATTAAGACTTCGGCTCCTTCATCTGTAAATTTTTTTGCCATAGCAAATCCCAATCCACGATTTCCGCCTGTTATAATCACTTTCTTTCTAACTAACCGTTGGTTAGGAGACAACAATACGATATCTGCTTTTGTCACTTTTTTTCTTTGCAGCAGTTTAAGTATTGTTTTTATATTCCTTTTTATGCTCATAGTCATTATTTTAATTATTGATAAAATCATTAATGTACAAATCCGTATTTATATAATCACGGCCATTGGAATCCCATATATACATCATCCTATAATCCGCTGTGGTCATACAAGAATATCGGATGAATGGATAGAAGCAGCAAAGCAAAGATACCAAAGAGAAAATTCTAACAGCACTTATTGTGTCTTTGCTCTTTAAAAGCTTATAATATACGATTCCTGCAACAATGGCTTGAAAAATTAGCAATGCCTTACTATATCTATCAAATATTTCTATTGTACTAAAAAAAGGATTCAGAAATGCTCCTATGATGAAGAGGTTATAAGTTAGTATACCCCATTTATAGGAGTTTAGATACCGCGGTCCGTAAATGATGACAGGTAAAAATGATACAAACGTAAATACCTTATTTCGAAGATTATATTCACCAATGCCAGTAATGCCATACCCTTCTGTTACCATGCCACTTACTTTTAGTAAGTAAGTAGAAAGCCGAACATCTTGAAGACTGTTTCCGCCTAAATAATAGACAGACAATGCAATTTCAGAAAGAAAGGACATTATTGAGATGGAAACTACAAAAACCGAAAGAAATACTGTTATGACGGAAATAATTATCGGGATATGCTTTTTGCGCCCAAAGTAGTAAACCGGTATAAAAGCCAATAATAGAAGTGTTCCATTATGTATCAGTACTCCTACAATAAATGCCAATATGCACTTAATATACTTTTTCTTGTTATCCGATAGCAGAAAATATAGAGAAATCAGTGCAAACGAAACAGCTAAATACCATCTGATGTAGTTGTCATTACTTTGCGCAACAACAGGAAGCAATGGAAGAACATAATACAAGCAATTTTTAAAATGTTTGGCTACGAGTAAAAAGCTAAACATAAATAAAGCGACTTGGAAGGAAATTACAATAAAATATGGTACTCCTATTGAATTGAATAGATAAAAAAGAAAGTGATATATGGGTTCTGTCGTATTCCAATCCATTGATTTATGTTCAAGATATCTTACACAATATAAATTCCAATCTATATTATGTCCGAATCTTAATCCTAAAACAAACACATAAGGAACAAACGCCCACAGAGATGCTTTCCAATATTCCTTGTCTGTTTTTGTCTGGGACATTTTCCTTCCAGCTACAAAGAGCATCCAAATTTCCAATACATGCAATAGAATGTATATTAATCTTATGGTACTCATAATGGTTTGGATAGTTTTAATTTTCTGAAAATATCTTTTATCGCAAGATATATCCCCAACAATTTATGGCGTTGCAGAAATAATTCAAAACGATGAGTGTTTGGCAACAGCGGAACGACAGGTTTATAATCGGGATTTAATACGAGATGGTGTAACAAGACATTGGCATATCGTCTTTCTATCAAAGCCGATAAATCTGTAGATAAGTTATCCCGTCTGCATAAATAAGCCCGAAGGCCTTGGGCTGAAACCGAAAATTTATATCGGTTTTTAAACCCTTTGATGTGGGATGCTGAACTATTCAATTCACGGTAAACACTTGTTATATCCGATAAGAAATGTATTTTTCCCATTCTGGAAGCTGAATACCAGCGAGGAATATCCCCTAATAAAAAATTCCCTGAATCAAAAATAAAAGGATCGGAAACTATTATTTTATCAAGGACAGATTTTCTAATAACTACAGTTAAAGTCATTACTATTCTTGGGTATCTAATAATATCTTCACATGAGAGATTGCAACCAATTTCAACTTTTTTGTTTTCTATTTTATCATGGGTGAATTTTCCTGTTGATTGGTTAAAACATAAACAATTTGAATGCGACATTACATACTCATCATGCTTCTCTAACCAGTCCACCTGTTTTTGTAATTTTAGCGGATCAGTCCAGTAATCGTCACCTTCGCAAAATGCTATATACTTTCCATGCATATGTGCGTTTATTATTCTATTTAATGAACCATTCCGTTTTAAGTATTGATTTTCTGTTTCATAAATAGGTTTAATAATGTCTGGATATTTTCTGGCATACTCACGTATTATCGCCGCACTGCCATCTGAAGATGCATCATCGTGAACAATAGCCTCGAAGCGGAAGCTTGTTTTTTGCATCACGAAACCTTCAAGGCATTGGCGGAGGTACGGTTCATGGTTGTAAACCATGCATTTTATAGAAACTAATAACTTATTGTCATTCATTTTATTTTTCCCAAATATATTTTGAGGGTGCTTTACCGTCACAATATCATATGATGTTGTGGTGGCAAAGACACTGGTGGAATAATCGCGTGATACATTTAACCGGACTGCTCTTATCGTCTCCTTCTGGGGCTAGTCTCACAAAAGTTTTTATCATAAACTGAAAGATTGTTTTTTATGCAGGAAAGTACATTCTTAAGATATTCAAACTTACATACATATCATCCCTTGAAAAACTATTTCTTCACTGTCTGTTATTACATTTGCTATAATATTTTTTTCATACAATGCATTACAGACTAACAAATAATAAACCTTTTCTGTATCCATCAACCAATGATTTAGCTTGCTAAGCAGTTCAATGGATAGTCATCATTAAATCATAATTCATGGAATTCCTTTTCTTTAAGCACAATCAGCTCATGTTTTCTAATTATATTGCGCGCCATTTTCACCATTGGAGGTCCTATAAATTTGTTATCTTTTACAGCCACTCCTTTGCCCTCACTTACGGCTTCCTCAGATAATGTAATCATTTCTTCTGCCCAAGCAACTTCGTCTTCGGTTGGTGAATAATATCTGTTCACCAATGGAAGTTCCTTAGGATTCAGGACAAGCATACCTTCAAATCCCAAATTCTTACTCAGTATGAGATTCTTCTCCAGATCATCCAAATCATGAACCTTAATATGGACAGTATCAATAGGAAGCACACCACAACTGCGTGCACCAATACATATCATGTTGCGTGCAGTCATTATGCTTATTCCTTCTGCATCATGTTTTCCACCCATGTCTGTTACATAGTCTTCACACCCAAATGCAACAGCTATAACTCTAGTACATGCACTACATATATCTTTAATATTGATTACAGCACCTGCCGTCTCAATCAATGGGATTATTTTAAATGTTCCAATAGGAAACCCTTTTTCATATTCAATCGTTTCAAGTAATTTACCAAAAAAATAAATGTCATCCCCTTTTGTCGCTTTGGGATACATGAATCCAGCGATCCCGTCTATAGTCAACTGATAAGCATCACGAAGCAGTTCACCACTTTCCCGATCATTCACACGAGGAAATAATAATTTCCCATGCAAATCCGGACGTTTAACAAAATTCTTAATATTGTCACGGGAAAGCTGTTTTTCTGCAAACGGAACAGAATCTTCTATGTCCAATAGAAGAACATCCGCATCACGTCGCACGGCACTATCAAGCAATTTTTGATTATGCGCAGGTACAAACATCAGGCTGCGCATTAAATATGTATTATTCATAATTATAACTCTTTCTTTTTTACTAATACTTTTCTTCTGAATGACAGAACATCTACTCCATTTTGATTATAAGCGATGGATTCCACATAAATAATTCCACGGTCAGATTTGGATTTAGACTCACGCTTATCCAATATCTTTGTGCGAACATAAATTGTATCATTCAAAAATACCGGATTTAAATGTTTAATGCTCTCATATTCTAAATTGGCTATTGCTTTTCCACTGATATCAGGTACGGTAATCCCAACAGCCAACGAAAATACTAATGTACCCACCACTAGAATTTTTCCGTGTTGGTTTTTTGCCGCATAATCCATATTAGTATGAACGGGATGATGATTCATTGTCAACAAGGAAAAGAAGTTATTATCACTCTCAAAAATAGTTTTGGAAAGTGAATGTTGGATTTCGTCACCTATGACAAAATCCTCATAATAAAGTCCTAAAATTGATTTATTCATTATTTTTTATTTATGTAATTCGTGCGCAGGATTTCCTACGAGTGTTTTCCCACATTCGACATCTTTTACAACATTTGAGGCCATGCCAATCAGGTTGTAATCTCCAATTCTTATAAGGTTCCTAAGGCTGCAATTCAATCCGGTAAAATTTCCATTTCCTATTTTTAAACCACTACCGATACAGGTATGAGCAGCGATAAAATTATTATTTCCAATTACCGTATCATGCCCAATTGATGAATTGGTGTTCATTGTGTTAAAATCGCCAAGTACAGCATTACAGTTGATGGAACAATTTGCTAGCACAATATTTGCCTGTCCCATCCGAACACTTTTAGCGACATATGCTGTCGGATGTATGAAAGACAAATAGCGCTCTTTCGGAATGTTCAGATTGTCCCGAAGCTGAATTCTTTCTTTGAGCAAGTCAGAACGATACATTGCAAAAACGAATTTGATATCAGCATCATCTTTAAATTTTTCATAAGCCTCCTTCGTGCCACACAGAACAGGCCACCCATTGATGCCACCCAAAAAGGCAGGATCATCGAATGCGAAACCTATAACTTCAATTTCTTTTCCGAAACGAATTTGAGCGTCATAAATCTGTTCAGCTATGACAACAGCAGTTCCTTTACCGCCAATTATTACTACCTTTTCTTTCATACTTCTATAATATTTAAAATTATTTCCATATCATTCTTTGAATATCTTTGGTCTATGGGCAACGGAAGAATATGGTTTGCCATCCACGTTTCCAGTGAATCTTTTCCAGCCCAACCGTCCACGTTTGGCCAATACTTTGCTACGAAAACCTTGTTTACGATAAAGTGCTGGCGAAGTTCTTGTCCTAATTCTGATATAAATGGAAATATCATTGGCACTTCACCATAGCAAAGTTTTCTACCCCCAAGTTGTTGCTGCAATGTGTTGTAGTTTTCGATTCTGCGACATGCAGCATACTCGTAATCAATGCTTTTCATCATGCGTTTTGTAAAGTTGGACATTCTCCGTATCGGCATTTTATGAAATTCCGCACTGGTAATATGAAAGTCTTGAAAACCGGCTTCGGGAGAAATGTCTATACGTTTCACAAGCGAATTTATACGTGTGTATGATTCATCCTGTGCAATTTCAAAATCGGTCTGAACGTTGGTATAAAGATACCCTCCGTCAGGTACACCGAAAAATTTGCGACAACTATAAAATGTATCTATTCCATCAATTGGTTTTGAATAAAACGCCTGAGTGTAATCAAGAATAAGCCTCTGTCCGTATATGGAGGCAAGATGTTGGCAATATGCGTCTTGCAACCCCCAATAGTTAGCATACAACAATGCTTCACCATCGTTTAGCCGGATTTCATCAATTATACGGTAATCCTTATTTATATGATAAAACTCATACGGAATACCAAGTTTCTTAATTGGTTCAACGGCTGAATCGCAAATGAAATACGGAACGTACACTTTTTTATAGTGCTTGCATCTCAAAACATACTCCAAGCAGAAACGTCCGCTATTAAGGGCAATAGCATTGGCATGGAGTTCGGGATATATAGGAAGCTCCAGCTCAAAATAGCCTCCTATCGGCTTTACTTGTTGAGTTCCTGTCATTGCAGATTTACCTTAATTAATGTGTTATGATTCTTGCAGAAATCTTCCATTTCTATACTTTTATCAAAATGCAGAAAGATTATGCCGAGAGCTTTACCGGCTCCATCAAAAACTTCAATCTTGTCACCGGGTTTCTTGTAAATGACTTCACGATAGACAAACTTTCTTATGCTCTCATCTATTTCAACATTGCCGAATGTTCCAGTCTCATAACTATGCAGGACATAATGCATATAGCAACCGGGAAGGGCTTTTACCGGCTTGTCTACAAAATCAGGCTTCACCCCTATTGCGGCTTGTACGTTGGCTTTCACCAAATCTATGCCGAAAGCGTCGCTAAGCTGAATGGGAATCATGTTACCGCCTGCTCTTGGACCCAACTCGAGGAAATGCACATTGTCGTCTTTATCAAGCAGAATTTCAATATTCATCTCGCCGAAACGGATATTAAGTGCTGTAATTACACGCTGCAATTCGTTGTAAACAAATCTTTTTTGTTTTTCATTGATGGCCGCCGGTTTTTTTTCCCCTATCGGAATTAAAGGACTTCTTACCATATCCCTAAGGCACTCCATTTCACCATAGAGAACTATTTTCCCGTTCCATACGAAAATATCACCGCCAATGACATATGGATAGCCTCTCTGAATGAACTCTTCAACGAGCAAAACTTTATTCCTTGAATATTCGTCAGCCCGGCTTATAGCCTTTTCAAGTCCGTTCCAATCATCAAGCCTTGTCACACCCTTGCTGCCAGACGAGTCGGTCGGCTTTACCACAAATGGAAACGTAAAATTCTTAATATTATTCTTAATTTCATCTATCGGAGTTTGGGGATTAAATGGGTAGAATTTAGGGCATGCAAATCCGTTATCGTGTAAGAACTTACGCCACGGATATTTCAATCCAAGAATCTCTACGCTCTTTGCAGGATTAGTGGGCAATCCCAGTTTCTCGGCTACGATAGCAGCAGGAAGAGCAGCAGGGTCGGAAGCATAAGCGAGTATGCCATTGATTTGCTCTTCCTTAGCGATTTCATAAACGGCTTCAATATCTGTTGTGCTTGTAGCGTAAAATTTATCTGCCTCATATTGTCCGGGATTGTCCGGAAGATAATCGCAGACAATGGTATAATACCCTAATTCCTTAGCCGCTTTTATCGCTACAAGCTGTTGGGCAGAACCGCCCAGCAGCAATATTTTCTTCATACCTGTCACTTAATTATACTATCAAGTATTCGTTGAATGTCATCGTTACTAAGCGCATGGTGCATTGGCAAACAGATTACGCTGTCGGCCATCTTGTGCGCCTCGGGCAGATTCTCCGGTTTTGCGCTTTCAAGTCCGCGGTAGGTTGAGAACTCGCTGATAAGCGGATAGAAGTAACGGCGGCCGAGAACATTTTGCTCTTTCATCTTGAAATAAAGTTCATCGCGAGTCATTCCATATTTTTTCGCATCTATAAAAATAGGGAAGTATGAATAATTGTGACGGACACTAGGGATGTCATCGAAAAATGTTACACCCTCAACATTACGAAGAACTTCACGATATTTTATGGCGACTTGGTGACGTGCTTCTATCGCGGCATCCACTTGTTTAAGATTGAGCAGACCGTAGGCCGAACGCACCTCGTCCATCTTGCTGTTGATGCCAGGACCGACCACGGTTGTTTCGTTGGCGAAACCAAAATTCTTCAAGTAGTCTATGCGCTTCTTCATTTTTTCATCGTGCATCACCATCGCTCCACCTTCTACGGTGTTGTAAACTTTTGTAGCATGGAAACTGAGTGTGCTCAGATCACCGGCATTGAGTATACTCTCACCATTAACCTCTACTCCAAATGCATGAGCAGCATCATAAATCACTTTCAAGCCATATTGGTCGGCAATCTCCTGTATCCGCTTGGTGTCACAGGGCTTGCCATATACATGTACTGGCATTATAGCCGTGGTCTTAGGCGTAATGGCAGCCTCTATCTTATCGGGGTTAATATTACCTGTAGTAGGGTCTATATCCACAAATACAGGCTTTATACCATTCCACCACAAAGCGTGAGTCGTAGCAACAAAACTATAGGGAGTAGTAATAACCTCGCCTGTTATACGCAATGCCTGAAGAGCTGTTATCAGCGGCAAAGTGCCATTAGTAAACAGACTTATATAAGGCACCTTCAGATAAACAGCCAGTTCCTTTTCAAGTTGCTTGTGAAAAGAACCATTATTGGTTATCCATTTACTTGCCCAAATCTGCTTGAGCATTTCATTAAAATCATCAAGATTCGGCAGTAACGGTGACGTTACTGTTATCAATTCATTATCCATGATAAATTTGTTTTATATTAGTTCTATGGTTTTCTCTTAAGTAAAGACAGTATTTCTGTAAGTTCAGAAAACTTAAAGATGTGACTTGACAATATGTAAAAGGTCATGCCTATAGCAACACCGACACAAAGTTTTACGATATCGCTTGGGATGAAATAGTTTACCATAAGTATCAGGACGAACATTACGAGGCAGAGAACAATAGTAGGTAACAGGTCGCACATTTGTTTGAAAAAACCGACATTGATCAGTTTGCCGGTGTAGTAAGTGTTTATCACTAATGCTACGAGCGAATTGAGAATTGAACCATAACACATCACAATAAGACCAAACGGCGCGGTGATGCAAAGTACGGTCACACCAAGAATTTTCTTTATGATTTCAAGTCGCAGGAACAGGTCTGAACGGCCTTTCACTTGCAGAAGATTGAGATTGATGGCGTGAATGGGATACCACATCATGCTGAAACAGATAATTTGCAATAATTGTCCGCAAAACTCCCATTGCTGTCCAAGCATAATGCTAATAAAAGGCCTTGAGACTGAAGAGAGACCTATCATCAACGGGAATATTATAAAAGCAGACAATTTTAGGAATTTACGGTAAATTCCGGCAAGGCGGGCGTCATCATTTTGTATCTCGCAAAGCACGGGATAGGTTACACGCTGGATTATTCCGGTAAGATTGGACGAAGGGAACTCAGAGAACTGATGTGCGCGAGTATAATGTCCCAGGTTTGAGGCACTGAAAAGCTTGCCTATAACAATGGGATAGATGTTGCGATAAATGGTATCGAGCAGTCCTGATGCAAGGAGCTTCGAGCCAAAGGCGAACAATTCGTGAAATGATTGCCAAGAATATATCAATCGTGGTCTCCACTTTGACAACAGCCATAACAGACTTGTATTTATACCGAGATTAAGCAACTGTTGTGTAACCAGCGACCATACGCCGAATCCATGGTAAGCCATTGTTATGCCTACTACGCCCGAAGTTACAGCGGCAGTCAAGGCGGCCTTGGCTTGGGTCTTGAAGTCAATCTTGATCGTAAGAAGCGCACGCTGTACAACTGCCAAAGAATTGAAAATTATGCTGATACATACGACGCGCATTACAGGGCAAAGCTGTGGCGTATTATAGAAATCTGCAACAAACGGGGCAGAAATGTACAATATAAAGTAAAGCAAGCCACTGACGACAATATTGAAATAGAATACAGTGTTGTTGTCAGTCTCAGTCCTATTCTGTTTACGTATCAATGCTTGCGAAAAGCCGCTGTCAATCAACGACTGCGCCACAGCAATGAAAATGGCCAGCATACCGATGATTCCATAATCATGCGGTGTAAGCAACCTTGCCATCACAATCATAATCAGGAACTGTACGCCTTGAACGGAAAAGCGCTCGATTGTGCTCCAAAGTACACCTTTGGCTGCTTTCTGTTTTAAAGAATCTGGCATAATTTATTAATTTGATATTAACCAGCCGTTTTCTAACAGTTTTAATTGTTGAAAAATGTCATGAATTTCAACGAGAATACCTTTCGAAGTATTCTATTCCACTTTTTAGGCCAAGAGGAATAAAATCATTACACATCCAATCCATATCTGAGTCTTCAGAGTAATTTTCGATATGCTCTTTTTGAAATTGTAACATTTCAATAAAGAATCTGCAGAAAATATCTGTATGAATGCCAAACGTCACTTTAATGTTTTCGTCATAAACACCAAAGAGATTTATACCAACACTGTCATCTTCTTGTTTCTCGTAACCTAATAAAGTATAGGTTTCAGACTTTGCTGAATGCGCTATTTCCGATAACATTCCATACATCACACCTCCATTTTCTATCTTACTAATTTGAGGAACTTTCTTCTTTTTAATTGCTATTTTAAGCTCGTCCATATTTTCAGTTTCCTTGTAACGTGCTAATAACTCCAATTGTTTTCGCACTAAAGTTGCTGCTTCTATGTTTTCACAATAATGTAACAGTTCATCTATCATCATATGGGTTCTAATAAAAGAAACTATTAAAGGTAATCGATGTTGGTCTTTCTCCCCAGTCACATTTATTTGTCCTAAACGTTCAAATAAACTGCATAGGTATTTTTCCATTTCATTCATTAGTAATATTCCGTTAGGAATAGCCTTATCAAATTCAATGCATGCGCTATTGCGGCATTGTTTGTGAATTTCTTTAAGACTCATAATAACTACAAACAATCAGTCTCTTCTAAAAATATCCCGTGTATAGACTTTCCCCTTCACATCATCCAGACAAGCATCCCCTGAAGGGGAAGACGGCACGGACTCCGATGGTGGACCCGAGGGAACACCATCCACCTGAACTTCCACTATTTTTTTGCGGGTATCCTTGTACCATTTGTGAAAAATGTTATATGGAACATTGTTCCGTAAACAGAATGTCTGGACTGACATTCCGAGAGGCACCGCCTCGGTTTGATACTGAAAGTAGAATCTTTCAAGGTCTTCACTGCTTAGCATAATTCGTAAGTTTTAGTTCGCAGCGAAGATATATATTTCATTTTTGAGCCCTAATTTGAGTGCTTACATGTCTCCTTCCGCATATAAAGTGACAAGATAATCATCATTATAACATTTCTTGATGATTTTTTTTATCGCAAGTGTCATACCATGGTAGGCATTCTTGCATCCATTAATTTGAAAAAATCATCAGATAAGCAGCTCATGGTGTGGGGCAGGGGTATGTTATTAAGCATATGACCTTTTTTACTGGTTATGATTCACTATAATTTTAAATTCGTTGTGTGAAACCGGGCGTTTATAGCGATTTTGTCGCAACTGTTTAAAATGATAAATTTACAAACGGAACTAGCGAACCACCCTTTATGGCAGCTTCACTAATACTTTGTTTCCGGATACCTTTGTTCCTGTGACATCGCCTTTCATGCTGATTTCTATATCAGAGTATTGCGGTTCAATCATCATTGTGCCGTCAATGGCAATGACACCCCACTGGCTGTAATTCTTCTCCACGGCGCAATACCTGCCTATGGGAGGCCTGACATTGCGGTATATCGGAGGAATGGTGATACGCTCACCGACTTTCAGCCCCCATTTCATCCCTGAACGGAACGGAACAGCCTCGCCCGACTTTTCCAGAAGTTGCCGCCTCTTTTCCATTTTCTCGGATTCCGCCATATTCCGTATCTCCCTCGCACGCTTTGCCAGTCGCTCCATCGCGGCCAAACATTTCTCTCCCTCCTCTGCCGGGAAGTGACATCCGATGTATTTTTTTTCCCCACAGTCTGTCACATGATAGTATTTCCCTCCGATGTCCGTCACGATGATGCTTCCATCCGCCAACCATCGGCGTATCCAATAGTAACTGTCATGATCACCACCGAGGAGACAGGCATATCCCCATGGAAAACCAGCCATATGCGGATCGTCAATATAGCATTGGACGGAAGCATTATAATCAAAAATCGCCACATAGAACTTGTGGTCATAAATATAGCCGCCGCTCAGGTTCAGTTTGCTTGCATACAGATTTTTTGTACGGCTGTAATACATGCGACCGACTTTCAACATCTCCACATCCCCGAAACGCTTCACCTCAGGTTTTTCCCTGTATGACCGCAGGTTGTAAAGATCTATATAATCAGACCTGCCGTTCGGTTTCTGCACGGTCAGGAAATTGTTTCTCATGAATTTCATGGACTGGCAATACCCTTCCTTCTTTATAATCTCACCACAGGCGTTTACCAGTCCGCAGTTCTTGTCCGAGAGCCTCACCGCTGCCATGTCATGCCGGATATCGAAGACTGTGACGAATACCGGGGCCGTAATCTTATTTCTTCCCCGGCATAGCCCCCATAACCCGCTGTTCCTGTCCTGCCATGCTCTAAGTTCCGGCCTCTTGCAGGGATTAGGAGTTTTTTGCAAAGCTATAGCGGAAAGCAGCCTGTCATGGGAAACGATTACTTCCATACCGAAGTCCTGACATAGATCTTCCGCGGTGACAGTTTCCGGACTTGTTCCGTTTCCATGCCGGATGGTCCGTATTCCCCTTCCAGCCATATCCCCACGGAACATCGCTTCCCAGTCCCATGCTATGGTGGGCAGACCGAACACACGGTAAAGCCCCACGTTGTCTATCAGCACACATGTTTCCTTACCGGTTGATTTTCTCAGTCCGCGCCCGGCCTGTTGCAGATATTTGGCCAGTGAGAGTGTCGGGCGTGCCATCTGCACGAACTCCACATCGGGGCAGTCAAATCCCTCGCTGAAAACGTCCACATTTACCAGTACCTTTATTCTGCCTGTCTTGAAATCCTCCACCATCCGTCCGCGTTCAGCAGCCGGTGTGTGACTGTCTATGGCTGCGGCGTCCAGTCCTTTTCCGCTGTAATATGCCGCGATGTTCCGCGCATGGTCGATACTGACGGCATAGACGATCCCCTTCTTCCCGTCCGCATACTCCAGAACGCTCCGATACAACTGATCGATGCTTGTGTGACGGTTCAGTACGTCATTCATCTCCCTTACCTGATAATCACCATCTGCACCGCGTTTCTCCAGCGAGTCTATCAACCGTTGCTCCCTGCTGTTTGCACGTATCGAGACATAATCAAATGACGACAGCCACCCTTCCCTTATAAACTCCGCCACACTCCATGAGCATACCAGCGAGTCGAAAAGGTCCGTGAACCCGGTGCGTCCCATCCGGCAGGGAGTAGCGGTAAGTCCGAGAAATTTTGCTTCCGGACACCAGTTCCACAGCATCCGGTAAGTCCTTGCCTGCGCATGATGCGCCTCGTCGATGATGACCAGTTCCGGTTTTTCCACCACATCATCGTAATGCCGTGTTAGCCATTGTATGGACATCACCCTGACGCACCCGTCAGTCAGACTTGTTCCATATTTTGCAACGGTCTTTTCTATCTGCTCCACAAGCTCCCTGCGGTGTGCGACGATCCAGACCGTCCTCTTTCCATCAGTGAGAAAACTGCTTACCACCGCCGCCAATACATGGGTCTTGCCGGTACCTGTAGGCATCTGCACCATCACGCTGCGGTGCGTCCGCCATTCCTCCGAGAGACGCTGTACAATATCTTCCTGATAGTCATGCAGACATACGGTTTTTGCCATATCGTTTTCGATTAAAGCTCCGGGAACAAGCGCTCTCGTTCCCGGAGCTCCCCCTGCACTTTTCACAAAGGACAAGGGTTCTGATCTAACATTAGTGCCGGCTATGTTCCATTTCCGGCCGGCAGACGGAAATAACAGGCTGCAAAAACAAAGTTTTTTAACTGCTAAATTACTAAGGACCCTCATCGAGAAGGATCGTTAAGAACAGCCCGTTTTACTAATAGGCATTCTTCTCGCCACGGAAGACATTCGCCACCGTCCTGTACATGATGTAAAGGTCCAGACCGAAGCTCCAGTGCTCCAAATACCAGATATCACCACGGATACGGCCCTCCATGTCTTTTAGTTCCTTCGTTTCCCCACGGAAACCCGTAACCTGGCTCCATCCCGTTATACCCGGTTTCACAAAATGCCGCACCATATATTTATTGATCAGCCTTGAATATTCCTGCGTATGGAGAAGCATGTGAGGACGAGGCCCCACGATACTCATATCCCCCAACAGCACATTGATAAACTGGGGCAGCTCATCTATATTCGTCTTACGCATTATATTGCCCCAGCGCGTCTTGCGGGGATCATGCTCCGTGGCCTGTATCCTGTCGGCATCTGCATTTACTTTCATACTGCGGAACTTGTAACAATAAAACTCCCTGCCGTTCAGCCCGTTCCGTTTCTGGCGGAAGAACAGCGGGCCGGGCATGGTCAATCCGGTCACTATCGCCACCACAATCAGAATAACCGGAAAAAGCGTACAAAGGAACACCGATGAGACTACTATGTCAAAGGTTCTTTTCAGCAGGCGGTTCCCCGGCCAACTTAAGGGATCGGGGCGAAGGCCCAGGTAAGGGACGTTCCCCATGATGTTGAACGACATACGGTGGTGGAGATAATTGCGCACATTGGGCACACTGAAGAAATGTACCAGATGGTTCTCGCAGTAATCAATCAGAGAAACGATGACCTCTCTGTCTTTTGAGGGCAGGCAGCAGAACAGGTAATGTACATAATCATGTTTCTCCAGATATTCCTGTACCTGCGCCGGCTGGCCCAAATACGGACATTCTACCGGAAAAGCAGGATTCGCCTGACCGTCAAAATAGCCCACGACCGAATAACCTGTATCTTCACTGCCCGACATCTCATGGTAGATTTCCAGGTTGTTGTCCGTACTTCCTACCAGTACTACAAAACGCGTATGTTTCTTGCTCATACGGTAAAGCCTGATGAGAAGACGAAGAGTGAAACGGAACGAAACAAGACACAGAAACAGGAGGAAAAGGTACTCCAGCATGAACAGGGAGGCTATATCCGCATAGTTTCCTACAGAAAGGACCAGACCGCCCAGGAGGACAAACAGGAACATATTCTCAAGCACACGTTTCCATATCTGAAGGGAATGCACTTTCCTCCGGTGAAGCACTACTCCTGAATGGATGGCGCAAAGGGCGTAACATAACATCAGTGTAAGCATGACTTGCAGAACGGTGGTTCCACCAACCTGCAGGCTATCCCACTGCATCTCATTGGACAGCTTGCTGAAAAGCAGGAATAGCAGACCGCAAAGAAAGGTCTCGGTGACAATCACAAAGGTCTCGATCAGGTGGTTGTAGGATGCTAATTTGTCTTTCATGGTAGGTTGTTATTATCAGATCACATTATAAAAGTGATCTCCTGTTATTTTTTCATACCATATCCATAGCCGTAACCATATTTGTGCCCATATCCATAGCCATACTTATGACCATACCCATAGCCACTCTTTCTTGAATTCAAATCAATGCTATTAATAACTGTAGCCAATTTATCGAATTTCTTCTGATCCCGCAGCACATTAATATACTGATACCCCAACTTCGGAGTTACATCTGCACGACACACATACACGCACATATCAGCCACACGACCGGCAATAGCAGTATCGGTCACAATAGCAATAGGAGCCGTATCAAGAATAATGTAATCGTAACGCTCTTTCAATTTCTCTATTGCATCCTCCAGTACCGTACGCGCCATCAACTCTGTAGGATTGGGAGGAATAGGACCACCCGGAAGAATATCAAGATTAGGACTTACATCCGAATGTTGTATCATATCAAAAAGATTGGTATGCTCGGGGTCAGCCAGATAATTGGTAATACCTTCCGTGCGATGGGACAGATTAAAAACCTTGTTCAGCCCAGGCTTGCGGATATCCAAACCCACAATAACAACTTTCTTACCCATATAGGCCAGACTGACTGCCGTATTGCCAGCAATAAAAGACTTACCTTCACCCGGCTGTGTGGATGTAAAAAGCACCACTTTCTGACTGGCACCAAGCATGAACAACATATTGGTACGCAGACCACGAAAAGCCTCCTCCATCATACCATTCTGATTCTCCTGAACCACAATGGCACCTTTCTCCGGCTTCTTACTTAAAGGAAGCTCACCCAAAATAGGAACATCCGTCATCTTCTCCACATCCTCGGCATTCTCTATCTTATATTTTAATAAATCCTTCAAATAAATAAGACCTACAGGAATACCCATACCCAATACAAAGGCAGCCAGCAGAACTATCTTCTTCTTAGGAGAAACCGGCTTTTTACTAGGAAGAGCAGCTTTGATGATACGTCCGTTATTAGCAGTGGATGCCAGGGTTATTGCGTTTTCTTCACGCTTCTGAAGCAACATAATGTAAAGGGTCGCCTTGATTTCCTGCTGGCGGGAGATAGTAAGAAATTCTTTCTCCTGCTGCGGCGCACTGCTGATCCTGCCTTCAAACTTCCGTGCCTGACGTTCAAGGTTGGACTGCGCTATCTGCAACCCTCTCAGTACACTGTTCACGGTAGTCTGCACATTGTGCCGCATGGACTCGATGCCCGTATTGATATTGATTACCGCAGGATTGTTTTCGGAAGAGATACGGAGCAAACGCTTGCGTTCGATCAGCATCGTGTTATATTGGTTGATGATAGAACCCAAATTCTGGTCCTGCAACCCTACATTGGCGGGAATCACCTCGTTTGCATTCTTCGGATTGTTCACATAGTTACGCAAGGACTCCACCAGTCTCAACTGGGTGGCATTCTCGGTCAGCTGCTGTTCATATTTCGAACTCTCTTCCAAAGCCAGACGGGCATCGCTGATCAAATCGGTCAATCCGGAGCGTTGCTTGAAATCGGCAAGTTCCGTTTCAGCAGTACCTAACTCCCGATTGATAATGCCAATACGCTCGTCTATAAACTCTGCGGATTTTTGAGCCACTTCATTCTTCTCGTCATTCGCGTCCAGATTATAAAAGTCAACCAAACAATTGATGAAATCGATACCGCGCTGCTTTACCGTATTCTGCAAGCTGATGGCAGCAATTGTGGTAGTCTTCGAAGTGGGTTCCACAGACAAATTCTCTACATAACTTTCCGTCACATCTGTAGGAGAATTAACGTATGCCACCAGATTCATATCTTCTTCCAAAGGTGGGACCGAGTCGTTCTTTGTAAAACTGAAAACTCCTACTGGAGTGGGGAAAACAGCCGGAATACTGTCAAAACTTACCTCAGTCTCCTGCTTCTCCTCGTCAAACATATATTCCACTTTTACATCCAATTTTCCATTCATGGTGTATTTTAGATGAAGCTTGGCTCCTTCTTCCAGATTGTCTGCCTCTTCAGGAGTCATATAAACTTTTACCGGAGTGGACTTATATAAAGGAGTGTTATAGCCGAACATACGTTCCTCGGCCACTGAAATATACAAATTCAAATGATTCACCACCTTTTTAATCAAGGTTCTTGACTTCAGGATTTCCACCTCATTGTCAAAATTGTTAGTCATGGAGAACATACCCAGATCCTGAAGGGCTCCCATAGGATTATTACTGCTTCCACCTTTCTTGTCACCTTCTTTGATGAGTACGGCCGCATCAACATTATAGACAGGAGCTTGATAACGGAGATAGATGAAAGCAGATATAATACAAACCAGCACACTGGCTACAAACCACGGCCAATAGGCAAAGTATTTAAAAAACAAGGCATAAAGATCAACGTTCTCCTCACGTTGCTCGGTACCCGAAGGGGTGTTCTTCTGTTCGTCAGTCATATCAACAGTTTGTAATCAACAATTATATTTATGAGTTTTATTTCAAGATGGTTGCCAGAAGGCTTGCAAGAGATACCAAAATGGATGTAGCACTGATCCATATGCTGGTGCTGCTGCCAATGTCCGAGTTCTTGGCTTTTGTCTTATTGGGCGTTACATAGATGATATCGTTCTGGCGCAGGTAGTAATAGGGAGATACAACCAGCTCTGCATTATTAAGATTCAAATTGATAATCTCACGCTTGCCTTTTGCATCTTCACGAATCAGTTTCACATTGTCACGGACGCCATAAACAGTCATATCTCCCGCCATGGCAAGGGCTTCAAGGATATTTACCTTTTCATTTCCTACGGTAAAAGTACCCGGACGGTTCACCTCTCCCAATACCGAAATTTTGTAATTTGCCATACGGACTGTAACGATAGGACTCTCTTTCAGATAGGGCTGCAATTGCTCACGGATCAAATCTTCCGCCTCGTTTTTCGTAAGGCCGCCTACCTTCAGACGACCGATAACGGGGAAATCTATCTCACCCTTGTTATTTACCAGGTATTGCTGGAGAGTGGGTTGTGTGGTAGTATTAATATTGGTCAGGGCTGCATTCAGAGGAGTCTGTACCGTCAGGTTAAAAGGAGCGGCAGCCTGAGGATCACTCGTGTTCACAGTTATACTCAGCAAATCTTTCGGCATAATCTTTGCATCATAAAGGGGAAGATCTTCCCTGTAACTGTTCACTACCTCGGGATTCTGCATGTAAGGTACATTTTTATAGGAGGTGCAGCCTGCCAACAAGGCGGATGCCACAACAAACAATAATAGTTTCTTTAAAGTCTTCATATCAGTTTTTTCATTTATTATTCAATCATCTGCCAAACAGGCGCGAAAAAAGACCTCTGCCGTGATTCTCCGAAACAGGAGATTCACCGGCATTACGTATCAAATCCGAAAAAGTGGTTCCGTCATGAATCATTCCATAAATAGTACCCCAATCGGGAAGGCCTCCCAAGTTGCGGTCATCTATAAAAAGATCGGCTTTGAGTTTGCGTGAGTAATGATTGTTACGCCCTTTCTCCTCCTCCGGATAGTCGCGGTTCACGGCATAAAATTCAAGACCGCGATCACGGCAAAAGGCAAGAGCTTCGTCAAGCAGACGCCCTTCACGCACTGTCCATAGAATCAACCTGTGATGTTCGTCACGCAATTTTTTCAATGTCTCAATGGCAAACGGCAACTCCCTGCCGATTGCCGGATACTTGTGCTCAACAATAGTACCGTCAAAGTCTACTGCTATGGTCATTGTATGTATTATTTCTTGTAAATTATATAAATTATAATTGCTCAAATTACTCTGTCTTATTTAAATTTAGGAAGATATGTCATTGATGTTAATTTTAGTAAGATTATGCGTCAACAATCATGGAGATAACAAGTGAGCGTCATATTCCTTGTTGCCGGACATCAGCTGCTTCATTGTAGTTGAGACATATTCCTCCACGTTAAGTCCTACATTTTGCAAGTTTCAAAGAGTGCCCAAAAAGTCAATGCCGTTTCCACACTTTTCTGTTAGTATTAAATTACTGTATAATATATTATATTAAATAAGTAAATATTTCACAAAAAACATTATCAAATCCAATTGGTTTTAACTATCAACATACGGCTGCCTGAATAGAATCGACCGTTTCAAATAAAGAAGGAGCGGAAAAATTGGAAATGAAAGCCACAGGCAGTTCTGTCAGATAAGTTGTATATACTCGGGATCAACCTCCACTCCTACGGCAAGAAATCCTTCCAGTTCGACGAGCAGGCGTTTGACCTTGGAGCCCCGTGTCGTGAGCAGCCTTCCCTCGTATCCGCTGAGCGGTCCGCCCTCAATGCGGATCTTACGCCCGTACATGGTTGGGGTAATTTCTTCCGGCAGGTAATACCTGGGGGATTCAGTGGCATCCACGGCACGGATGAAACGTTCCATGTCCCTATCAGCTACCGTCATTGGCTCGCGCCACGTGCCACGCAGCCAGCGATATTGGAGGGTAGGTGTCTTTTCCACGACGGCGTCAAGGTTGTTTTGTGTCTCATGCACGAAGAGCAAGTCCTGTATGAAGGGCACTTCCTCACGGATACGTATTCCCTTGCGGGTGACCAAGTGCCATTTCATAGGAACGAAAACCTCCATCTTCATTCCTTCCAACAGCTTATAAGCGGGTACTTTGGCGTTTACCCTTTTCAAGTCGCGCATTACGTACCACCTCATTCCTTTTTCGCTCCTTGTAAATGCCGCCATTTCGCTTCAATACATATTTATCAATCCTGCAAGATTGTGAATATTTCTATCAATCAGGCAGTTATAAATACAGTTCGTAAAAGTTCGGGATTTCTCCCTGTTCTTGTTCCATTGCTTCATTCCCGATCAGAAATCTGCGTCTGTTTGCCATTATATCTGGCGGATTTTCAGGTGCGTTTGCACCTGCTTCTGTTGCACTTCTCTTCGTAAGAGATGAATAACCGGATGCAAAATTACGAAAAATATTGAGAATAACCACAAAATGAGTAAAAAAATAACAATGGGACACGAGCCGATCCTTAAAACCGCAAAACGGATTGTTGAGCGAACTGCTTTTTAAAAGAAGGCAAAGTATTTATTATCAGACTGTTTTATTCATATATGTCGCATTGTTCATCTCTTACGAAGAGATCATAATTTTTGCTTAAGGGAGGTTCTATAAATTCAATTTGTCATTAGCGAATAGTCAGAACCTCATTAAGGCTACCGCTAATGTGATTTTGCTTTCACAAATTTAATAAATCTTTCTCTAATTTTTGTGCAAATTCCAATGTTTTTTTTTGGGGGGGGGTAACCCGTTGAGTATCAATGGCATAAAGTTTTGATACTTACGCGGTTATCCACTCCTTATGATATCTATAAATTTGTGTTAAGCGTGCTATGTTGTAGGTAAGGTTTGTCATCGCGACATTCGCCTTTGCCCTTACAATGCCAATTCCGCGAAACACAAGACCGCCCATCGAACGCTCAATAAAACCAAACACGTGCTCCACACGACAACGAATCTTTGACTTAGAGCAGTTGTTTTGTTTTTGCTCCTCATTTAATGGGCGTCCTCTAAAACCTTTCTCACAGATAACGGGTGTAACCGACTTGCTTACAAAGCCTTCCTCCGTGCCCACATAACCAGCATCAAGCCAAAATATTTCGCCTACCGCATCGTTGTCATCAACCAATTCCGCACCTCGTTTTGAGTCGTGAACAGATGCCGATGTTGTGTCATAACCCATTATCAGTTTTGTTTTACGGCATACTTTTGCGTGGTTCTTATAGCCGTAGAATGTATCTCCGCCCTTCTTTGTCCAACGAGCATCAATATCTTTGTGACACTTCTTGTGAGGATTGTCGTTCCATAAACTATCTCCTTCACCTTTTTTAATTGTCTGGTTTTCATCTCTTGTATTTCGTTGGCGAGGCGATACAACGAAACTTGCATCTATTATCTTTCCTTCATTGACAATCAGACCAAGGCTTTGTAGGTGTGCATAGAATTGCTTGAATAACTCATCATATGCTCCGCATCGTGTCAGTTCTTCTCTATACTTCCATATGGTACGAGCATCGGGAACATCATCGACAGTACAAATACCGATGAAATCACGAAAGCTTGTGCGGTCTTTTATCTGATACTCAGCCTGCTCATCGCTCAATCCGTATAATCGCTGCACAAACATCACCTTGAACATCAATACAGGGTCAATGGGGCGACGACCAGCATTGCTCTTGCGTTCTGCGATTTGCAGCTTGCTTTCAAGAATGGGGCGAAATATCTCAAAGTCAATCATCTTAGAGATAAACTCCAGGGGATTACCTTGCTTGGATAATGCTTCGAGTGTTTGGGCATTCTCAAATAGACTACTACCTGTTTGATTGCGACGATAATTCGGACTTTTCTTCATAATCTCTTCTATTTTGTACAAATATACAAAATAATTCGCTGATTAACAAATGGTTAATTTATAGAACCTCCCTTAACATTTTATCATCCCTGAACATTCTTACATCCAAGATTATTCCTTGAACAAGTATTCCTTATTCAGGAATTTTTTTTTCACTTCTCTCGAAAAGAAAGCGTCTGTCCGCTCGATATGTTTGTTATTCCCTGCATAAGGAATTTAAAATTAATCTGTTTGCCTTATCAATGGTGGCAGTGTCCAATGTGGTCAGATAGATCCTAGTTGTGTTTTCCGAATCATGTCCCATACTTTCGCTGATTACGGAAATCGGAATATTCTTACTCCGGGCCGCACTGGCCCAGGAATGGCGCGCGACGTAATGGGTCAGGGGGACAGACAAGCCCAGTTCTTTTCCGATAGCTTTCAAATATCTGTTGATACGATGGGATGCGTTGATATATTGCTTTCTCTCGTCCATGCCCGGTCTGGCGATAATGGGAAGAAGGTACGGGGAGCCGGGAATATTGTAACGGTCCACGATCTCCTGCATGCACGGCTCCCATTTTACAAAAAGTTGTTGACCGGTTTTTTTCCGCCGGTATGAGAGGATGCCGTTGTTGAGATCCTTCTTTTTCAGGAACACCATATCGATCATGGACATCCCCCTTGTGTAAAAACTGAGAAGCAGCATGTCCCTTGCAAACCTCTTGGCCGGATGAAGTGACAGGTCCAATGTCATGAGCTGTTTTATCGCACGCAGGGGAACGGCCCGCTTCGTCGTTCTCTCGACTCCCGTATAGACATGTCTGAAGGGGAAACGCTGGATAACGAGTTCTTTCTCCACGGCACGGTTATATACCGCCCGCAGGTTGCGCATGTAAAAAGAGATGGTGTTCATGGAAACCCCGCCTGATTTCAGCCACGCCTCGTATGCGATCATCAGGTCGGAATCCATATCACAGGGCGGTATGTCCCTTCCCTCCATGAAACGCATGAAACTGTTAAGGGTAGAGGTGTAGGTCTCGCTTGTCCGTATCTTGCCCAGGCGTTTCAGACCGTTGGTGACCTCCCGCATAAATACGGAAAAAGACAGCCCGCAATGTCCATCGTAAAAGGCAGAGGTTACATCATCGGCGGTGAAAGTACCTCCCTTCCGTTCCAGAGCTGTGATGACATTCTCCAGACGGTCGGTATCTTCCGCTATTTTTTTATCCAATAGCAATAGATATTGTCGTCTGTCCTCATCGGATGACGCGATGACAATCCGGGAATGCCGCTTGCTCCATTCGGCAGGAAACAGCTTGCAAGAGGTGTTGATCTGCCTTGCCACACGTCCGTGAATCACTTGATAATAAACCGTACCCTCTCTGCCGTCCACAGAAGAAGGTCTGAATTTAATTTTTACTGTAGCCATAAACTCTCTGATTTAAAATTATACAGAATGCAAAATTATCAAAAGGTGGTAGCCCGTCTTTTGCTGGCGAGCCATGCGGTTATGTACCATCCGGTAAAATACCGTTCCTTGTCAGCCATCGGCTGCCGACGATCGGAATTTGACTTTCACCCTTGCCATATCATCTCCGCCTTTTTGAATTTCTGCCCCTGATCGAGTCGGCCTTGTTTCCCAGCTCCCTTGCCGCACGCTCCTTTAACCGTGCCTGCTCGATAAGGGCGGCCCGCTCGTGTACCGCTTCCTCGTAGGCTTCCACATCCTTGCGCATTTGGTTTATCTTGCCGTTGTCACGGTTGAATCCGAAAATATTTTCCAGTTCGGAGATATTTTCAGGCGATGCTTCGCCCTTCATCCTGATGTAGCGGTATTTCAGGTCGTTGTCGGCACGGTCGTAGTCCGGCTGTCTGGCCGCATGGAGGGCGACTGCCAGGACTGTGACCATCGCGAACATCCCGGTGAAAGTCCAAAGTATACCTTTGGACTCGATGCTGACAGTATGGCGGTGCTCGTTGCGGATCTTTGCATTGTCACCGGCTGTCTTCAGCAGGGCCTTGATCTCCTCCGAGGTCTGCTCCCCGGTTTTTCTTATCCCGGCCAGGATTTCAGCGGTCCTGTCCGGCAACGGGTTCCTGCCGGACACGTCCTGCATGCTTTTGCTGACGGCGAGGAGCGTTCCGGCATATTGGCTGAACGATTTCCGGATTCCGTTCAAATCCCGTTCAAGCCCGTTCCTGATTTCCCGTAACATGGCAATTCCGGTCTCATCGCCCGTTACCGCGTTATTTTTATCTACCGGGGCGGATGATAATATCTCCACTTTCTTCTCGATCCTTTCAAGACATCCGTAGATGCCTTCCAGATAGTTTTCCTCTTTCATCTTTCAAAGTTTTTTCGTTATACATACTAGTTTACAACCCCCTTCCTTTCCTGCGCTTCTTCTTTCTTCGCAGGCGTTCCGCTTCTTTCTCGTCCTCCGTCGGTGCCACCGACGGCATGAACACGCCACCCGTACCGGTGACTTCGACCAGGTTATCAATAACAGAACCATGACTTTGTTCATGGTACAGTTGCTTTCGGGAAACGTCATTTTCCAGGGACGTGACATGGTTATGCTCCAATGCCGCATCCAGCCTTGACCAGCTGAAACTGCGGTCAATCTCACTTCCCTTGAATGACAGACCGTCCTTTATAAAGCGGATGCCCTGCACGTCATTAGTGTTTCCCTTGTACTTGAATTCCATTTCCACGCCCATTTTTAAGAGCCTATTTTGAAATTCTTTCCATGTATCTGCACTCCTCAAAGCTTCCTTGACCGCACGGTATATCTCGTATTTCACCCTCTCGGAAGCGTGCAGCTTTTCCGTTTTAACGGACTGTTTGCCTTCGGAATAGGTGAGTGAATACTTGTCCTTGAGCATTTTCGTCACCCTCTCGTTACGCCTGAAATCGTTGCTGTCGGAAATCACCTTCCCGTCGAAGTCCACCCGGTTGAAGACGACGTGGCAGTGCGGGTTGTCCGTCCCGTGATGCCTCACCACGATGAACTGCGTGTTCCGTATCCCCATCAGTTCCAGGTATTCCTCCGCCAGACTTGCCATAAAGGCGTCGGTCAGCCTCGGCGTGTCCTCCGGCTTGAAGCTGAGCGCGATGTGCCCCACCGGTTTCGTCACGTCCGGATTCAGCAGGCATTGCCACCGGAAACTTCGCGCCATCTCTTCTGCCGTTCCCAGCAGCACACCTTCCGAGGCGATGATTTTCGCGTCGTCCTTCTGCGTCACGTAGCGTATGCAGCCGCCGAACGAGCGGCCTTTCCTGATCTTCCCTATCATGAGGCTATCCTTCCTTAGGTCTGTAATCATCCATGATCCGCTTCAGCTTTTCCAGCAGCCCGTCTATCAGCAGCCTTGTCCTGTAAAAGCCTGTCTGGTGCGAGAGCTTTGTCAGTTGGTTCAGGTTGTTAGCCATTCCCGCCAGGCTGCGCAACAGTGCGTTCTCCTCCGGTGTATGCCTTGCCGTCACGGTGGCCGCCAGTGCTGCCTCCCTGATATAGACCGCCAGACTCCGGCCGGACTTCCCTGCCCTGAACCTGAGAGCCTCGTAGCTGACGGGGGAGAACTTCACCGTCACGCCTCTGGTCAATTTACGCGTCCTGCCCAGTGCCGGACGGCCGCGTTTTTTCTTCATCCCATTCACATCCTTTGTCATATGTTTTTTCTTTTTCGTCCGTACTTCTTTCATTCCAGAATCTGCGACCGGCGGGAGCGGATTTGCCCTCCCAGCAACCGCCGGGCGCGGGGAGCAAGGGTTTTCGGGAATCCGGAAACATAACCTTGCTCCCCCCACAGAAAAATCCCCCCGCATTTTCCACATTGAAGCGGGTACACAGGGGACGGTGCATACATCGGGTACACTCCACGCCCGGTTACAGGCTGTCAGATTTTTCTCCACTGCTCGATGTCCCCACGGTAGGCGGCAAGATGCTCCCTGGCAAGGTTCTCCAGCAGTCCGGAAACGCTCATGCCACGCCCGCCGAGCCTGCGGACGACGGCGTCCAGTTCGTCCCTCACATCCTCACTGACGAACACCGTCTTGCGGTTCCTGATCTTCGGGACGGTGAGGTATGTTTCCCGGTACTCCTCCAGCGAGGCCCTGCGCTGCCTGCCGCTCGTCCTTCTTCTCACGGGGTCTTCCGGTTCCGGCGGGGTGTCCTTTCTTCCCGCCTCCCCGGACACCTCCTCCGCATCAGTCCCGGATGGAATCACCGGTTCCGCATCCGTACCGGTGGATTTCCCCGGACCGGGTTCCATCATGAGTCTTTCCCACCACTCGTCGTGGCCGGGGCTAGGACTACGACCGTTCTTTCTGTCTGCGGTTTCGGATGCCGCCGTTTTCTTTCCTCTTGGTTTTTCAGTCGGTTCACTTTTCATTGTACATGGATTTTAGATGGTTGATACTGTGGGCACGGTCTACCCGTTTGCCCGGTTGTCGGAAGCAAATAAAACGATAATAACAGACGGTGTGAAACGGACGGGTCCGATTGGCGGGGTTTGCCGCGTTATTCATATTGTTGGATCAGTCTGACGGTGATGACTTCACAAATATACGCACCGGAAATTTTCCACTCTTCGGGAACGGATCTGAACGTCTGTTTACTAAAAGCGAATGAATGTCAAAATCAGATTTCCATGACATCTGATGACATATAATGACATCTGATGAAGGGCCGGAACCATATCCGGGAACAATCATTTACTTTGCGGATGAAACAAGTACGCATATGGTGTCAAAGGTAGTCATCCTGTCTTGAAATTCAGGATGTTCCGCCGGAATTCACTAAATTGCGGCACGGAATCCGGATTCGAAAAGAGAATGAAACAGATGTCAAACCTGAAATTACATTGATTATGGAAATAGTGAACATTGAAGCAAGGACCTTCGAGGCGATGCTCTCGGCCTTCCGGACGTTCGCGGACCGGCTGGACACCCTTTGCCGGCTGTACGGTGACATGGAAGAGAAGAAATGGCTGGACAACCAGGAGGTGTGCCTGCTGCTGAAGGTCAGCCCGAGAACCCTGCAGACCCTGCGTGACAACGGTACGCTGGCATATACACAGATCTGCCACAAGACTTATTACAAGCCCGGGGATGTGGAAAGTATCGTCCGGATAGTGGAGGAGCGCCGCAAGCGGGCTGAAAGCATGGGAAAATCAATTTGAGAAGCCATGGGAAACGAAAGGATGATACTTTCTCCCGACAGTCTGGCAGGCGGCTGGGAAAGTCTGGACGGCAGTCCCGATTTCTACATCTTCAGGGATTCCAGCGGGGACTACCGCCTGCTGGCCTACAGCCTTGACGCGGAGTACGGGCGTGGAAGCTTCTCGCTCTACAGGATAGACGGGGACGGGGAAGGATGCCATATCCGTATCGGTACGAAAGAGTGCCGGTTCATGTCGGAGGGATGCCCCCACACCCTCCATGTCATGGGGTGGGGCCGATATATGAGAAACTGAAAAAGTAAATGTCAAACCAACAAACAGATGAGATTTATGATGAATACCGATAACCGTCTGCTCACCCGTGAGAGCAGCGAGCATATAAGAGAGTTCTTCTCCACCGTCGAACGTCTCTCCGTTTCCGTGGAGCGTCTCTTTGCCGGCAGGTCACCGGCGATGGCGGGCGAGAACTTCTATACGGACCGCGAACTGGCTGAAAAGCTGAAAGTGAGCCGCCGCAGCCTGCAACAGTACCGTGACAGCGGCCTGCTTGCCTTCACCCGGCTGGGCGGCAAGATACTGTACCGTTCTTCCGATATCGAGAAGCTGCTTGACAGTTGCTACAGGGAGGCGAGAACCAGGCCGGAGGAACTTTAGAAATGTTCCGTACGGGATCGTGAATGAAGGGGCGGTCGGTTGTCATACCGATCGCCCCTTCGTTTTCTTTCCATCGGATGAACGACTTTAATTTGCTCATAAAGTATTTATACACAGAGTATTTCTCTTTATGAATTATGATCCGATGACAACATTGGCATAACATGGCGGGACATGGAAACATTTTTCCGGTATGGCAATAAGATACGGGGATTCCATTATAAAAAAAGACCCTTATTTTATTATGTCATTATGTTATTCTGAAATTGGGGCGGGTCGTTCGTGTACCGGTGGGACGATCCATTCCCGTAATGGCGGCACATTCCGTACCGGTATCATTATCCTCCGGCAATGCCGTTTCCCGGTCTTTTCGGAGTGACCTTATGCCGGCCGGTGACAACCGCATGTCCGTGTGTAAACATGACGGCACATAAAAACAGGCACATCCGACGGGCTTTTGTCCCGTCGGATGCGCCTGTCTCCGTCATGTCATATACAGCCGGACTCCTCCGGCCCATGTCTCTATCTGAGTATCGGATTCGAGAGCAGTATCTTGTAATAGGCCACTCCGCCAATCTCTACCGGCATCCTCGCCATCATGAACTGCACGCTCTTCCTCTCCACCTTCGCCTGCCGCATGAGCCTCTGCACGATAAACCCCGCCGAGAACCTTGCGCATCTTTTGTCCTTCCAGACGATGAACCCCTCGCTGTCGTCGGCCCGGCAGATGTACCAGTCATCCGTCTCGTCGTCGTGGGCGAAGTTCACCCGTCCGCCGCCGAGGATTCCCAATTCGATTGACATCGTCTTTGACAGATAGACGGTTCCCCTGCTGTCAAGGTTGATGGTCCGCTTTCCCTTGTATGTGACTTCCTGCGGACGGGAGTTTTCCCTGTTGTATACTATCAGTGCCATAATTGTCCTTCTTTTATCGGTTGAACTGTTTTCGTTTTTCAATACATGAAGCTTTCCACCGCCAGCATCTGACTTCTCCATGCGAAACCGCTGTGGGTACGTACCGCGTCCACTATCCTGCATACTTTCTGCGATATGGCCGATGCCGAGATACCCATGCATTCCGCCAGCGCCTTGAACGAGAACTGCGCCTCATAGAACCTGAGCATGAACATCCGGTATTCCTCGTAGGAGAACTTCTGCCTTACGAAACGCAGTATGTCCTTAACCAGCCTCTCGCACCCGTTCAGGTCGTCCTCGGAAAGGAATTTTGCCTCCTCGCCACATCGGAGAAAGAAATCATCTTCAGGGTGTGCATACCGGTTCTCCCTTTTAATCTTTACCAGGGCCGCCTTTTTGTAGCATCCGATGAAATACGCGTCATAGTCCGTTATGTCCTTTCCGGGAACCAGCACCTGCCTTCTTACGAAAAGGTAGGTGTCATGGAAATTGTCCTCGTCCAGCATTCCGTACCGGCGTAACGTTCCTCTCAACCTGTCATAGGATTTTGTGAACCACTCGTTGAACAGTTTTTCCTTTTCTGCGCTCTTGTCTGCCATAGCCTTATATTTTTTTGAGTTATACATGGCCTACACGGGTAGGCATTCTTATTTCTTGTGCTTCCTCCTGTTTGTTTTTCGGCGGTCTCCGGCAAGGCTTGCCGTGAAAAAATACGCTCACGCGAAGCGTGAGGAAGATTTTTTCACGAGCAACCAGCCCGCAGGGCCGCCTTGCGGGACCGGCCTGAAAAACAACTATTTTTGCCGCAAGAAATGAGGATGACGGATTCCTCCTGTCTATTGCCTGTCCGGTGAGAATCTAAAATACCATGCGGTTTTTCTGTCTTCGGCATGTTTGGAGAAATATTCAAGGATATGGAATGAGAACGGCAATATGTGATATTGCGGAAGGAACGGATATGGGATTGGAAACAGGAAGCGTACCCGGGCTTTCATGCGGTTTATACGGCAGTGTTGATTTTGGGGAGGATTACAGGGAAGTGACAGGAAGGTTAGCCGTTCCGGAGAAATTGTATGTGTACGTTGTTCCTTTCGAAATACGGAGTCCTTTAAAATCATGGAAGACCTCATTCGGGAATGTGTTCCGGACAATACCCCGCCACGGAACGGTTATGACACTTGATATCAGGCCGTAAGCCGTTCCGTAGCTTCAGTATCCCATATCCCATGCATGAATGTGGATCAGGCGGCATTTCACCTCCTTGCCCCGTTTACGGACATGCCGATGCGTTGCCTGCCGGAATTCTCATTCAAGCAGTTTTCGTCCGCCATCATCTTCCAGCACACGCATCTGCTGGATGGCTATCCGGTTCAGTCTCACGAGCCGTTCGCCCTGCGGTATGCCCTGGTCTATGAATACGGCGTTCAGGTTTTCCATATTGGAGAGGCAGATCAGTTCATTGATGGAGGCATAGTCACGGATATTGCCCTTCAGACCGGGATTCTGCTCACGCCACATCCTGGCGGTCATCCCGAACATGGCCACGTTGAGCACGTCCGCCTCTTCCGCATAGATGACGCCGGCCTGTGCGGGGGTGACTTCCACCGGTATCAGGTTCTGCCTGATGGCATCGGTATGTATGCGGTAGTTGATCTTTGACAGTTCCCGTTTCGCACTCCAGCCGAGCTGGGCCTGCTCCTCCTCTTTCAACCGCTGGAACTCTTTCAGCAGGTACAGCTTGAATTGAGGGGATACCCACGTGGCGAACTCGAACGCGATATCCTTGTGTGCGTAAGTCCCTCCATAGCGTCCGGCCTTGGCGATGATACCTTTGGAGTTGGTCTTTTCCACCCATTGTTTGACGGAAAGGATGAAACGGTTCAACCCGGCCTCGTTTTTAATTCCCTCGAATTCGGGGGAATTAAAATCCGGATTGTACATCTCCTCCCATATGCCCAGAAACTCGACGGTATTCTTGTTACGCAACCACTTTTCAATAAGGGCGGGACCGTTTTCCATATTGCGGACCATGTCGGTCAGGGAGATATAATCCTTGTCATTGTACGTGATGACTGTCACTTCTGTATTTTGGACTTTAATTTTAGCCATGTTCTTTTAACGGTTATTCGGTTATTATTGGTTCGATGTACAAATGTACGGTGTATTTTTCGGAATGTTCCTCCATATCCGGAAAAGTTTGTGTCACGCCGCCTGTTGCGACAAGCCGTTTCTACCAAGGAAAGGGCAGGCAATACCGGCTGACGTGGATACAGGCGGAACAACCTGCATATGCAATGCAGAGGGAGCAGGAGAGCCTTCACCACAGCCGGAGAGGAAAGCGGTCTCATGCCGGGGTACGGCATGAAAAGGGGCTCCCGGACAGTTCTTTTCCTTGTCGCACATGCACTACGTCGGTCGCAGTTTTCGCCTTCTGAATCCCTCTTACGTCCGTCCCTGCGCTTTCGGAGCGTTTTTCCGGTAGAAAATTTCACCATGCGGAAATTTTCTACCGGAAACCGGAGGGAAAACGCGGAGTCCCGCAGGGACGGACGAACTTTGATGAGGAAGGGGAAAATCGTCCGTTTCGTAAATACCATTTCCTCAGATGGCATCGCATATCTCCTTCTCCATCTTTTCCAGCTTATGGGACAGGATTTCCATGTCGCTGCTGATCTTCTGGTTGGTTATCCGGGCATATATCTGGGTGGTTTTCAAATCCGTATGCCCCAAAAGACGGCTTACGGTCTCGATGGGCACACCGTGCGAGAGCAGCACGGTGGTGGCGTTCGTATGCCGGGCCACATGATAGGTCAGCCGTATCTTGAAACCGCACTGCCTGCCAAGTTCCTTCAATATGGTGTTGCATCTGCCGTTGCTCGGTACCGGAAATACATGGTCGTCCTTGGACAGCCCCTTGTACTTCTCTATGATGCGCCTGGGAACGTCCAGCAGGCGGATGTTGGACTCGGTGTTCGTCTTGCGCCGGCGGGTGATGATCCAGAGGTTGCCGTCGAAGAAGGTCTGGAGCCGGTCGGTCGTCAGCGCCTTCACGTCCGCGTATGCCAGTCCGGTGAACACAGAGAAGATGAAGAGGTCACGTACCAGTTCGCAGGTCCCGCTTTTCACCGGGGCCTCCATCAGCGTCTGTATCTCACGCTCCGTCAGGTAGCCCCGGTCAACGCTCTCGGGGGAGTTGATGTACCCGGCGAAGGGGTTGAAGGGAAGCGCACCGCTGTTGCGGGCGATGGAGATGACGTGCTTGAGCCCGATCATGTAACCCCATACGGTATTGGTGCGGCATTTCTTCTCCGTACGCAGGAAATACTCGAAGTTGTTGATGAACGTCAGGTTGAGTTCCTTCAGGGGGATGTCGTCACGGCGGTACACTTTCGGGACGAACTCGCACAGATGCCTGTATATGGTACGGTAGCGGTTGTATGTTCCCTGCACGCGGCTGTGTCCCACTTTCTTGATGAACTCCTCATTGTGCTGCTCGAAGAGCTTCAGCAGCGTCTCGCGTTTTACGCCCAGCCCGAGGCAGGCGTCCCTCAGCCTGGCGGCGGTGACATAGCCGTCGGACTGCATCAGTTCCTGGTAACGGCGGTTCACGTCCACACGTATCCGGTCAACCGCCGCATTGATTTTCTGCGCCTCGGCGCTCTTGCCCGTGGCACGTGCCGTTTTCACGTCCCAAAGTTTCGGGGGCACGTCCAGCTTGCAGCTGAACTGCTTGATTTCGCCGTCCACCGTAAGACGGCACATCAGGGGGAGATAGCCGTTGGCTCTCTCGCTGCCCTTCTTCACGTAGAAGAGGATTTTGAAGGTCGATCTGCTCATACTCGTTTTCATACTTTTTTGATCGTTACAAAGTTAATATCAAGCGAGTTGTCCTCAGGTATGAAAAACTGTGCAAATTACTGAAATAGAATCTGTTGTGCCGTTTCTTGTTCCTGTTATATCAGTAACGATATGGGAACTGAAGTCTTTCGCAGCTTTTAGCGGACCTCCTTTTTCAGCTTATGCAGTATTATGAGTTAAACACCTAACTGCTTAATAGACTGCATTTTTGCTGTATTATCATCAACCTTGCTTTTTCTTGCTGCGTTTACTTTAAATTCTTAACTTTGTTCCCCTTGAAAAATGATTGTTACAAGATAATTTAACAGCTAAAATGCAACAATATAAAAGACCGGAAGCTATAAAACGTATGAATGAGTTGGCGGGTAGCCGGAAGCCTTTCCTTTTTATTATAGATTATAAACAGCAGTGTTCTTTGATAGAGGAAATAAGCCGGATTGATTCTACCCGTTGCCGTTATAACTTTAATGGAGTGAAAAATGTGGATACTGTAACAGAAAGTTACAGTGGGCGGATAGGCTGGAACTTTGTTCCAATGTCTTTGGCAGACTACCGGCAGGCTTTTGAAATCGTAAAACGGAATATTCTGGCAGGTAACAGCTATCTCGCTAATTTGACTTGCAAAGTTCCTGTCAGTACTAATCTTACTTTGGAGGATGTGTTCCGGTACTCCAAAGCGCTTTATAGACTTTGGTTGAAAGATAAATTGGTCTGTTTCTCACCCGAAATTTTTGTTCGTATAGAAGATGGCGAGATAAAATCTTTCCCCATGAAAGGAACGATTGACGCTACCTTACCTGATGCGGAAAAACTGTTGATGGATGATCCTAAAGAAACTGCCGAACATGCTACCATTGTAGATCTGATTCGTAATGATTTGAGTATGGTGGCGGAACAGGTGAGAGTTGTCCGGTATCGTTATTGTGACCGGCTTGAAACCAATAAGGGGCCTATCTTTCAGACAAGCTCCGAAATATGTGGTGTCTTGCCCGATGATTACCCGTCGCATATAGGAGATATTATATTTCGTTTGTTACCGGCCGGTTCCATAACTGGAGCGCCCAAATCCAAGACGATAGATATTATTGAAGAAGCGGAGAGTTATGAGCGTGGATTTTATACGGGTATAATGGGCTATTGTGACGGCAGGACTTTAGACAGTGCGGTGATGATCCGTTTTTTAGAACAGGAAGGAGAGAATCTTTATTATAAGGCGGGGGGAGGAATCACTTCAAAGAGTGATTTACAAAGTGAATATAATGAAATGATACAGAAGATTTATGTACCCATTTATTGAAACTATACGGATAGAACAAGGAAAAGCGTGTAATTTGTCTTATCATAATGAAAGACTGAACAATACCCTTCATCATTTCTGGCCAGACTGTGCCGGCATAGAATTAGGTGAATACCTGAAATTGACACCGGAGATGAGCGGAATGAAATGTAGGGTGATTTATGATGGCGGTGGAATAAAAGAAATTAGTTATGAAGCCTATCAGATGCGTCCGGTACATTCTTTGCAGTTGGTTTATTCGGATGATATAGATTATACTTATAAAAGTACAGACAGGGAAGCTTTAAACCGGCTTTTTGCCTGCCGTGGAGAACGGGATGATATTTTAATTGTCAGACGCGGACTGCTGACTGATACTTCCATAGCTAATATTGCCTTGTTTGATGGTAAGGATTGGTTTACACCTAAATTACCTTTGTTGAGAGGAACTTGCCGTACAGCATTGATTGACAGCGGAATTATAAAAGAAAAAAATATCCGGCCGGAAGAACTATCTTCTTATTCTTTTGTTAGGTTATTTAACGCTATGATTAAATGGGGAGCGTTGGAACTTTCTACCGGAACCATTTATGAATAATAAGAAAGAAGGTGGAATTTTGAAGATTTTTGTTTGTTTCCTTAAATAATTTGCTATATTTGCAAAAAAAATATAAATACAGGTAGGGTATGAGATTGCGGACAGTTGCCAAGTTGGGTATGGTGCTATCAGTGGTATTGTTTTGTACGGCTGTGGGCTTTTACGGCTTTGCTAAATTAAGCCTGACGGATAAGAGTCGTGAGATCAATCTCTTCTCACTTGTACCGGCTGATTGCATCGGTGTGTTGGAGAGTGATAATATTAATTATTTTCTGAATGAATTTCCTCAACTGAATTATTCTGAAGAATTGGGTAATTTCCAGTTTCCCGGTTTATTTAATTATGTGTTGGGAGGTTTGAACGAATATACCACTAATACTGCTCATGGTCTGAGCAGTAAGATGAGCCGGGTGGTGGTCAGTTTCCATTCTCCGGGTACTCCGCGTGACCAGGTGGTATATTTCCGTATGGGGGCTGATGATAAGGAAACATTGGGAGATATGTTGTTAGAGAGAACTCCGGGAAGTTTTTCACCTAAAAAAGAGAAATACAGAGGAAAAACTATAGCAGTCTATCCATTGGGCAATAATGATTTTCTAGCTGTCTATAGCGAGGCGGGATTCTATGTGGTGAGTTATCAGAAGAGTTTGATAGAGAAAGTGATTGATGCGCGTGAGGATGAAGAGAAAGCATTGAGTAATGATCCCGTGTTTGCCAAAGCGATGCAGAAAAAGAAAACGCATAACTTCCTGACTTTATACGGACGTACACCGTCTATGCCTTTCTTGCAGGATAACAGTGGCTGTTGGAGTGAGTTTGACTTTCACATGAACAGTGATGTGGTGTACCTCACCGGAGATACTTTTATGCCTGATTCATGCGGCTGTGTGAACCAGATGGCCGAAAAATTGAAGAATATTCCGGATATAAGGGAAGATAGTTTGATTATTTCTGCTGATAAAGATTCCATGGCAAATTATATGGAAGAGGCCTACGAAAGAAATAGCAGGACATTGTTCAATGAATGTGTAGCCAATCTTTCACGTGATGCAGCCTTTATGCTTGTGGCGGACATGAACAAGATTTCCCGCAACCCGGAACGTTTCGAGCCTTATTTGCCGGCATTTCTGTTGGAGAATGCTCCTTTATTCCATTCGTTTATTCTTTCAACCCAATTGTCGGTTGTGAACGACCGGCTTTCCCATATCATGGTACTGACATATAAGGATTAGCGCAACTTATGTCGGTGGAAGTGGGGAGCCACTTTGCTTCTAAAATAAAATAACGAAATAACAGTGAGTGCGGCTCCGAATAGATAGGCCATCTTGAAGGTGGCTATTTCTGCTATATATCCGCCCAATAACATGCCGGCGCCTATACCTACATCCCACGAAGTCAAGTAGGTACTGGTTGCCGTACCACGCTGGTTGTTGGGGGCCAAGTTCACAAACAGCGTGTTATAGGCAGGGAACATGGTTCCAAACCCAATACCTAGTAAAAGAGCTATGGTGAACAGAAAATAAGTGGTCCATTGCAGACTCCATGTTGTCAGCCATCCGCATGAACTCAAACCGAAGAAACAGAAGCAGACCAGATACAGGCCGGCTTCAATAACTTGAGTAACCATTCCCCGGTCTACCAGGCGTCCGGAGAAAAGACGGGAAACTGCCATTCCCAACGCCATGAAGGTGAAGAAGAAACCGGTGGATGACTGGATACCTATTTGCTTGGCATACATTGCAACGTAATTGGTGGTCATGCCATAAGGGATGGATAGTAATAACAGACTGAAACCTGCCGGTATTCCTTTAAGCAAAATAAAGCGGTCCAATGATATCGGTTCTCGTTTTACAGGAGGTTTGTAGGTGGTCTTTACCAATGAGGCGCATAGAAATCCTATCAGGCAGGAACCTAATGAGCAACAGAAGATAAGCGTATAGTCTGCTCCTGCATCATGTAGGAAGAGTCCGGTCATCGGTCCGATGGACATGGCTATATTGTTTGCCAGCCCATAATATCCTAATCCTTCCCCACGACGTGAAGAAGGCATGATATCAATGACAATGGTATTTCCGCTGACTGTCACCATGCCGAATGATACTCCGTGTATAATGCGGAATAAAATAAATAAGGTTAGTGTTCCTGCAATGAGATATCCTCCGAAGATGGCGGTAAAAGTGAAATAAGCCAACAGATAAAGTGGTTTGCGGGCAAATGTATCTAACAGATAGCCGGAAAAGGGGCGTATGCACAGGGCGGCAATGGTGTAACAGGAAAGTACGGCCCCTATGGTTGTTTTGTTGGCGTCGAAAACTTCTGCCAGATAGAAAGGCAATACAGGCATCAGTAACCAGAATCCAAAGAATAATAGAAAATTGGCTGCCAGTATTTCTATATAATTTTTGGTAATCAGCTTGTCCTTCATAAGCAATAATGTGCTAATATGTCAATGTATCAATATGCTAATGTGGCAATATGTTAATATGCCAATTGACCGCGTTCTATTCCGCATGGCAATTGGCATATCAGCACATGGTCACATTGACACATTATTAATTGGCTGCTTCGAATTCTTTCAGGAAGCGGGTATCGTTTTCAGAGAATAATCGTAAGTCGTTTACACGATATTTCAAGTTGGTAATGCGTTCAATACCCATACCTAGCGCATAGCCTGAGTAAACTTTGCTGTCAATGCCGTTGGCTTCCAATACATTCGGATCCACCATACCACATCCCAGAATTTCCACCCAGCCTGTGCCTTTACAGAACGGACAACCTTTTCCGCCGCAAATATTACAACTGATATCCATTTCGGCACTTGGTTCGGTGAACGGGAAATAGGACGGACGCAGACGGATTTGAGTATCTTCGCCGAACATTTCTTTGGCAAACAACAGCAATACCTGCTTCAAATCAGTGAATGATACATTCTTGTCAATGTAGAGTGCTTCCACTTGATGGAAGAATGCATGGGCACGATAACTGATCGCTTCATTGCGGTATACACGTCCCGGACAGATGATGCGGATAGGAGGTTGCGAATGTTCCATAGCTCTTGCCTGTACGGAAGAGGTGTGAGTGCGAAGTACGATGTTCTTTTTCACATCTTCCTGATTGGCTTCGATGAAGAAAGTATCTTGCATATCACGTGCAGGATGGTCTTCGGCAAAATTCATGGCAGTGAATACGTGCAAGTCGTCTTCTATTTCGGGACCGTCGGCAATACTGAAGCCCAGCCGATGGAATATATCAATGATTTCATTCTTTACAATGCTCAGCGGGTGACGTGTTCCCAGTTCGATGGGATAAGCCGTACGGGTAAGATCCATTTCGGCTGCGCTGTTATCTTGGGTTTCGAAAGCTTCTTTCAATGAGGCGATACGCTCCTGAGCCTTGTTCTTCAGCTCGTTCAGTTTCATACCCACCTCTTTTTTCTGCTCGGCAGGTACGTTGCGGAAGTCTGCCATCAACTCATTAATCGCTCCTTTTTTGCTAAGATATTTAATGCGCAAGGCTTCCAATTCTTCCGCATTGGCTGCTTGCAAGCCTTCAATTTCCTGAAGTAATTGTTCTATTTTAGCTAACATAGTTTCTTCTTTATTTTTTAATGACCGCAAAGTTAGCGAATTAAACCCATATATTTTGCTGAAAACTAAAAAAAACGATATTTTTGCATCGATTTTTTCTAAATATAGAAAATGAGAAAACTTATAATCGGAGTTTGTCTGCTTATGCTGATAAGCTCCTGTGGAGGTGGGAAAAAGAAAATGGACCCCTTCGAGACGCTTACTGAGGAGATTGATTCGCTGACTGCAACCCCGGACACAACAGAAGCGATGGCTGCGGTAGAGGAAGAACCAATGGTTCCCGCTACGGCCGACGAAAGTTTTGCCGACTTTTTCTACAATTTTGCCAGTGATGAAAAATTACAATTGTCACGCATCGTGTTCCCTTTGCCGTATTATACAATGGAAAAGAAAGAGCACATTGAAAAGGAGCAATGGAAACACGATCCTTTATTCAGCCGGCAGGATGCCTATACAGTTCTGTTCGATAAGGCAGAAGACATGGAAATGGAGAAAGATACGGGTCTAACCAGTGTCAAGATAGAATGGATTTACTTGAAGAAGGGAAAAATCAAGCGGTACTATTTTGAGCGGCTGAAGGGGCTGTGGAAACTGGAAGCCATAGATTTTGCGGATATGCCGAGAGAGGATACCGGTAAGGAGGACTTCTTTGAGTTTTATGAACGTTTTGCCAATGATTCTGTTTTCCAGTTGTCTCGTTTGCACGAACCGTTGAAGTTTGTGACCGCTGATCCCGAAGACGAGTTTCAGATATTGGAAACGACTTTGGAGGCCGGGCAATGGTTCGCATTCCAGCCTGTATTGCCTCGTGAGAATCTGACTAATGTAAACTATGGCCAGAACGAGAATGTGCATTCCAATACGAAGGTGATTGAAATGAAAGGTTTTGGCAATGGATTTAATAATACGCTCTATTTTGAACGGCGCCACGGTTTGTGGAAACTGATGCAGTTTGAGGATCTGAGCGATTGATTTGATTGTAAATGAAGGAAATAAAAGACTACTCTCTGTTGCCTCATAATACATTTGGTATGGATGTGAAGGCATCTTTGTTTGTGGAATATGAATCGGTGACAGAGCTGCAATCCATCTTGTCGGATAAAAAACTGATGGCCGGTAACTGGTTGCATATTGGCGGAGGAAGCAATTTGCTTTTTAAAGGTGATTATGCGGGAACTGTCCTGCATTCGGCTATCCGGGGGTATGAGGTGGTTGCTGAAAACGAACAGGAAATAGAGGTAAGGGCAGGAGCCGGTGAGGTGTGGGATGATTTTGTGGCATATACCGTGAAAAACAGTTGGTATGGTGCTGAAAATCTGTCATTGATTCCCGGTGAAGTGGGTGCTTCTGCCGTTCAGAATATCGGTGCGTATGGTGTTGAGGCAAAAGATTTGATTGTAAGTGTGGAAACCGTCGAGGTGGAAACCGGCAGGAAACGGATTTTTACCAAAGAGGAATGCCGTTATGCTTATCGTGAAAGCATTTTCAAGAAAGATTTGAAAGGTAAATATATAGTGACTTACGTCACCTATCGTTTAAGTAAACAGCCGGTTTTTAATCTGGAGTATGGAAATGTGCGTGGCGAATTGGAAAAGCGAGGAGGTGAGGTGGCATTGGAGAATGTAAGGAAGGTGATTATTGCCGTGCGTGAAGCCAAGTTGCCCGATCCCCGGGTGCAGGGAAATGCCGGAAGTTTCTTTATGAATCCGATTATTCCACGCAGGCAGTTTGAAATAGTACAGCAACAGTATCCTGATATGCCACATTATGAGGTGGATGGCAATAGGGTGAAGATTCCTGCTGCATGGATGATAGACCGTTGCGGCTGGAAAGGCAAACAAATAGGACGCGCGGGTGTTCATTCTAAACAGGCATTGGTCTTGGTGAACTGTGGAGGCGCTACGGGAGATGAAGTGATTGCTCTTGCCAGACGGATACAGGAGTCTGTGCTTCAAAAGTTCGGGGTGGCTATCTCTCCCGAAGTGAATTTTATATAAGGTATGATATGAAGATTACAATACTAGGCAGCGGAACGTCTACGGGAGTACCCGAAATAGGGTGCAAATGTCCGGTATGCACCAGCAGCGATCCCCGGGACAACCGTTTGCGTTGTTCGGGACTGGTAGAAACGGAAGGGCTCCGGATTCTGATAGATTGCGGTCCCGATTTCCGTGAACAGATGATACGGTTGAACGATTTCAAGCCGTTGGACGGTGTTTTGATTACTCATGAACACTATGACCATGTAGGAGGCTTGGATGATTTGCGTCCTTTCTGTCGTTTTCGCGATGTGCCGGTTTATGCCGAACAATATACGGCAGAGCGTTTACGCCAGCGTATTCCTTATTGTTTTGCCGAACATCTTTATCCGGGAGTTCCCCGTATTACATTAGAGGAAATTGTTCCCGATTCTCCTTTTATTATCGGCAATCCCGAAGGAAACAAAGTAGAGGTGACACCTCTTCGGGTAATGCACGGCAAACTGCCCATTTTGGGATACCGTATCGGCCGGATGGCATGGATTACCGATATGTTGACGATGCCTGGGGCTGAATATGATTTGCTGCAAGGACTGGATGTGTTGGTAATGAATGCATTGCGTCCTCAGCCTCACCATACCCACCAGAATTTGAAGGAGGCTTTGGACAATGCACAAAGAATAGGAGCCGGGGAAACCTATTTTATTCACATGAGTCATCATATAGGATTACATGCTGATGCTGAACGGTTATTGCCGCCGCATGTGCATTTTGCATACGATGGAATGAAAATTTGTTTATAAAGCCGGCTTCAACGAATACCGGCACAATCCGTTCAACCCGCATTCCGAACATTTCGGTGTCCGTGCCACACAAACATATCTTCCGTGTAAAATAAGCCAATGATGTGCGGTGGGCACAATCTCCTTCGGAATATACTTCATCAGATATTTCTCGGTAGCCAGCGGTGTGGTGCAGGTTTGAGGAACCAGCCCGATGCGGTGGCTCACGCGGAACACATGTGTATCTACCGCCATGGCCGCTTTATTGAATACTACACTTTGGATGACATTGGCTGTCTTGCGTCCCACTCCCGGCAGTTTGACCAGTTCTTCCAATGTTCCCGGTACTTCGCTATGAAAATCTTTCACCAGCATTTGCGCCATGCCCACCAGGTGTTTTGCCTTGTTGTTGGGATAACTTACACTCCGTATGTATTCATAAATCACTTCCGGCGTCGAAGCGGCCAATGCCTCAGGAGTCGGGAAATCCCGGTAAAGAGGAGGGGTGATCATATTTACCCGTTTGTCCGTGCATTGTGCACTCAGGATAACAGCTATCAATAACTCGAATGGGTTATTGTAATGAAGTTCGGTTTCGGCAACAGGCATCGCTTCTTGAAAATAAGCGATCACCTTGTTATAAAGTTCTTGTTTTTTCATCTTACCTTCTTTTTTCGGTTACAAATATAATTGATAAATCAATAGGGTAGAATTATTCGGGCAATTCATTTGTTTAGTTGAGTAAACTTCTTATATTTGCATAAATATATTAGATTTATGCAGCTTAACGTAAAGAATGAAACTTCTACATTGAAAGCTGTGGTGCTTGGACAACCCGGTTCCATAGGGAAGGTCCCCACGCTGGAAGAAACTTATGACGCCAAGTCATACGAGTCCGTATTGCATAACATATACCCCCATGAAGAAGATATTTTCAAAGAGATGAGATGCTTTGAAAGCGTATTGTTGAAATATGGGGTACAGGTCTATCGCCCGTGGACACTGGAGAATTGTAATCAGGTGTTTGCCCGTGATGTGGGGTTTGTGATTGACGACAAGATTATTGTTTCCAACATCATCCCCAACCGGGAGGATGAGAAGGAAGCCTACGAAGTGGTCTATAATCAGATAGCTTATAACAAGATTTTCAACCTTCCCGAAAAGGCGCACGTAGAGGGAGGTGATGTGGTGCTTTACAATAATATAGTGTTTGTAGGCCTTTATACCCAGCCCGATTACCCGCAGATGAAGACGGCACGTACCAACCGGTATGCTTTTTCCTTTCTGAAAGAAATCTGTCCGGGGAAGATATTCATCCCCTTGGAGCTGAAAAAACATAATACAGATCCACGTGCGGGGATTCTGCATCTGGATTGTACCTTTATGCCGGTAGGGAAAGGGCATGCGATTATTTATAAGGACGGATTTATGTATCCTCAGGATTATCATACTCTGCTCGATTTGTTCGGCAGGGAGAATGTATTTGAAATAACGCGGGAAGAGATGTACTATATGAATACGAATGTCTTTTCCATCTCTCCTGAGGTGGTGGTTTCTGAAAGGAACTTTATCCGCCTGAATACCTTTATGGAAGAGGTATGGGGAATGACGGTAGAGCGTGTACCTTATTATGAAATATCTAAGATGGGCGGACTGTTGCGCTGCTCCACCTTACCATTAATCCGAGAAAATGACTAAACAAACAACAAACCACATTTTGATGGTGGAACCCGTGGCCTTCGGGTTCAATGAAGAAACAGCGGCCAACAATTATTTCCAGCAGCGGACAGTTGCGGCAGGTGAAACAGTACAAGCTTGTGCCTTGAAGGAATTTCGGGGCATGGTGGATAAGTTGCGTGCAAACGGCATAGAGGTAATAGCGGTGCAGGATACCCCGATACCTCATACTCCGGATTCCATATTTCCGAACAACTGGGTGTCCTTTCACGACGACGGAACGGTGGTGCTGTATCCTATGTTTGCGGAAAACCGCAGGGCGGAAAGACGGGCGGATATCTTGCAGCGGATAGAGTCGGAGGGGTTCAGCATCCGTCGGAAGGTAGATTATACAGGTTTTGAAGAAGAAAACCGGTTCCTGGAGGGGACCGGGGGAATCATTCTGGACCGGGTGAACCGTTATGCATACGCGGCTTTGTCGCAACGGGTGGACGAAGCTTTATTGGGTCGGTTCTGCAAGGAGCAGAATTTTAGTCCGGTGTCCTTTCATGCTTATCAGACTGTAAACGGACAACGTCTGCCCATTTATCATACCAATGTCATGATGTGTGTGGCGACAGATTATGCGGTCGTTTGTCTGGACAGCATCGACGACGTGGAAGAGCGTGAGCAGGTTTGTCACGTCTTGCGGCAGACAGGGAAAGAAATCATTGCCATCTCCGAGGAACAGATGCATCACTTTGCCGGAAATATGCTTCAGGTGGAGAACGGGAAAGGCGCATTGTTTCTAGTGATGTCTCAAAGTGCTTACGATTCGTTGGATGAAGGCCAGTTACAACGGCTGTCTAAGTATAACGCGTTGCTTCCCATGCCCATCCCTACCATTGAAACGCTGGGAGGAGGAAGTGCCCGTTGCATGATGGCGGAAATATTCTTGAAGAAAGAAAAACATTAAATAATAAAAAGCTTATGGATGCAAAATTATCGGCAGCTCAATTGATGGAGCTTGAGAACAAACATGGAGCACACAATTATCATCCTGTTCCTGTGGTATTGGATAAAGGAGAAGGTGTGTTTGTATGGGATGTGGAAGGAAAGAAATATTATGATTTCCTTTCCGCTTATTCGGCAGTGAACCAAGGACATTGTCATCCGCGTATTATCGATACGTTGGTAAAACAGGCGCGAAAGCTGACTTTGACTTCACGCGCTTTTTATAACAGCCAGTTGGGACGGTATGAAGAATTTGTCACCCGTTATTTCGGATATGACAAGGTTTTACCGATGAATACGGGAGCCGAGGCAGTAGAAACCGCATTGAAGCTTTGCCGCAAATGGGCGTATGAAGTAAAAAAGCTTCCCAAGGATACGGCGGAAATCGTTGTATGCCGGAATAATTTTCATGGGCGTACTACCACTATCGTTTCTTTCTCCATTGATCCGGACGCTTACAATAACTACGGACCTTTTACCCCCGGCTTTGTCGTGATTCCCTACAATGATGCCGAAGCATTGGCGAAAGTGCTGGACGAACATCCTCATGTGGCCGGATTCCTGGTTGAGCCCATTCAGGGAGAGGCAGGTGCTTATGTACCCGATGAGGGATATTTGAAAAAATGTTACGACTTGTGCCGTGCCCACAATGTACTTTTTATAGCCGATGAAGTGCAGACCGGCATTGCCCGTACAGGTAAATTGCTGGCTTGTGACTATGAGAATGTTCATCCGGATATCCTGATTTTGGGAAAGGCTTTATCGGGTGGGGCCTGTCCTGTTTCTGCGGTATTATCATGCAATGAAGTGATGGATGTTATCCGTCCGGGGCAACATGGCTCCACTTTTGGCGGAAATCCTATTGCTGCGGCAGTGGCTGTTACGGCGCTTGAGGTAGTACGGGACGAACAGTTGGCGGACAGGGCATACAGGCTGGGACTGATATTCCGGGAAGAGATGAGAAAACTGTGCGAAACATCTCGTGTGGCTTCTTTTGTCCGGGGCAAGGGATTGCTGAATGCGTTGATAATCAATAATGATGAAACGAAGGATTTGGCGTGGGAGATTTGCTTGAAATTGGCCGAAAACGGTTTGCTGGCCAAACCGACACATACGAATATTATTCGTTTTGCTCCGCCATTGGTGATTACAGAGGAACAATTAAAGGAGTGTATCGAAATTATAAAGAAGACGATTGCTTTGTTTGAATAAAGGATTTTTTATCCTGTCTTTTAGGGGTGGATTCAATCTGCCCCTAAAATCGTTTTTACTGATACCCACCTGTTTGTGACGCTTCATCTTTCATTGTTCCATACTGTTTGGCTATAGAAAAGGTAATTATTTGATGAGGCTGTTTCTTCTTGATAAGAATATTTAATGCAGTTATATCCGGTTAACTCGGAAATAATTTCTATCTTTGCACCCCGAATTAAAAAATAGACGTATGATGCCGTGAATAGCGGTCGTGTATTCTAGAACACCACGTAAAAAACAGGAGAAATGAAGAATAATAATACTGTATCTGTATCGTTCATGTTGCTTGGCATACTGTTTTGTGTATGTCTTGTCGCAGCAAATTTATTGGAAACCAAAGTTGTCCAGATCTGGAAAATTACGGCAACTGCCGGATTGGTTGTATTTCCTATCTCTTACATTATCAATGATTGTATAGCCGAAGTATGGGGCTTCCGCAAGGCACGTCTTATCATTTGGATGGGCTTTGCCATGAATTTCATGGTGGTAGCTTTGGCGCAGCTTGCCATTCTGATGCCCGCAGCTCCGTTTTGGGAAGGAGAGGAGGGCTTCAACTTCGTTTTCGGCATGGCGCCCCGCATCGCTGTAGCCAGTCTGACCGCTTTCTTGGTCGGCTCTTTTCTCAATGCCTATGTCATGAGTAAAATGAAGCTGGCTTCGGGAGGAAAGAACTTTTCACTTCGTGCCATCACTTCCACTTTGGTGGGTGAGAGTGCCGATTCCATGATTTTCTTTCCTGTTGCCTTTGGAGGTTTGATGCCTGCCGGTGAACTGATAAAGATGATGGTTATTCAGGCGGTGCTCAAGACACTCTATGAAATTATTATCCTGCCCGTTACCATCCGTGTGGTAAATTACATCAAGAAGGTGGATGGCAGTGATGTCTTTGATGAGCATATCTCATACAATGTATTGAAAATCAAAGAACTTTAATAAGGTGCTGATGTGTCAGTGTGCCGGTTAGCCAATTACCATGCGGTATATGGCGCAGCATATCCACATAGCGCGGCAATTGGCACATTGGCGTATTAGTAAATTGAAAAATTGTCAACAATGAATAAAAGTGACGCATTGGTTGTGTTCAGCGGAGGGCAGGACTCAACCACTTGCCTGTTTTGGGCAAAAAAACATTTCCGCAAAGTGTATGCTTTAAGCTTTATCTATGGACAAAAGCATGTGAAGGAAGTGGAGCTGGCCCGTGTTATTGCCGGAAAGGCAGGGGTGGAGTTTAAAGCGATGGATGTTTCCTTTATAGGCAACCTGGGTAAAAATTCGCTGACAGATACTACGATAACGATGGATGAGGTGAAGCCTGCCGATAGTTTCCCTAATACGTTTGTGCCGGGGCGGAATTTGTTCTTTCTGAGCATTGCGGCTGTCTATGCACGCGAATTGGGGATCAATCATATCGTGACCGGTGTATCGCAGACAGACTTCAGCGGTTATCCCGATTGCCGGGATGCTTTTATCAAGTCGCTGAATGTGACATTGAACCTTGCCATGGACGAGCAGTTCGTGCTTCATACTCCGTTGATGTGGATTGATAAAGCGGAAACATGGGCGTTGGCGGACGAATTGGGCGTGCTCGATTTGATCCGGCATGAAACGCTGACTTGCTATAATGGTGTACAGGGGGATGGCTGCGGTCATTGCCCGGCCTGTAAGCTCCGTCGTGAAGGATTGGAAAAGTATCTGGAGATAAAGGCGGAAAGAGAGAAATGATAGGATAAACAAAGGTGTTTTCTCTTTGTATGAAAGGTGTTCCTTTCTTGCCGGGTATATCGTTTCACTTTAGTGAGCAAGTTTTATCACTGAAGTGAAGAAGTTTCATCACTCAAGTGGTACAGTTTCATCACTTTAGTGAAACGATGTACTTGGCAGGGAGAGAATTTCTATTCCAAGGTATGAAAGAGAAAACATGAATATGAAAAAAACAGATTTTAATGGAAAGAAAAGATGAATTGACCCTTCTCGGGTCGAAGACCGAGTACAGGCAAGATTATGCTCCCGAAGTGTTGGAGTCCTTTGTGAACAAACATCCCGGAAACGACTATTGGGTACGTTTTAACTGTCCCGAATTTACCAGTTTGTGTCCTATTACAGGACAGCCCGATTTTGCGGAAATCCGTATCTCCTACCTGCCTGATGTGAAAATGGTGGAGAGCAAGAGCTTGAAGCTGTATTTGTTTAGTTTCCGTAATCATGGCGATTTTCATGAAGATTGCGTGAATATCATCATGAAAGATTTGATTAAGCTGATGGATCCTAAATATATTGAGGTGACGGGCATTTTTACTCCGCGCGGTGGTATTTCCATTTATCCGTATTGTAATTACGGCCGTCCGGGTACTAAGTATGAGGAATTGGCGGAGTATCGGATGCGTAATCACGATTTATAGATGTATCTCTTGGAATGATTAGATAGATTGTGGGCTCAAATATTTGCTGGTTTTGAAAATTTGTTCTATTTTTGCACTCCGAAAAAAGGAGAGGTGCTCGAGTGGTTGAAGAGGCACGCCTGGAAAGCGTGTATACCCCAAAAGGGTATCCGGGGTTCGAATCCCCGTCTCTCCGCAATAAATGCTGAAAATCAGCAAATTGCAAAACAAACACCCAATTTTACACCCAAGAATGTAAAATTGGGTGTTTTTATTTTATTTAAGGCTTGAAGTCTTTTTTCGATAATATCTTATGCTTAGAAGGGTAATAAAAAGCAATTGGGAGGAGCGAATCCTCCCAATTGGGTTATTTCACGTTTTCCATCGTTAGGATACGGAATTACCTTTTCCTTTTAGGTTTGTATTCTACGGTTTTACCTTCATTATATTCACAAAGTGTTTTTTCGATAGCACATATAGTTGATATCACTTGTTCCGCTTGCTACTAACTTGGACATTGTTGAAACTAGTGATAGTGACCTATCGCCAGTGTAATATTCATCAATACTGTCAGAATACAAACTTCCAATCTACTTGGGGTCTTCTTTATCCATGAAGACCCCTTCTAAATTAATTCTTTAAACGTCATATTACTAAAATTTAAATGTTAATAAAGTAAGAATCTTTGACAACTTCCTACTCTTCCACAATGATGCAGTACCATTGGCGTAAGTGAGCTTAACTTCTCTGTTCGGAATGGCTAGAGGTGTATCCTCACCACTATGGTTACCATTTATATTACCAAGCTTAAATTTAATTATTTATTTCTTAGTGGGATATCTTTTCATTAGTTCACTATTGATTTGATTCCAAAAAGACGCTAAAAATTCACTGAATAGAATAAGAGAATCATCAATTTCCCCAAAAGTTGGGGTATAATGCTTGAAATCAATTTTTACAAATCTAGCGTAAAGAGTTTCAGGAAAAAATATTTTAGTTCTCGGATAATCACATTTTAACATTTCTTTAATCTGCCATTTGTATTGGTCAACTCTAAACATAAATTGTTCTGAATTTGATTGATTGTATTTGCCGGTGTTACGTACTGCTTGATAAATGGTAGAATAGAAACTGTCTCTATTAGAATGCTTGTCTAAATAGCCATGATTTACACCATAATCTAATAATATCCAACAGCAAAACATATAAATTTCATCTTTCTGGTATACTCCATTGTCTAACTGAGGAGCTGTTTGAAGAAAATAATTCGTCCAATCGGATGCATTCTGAATCATTTCTTCTGATGAGTAATCTTCCGTCTGTTTTGTCCGTTTTTCTATAGGAGATATAGTCTGAGCAGAAGTTTGCTTTTTAGAGATTCGGAGCTTGTTTTTAGAACTAAAAATCAAATTAAAAAATTTCATATGATTAGTATTTAAATAGTGGGAAATAGTTGAGTATATAATATCAATGCATCACTAAATTTTATATTTCGTGAAAAAAGTTTTTGCTTAAGGCATTCACATCCAGCCCATAATGCTCCGCATAACATATCTAATGGCCACCAGACGAATGAAATAATAGCCAATAAGAAGATGATGTCAGAGATTAGCTTGACTATGCAATTTAGAAAATATGAAATCCACCCCTCAATTACACAAGGCAGTTGTATTAGGGATAGTATTAGGATTAATAACATTCTCATCTGCTTATTTTATATGAGCTGCAAATTTTGTTGAGCCATTGAAATAACTTCGTAAACATCAATTCCATGACGATAATGGCTTTTTTCTGCGATAGCTCGATTAAACAATCGTTTTGCTTGTTCTAAATTACCTTCTTTCATGAAAATAGCTCCCAAATTATTTTCTGCAATATTGCTATTCCAATACAGTGCTTTATTGTATAGCTCTTTGGCTTTAGATAGATTTGCAGTACAACCATACCCGAAGTGGTAGCGAATGGCCATATTTATAATTAGAACTATTTCTATTTCACTTGTTGGTTCTTTTATCCAAGTTATAGCTTTTTTATTCCAAGCAAAGCCTTCTTCATAATCTTCTACTATGGAAAGATTAAAACAGGCGTTCAGACTTCCTGCTTCTACTCCTTTTTGGAATATAGTTTTATTGCCACCGTTGTGGAAGTCATCAATTATGGCGAGATTATTGTAAGCATCAGGATAACCTTGTTTTATTAAAACTAAATATTCATTCTTTGCTTTTTCTATTAAATCATTGGTTTTGCCATCATTATATTTTATTAGTAAAGGTATTATCTGTCGCATCGATATTGATGTTAGCAAATTTCCTTGTTTATCTCTAATGTCATCAATAGCTAAATTTTTACTATAAATTTGTTGGTAACAGATTGGAAGAGGTGATTGTGAATAGCCTGTACCTATATGTATAAAACCTTTCGGAGCTTTTGTTGATGTGTGATTCTGATATGGATTAATATAAATATGTCCCATGTCTATTCCGTCTTTGGTTGTAATGCGGTAAATATCAATAGGAGAATCAATATTGGGTGCGTGTGTTGATCCTAATCTGTTCCAACGTAGTTCGTCACCTTTTAATGTACGCAATTGGGATAGGTAGGCTTCATTGGCTAAGATTCCTTTTACTGGTACTGGATTAGTTTTTGTTAATCCGAACTCACCATATCCGTTAGGTATCTCGTTTTCGGTACATCCATTATTGATGTTGCCGTTTATAAAATTAAGGATATATTGCAGCTCAGAATCGTTTGTTTTCTTATTCTTTCCCATTGCTTTTTTGGCTACGAACTGATATATCACAATGATGGATGAGCGGTCAAGGCTATTCTGTGGACGTTTTAATACGCGTGAAACAATTCCATCCTGACTTTTGTCTGTTGATAATAAAAAAATAGAAGATATATATAGTAATGTATTCTTTACATCCTCAAAAGAATACTTTTCATGCAATGAAGTTTGTAGTAATTGAGTCTCTTTTTCAATTTGTTTTGTTCCTCCGGGAAATAGGTTCTTGTTTATTTCTTGCATTACTCCTTTCAAAGCGCTAGCTTTATCAGTTGCTTTCCTTTCTTTCCACAATATTATGACTAGTATGATAGCAACAACTATATCTACTACACTCCAAATTTCTCGCCCCAATGTAATCTTAAAAAATGGTTGAAATAATAAGGCTAGACACACCCATAAGTAAGTTGTCGTATTGTTTTGTTGTTTGTAATGATGGTATGCCATTATTGTAAAAACAACTGTAGCCAAATATCTAACTAAAATGAAATATCCATAAGGCATTGGGAATAGGCATAATAATAATGCCAAAATTAAGATAACTTGTATAGCTTTCATGACCTTTGTATGAATTTGATTTAAGAGCGAAATATAAGTCCCAAAATAAGAGTTATTATACCTATTATTAGAGCGATAAAAGCATCCATCCCCAAGCCCTTACCACTTGCCATTCGTACTAAAAAGAATTTAGTTATGATTGGTCCTAAAATATAAATGCCTGCTATGTTTATGAGAAACATCCAATACCAAGTTACATTAAAAATTAAACATTCGGGTATTACCGCTAGAATAAACCCACTAATCCAAGGTATAGAAGATAATAATGGGGACGAAAGATATCCGGCATAAGATAACGGATCACCATTTTTCAACGTCATGTGACATCCATATACTGAAATGAAACAAATGATTGAAATGATTAAACAAATAGTAGAAAACATAGAATTGATTTTTTGTCAATGTTCTCCCCAGGGCTCACCCGATAAATCAGGGGGAAAATTCTTTAATTCTATAGAAAATTTGCACCTTTGTACCATGAACAATCAAGGACTATTAGCATTGGCACAGTTGATTCTGCCATCAGAGATACTTTCAAATTTTGAAGTAGTACGTGTAGAAGAAGAGGCATCCCTTATCCGCATCTATCTTGATGAATCGGTTAAGGCTGAATATAAAGAGAACCCAGAGATTGAATCCAAAGGGTTCTGTGAAGCCGTAACTATACGTGACTTTCCAATCCGCGATAAAGGTGTTGACCTAATTGTCAGAAGACGCAAATGGTATGACAAGCAGAATAACCGATACTTCTCCGACTCTTACGACCTGAAGGCTGAAGAAACCCGCTACTCCAAGGAGTTTGCGGCTTTTTTAAAAGGAGTGTATGGAGACGATTCCTACGACCTCCCGTTCGCTTGACCGCTATTATCACATAAACGGGGATACGTTTGAAAAGCAATACAAGGAAGTGCTCAGCGGCTATCGTGAATGGTCAGAACTCTCACATGCAGAAGACTGGCTTGTCTTTCCAGAGAACATTGGTGAAAGCATCTGCATTGACGAAACGGCTCCAAGCAACGGTGAGCTGTACACTATAGTAAGCAACAGATCTTCACGTGGAGGTAAAGGTACCATCATTGCTATTGTAAAGGGTGTGGCGGCAGATGCTGTCACGGAAGCACTTATGCGCATTGACGAGGACAAGAGACTGTTGGTTAAGGAGATAACAATGGATATGTCGAATTCCATGCGACTTATAGCCAGACGCTGTTTCCCGAATGCAATGCGTACCATAGACCGCTTTCATATACAGAAACTTGCATGTGATGCCTTGCAGGAGATGCGCATCGCGCATAGATGGGATGCCATTCAAGCAGACACGGATGCCAGGGAAGAAGCCAAATGCCTGGGCGAAGCATACACTCCAATTGTGCTTGCAAATGGTGATACCCACAAGCAGTTGTTGGCTCGCAGCAGATATCTGCTTTTTAAATCTGCCGACAAATGGACGGAAAGTCAGAGACAAAGAGCTGAGGTGCTCTTTGAAACGTATCCTGATCTTAAAGAAGCCTATTCGCTTACACATTCCCTAAGAATGATATTTTCCAAGAATACCGTCAAAGATGCAGCAAGACTCTCGCTTGCACGATGGTACAACAAAGTGGACGACTCTGGCTTTAAGAGTTTCAATGTTATTGCCGCCACACTTTACGAGCACTATGATGAAGTCTTGAACTTCTTTGTAAACAGGGCAACTAATGCATTTGCAGAGTCTTTTAATGCTAAAATTAAGGCGTTTAGAGCTGCTTTAAGAGGAGTAACGGATATAAAATTCTTTCTTTTCAGACTTACAAAGCTGTATGCTTAATCCCCCAGGTTTATCGGGTGAGCCCTCCCCAGCCCCACGGAGAACGTCATTTTATTAAATCACGAAGCGTGGTGCTGACTATGCCACGTCTTAGTTTGAAGGTCCTGAGAAAACCTGAGATACAGATATGGATATAGTAGCCCACGCTATAGCATGAGAACCACTACGCTCTCCTTGTATCTCATTTTGAAAGTTTCTCAGGTTTTCAAACTACAAGATAAGCATAACGCTTCTTTCTTTTCTAATATGTCTTGGAGAGAGTTGGCTCAATCCGTTTACAAAGTTAGTGAATTTTATTGAGATATAGTCAAATATTATCAAGATTACATCTTGAGCCCTCTATTTTTTCTTGGTTCTTCTGTCGTGTGACGTAAACTTTGCCATAATTTTTCCATTTGTTCCTTGAACCAATCTCCAATTGGTTTCTTGTTTATGGTTAGCACAAGTTTACTGCTATCGGTTGGACTTTTCTCTACCTTGAAAATATCGTTCTTGATGTCAAACTTTCGTCTGTGCTCTTCGGAATAGATTTTTCCATTACATCTGATGGCTTCTTTCTTTGTCAAAAGACAATCTATCATATCTTTGGTAAATCCAATGACTGTGCACAGTTTTTCCATTCTCAACATTTCTTTGAGCATCGGAAACCAGTTGAATGCCTTTTCAAGCAAGGTGTTCAGTCTTGATATTTCCCTGTCTTTGGCTTCAAGTTCTTGGTTATGTATTCCTAGAAGATTGCGTATTTGTTTGCCGTGCTGTTCCTGTATTTGTTGCATCTTGGCTTTTAGTTCGTCAATGCCCTTATTGCGCTTGACCACTTCCTGACGCAATTTCTCGTTGGCTTGTTCCAGTTCTTTCAACTTTCCACTTCCGAAAAGAGAACCAACTCCGCTTGCTATGGCAGTGACAGCATCAGTGGCTACGCTTTTGAGTTTGTCCGTGCGTATTTCCGATTTTACCTGTTTGAGTTCCTGTTCGGCAAGACTTACCTGTTGTTCCTTGTATCGCTTGGTTTCATCTATACGTTGCAGTTCGGCTTTCTGTTTCTCAATGATGAAATCGTTTCGTTCCAAATGTTCCTTGCCTGTAACAGCCTTTGATTGTCCACGCTTCATCAGGAGAATATCGGATGCCAAAGTTTGCATTTCCATCATATCGTTGTCATTGAGCTTTCGGCTCTTTCCTGTATCGTGGTTCATCCAATCGAAAACGATATGAGCGTGATAATTAGGTTTGAACCACTTCCCACCAATTAGGAAACTCTCCCTATCTTCGGCTTCGGGCTGTCCGTTCAGCCAATGCCCTTCATCTTTGTGCAGAAAGATTTGAAGCGGAGCGATGCCCCAGCGTCTTTGGCATTCCTCGCCAAATTTCTTCACGTCTGCCAGTATGGTGTCCGGTTTGATGAGCAACACACCCTCACGGATTGGCGAGCATCCTGCCACTTTGATAATCTTGCCGTTCTTGCCTTTTCGCTCACGCTCTTTCTCCTGCATGGCACGACCTGTCTTTTCCTTTACCATTCGTTTGATATTGTCGTAATGTGTCTGTAAATTCGGATTGCCGAAGTCCGGGTTTATCCATTGCTCGTTGTCAGCGGATAGTTCAGGCACGATGTAGATTTTGGACTCTCCGATATTACGCATATACTCGGCAGTCCTTCGATTGTGAGCCTCACTTGATTTGGTGTTGCAAGGTTTGATATGTATGCTTGATTTTATTGCCATATTACTATTCAGATTTATTGTTTACGACAGATTACTTTGTTCGCTTTCGCAGAGGGGTTCTTAGGGATGCAACCCATAAGCGGAGTTTCCAAAGAGAGGGTCACTCTTTGGTCTGGGTTCTCAGGGGAGAAACGCCCTGAGTGGGTCATTAGGGCAAAGCCCTAATCCCCTCGGGAGAGCCCACAACTACGAAAGCGAAGCGTGTAGTTATAGTGGGCTATAACCGAAAGCCGTTTTTCTTTTTCGGTGGTCGGCTGTGCGTCTCCTTTGCAGACTGGGCTTGCCTCTTTCTTTCAGTCTGTTTCTGTAAGTATTCGTTCAAGTCCTTGCATCCGCTGTAGGTCTGCGAAGCATCACGGATGTATAAGTCCCTGCCGTATTCCACACGTATTTGTTGGAGTGCTTCCATCCCTGCACTGTCATTGTCAAAGAAACAATAGATGCGCTCGTAGCTCCCCAAAGGATAGAGAGCTTTGGAAACATTGGCTACGGAGTTCAGCACCATGTAATCTTGCCTGTCCAGTTCGGGATATTTCGGGCAATTCTCCAATCTCAAAGTAAGGAATGAAAGATAGTCCATAAATCCCTCGAACACATAACACGTTTCCCTTACTGTTCGCGACTGTCTGATATGGGAAATCTCTTTCGGTGCGATGCAGCCTTTAAAATAGCGGTTGCGGATTTCATATCCGCCCGACACGTTGGGAAAGGCAATGGCGAAATAGCGTTTGCCATGATGGGTGAAATGTGCTTCACTGCATTCTTTTTTCGCCAGTGCAATGTTTATTCCCCTTTCCTGCAAATAGGTGAGCAGGGTAGGAGAAGAAAGCGGTACAATCTCCAGCTGTTGGAAACTTGGCTCGGAAGATGATTGCTTGCCAAAAGAAAAAGACACGGGACGAATGCTGGGCGTCTGTTCTTTGATTCTTTGCAGGAGATATGGCACATGCTCGGAACAGTAGAGTTCCTGTGCCAGTGCGATGATGTTACCACCCTTGCCGAGTGCAAAATCATACCATTGATTGCGCTCGGTATTTACCTTGAACGAGGCTTCCGTTTCTTCCCTTAGAGGTGATTTATACCACAGGTTTATCCCCTGCTGTTTGACGGGAGAAAAGCCCAAACTGTGCAGATAATCTGCTATCTTGATTTGTTTCGCTGTCTGTATATCCATAAAACGATTGGTTTAATGATAATTGAATTGGTTTATTTCTCTTTTCGCCCGTACCTCTTTATGAAGTACGGTCTTTATAATCACTTTACTTTATTTTCGTATATATAGAGTACGGTAATAAAGTGAAGCGGTTTTGTCACATTCCGAACCACTTCGCTTTATCCCTAATATATAGACCCTCGGAATAAAGTGAAGCGATTGCAAGGTGTGGGCTAATAGTGGAAGTCGGGCATGAACGTGTACTTCCTGCCGTTCTCCTGCACTATCATCCGTTTGTTGCGAAGCATGGTGATGAGCGGTACCGCCTTTTGATGGTTCAGCTTTACACCTATTGACGTATAGCTTTTGATTAAAGCATCTTCCAACTCCTTGTAGCCGTATTCCTCTTTCAATCCGAAAACTGCTTCCAGTGCGATGCGGTGCTGCTGTTCGGTGATATGCCTGTAAGGGTCGAATTTTTCCTCTTCCGGTCTTCCCGGTTTCTTGGCTTCGGGCTTGTAACCCTCCATGAGTTCGGGCAAGGCATTGTCGTTGATGCGGAATGCGAAAGGCTCGAAGTCCATTGCCCGTATGTGCATGGCTGAAACATTGCTTATTTCTCCATTGCTCTTGTCCTTTTCCACAAGAAGGACGGTTTCAGCCTTGTTGTTCAGTTCCGTGCCGATATGCCCCCTCGCGTTCTCATCGCCCTTGTTCTGGTGGAGTATCGTGTGGATATGTATCTGCCTGTCGTCCGTCCACTGCATCAGTTTGGATATGATGCGTGTTGATTCACCGGGACTGTTGATGTCATATACCATGTCACGGATGCCGTCTATGATTACAAGGGCTATGTCAGGCGTATTGTAGATAGCCTGTTCTACAATCCTGATACGCTGTTCGGGCGTGTATTTCCTCAAAGCGAGAAATTCCAGATGCTCATTGTCCCTGTCATCGGGAAGCCCAGCCATCCGTAAAATACGTTTCATGACTTTCAGACAATGATAAGGGCTCTGTTCCGTGTCCACATAAAGGATTTTCCGTTTGTCTTCCGGAAGTTCAGCGACATACCGTAATACCGTACCGTTCTTCAATGCGGCAGCTACGATAGCCGACACATTGAACGTCTTTTTGCTTTTGGCTTTGCCGATGGATGCGCTGAAATTCCCCAATGTTCCTATGACGGAACCATGTACTTTGAGAATCTCAGGGGCTTTCTCGTAACTTCTCGACAGGCTCAAACGTGAGGCTTGCCAAAGGATTACGGCTTCTTCTGCCGATATTTCCCTGTTGTCTTTCATATAATCCATAAGTACCCCTCCCATTATTTTCGTCCTCCGGTTTTCTTTCCGGCCAGTTCAAGGGCAAGTTCCGCATCAATGATAATCTTGCGCCCTATTTGCGTAATGGCTTTGTCAATCTTTCCGCTTTTCTTTATACGGTTGGCGGTGGGCAGACTGCACCCGAACAGTTTGGCAATGCCAAGTATTCCGTACACATACTTTCTTTCTGTGTCCGTGACGGGTTGCGGTTGCGCTTCCGTTTGGTTGGAAGCGTGTTTGCTTAGGAATATGAACTCTTCGCCTGTCATCTGCCAGACGGGTTTTAATAATAACTCTTGAAGATTTGTCATCGTCCAATCTTTTTAGTCGTTAAACAATCAGCCCTGCGCACTGGCTGTTATTTCTGTTCTCGAACGATGCAAAATTAGGTATGGTTATAAGTGGTAAGGATGTGGATGATATAAATAGGATATTGCGCTATCTCATTAAATATCAGATAGAAAAAATACCACTCAAAAAATATTTTGAGTGGTAAAAGTGGAATTTTCGTGAAACATCAATGAATATCACAGATTAGCAGAAAGAATCGTGTTTGTTTATGAATCTTTTTAATATGTGGTCAATCAGGATTATGTTTGAATCTAATATTTAAAATTTCTCTCATTTTGTTTATTTGTTCTTGCGTTGCTTTACCTAGTTCTTTTCTTGGAATTTTCAATCTGCGCATCTTGTTCTTAATGATTCTACTTAATGTTTTTTCCCATTTGGGACTAATGCCAGTATCAGGAATTTCTATTATAATATGGTCACTCACTTGAGAAACCTTTTCGCCTTTATGTCCATAAGCGATTCTTAGGCCTTTTGATTGAAAAATGGCATCAATAATAGAATAATGATTCTTCAAAGAAAATACAATGCTAAAATTATAATCTATAGGTTTATAGAATCTTATATTTAAGATCCATCTATCGGCATTAAATAATGATGATAATGTTCCACCCCACTGAACTTCAACATCTCCCATGGATATATTGGAATGTAATTTAATGATTTCTTTTATATAATCATCTTCTTTAGAACTGATTACTATAGAAGGTATTAATCGCCCATCTGCGTAATCTCGACTTGCAAATAACCCTTCTTCATTGATATTATATATTGGTGTTGATATTTTTTTAATCATCATAATGAATCTCTTTGATTAATAAACTTTCCGCTTTAGATACGTTATTCTCTACATCTTGAACAATTATTCTATATCTCTCAATGCGTCTATTTTTTAAAATTTCTGGAATTTGAAAAATAACCCAACCATATTTTATATCCTTAGGTTCTAGTCGAATATTGTTATCATATTTTTCAATTTGAGAGTGGTATTTTTTATGAAATAAGTTTTTATCATGTGATAATTTTATAGTTCTTATAATACCGTTCTCTATGTAATCTATTTCTAATTTGGGTAGAACTGTATTTCTATAAGAAGATTTGTTTTTTATCGTAATACAAAATACAGCATGTGTGTGTTTTGAAGAATTATATGATATTCTATAGCAATTCTCTATATAAACAGAGAAATTTGGCTTTTTGGATATAAAATCTTCTTTGTCCATCCTATGCTTTTGATTTGAAATTATTATTTGTCTCATTGTGATAAAAAGTGTAATAATGCCTATAATTATGCCTATTATTACATTATTTTCTTGTATTAATTCCAACATAAGCTTAACGATATAAATAATACTACTTATTTAAATTAAATATACATTTCATTTCTTTGGCGAATTTCTGGTTGCTGTCACTTGGAAAATCGGAAACGGGTTCTTTGTACTTCGACCTGTAATAGTTCTCGTCAATATCCAGTAGTTTCAATATCTTGTCTCGCCATTCATCCCTGTATTGCTTGGATAGTTTCTCGCTCATCAGGAATATCAGGTAACACACCCGTATCTTTTCCCTTGCCTTGATCTTTAATCTGTTCTTGCAGGGGTGCAGATTTATACTGGCATAGAAGTCCGATATGGTAATGGCTTCGAACTGTTCCCCGACACAGGTTTCATGAATGGACGAAAGCGACTTCATGTCAAAATATTCATGTTCTTCTTTCGAAGTTTCCTGCACCTTATCTTGTTTGGCTGGTTCTTCCTGCTGTTTCTCTTCCACATTATCATCAAGAAGGTACTTTTTCAGGACTTCCATAAAAAGAAGGCTTAGGCGGTAAACATCACCGGAAAGGTTTTCTGTATATTGAAAAGCCTCTTTCCTGTCTTGCTTTTGCAGTTCATAGAGTTTATCCAATTCTTTCTTTTCCTTGTCGTATTCAGCCTTGCAGCGTTCATATTCCTTTTCAGCCAGTATTTCTTCTTCATTCGTATGTTCTCGAAAACCAATGAAATCATATCTATGGTATGCATCATTCAAAGGCTTATGCAGTTTGGTTGTAATCTCCAACTGGTCTTTTATTATAGAATTACGCCTGTCTGCGTAGTGAAAACACACACGCTTTATGATGTCATCATTCAGCGGTTTTGTTTCATAAGCTCGTATATTCTTTTCTATTTCGATTTTTAAACTATTGAGAATCAATGTGTATTGTTCTTTCTGCTTGTCAAGTACCAGTTCAAGGATAGCAGATTCAAAAGCCTTTGTATCATTGTGCTGTCTGTAAAAATCGGTGATGAATTTTTGCTTATCAAAAGAAAATGCATAATTGGTTATCCAATCATTATATATTCTGTTGAGTTCTCCGTATAGGGGAATCAGTTTGTTTATTTCTCCTGCCATAGACTTCAATTTTGAGGATTATTATCTTTATCAAGAAAGGAAGTCAGTTCTTCCTCTACTTCTTCTATACTTGGCAGAATTGATTTTAAATTCTCAGGTATAGCCTTGCTCAACTGGTAATCACTGATGCCTATCGGCTGGTCGTAGCCTGTCAAGGCGTATTGCGCTACTACCTCATCTTTCCCTTTGCACAGCAACAGCCCTATGGTTTTGTTATCATCCTTTCCCCTCAGTTTGTCATCCACCACATTAATGTAGAAATTCAGTTGTCCTGCATACTCCGGTTTGAATGGGGTAGCCTTTAGTTCCACTACAATGTATGCGTGTAGCGGGATTGAATATAAAATCAAGTCGGCATAGAAATCGCTGTTGCCAATTTGAAAATGCTTCTGTCGGGCAACGAAAGCAAAACCATTACCCATTTCCAACAAATAACGGGTAACGTGTTTTACCAACTGTTCTTCTATGTCCCTTTCATCTGCCTTTTCTTTCGCTCCTGCCAAATCAAATATATACGGGTCTTTCAACAGATAATTGGCAAGGTCGCTTTGTGGTGCCGGAAGTGTGGCTGTGAAATTGTTTACCTTGTTGTTGCTGATTTGTCTGTTATATAGGTTGGTTTCAATTTGTATTTTAAGCACATTGCTGCTCCAGCCCATTTCTACAGACTGTTTCATGTACCAATATCTCACACCTAACGGCAACGAACTGTCAAGTATAACCATTTGGCTTGCCCAGTTTATTCTGGCAATAGGGGATGTCAAGAAAAACTTTTCTATCTCACTAATCTCCATCCTGTAAATGGCAGAAACAGTTTTCGCTACATCCTGAATTTGCGCAGGAACTTCCTGCGTAATTTTTAAAGACTGACAATCAGCGGATTGTATTTGCGCAGTAAGTTCCTGCGTAAATTGTCCGTTGTTTAGTTTCAATACTTCATCTGTAACATTCTGTATGCTTGGAACAGACAATCTTGCATCCGTATCAATGAAACTTCGTAGCACGTTCAGCGGATATGACCGTGCGAATTGGCACATATAGGTAAGGTTGCGTTCCGAATAGCCTTTCTTTTCAGGATAATTGAAACGGATAGCCTTTGCCAGTTGCTTGATGATTTTGCTTCCCCAGCCTTGCAAGTTCTGATGATACAGGATATAGTTGCCCATTTTCCAGTAATGGAACAGCATTTGCGCATTGGCTGCGGTAATCAGCCGGACTTGCGCCTGTTCTATTTCCGAACCGACAGCGTGAACAAATGCGTCAAAGTCCGTTCTTCCTATATGATATTCTCTGTTATTTTCCATTCTAATGTTTATTGTTGTCGCAAATATAATTCAAATAGCTGATAATCTATGAAACTGATTGATACTTTTATAGTTGGTTAAATTTGTTCATGGCATTTGCCTTAATATCATCCGCTATGTCAATATAAGGCTTCATGGCTTTATAGTCACTATGCCCCGTCCATTTCATTACTACCTGTGCCGGAATACCGAGAGCCAACGCATTGCAAATGAATGTTCTTCTTCCTGCATGGGTGCTTAGCAATGCGTATTTTGGGGTGACTTCATCTATACGTTCATTTCCTTTATAATAAGTCTCCCGTACAGGCTCATTGATTTCAGCCAGTTCTCCCAGTTCTTTCAGATAATCATTCATTTTCTGATTGCTGATAACGGGCAGTGCCATGTGGTCTTCAAAATGGACTTCCTTGTATTTTTCAAGTATGGCTTTGCTATGGTCATTCAGTTCTATTATCAGGCTGTCCGCCGTTTTGACTGTGGTAACTTCTATGTGGTCGGGTTTCACATCGCTTCTTTTCAGGTTACGAACATCTGAATATCGCAGGCTTGTGAAGCAACAGAATAGGAAAACATCCCTGACACGTTCCAAATATTGTTTGTCATGCGGTATCTGATAATCTTTCAGTCTGTTCAATTCGTCCCAAGTCAGGAATATCACCTTTTTAGAGGTGGTTTTCAATTTGGGCTTGAAAGTGTCGTATGCAATATTCTGATGATGCCCTTTCTTGAAGCTCCAACGCAGGAACCATTTGAGAAATCCCATCTGCTTACCGATGGTGCTGTTCCTCATGTCCTTTTTGTCACGCAGGAAGTTCACATACTCGTTCAAGCCGAACTCGTTGAAGTATTCAAAGGTTACATCTTCCTTGAACTCTTTGAGGTGGTTTTTCACTGCTGAGAATTTCTCGTAGGTGGATGCCGTCCAATTATTCTGATTGCCACACTCCTTTACAAACTCATCGAATACTTCCCAAAAATTTATCTGTGTTTCTTCCTGCTGCTCTTCGTTGGCATCTTTCATCCGCAGGTTGAACGCATCCTTTAGCTGTTGGGTGGTTGGCATGGCTTCCTGTACCTCAAATTCCTTGAACACGTTTTGAATCTCGGTATAGTATTTCAGCAAGTCCGCATTGATTTCGGATGCGCTTTGCTTTAGTTTGTTGGTGCATCCGTTCTTTACCCGTTGTTTGTCGGCATCCCATTTGGCTACGTCAATCCGGTAGCCTGTTGTAAACTCGATGCGTTGGCTTGCATATATGACACGCATACGGATGGGTACGTTCTCCACGATTGGCACTCCGTTCTTTTTTCGGCTTTCCAATGCAAAAATGATATTACGTTTGATATTCATAATTGGGTGCGTTTGAAATTCTACACCCAAATATACACCCAATATTCGGAATAGCAAAAGGTATTCAGAAAGATTTAGATTTACTCTATACTTTAGATAGTGTTTGATTATCAGTGATTTGCAATTTTATGATATTTCTTGAAAGTATAGGTTCAAGAGCCTGTCTCTCCGCAAAAGTAGAAAAGTTAAAGTTGTAGATTCTTGAATTTGAACAATTCAAGAATTTTTCTTTTTCCAGCACTTATCTGTATGGATGATAATGCGGAAAGTGGTGAATACAAAAGGTGAATAAGAAACAGTACCCATAGTTCAGGCAGATTGATTTTATAATGGATGTAAAAACAATCTAATCGGGATATTATTATGGATATAAATTGATTGACGCAAAGGCTGGAAAAGTATAGCTTATGCTCAATGAATCATTTATGAAGGATCCCTTTCAAAATCCTTCACGACAACACATTGAAAAACAATGTATTGTGTAAATATGAAGGATTTGAAGGATTTCCCGGTATTTTTTTATTTAAATAGGTTTTATGATAACTCCAATCCCAGTGCTTCTTTTAATTTCAGCAGATTCGGGTTTTTCTTGCTCATCATCTGGAAACGTTCCACATGGCTGTAAGCACGGATGTTCTCGGTAGGGGCACTGACACGTACCGTCATGGTAATTTTCCGGTTGTGCAGACGTTCGCGTAAGTGATTCTGAACCGATGGTATCAATTGTACCATATATTTTTCCACCATATCATTGTCTACTGTCACTTCAAAAGTCGTGTCATTCAACAAATGCGGATGCATGTTCATCATTCGTGCGGAGTTAGCCTTCTCTTCCTTGGGCAGGGCGGCTGCAAATTCACGCCAGTAATAGTCCAGATCTTTTTCATTGAAAATATAATCTTCGTATGTGGCATCGTTTTGGGCAGCGGTGCTTGCCGCTTTTGCTTCTTGCTTCTCCGCGGCTTGCTGTTCGTGCAAAGGACGGCGCAGGGATATACCGAGTGAGCCCGCCTTGAACACCGGGATTTTTTTCTCTTCTCTGGTCTGAGGCAGCGGGCTTGGACGGCTTGCGTTCATACTGCCGGCTGTACTTGTACCCTGTGGCTGAGGAGCGGCGGTTGCTGCGGTCTGTGCAGCGGCAGTTTTAGCCTGAGGCTGTGGCTGCGTGGCGGCTGTGGAAGCCGCTTGCTGCGTAAATAGGGGTTTTAATATCTTCTTAGGGCCACGCCCACCACTTGCATCATCGGCGTCGGGCAGAGTGAGTTGGGCGCATTGAATCAGTGTCAGTTCTACCAGCAGACGTTTGTTTTTGCTTGCACGATAGTTCAGGTCACAATCATTGCATAGCTTCATGGCACGGTACAGGAATTTCTGGTCGCATTTTTGTGCTTGTTCTTTATAGCGGTCGCGGATACCGGCGCCTACTTCCAGCAATTGCAGGGTGGAAGGGTCCTTGCTCACCAGCAAATCCCGGAAATGAGAGGATAGTCCGGTGATGAAATGACTGCCGTCAAATCCTTTTTTCAATACGTCGTTAAAAAGCAGCATGGATTCGGGAACTTTGTTTTCAAGCAACAAATCGGTCAGCTTGAAATAATATTCGTAATCCAAGACATTCAGGTTTTCAATCACACTTTTGTAAGTGATGTTCCCACCTGTGAAGCTGACTACCTGGTCGAAGATGGAAAGAGCGTCGCGCATACCACCGTCGGCTTTCTGTGCGATGACAGTCAGGGCTTCGGGTTCGGCGTTGATATGTTCCAGTTTGGCAACGTATTGCAGATGGTCGATAGTGTCTTTGATGCCGATGCGGTTAAAGTCATAAATCTGGCAACGGCTCAGAATAGTCGGCAGTATCTTATGCTTTTCCGTTGTGGCAAGGATGAAGATGGCATGATGAGGCGGTTCTTCCAATGTTTTCAGAAAAGCATTGAAGGCGGCTTGCGACAACATATGGACCTCATCAATGATATATACCTTGTACTTGCCGATTTGTGGCGGGATACGTACCTGCTCAATCAGCGAACGGATATCTTCTACCGAGTTGTTGCTGGCGGCATCCAGCTCATGTATGTTGTAAGAACGCTGTTCGTTGAATGCCAGACAAGACTCACACTGATTGCAGGCTTCTCCTTCGGCAGTGGGGGTCTGGCAGTTGATGGTCTTGGCAAAGATACGTGCACACGTTGTTTTTCCCACTCCACGCGGTCCGCAGAACAGGTAGGCATGTGCCAGCTTGCCGGTGGCAATAGCATTTTTTAAGGTGATGGTCAACGCGTGTTGCCCTACAACCGATTCGAATGTAGCGGGACGGTATTTTCGTGCCGATACGATATAATTTTCCATAAGCGGAGTTCTTTTTTCTAATATGAGTTCTGCAAAAGTACATAAATTATCCGTTTTTATGGGTAGGATTGCTTGAAATATTTCTATCTTTGCAAAAATCAAAAAAGGGATTCTTTGTATGAGCAAATTGCTGACTATTTGGAACTACATCCGGCGCCATAAGTATATGATTACGGTGCTGATCTTTATTGTAGTTATTGGTTTTCTGGATGAGAACAGCTTGATTCAGCGGGTAAAGCATCGCAGTGAGATCAGCGCGCTGAATAGTGAGATAGAGAAATATAGAAAGCAATATGAGGAAGATACGGAGAAACTGAAGGAACTGACCACGAATCCTGAGGCTTTGGAGAAAATAGCACGCGAGAAGTATTTGATGAAGAAGCCTGACGAGGATATTTTTGTGTTTGAAGAATGAGTAAATCTTATAATATAATTTCGATGGCAGGGGCAGTCCTGCTGCTGGCAGGTGCGGTGTTGCAAATCACCCGGTGGGAGCTTGCGCCTTATCTGTATACGCTGGGTGCTGTGATGTTCGGCTATGTGCAGGTCATGGGGAATCGTTATGATGGAAGGAATTTTATCATCAAGCGTTTGCGTAGACAGCAGATTTTCGGGGCTGTCGCACTGGTCTTTACAGGAGTATTGATGTTTACCATGAAACGTAACGAATGGATTGTTTGTCTTTCCATTGCCGCTGTCCTGGAACTTTATACGGCTTTCCGTATTCCGCAGGAGTTGGAGAAGGAAAAACGTTAAGGAACCAGTGTCATTTTTTGTCCGCGTTTATAGAGGCTTATCTTGTGAAAAATAGGAGAACGCGGACGACACTTGTTACGTGTGGTCCGCGTTCTAAAAAATAGTTGTCCGGTATTGTTATTCCACAATGGTCATTTCATCTACCAAGTGTTTCGCTCCTGCAAACTTATCAATAATAAATAAGGTATAGCGGATATCCACACAGGCTGCACGTTGTAACTGGGGATTGTAAGCAATGTCACCGGTCAGTCCTTCGTAGTTGCGGTCAAAGCCGGTACCGATCAATTCCCCTTTGTTATTGAAAACGGGGGAGCCGGAATTACCTCCTGTATTGTCTGTTCCTGTAACAAAACAGATGGGCATTTCACCATTTTTCATGGCATAGCGCCCGAAGTCTTTCTTGTTATACAAGTCCTTCAGTTTGGCCGGAACCACGAATTCATAGTTGTTCGGATCCTCTTTTTCCATCACTCCTTTCAACGTGGTGTAATAGTTGTATTCCATACCGTCTTTGGGGCTGTATGAACCTACTTTACCATAAGTGAGACGTAACGTGGAGTTGGCATCCGGATAAATAGGAGTGCCTTCATGCTGTTTCAGCTTCATCATACCCTCTACCCAGGTTTTATGGGCCAGATTATAAGCATCGGTTTCGGCTTTCATGGCTGCATCGGTATCTGCATAACCTTGGTCTACTGATTTGGCATATTGCACCATCAGGTCATTTTCCAATGTCTTGGCATCCGGCTTTGCCACAAAGTTGTCAAAGGCTTCACGGCTTCGGAAGATGGATGTATCAAAACAAGCATCGACAAAGGCGTCAATGTTTCCTTTGAATTCTTTGTCTATTACTTTAAAGATGCTGATGCGCTGTTCGGCCGGAATTAATTCTGCGTAAGTCTTCAGCAAAGCTTTGGAAACTTTACGGTCTATTTCGGGATTATAGTCTTTATTGAAAAAATTATCGGCTTGTTTGATCAGTGTGCTTAATGCATGATCCAGCGGATTGATTTCTTTAGTAGCATGAGGTACTTTATATCCTTTTTCCAATGCTTGCAGGACTTTGTCTGTGGAAGGAATCTTATAGAATTCCGTTCCCAGTTTGCAAACTTCGTAAATGGCTTGCTGATGATATACGGCATCCCGGCGTTTGCTCACGATTTCCCGGATAGCATCGAAGGCTTTCTGGTAGGCGTCAGTACCCGTCTCACGTCCGTAAGCCAGAAGCTTTTCCTGTTGTTTCTTTTTCGTATCAAGTACTTTCAGCTGAACCAGTCCTTCGTTCATACCGATAGCATTCTTCCAGTAATTGGCTGACGAGGCGTATTTGCTGGCATACTGGATGCGTACTTTATCACTTTTCAGCATCTCTTCCAGCAGATTATTCAATCGTACGGTGCGGACGGTCTTACGCATGAAGTTGGTAGTCTGCATACGTTCTTCCACTTCGTCCGAAATCATGTATCGCCAGTTGCGTCCGGGAAATCCCATTACGAAAGTGAAGTCTCCCTCTTTGATTCCTCCCAGGTTGATGGTCAGATGTTTTTTCACCTTCAAGGGTACATTGCTTTCGTTATAGTCAGCAGGTTTACCGTCGGGTGTTGCATAAATGCGGAACATGGAGAAATCGCCACAGTGACGGGGCCACATCCAGTTATCGGTGTCAGCTCCGAACTTTCCGATGGAAGAAGGAGGAGCGCCTACCATACGGACGTCTTTATAGATGGTCTTTATAAACAAGTAATAGCGGTTGGCTCCGTAGAAAGGCTTTAGTTCCAAAGCGGTGAACGGAGTGATCTCTATATTTTCTTGTTCGGCAAAACGTTTGGCTACTTTGCTCAGATAGGAGGGGGACAGGTAGTTCAATCCTTCCGGGTCCTCATCTTTGGCCAGTTGTTCCTTTACATAAGGAGTGACGTCCAGAATTCTGTCTATGAAGGTGACAGTCAGCCCCTTGCAGGGAAGTTCTTCTTTGCGGCTCATAGCCCAGAAGCCGTCAGTCAGATAGTCGTGTTCTACCGAACTGTGTTGCTGGATATAGCTGTAACCGCAATGATGATTGGTCAGCACAAGACCTTCGGCAGAAATGATTTCACCGGTACAACCACCTCCGAAATGCACTACAGCATCCTTCAGGCTGATGCTGTCCGGACAATATACTTTATCAATGCTGATATCCAGTCCCATATCATACATGGTGGCCGCATTCTGTTCTTTCAGATCAGTCAGCATCCACATCCCCTCGTCGGCATGGCCGGCAAGGGTTGTGAAAGTAAATAGCGAGAGTAATAGTATCTTTTTCATTATTCAACAATAGTCATTTCGTCAATCAGGTGTTTGCATCCGCCCAATTTGTCGATGATGAATAATACATAACGTATATCCACTGCGATACAACGCTGTAAGTTGTTGTCGAAATTAATGTCACCACTCAGTGATTCCCAGTTGCCGTCAAAAGCGGCACCGATGAGTTCGCCGTTACCGTTGATGACGGGAGAACCTGAATTACCGCCGGTAATATCATTGGTAGTCAGGAAACAAGCAGGCATATCACCGTTGGGCAATGCATAACGTCCAAAATCTTTTGCTTCATACAATTCTTTCAGTTTGGCGGGAACAACAAATTCCGGATTGGTAGGATCCTCTTTTTCCATGACACCTTTCAGCGTAGTGTAGTATTTATAGTGTACGCCGTCTTTGGGATTGTATGATTTCACATTGCCGTATGTCAGACGGATGGTGAAGTTGGCATCCGGAGCTTTGGGTTCCGGTGAATACATTTCACACAGGCCGCGTACATAAGTTTTGTGTAATAAATCCATGCCTTTCATCGATTCTGCCAGTTCGTTTCCCAGCTTATCCATCAAGTCATATTTAGCCCGTACGTATGCAGTCATAGGATCTTTTTCTATGGCTTTCACGGTAGGTTTCTTGATGAATTTATTGAAATTCGCTTCGTTGGAGAAGATGGAATTGTCATAACAATGGTCTACGTATGCGTCATAGTTACCTTTAAAATCCTTCTGGATGGTAGTATAGAAGGCAGGTAAAGCATCGGCAGGAACCATTTCGGCATACAGGGGCAACAGAGCTTTGGCCACTTTGCGGTCTACTTCGTGATCGTAGTCTTTGTTATGTATATCGGCATATACTTTTTTCAGCGTTTCAATATTTTTATTAATCGCTTCTTTATCTTTATTTTTGATTGCGTCTTTCAGCTTGTCCAGAATCAGATAAGGAGTGCCGAATTCTATACCTCCTTGAAAGACTTCACGGAAACAGGTGTAGTTATAAAGAATAGGATTACTCTTTTCGATGGCGGCATCAATTTCGCTGACTACTTTTTCATAATCAGTGTTGCCTTTGGCTTTAGCAAATGCTGCGAACTTGGCTTCCTGTTCTGCTTTTGTTTCCAATACCTTGTTGTCGATAATGGCTTTATTCATGCCGATAGAGTTTTTCCAATAGTTGCTGGAACCTGCATATTTGCTGGCGTATTGGATACGTACTTTGTCACTGGCAGCCATTTCTTTCTTCAGTACATCCTGACGCACACCACGTATGCGGATACGGGGTTCGTTGGTGGAATGCATCCGTTGTTTCACTTCACTTTGAGTCAGATAGCGGTTGGTGCTTCCGGGGAATCCCATAATCATGGCATAGTCACCCTCGTTAATACCTTTCAGTGAGATAGCCAGATGCTTTTTGGCTTTCAGAGGAACATTGTTTTCATTATATTCTGCCGGTTCGCCGTTGGCATCCGCATAAATGCGGAAGACGGAGAAGTCGCAAGTATGGCGGGGCCACATCCAGTTGTCTGTTTCACCACCGAATTTACCGATGGATGAAGGCGGAGCGGCAACCATGCGTACGTCGCTGTAGGTTTTCAGATAAATCAGATAGAATTTATTGCCTGCATAGAAAGGCAGAGCTTGTGCGCTGATACCTGCTTTTCCGTTCAGGTCACTGGCTTTCAGTTCCTCGTCGGCCAGTTTTTTCAGGAAGTCGTATTCAAAGGTTTCCTCTTCTTTTACTTCGCCTGATTTTACTTTATTGTTTACTTTATCTGTGACATCGACAATGCGTTCTACAAATTTGAACTTCAATCCCGGAGTCGGTAGCTCTTCTTTGCGGCTTTTTGCCCAAAAACCGTCAGTCAGGTAGTCATGTTCTACCGAGCTATGTTGCTGTATCGCTCCGTAGCCACAGTGGTGGTTGGTCAGGATCAGTCCGTCCGGTGAGATGATTTCACCGGTACATCCTCCTCCGAAAATGCCTACTGCATCTTTTAATGAAACGCGGTTCGGGTTATAAATGTCGTCTGCTTCCAGCAGTAAGCCTTGTGCTTTCATGCGGTCTGCCAAATGCTGCTCTTGCATCAGTTGCAACAGCCACATACCTTCGTCTGCCTTCGACGGCAAGAATGCTACACACATCAATGCGAGCAATAAAAGTTTGAATTTTTTCATGTTGTGTACTAATTGTTATTTCTTTATCCTTATATCGGTTACAAAAATAGAAAAAAAGAGGGAACTTTGCACTATAAATTGCCTTCTCGGTAATAATCTTCTATTTAGTTTTAAATTTTAATAAAATATTTTTGTCACTAAATTATAGATTGTACCTTTGTATGCGAAAAATAGTAATGGGGCGTAGATAAGCATGAATAAACTTTTTTTCTCTGTGGTATCTTTATTGGCTTTTACTTCATGTGCCAGTGAGTATAAGATAGAAGGTAGTTCTTCTGTTTCTCGTCTGGATGGGAAAATGCTATTTGTAAAAGTTCCTAGTGGAGACCGGATGCTGAGTATTGATTCGGCAGAGGTAATTCATGGAATGTTCAAGATGGAAGGTATAACCGATTCTACTTCAATGGCATCCTTGTATATGGATGATGAGAGCATCATGCCTTTTGTCATTGAAAAAGGGAAAATATCCATCAGTATTGATAATGCCCGTATTGTAGTTACCGGAACTCCGTTGAATGATCGTCTGTATGATTTTGTGGGAAAAAAGACTTCTTTGGATGACAGAGCATACGAGTTGGAGCGTCAGGAGAGCCGTATGATTATGGATGGAAAAGCACCGGATGAAATTCAACGTGAGATAACGAGAGAACGTGAGAAACTGGCTGCTGAAATGAATGCATTGGCTAAGGAGTTTATCCAGAAGAATTATGATAATGTATTGGGACCGGGTGTTTTCATTATGTTGTGCAGCAATTTTCCTTATCCTGTCATGACTCCCTTGATTGAGGAAATTATAGAGGAGGCTCCTGACCGATTTAAAAATAACTCCTTGGTAAAGGATTATGTGACAGTAGCCCGTTCGAATATGGAAAAATTAAAAGCTCCCCATTAATGAGGAGCCTTTTTTATCTGTCTTGGTCTGGATTGTCTATTTTTCCTTGATATTTTTCAGGTAAGTCTTTCTCAATTTCCCTGTAAGCCTCTTCCATGGTTGCTTTGATGTTTTCCATTCCCTGGCTTTGCGGATAAATGGGCTTATGTACGACTAATGTCATAGGATGCCAGGATACAAAACCGCCGGTACGGGGAAGAATATTAAAGGAGCCGATAATAGTGAGTGGTACTACGGGAAGTTGCAAATCATCTGCCAGTTGGAAAGCACCTTTCTTAAAATATCCCATGTGCCCGGTAAAAGTACGTGCACCTTCGGGAAATACCACTAGAGAAGTTCCATCCTGTAGTACGTGACGGGCATGTTCTATGGTTTCTATTACCTTCTTGGGACCGGATTTATCAACGAATATATGTCCGGCAGCTTCACAGGCTTTGCCGACGAAAGGCATTTTGCGCAGACTTTTTTTCATCATCCATTTAAAGTTTCGTCCCAGAAAACCATAAATCAGGAAGATATCGAAAGAGCCTTGATGATTGGCTACAAACACATAGGATGTTTTTTTAAGTACTTCCGGATGTCCTACTACCTTGACAGGAATAAGTAATACATAGCAGAAAAGCTGTGACCATATTTTTCCCGGATAATATCCCCAAAAATGCGGATTGCCTATCCATGAACCAATAATGGTAACTATTGCTGTAAGTATGGTTAATACCAGCAAAATGGGAAGTGCTATGAATAGTTGGTATAAAATATATAGTACTTTCATTTGTCTGAATTTTAGTTGTACAAAGATAGAAAAACTATTTTATATTTTATGTAACGTGATTACTGTAATTTCCGGCCATGCTCCAAGGCGCATAGGGAACATCAGGTAGCCCAAACCAATATTGACAAACAAGGATTGTTTTCCTTCCTGGTATAAACCGTTGTGTTCGGGATATACGAATTTAGCAGGAGAGAAGCCAAACAGGCTGAACTGCATTTCATGGGTGTGGCCTGAAAGCATTAGCTGTACATCACTTTCCGGCAAGACTTCTCTGTGCCAATGAGTGGGGTCATGGCTCATTAATATTTTATACATTCCTTCCGTTCCTTTTAATGCTTTCTGCAGATCTCCATAATTGGGAAATGGGTAAGCATTCGGCCTCGTGCGTGTTTTTTTCCCCTCTTTTCCTTCCTACCTTTGTGGCTTCATTATAATCTTAATCCATTATGTGTTCAGTATTAGAATTTTCTAGCGAAAGTGATAAACTACGTACTCTCTTTTCCGAGTCTAACCATTTTGATTCTGTTCTTTTCATATTTGATGGCGGCCGTCGTTATAAAGTTTCGTCTTCCAGCCTTGGTATCCATTCCCCTCAGGACCTACTTCTCCCTTTAGGTCTTGGCCTTTTCCGCAGCAGTCCTTTTTGGTCTTATTACCTTTATCCCCAAGGTTGTAATTTCCATAAAGGTATTGACGGTCTTTGTGGCGAGGTCATCCGACACACAGGTTCCTGCGTGTCAGAGCAGAGCTGTCATATTTTTCCCGACCGCTCCCGTAGCAGGTTGCATATCCTTTATCGGTGCGACGACGAATACCGTCTGGAATGCCGTCGTCTGAATCGCGGTTCTTTCCTCTTGAAAAAGGAGGAACGGAAGAAGGATTTTCTTCAAATTTCCTGGAATCGCCTGAATGAGCTGCTTACTGTTAAAAAGTATCGGAAAACAGTTGAAAAGTAATTCCCCATTCTATAAGCCGTGCAGTTTTATTTTGATAACTTTGCCACATAATAAAAAGTGGATGTACAGTGAAAGAACCGGTTATTACCCTTACTTTGGAAGAGTACGAAGAGTTGCGCAAGGAACATGAATGCCTTGAAAAGGAGCATGCGGAACTTCAGAGAAAATACGAAGCCTCTTTGCAGGAGTATTCCCGCCAGGTCGAAGAAATCTCGGCCTGTACAGCCGTCATTGCCGATCTGAGATGGAAATTGGCTGACTTGACACGCCGTTTATGGGGTAAATCCAGTGAAAAACGTCATCTTCCCGAAGATGCCGGCCAGCTGAGCATCTGTTTCGAGTCTCCGTCCGATGTCAATGACCCGGTAGCGGAAGAACAGAAAACCGCTGGGAAATCCGTCACATCGGAGAATGGCTACAATCGTTTCCGTAAAAGCTTCACGAAAAAGATCACTCCCCACGCCCGTAAGCCCATCGACCCGTCCCTTCCCCGTGAGGAGATTATCATTCCCATGCCGGAAGGCCTTTCGTTGGAGGGAGCGACGAAGCTGGGAGAGGAAGTGAGCGAACAGTATGCTGTCAGTCCCGCCCGATTCTATGTGAAACGCATCATCCGTCCTAAATACCGGCTCGCCGACGGTCGTATCATAACCGCTCCCATGCCCGTAATGGCACATCCCCACAGCAATGCCTCGGAAAGTGTACTGGCCCACATTGCTACCGCCAAATATTACGACCACCTGCCTCTGCACAGACAGCTGGATATCTTTGAGCGTGAAGGAATCCATCTGAGTCCTTCCACCGTAAGTAACTGGATGATGGCTGCCGCACAGCGTCTGGAACCAATCTATAATGAACTTCGTGAACTGGTCAAGGACAGCTATTACGTCATGGCCGATGAGACACCCCATCCCGTACTTGAAAGCGACCGGCCCGGTGCTCTTCACCGCGGGTATATGTGGAACTTCTATCTGCCCCGGTTCCATACCCCCTTCTTTGAATATCACAAGGGCCGTGGCAGCAGCGGAATAGACACACTGCTGGCAGGACAGGTCCGGGTGGTACAGAGTGACGGCTTTGCAGTATATGACAAGTTCGACACGCTACCCGGAAAGTTGCATCTGTGCTGCTGGGCACACGTCAGGCGCAACTTTGTGGAAGCGGAAGGAAATGACCCTCCCAGAGCAAGGCATGCACTTGGAAAAATAGGCGGACTGTATGCCGTGGAGGAGAAAATCAGAATGGAACATCTGGAAGGGGAGGCGGTGGTAAAGCTTCGCCGGGAAAAATCGTACCATATTATCAAAGAACTGGAAAAATGGTGCAAGGAGGAATATGGACATACGGTCGATAAATCGCCTATTGCCAAGGCCATGTTCTATATGTACACACGCTTTGAACAACTGTCCGGATATGTCAATGACGCACAGTTCTGCATTGACAATAATCCGGTGGAGCGTTCTATAAGGCCGTTGACTTTAAACAGAAAAAATACGCTCTTCTCCGGATCACATGAGGCAGCACATGCAGCGGCAATTTTCTTTTCACTGATGGGATGCTGTAGGGAAAATAAGGTGAACCCAAAACTATGGATGCAGGACGTGCTGATTAGGGTACAGGAGAAAGAAAGAGAAGAGAAAAACGATTACACCGATTTACTGCCATTTAATTGGAAAGGATAAACAGGAAAGCTATAATAAAGTCAAAAGCCAGACATGCTTCGTCTGGCTTTTGACTTTATTATAACTTGGAGAGAAACACGCACGAGGCCGAATGCTTACGGAAATGGGGGATTTCCGCTGTTCTCTACACCTGCCAGGGCTATACTGTCTCCATGATGATGTAGAATGACATGATCGTTATTGAGTATTTTCCATCCCATGGCAGCCTGTTTGGATTTCAAGCTGTTCAGGTTGGCTTCTTGAGCTTCTTCCGTTTCCCATTTTATATAAGGGGAATAGTCATGGTTGCCTAAAACGGAATACACTCCGTCTTTTCCTTTTATCTGTTCTAGAATAGGGATAAATTCGTCCAATTCCGTTGCCACGTTATTGACCAGGTCACCTGTAAAAAGTACCAGGTCGGCATGTTGTGCATTAATAAGGTTTACAGCCTTCTGTAAAGCAGCACCGTTGCCAGTCCAGCTGCCGGAATGGATATCAGATATTTGTACAATGCGGTAGCCGTCAAAGCCGCTGGGAAGTTCATCGGAACTGATGGTTACCTCCCTGATTTGAAAATGCTGTTTTCCTTCGGTTGCTCCATATATTACATATATTAACGAGGCTAAAGCCAATCCTCCTGCTACATATCCTCCATACAGTTTTTTGCCGGAGATGATATATAGGAGCTTCATAAACAGGATAACAATGACGAAAAGTGCCTTGGGTACGGAGAAACAAAGAAAAATCAATAAGAAATTGCTAAGTCGCTGCATGGAATCCGGACGTGGCTCATGTATAGAAAAGACTAATGTCATTCCCAATAAAAGAAACAGACTGGGAAGCCAATAAGCCCAATGTGTCCATTTTTGGGAAACACGGCGTATATATGCCTTGTATATATACATATCGGGCAATATCAGTAGCAGTAGAAAAAACAGAAATAACTTTATCAGCATCATAATTTATTCGTTTTTTATAGATTGGCGGCGAGAAACTTTTTAGTTTCTTCTATACTCATGCCCCGGCGGGCGGCGTAATCTGCCAATTGGTCTTCACCTATTTTTCCGATGGAGAAATAGCGGGAAGCCGGATGGGCAAACATGAGTCCGCATACAGAGGCATGGGGCTTCATCATACCATTCTCGGTCAATGAAATTCCTATTTGCTTCATATCCAGCAACTCGTCTAATAGGAAATTGACGGATTGGTCGGGCAAGGAAGGATAACCTACGGCAGGACGTATCCCTTGATATTTTTCATTATGCAGGTCTTTTACGCTTAGGTTTTCATCAGGTGCATATCCCCAAAGTTTTTTGCGTACATCTTCGTGTAGTTTTTCGGCAGTAGCTTCCGCCAGTCTGTCGGACAATGTTTGCACTAACATACGTTTGTAATCGTCTTCTGCATAGAGCCGCTCCATTTCTGCATCTACCGTAGTGGCGAATGCTCCTATTTTGTCTGTGATACCCGATGATAATGGACGCACAAAGTCACTCAGACATAAAAACGGGTCATCTTCTTTCAATTTTGCTGTTTGTTGACGCAAAAGCGGAAAACGCTTGCTGTTCAGCAGCAGATCATCTCCGTCGGCATTGGCATCCATGATATTGACCACTCCGTGGGTCTGATACGCTGTATCCAGTTCATTCAACATCCGATTTGCCTCTTTGAAAAGCTGCATGGCTTCACTGGCTTTCGGACGGTCTTCTTCCGCAAAACCGGTGAGCCACATGGCCCGGCATGAATCACATCCATGTATGTCCGCAATGGCGGCAAACTTGGGTTGAAAGCCCCATGCATGGAAAAAATAAATCCAGTTAATGTATTCGCTTACTTCGTGAATCTTGTAATTTACAATCATCTTTTAAACCTTAATTCTTGTCCGCGATGACTTTGGTCTACCTTGTTGTCACTGTAAACCAGATCACCATTGACGAATGTTTTTTCTACCCGTGTGTGGAATTTCTGTCCTTCCATCGGAGTCCATCCGCATTTGCTTAAAACGCAGTCGGCAGTTACAGTCCATTCATGATCCGGATTTACCAATACGAGGTCGGCTTGATAACCAGGACGGATGTAGCCTCGTCTTTCAATATGATAAAGTTCGGCCGGTGCATGGCACATTTTCTGAACCAGTTGCTCTATGCTTAATATGCCTTCGCGTACTAATTCCATGATAGCTACTAATGAAAACTGTATCATCGGCATACCCGATACGGCTTTCAATGCTCCCCCTTCCTTTTCTTTCAGTAAGTGAGGGGCATGGTCGGTACCTATTACATCTATCAGATTGGTAGACAATGCTTTGCGTAAAGCATTCCGGTCTTCTGAAGTTTTGATGGACGGATTGCACTTGATACGTCCTTTCAATGTCTCATAATCTTTGTCATAGAAGTATAGATGTGACACGCAAGCTTCCGCCGTAATCTTTTTTTCACTCAGGGGTTTGTCTTCAAGCAAATCCAGTTCTTGTGCGGTGCTGATGTGCAGGATGTGCAGGCGGGCATTGTTTTCTTTTGCCAGCCGGATGGCCAGTGAGGAAGAATATGCACATGCTTCCGCACTACGTATCTGCGGATGATATTTTATATCAGGATCTTCTCCATATTTTTCTTTGAAGGCTGTTGTATTGGCACTGATTATAGATTGTTCTTCACAATGTGCTGCAATCAGCATACCTGCATTGGCAAATACTTTTCTAAGTACTTCCATGCGGTCTACCAACATATTTCCCGTGCTGGCTCCCATAAATAATTTAACACCGCATACCCGGCTTTTATCTAGTGTGGGGAGTACATCCGCATTCGTATTGGTTGCTCCGAAATAGAATGAATAGTTTACGATGCTTTTGGTTGCCGCATCCGCAAACTTGGCATTCAAAGCTTCCAGGGTCGTAGTTTGCGGAGTGGTGTTGGGCATGTCCATAAAACTGGTGACGCCACCTGCCGCCGCCGCTGTGCTTTCAGTATGTATGTCGGCTTTATGAGTCAGTCCCGGGTCACGGAAGTGTACATGATCGTCTATAACTCCCGGCATCAGATAATAGCCTTTCGCATCTATTATTTCTCCACAAGGCTGGGAGGGAACTGTTTCTTCTGCCAGCACTTCAGCTATGACTTCATTCTCAATCACTATCGAACCGTGAAAAATCTTGCCTTCATTCACAATCCGTGCATTCTTTATCCATGTACGTTTCATACTGTTTTCTTTTGCGGGTATTTGCGGAACCAGCTACCCAGTTTTAATTGAATGACTCCTAATACAGCTTCACCGAAGATACTTCCGTTCATTTTTGAAGTACCTAATTCGCGATTGACAAAAATCACAGGAACTTCGGCTATCTTGAATCCGCACTTGTAAGCAGTGAACTTCATTTCAATCTGGAATGCGTACCCTTTAAAACGGATGCCATCCAGACCGATTGTTTCCAAGACTTCACGGCGATAGCATTTAAATCCGGCGGTAGTATCATGTATGGGTAACCCTGTGATAATCCGTACATATTTGGAGGCGAAGTAGGACATCAGCACACGCCCCATCGGCCAGTTCACTACATTCACACCACTGACATAGCGTGAACCGATAGCTACATCATAGCCTTCAACGGCACATTTGTTATACAGCCTTGGCAGGTCATTCGGATTATGACTGAAGTCAGCATCCATTTCAAATACAAAATCATATTGATGCTCTATCGCCCATTTGAATCCGGCAATGTAAGCAGTACCCAGTCCTAATTTACCTTTACGCTCAATCATGAAAAGACGGTCGGGGAATTCTGTTTGCAGTTTACGGACAATGGTTGCCGTGCCGTCTGGTGAGTTATCTTCAATAATCAATATGTGGAAGAACTTTTCCAGTCCGAATACAGCCCGGATAATGTTCTCTATATTTTCCTTTTCGTTATAGGTGGGTATAATAATAATACTATCGGATTTCTCCATACATTTTTTGTATTAGCTGAATAAATATCATACAAAAGTAACTATTATATTAACACTCCCGTCAGAATTTAATTTTATTAATTAAAAAAAGAGGATTACCCCTGCCTGGCGCACGGATAATCCCCCTATTTAACAGAATAGTTTAGAAATCTTTAGAATGCCACACCAAGGCGGAAACCGAAATTGTTTAATTTATCCATATCATAGTTAAATACGGTTCCCTTGTTGGTAGAGTAGCTGTAGAATGCTGCCAGATGGAAGCCGATACTGTTTGTCCAGGGGTAGATATTCACACCGACTTCTGGTGATACATAGAAACCCCAAGTGTTGTCTTTCACTTCGTAAATGTAAAAGTCACTGGACATTTTGGTATAGTTGGCACCCAGCTTCAATCCGATATAAGGTTGGCATGCACCGTCACTGAAGCGATAGTGTGTTGCGAAACCGAAAGGCAACTGAAATACGGAATGTTGCTGGTCGGTTGTCAGGGCTGCCGAGTTGCTGATTGGTAGTGTCTGACGTGAAATATACTCATTATTGGTATGATAATTGATAAAGGCACCGATTGACAAATCCGGCAGTATATAATATCCACCTTCGAAGTTCATACCCCAACCGCTTGCTTTGTTTGCAAAGTTATTGCTGATAGGAGCGTTGAACTGCCAGTCTACATTGAAATAGGTAAACGGAGTTACCTGTGCTTTTGCCGGCAGGGCAAAGGCTATGGCGATAGCGGCTACCGCCATCAGTCTGAGAGTTAAATATTTTATAGTTTTCATATTTCCTTTTTATTTTAAATGAATACTTGTTTCACTTACGTTTATTTTTTCAGATAAGGACTCTGAGTGAATGCTTGGTTGATGGCAGTCGTTGTACGGTTTACATTCAAACTGCCACTTCCGCCCAGTAACCCGCTGATGTATGCATTCCAGACAACAGTTAATTTTTCTTTTTGTCCTTCCGGAGCATTCTTTAAATTAATCATGTCGGCCAGCAATGAACCGGTGCTATAGCTGTAAGTGATAGGATAGGGATAGTACCATCCACCTCCCCAATTGCCGCCCCAGTAGCCGGGATACCAATAACCGGGATAATAGCCCCACCAGGGTCCGTCATTATAGTAACCGTGGAAATAATAAGTACTTGCTACGTAGCTTACCTGTAGGCCGAGGTCGGCGTCGTCTTTATTAGCTGCGGTGTAGCCGGCAGCGTTCATCTTAGTCTTGAATGCATTGATGATGATCTGTGCATTCTCGTCCTTCCAGTATTCAGGGTCTTTCTTGTCACCGATGATCAGGATGCTGTCAGGGATATAATAAGTACTGAAGTCATTGAACTTAGTACTAGTGTCATGACTGGTGAATACCAGATACTCATTGTCCAATTTGTCCATGTCCGGGTCTTTCTCGCAAGATACCAAGGCAAAGACCGCCAGTAGGATAGGAATTAATTTTTTCATGTCAAGTTTTTGTTTAAGTTAATACTAATTGTTTTTCGTCTAGTTTCTCTCATACAACGGCCAGCTTATGTTTTTGTTCACTAACAGTCTGTTCTTTAGTGAATTTTTTTGCAGCCAGGTTAATTAGAGTTTCTTTTTTAAAGTGTAATTTAGTTTAGAAACAGCTTTCTTGAAGTCCTTGCCAATCATTGTCAGTGCACTGTCACCCTCTGCCAGAAAGTTTGTCTTTTCGTGTCCCGGAGTAGCGGAAATTAATTGATAAACGATAGCGGTGCTGTCATTAGGAATTCCAATAATAGTTACAACTGTACCACTGTCGGTAAATGCCTGGTTACCATCTTTTGTTCCTAAATAAGTGGTCGTCAGATTGTATGTGCCCAGTGAGTCTTGGCCTGCCTCCTGAAGTGTCAGTTGATAGTTGATACCTTCGGCATCGGCAGCTGGCAGAATACCTTCATAGCTATATGTTTGTAATTCACCCAGTGTGCTGTCGTTCACAGCGAAAATAGAGTCACTTTCACTTTCGGCTATTATTTCAGCACTTTTGTTTCCTTTAGAGCCACAGGAAACAATCATGGCAGCCAAAGCTGCTGCAATAAATACTTTTTTCATTGTTAAGTCAGGTTTTTAATGGTTATTTGGGTACATAACATTTGTTATGCCCGTTTTGTTTTTAATAAGTTCTCTTTTCAGAAAAAACAAGACCATGTTTAAAATGCATTAAACACGGTCTTTAATAAATAGGGCGTTGTATCTGGATAAATCGGACTACCGTAGCCGTATGCCGTTCATACTTCTTCGAATCAGTGAGTTATAGATAATTTTTCCTTTTGATACTTGTTCTTCTGTTTGTGGCAGGTCGGGCATACTTCCTGTCGTAATATAAGCTATGGTGTTCTTCAATAAATACTCTTTGGTATCTCCCAGTGGGTAGAGAGGGGAGATGAGGTTACGTTCGCTCAATGTGAAATCGGGGGTGATTCCATTTACATAGTTGGCTTGTCCTGCCGAGTTGAGAACGTATGCCACAACCGGCCATAAAATAAAGTTGTAACGCTCATCTTGGTATGGTTCCATGGCTACATTTTTGCCAACAGTCGTTTCACCTATTACCACTACATTTTCTGTACCTATATATGGACGGAGACAATTTATGACTGCTTCTGAGGCCGATGCAGTAAATTTGCTTGTCAGTACGTAGAGCTTGCTTAAGTTCAAGTTTTCGGAAGCAAGTCCTGTATTGAGAGGGAAATCAATTTTTTGCGGGTCACTGATGTCATTATACAAAGTTGTGCAAAATACTTTCCCTAGATCTGCCGCAGGTGCCAGATAACTTCCTAAATCTGTGGCACAACTCAAATAACCACCGGGATTGTAGCGTAAGTCCAGAATAAAAGCGTCGGGTGACTGTCCCTTGAACCGGGCGAATATCTGTTTCATCTGTTCCCTGTATTCTGTATCTGTTGCCTGGTTATTGGGGCCTGTACTGAATTCATTGTAGACCATATAGGCTATTTTTTTTCCGGATACCTCATATACAGTATCTATATAGAACGGATTCAATTCTACAGGGCGTGATGCCGCTACTTTGACTGTATCTGTTGCAATCCAGCTGGAATTGCCTTCCTCATCAAAAACCAAGCTTTCTCTGGCGAAAGTTGTATTGCCGCCTTCCATCAGATATCCGTAATTATTGTTGGTCAGTTCTTCTTTGCCAATGGCTGATATCCAGTTCCCTCGTTCCAATCCGGCTTCTGAGGCCGGTGAATTGGGCAGTACGAATAAAATACGGGCAAATACGTGTGATGAGATTCCGGTGGGATCGGTCATTAATTCAAAATCAAATCCGTAAGTAGAAGTACGTTGCAGGTAGGAACGTGCCGCATCGGAAGCGTCCTTTATTTCTATATACGAATACGGGTCTCCTTTTCCGTTTTGTGCCTTGGTATAAACCAATTTTTGCAGGAAGTCTTCCGGTTCGGCAAAATAGTCCGTTTCCTTTATTGCCGGAATACTGTCATACCACAAATAATGCTCTTTCATTATTTGTTCTATCCATACATTCTCTCCAATTAATGCATAGTATTCCCCACTGCGGTCTTCGCCACATGAAGCCATTATAAATAAAGTGGTTAGAAGAAAAAAAGTGCTCCGTATATGCTTCATAATCTAATTCCTTTTTCGATCTGCAAAGCTAGGGATTTTATTTTAAAGTAGGGATAAGGTTTGGAATAAATAATCCAAAAAACCTTTATATAAAAAAGAAATCCGCCGGTTAGGTCAAGCAGACTTCACGGCGGACGTTCTTAATTTTTTATTTCTTTTCAGATTTCCATTTGTCAGCATATTCATTCAGAATTCTGCGGATACTGAGTCCGATTTTGATATAATCTTTCTCGTTCAGGTTGGCAAGTGATACACGTACACTCCATTCGGGTCCGTCGAATCCACCACCATTCAATACGACCAGGCCTGTTTCATTGGCAAGACGGAATACTACGTCCAATGGATTATGAGTTGTCTGCAGATGTTGTACGAATTCATCTCCGTAAAATTTCTTGGCCCATACCAGCATGTCTATTTCTGAATAATAACCGGCTCTTAGTGGATCGTCGAGGAGAATGAACCCTGTGTTGTCCCATAATGCTTTCAGACGGGTATGGATTAAATTAAGCATGGCATGACGATATGTATTTTCTTTGTCCAGCAATGAAAAAGAAGCAAAGAGTGACATCTGCATTTGTTGTGGCAAGGACAGTCCTGCTGTATGGTTCAAGGCTACTTGACGGCTGTCTGCTACCATACGGTCAATGAATTTCATGTTTTCTACTTGCATACTCAAGCTGCCATACCGTTTGGTTAGTTCGCTTTTTCGTTTGCGGGGCAGATTGGCAATCATTCTGTCGAATACATTTTTCTCATGTAAGGCAATTACAGCAAGGCGCCAACCGGTCGCTCCGAAATATTTGGAGAAAGAGTAGACACAAATTGTGTTCTGTGGCAAATCAGCCATCAGGCTGCGGAAGCCGGGAACAAAAGTACCATATACATCATCTGTTATAATCATCAGATTGGGATTCCAGCGTGTTACTACGTCTTTCAGGGCATCTACGCATTCTTTGTTCAACTGATAACTGGGTGGATTGCTCGGATTGACAATAAACAAGGCTTTGTATTTCGTGTCTCGCAGTTTATTGATATCTTCCACTTTGTATTGCCAGGTATGAAGTCCTTCTTCATTTAGAGTACTTGCAGGAATATTGAGCACATCATAATCGTAACGTGTCAATTCGGGTATCTCTATATAGGGTGTAAAGATAGGAACCATCAATGCTATACTATCTCCTTTGTGTAGCAGGAAATTTTCTTCCAGCGAGTCGAATACATAGCACATCCCTGCTGTTCCGCCTTCGGTGGCGAATAAATCGAATTTACCTTGCGGGGGTTGCCCGTTGCACATTTCCTGATTCAGGTAATCCTGTACTAGAATTTCTGTATATTTCAAGATGCGGTCAGGCATGGGATATTGGTCGCCTACAATACTTTCGGTCCATTCGTGTACCAGTTCGTCCGGATCGGCTGCATGTTCCATCAGCATATAATTATAGGTACGTTTCAATAGATCTGTCCCCGCATTTCCTTCATGCTTTTTCAGGTACTCCTCAAAACGTTGGGCTATGCCTGTTTTTTGAGGAATACCGGCAATGCCTTCGGGCATGTCCATGACCCGGCGACACTCTTCAATGCCAAAACCGCCCAAGGCGAAGAATGCTTCACGAGCCTCCGTTGCAATCCAGTTGGGATTACCTCTGCCTGCATTCAGCATGACGTGCGCCATTTTCTTCACACTTTCATCTGCCATTTCAATCAAACGGTTTTTTAATTCGAAGGGACTGATCTTTTCCAAATTCTTGTCCATTCGGGCAACGCTGCTTTTATCACTTAAATATTCCATAATGTATGAGTTTAGTTTTTTAGTTGATTAATAATACAATGACCACTCCCCATATGATGAGTAGTGTATTTCCTACGGCGTAGGTCACGGTGTATCCTAAGGAAGGTGTTTCGCTGCCTACTGCTTCTTGTATGGCGCCCAATGCAGCAGTGGTAGTACGGGCTCCTGCCGTGCATCCCAAAGAGAGGGCGGGATGGAACTTGAATACATATCTGGCTAGAATCAGCCCTAATAATAGAGGCAAGGAGGTGGCCAACGCACCTATGATAAACAACATAGGACCTACTTCTTTTAGTCCCTGTACAAAACTGGGTCCTGCAGAAATGCCGACTACGGCGATGAACATATTCAAGCCTACATTATTCAGCACCCATAAAGAGGATTCCGGTATTTGTCCGAAGGTAGGGCGTTTGCTGCGCCACCAGCCAAATACTAATCCGGCTATCAAGGCTCCTCCACTAGTGCTCAGGCTAATAGGTACTCCGCCGATATGGATTGCAAGTGCTCCGATGATACCTCCCAGTAAAATGCCGAGTCCTACAAATGTCATATCTGTGGCATTGGTGGGGCGGTCTATGTATCCTAGTTCTTTTGCAGCAGATTCCACCTCTTTTTTCAGGCCGACCAATTCCAGAGTATCTCCGCAGTCGATAGTGGTTTGTGCGAAAACAGGGATATCAATGCCTGCCCGTTTGATACGGCGTATACTGACGCCGTGCATAAAGCTTTGACGGCGTATGAAGTCCAATTTTTGGTTGGAATATGGCTTTTTGTGTATCATGACAGGGAGTACTTCCACAGGGAAATCAAGCAGTTGGGGATCGACGATTTCTTCTCCAATCCAGTCTTCCTCACCAATGGCGAATTCTCTTCTTCCGCTCAGTACCACTTCGTCTCCTTTTTGTAATAATTGTCCGGGAATAATATCATTGACAATGGAAGATCCATGTCGCATTCTTTCAACAAACAATCTTTTCCCTTGTGAAATAAAATAGGATTCTAGCTGGTCAACGGTCTTGCCGTTGCCAAACCAATCGTTCTCTATGCGGTAAGCGCGAAAAACTACCGGACGGCGTGCCTGTTCAAATCCGGGTTCGTCTGCTTCACTGGTACCCATCCGGGTTTCCAACTCTTTGCAAGCGGCTTTCACTTTTTCTAATCCTCCCAACATTTTAGGACCTAAAGAAGAGAGGACCCAGGCAGAGCCTGCCGTACCGAAAATGTAAGTTACAGCATATGCCACGGGAATGATATTAATCATATCACTTTTTTGGGAAGAGGATATGTTGAGTCCGTTTATGGTATCTTCTGCTACTCCTATGACGGCAGAGATAGTTTGTGCTCCGGCCAGTAACCCGGCTGCTTCACCGGCATTATATCCCATTAAGATAGCTAATAACCAAGTGATAATCAAACAACCTATACACATGAGCGCGGCGAATCCTACTTGAGGTAAACCATCTTTTTTCAGTCCGCGAAAGAATTGTGGTCCCACTTTGTATCCGATAGCAAAAAGGAATAAAAGAAAAAACACGGATTTCACCGGTTCTTCTATTGTAATGTTAAGCTGTCCCACTAATACCCCTACTAGCAATACACTGGTGACGATTCCCAAACTGAATTGTTTTATTTTCATTTTTCCAATCCAGAAGCCTGCGGCGATTGTCAGAAAAATCGCCAGTTCTGAATGCTGTCTCAAAAGATGTATAATCCATTCCATATTTCTTTCTTATTATAATTGCTGTTTAAAACAGAGTGGGGGTAAAGAAGTTGAGTTAAAAAGCTCCAAATTGTACTTAGTTCTAATATTTTTTATTTTATTTGCATAGAGATGATACTTGACTTATGAAAATAAAGTTATTTGTAAAATATATTTCTTTGTTAGTTCTCTTGTTTGTTGCTGATGGTTGTAAAGAAAAAAAAGCTGACACATATGTGACTAAGGTCACCGATTTAACGGGAGAGGAAGAACAAGTTTTGAAATTGGAATATGATCGTGATGGTAAAATTATAAAGTATGGGGATACCCCGGTAAGGTATGAGGGCGACCAGATAACCATCGGACAGATGAATTGTTTGAATACCGGCAATAAGCTTTGCAATGTTACGTTTCAAATAGGAAAAGGCAAGGCGAGGGAGAGTAGGGCCCGTTGTATGTTGAAGGTAGGAGAGGAGGTTTATGAAGCTGATAAACAGACTGTCTATGATTATAAAGGAGATACTATTTTTATCAATTCTGATTATCGTGCTACTTCCGATTATCGTTTCTTGAAGAAAGTGCAAGGAAAATATGTTTTTGATCAGTTGGGACGGTTGAAGGAGGTGATGACTGTTTTTACTGAGGCAAATGATAGTGTGTCCAGTTGTCATACTTATTATAATTATGATAATAACATCAATTATCAGGCGAATCTGAATTTACAGGCTTATGTGATTGATTATGATGGGGTGGATAGTTTCTTCTATTTTTTATTGAATCTTGGGCAGTTGAGGAATAGAACAGCCTTACCTAATGATATTGGATATTGTATGAATCATGGTTTAAGCACTTATAATGTGCATGCCAATTATCGTCTGGATGATGAGAATCCGGTCAGGATAGAAGTTTTATATAATTATACCAAACTTCTATCCCGAATAGATTTATCTTATAATCCTTTAAATTAATTCATCGGGAAGTATAAACAAGTCTACTTCATTGGCGCCTTGCTTTATCAAGTCTTTCTTATCTATTTGGTAAAGGCGGACAAACTCATCATGACTGTCGCATAGTTCCTGGGCTTTGCGATAATATTCTATTGATTTTTCTGTTTCATTCAGGATATAATACACATGTCCTGCATTCATCCAGTCTTCCATAATGGGCTTGGGCTCGGATATCAGCAAGTCGTAATATTTCTTGGCTTGTTGATGGTTGCCGGTAATGAAGGAACACCATCCGATGGCGCGTCGGGCATTCTGTGGCTTTTTATCCAGATACTCCACTTTGAAGAAATAAGCCAGTGCTTCATCGTATCGTTCCAGTGCCATCAGGCATTGTCCTATTTGTAGTGCCAGATTCAGACTGTCGGGCTGTGCCTGTTCCACCTTGTTATAATATTCCAAAGCTTTTGGGTAGTTTCCCTCTTTTCTATAACATTGTGCCAAATGGCGGTTATTCCATGTATTATCGGGGATCAGCAGATCTGATTGCAGGTAATAATCTATCGCTTTTTTATAGGAACCGATTTTCTGATAAATGAAACCTGCTTTCTGCCATAATTCGGCATTTTTACGATTGTATAATTCAATTGATTTATCATAGAGAATTCCGGCTTCTGCCAAGTCGTCGTGTGTGAATAGGTAATCTGCCAGTTTGTTGATATACTCTTTGTGTAACAAGGCTTGAGACAATGCTTCTTTATTCCATAAGTCCAGAGTGTCCTCAAAAATGTCATGTATTTCATGTCTTCTTGACCATAATTTGAAGAAACGGTAGAGGTCATGAATGTATTGCCGGCTCACGAATTCAGCGCGAGCTTTTGATTGTGACATCTCTTTTAAACGTTCTTTCAGTTCTTCAGAAGCTTCATGTTGTCCGTTCAATTGTTGCTGCATGAGATTCCTTTGGCTTTCCGGCATTTGTAACATGGTAAAACAAAAAGAGTATTTGTCGGAATTGCAGAATACATCCGAATTCATCAAAATGTTGAGCAGAGAGATTTTTTGTTCGTCATTTCCGAGAGATAATTTGGCGATATCCTGATATTGGGGGTCAAAAGGATAGAACCAGTGAGAAATTTTGCGGAAAAACGGGAATTGTTTCAGCTGTGAAAAGGTACTCATATACACATCTGCCCCGGACATTTGCAGTTCACCTAATTCGCGCAATTTATCGGTAATGCCTGAACGGTCAATCCATTCTTCCCATTCCGGATTATGATCTTCGGCATCTTCATCCAGTCCTTCCAAATTAAGTTTGGGATTTTTCATCATTTCGGGAATGATTTCTTCACGCATCTTCTTGTCTATCTTTCGGGTTTCACGGGAAGATTGCAATAATTGAATCTGGATATGATGCAGGTTTTTGATGAACTCGGCATTTTCATTCAGTTCATTTATGCGCGACACGGCTTCAGGGTATTGAAGGATACGCTTTTCATAATAGTAGCATGTTAGTGCGATCCCTGCAATAGCCCGCTGATTCAGCATGGTATCCTGATGGGTATAGGCGTTCAATAGAAACATGAACTTGCGGATGTCGAATATTTGCAGCAGGCTCATGGTGACGGCGCTGACCATTATGGAAAGGTCGTTGACTTGGATCAATAGTGAGTTGAACAAAGTTTGCGCTTCAGCATATTCCGATTCACTCCACCGGGTGGATACCCATATTTTTTCAAATAATTCGTCTACGGCTGTTTCGTGACGTTTTCTCATGGCATCCATTTCTTCATTTCTTTTGGCCTCGGTGGTATATATCAATGGGGCTGTAGCCATATCTTCTGTATACGCCTCCAATTGCATTTGTAATTCGGCATAGCTGTGAGGAGGGCTTTGGACAAAAGTGCGCATTGTGTCATAATAGGCTCCGTAATTTTGTGTTGCCTGTACGGCTATATGGATACGGTCGGCCAGTTCGTATGCCGTGCGTAACATTTTATGGTATATTTCCACTTTATTGGGATCTTTCATCCCTTTTGAAGTATATTGCAGCATCAGGTCGTATGACGTTTGCAGGGCTTCTAGCTCATTCTTTAATTGCCAGTCGGAAGTATGGGTGGCATATCCTGTCATTTGGGATAATGCTTCTTTTAACCGATATTGGTCTAATAGTTTTATGATTTCTTCGCGCATATTTTAAAGTTCTATTTGTATGTCTTTTATAAACAAATGCGGGCAGACTTCGGTTCTTGGCTTATTTCAGCCAGGTTGCCCGTTTCCATATATATTCCATCGGACCGTGAGAGTGGTGATTCATCCACCAGCGGCAGAAAGAGAATTGCAAGATGAAGAAAACTATTCCTGCCAGGCAGCTGGCTGTGATACCAAACTGATTGTGCAATGCAAATCCCCAGTTGTAGTATAACATGGAACCTACTATACTTTGAGTAATATAATTGGTAAGGCTCATCTTTCCGTATGGCGTTATTTTCATTAATCCGTCGTGTAAGTTTGTCTTGTAAAAAGCGAAGACGACACCGGATACCAGAATCAGCATAAATGCAAAATTGGAAAGCGAGGTGATGATTAGTGAAAGAGGGGTCAGAATGGATTTATTTGTGATAAAGTCCGGTAGCATATTGCCCAACCCATATAAAGGGAAAAATGCGACGAGTGAGCTTGCAAGTACCTTGTTCCATACCTTCAAGTGCTCTTTCAAAAAAAGTCCCTTGCGCCCTATCAGCATACCGAGCAGGAAAAGGGCGGCTGTTTGGAATACCCGTCCGTGATCCCAGGCCCAGGCAAGGCTTGCCAACTGTCCTTCCCATAAATTGACACGGATGGTTTCCAGAAAATTACCATTGCTTTGCACTGCAAAAGTTGCATTCCAGAAGCTGCGGGTGGGGATGGCCGGAGTAACAAATTCCGGATCGAGACAGGCACGTATTACATAATAAAGTGGCAATGGCTGGATCAATAGCAGACATGCCAATGCAAATATCCATTTGTCTTTCAGCCGGCAAGTCAGTGGCAGGATGAAACCTACTAAAGAATAAAGGACTAGCACTTCCGCTGTGAAAAAACTGGCATTGATATTACCTATCAGGAAAAGAAGAATTAACCGCCAACAAAAACGTAGACGGAAATCATTGCCCCGTAGGCGTTGGTTGTCATCTTGAATAAAAAAGCTAAAACCGAAAAGTAAAGCGAATATGGCGTATGCTTTTCCGCCGAACATGAAGAATAACCCGTTCCAAATGGCTTTGTCCGAGAAGTTCAGCCACGCACTTTGTCCGGCTGTATCGGGAAATGAGTAGAAATTAAAATGTTCGATAGAGTGCAGGATGATGATTCCCATCACTGCCAGTCCGCGTAGCACATCAGCTACATCTACACGTGCGTGTCCTTTCAATTTTGTGTTTATTGCTTTTGTTTCCATGGGGTTATATATTAGCGTACAAAAATAGGAAAATCTTGAATAGTTGGCAAAAAAAGGAGGAAGTAATCAGATATTTCTTTAATTTTGTCCCCATCTTAAAAAAAGATATGGATATTTCGGAATTGCAACGTATTTATGCCGGTCATCCTAACACTAAGGGACTGGCTGCGTTATTGGAAGATTCCTCAGTGAGGACTATTTTCCTGGGAGGATTACATGCTTCTGCGGCAGCTTTATTTGTTTCCTCCTTTCTTAGAGAGAATAAACAGACATTTGTATTTGTACTGGGTGACTTGGAGGAAGCGGGTTACTTTTATCATGACCTGACACAGGTGAACGGTGATGAGCATATTTTGTTCTTTCCATCCTCGTATCGTCGGGCTGTTAAATATGGGCAGAAAGATGCAGCTAATGAGATCCTGCGTACGGAAGTGTTGAGCCGTTTACAGAAAGGCGATCCGCTATGTGTGGTGACTTATCCCGAAGCGTTGGCGGAGAAAGTGGTATCACAAGAGGTACTGATGGACAAGACGTTAAAACTTGGTGTGGGTGAGCATGTGGACACAGAGTTTATCACGGAAGTGCTGGCCGGTTACGGATTCGAGCATGTGGATTATGTTTATGAACCGGGGCAATATGCTGTACGCGGTAGTATTATTGACGTCTTCTCTTTTGCTTCCGAGTATCCTTACCGTATTGACTTTTTTGGTGACGAGGTAGACAGCATCCGTACTTTTGAGGTGGAAAACCAGCTTTCGAAAGAGAAGAAACAGAGCATTGCCATCGTGCCCGAGCTGACGAATGCCGCCGACAAGAGCGGGGTGTCTTTCTTTGAATTCATTCCTCGGGAAACAGTTCTGGCAATGAAAGACTTTCTTTGGGTACGTGAAAGAATACAGGTAGTACGGGAAGAGGCACTCTCTCCTCAGGCGCTTGCCGCATACGAGGGAGAGAAGACGGAACTGATGAATTTGGAACTGAAGCTGATAGACGGGGCGGAATTTACAGTACGGGCTTTGGATTTCAAACGGATTGAATTTGGTAACAAACCTACAGGAACTCCACAGGCAACGTTGGCTTTCGATACGACGGTCCAGCCTATTTTTCATAAGAATTTTGATTTGGTAAGCACTTCATTCACTGATTATCAGAAACGAGGTTACACCTTATATATATGTACCGATAGTGAGAAGCAGGCAAAGCGTCTGAAAGATATCTTTGAGGAGCGTGGTGATCATATCACGTTCATTCCGGTCAACAAGACTTTACATGAGGGCTTTACAGATAATGTATTGAAAAGCTGCTTTTTTACAGACCATCAGATTTTTGACCGTTTCCATAAATACAATCTTCGTAGTGACAAGGCGCGTAGCGGTAAGGTGGCATTGACCTTAAAAGAGTTGAGCCAGTTTGAGCCGGGTGACTTTGTGGTACATATAGATCATGGTGTAGGCCGTTTTGGCGGTTTGGTACGCATTCCGAATGGAAATACTACCCAGGAAGTGATTAAACTTATTTATCAGAATGAGGATGTGGTATTTGTTTCCATTCATTCCCTGCATAAAATATCCAAGTATAAAGGGAAGGAGGGAGAAACTCCCCGCCTGAACAAATTGGGGACCGGTGCGTGGGAAAAAATGAAAGAGCGTACCAAGAGCAAAATCAAAGATATAGCCCGTGACCTGATCAGACTGTATTCGCAACGTAAACAGGAAAAAGGATTCTCGTATAGTCCCGACAGTTTTATGCAACATGAATTAGAGGCGAGCTTTATTTATGAGGATACCCCCGACCAGTTGAAGGCGACTCAGGATGCCAAAGCCGATATGGAGAGCGACCGTCCTATGGACCGTCTGGTGTGTGGTGATGTGGGTTTCGGAAAGACTGAAGTGGCTATTCGTGCTGCTTTCAAGGCTGTGGCTGATAACAAACAGGTGGCTGTGCTGGTTCCCACTACGGTGCTGGCCTATCAGCACTTTCAGACTTTCAGCGAACGGTTGAAAGATTTTCCATGTAAGGTGGATTATTTGAGCCGTGCCCGCAGTGCGAAAGATGTTTCCAAAATAGTGAAGGAACTGGCGGATGGAAAAATAAATATTTTGGTCGGTACACATAAAATCATCGGTAAAAGCGTTAAGTTCAAAGATTTAGGATTGCTGATCATTGATGAGGAACAGAAGTTCGGAGTTAGTGTGAAAGAGAAGTTGCGTCAGATGAAAGTGAATGTGGATACACTTACTATGACCGCTACCCCCATCCCCCGTACTTTGCAGTTCTCGTTAATGGGCGCCCGTGATCTTTCTGTTATTCAGACTCCGCCTCCCAACCGTTATCCCATTCAGACAGAGGTGCATACCTTTAATGAAGATATCATAACGGAAGCGATCAATTTTGAAATGAGCCGTAACGGACAGGTGTTCTTTGTCAATAACCGCATACAGAATCTGGTAGAATTGGAATCCATGATCAAGCGGAATATACCCGATTGCCGTGTCTGCATAGGTCATGGACAGATGGAGCCCGAAAAGCTGGAGAAGATTATTTTCGACTTTGTGAACTATGATTATGATGTGCTGCTGGCAACCACCATTATCGAGAGTGGTATTGATATACCGAATGCCAATACGATTATCATCAACCAGGCGCAGAATTTTGGATTGAGTGATTTGCACCAGATGCGTGGACGTGTGGGAAGAAGCAATAAAAAAGCATTCTGTTATTTGTTGGCGCCTCCATTGACTTCACTGACTCCCGAGGCAAAGCGCCGTCTTCAAGCCATTGAGAATTTCAGTGATTTGGGCAGCGGTATCCATATAGCCATGCAGGATTTGGATATCCGTGGAGCAGGAAATATGCTGGGGGCGGAGCAGAGTGGCTTCATTGCCGATTTGGGTTATGAAACTTATCAGAAGATACTGGCCGAAGCGGTGAAAGAGTTGAAAGAGGATGAGTTTGCCGATCTTTATGCAGAGGAGTTGCAGGCAGCGGGAGAAGAGAAAATCAGTGGCGAGAACTTTGTGGATGAATGTCAGGTGGAAAGTGATTTGGAATTGCTTTTCCCCAATGAGTATATCCCCAGCAGCAGCGAACGTATGTTGCTTTATCGTGAACTGGACGGATTGGAATTGGATAAGGACCTGCTCGCTTTCAAGGCACGGTTGGAGGACCGTTTCGGAAAGGTTCCTCCCGAAGGGCTGGAACTTCTGCGTATCGTACCTTTGCGCAGATTGGCTAAACGGTTGGGGGTGGAAAAAGTATTCTTGAAAGCCGGACGAATGACTTTGTTCTTTATCAGTAATCAGGAAAGTCCTTATTATCAAAGTGCGGCTTTTGGCAAGGTGATTGATTACATGAGCAAGAATCCGCGTTACTGCAATTTGCGTGAGCAGAACGGCAAGCGTAGTATGGTAGTCAAGAATGTGGAAACGGTAGAGACGGCGGTAGGTATTCTGCAGGAGATGGTGAGTTTATGATAAAAGATGTCTGTATTGGCGGAAACCGGCATTGCCGTAGAGTAAGCAGGATATGTTAACGTAAAATTGAATATTAACTAAATAAACAGCTGATTTTTAATTAATTGTTTAACGGAATTGAATTTGGGGTGTTTTATATTAAAAAATAATATAAGACACTCCTTTTTCTTTTAACTTATCTATATTTTTACTATCTTACTTCCAGTTTAAAAGCGGACACTGAGATTTTTACTCACATATTGTCTAATTTAAAAAACACTTGTTATGGAAGTGAAAAAAGCACGAAGAGCCGACCTTGAAAAGGGTAAGTCCCGTTGGCTGTTCATGGGTCTCATTGTGACGCTGTCGTTTATGTTTGTTTCGTTCGAATGGACTGAACGTAATGTAACTTACGCGATCAGTGATTTAGTCAGTGACCCGGATTTCTTTGAAGAATTAGTTCCTGTAACCTATAATCAGGATAAACCTCTGCCGCCACCGCCTCCGCCGGCTGCCGTCAACCCGGAAGAGCTCAATATAGTGGATAATAACTCGACGGAAACAGAAACCGATATTGCAGCTTCAGACCCTACGGATGCTCCGGTAATTATACCGACCCCTATTGAAGTACCCGAAGAAGTAGTGGATGAAAATGTGGAATTTGTGGTGGTGGAAGAGATGCCGGTATTTCGTAACGGTAATGCTGATTTGATGAGGTATCTGAGTGAAAACATCAAATATCCTACCGTCAGTGCCGAGCAGGGAGTTCAAGGAAGGGTAGTGGTGCAGTTCGTTGTGGGTGTTCATGGAGAGATCCTGAATCCGGTAGTGGTGAAGAGTGTGGATCCGTATCTGGACAAGGAAGCAATCCGCGTGATCAGTTCCATGCCAAAATGGAAGCCCGGCAAGCAAAGAGGAAAAGCAGTGAGGGTGAAATACACTGTTCCTGTAGTCTTCAGGCTGCAAAGTTAAGATTTAATTAGTATGGATGGAGGAAGCGTAATCTCAGAAGAGGACGCTTCCTCTTTTTTATGACAGTACGGTCGGCTGTTTATATGTGCAGGACACAGTGAAGTGTCTTAATTAAAGGGTGTATCCTAAATCGTGTTTACTTTGTTAATGTATTGTTTTATTGAAAGGTACTTGTCTGTAATTGCCAATAAATCCAATCTTAAATGATATTACGGGAATCTGAATGTGAAGAATAAATTTCGGTAAGTAGGTCTATGATATAATAGTCTGATAATCAAAATTTTCTTGTTTTAGATATTTGCTGCAAATATACGTATAATTCTTCAATCTGAAAGTTTTCGCATTAGAAAAAGTGTCTTCAAATTGCCTTAAGAATGATTATTGTTTGCAAAGGTTTTAATTCTAAGGAATATTATGTACCACATTATCAGCTGGTTAAGATAAATTGGGGTTCTCTTATGAAGAGAACCCCTCCAAAAAGAAGAAATTTAAGGGCTTGCCTGAGCCTTATATTTCAAGATTATGAACTTAAATTGTAATGTTTTGATGGCAATAAAGAGCGATGCGGAATCTGTAAAAGTACTCCCGTCAGACAATCAAAACATAACGAGCGAAGCGCCTAAGTTACTGCTCTGCAGTTCAATCGCTTCCGGCTCAGACCTGGGGTCAAATGAAGGAGTCACGCCATTGGCGGGAATAGGAAAGGAATACCCGGAACTCAGTTGGTACTATCTGTATCTGTCTAATAAAGAGCTGAAACGCTATATCAGTGTATTCAGCGGTAGGAAAGCTGTCCGGTTCCGTACTCTATCGGGGAGTGTAGAGGAGGAATTTTTCTGTTTCAAAGTGTTTTCCTATACAGCTGCCGATCATAGGAAACGTTTTGAGCAATGTGCTTATACCAAGGAGGAATATACTGCCCGCCGTGACTCAGCCCGGGTGGTGAAAGAGGCTTTTGCTACCGGTTCCACCCAAAAATTGAATACTTTGACGGACGAGAAGGAAATTGCAGGTAATGGCTGGCTGTTTGTCTGTGCTCCCTTGGATCAGTTGGAGCGTATTCTGTCTGCCATGCTTCCCCGCCAGTATCTGGTGACGGACTATAACACGCATCGTGCGACTGTCATCCCTCAAAGCCAGATGGAGGAATTTATCTATCTGTACGAATCCATGCCTTACAATATCGAACTGATGAACCGTCCTTTGGAGGACTATCTTCAGAAGAAGCAAAAAATTCGTATTACCGGTGGCGTCTTTCGGGGAAAGGAAGGGTGCATCATGCGTTTACACCGGAATACCCGGCTGGTGTTCGCTTTCGGAAATATGACGGTGGCAGTGAGCTATCTTCATGCATTTCCGTTTGAGAAGATAGAGTGATGGTAATTTATAAAGGAAACATTTCTATCAGTTTATCAGGCAGAACGACCATATCGGTTATAAGGATTTATAGCCGATGGTCATCGGCTTTTATATGAGATACATCAAAATTCGTCAGCTAATATAAAATATGTCTTTTAGTGAACTGTTTTCATATATCATCGGTGGAACTACTCTCATAGGCTTGGGTATGACCTTGTGACAAGTTTATGGGATATATTCTCTACATTTTATCTGCTTGGCTTTCTGTCAAGTGTTAACTTATTAATTCGTGTGCTTATTTGTAGTAGAATACTCCCTTAGCAAAAGCATTCCGCTAAAGATATATGCTTTAAATAAACAGTCCTAAATAATATAAATCTTATATACTTGCAAATGGTAAATATAACCGATAAATCCAAATGTTGTGGATGCAATGCTTGTGGGGATGTGTGTATCCACCAAGCCATCAAATTTCATATTGATGTTGAAGGATTTTGGTATCCGGAAGTTGATAAAGACAAATGCACCGATTGCGGACTGTGCGAGAAGGTGTGTCCGATAATCAATAAAGAAGACTGGCATGAAAGTGGAGGATTTGAAAAGCCTCATTGTTATGCCTTGATTAATAAGAATATAGAAGTGCGATTTGATAGTACTTCCGGAGGTGCTTTCTCGGCTTTGGCTGATGAGATTTATAAAAAAAGTGGTTACGTAGGTGGAGCCATTTATAATGAAGATTGGTCTGTATCTCAGTTCTTGTCTTCAAGCAGGGAAGATTTGTCTCGTTTGCGTTCCAGTAAATATTTGCAAAGTCATCTTGATGGTTTTTATATCGCTGTTCGTGAAGCTCTGAAGACTGGCAAACCCGTACTTGTTTGTGGAAGTCCCTGTCAAATGGCAGCCATGAAACGTTTTCTTCGTAAGCCTTATGAAAATCTGATGGTGGTGGACTATATTTGCCGTGGCATTGCTTCTCCTCTCTATTTTAAGCAGTTTATCAACTATTTGGAGCAGAAGCATCATTCAACGGTGGTTTATTACAAAGCGAAAAGCAAGGAATTAGGTTGGAGAACACTTTCCACTCGTGTGGAGTTTGCAAACAAGGATGTCGATTATATTCTTGGGAAAGAAAACCCATGGTTATCCATGCAATATAAAATACCGGAAGTCTGTCGTCCCAGTTGTTTTGACTGTCCTTTCAAAGGATTTCCACGAACATCGGATTTGACGATAGGTGATTTATGGTCTAGTCCCGGTAGCATACCTAAAGAACTGGACTCTGACATAGGCACATCTGTTGTCTTTGCTAATAACGAAAAAGGAGCTGATATGCTAAACAAATGCAAGAAAAAGATCATTTGGAGTGATTTCTCTTTTGAAGAGGCGACCAAAGGAAATTATCATTTGATGTATTCTTTAAAGCACTCAGAGCATAACAGAGAAGATTTTTTTAAGACCTTGAACATTTCTTTTCAGGCCTGTATTGATAAATATATGCCTGACTTTGGCCAAACTCAGAAGTCACTCAAAGAAAAAATTAAGAATGTGGCTTGTTTTATAAAAGGTGTGACGGGGGCGGCAGGATGGAATATAGGAACTTGGATAAAGAATATGAGATACAATCTCTTCTGCCGTCAGATAGAAACAGACATATTAGAAAGAAAATTTATTATTATCAATAAATATTGTACGCTTGATTTACACCCCAAAGCTAAACTTGTTTTAAATGCTCCTTTCATTATGGGCTATAAACGAATAAAAGGATCAAAGTTGGAAAGCCGTTTGTTGATAGAGGAGAATGGAAGGATGGAAATCAAGTACGGTAGCTATACGGTTTATTATGGAGCAGATATACAGGTTTTCAAAGGTGCTCATCTTGAGATAGGAGGTGACGCTTCTGTAAATGTTGGTCTGAATCTTATTTGTGCCAACCATATCTCTATCGGAAGATGGACAGGTGGCGGACGAAATGTGACTATACGCGATAACAATGGAGAACATCACATTTCGATCAGAGGTTACAAGACCTCTATTCCCATTGTGATTAAAGAACATGTGTGGCTTACAGAAAATTGTACTATCATGCCAGGGACCACTATAGAAGCGGGAGCTATTATTAGTGCCCGTTCAGTAGTACAAGGTCATGTCCCCAGTTTTAGTATTGTGAGTGGAGACCCCGCTAAAGTAATTGAAACAAAAGTTTATTGGAAATCATAATTAATTAGATATAATGAATTTACAAGAATTTATTAGCAAGTTTGCTTCCCAATTTGAAGATGAAGACCCTTCTGTTTTTACAGCTGATACCGATTATCATGAGTTGGATTCATGGTCATCACTTACAGGCCTGAGTGTGGTAGCTATGATCATACAAGAATACGGCGTGGAACTTGACAGCCAGGATGTGCGCAAGGCAGATACTATAGAAGATTTGTTTAATCTGGTCAATGAACGTCAGGCATGAAGACAACTATACGGAATGTAGAGATTAAAAGCGTAGCAGCATGGTTACCTGCAAATAAGATATCATTACTTTCATTTTGCGGATCTTTTCCTGAAAAGCAAGTGAGGGATGTGATCAGGTCCTCCGGTGCTGAATATGTGTATCGTGCAGAAGAAGGACAAAAAGCCTCTGATTTATGTTTTAATGCAGCAGAACATCTGATAGAGAGGGATAATATAGATCGTAGCTCCATAGACGGACTCGTTTTTGTTTCTTCTACCCGTGAATGGATTATTCCTGATACGGCAGTATCATTGCAGCACCGGTTAGGATTGTCCACTGAAACGGTTTGTCAGGATATTAATTATGGTTGTACGGGTTATATTTATGGTTTGTTGCAAGCTTCAGCATGGATTAATTGTGGTATGTGCAGAAATATACTTGTCTTGTGTAGCGAAGTGCTGACTCCATACCTAGACTCTCATGCTGTTGGTAGCATAGAAACCAGCGAAGTTGCTACTGCCACATTGGTAGCGCAGGGTGATAGTCATATGACCATTCATCTTTCTTCAAACGGTTCTAAAGCAGATAGGATTATGATACCTTATAACGGATATCTCTATCAAGATGGTATGACTGTATTCACATATGGTATTGTCAATGCTAAGATTAGTATTTTGAATGTAATGGAAAAGGAAAGTTGGGAAGAAAAGGATGTTGAGCTTGTTGCTATGCATCAGTCCAATCAGATGATTATTAAAAATGTACGGATGTCTTTGAAATCAACGCCTGAAAAATTTCCTACTAATATGAAGGAATATGGCAATACGGGATGTTCGTCAATTCCTTTGTTGTTGTGTGATTTATATGGTGACAAACAGATGTCCCAACCCTCTCGTGCCATACTTTGTGCGTTTGGTGTAGGATTGACTTGCGGTAGCATAGCTACTAATTTTAGTAAAACTCATTTTTATGCTCCTGTTAATAAAAAATAGTATGAGAAAAAATGTAACTGAATACTTGGATATCACTGAAGGTTTATATTCTGAGAAGATAGCAGTGGAAGATGCAAATGGTTGTATCACATTTGGTGAAATGAAACGCAATGCTTTGAAAATAGCTGAATTTTGTGTAGAACAGAATATATTCAAGCAGCCGGTTTGTGTTTACTTGCCTAAGTCAAAAGAGATGGTAACGAGCTTTGTTGGTACTAACTATAGTGGAAATTTCTATGTCCCATTGGATATTAAATCGCCAGACACTCGTATACGGAATATATTGGCTACGCTTAACCCTGGATTGATTATCACTGACGAAGAACACAAAGATCAGGTAGAAAATTTTGGCCTTCCCACTGTGACTGTTGGATGCCTTTGTTCGCGTAAAGAGGCAGATTTATCTGTAGTGGAATCAGCAAGGAGCAGACAGATAGATACAGATCCTGTATATTCAATTTTTACATCTGGTTCTACGGGTATTCCTAAAGGGGTAGTGATTTCACATCGTGGTGTGATTGATTATATTGATTGGGCGGTAGATACTTTCCATTTTACAGCTGATGCTAAGATTGGTAATCAAGCACCGTTCTATTTTGATAACTCTACTTTGGATATTTATTTGATGATGGCTACAGGTGCTACATTGAATATCATTCCAGAGTCGAACTTTATGTTCCCAGCAAAATTGGTTGATTACCTTAATGAACATCATGTTACTTTTGTTTTTTGGGTTCCTTTTGTGCTTGTCAATGTGGCCAATTTCAATATTTTTGAATCAAAGAAACCAGAATATCTTAAAGATGTGTTTTTCGCTGGAGAAGTGATGCCTAACAAGCACCTCAATTATTGGCGTAAACATTTGCCTAGTTGCCGATATGTTAATCTCTATGGACCTACGGAAATTACCGTAGACTGTACCTATTATATTGTAGAACGTGAATTCGCAGATAGTGATCCATTACCTATTGGTTTCCCTTGTCGTAACTCAGATGTACTCATTCTTAATGATGAAAAGAAGGAATGTGCAATCAATGAAGAAGGCGAACTATGTGTGCGTGGTTCATCGTTAGCATTGGGATATTATAACAATTCTGAACGTACAGCTTCTGCATTTATACAGAATCCTCTAAACTCAGCTTATCCTGAAATTATTTATTGTACAGGAGATATAGTATATAAGAATGAGCAGGGAGAGATTATGTATGTAGGCCGTAAAGATTTTCAGATTAAACATAGCGGTTACCGTATTGAGTTGGGTGAAATCGAGAATGCTGTATTAGGTACGCATATGGTGGATAGTTGTTGTGTTGTATATGATTTTAAAAACAAGCAAATCGTTCTCTTTTATCAGTCTCATGAAGATTTGAACTTAGGTGAATTCCGTAAGTCAATCTTGAAGTTTATCCCCCGTTATATGATGCCCACGGTTAACAATCGTGTGGAATCAATGGAAATCAATGCTAACGGCAAGATAGATAGAAAATATTATACAGCTTTACTTAATGGATAAGAAACTATCCTTAATTCCTCCTTCAATATTATAAAAATGGAATTAGTACAATCATATCATCAGCTTAATTCTTTTATTTCTGAAATACGTTCTTTACGTAAAGGATTCATTTCAAATTTATTTCTGCATTTCGAAAAACACAATTTGTGGATTGAAAAGAAAGAATTGTTTTATCAAGCTACTACTGAAGGATATTTTATTTTTAGAAATAATTCAATGGCAAGTTATCTGTTTTATATTACAACAGACGAATTCCAATTAAGAAAAGGATTGCAAGAAATAACTCCTCAAATCAAGAAAACTGTAATGGTAGATATTTTGGAAGACTCCAAAATAGAATCTATCAAACAAGTGTTTTTTGACAATGACTTTCTTTTATATGAGGAACTTAATCGGATGAGCCGAATTGGCTTGCCTGATTCGATTCAGCCGGGATTGGGAGTTACATTTGCAGAACCGGAAGATTCGGTTGTTATTCTTCAGCTTTTATATTCTAATTTTGACCCTTTATCCGAACAGATTCCAGATATTGAAGAAATTGCACATTATATACAAACAAATGGGTTTTAGTTTATAAACTGGAACACAAGATTGTAGGTTTTATCATATTTGAACTTACGGGCTTAACATTGTATTTGCGTTACTGGTTTGTATTGCCTCAGTTTAGGGAAATGAATATAGGATCTAAGTTATTCAATTCATTTATGTATGAAGGACGAAATACCAAACGTCAGTTGTTATGGGTAATAACTCATAATATAAATGCTATCAAACGTTATGTTCATTATGGTTTCAAACCAGAAAAATTATTTGATTACGTATTAAAACTAAAATAAAAATGAAAGAAAAGATTATTGCGATTTTAAGTGATCTTCGTCCAGAATTCGATTTTACCGACGAAAGTCTCAACTTCATTGAGGAAGGCATGCTTGATTCATTTGATGTGGTGTGTCTTGTTGATGCCCTTGATACCGAATTTAATATAGTTATAGATGGCATTGATATCTTGCCTGAAAATTTCAGTACCATTGAAAGTATCGAAGCTTTACTGAAAAAAAATGGTGTGACAGAATAATAATTTAGAGTAGGAAACAGCCATTTTACATGATCAAAAATAGTTGTATTCTTACTTGTTTATATTAGTTATGTATGGAATATTTCAAACTAAGAGATGGAAATAAGCTGCCTGTTATAGCCTTGGGACCAGGAGCTGTAGTTCGAAAGGAAGTATTACCTTACGCTCATTTATCTTCCAATCCAATAGTTAAAATTGGACAAAAGGTTGTGAATAAGTTAATATATGAAAAGGAATCTCTTGTCTTTATTAATAATGTTGCAAGAGGCATAAATTTAGGATTCGAACTTATTGACAATTCTGCTGCTTATGGTTCCAGTCAGTTAGTAAGAATGGCTATATTAAAATCAAACCGTAGGAGAGAAGAATTATTTCTTACGACTAGGGTTAGTAATACAGCTCAACGAGAGCATAGAGTAAGAGACGAATTTTTTTCGACATTAAAAGCTTTTGATACCAATTATGTCGATTTGCTTCAATTCCATTGGCCTGTAACAGATATATACGTAGAAACATGGAAAGAAATTATTAAGCTACAGCAAGAAGGTTATGTTAAAACAATAGGAGTCGCTAACTGTAATATTCACCATTTAGAAACATTGTATAATGAAACAGGTGTCATGCCATCTTTGAATCAATTTGAATGCCATCCGTTATTTACTCAGAAAGAACTCGTTGATTATTGTAATGAGCATGGCATCCAAATAGAGGCTTATACACCCATAGCTAGGGCTGATACTCGTATGACAAGACTACCCTTGATGAAAAGAATGGCAGAAAAATATAAGAAAACAATTGTTCAGATTGTAATTCGTTGGCATATACAAAATGGCAGGATACCTATAGTTGGAGCTAGACATAAGAAAAATCAAATGGCTGATTTGGATGTTTTTGATTTTAATTTGACTGATGATGAATTGAAGGCGATTGATGCCATAAATATTAATTCAAGATTAAGATATGATCCGGATAACTGTGATTTTTCTATATTGTAAGTAGCTTTGCATATAAAAATAGAGATAAATCCATAAACAATGATTGAAACAGTCATTCCAAAGCTCAGTGGTGCATTCTACGCTCATTGGAAGGGGACAAATTCAGACTATATATTACGTAAAAGTTTAATATGAATGATGATAATAGACGCATAGCCAAGAATACCATTTATCTATATTCCCGTATGATAGTTATGATGCTTGTGACTTTGTACACTTCACGTATTATTTTGGAAAAACTAGGTGTTGATGATTATGGTATATATCAGGCTGTTGGCGGAATTGTTGGTTTTTTGTCTTTTATCAATGGTGTTTTAAGTACTGGTACTTCTAGGTTTCTAACATTCGAACTTGGTACTGGGAATATGGAAAAATTGAAACGGACTTTTTCCACACTACTTACTTCTCATATAATCTTAGCACTTTTTATTGTATTCTTAGCCGAAACGGGTGGGACGTGGTTTATTTATAATAAAATGGTCATACCTCCTGATCGTATGAGTGCTGCTGTATATGCATTTCATTTATCAATATTTGCAGCATTTTTATCTTTAACTCAAGTACCGTATAGCGCAATTATAATAGCGCGGGAAAAGATGAATATATATGCATATACAAGTGTTTTTGAGGTTGTAGCTAAGCTAGGAATCTGTTATTTAATAGGAGTCGGTGATTTTGATAGATTGATGGTTTATGCAACAATGATATTTATTGTCCAAATGAGTTTACTCCTGTTTTATAGATTTTATTGCTCAAGGAAGTTTGCAGAAGCAAAATATCAAATCTCTTTAGATAAAAGGATTCTCAAACCAATTTTGTCATTTTCTAGTTGGAGCATGGTTGCAGGAATTTCGAGTACGCTATCAAGTCAAGGAATTCTCATACTTTTAAATATGTTCTTTCTTCCCGCTGTAGTTTCTGCAAGAGCAATATCTTTGCAGGTTAATAATGCGGCATATCAGCTAGTGACAAATTTTAGAACTGCAGTAAATCCTCAAATAGTGAAGCTTTATGCTATTAATGATTATCAAGGTTCTAAAAAACTATTATTACAGTCAACTAAGTATTCTTATTATTTGATGTTGTTTATGAGCTTGCCTATGTACTTTTTGGCCGATCCTTTGTTGTATATTTGGCTAGGTGATAATGTTCCAGAATATACTACAATATTCCTTCAGATTGCTATTGTACAAAGTTTATTTCAGGTTTTTGATGTGTCTTTTTATACAGCTTTATATGCAAAAGGACAATTGAAAGAAAATGCTTTAATATCACCAATGCTGAATCTATTGGCTTTCCCTGTCGTTTATTTGTTGTTTGAAAATGGTTTCTCGCCTGTAGCACTTTCTTGGGCATATCTCATTGTTTATGTACTTGCGGGTTTATTGATAAAACCTTTGCTTATAGTGAAAATAGTGGATTATAAGTGGAATGAAATACTATCAGTTTTTATACGATGTTTTTGGGTTACTGTATCTGCTGCAATACCATCATTTTTCATGAATAAATTGCTAGATTCTTCTACTGTAAAAGGCTTTGTTTCTGAGCTCCTGTTATTAGTTGTAATAGTAGTTATTTCTATATATACAGTTGGTTTAGATGAGATTATGAGAAAGAAAATACAGAATTTTATCTGGTCTAAAGTAAAGTTATGTTAGGCTTGTTACATTTAATAAAAAAGGTAAATGTAATAAAATAGTAAGCAATTTAGAGCATACCATTTTTAAAATGGTACTTTGTAGTATCCTGAATACAACCATAATACTTCCGATCTTCGCTACTGTAATGATTAGGAGAAACGGAATGGAATTTCTTTCTTTGCATAGAAAACAAATTAAAAAGGGAATTGAATCAACGAGAAATCTTTTTGATACCGTTTTATTTTGGGGCAGATACTTTGTAGCGGTTGATATTTTATAAAGCTGCCATATTAAGCAACAAGCAAAGCAAATTGCTGTTTGAGGAACCTGAAGCGCGCATCTATCCTCTTAGTGTCATTAATGTGGTGCAAAGTGTTATAAACTTGACGAACAACCAGTTTTTCATCACGACTCATAGCCCTTATATTATCGATGCCCTGTTGGAGCAATTGAATGATGAAGTTGCTATCTATTTCGTGGATATGAAGTCGGGAAATACTACTGTATAACGTGCAATGGAGGATGAAATGCAAGAAATGTACGAGAGTGGCGTGGATTTGTTTGTTTTGGTAGAAACATAATTGAAGTAAGGGGCTGTTTTCACAACCCCCCATACTCCTTCACCGCATCAAAACAAGGACAGCCCTTCAGCGGATTCAAATCCCGATGTCCTACAATGATTGCTTCGGGCAGGACAGCCCGCAACTCCCGGAGCAAGGCCAGCAGGGCCGCTTTCTGTTCCAGTGTCCGTGTGTCCGCGGGTATGCCGCCGGCAGACAGGCCCCCTTCATAACAGATGCCGACAGAATGCCGGTTGTGGTTCTTGCAGTGCGCTCCGATTCGCTCCAGCGAGCGTCCGCGGTGAATCCCGCCGTCGCGCGTGATGTAGAAATGGTAACCGATATCCTTGAAACCGCGGTGGTGGATATGGTCGTGGCGGCAGGTCTCGAAATCCAGGTTCCGCCCCTCAGGGGTGGCGGAACAATGGATGATGATCAATGTTATCTTGCGCATACCGGCCGGTTAAATACAACTTTGTATACCTATGACGCTGCCTATAGCAGTTGCCACTGCAATGATAACTTTCAGGATGGTGCTCCAAGTAGATTTTCTTTTCTGATTTTCCATAAAGGATAAAGTTTTAAGTGTGATACATTAAAGATTTAGACTTCCGGTTCGTTTTTGCTCTTCAGCAGGTCTGCCACGGTTTTTCCTTCCTTTTCGGCACGCAGTGCGGCGGCCTGTGCGGCACGGCTGGCTACAGGTTGGAATTCCAGTGTGCCGAAGATGGTTTTTAAATCCTCTCCGGGAACATATTGGATATTGACTCCGGTGATATGGGCGGCGGTGAAATCCGTCAGTTTTTCCGTTCCTATACTGGCTATCTGGAGACGGAACTTGCCCAGTTCACCGAAATCCACCTGCTTTCCTTCGGTAAGGGCTTCCAGCAGATTGTCTACAGTAGCGGTGAGAACGGCCACCACATCGGCGCGACTCACGGTAGTCTGTGAAGAAACACGTTTGCTGAGTTGTTTCAAGGTAAGTTCGCCATTGATCTGTGAGGTGGCGTAAGCTTTGGGAGCCGCATCCTTATCCAGAGGATTGGGACGTAATGAAACACTGTAATTTAATGCCATAATGATTTTGTTGTTAAATGATTAATATGAATTGAACATGACAAAGATAACACTTCGGAAAGGTGTGGATATGAAGGGAAATAAACAGACATGAAGGTGTGTGACACATTGTGGCGGAGAATGAAATAAAGTGAATTAAAGGTTTTGATATATTTTTATATGTGAGTTGTTTTTGTTACATTTGCTTTGATAGATAATCTCTGTGAATAAGCTTGCTGCAAAGGAGTTGTAATAGCTGGATATTTACGGATAATAGAAACGTTTTAAAAAAGTGAATGTAATGAACGAAGAAGAAACGTATATGGGCGAATGGCCGGTGAAGCCTTATTACAAACGGGATTTGGCCATGGGATATGCCCCCGATATCACTCCTGTGGCAGCATTGAACCGCCTTTCTGCCTGGATACACCATCATAAGCCGCTTTATCAGGCTTTGCTCGATTCGGGATATGCGGACAGACAGCGTATTTTCAATTCGGTACAAGTGGGGTTGATTTTCCATTATTTGGGAAGACCGTAGGAGTCGGGCGTCCGTATGCTTGGTTCTACACGTCAGTATGTGCAGACCTATGCATACGTATGTATCGCCTCACACAGACGTATATGTGAGGCGACGTCGCCGTATGGATTAACCATTGTTACTACTACATTCCTCTTCGCTCTCATGCTCTTCATAACGTCCGCAGGGCTGGCGGGTGTAGTACACGGTTCCTGTGCGGCACAGTTCCTGGTCGCGCACTTTCAGCACATCCAGGCGGGTGAAGGCACGGTCGGGTTCGTTTATACGGGTGATGGAGAGGATGAAATCGGCCAGATTCGCCCAATTGGCACTGCCGGATATGGTGTACATGTTGATGTCCTCCATTGCGTTCTTTCCGTCTATTTTCTTCAGGCTGCGCGGATGAGCCACGATGATTACCCAGATATGGTTCTCGCGCCCCCACGACTGGAAACGGGTCAGCATCGACTTGATGCTTTGGGTTTCGGTCTCGCCTTTTCCGCTTTGCGCCTCTACAAAAAGATAAGGGTCTATCACCAGATATTTCAACGGCTGCCTGCGGCGTACCAGATCGGCCCGGTGCAGAATGTTTCCGGGAGTGGGCGGCACTTCGTGCATATCCAGATGAATCATGTGAGTGTTCAGAAAATCAATATAGGGTGTCAGCTGCTCGTCGGTATAGGCGGTGGTGTTGGCTTTGCCCAGCAGCAGGTGTATCAGGTGTGCTATATGCTTGTCCTTGTCCGGAACTTCGAAAGAGAGGTAGCATACAAAGCGTTCCGTGTCGCGCATGATGCGGCTGGTCAGGTCGTTCAGAAAATCCGTTTTTCCGCTGTTGGGCATACCGGTCATGATGATCAGACCGCCTGTGTCGGTGGGATGGAAAACGCGGTCGGTCAAGGGGCCGTAGCCCACGCTGTAGCCGTGGTCGTATTTGCCGTGCAGCACGTTCATCACCTCTTCCCTGCGTTGTTCTACAGTGATGATATCGGTGGTGTGGCAGGCACAGGCATCTTCTATGACGCTTTGCACCACTTCGGTGCCGTAAAGATTCATCACATCGCCTATGTCTTTGCATCCTCCGGGCAGGGTGGTGAAAAGGCAGCGTGCTCCGAAGTAGTCGGACAGATGTTTCACCAGTGTGCGTCCGGGCAGGTCGGTGTCACCGCAGATCACGATGTCCTGCACCTGGTCCAGCCAGGAAGTGAATGCCTCGAAGCTTTTCGCCAGGTCGCTTGCCGCTCCCGAGGGCACGCTGATGACGTGGCGGTATCCTGCTTCCATCAGTACCAACACATCTTTTTCGCCTTCTACGATAATGAGTCAGGGAATGGTCTCTTCCTCCACCAACAGCGGATTGATGCAGTCTATGTTGTAGGGAGCGCATGGTTTGGTGGGCGAATCCTGACTCCAGAATTTGCTGTAGGTTACGGAAGATTCTTCCGTTGTTCCGTCCGGAATTTCTATCTCTCCGGATACTGCGGAGGCGTTGGCAGCGGTAACGGTCTTTGCGGATGGCGAGGGGCTGCATGAGCGGTACTTGGCATTAACGGGACGTCCGTCCACGTAGTTCACGTAGGCGATGCAGGGAAAGACGGAGGAAGCCTGTTCGCGTTTGTCCTCACTGTTCTTGGTGATGCAGTAATGACGCAGGCAGCCGATATGCGTTGCGATGGCTGTGGCGAGAGAGATGCCCTGATCGGCCAGATAACGGCGTGCTGCCAGTTGGTCAGGATCCGTACACTCGGGCGATTCGTCCAGCGGCTTGATTTTTTGCAACACGGCGGGGGATAGGATTTTGTAATCGCCCGGCAGCATGGGGACTTCGTTTACGCTGTTTTCTGTCGCATTTCGATATTCCGGCAGGTTGCCTGTGAGGTGGCGCGTTCCGGGAGGTAGGTATGTTCCGGTTCGATCGGACGACTTTTCTTTGGGGTAAGAGAACATGGGACGCTTGTCTTTGCAATAATCAGTCAGGATGCCATTGAATTCGCATCCGGCGTAGAAGCAATGATACAGCCCTTTGGCTTTTGAGATATACAGATGCATGGTACCGCATTTGGGACACCGGGCAATGAAATTTTTTCCCGCATTCTTACGGTCGGGAAAGTCGGAGAGAGAATAATAAGGTTTCATTTGAATTAAAAATTGAGAATTAAAAATTAAAAAATAAATGCCGGGCAGCCAATGCGCAGCCCACTAATCATAAACCACTAACCACTAATCTCCCGTGTCTATCCATTCTTTGGACAGCACGTTCCAGATGGCGGTTTCGACAGGTCGTGGCGGCGCATTTTCCGGTATTTCCACTTTTCCGTCTATGGGGTCGTCGTAATAACGGATATCCGTGCCGGCGTCCTTCCACTCGAAGGGTGAGACGGGGCGGAATTCACGGAGTTTCCTACGTTTCTCCTCCAGGTCTTTGCTCAGTTCGCTGCTCAGCCGGGCGACGGCTTGTTCCATCAACGACTGTCCGTGGCGCGTCTTCATGAGGTTTTGCAGCCAGATGATTCTTCCTGCGTGCGAGTTCCGTGAGAAGCGGGGATCGGCATTGAAGTGGGGAATGAGAAATTGGTTCACCAGAATTACCAGTGTTTGCAATGCCCTTGGGCGGGTGTAGTTGTGACTGGTGGCTATGCGGTTGATGAGCGGTATCAGTACCCGTTGCTTGTCTTCGGGGGTGGTGTTGAGCCGGTGGAAGAAGTCGGTGGCAGGAGATAAAGTCTGAGAAGTTTTCTCGCCGTCAGGCGTTTCCGAAGGAGTCTTTCCGGCATCCGCTTCCATTTTCTTCGCTTTCCGCGCTCCGTTTCCGGCGGGATCTCCCTTACGGGAATCCTCCGGAGGAATTATATTATTAATATTATATAATACACTATTATTCGTAGTTGCTTGATTTGCAGCTGTAGTTGCCGGACTGGCAACAGGAACTGTAAGTTCGGCAACAGAACCGGCTGCTTGCGCGGGGGTATTTTTCAGTCCGTCGCACCACAGGGGGGAGTAGAATCCCAGCAGGTGGGTACGGTTTTCGTTCCAGATGAGGCCGAATGAGCAGCACTTCCTGATGTTTTCCAGCAAGGTGGTGGTATGCGTGGTTTTCATGGACTGGCAGATTTGGTAGAGGTTGCGCATGGGATATATTCCTTCGGCAGTCATGTAGGGTGTCAGTCCCAGATAGAGATCCAGCAGTTTCAGTGTGGCGGAATCAGTGATTCCTTTCGCTTTCCACTGGTGGATCATTTTCTGCGTCTCGCTGATGGAAACGCTTTGTTTCAATGCTTTTATAGCCATGTATGCTTGTTTTAGTAATAATGGCGGTGAAGTTACAAAGGAAAAAATAGACGTGTCTGTCCACAGTGGACAGACAATTAGGAAACAGACAGTATTATTAACGATATTTAAACTGAAAAAAGATGAAAGACAGGAATTTTTCTACAAAGAAGTTGGCCGAGAGCATCAAGGTTCTTAGAAAAGCCAGTGGCGTAAATGTAAAAGAATTTTGTAAATCTATCCACATGACGGAACGTAGCTATTACAGTGCTCTTAAAAGTAAACTGACAATCTGAATTTTTATGCTACTATCATGCATTCTTTGGTGGAAAATTATGGCGATTGCGGAATGGACGAGGAGATAGAGGCGGTGAAACGCGAGTGGTGGAATGTGGTGACGGAGAACTCGTGGGAGTATTTGGCGGGGGAGAAAGAGAAGTTTGAGGAGTAGATGGTAAGAGGGTTTAAATTATGAGGATTGGAATATTGACATTGCCTCTCCATACTAATTATGGAGGGATACTTCAAGCGTATGCGTTGCAGACGGTATTGGAACGAATGGGGCATGAAGCTTCGGTGATAACTACATCCAATAAGGCTGAATTGCCTGTATGGAAATGGCCTTATTCTTATCCTAAACGGATGATAAGGAAATATATATTGGGTAAGAATGAACCGGTTTTTTTTGAATCGTACCATAATCGTGTATATCCGATTGTAGGTCAATATACTTTACAATTTATAAATAAATACATTCATTGTTTTGAGGTCGGGAAATTACTCGATTTGAAAGAAAAGGACTTTGATGCTTTTGTGGTGGGTAGTGACCAGGTGTGGCGTCCTATGTATTATCCGACTAGAATAGAGAATGCATATTTGGACTTTGCAAAAGATTGGAACATTAAACGAATGGCTTATGCTGCTTCTTTTGGAACAAGTGAGTGGGAATATACTGTCGGGCAGACTGAGCGCTGTAGGGAATTATTACGGAAATTTGATGTGGTAAGTGTTCGTGAGGAATCGGCAGTGGAACTGTGTCGTAAGTTTTTTGGAGTGAATGCCAGCCATGTGTTAGACCCCACTATGCTTTTGGATGTTCAGGATTATGTAGATTTGGTGAAAAGGGCGGATATTCCTAAAAGCAAAGGTACATTGTTATGCTATATCTTGGATGAAACGGAATCAACAACAGATCTGATATCACGGTTGGCTAGTGAGACGGGGTTGGTTCCTTTCCGCGGAAATTCACGTGTGGAAGATTGGAGCGCACCTTTGGCTGAGCGTATCCAGCCGCCGGTGGAACAATGGCTGCGAGGCTTTATGGATGCGGAACTGGTTGTTACGGATAGTTTTCATGCTTGTGTGTTTTCTATATTGTTTCATAAACCTTTTGTGGTTGTGGGGAATAAGGAAAGAGGTTTGGCCAGAGTTAAATCTTTGTTGAAAATGTTTGGATTGGAGAAATGTTTATATGAAAATCAAGAATTGGGTATGACTAATTTAAATTGGAATTTGGTGGAGGAAAGGCTGTATGAGTGGAGAAAAAAATCTTTTAGTCTGATTAATAAATTGTAGTTGATGAATATTCCTAAAGTAAGTGTTATTGTTCTTATTTATAAAGTTGAAAAATATATAGAACGCTGTGCCCGTTCTTTATTCTGCCAAACAATGCAAGATATTGAATATGTTTTTGTGAATGACTGTACTCCGGACTGTAGTATTCAGATATTACAGTCTGTCATAGATGAATATCCGCAACGGAAGTCAGACATAAAAATCATTTCTCATGAAAAAAACATGGGTTCTGGTGTGGCTCGTAATACGGGGCTTGAGGTAGCCGATGGAGAATATATTATTTATTGCGATGGTGATGACTGGGTAGATCCTGATATGTATGAAAAACTATACATAAAAGCTCGTGAAGACAATGCTGATATTGTGATGTGTGATTATTATGAGGAGAAACAAGGTAAACGTATTCGTTGTAGTCAGAATCCCTTCAGACATAAGGGGAACATTGTGGAACAGATGTTGGTGGGGAAACTCCATTCCAGTGTATGTGGGGCTTTGGTCCGGAGAAGCTTGTATGAGGATAATCATATTCAGTTTCCTGTTGGGATAAGTATGTGGGAGGATTTGTGTACTTCTGTAAGGTTGCATTGTTTTGCACATCGAGTTTCGTATGTGGAAGAGGCATTTTATCATTATGTTATTTATATGAATTCTGTGTCTCATCATACTACTATGAAGCAATTGGAAGATATGATTGGTGCATGTGTGCTTATTGAATCTTTTTTGAAGGAACAAGGTCTTTATTCATTATATCATATACCTTTCTTGCGCCGATGTTTTTACGCAAAAAAAGCATTTTTAGTAAATAAGAATTTAAGGAATTTCAATTTATGGAGAGAGTTGTGGCCGGAGAGTAATAGGTGTTTGAAGGAGTTTCAAATTAGATTTTATCATCGGATGGGGTATTACTTAGCTAATTGGGAATATTATAGATTGGCAGTCGGGGTGCTTAGGTTTAGCGATAAAATGGATGATTGTATTTTAAGTCTTATAGGTAAAAGATGATATTTTCAGTATTTGTGTATTTGACTTTTCTTGTAAGTCTTGTGTTTTGTGGGCGTTATCAGAATTATAGAATAAAATTTTTTGATAACCCTATTCCATCAACCGGAATATTACTGATTTTGATTTATACATTGGTTGTAGGACTTCGTTATGATGTAGGTGTTGATTATCTGCTTTATAAGGAAACTTATTTAAATTCCATGTCGCCCAATGCTGATTTTATAGCTCGAAATGGCTGGAGCTATTTCGAACCGGGATTTTCGGCTATTGTCTATGCGTTTACTAGATATAAAGCTCATTTTGCATGGTTGTTTATTAGTATCGCTTTTTTGCAGATTTTATTTTTGTATATATTTTCTAAGAGGTATAGCTTCATGTCTATGTGGCTATGTTTCTTTTTTGTCACTTCGTTTACATTTTTCGATTCATTAAATGGTATGAGGCAAATGACGGCTTTCTTCATGTTTTTATGTACTTTGAGGTTTGTAGAACAGAGGCGTTTTTTTCCTTTCTTCCTTTCAATAGTTTGCATAAGTCTTTTTCATCGCAGCATATTGATTATGCTTCCTTTTTACTTTGTGTTGCATTTAAGGATGTTTAGTAATAAGAAAATTTCGGCTGTTTTGATTTTGTTGTCATTTGCATTGTCCGGACCAATAAATTATTTGTTATGGAATGTACTTTTTCCTCGATTGGGCGAATTGTTGTCTGCTTTGGATGATATTTCTTATTTTGAACAGCGGGATGATTTGACTTTGCCCAAAGATACTTCTAGCCTTGGTTTGGCTAAATTTATAATGCTTGGTTTGGATTTGTTGATAGTTGCTAATATTAACAGGATGAAAGCATTTTATAAAAGTCTTAATTTGGATGTTTTTTACAATCTTCACGTGATTGGTTCTGTTTTGTATTTTATAAGTGGAAGTTCATTGGCGCTAATTCGTGTGAATATGTATTTTGTCAATGTGAAATTTATAATGCTTTCATTTTTAATGTATATGCTTTCCTCTTGTCAAGGGAGAAAATACTCATGGGATAAGTGTTTAAAATTATTTCTTGTTGTCATATCTTTAATGTGGTTCTTTAATGCCATTTTTCGTGGTGCAAAAAATGCTCCTTTTCAATTTATATAGTTATGCCGGTAAATTCAGATTATAAAGTCAGTGTGATTGTTCCTGTGTATAATGTGGAACAATATTTATCCGATTGTTTGGAAAGTATATGTCGCCAAACACTAAAAGGGATTGAGATTATAGTTGTCAATGATGGCTCTACGGATAATAGCCTTTCGATTATCAAGTCGTTTCAACAAAAGTATTCCAATATAAAGCTTATAAATAAGAAGAATGGAGGACTTAGTTCTGCTAGAAATGCAGGAATTGATATGGCTGTAGGTGAATATTTGTTTTTTGTGGATAGTGATGATTTTATAGATTTGGATACATTGGAAAAAATGTATGTTAAAGCAAAAGAAACGCATTGTCCTTTAATAATATGTGGCATATTGCAGTATTGGTCGGACAATAAAAAGAAGTTGTATAAAAAATGTATTTCAGATAAAGAATCTATTTATGATGCAGACCTTTTATACAAGTTGCAACTTTCTGGACGTATGGGATGTCAGTGTTGTAATAAGTTGTATAAAAGGGAAATATGGATCTCTCATTCATTACGTTTCCGGGAGGGGGATTATTATGAGGATATAGAAATGGCATTTAAAGTAGTGCAAGCGTATCAACAGGCTTATATAATGAACTCTCCATATTACAAATATAGGATGAGACAGAATAGCATTGTTGTTTCGACAAATAAGAAAATTATTAAAGATTTTATTAATAATACAAATGCAGTTCTCTCTATGGTTAGATGTGAATGTATCGATTATCAATGTTTTATAGAGGCGTTTAAAGTAAATGCTTTTATATATACTGTAAAACTTTTAAGTAAATTGAGGGATGATGATGCTTTTGTATGTTATGATTTATGTAAAAATGTGTATGCGGACATAAAGTTATGGAATGTAATGTCTAATTCTAAACTTTTGTTTAGAAATAAAATTCAATATATTTGGTATATTGACATTGTATTGGCTTGTAAACTGTTAAACTTCAGATAACTAAAATGGTAGAATTTATTGTTAAATTAGGCGTTTTTTTATTCGGGAATAGATGGAATTCGATATTGGCATCGTTCGTAAATTTATATCTGTCCAATAAATTTGTGAGAAGTTATAAAGTTTCCAAACAATTAGTCACTTCTAAAATGTTGATTTACATGGCCGATGGAAAAATGAGACATGGTGGTATTTCTGATAGATTACGAGGAGCTGTTTCTGTTTATAAATTATGTAAAAAGATGGGGCTTGTATTTAAAATAAATTTTGTCCATCCTTTTGAATTGAATGATTATTTAGTTCCTAATATGTATGATTGGTATATTTCACCAGAGGAAATTGTATATGATAGAAGAAAATCGTCTCCAGTAGTACGCTCAACAGGATTATCTGAACGAATGTGGAAAATTCAAGAAAAGAGAATGGCTGCAAAAGTCAAGAAACATAAAATGCAATATCATATTTACACAAATGCTTGCTTTGCAGAAAGTGAATTTCACGATCTGTTTGCTGAGCTTTTTAAACCGTCTTTTAAATTGCAATCCTTGATAGACGAAAATTTGAAGAATTTAGGAGGGGATTATATTTCTATTTCTTATAGATTTCAACAAGCATTAGGCGATTTTAAAGACTCACCATCTAAAATATTAAAGGAAAAAGATGCTTCAATATTGATCAAGAAGTGCCTTGATGCTTGTTCCTATATACATGAAATAGCTCCATTTCATAAGAAAATATTGATAACTTCTGATAGTGCTCGTTTTATTAATGAAGTAAGATGTTTTTCTTATGTTTATATAATTCCTGGTGATATTGCACATATGGATTATGATAGTGGAACAGATGCTGCCTTAAAAACTTTTCTTGATTTGTTTTTAATATCAAAAGCCCAAAAAGCATATAATGTTGTGTCTAAGGAAATGTATAATGGTGGATTTGCTATGAGAGGGGCTATGATAGGTGGTATTGAATACGAAGTCATAAGAATTTAGAAATGTTTTTGTGTAAAATATAATTTGTGGTGATAAAAGAGTGCTTAATTTCTCTTTTTGAAATATAGATATTGTATGAATAAATTTAAGCCTGTTCTTTCTATCTGTATTCCTTGTTATAAACGCATAAATCAAGTTCGAAATACGTTGAACAGTATTTATGAAGCGAACTCAGAGATATCTATGGATGACTATGAAGTCATTCTTTCAGATAACGATCCTGAAATGGAAGTAAAAACATTGATGGATGAATTTTCGGATAAAATAAATTTGTTTTATTATCATGCTGATTGTGAAGGGTTTCTCAATTCATATCATGTGTTAACCTATGCTAAGGGCAAACTATTGAAACTTCATAATAGCCAGAACCTGTTTCAGAAAGGAGCACTGAAACATTTGATTGAAGAAGTACTACAAGAAAAGATGAATAAAACTTTGATGTTCCATACGAATGGATTTTTAGGTAAGAAAGCTATTTGTAAATACGGAAATTTCAATGATTTTATGAATGCGCTATCGTATTGGTCTTCATGGAGTGGAGGGTTTAGTATTTGGAAAGAAGACTTTGATGCAATGGGGAAAATAGAATTGAACGCGTTGTTTCCGCATACTTCTGTTTTCTTAACGCAATATGCTGCCAAGGTTTTTCTGATAGACGATACTCCCATATATCATGTACAACGCATTGCAAAAAGAGGCGGGCATAACAAGTTCAAGGCTTTTACCATAGATTATCCGTCATTGATTGTGGGCAGTTATATGAAAGGTCATATCTCATTGAATTGTAAGGATTCGATTTTGAAAGATATCTGTACTCAATATCTTCCTACTTTGCTTTTTAATAAATACATTGTGCGCATTGAAACTTTTGATGCGACCGGATACAGAGAGAACATCAAGCGGTATTTCCCTAAACATGCCTATTGGACAGCATGGATGAATGTCATGTTTGTTCCTTTTAGAATGATTAAAAGGAAACTTTTCTGAAAAGTTAAATCTTCATTTTAATCGGAAAAGAATGGCATAATGTGATGCGGATAATTAGAAAAGTATTATTTTTGTAAAAACGATTAAATGTATTAAGGTATGAGGATCTCGTATTCGGATGCAGCCCAGATGGAGTTGCTTTATGCTATAAAGAATATTCGTACAGAAAGTGAACTGAATGAGCTGAAACTGGCTCTTTCTCATTTCTTTGCTGATAAGGCACAAAAGGAACTGGACGAATTGTGGGACTCCGGTGTGTTGGATCAGAAAAAATTGGATGAATTGAGAGAACAACATCTCAGAACTCCTTATCGGTCATGAAACGATTGGTGGTTCTGGACACGAATTGTTTGGTGCAGTCGCTTCCTGCAAAAAGCCCGTACCATAAGATATGGGAAGATTTTCTGCAAGGGAAGTTTATGCTGTGCGTATCTAATGAAATACTGAATGAATACGAAGAGATTATAGAACGGTATTCTTCGGCCAGTGTAGCTCGGAATGTTATAAGTGCTATAGTGCATAGTCCTTATACGCTTTATAAAGAGGCTTCTTTTAAATTCAATTTGATAGAGGCGGATCCGGATGATAATAAATTTGCAGATTGTGCTATTGTTGCAAATGCAGAGTACATAGTATCTGAAGATGCTCATTTTCGTATACTGGCCACTTTCCCTTTTCCCAAAATAAGAGTGGTAGGCTTGGATGAATTCTTGACTGATTTGTTGGTTGATATCTGAGATTTAACAAAGACCAGGTTTCTATAGCCAAAGTTCCCAATATGTGTGTTCACCTTTGAAACACGAACTTGAAACAGGATTGAGGGGCTGAAACAGCCGCATTCCCACAAAAAACCGAATGTTTTATTTTTTTTAATATTCCCGGTCGCTTTCTGCGGCCGGGCTAAACTTCATACACTTAATTTTCAATGAGAATCGCTTTTATCAGCACCCGTGGCATTCCTAATGATTACGGGGGCTTCGAGCAGTTTGCCGAATACATATCTGTAGGTCTGGCAAACAGAGGTCATGAGGTGACCGTTTATTCCCCTCATTTTCATCCTTATAAGGAAAACAGTTACAAAGGAGTCCGCATCAAGCACATCTATAGTCCGGAGACATGGATGGGAAGTTCCGTAGGGAGTTTCTTCTATGATTTTGCTTCACTGCGTGATGCGTTGAAACGGGAGCGGTTTGACATCATTTATGAGGCGGGATACACCTCCATTGTACCGGCATACATTTGGTTTAATGTAAAGAACATCAGACATCCCGTGTTTACCACGAACATGGACGGACTGGAATACAAGCGTACGAAATTCAACAGATGGGTGCGGAAGTTCGTCTTTTGGGAAGAACGGATGACTGTGAAGCACAGTCATTACTTGATAGCCGACAACATGGGCATTCATGACTATTACGAAGAGAAGTATGGCAAGGAGAGCAAGTTTCTGGCGTATGGGGCTGATATCCACGAGGATTACAATCCGGAGTTTCTGAAAGAATTCGGACTGGAGGAGAATGGTTATTATTTGCTGGTGGCTCGTCTGGAACCCGAAAACAATATAGCAATGGCAATTGACGGCTATCTGGCATCCGAAGAGAACGGGCGCAGGCCATTGGTCATTGTGGGAAAAACCAATACTCCTCATGGCAAAGAGCTGGTGGCCCGGTATGGTAAAGAGCGGTCGGTACGTTTCATCGGTGGCATTTATGATTTCAAAAAGCTGAACTCCATACGAAAATACTCTTTGGCCTATTTTCATGGGCATTCGGTAGGCGGAACGAACCCTTCATTACTGGAAGCTATGGCGTCCGGTTGTTTCATATTAGCCAATGACAATCTGTTCAACCGGGCGGTATTGAAGCATCATGCGGAGTATTATAGTACTCCGGCGGAAGTAACCGGGCTGTTGAATGATATGGCTGTATATGTAGTGCGTGATAAGGAAAAATTTATCGCGGCAAATTTAGAGGAGATCCGTACAGCGTATTCGTGGGAACATTTGGTGGATGAGCATGAAAAGTACTTTGAATGGCTGTTGGCACAGAAACGCTGAAAAAAGATGGGATTTATATCAAATAAGAAGAGATTATACAGGGTACTTACGGCTGTCTTGGTATTTCTGTCAATCAGTTTTTCCGTCTGTGGACAGGCGTTGAGAGGTACGACCGGACTGCTTCATGCGCCGACGGCCGATATGCAGCAGGACAAAACGTTTATGCTTGGAGGTAATGTGCTGGACATAACCCCGTTGCATTATTATGATTTTGATGTGAGATACACCTTCAATTATTATCTCAATATTACGGTTTTTCCCTGGCTGGAAGTGGGATATACCTGTACGTTGAATTACGCCAATAAGGGTTCTACATATTTCCCGGAGCAGTCGTGGGGGAAATACACCAATCAGGACAGGTCTTTCAATTTCCGTCTTCGTGTCTGGAAAGAGGGATGGTGGAAAACGTGGACTCCGCAGATCGTGATAGGGGTGGACGATCCGGGTACTCATGACAGTTACGGTGGAGGAGGCATATCAAGTCGTGACCAGAATGGCGGTAATTGCTTTTTCACCCGTTACTATATTGCTGCTACGAAGCATATTGGGGTTGATAATCTGGGAATGTTGGGAGTGCATCTTGCCTGGGTGCTGGACCGGCCGGCTACCTGGGAGCATCATAACCGTCCGGCTATAGGGGTGAATTTCCGGTTGGGATTGCCTGTGCAAGAGTCTTGGGCTGTAAAAATGATAAATGGCTTGAACCTGATGGCGGAGTATGATGCAAGAACTTGCAATATAGGTTTTGAGTATAGTTTTTGGAAAGACTATGTAAATCTTGTAGCCGAGCTGAATAATGGGAAATACTTCTCCGGAGGTCTTGTCTTTAAAGTCCATCTGAAATAATAAAAAAGAGCATTCGGTTAGGAATTTCCGGTTAGATTTTGTTCCTTTGTAGTACAATCAGAAAAAGTAGCGCGCCATGAAGCAACAGTCATTGAAGAGATGCCCGATAGGGATACAGGCTTTTGAGAAAGTCATAGAGGGGAATTATCTTTATATAGACAAGACGGAGTATATTTACCGGATGGCGAACGGTGCCTCCAAATATTGTTTCCTGAGCCGCCCCCGGCGTTTCGGCAAGTCATTGCTTACCTCTACGCTGCACTGCTATTTTGCCGGGAAGAAAGACCTTTTCAAAGGGCTTGCCATCGAAAAGCTGGAAACCGAGTGGACGGAATACCCGGTGCTGCACTTTGACATGAGCTTGGCCAAGCATCTGGACAAGGAGAAACTGAATGAGTATCTGGCCTGGCGGTTGCGGGAATATAATGAGAAATATGGCCTGACGAAAAACAATGATGCGGGGGTTAACGTCCAGTTGGCAGACCTGATAAAGCGTGCCTGCGAGCAGACCGGCCGGCAGGTGGTAGTCCTTATTGACGAATACGACGCGCCGTTGCTGGATGTGGTGCACGAGGATGAGAACCTCCCCGTCCTGCGTAATGTGATGCATAATTTCTACAGTCCGTTGAAGGCGTGCGACCCTTATCTGCGCTTTGTGTTCCTGACCGGCATCACCAAGTTTTCCCAGCTCAGCATTTTCAGCGAGCTGAACAATATCAAGAATATTAGCATGGACGAGCCCTACGCTGCCATTTGCGGTATCACTAAAGAGGAAATGTTGGAACAGATGGGCGGGTATATAGAACGCTTTGCCCTTTCGCAGGAGATGAGCAAAGAAGATACCCTACTGAAACTGCAAGAGAAATATGACGGCTATCATTTCACCTGGCCTTCGCCAGATGTTTTTAATCCGTTCAGCCTGCTGAATGCTTTCGAAGATGGCAAGTTAAACTCTTATTGGTTTGGCAGCGGCACGCCCACCTATCTGATAGAGATGCTGCGCAAGTTCCATGTTCTTCCCTCTGAAGTGGGACACAGCATGCAGGCTATGGCTGCCAGTTTTGATGCCCCTACCGAGCGGATGACAACTATTACGCCTTTGCTCTATCAGAGCGGCTATGTCACGATAAAGGACTATGATAAATATACCGAGCTTTACACGCTGGATATTCCGAACAGGGAGATACGGGTGGGACTGATGCAGAGTCTGTTGCCGAACTATCTGGCTTACAATACCGATATGGGGCTTACTACCATAGGCCGTATGTATGGTGCGATACGCTTGGGCGATATGGATGGAGCCTTGCGTCTGCTTCAGGAGTTTCTCTCCACCGTTCCTTATTGCGATAACACGAATTATGAAGGGCATTACCAGCAGTTGTTCTACATCATCTTCTCTCTTTTCGGAATGTATGTGGATGTGGAAGTCCGTACCCCGAAGGGACGTGTGGACGTGGTGATGCGCACTGCCGATACCTTGTATGTCATTGAACTGAAACTAGGCAAGGATGCCGATGCCGCCATGTCTCAGATAAATTTGAAAAACTATCCCGAACGTTTTACCCTCAGCGGACTGCCTGTGGTGAAAGTGGGCATCAGCTTTGATGCGGAGGAGCATACATTGGGCGACTGGCTCATAGAAAAATAGCCCCTGTCATCGGTTTCGTATTAAATTCAGTGGCGGAACGGTTTGCGATATCAAATATTTACGATATCAACTAGCAAGCTGCTGATAAAAATGAATTCATAAAGATAGAATATTCACTATAGGCTGTGTGCGATGATGCATGCAGCCTTTCTCTCTTTTGTTGTCGGTGGCGACCGGCATCCGCACCATGATGTATTGCAAGAACGATGGTCTTCGTGACTACCAGCAGGAGATGAAGCTCAGGCTCTTTAAGGAGTGGGAGTTCCATCGGAGTGTCATGGTACAAATGCCTACAGGCACAGGAAAGACACATCTGCTGGCAGCGGTGGTGAAAGAGTTTCTCTGTGGTATCGGTACCGGTACGCGGGTGTGGATTGTGGCGCATCGCAGAGAGCTGGTGGAGCAGATAGAGGAAACCGCAGCCCGGTATGGAATGGGAAAAGAACCGGACAAAACGGGAAAGAACGGAAAGACGGGGAAAGACAGTATGCCGGAAGAATCCGGAAGGGTGCGGGTATTCTCCATCCAGTGGTTGTCCCGTAACTGGAAGAATATAGGGGAAGCTCCCGGATTGATTGTCATTGACGAGGCGCATCATGCACTGGCGGAGACTTACAGGGAGCTTTGGAAGAGATATCCGGAGGCGAGGAAACTGGGCATGACCGCCACCCCCTGCCGGCTGAACGGCAAGGGCTTCACGGATTTGTTTGATGCGCTGATAACTTCGTGGAGCATCGCGGAATTCATCGGGAAAGGCTGGCTGTCGGCTTTCGACTACGTGTCTATCCGTGCGGACAGCAGGGAGCAACAGATAATAGATTCGTTGAAGAAACGTGGGGTGGACGGAGATTATCAGGTGAAGGAAATGAATGAGGTGTTGAACCGTCAGGTCAGCATCCGGCGGTTGTACGAGAGCGTCGAGAGGTATGCCGCCGGGAAAAAAGGAATGGTGTATGCCGTCAGTATAGCCCATGCCCGTCAGATAGCCGCCTGTTACAATGCACACGGAGTGTCGGCTGTGGCTATCGACAGCAAAACGCCTGCTTCGGAGCGTAGGGAACTGGTAGAGGGCTTCAGACAGGGAAGGATCAGGGTGCTGGTCAATGTGGATATCTTTTCCGAGGGCTTCGACTGTCCCGATGTGGAGTTCGTGCAGCTGGCTCGTCCCACGCTTTCACTGGCGAAATACTTGCAACAGGTGGGGAGGGGATTACGGAAATCGGGTGATAAGGAATCCTGTATGCTGATAGATAATGTGGGGTTGCACCGGATATTCGGTTTGCCCGTCCGTGAGCGGGACTGGGAAGCGATGTTCGAGGGGCGGATACTGGGTGACACCTTTTCTCGGAAAAGAGCGGAAAACGGGCTGTCCGTGGCGTGTTCGCTCTTGGAGGAAGGCAGGCGGGAGGAAGAATGGGAAATGGTGATGACCCATGGACAGTTGCTGGATGCGATCAGGAACCGGAATTTGTCTGATCAGGAAGAGGGGCGGAATGCACTCTCTGTTCTGAAAGCTTTCCATGACCGATGTAGCGGATTGTGGGGACTGAGGCGTAGAAACAGAGTGACAGTGATGCCTCGATACAAGGAAGTGTTCGACACCTGTGCGGACCGGGCGGCGGTTTGTTTGGAAGATGGCCGTACAGGGGTGGTGGACGATAACGGAAAGCCGAAGATCATCATAGACCGCTGCCGGAGGTTGCGATTCCTGAAAGGGGAGCTTCTGGCCGTTACGGGCAATGATGGTACGGATGCTTACATCGACTTGAAAACGGACAGGACTTATCGGGAGAAGCCGGTGGTGTGCTCTTACGGTAGCGTGGAATTGCTGAAAGTGGGAGAGACCTTTCATAGCCGCACACGGAAGGCGTATGCTTCCATGCGCGGGCTGCATAAGGACAGTCTCTGTTTTTATGGCTTTTATCTGAAGATACCGGACTATCGTGTCCCGAAATCCTGCAAGTTGGCGGATCCTGTATGGTCTACCGTGTTCGATGTTTTCGCTTGTCTGCTGGAAGGGGATGACGAGGAGGTGTATTGGTGCTGTGGTCGTCTGGCAGACCGGAGCATCGTGGTGATGGACGGGCAAGGGAGTTATTATCATGTGGAGAAAGGAAAGAGGAAACGATATATCGCCTGTAATAATCCTGAGGCTGGTGAGGAGGATTTTGACTCTGCGGTGAAGAGATTGAAGGAAGAGGCCGGGCGGCGTGCGGAGGAAATGAACCTGTTACTGAAACGGAATGAGGAGGAGAAAAGACGGAAGAGACTGGAGGAGATAGGCGATGTCCGTCCTTTCCGGATGGGGCTGAAATGGGGGCTGAAGTCGGGTGAGCGTATCGTGGTTCCTCCTTGTTATAGGAACATCTGTCCTCCCGTCGGCGGTTATTGTGTATTCGAGGAGAATGCTTGTCAATGGGGACTGATGGCACCGGATGGTAAGGTGGTGGTGGAGGCCAGATACCAGAAAGTGGAGATAGAGGGGGATGGGACGGTGCGGCTGACGGTTATTCCGGGTAAGGTGAAAACGATAAAACTTTGAATACAACTGATTGGTTTCATATAACCGTTACTGTTTGAGACAAAAATAAGGCATTTAGTGCAGCCCAGCAAGGCTTGTCCTTGCTGGGCTGCTTTTTTTATGAGGAATAAATAGGGGATATTTATGAAAACATGTAAGAAAAAAGGGAGTGAAAGGAAATAGTTAGTAATAAAATGCTTGCTATCTTATTATATTTGTTACCTTTGTGGGTCTTATAATATGAAAAACAATGAAAATAACAATTCTACAGAGAAATATAGAATGGGCCAATCCACAGGCCAATATAGCAAGGGCGGACGAAGCGATAAGCTGTCTGCTGGATGCTGATCTGTTTGTTTTACCCGAAATGTTTTCCACCGGTTTTTGTACGCAACCCGAAGGAATTGCGGAGAGCGCCGACAGTGAAACCCTGCACTGGATGAAGCGTAAGGCAGCCGAGCGGAATTGTGCTATTGCAGGCAGTGTAGCAGTATGTGAGAATGGAAACTATTATAATCGTTTTTACTTTGTCCATCCGGACGGAGCCGTGCAGCATTATGATAAGAAACATTTGTTCACCTTCGGGGGCGAACACAAGCGTTTCACTGCCGGCACAGAGCGTGTGGTGGTGAACTTCCGTGGGGTACGTATTCTTTTGGAAGTATGTTATGACCTCCGTTTCCCTGTTTGGTCACGCAACCTGGGGGATTACGACATGATACTTTATGTGGCAAGCTGGCCCACTCCCCGTGTGGATGCCTGGAGCGCGCTGCTTCGGGCGCGGGCTATTGAGAACCAGTGCTATGTGGCCGGAGTGAACCGCATGGGAACTGATCCTGCCTGTGAATATTCGGGTGGCAGCGCCATCATCGATCCCTACGGAAAAACGATAGCCGAATGTCCGTGGAGCAGGGAAAGTGCGGTATCGGCTGATATCGATATGGAGGCATTGCAGGCTTTCAGGAAGAAATTCCCGGTATTGGATGATGCAGACCCCTTTACATTGATATGAAACAATTAACAAAATAATAGATAATGGCTGAAAAGAAATTATTGTTGGGCGATGAGGCAATTGCCCTCGGAGCGATACATGCCGGCATATCGGGTGTATATGCCTATCCGGGTACACCGTCCACTGAAATCACAGAGTTTATCCAGAATAATCCTTTGGCAAAGGAAAGAAAATTGCACAGCACTTGGTGTACCAATGAAAAAACGGCCATGGAGGCTGCATTGGGTATGTCATACGCAGGAAAACGTGCTTTGGTATGTATGAAACATGTAGGCATGAACGTGGCTGCCGATGCGTTTGTCAATTCTGCCATAACCGGCGTGAACGGTGGTCTGGTGGTGCTGGCTGCCGATGACCCTTCCATGCACTCGTCACAGAACGAGCAGGATTCACGTTTTTATGGAAAATTTGCTATGATTCCCATGCTGGAACCGTCTTCCCAACAAGAAGCATACGATATGATGGATTACGCATATACACTCTCGGAAAAACTGAAGTTGCCGGTGCTGATGCGTGTGGTTACCCGTCTGGCACATTCGCGTGCCGGTGTGGAAGTAGCCGATATCCGTGAGGAAAATCAGTTGAATCCTGATCATGAACGTGCCCACTGGGTATTGCTGCCGGGTAATGCGCGTAAACAATATCTGGATTTAGTGAAAAAGCAGGAGAAGCTGGAAGAAGTTTCCTCCAAATCTCCTTATAATTATCTGGAAGGGTTGAATCCCGAATATGATTATGAATTCGGAGTGATAGCCTGTGGTATCGGTTATAATTATGTGAAGGAGGCGGATACGGACAGTTGCCATATTCCGGTATTGAAAGTTTCGCAGTATCCGTTGCCGGCTGAAGAAATCAGGACGATGGCAGACCGCTGCGGATATGTTCTGGTAGTGGAAGATGGTCAGCCGTTTGTGGAAGAGCAGGTAAAAGCGATACTTTCCTCGGACTATGAGGTAAAGGGACGCTTGACGGAAACTTTGCCGCGTACTGGTGAATTGACTCCGGATAATGTGGGCGAGGCGATCGGATGGGGAATCAAACGTCCGTTTGGCAAGTCTCAGGTGGTGATGCCGCGTCCGCCTGCATTGTGTCAGGGATGTGGTCATCGGGATGTGTATGATGCATTGAACAAGGTGGCTGCGGAATATCCGGATGCACGCATTTTCGGTGATATCGGTTGCTATACATTAGGTGCGTTGCCCCCGTTCCGTGCTATCGACAGTTGTGTGGATATGGGTGCTTCCATAACCATGGCCAAAGGTGCTTCCGATGCAGGGGTATTTCCGGCCATTGCTGTTATCGGTGACTCGACCTTCACTCATTCCGGTATGACCGGTCTGCTGGATGCGGTGAATGACCGTGCCAATATCACGGTGGTGATTTCGGATAACCTGACTACCGCCATGACCGGTGGACAGGATTCTGCCGGTACGAACAAATTCGAGGCGATCTGCCTGGGATTAGGGGTAGAACCCGAACATGTGCGTGTGGTGGTTCCATTACCAAAGAATATGGAAGAAATCACCCGTACCATTCGTGAGGAAATAGAATATAAAGGGGTGTCTGTCATTATTCCGCGCAGAGAGTGTATCCAGACATTGAATCGTAAACTAAGACAGAAAAAAGCAGATAAGGCATGAGAAAAGATATCATACTTTCGGGCGTAGGAGGACAGGGTATCCTGACTATCGCTACTATTATAGGAGAAGCTGCTACGGCAGAAGGCATCAATTTGAAGCAGGCCGAGGTACACGGCATGAGCCAGCGCGGAGGGGATGTACAGTCTAATCTGCGTCTATCCGACGAAACGATTTATTCGGATCTGATCGCTCAGGGTGAGGCGGATCTGATTATTTCCATGGAACCGATGGAGGCGTTGCGTTATCTGCCTTACTTGCAGGAAGAAGGTTGGGTGATTACTTCCGCTAATCCTTTCAAGAACATTCCCGACTATCCTGAAGAAGTGGATCTGATGAGGGCTTTGGAGAGTCTTCCGCATGTGGTGAAGTTGGAAATAGAGGATATGGCAAAAGAAAACAGTATGCCTAAATGCGCGAATGTGATTCTGCTGGGCATGGCTGCGAAGTATATTGAAATCGTATCACCGGAACAGTTGCGCGAAAGCATAGGGCGTGTGTTTGCTGCAAAAGGTGAGAAGATTGTTGAAATGAATCAGAAGGCTTTTGATATAGGATTGAATGCGGTAAAGAACTGGTAATGCCATGAAGATATTTAGTGAAGAATTAGTGGAGAAGGCGGTGAAGGAACTGCACATCGCCAATCTTGCACAGGCTACTATCGGTGATGTGTTGTTGGTAGCCCAGTATCTGGAAAAGGAAACGGGGATTCCTTTTATCCGCATGGATCAGGGATCTCCTGGTCTTGCCGCCAATCAGATAGGGATTGAAGCGGAGAAAGCTGCTTTGGACAGGGGAGTCGGATCGCAATATCCGGCTGCCGCAGGAGTGCCCGAGTTGAAAAAGGAGGCTTCCCGTTTTGTAAAAGCTTTCTTGAATCTGGATATCTCTCCGCGCGCTTGTGTGCCTACCACCGGGTCGGTGGCGGGTTCATTCGGCTCGTTCATAGCCTGTACGCAGCGTATTCCGGGGAAAGACAAGGTATTGTTCATTGATCCCGGATTTCCTATTCAGAAATCCCAGCTTCGCATTATCGGCGTGGAGTGGGAAGAGTTTGATATCTATCATTATCGTGGACAGGCCTTGCGTGAGAAATTGGAAAGTTTCCTGAGTAAAGGCGATATAGCAGCGATTATCTATTCTAATCCGAATAATCCGGCATGGATTTGTCTGGAAGAGGAGGAGTTGCAGATAATCGGTGAACTGGCAACCCGGTATGATGTGATTGTCATGGAAGATCTGGCTTATTTCTGCATGGATTTCCGTCGGGATATGGGGCATCCTTTCGAACCGCCTTATCCGCCCACTGTGGCAAGATATACGGATAATTATATCCTGATGCTTTCTTCTTCCAAGATATTCAGTTATGCCGGACAGCGTATGGCATTGGCATGTATCAGCGACAAACTGTTCGACCGCCAGTTCCCTGCCTTGGCAGAACGGTATAAAGATGCAGGGGTGTTCGGTCCTACGCTGATTGCTTCCATTCTTTATATGATTACTTCGGGATGTACGGCTTCCACTCAGTATGCATACGCTGAAATGCTTCGTCTGTCTACCGAAGGTAAAATCAATTTTGTGGAAGATACCCGCGAATATGCCCGTCGTGCGGAACGCATGAAGAAAATATTTACCGACAATGGTTTCCATATCGTATATGACTATGATGCTACCCAGGTGGTGGGAGATGGTTTCTTCTTTACCATTGGTTACGGAAATATGACAGGGGGTGAATTGCTCCGGGAGTTATTGTATTATGGGGTAAGCAGCATCTCGCTTTCTACTACCGGCAGCGAGCAGGAAGGTGTCCGCGCCTGTACGTCACGGATGCGCGATGAACTTTATCCGGTGATGGAGGAACGCATGAGAGCTTTTCATGAAGATCATTGAAAATAATGTGCTAATAGGATAATGTGCCGATTGCCATACAGTGGGTTTGTGTGCCAGTACATTGGCAGATTAGCACATTGAAAAATTATTTATTATGATTTGGAATAAAAATAAAGAGTGCATGAGTCGGGACGAGATGAGCGCTCTGCAGGGAAAACGTCTGAACAAGTTGGTGAACTTGGTTTATCATAATGTTCCTTTTTATCGTAACAAGATGCAGGAGATGGATTTGTCTCCGGATGATATCCAGACTATCGAAGATATCGTAAAACTTCCTTTTACTACCAAGCAGGATTTACGTGATAATTATCCATATGGTCTTCAGGCTGCTCCTGCTTCGGAAATTGTACGTGTGCACGCTTCTTCGGGAACAACCGGGAATCCTACCATTGTGGGATATACGCGTCGTGACTTGTCTGTATGGTCCGAAGTGATGTCACGTTGTCTTTCAGCATACGGGGTTACCCGTAATGATACCTTTTCTGTCAGTTATGGCTATGGCTTGTTTACAGGCGGGTTGGGCGCACATTATGGGGTGGAGAATCTGGGGGCGACTGTTATCCCGGCTTCTACAGGAAATACGGAAAAGCATGTCCGTCTGATTCGCGACTTGGGTATAACGGGAATTGCCTGTACTCCTTCATACGCTCTTTATCTGGCAGAAGTGGTGGAACGTATGGGATTGACCAAGAATGATATCAATCTCCGTATCGGAGCTTTCGGAGCCGAGCCATGGACGGAAAGTATGCGTAAGGAGATAGAAGAGCGGCTGGGATTGAAAGGGTATAATATTTATGGATTAAGTGAGATTATGGGACCCGGTGTTTCCTACGAATGTCAGGAGCAACATGGTTCGCATATCAATGAGGATCATTTTTATCCTGAAATCATTAATCCTGAAACGCTGGAACGTCTTCCGGATGGAGAAGTGGGAGAATTGGTGTTTACTACCTTGACAAAGGAGGGGATGCCGTTATTGCGTTATCGTACGAAGGACTTGACTTCCCTGATGGAGGGTGAATGTCCGTGTGGAAGAACCAATATCCGTATGTCGGGTATTGTAGGCCGTAGTGACGATATGCTTATTATCCGTGGCATCAATGTTTTCCCGTCTCAGGTGGAAAGTGTTATTTTGGATATGCCTCAGTTTGAACCTCAGTATATGCTGGTGGTGGATAGGAAGAATAACCTCGACTCTTTGCAGGTACAAGTGGAAGTCCGCAAAGACTTCTTCTCGGATGATATGGGAAGTATGCTTGCCATGAAGAAAGCATTGAGCGACAAACTGAAAAGTGTCCTTTCCATCAGTGCCGAAGTGAAGCTGATGGAACCTAATAGCATTGCCCGTAGTGAAGGTAAGAGTAAACGTGTGATAGACAATCGGATTTTAAAATAAAAAAGTATGCGATATGACAATCAAGCAATTATCTGTTTTTCTGGAAAACAAAACCGGAAGAATAAATGACGTAACCAAGACATTGGCAAAGTATGATATCAATATGCATGCGTTCAGCATGGCGGAATCTACTGATTTCGGTATACTTCGCCTGATTGTTTCGGATGTGGAAAAAGCGGTGGAAGTACTTCGTGCCGAGAATTTTGCCGTGATGCTGACCGATGTGGTATGTATCAGTTGCCCGAATGTGGCAGGTTCTTTGGCTAAAGTTTTGGACTATCTGGCAGCAGAGAATATCTTTATTGAATATATGTATGCTTTTGCTCAGGGAGATACGGCACATGTGGTTATCCGTCCGTCTAATGTGGAGAGATGTGTGGAGATATTGAACAAATTTAATTGTAATGTTTTGACTAAGAACAGTCTGTAATGAATTTGACTTTGTGGGTATGAATGCATCACAAGTCTTTTTACCACAGGTTACTTGGGCTCACACGGGTGTTTAAGCTGAAAACTTTAAGATTGAACCTGTGCGAATCCGGGTAATCTGTGGCTGTTTTGATGGAACAGTCTATCAATAACAAAACCTGTTTGTTGGAGAATGCAGAATGTTATGAGCGTTCTTTGACAATGGGACACTCGAACCGATAAAAAATACCGAAGTATTGTACATGATTACATTGGATAATTTTGAGAACTTTGTTCCCTATAAAATATGGATGCGTGGGGAAGAGTATTATGAAACAGACGCTGTTTCCGAATTGGAAGAAATCTCACCCGGTGAATGGACTGCGACTGTAGAAGGAACAGACGATTATAATGTGGAGATATCTATGGATGGAAACGAGATAGAATCCTGGTACTGTGATTGTCCGTATGATGGAGAAATCTGCAAACATGTCGTAGCGACATTGTTGGCAATTCGCGACAATAGAAAAAAGGCGGGTAATAGTATTTTCTCGAAGATGAAAATCAAAGCGGAGGAAACCCCTGTTTTGGAGGAAATAAAAGAAGTGGGTAAGCAGCCTTGTCCGTCTTTGGTAGACATACAGCGACTGTTGTCTTTCATTGATCCGCAGGAACTCTCGAAATTTATCTGTGAGTATGCTTCAACGAATCTGGAATTTAAAACGGCACTTTCAAATCATTTCATAGCTAAGGAGCTATCTTTGTCATCAAAGGGAAAAGATTACAGAATTGAAATTCAAAAAGTTTTTAAAGGATCTGGTTACCATAAAAGGTCTCGTTATCACAATCGTTATGATAATTACGATCGTGACTGGAAAACTATTTTCAATCAGATGGACACTTTTTTGGAGAAAGCGGATTTCTTTTTGAATTTGGAAGCTATGGATAATTCTATTGCCATAGCTCTTCAAGTACTTCGTTTCATCGGTGAAAACTATGATGATGAACTTTTGTATGATGATGGTATTTCTTCTTCTGACTATTGTGAACAGGCAGGAGATTTGCTCCTGAAAGTGATTGAACATCCTAAAACCACTCAGGCACAAAAGATGGAGATACTTCAGGGCTTGCGTGAGATTGCTGAAATATCTATTTTTCGTGAATATGATCTTTATGATGTAGACGAATTGATGATGCAGATCAATCTTTCGATTCAACCGGCAGAAAAAGCGTTGGAATTGATTGATGAACTTCTTGAAGTAAGAAAGGGAACCTGTGATATCTATAAGTTAGTCCTTCGTAAGGTCAATCTGTTGTTAGAACAGAATGAAGAACAAAAGGCGGATGATACGATTCGTCAATATCTTTATCTGACTGAAATACGAAGAATGGAGGTTGATAAATTGATTGCCCGTTGCCAATATGATGAAGCCATTTGTTTGCTGAATGACGGAATAGAAATAGCGGAAAGAGAAATGCATTCTGGCACTGTGGGTGAATGGCTGAAAATGAAATTGGATATTTATGAAATAACTCATAGGGTTTCTGAGGTAATTGATACATGTCGTCTGTTGTTTGTGGTGGGTAGTGATAAATTGATATATTACAGCAAACTTAAAACTCTGGTACCGAAAGAACAATGGAAAAGTTTTCTGGATAGGATGATGAAAGAAGCCGAGTTAAGTGACTATTTTTCTTTTGTCGGAAATGATAAGGCTGAAATTTATGTGAAAGAAAAGGATAATGACAGCTTGTTCTCTTTGCTGTCGTCAGTCCGATACAATCAGTTGGAAGCATTGATGAAATATGCCCATTATTTGAAGGACACTCATTCTGAGAAATTGATTGCTATATATACTTCTTTATTGAATGATTATGCTGAACGGAATCTGGGACGGGAGCATTATGAATTTATAGCACGGGTATTATCCTGCATACGTAAACTAAACGGTGGACAGGCTGTTGTGAAAAGCTTGGTGGCAGAGTTCCGGATAAAATACAAACGTCGTCCGGCAATGATGGAAGTGTTGGGGAAGTTTTAAAAATAGTTTATCAGAATCTTTTTTAAAATTAGAAAGCCGCCTCCTCCGAAGCGGCTTTCCGTTTTTCTATCAGAACAAACTCCAAGCAACTGTCAGTCCGGCCATTACAATGGCGACCATACTCATCAGTTTAATCAGAATGTTCAAACTGGGTCCGGATGTATCTTTAAACGGATCACCTACTGTGTCACCGGTAACCGTTGCTTTGTGTACTTCGCTTCCTTTACCTCCGAAATTACCTTCTTCTATAAATTTTTTCGCATTATCCCATGCGCCTCCCGCATTGGCCATAAAAATGGCAAGAACGAAGCCCGAGGACAAACCACCTATCAGCAGACCGATAACACCGGGAACACCAAAAATCAGTCCGGTAGCGATAGGGGCAATGATAGCCAGTAGAGAGGGGAATACCATTTCACGTTGTGCTCCTTTGGTGGATATTTGTACGCAACGGGCATAGTCGGGTTCTGCCTCTCCTGTCAGAATCCCTTTTATTTCACGGAACTGGCGACGCACCTCCTCTACCATGTGAGCGGCTGCTCGGCCTACGGCGTTCATGGTCAGACCGCAGAACAGGAATGCCATCATACTGCCCAAAAACATGCCGCTTAGCACTTTGGGGTTCATCAGGGTTACATCGTAATAAAGCATATAGTCAGTGAAACTGGCGTTATGAACATCTACGGTAATGCCGTTTGGTAATTCCAGAATGGTTTGCCCCAACCGGGTTAATCCGATACGGATTTCTTCTACATAGGATGCCAGCAGGGCCAGTCCGGTCAGAGCTGCGGAGCCGATGGCAAAACCTTTGCCTGTAGCGGCAGTCGTGTTACCTAACGAGTCGAGGGCGTCAGTACGTTTGCGTACTTCTTTGCCCAGTCCGCTCATTTCAGCGTTACCGCCAGCATTGTCTGCAATCGGTCCGTAAGCATCGGTAGCCAAGGTGATTCCTAATGTCGAAAGCATACCTACGGCAGCGATACCGATGCCATACAATCCCATGGAAATATTGGCAAAATCAAATCCTGAAGCGAGCCAGTAGGACAAGATGATACCGGTTACTACTGCCAGTACAGGGATGGTGGTGGAAACCATACCTAGTCCGATACCGGAAATGATAACGGTGGCCGGACCGGTCTTTCCACTTTCGGCCAACCGTTGTGTGGGTTTATACGATTGAGAAGTATAATATTCGGTGGAACGGCCGATAACGATACCTACTATTAATCCCACTACCACAGCAAAGGAAATGTTTACCCAATTTTCCAAACCTAATGCCCAGAGGATAAGGAAAGTGGCAACGACAATCAGTACCGAACTTAAATTGGTTCCTGTGGCCAATGATCCGAGTAATTCCTTCATTCCTGCATTTTCTTTAGTACGGACGGCAAAAATACCGATGATAGAGAGAACGATACCCACTGCCGCAATCAGCATAGGTGCGATAACCGCTTTAAACTGCATCACGGTATCATCCGAGCCAATAAAAGCGGCAGCACCTAAAGCGGCGGTAGCCAGAATAGAGCCGCAATAGGATTCGTACAGGTCGGCGCCCATTCCGGCTACGTCACCTACATTGTCTCCCACATTATCGGCAATGGTTGCGGGATTGCGGGGGTCATCTTCCGGAATACCGGCTTCCACTTTACCTACCAGGTCGGCACCTACATCGGCTGCCTTGGTATAGATTCCACCTCCTACACGGGCGAAAAGTGCTTGTGTGCTGGCTCCCATACCAAAGGTAAGCATGGTGGTTGTGATGACACATAATTTAGCAGAAGGGTTCAAGGCGTCTGTGGGAATGCAATAGTCCAATAATATGTACCAGAAAGAAATATCGAGTAGTCCCAAGCCGACAACGACCAACCCCATAACAGCTCCGCTACGGAAAGCTACACGCAGTCCTTTGTTCAGGGAGTGTTGGGCGGCATTGGCGGTACGTGCAGAAGCGTATGTAGCCGTTTTCATTCCTAAAAAGCCGGACAGTCCGGAGAAGAAACCGCCGGTAAGAAAAGCAATGGGCACCCACGGATTTTGTAAGTTGAAGCCGTATGCCATGATAGAAAACAGAATAACTAATCCCAGAAATACCAGCCCTACCACCTTGTATTGTTGTTTCAGATAGGACATGGCGCCCTGGCGCACATAAGAAGCGATTTTCTCCATCGTCGGAGTTCCTTCGCTTTCAAGCATCATTTGTTTGTAGAAATACCATGCAAGTACCAATGCCAAGAGGGAGGCAATGGGCACAATCCAGAATAGATACGTTTCCATACGCAGTATTGATTTAAAAGTTGGTTTTGCCCAAAGATAGCAAAAAATAAATGATATTCAATAGGATAGGTCGTATTTTTATCAATTAATATTTGCGGTGCTTTTCTAATTAAGTTTAGGGGGGAATAAATATCAATATCTGTAACTTGGAACACATGTACCTGTTCCTGTGTTTCGTCAAAACACGATGAAAGGTAAACAAGACGTTAAAAAACAGTTTCACCACAGATCAAATCTGTATAATCTGTGGTGAATTTAAAACTCAGGCTTTGTATTTACCATACAGCTTATCTATCAGATCAGCGCGTCCTATTTTGCGCAATTCATTGATGATAGCACGTCGTTCTTCGGGTTTATACCAGAAAAAGAACATCCGTTGAGCCAGTTTTTCTTTTGGTGTTTTAGCGGAAAATACCGGTTGCAACGTATATGGATGATAACCTGTGTACCAGGTTTCAGTGGCTACAGTCATCGGAGTAGGAGTAAAGTCCTGTACTTGTTCCAGATGGAAATCCAATTTCTTGGTGATCACTGCCAGTTCTGCCATATCTTCTTCCGTACATCCGGGATGGCTGCTTATAAAATAAGGTATAATCTGCTGCCGCATATTCAACTCCTTATTTATTTTGTCGAAAGTCTTTTTGAAGTCATAAAATTGTGAAAACGAAGGTTTCCTCATGATTTGCAGCACTTGGTCGCTGGTATGTTCCGGAGCCACTTTCAAGCGCCCGCTGACATGATGGGCTATCAGTTCGCGGGTATATTCAGCCGTACTTCGGTTTACTGCCGGATCTTTGCTTTGATATTGTAACAGGTCATAGCGTACACCGCTTCCGATAAAGCTTTTCTTGATACCGGGAAGTGCGTCTACCGAATGATAGATATCCAATAAGGGGCGATGGTCCGTGTTCAAATTGGGACATACTTTGGGATGGATACATGACGGCCGTTTGCATCGCCGGCAAATTTTCTCATCTTTACCACGCATGGCATACATGTTGGCGCTAGGTCCTCCCAAGTCACTCAGATAGCCTTTGAAATCAGGCATTTCAGTTATGGCTCTCACTTCTCTTAAGATACTCTCTTTACTTCGGCTTACAATAAATTTCCCTTGATGGGCGGAAATGGTACAAAAGGCGCATCCGCCAAAACAACCACGGTGCAGATTGACCGAGAATTTAATCATGTCGAATGCGGGAATGCGTTTTCCTTTATATTTAGGATGAGGCATACGCGTATAGGGCAAATCAAAAGAATGATCCAGTTCGCCTTGGCTCATTGGAGGATAAGGCGGATTGACTACTACTGTTTCATTGCCTGTATCTTGCAAGATGCGGGAGGCTTCGTACTTGTTGCTTTCCTCTTCAATGAAGCGGAAGTTTTCGGCTTGTTTCTTTTTATCTTTCAGGCATGCTTCATGAGAGTGTAGGATGATGTCTGGCTTTTCGTTCACACACTCAATTACAGAGTGCTCGGACGGAACTGATCCTTTCTTACGGATAAGGTAAGCCGTTTGTGGTATATCGTGGGGAATATCCTTTTGTAAGGGTAGATGGGCTCCGTCCTGACTGTCTTTGCTTTCTTTCATTCTCTTGCAAAGTTCCGTAATCGGCTTCTCGCCCATTCCATAGATCAATAAATCGGCTCCGGAATCTATCAGGATTGATTTACGCAGGCAGTCTTGCCAGTAATCATAATGGGTGACACGGCGCAAAGATGCCTCTATACCTCCCAGAATGACAGGTACGTCGGGATAGATTTTCTTTAAAATCTGTGTATAAACGATGCTGGGATATTCGGGACGCATGTCGTGGCGGCCGTCGGGAGTATAAGCATCCTCGCTGCGCAAACGCTTGTTGGCAGTGTATTTGTTTACCATGCTGTCCATACATCCGGCGGACACACCGAAAAAGAGGCGTGGACGTCCCAGCTTCTTAAAATCGCGCAGGTCATCACGCCAGTTGGGTTGAGGCACAATGGCCACTTTCAAACCTTGCGCCTCTAATAATCTTCCAATTACTGCCGGACCAAATGAAGGATGATCTACGTAGGCGTCACCGCTGAACAAGATTACGTCCAGTTCATTCCATCCGCGCATCTCTACTTCTTTCTTGGTTGTCGGCAACCAGTCTGTAAGTTTGTATTCTTTCAATGATAAATACTGTTTTTTTTGTTTTGCTACAGAGAACACAGAGATTGTTTATTATATCTCTTCTTCATCTTTATTTTTCTCTTTCTCCCATTGGATATAAAGCAGAATGAGTTGATGAAGTCCGAAAGCTTTCATGTTATTATGATAAATTACATCAATACAAAGGTCGAGCAGCTCTTTATTATTTCCTTCCTCGCTGGTTATCAGTGAGCGGATATTCAACTTCAGTTTCTCCAGCACCGACTCGTCCACGATACCGTTGCTGTCTATCAGATGCTGGAATAAAGCATATTTCTCAATAGTTTGCAGGTTCTCTTCTGAGATTTCCATGCTGCGTGTGCCGGAGGCATTAGTCTGTATAGTGTACATAGTCGTTTTATTTTAATGGTTTATACGGACAAAGTTAGGCGTTTTTATGAAATAACCTCTTATTTGCCCTTTTATTTTCGTTTAAAAATATCACTTGCTGCCAAAGAAGCCCAGGATGGCACTCATTACCCGTGCTCTTTCCTTCACTCCCTGAATGCTTTCAAAGGGGAAACCCAGGACAAAAGTCCGATATTTGCCTTTATAGGCGATACCGGCACTGTAACTGCCCGGATTATATACAAAAGCGGAGTAAGCAGGGGCTATCGGGGTCAGACAGTCGGGAGCGGGTACGGCGTATGTTTGCTCGTTGATAGTGCGGGGAATACTGAAACGGGTGTTGGCTCCATATATTTCTCCCGAAGTGGAATTTATCATGCTGCCTCCGAAACTATATTTTAATATGTTTTCGGTGAAGTTCAGTGCTGTGGGACTGTTCATGTTGCTTCCTATATACGAGCCGCTGAGCATCAGGTTGCCGCCTCCTTGACAATAGGTTGTGAGCAACTGTTGCAATGTGTGGGAGAAAGGACGCCTGTCGGCTCCGAATATCAGGTCTGTAATGGGGTAATCTGCCAGCCGGACAAAACCATTTTCAACGGCTTCATCACTACACGATACAAAAGAGTATCCTCCGGCTGCCTGGATGGCTTTTCCATGAATGAACGGATAATCGAAAGTATTTCCGGCTATCAACATTCCTTCCAGTTCGCTGCCGCTATATCCCAGCCCGTCTTTAGTCTCCCGTCCTATGCGGCTGCGGTCGAAGCTTTGTTGCGTTCCGCAGAAGGCGGGTGTATTTATATAAGGTATTCCCGGATCCGTATTCAAGTCAAAGCCTTGCAAGAAAGGAGATTCTACGGTAGCAGGTCCGCTTAAACGGTCGAATTCGTTGACTATCAGGATTGTTCCTTTACTTTTCTTTGCCTGATAGGCTGACAGGATTTCGGAAGGAAAACTTTCTCCGCCCTTGTTGACTGCGGTTACTTTGAAACTATATACCAGTCCCGGTTCGGCTTCGAAGGTATATTCAGTACCGCGTACTAACGTTCCATTGTCAAATCCACCATGCCCCAGACGGGTATAGACAATGTATTGTTGAGCTTTGGCAGTCGGTTCCAACGGGTCGTCTACCGCTTGCCAAGTTAGTTGGAAGGTGTTTTTCCTACTTCCGGAGTGAATGGCAAAGTTATTTACCGGTAAAGGTTGGACTACGTAATCCGTCCCATGCATGGTACTCAGGTATTTTAGTATGGATTTGTAAACAGAACGTCCTACGGTAAACTTGAAACGCGGATCGTGTCCTAGTTTCAAATCGGCGAAGTTCTGATGGGAGAGGAGTTCCAGAATCATCGAGGGAACGGCAGGCAGACGGGTTTCGCTGTAATTGCGGTTCCACAGGCTGCGGCGTTGCCACCGGATACCGAATTGGGCGGAGATATCCTGTTGCAGACCGGTCAGTACCATGTCCGCCAAGTCGCGGGAAGCATAACGGGAGATACCGGCGTTCAGTTTACCGCTATTATAATCGGTGGTATAGATACCCAGCGTGCCTATTAAATCATCTTCTTTGGAAAAACCTGCATCGCTGTGCACTCCCAAGGTCATTTCAAAAGGAACGCCCAATCCTTTCTCCTTTGGATTGTACACAGAATTTCCGCTGAGATAGTTTATTATCCGGCTGCGGGCGTTTATATCATCGGTATAGTCATTCTTACCTTCGCTGGGACTGTAAACCGAATAAGGAAAACCCGACCATTGTGCGGCATAGCGTGCCCCTTCCAGATAACGGGGCAGGCCGCTGGTTTTTCCACCGCGCGATATGTTTCCCATTCCTCCGCCAAAACGGACGGCATCGGCGCATACCACTCCTTTTTGTCTGCTCTCATTACTTAGTATCACCATACCGTAATCGTTGGTTCCTTTGTCGAATTCAAAAGTGCCCAGATAAACCCAGGTTCCTCCCCCTATTTGTTGGTTGACCAGAAATTCGGTGACACCCCCTTTATGGAAAACCAGATATTTAGCGTCACTCACACTTCCGGGTAAAGTCTGATAAGTCACATAGACGGCATATCTTCCTGTTTCGGGAATATGGGGAATCCATTGTGCAAAGGCTTTTTCCGGTTTTTTCTCGGTGGAGGCAAAGCGGGCTGTACCTTCTTCAAAAGGATTTTGTCCGTCCCGGTAAACCAATCGTTTTTGAGCGAATGCCGGGGTGGGGGCGGTTTTCCATTTACCTTTCCGGCTTTTTATCTCCTGATAGATGCAACCTTGGGGATGGGTATCATTATCCACAATCACCTCATTGCGTTGCCAGTCACGTTCACGAGGGGTATAAACTATGGCTCCCGCATTTTCCAGCATGGGTATAATATAAGGTATGACGAATGATTGGGTGAACAAGTCTTCTGTGGTACAGAACAGTCGGGGACGTTGCCATTCCCAACATCCCTTGTCCTTTTTATAATATTTTCCGTGGCTTTGCCAAAGGGCGATGTGTCTGCCTTCCAGTCCTTTGCCGGCAGTAAAGGGGCGGGAAATATTTTTTACCCATGGATCACCTTTATAATCTGTCCGTTGCCATAAGCGGCTTTTGTCCTGTTTCTTTCTCAGATAGTTGGGAATCAGGTCTTCGATTGATTTGCCATCGGCATAGATGGTTATATCGTAATAATTTACAGGACCGGGTAGGCTTTGTCTAAGTAACCGGTAGATAGCTTCTGTCTTTTCGGGGGTAAACGGTTGGTAGCCGAAGCTGGGGCTGGCATATACATTCAGCCTTTTTTTGTCATGATTTACTTCATAACGGTCTAATTTACACTTACCTATGTTGGCATAAGATGTTTCGTACCGGGTGAAAAAATCTTTTAGACGTTGTTCCACATTACCATCTAACCCTTGTGCCAAAGTGTGTGATATTCCTGCCATTACCAGCAGGAAGGACAAAAATATCTTTTTCATGTTGTTTTCTTCTTTATTTATGGTTGCGAAGTTAGGAATTTTTGTTAGTTTTGTCATTCTAACTAATCTATAATGAACCTAAATGAAACGAATTATCTTTAATTTCTGCTTCGTATGGCTGGCTGTTTCCGCTTTTGCCGGAAGTAAGGTAGTCGAAATGCGAAATTATGGTCTGGTACCGGACACACACGAGAATCTTTCACCCAAATTGCAGAAGGCGTTACAAGACATCAAGTCTCAAGTTGCTTTGGGTGATAAGGTCACTCTGCTTTTTGAATCCGGACGTTACGATTTCCATCCTGAAGGGGCGGCTGTCCGTGAGTATTATATTTCCAATCATGATCAGGACAATCCGAAAACGGTAGGTTTCCCTTTGGAGGATTGGAAGGGGCTGACGGTGGACGGACAGGGTGCTGATTTTATCTTTCATGGGCGTATGCTTCCACTTTCTCTGCTTCGTTCAGAGAATTGTACTTTGCGTAATTTCAGCATAGATTTTGAGACTCCTCATATTGCTCAGGTCAAGATATTGGAAAGCGGAGAGGAGGGAATTACTTTTGAACCTGCCGCATGGGTGAAATGCCGTATCAATGAGAAAGGTTTTTTCGAAGCATACGGTGAAGGCTGGTCCAGTGCTCCCCAGGGAGGGATCGCTTTTGAAGAAAAGACAAAGCGTCTGGTATACCGCACCAGTGACTTATGGTGTCCTATGGAAGGATTGAAGGAAATCTCTCCACGTGTCTACCATGCTCCTCAATGGAAAGATGCCCGGTTGAAACCGGGGACAGTGGTGGCTCTTCGTACTTATTATCGTCCTGCTCCGGGTATATTCTTGTCCAATGATAAAGATACCCGTTTGCAGAATGTGAAAGTGCATTATGCCGAAGGTATGGGACTGCTGGCCCAGTTATGTGAAAATATCACGTTGGATGAATTCAGCGTTTGTCTTCGTGGCGATAAGGATCCGCGTTACTTTACCACGCAGGCGGATGCTACCCATTTCTCCAGTTGCCGGGGGAAGATTGATTCTCGCAACGGGTTGTATGAAGGAATGATGGATGATGCGATTAATGTACATGGTACTTATTTGAAAATCAAGCAACGCCTTGATGACCATACGGTGATTGCCCGATACATGCATCCGCAAGCATACGGATTCGAATGGGGCGTGAATGGCGATGAAGTACAATTTGTACGTTCCGCCACCATGGAACTGACCGGTGGAAAGAACCGGGTGAAGGAAATCCTGCCCAATGACAAAGATACGGTGAAAGGTGCAAAAGAATATCGTATCACTTTTGCCGAGCCTTTGGATGCGGAGATTACGGATAAAGAAGGTTTCGGCATTGAAAACCTGTCCTGGTGCCCGGAAGTTTATTTTGCGGATAATGTCATTCGTAACAACCGTGCACGCGGTACGCTGTTCAGCACTCCCCTGAAAACGGTGGTAGAGCGTAACCTGTTTGATCATACATCAGGAACAGCCATATTGCTGTGCGGTGATTGTAACGGCTGGTTTGAAACGGGAGCTTGCCGGAATGTGCTGATTCGTAACAATCGTTTTATCAACGCATTGACTAATATGTTCCAGTTTACGGAAGCTGTTATCTCTATTTATCCGGAGATTCCCGATTTGGAGCATCAGAAAAAATATTTCCATGGTGGAAAAGGAGAAAAAGGAGTAGTGATTGAAGATAACTATTTTGAAACCTTTGACCGCCCTGTCCTTTTTGCAAAATCCATTGACGGATTGATCTTTAAAAACAATGTGATCCGCCAGAATACGGATTATCCGGCTTTTCATCATAATAAGTCCCGTTTCCGCTTGCTTCACACCCGGAATGTGAAGATAGAGAAGAATAATTTTGAGGATGGGGATGAGAGTATAGCAAGAGAATAGATACAAATAACACTGATTATGCGGGTGAAAATACAATCCGCATAATCAGTGTTTTCATATCTGAAGAACTACAACGGAAGGGTTATTCTACTTTTCCGATGCTGAAGTTTTCAGGATATTTGCCTTTGAAATTCTTATAATACAATTTGATTTCACGCATATCCTTGTCCAAGTCACCGCTGGGATGTATTACCTTTTCGGCTGTGATGCATTTCTTCTCGTAGTCGATAGCTACCAGAATAATAGGCAGACCGGCCCCTTTCGCAATATAGTAAAACCCTTTCTTCCAATTGGGATTGGCTTTGCGTGTTCCTTCCGGAGTGATAGCCAGATGGAATTTTTGACTCGATTTGGCAATCTTAATCATCTGGTCCACCAATGAAGTCTTGCGGCTACGGTCTACGGGAATCCCTCCCATCCAGCGGAAAATAGGGCCTAGAGGCCAGAAGAACCAGTCTTTTTTCATCATAAAACCGGTTTCGCGACCTATAGCTCCCATAAACAGTTTGCCTATGAACAAATCCCAATTGGTGGTATGCGGTGCGGCACAGATAATATATTTGTCATAATCGGGAACGGATACTTTAGTCTTCCATCCCAATAGTTTGTAGTAGATAAAACCACAAATAGCTTTTTTCATTCCTTAAATCTTATGCTTTTGTAGCTTTAGCCAGTTCGTCTGCAACCACTTTTATTTCTTTGTTCAAATCCTCATTCAGTTTCTTGTAGAAACCTTTTACGTTACCCGGTTCAGTGTGACTGATGCGTATAATCAGTTTGATCACATTGTGTACAGAGTTGCAAACTACTTCACGGTTAACACCTTCCATCAAACTGACTAAAAACAAATCACTTGCTATATTGGTTATTTTTTTCTTTAAATTTCTTCTACTTGCCATAAATGTAATGTTTTAAGTTAATACATAATTCTAAATTCGCGGTAAAGGTAATATTTTTATTTGTATACGTTTTCATATTTGCGAAAAAAGAACGAAATTTGCACATGAATTATAAATGAAATTATACACCTTTAAATAGAATAATAGAATATGACTAAAAGTGCATTACAAATTGCCAGAGCTGCTTATCAGCCCAAACTTCCTAAAGCGTTGAAAGGCGCTGTAAAAGTAAAGGAAGGTGAACCTACACAGTCAGTTGCTGACCAGGAAGCTATCAAAGCCTTGTTCCCTAACACTTACGGCATGCCGTTGATTCAGTTCGTTGAAGGCGAAGCTGTCAATATGCCTGCCATCAACGTAGGTGTCATCTTGTCTGGTGGACAGGCTCCCGGCGGACACAATGTTATTTCCGGTTTGTTCGACGGTATCAAAGCATTGAACAAGGACAGCAAACTGTATGGTTTCATTCTGGGCCCCGGTGGTTTGGTAGACCATAATTATATGGAACTGACTTCCGATATTATCGACGAATACCGCAATACCGGTGGTTTCGATATCATCGGTTCGGGACGTACCAAACTGGAAAAGGTAGAACAGTTTGATAAAGGTCTGGAAATCATCAAGGAATTGGGCATCAAGGCATTGGTAATTATCGGTGGTGATGACTCAAACACAAACGCTTGTGTATTGGCAGAATACTATGCTGCGAAGAACTGCGGTGTTCAGGTTATCGGTTGTCCGAAGACTATCGACGGTGACTTGAAGAACGAGATGATTGAAACTTCTTTCGGTTTTGATACGGCTTGTAAGACTTACTCTGAAGTAATCGGTAACATTCAGCGTGACTGTAACTCTGCCCGCAAATACTGGCACTTTATCAAGCTGATGGGACGTTCGGCTTCTCATATCGCTTTGGAATGTGCTTTGCAGGTTCAACCTAACGTATGTATCGTTTCAGAAGAAGTGGAAGAGAAGAACATGTCATTGGATGATGTGGTTACTTACATTGCTCAGGTGGTGGCTAACCGTGCCGCACAAGGCAATAACTTCGGTACAGTGTTGATACCTGAAGGTTTGATCGAATTCATCCCCGCAATGAAGAGATTGATCGCTGAATTGAACGACTTCCTGGCTGCTAACGCATCAGAGTTCGCATTGATCAAGAAATCTCACCAACGTGAATATATCATCTCCAAGCTTTCTAAGGAAAACTCGGAAATCTATGCTTCTCTGCCCGAAGGCGTTGCACGTCAGCTTACTTTGGATCGTGACCCGCACGGAAACGTACAGGTATCACTGATTGAAACAGAAAAGCTGTTGTCTGATATGGTAGCCGTTAAATTGGCTCAGTGGAAAGAAGAAGGCAAGTATGTAGGTAAATTTGCCGCTCAGCATCACTTCTTCGGTTACGAAGGCCGTTGCGCTGCTCCGTCAAACTTCGATGCTGACTATTGCTACTCGTTGGGTTACACCGCTTCTATGTTGATTGCCAACGGCAAGACCGGTTATATGTCTTCTGTACGTAACACTACTGCTCCTGCCGAAGAATGGATTGCAGGTGGTGTGCCTATCACAATGATGATGAACATGGAACGTCGTCACGGTGAAATGAAACCGGTTATCCAGAAAGCGTTGGTAAAATTGGACGGTGCTCCTTTCAAGGCGTTCGCCGCACAGCGTGAACGTTGGGCTATTGAAACAGACTATGTATATCCGGGTCCTATCCAGTACTTCGGTCCTACAGAAGTTTGTGACCAGGCAACCAAGACATTGCAGTTGGAACAAGGAAAATAATTTTTTCTTATTTCTATAAAGCATAAAGGAAACCCATCGGGGCTGATTGTAAAACCATTCTCCCGATGGGTTTTATTGCATAGTATGTGGGAATAGGTAAGGTAAAAACAGCTAAATAGGATAAAATGGTAAGAGCGAAAAGCACACGTCCTGCCCCTGTTAAAAAAAAGGCAGTCGCGAAACCTGTCCGCCGGACCACACAGCGGAAGGCGAAAAAGAAACCGCAAAGAGAGATGCCGTCATGGCTTCGGTATGTCATTGCGGGGATTATTGCTTTTTTATTCCTTGCCGCTTTCTTTTATTTCTTTATCCGTCCTTACTCTTACCGTTGGAAGCCTTGCTATGGTTTTAAAGCATACGGTGTATGTATGCCCTCAGGTTTTCATGTGCATGGCATTGATGTTTCCCATTATCAAGGAAACATAGACTGGAAAATGCTGACCCAGACCCGACAGGGAAAATTTCCTATTCATTTTGTCTTTATGAAAGCTTCGGAAGGAGGCGATTATGGGGACAAGGCTTTTAGCTCCAATTTTGATTCGGCGAAAACATATGGGTTTATCCGTGGGGCTTATCATTTTTACAATCCGAAGACAGATCCTGTCCGTCAGGCCGATTTTTTTATCAATTCCGTCAAGCTGGATTCAGGTGACCTTCCTCCTGTGCTCGATATTGAGAAGAGGGGAAAGGATGAGAATCAGCTCCGTCGTGACCTTAAACTGTGGCTTGACAAAATAGAACAGCACTACAAAGTGAAGCCTATTCTTTATACTTCTTATAAGTTTAAAACGCGTTATCTGAATGATTCGGTCTTCAATTCTTATCCTTACTGGATAGCTCATTATTATGTAGACTCGGTGGAATACAGGGGGGAGTGGAAATTCTGGCAGCATACGGATGTGGGTACGTTGCCGGGTATTCGTGAGAAGGTGGATTTGAATATTTTCAACGGTTCGTTGGAAGAATTGCAATTAATGACCATAAAGAAATAAGGGAACTGTGCCTGAGGTTCCGAAAACTTTGTTTATATTTGCTTTATGAACTTACTGCTCAATATTATTTGGCTGATTTGCGGCGGATTTCTGATCTGCGTGGAATATATTGTTTCCAGCCTGTTGCTGATGATTACTATCGTCGGCATTCCTTTCGGTTTCCAGACTTTGAAGTTGTCTATGCTGGCTCTTTGTCCTTTTGGGCGGGAAATACGCAGTTGTCCCGGTGATGGTGGATGTCTCAGTGTGTTGATGAATATCATCTGGATACTTGTAGGTGGAATCTGGATCAGCCTCTCTCATCTGGCATTCGGGGTGTTGCTTTGCATCACTGTCATCGGCATTCCATTCGGACTGCAACATTTCAAGCTGGCGGGCTTGGCACTTACTCCTTTTGGAAAGGAGATTGTATAATAAATATAATACCGTATGGTCGTTTGGTCACTTTGGATAAAATGCAGCGTCCTACGTGCGTTTGTCACCGCTTGATTCCGGTTCTAATTTTCAGGGAAGAAGAACAAAAGGACAAAAGAGAGAAAATCCGTTCTTTTGTCCTCGAATAAATCAATGCACATCCTGCGTGGTTGGTGGCAATTCCGTCTTTATCGCGTCTTTGCCATACTTGAAAATGGTATTATTTCATGATGAATTTCACAGCTGCCCAGTTGTTCTTTTCCCGATGATGTACGAACTCCATTCCCAGACTCTCCGCTTTTTCGCGGATAAAAGGAATATCCTGTATATAGAATCCACTCATAAATATTTCCGAACCCGGATGCATACAGGCGGCATAATGGGGAAGGTCTGCCAGAAGAATATTCCGGTTAATGTTGGCAATAATCACATCAAACGCTTTGCGCCCTTTCAGCAGATTGGCGTCACCCAGTTCCACTGTAATGTTATGGATATGGTTCAGTGCAATGTTGTCTTTTGAATTGTTGACGCACCAGTCGTCAATGTCGATGGCTGTCACAGGATTGGCTCCTCGCATGGAGGCAAGGATGGCAAGAATAGAAGTGCCGCATCCCATATCCAGGACTGATTTTCCTTTCAGGTCGGCTTCTAACAGCTCGCTGATTATAGAGCTGGTCGTTTCATGATGCCCTGTGCCGAAAGCCATTTGCGGGTTAATCAGAATTTCATACTCAGTTTTCGGAGTGTCTTTGTGGAACGTGCTGTGAATGCAGCAACGGTCACCTATGACGATGGGTTGAAAGAAGTTTTTCTCCCATTCTTCATTCCAGTTTTTGTCTTCGGCTTCCTTTATGGTGTATTCTATCCGGGTGTCAGGTAAAGGGAAGTTCACAACCATTTCTTTCAGTGCTTCCTCGTCAAAGAGAGTTTGCTGGATATAGGCCTGTATTCCCCCTTCACATTCTACAAAACTTTCAAATCCTATTTCTCCGGCCAATGCGGACACTACATCATTCACTGTTTCATTACAGGGATGTGTTGTAAAGGTTACTTCTAAATATTTCATATCTTTTCGTTTATTCTATCACTTTACGGAGCAATGCCTCCATCTCATTTTTGAAGATGCCCGCTTCATGCACTTTCACCCCGTCCACATAGAACGTGGGAACGTAATAATAGTCGTATTGGTCGGCTATATCAGGATGTTGGGTTTCTTCTATCATTTCTATTTCTATAGGTTGGAATTCAGGATATTCTGCTTTCAGTTCTTCAATATAGCGCAGTGCTTTTTTGCAGAACGGGCATCTTTCCTGATAAAATAATTTCACTGGTTTCATACGATTGTTGGTTTAAGGATGATGACAAAGATAATTTCTTTTCATTACTTTCACAAACAAACCTTCCGTCTTTTTGTTTCAGACTTGTGCTCTCATTGCAATGTTAGATGCAATTATGCCCTCATGCCCTCATTTGTGAGGTAATTTGTTTATAATGAACAGGTTATTTGTGATGGTAGCATAGAAGAGTATGAGGGCATTGCCCTCATACTCTTCTATGGTAAAATAAATTATTTCAACTTTGTTACATGATATAGGGTACCTCTGGTACTGGTCTTTTTAGGAATGTTCAGTTTGCGGAGAATACGTCCAAACCAATTTATTTTATTGATAGACAGTTTGTCGCGTGTGTTCTCTTGAAGATAATTAAAAATATCCATGGCAGTCATCCATTCTCCCTCCTTTTCGTTGGTTGCAGAAGAAAAGTTACAATGGAATAAATGCTCCAAAGGTGATATTTGCTCAAATTCGCTGTTGCTTTGTCGTAAAACGGCCTCATCTTCGTCATTCAGCCAATAACGTTCGTTCTTATAAAGTAAATGCATGGCTTGCGCATAGAGTTGGCGGTAGTCTATGGTGACATTGGTATCAATGGGATCGGTCACTTCGATACAGATAAAGCGACGGCTTCCCGTGGGGTCGGTGAGCAAATCCTTCTGATTGCTGGTGCCGATGAATGAGGCATAGCGGCGTAATTCGCGCACGCTGGTTCCGTAAGGCTTGCGCAGATTGGCTGTCGGTTTTTGTAGCAGATGTTTCAGAAAGCCTTGTTGATTTACGGTAATCTGGTCGAATTCGTCCAGGTTGATAAGGAAAAATCGTCCCAAGGCACGCTCCGCTTCCTGTTTGCTGCTGAAGTCCAGGCTGTCGGCATAGCCGAAACGGAGTTCGGGTGGCAGCAAGATACGGCAATAAGTGGATTTCCGGAATCCTTGCGAACCTACAAGTAAAGGTGAAGTGCTGTTTCCATGCTGGCGGTCCATCCCCCTCCAATGCGCCACCATGCCTAGAAACCAACGGTAAAAGAGCTCTTCCCAATGCGGATTGCCGCAAGGAACGAGCCGGGCAAGTGCGCGGATGCGGTCAGTACCGTCCCAGCGGGGAAGGTCACACAAGTATTCTTCTACAGGATTGTAAAGCGGAACGAAATCGGAGGTGAGAAAGCGGTCTATATCCCGGTCCCACACTTGCAGCCCTTCTTTTAAGGCGCAGAGGGCGATACTGTTGCGGGTACGTTTATCTAAAGGCTTGAAATAGAAATGAACAGAGTCCCGTTGACGGTATTCCACCTCGTCCAGCACGGTGTTGAAGCGGAATTCATACCGTCTTTTCAAGAATTCCTCCAGCCGGAAGGTGGCTTCCTGCTCTTTACTGAAACCGCTTTTTTTACCGAAACCTTTCATTTCCCGGTATCCGTTGCCAAAAGCTGTACGGATGGTTTCTGTGTCCGTTGCGTGAAAATAGTGCATCAGCGTGCGCTGTACGGCTTCCTCTTCGGGGATGCCTGTTTTGAAGCATTGTTCTACCAGATGGGGCAGTAAAGGTTCCAGCCCGTCATCACGTTTCCAGTTTTCCATCTCGGCCAATGCTCTTTTCCGTGCCGACTGGTACATCTGGGCAAAAATCTGCATACTTTCGCAGCCGGGTGTCATTCGTTCCGGTGCGCTTTCGCTGTTTTGTTTCCGTTGCCGGAAAGTTTCCTCATCGGGCAGGGCAAGCGGTTGCTCTATGCAGAAAGGAACGGACGAAGGGTTATAGTAAGGTTGTTCATCCACGGTCATGCGACAGCTTTGCATCAGGTCCGGTTCCTTCAGTGTGATGCCGAAAGGAAGCATGGGCTGGTAGCATGTCACCGCCAGCCGATAGGCGTGGGCATGAAACAGGAGGACTTCTTGTGTGGCAGTGGGCAAGCTGCCGTCAGTGCGTGCGAAGCGTATCCATATCTTTACGCTCCGTCCGCTTGAACCGCAGAAAGCGGCAAAGGTTTGTGGCAGTTGCTCTACTTGGCGTTTCACATATTCCACCTCATACAGGTCGGCGAGCCGGTTCACTTCCAGCTGCACCAGTCCGTTGTAATGTTTCATACGTTTCTCACCCTTTTGTTTGCGGGTATATTCTACGGCAGGATAGACACGCGGCAGTTTGTCGATGTGGACGTAGCGGGCGGACGATCCTGCCAGCCGGGGTAGTATTTCACGCAGTTCCGATATATGCCCTGCTTTGTTCTCTGTCTTTACTTTCTCGAAGAATGCGTCCGTATCGCATAGTGACAAGGCTTCTGTCCCCTGTTCTTCATCTTTTCTGATGAGTGTAATTTTCATATTTGTCTTTCGTTTGAATGTTTTTTGGTTTTATGTACCTCCCATGGAAAAGATGATGTTCTGTCGTGTGGAGAAGACTGCGTATTGCGAGTGTCTATGTGTGCATATTTTTAGTAAAGATAAGGTTTCTTTCCGGATTCTGCAAATGCTTTCCGGATTAAATGCCGTCTTTTTCTTTTTCCTTTCTTTTCTGTGTTTTTATTCTTAGTCTCAGTGCATATTCCCCTGTCTCTTATTTGTTTTCTACCTTTTCTTTTCTTATTTTTGTATGTTTGTAATTAGTTATCTACCCTTGTGATTAAGTCTGATCATAAAGGTGATTAAAATTAATCACAAAGGTAGTTAAGCTTAATCACATCCGTGATTAATAGATATTGAACTTTCATCAATAAAAAAAGAACAGTATGGCAATACTATTTGATTGGTACGAGAATCCCAAAACCTCTGAGCAACAAGGGGAAGAGAATATGTTGCATCCGCGTCTCCGGCTGAATGGGAAAGTAAGCACGGCCCAGCTCCGTGCCCGTATACAGAAATATTGTACATTGACGGAAACGGATGTAATAGCCGTGCTCGATGCGCTGTCACACGCCATGGGCGAGGAATTGGCGGAAGGCAGGCAGGTGCATCTGGACGGCATCGGCTTTTTCCGTCCCAATCTGGTGAGCACCGAGCCGGTAACCGAAAAGACGAAACGTAAAAATACAAAGGTAAGGCTTAAGGGGATTGTTTACCGCCCCGACCGATTATTGATGGATGAGGTGGGGAAGGTAAAGGTGCAGCGTACCCGGTTCTCGTTTCATTCAAGTAAACTGACCGATGAGGAAATTGACGCATTGCTGACGGAGTTCTTCACAACTCATGATTTTGTGCAGCGGAAAAGTTTCCAGCTTCTTTGCAGTATGACACAAAGTACGGCCAGCCGCCATTTACACCGCTTGTGCGAGGAAGGAAAGCTGAAAAATGTGGGACTTCCCAAACAACCGGTTTATAAGCCGATAAATGGGTATTATGTTGTGAATGAATGATTTAAGTGAGATGTGCAAGAAAATAGGAGTGAGGGCATGAGGGCAATGCTCTCACTTTTTAACATGCCCTCACTGTGTGTAGTGGTTTAATAATGAGTAGGTTATGACTTTTAGTGAGGGCATGAGGGCATAAGTGGGTGCAACTTAATATAAAAAGTTGTTTTACCACCAGATTTGTTTACCATCAACGTATGTGAACGGACGTTCTTCTGTTTTCCGTGTGTGTGCAGAAATAGATAAAATAGTTGAAGTCCGTTACTAAAATAGGGAAATCCCTACCAACTAATAGGGATTTTCTTTGTTATGAACTGAAACCTCTGGCTATCTTTGCACTAGAAAAAGTAGATAGAATAACAAATAAAACAGGTATGAGTATGAAAAAGATTGTATTAGCTTCGCTTATGATGGTGTGCTTGCCTTATTGGGCAATGTCACAAAGCGTTGATGACGACCTTTATTTCATCCCTAAGAAAAAAGCTGAAAAGAAAGAGGAGGTTAAGCAAGAGGTGAAAGTGGTGGTTCCGCAGAAGCAGAACACGACTACCGTTTACGCAGCCCCCGGTTCTACAGTGGTAGTGAAGGATGTGAAAGGAAAAGTGCGCGATGTGGATGAGTATAATCGTCGTTATACTTCACGAGATAATAACTTCTCGATGGAGAATGATACCTTGTATATTGAGGAGAAACCTTTGAATGAGAGAGGGGAATGGGTTAATGGTTTTGAGGGCTCTCAAGACGATTATGAATACGCGATGCGTATCGTCCGTTTCCGCAATCCCCGTTACGCCATTCCGGTAAGCAGTCCGCTCTATTGGGATGTGGTTTACGGTTTGCCTTCATGGGATTGGAATGTATATGATGACGGATTGTATGCATACGTCTTTCCCACTTACACGAACCGCTTGTGGTGGGATTGGCGTTGGAATTATCCATATGGCGCCAGCTGGGGATTCAGTTGGGGATGGAGTTCGCCGTGGTACTACAATAGCTGGTACTATCCCGGTTATTGGGGTGGCGGCTACTGGGGTGGCTATTGGGGCTACCATCATCACCACCACCATCATTATTATCCGCATTATTCCGGTCACGGTTGGGGCGGCGGCTACTGGGGAGGCGGTCATGGATGGTATGGCTCAAGCAGACGTAATCCGGGGATACATGCCGGAAGATACACCAACAGCTATGGCTCTTCACGCCCAAGCCGGAATAATTATGTGAATAGTTATGATAGGAATAGTCGTAATTCGTATGTAGGAAATTCCAGACAAAATGTCCGTAATAGTGCTAATAGCTATCGTACCGCAACACGTAACGGATCTTCATCAGGAAGAGTGGTTTCGGGATCTGACGGTGTAAATTCGGTTCGTCCTAATAGAAGCGCTATCAGAACCCGTACAGGAGCAACTCTTTCACCAAGTCAGGCTGCAGGAGTCCGTCCGGGTAATTCGTATTCACGTCCGACAGAAGGAAGGGGATCTTCCTATACCAGACCAAGCAGTACCCGGAGAAGTGTGGGAAATGCAGCAGGATCTGCTTATCAGAGAACAGGGGCTGCAAGCCGTGGCGCCTATCGTAACAATAGTGGCGTTTCGAACTCTCGCAGCAGTTCATATTCCCGTAGCAGCAGTCCTTCCCGTAATAGTTCGTCTAACTCTTACCGTAGTAGTGGAACTTCTTCTTCCCGTAGTAGTTTTTCTAGTGGCGGTGGGGCTTCCCGTAGTTCCGGAGGCGGTGTTTCCCGTTCAAGTGGCGGTGGCAGATCGCGTACCAGATAAGTAGCAGATTAAACCAGACTGTTGTATTTAATAGAATTGATGTATGAAAAATAAAGTAATAGTAACCGCTTGTACGTTGCTGGCAATGGCAACGGCAAGCGCACAAAATGCTTATGATGCGGAAAAGTTGCTGGGGAATGACTTGAATGGAACAGCACGATTTGTTGGTATGGGTGGTGCCATGGGAGCTTTGGGAGGTGATATATCTGTCATGAGTTCCAACCCTGCGGGTATCGGCATTTTTCGTAGTAATGACGTGTCCGTTTCTTTTGGTTTTAATAATACTTCGACAAAGAGTAACTTTAGTGGCGTGTCAATGAATGAAGACAAAACGCGCGCTTCATTTGACCAGATTGGATTTGTTTATAGCAATAAGATAGGCAACAATACTTCTTTGCGTTTTGTGAATTTCGGATTCAATTACCATAAAAGTAAAAACTTCAACCGCCTTTTCTCTATGGGAGGGGCGTTGGATAATATGTCACAAAGCTTTCAGCTGGCTCAGGAAATGGAACGATATGGATTGACGGAAAGCGAGTTTAATGACATACTGGATGCGAAGAATCCTTATACCAAATATTGGAACCAGTTACCTGTTTTAGGAGTAATGGGGGTGAGAACCGGTGTGGTTGACTGGTTTAATGATCCTGAAAAAAACATTCATGCTCCATGGGGGTGGAATGGTTTTAACAATAACTTCTTTAGTAAGGAAACTGGAGGTATCAGTCAATATGATTTTAATGTTTCATTCAATATTGAAGATAGGGTCTATTTAGGAGCTACCTTGGGGGTCTATGATGTGAATTATGACCGTTATACTTCTTATACGGAAAATTTGAATGATGATAAGGGTGCGGATAATGGGGGGTATACATTGGATAATTATTATAGACTGGAAGGAACTGGTATGGATTTGAAGTTGGGGGTTATTGTACGTCCTATAGAAAGTTCTCCTTTCCGTTTGGGATTTGCCGTTCACACGCCTACATGGTATGATTTAAGAGAAAGCTATAATGCCACTTTATCTTCTGATATTTTAGCTTATGAAAAACCCTATATCCAGACATTGAGTGATTTTCTGGTAACTCCGGAGTATGATTATTTGACCTATGATTATAATCTTACTACTCCGTGGAAATTTAATGTCAGTGCGGGTACTACTTTTGCGGGTGCGGTGGCAGTAGGTGCGGAATATGAATATCAGGATTATTCTTCCAGTAAGCTGAAGGATGTGGATGGTTATGAATTGGGAGATCAGCCTAGCGTTGAGAATTATCTGAAAGGTGTCCATACTTTCCGTATAGGAATGGAAACGCGGATCATACCTGAGTTTAGCATCCGTGCAGGGTATAATTATTCTTCGGCTGCATTTTCCAAAGATGCTTATAGTGCCTTGTCTTTATATAGCACGCGTACTGATTTTAATAATACGGAGTCTAAGAATACCTTTACGTTTGGTCTTGGATACCGTGGCAGTGTAATTTATGCGGATTTGGCATATAAATATGATATGTATAAATCAAACTTTTATGCTTTTGACGATAATATAGATCTTCCGGCAACTAAAGTGGACAATGAGCGGCATCAGCTCTTGCTGACAGTCGGCGCCCGCTTCTAAGAATTTATTGTGAGTCTAATATAATTAACCTGTGATATACCGGAAGAACTTTATAGGCTTCCGGTATATTTTTTATTTATCGCGGAATTCTTTCCTTTTCCAGAAGTTGAATCCTGCATATACACGAACGGTTCCGAATGTATTAGTGAGAGAGAAATTCCTTTTCCGATAATCGTATGTATGCATCACCAGTGAAGCACCTACAAAGTACTTGTTGGTATTATAGACCACGGCGGCACGTGTTATCAGGTCAAAATTGATATCCTTTATCCAATGATTGTCGGTGTTAGGCGTATCGTCTATTTTTGATTTTTTATAGGCAATGGCCGGTAAGAGTGAAAGATTGGAAACCCAGTTTTTTGCAAATACCCAGTTATAGCCATAACCCACGTTGATGCTGTAATCAGAATATTTCACTTTCTTGAAAAGCAGGGCATCATGCAGTTGGGCTCTCACTTCACCGGGAAGCTTTTCGTAATCAAAAGATATGTTGTGCTGGGAATAAGAAAAGCCCGCCATCAGGGAACCCGCGCTTTTACGCTGGTTGGTGGACTGGCTATAGGCTGCCGGATAAGAGAATTTTTTATAATTGAAAATCCAATAGGCGTTCAGTCCTTTGATTTTACTTTGCAATCCGTTGAAATTCAGGTTTTTAATGGGGGTGCTCAGATCAAATCCGCTGGAAGAACGTATCTTGAAATCGCTTCCTGTCTTTCTGTAATATAAATCCACACCAAATTTGGAACTATAAAGATTCAGTGCCATTTCGGTTTTCTTTGCCTTGTTCTTGTGTCCGCCGAAAATATCTTTTACATCGAAAGAATATCCTAGAAATATCCAGCGCCATCCGAAATAGACCCCCAGCTTGAAACTGGCATTGGGGGAGAATCCCAAACTTTGTTCGCCGTTGTTTCCTTTACTGCCTAACCGATAGTATTCGTACCAACTGCTGGATTCCAGCATGAAAGCCAGATTGTAGAGGTTAGGCGAGATATAGGTGGTATCGACCGCGTTGAATTCTTTTCCCACTTTCCTGATTTTTCTTCCGGTATGACGGACAGTTGTCGCTATTCCATCGGTCAATGTAATGAGAACACCCTTGTTGTCCTGTACTGTCGAGTCCTTCTGTTCCGCTTGTGCATATACACCGAGGGCGGAAAGGAAAGACAGACAAAACAGGCATAATTGACGGATGTCCATAGGCAGAAATCAGAGTTTGTCAAGTATACGGTCCATTACCCAGTTGGTGGGTGTCGCACTGATGCCGTCGCAGGTACAGACAGCTTTTCCCTGCAAGTGTTCTACTACGGCTTTTATGAGCGGAAGTTGTACATGAGGGGGATTTTCGGGAAGAAACTCCTCGCGGCCTCTTTCAGTATGCAGGGCGATGGGATCGTAAGTGAAAACAGAGAAACAGATCATTCCCTTGTCTCCGATGATTTCTATACGGTCTTCCTTGGCCGATTCATGGGCAACGAAACACCATGATCCTGATCCCGGCAGACCGGAATCAAATTTGAAGCAGGCACTTATCGTATCTTCTGCCGGATATAACCCGCCACGGTTGCTCTTGTATCCTTGGGCTTCGAGAATGCAGCCGAACATATCTTGTAGCAAATCCAGCTGGTGAGGAGCCAGATCATAGAAATAACCGCCGCCGGCAATATCAGGTTGTACACGCCAGGGAAGGTTGGTACTGTTGTAATCCAAAGCGCGGGGAGGCTGGGCGAAACGTATCTGTATGTTGATGACATTGCCTATTTCTCCGTCCTCTACCATCTGGCGTACTTTTTGGAAATAAGGAAGATAGCGTCTGTAATAAGCTACGAAACAAGGAATTCCTGTTTCCTGTGATATGCGGTTGATGCGTGCACAGTCTTCATAGCTGGCCGCCATAGGTTTCTCGATGTATACGGGCTTTCCTGCCTTCATGGACATAATGGCAAAAGTGGCATGAGAAGAGGGGGGAGTGGCTATATAAATAGCATTGACATCTTCATCTCCTATTAACTGCTGCGGATCGGAGTACCAGCGGGGAATGTTGTGTCTTTTGGCGTATGATTGAGCTTTTTCTTTGTCACGGCTCATTACGGCCACTACCTCTGAACCTTCGATCAGGGCAAAGGCTGGTCCGCTTTTCTTCTCGGTCACTTCTCCGCAACCGATGAAGCCCCATTTTACTTTGTCTAATTTAACCATGGTAATAACTTTTTTGTCATTCCGCTTAAAATAATAACAATTTATATTGCAAAGATAGGACTATTTTGCAATTTCAGCCGGATAAAAATCAGTTATTGTAATATTTCTTGCGCAACAGTTTGAATGCAGGAGTCTTGACGTAGTCATTTAACCAGGAATTCAGGCTGTCAAGCAATATTGGAGAATGTTTGCTTACTCCCCATGAATAGAATTGTGAGAAGCTGATGGCTGTTTCTATATCCAATTGTGGAAAATCATTGATGGAGGCTTGGGCAATGCTCTCGTCGCATACGGCATAGTCTATGTCACCATGTGCTACCATGGCCAGTAATTGTTCTTGTCCGTATTTCTCCACTTCTTTGATATAGATGGTATCGCCTATTTCGTTACTTAAATTATGTATGCGCAGGATGGCAGGTGAGTTTTTGACTAGATGAAGGGTCTTGCGGGCTAGTTCCAACTGGCTGTGAATGTACAGACTATCGTTTTCTTTTTCGGGTTTACGCTGTACCAGTACTTGTTTGTTCAGTATAATGGGGCGGGTAAACAACAGGGAGTCTTTGTATTCTGTGGTAACTACCGTGCTGTTGGCCAATATATCGTATGTTCCTTTTTGTACGCCTTCCAGTCTTTTGGAAAAGCTCATTTCAGGAGTGATTTCCGGTTTCAGTCCTTTGCTGTGTGCAAAAGCATGGAGCAGTTCGTAGTGGAAACCGGAAACGGTGTCGCCGTCGGCATAAAAACTGATAGAATTGTACTCGGTAACGGCACGCAGGATTCCCGATGCCGCTATTTCTGCATAATCGCGGGGCAGACTGGTTTCAGCCTCCGTTTTCTTTTTGAAGAAGATGGAGGATAGGGTTACTGCAAGGATACCCATCAGAATGTATTTCAGATATTTTCTCATATAGACCGTCAATCAAAGAAATTCCATGAAAGGCCGAACTTTATCATTCGCGGATTGATTGGGTAGTGAGGCGCCAGGAAGTAATTGGATTTTCCCGAACCGGCATTGACGTGATACATCATAATAAAGAAGCGGGTACGTTTTAAATGCAGGTTGGCATAGACGTTGACTATCGGAAAAGCTCCTATCTCGATTTTGTCATCAGGATTCTGGTTATAGAATTGTCCGATGACGGGGGAGTAGTCTGGCGCGTAATATTTACTGAAATAACGCACATCTGCTCCCATTTCTATCTGGAGTACTTTTTTGGCGAGACCGAATTTCATGTATAAGTTGCCGTAAGCCGACAATTCCGGTAAGGGCAGAATGTCTTGCTCACTTGATTTTTGATAGGCTACTTCACCGTCGAGATGAAAAATTCCTACTTTCAATTTTTGTTGCAACATTGCAGTGAATATTTGTATGTTGCCGGAGTGCTGTCTTACGGCTGCATTGTTCTTGAAACCGGTGACATTTCCTTCACTGTCTTTTACCGGTATGCTGGTATTGGCCAGATAAGTGTAATTCTTTATATTTTCCACTCCGGCACGCAGCTGGGTTCCCCATCTGTCCAGACTTAGTTTTCCTTCCAGGCGGGTTTTCATTATTTTGGATAAATCGTTGTTGTCCCACCAGTAATGTTTGGATTGGAAATGCCTGAAATAGAATACGGGGTTCTGGTTCTTGATGAATGCATTTACATCCAGTCTCACCGTATCTCCGAATAAACGGAGATTCAGATCCCCTCTGCCTTCTACGCTGAATTGTCCTGCATCTTCACCGACTATGGCCAATTCTCCTAGAATATTGTAATGTAATAGTTTTCCTTGTTTTTTGGATAGTTCGCCACCAATGGAGAGTGAACTTTCCTTATAGTTGTTGATAATGCGCTGTCCCGGTATGTTTGTCGTGTCGGTCAAGGCGAAGTTTCGGTATTCATAACTTAAAAAGGCGGTAAGTCCGGCTTTCGCCCATTTGTTGAATCCTTCTTGTAAAGCAATGCCAATGGTATTTTTGATGGATGTGCGCTTCGTCTTGTCTATTGAGTCGGTCCCCAGATAGTTATGTTCAAAATACTTCTGATTCTGTGTGTCATCGTATGAGATGTATTTGCGATTGTTCAAGTCCACTTGTAATGTATGTATGAAGCTTGTGACAGGAACAAATACCTGCGTTATTTTTACGGAGTCCGTATCCACACTGTCCTGTTTTTCTTTATAGAACCCTAAGTTGTAACGATGTGTCAGGAAGGCATGGTAGCTGGTGTTGTGATTCCATATCTGACTCAGTCGCGTTGGGATTTCGTTGGCGGAATATTCTTTTTTGCCTTCTGCCATATCCAGCGGGTTGGTGATATACCGGTCGTCCGTGATACCTCCGTTTTCTGCCATCTTCAAGTTATCGTTGTTGAATATGAAATGCATGTCATATTTGTCTCCCCGGTAGCTGGAGAACAGGCCACCGTTGAAGAAGGCTGTGGACTGATCTTGGTAAAGCCCCCGGCCATACAGGTAATCTATGTAGAATCCAAACCCCAGTCTTTTGTTTGCATTGATGGCAAAATAGGATTTGAAGCGTTCTTCTCCGTCACGGCTGCCTCCTCCTTTGTAATAGCTCAGGTTCGTGAATGGAGAAAATGTATTGGTGAATATGACATCTTCCGGACGTTGTACGCAAAAGTCGTATGGGTCGGTGAAAAAGTATTGGCTGGGATCCCGACGGTCAAAAAAGATGCGTGAGAGGCGGGGGGAACCCAAATTTCCCAAGTAATTGTATTGTCCGGTGTAGCCGCCCATGTCATTTGAGTTCTGGAAAGCGTGCTGCAAGGTATCTACGGGGATATAAGTGACATTGCCAAAACGACTGTCCACTTTCCATGAGTACAGTCCGATGGGGATAGTGTTGGCATCTACTACGGCTGTCGTGTCTATGGGGTTTCCGTTACGGTCATATTGGTTTCTGTCCAGTCCGTTTGCCGAGGAACCGAACTGATTGTTCAGGGTATTCATTGTCCGCTGTGCCATCAAGGAAGTATGGAAGCACAGGAATAATAAAAAAATAATAGAGAATATTCTTTTCATAACGGCGGCAAAGATACAATATAAAAATAAAAGGAAGAGCTTTTCCGCTATGGAAAGTTCTTCCTTTTATTATTCGTTTAGAGTTATTTTAACTTACTGAGGTTTAATAATCTCCATTCCGATTCGGATGGCTTCTTCATTCATCGGTATCAGATGATGGTGACGTTCGGGCAATGTTTTGCGTAAAGCTTTTATTACACTTTCAATGGATACTACGGGACGCAGTTTCAGCAAGCCTCCTAAGACAATCATATTGAAGGTCTTTGCCATTCCTTTTTCGTTGGCGGCATCCATTGCGTCAATACGATAGATTTGTATGTCCTTACGTGTCGGAGGCTCGATGATTCCGTATCCGTCATAAATGAGGATACCACCCGGTTTGATTTTGCCTTCAAACTTTTCCAATGAGGGTTGGTTCAGTATGATGGCTGTGTCATATTGGCTGAGAATGGGTGAAGAGATGCGTTCATCACTGACGATCACCGTTACGTTAGCGGTTCCTCCCCGTTGTTCGGGACCGTATGCCGGCATCCAGGTTACTTCCTTGTCTTCCATCAGTCCGGAATAGGCAAGTATCTTACCCATGGATAGCACACCCTGACCGCCGAATCCTGCTATAATGATTTCCTGTTTCATGGTTTCTGTCTTTTTATTCTTTATCTTTCAAATCACCCAGCGGATAGAAGGGGAACATGTGTTCCACCATCCAGTCATTGGATGCTTGCGGAGTCATTTTCCAACCGGAATTACAAGTCGATACAATTTCCACCAAATTGGATCCTTTGCCATTCATTGAGTTTTCGAATGCCTTGCGGATAGCCTTTTTGGCTTTGCGGATGGCAGGAACCGTATGTACGGCCTGGCGGGTAACGTAGGCGGTGCCTTCCAAAGTGGCGGCAATTTCTGTCATTTTCAGCGGATAGCCATGAATGGCTACATCACGACCATAGGGGCAGGTGGCTGTCTTCATGCCAACCAGCGTGGTAGGAGCCATTTGCCCACCGGTCATTCCATAAATGGCGTTGTTGATAAAGATGATAGTAATGTTTTCGCCACGATTTAAAGCATGGATGGTTTCGGCAGTGCCGATACATGCCAGGTCACCATCTCCCTGGTAGGTAAATACCAGACGTCCGGGCCATAAACGCTTGATGGCGGTAGCTACGGCTGGTGCGCGTCCGTGGGCGGCTTCTTGCCAATCGATGTCTAGATAGTTGTATGCAAAAACGGCACATCCTACCGGTGACACACCGATTGTCTTATCTTCCATGCCCATTTCTTCAATAACTTCGGCTATTAACTTGTGAACCACACCGTGGCTGCATCCGGGGCAGTAATGCATCGGATTGTCATTCATCAGTGTCGGTTTCTTATAAACCAGGTTTTCGGGTTTTATGATTTCTTCTTTTGTCATAGTTTCTCCTCCTATTGCTTATAACATGAACCGCATAAAGAATTCCATCAGCTTGAGAAAAATAGCTGCTGCACAGACATAGATGAATACTTTGAAGTCACTTGCCATGAAGTAAGTGATGACAGCCGCTAGTGCCAGTGCCATGAAAAGTATGTTCAATATGTTTCTGATCAGATCGATATTCATACGGTCTTATTTTATTAGTTTCTCTTTCAATGCAGTGATTACTTCATCCGGATCGGGAACAATACCACCCAGACGTCCGAAGTGTTCTACAGGCACTTTGCATTCTACGGCCAGACGGACATCTTCTACCATTTGTCCGGCGTTCAATTCTACAGTGAGGATACCTTTTACCTGTGCGGCGCGTGCTGCAATAGCTTTCGACGGGAACGGCCATAGGGTAATAGGACGGAGCAAACCAACTTTGATGCCTTCTTCCCGAGCTATTTCCATTGCTTTTTGGGCAATGCGGGCACAAGAACCGAAAGCTACGATCAAATATTCGGCATCTTCGCAGTGAAGTTCTTCGAAACGTACTTCGTTTTCTTCTATTTCTGCATATTTTTTCTGAAGATGGATATTGCGCTTTTCCATCTCGGCAGGATCGAGTTCCAATGAGGTGATGATGTTGGGAGTACGGTGGTGGGTTCTGCCGGTAGTGGCCCACGGACAACGGGCTATGACTTCTTCATCTGTCAGGCGTGTGCGCTGTTCGGGCAATACTACTTTTTCCATCATCTGTCCGATAACGCCGTCTGCCAGAATAATGGCGGGATTGCGGTATTTGAAAGCCAGATCAAAAGCTATACCTACGAAATCTGCCATTTCCTGTACTGATGCAGGAGCCAGGGCTATGAGGCGATAGTCTCCGTGACCGCCGCCTTTCACTGTTTGGAAATAGTCGGCCTGACTAGGTTGGATGGTTCCTAATCCGGGACCTCCGCGCATGACATTGACAATCAGGCAGGGGAGTTCGGCACCGGCAATGTACGAGATGCCTTCCTGCTTTAAACTGACGCCGGGACTGGAGGATGAGGTCATTACCATTTTACCGCTCGCTGCACCGCCATATACCATGTTGATTGCTGCGACTTCACTTTCTGCCTGCAACACCACCATACCGGTAGTTTCCCAAGGTTTCTCTTCGGCCAGCGTTTCCAATATTTCCGATTGGGGAGTGATGGGATAGCCAAAGTAACCGTCTACTCCGATACGGATAGCGGCGTGGGCTATGGCTTCATTTCCCTTCATTAAAACGACTTCTTCTGCCATATTTGTTACATTTATTGTTGTTTTACTTTATACACAGTGATGCATCCGTCCGGACAGACTGTGGCACATGATGCGCAACCATTGCAGGTATCTTCTAATACCTGGTGGGCGAATGTGTATCCTTTTTTATTCACTTGTTTGGCATTGAGCGCGATTACATGCAGCGGACATGCCACTACACATAGATTGCAACCTTTGCAACGCTCTGTGTCTACTACAATAGCACCTTTAATCTTTGCCATGGGTTAGTTATTATTGATTATACATGTCTTTATTATAGAAATTCAGAATATTCATAATCATGTCACGGGCGGAAACGGCCGGACTTTCCGGATTACGCTCGATAGCTTCCAGATAATTGTTCAAAGCTTGTTGCCAGTCTCCCATTTTGCGGTAGGCGTTACCCAATAAGTAATAGGGTTCATCGTTGACGTGCGCATCGTTTCGGATGAAATTAGTTAGCGCATGAATGGCTCTTTCCGTATCACCCTGTTCGATAAGTGTCTTTATGTCCTGTAATTGTTCCGTCATAAGGCATGATTGTCTCATTGTTGTTTACAAAGATACTCTTTATTTGTTATGAAAGGGAAGATTGGAGCAGAAAAAACGGCTTTCTTGCTAAAAACATTTAAAAAAAGGAGAGAAAGATAGGGAAAAAATGGAAGAATGATTTCTTCTAATGGTTTGATTATTATAGAAATGGTTTCAAGTGAAACGGTTGATAGAGGAACGGTGTTATTTATTCTTAAAGGGGAGACATGTTTGAATGGTATTTGTCATGGTGCTTTTGGGGAAGTATATGGTAGATCGTTTGTATGTTTTTTAGGGGGAGTTGTCAGGTTATCTCCCCCTAAAAAAGTTTTATGTATTATCAGAATAAACTGTCACGGTATAAATATATGGGAGAAAAGACTATTTTATTACTTCACCTACATACATATTATATGCCTTCTTACCGTCATTACTGGGGTTCATCTTTTTTGCTTCCTCACCGGTAACGGTCTGTTTCATCAGTTTCTTGCAGTTTACTATCAACCACGGCTCGCTATTACCTTGCTTGTAGAACGAAATTTTATAATTATCGCTCTGATCCATCAGCATATTGCCCATTGATTTGGCTTGGTCGATTACGCAGAATGCTACTTCTTTGCCGAATAACTGGCCGAAACCTCCCCAGCATTCTTTACCGATTTCGAATTGTTCATCGTTTCCGGCAGTAATTGTCATACGTGAGGATGCCTTGATTTGGTCATCTATGCTTTGTTCTTTGTTGGGAGTTGCATTATTGGCTGCTTTTATTTCGGTATTACCCTCAGAACCACCGATGACAGCCGGTTGGGCAGGGGGAGTTACCGGAGTGGCGGTAACTATTGTTGTTGCATTTGATATCGGAGTAGCTGTCACGCCCGGAGCAGGAGCAACTGCAATTTGTGAGTTGTTCAAGACCTTGTTGCCCAATGTATCTTGGATGGATTTGAACAGTGTGTCTTTCAAGTCAATAGTCTCTCTTCTGAATTTGCCGCAGATGGGAGCCAGCTTGGTCTTCGATTTGTTTAAAGCCATATCGTCTACAATCCATTCCTCTGCACTGTATTTTTCTCCTCCGTCACGAGCTTCATCATACCAATAACGGATACGGGTCATTTCGATATCACATTTTCCGTTTTCGCAGGTGATAAACAACTGATAATAAATTCTGGTTCTGTCCAATGACAATGCAGAGGAGGAGAATACCAGATATTCTTCGCCACCTGCTGCAATGGTTCCTTCATCTTCATTGGTGTAAAGAACACGTGCATTGAACTTGCCTTCGGGCTTGAAACGTTCTGTGGCCCATTTCAGCATGGTGCCATATAGCTGGTCTTTCGTTAAAGACGGTGCCTGTATCTCTGTTTTGAAAGAAACTTTACCGTCATCCATAGTTATCGCTCCCGCCAGATATTTGGGATCTGTCTGTGCCATAGCGATGAATGGCAGACATAGGAGCATTAAAAAAAGAATCTTCTTCATAGTAATATTTTTTATTTTATATTTTAATCTAAGCAAAGATAGGAATAAAAAAAAAGAGAAGCTATAATGCCTCTCTTTTTTTACTTTTATTATTATTGCGTGAATTTTACTTTACAGGTATCTTTTCAATGCGCTTTTGGTGACGTCCGCCTTCGAAGCCGCTGTTAAAGAATTCATCCAATATTTTTTCGGCCATTTCATGGTCAATGAATCGTCCCGGCATTACCAGAACATTGGCGTCATTGTGCTGACGTGACAGATGAGCTATCTCGGGCATCCAGCATAGTGCCGCACGGATACCCTGATGTTTGTTCAATGTCATGCTGATGCCTTCACCGCTTCCGCAAATTGCCACTCCGGGTCCGCATTCTCCGGCTTCTATAGCCAGTGCAAGCGGATGGGCATAATCTGCATAGTCACAGCTTTCTGTACTGTATGTACCGAAATCTTTGCATGGATAGCCTTTTTCAGTTAACCATGTCTTTACAAACTCTTTCAGTTCAAATCCTGCATGATCGGATGCCAGTCCTATTTTTTTCATGCCAGCATTTCTTTTACTTGGTTATACACGTTCTGTGCGGTAAAGCCCAGCTTTTCATCCAATACTTTGTAAGGAGCGGAGAATCCGAATGATTCCAGACCGAATACCTTACCGTTGGCACCTACCAAACCTTCAAGGTTTACAGGAAGACCGGCAGTCAGACCGAATACTTTAGCCCCTGTGGGAATGATACTGTTTTGGTATTCCTTGCTTTGGCTGCGGAACAATCCCTCAGAAGGAGCGGATACGATACGTATTTTTATGCCATCCTTGCGGAGAAGTTCTGCACCTGCTTCCAAAGTGGAAACTTCGGAACCTGAAGCGACTAGGATTACATCCGGATTTTCATCGGAGCCTGCAACAATATAAGCGCCTTTGGCAGCCTGTGAGTAGTCGTTTCCTGCAGGCAGATTCGCGATATTCTGGCGGGAGAAGATCAGTGCGGTGGGGGTGCTGGTATTTTCCATGGCCAATTTCCATGCCACAGTGGTTTCTTCCGCATCTGCCGGACGGAGTACCAACATAGAATTGTGTCCTTTGTGGTTTTTCAGTTTTTCCATCAGGCGGATTTGTGCTTCTTGTTCTACCGGTTCGTGAGTAGGACCGTCTTCACCTACACGGAATGCGTCGTGTGTCCAGATGAATTTGACGGGAAGTTCCATCAAGGCAGCCATACGTATGGCGGGTTTCATGTAGTCTGAGAATACGAAGAAGGTAGCGCATGCAGCAATCACACCTCCGTGAAGTGCCATACCCAGGCAGCAGCAAGCCATGGTTAATTCGGAAACACCTGCCTGCAGAAATGCACCGGTGAAGTCGTCTTTTGTGAATGCATGTGTTTTCTTCAAGAAACCGTCGGTCTTGTCTGAATTTGACAGGTCGGCAGAAGAAACGATCATGTTTTCTACTTCTGTGGCCAGTACACCGAGAACTTTGGCAGAAGCGCTGCGTGTAGCATCTCCGGCTTTTTGTTCGATAACATTCCAATTTACTTTCGGAGCTTTGCCAGAGAACCATAGTTCCAATTTAGCAGCCAGTTCGGGGTTAGCTTTAGTCCATTCAGCTTTAGCCGCATATTTTTCTGCAACAATTTTTTTCAGTTCCTCTGCACGTTTGGCATACAACTCTTTTACTTCAGGGAAGATTTGGAAAGGATTGGTTGGATCGCCGCCTAAGTTTTTGATTGTATTGATGTAAGCATCACCTCCCAAAGGAGCGCCGTGGGTGGCACAGTTACGTTCATAACTGGAATCATCCGCTTTGCGTGCGCCTTTACCCATAATGGTCTTACCGATAATTAATGTGGGCTGACCGGTTACGGCTTTCGCTTCTGTCAGAGCCGTGCGGATTGCATCGGGATCATTACCGTCGATGGTAATTACTTTCCAGTGCCATGCTTCGTATTTCTTGGCAACATCTTCGCTGGTAACAGCATCGGTAGCGGTAGACAGCTGGATGTCGTTTGAATCATAAAACATGATCAAGTTGTCCAGCCCCAAATGACCTGCCAGACGGCCTGCACCCTGAGAAATCTCTTCTTGAATACCCCCATCGGATATATAGGCATAGATGGTCTGGTCCATGACATGACCCAGACGGGCTTTCAGAAATTTGGCAGCGATAGCAGCACCTACTGCAAAAGTGTGTCCTTGTCCTAACGGGCCGGAAGTATTTTCAATACCGCGCATGATGTCCACTTCAGGGTGTCCCGGAGTCGGACTGCCCCATTGGCGGAACTGTGCCAGTTCTTCCATGGTGAATTTGCCGGTCAGTGCCAAAGTGGAATACAGCATCGGTGACATGTGGCCTGGATCAAGGAAGAAACGGTCACGCCCTTCCCAACGCGGATTTTCAGGATCGTAAACTAAAAACTCAGAGAAAAGCACGTTTACAAAATCAGCGCCACCCATAGCTCCACCCGGGTGTCCTGAATTAGCTTTCTCTACCATCGAAGCAGCCAGAATACGGATGTTGTCCGCTGCACGGTTCATAAGTTTCTTTTCGTTCATATTAAAATAATATTATAATTTGAATGCTATTAGTGAGTCGGTTTATCTTTGCTATTTTATTTAATATCTGCAAAGATAACTCTTTATGTGTAAACCGCAACATGTAAAGAGGCTCTTTTTTAAGCCCGTTTGACTCACTTCTTAAATCGGGTCGCTGCTTCTTCAACAGGTAGTCCTGCCTTATAGTTTTCGATATATGTGTTGAATCCGGCTACATCTTCGGCTGTTGGCGATATTTCAATACCGGCATCACCGGCGAATACTTTGTCTTCCAGAAAATCTGCCAGGGATTGTTTCTTTTCATTGTTGACAAGGTAAGAACCTAGCAGGGCGATTCCCCATGCGCCACCTTCACCGGCAGTTTCCATTACGGAAATAGGGGAGTTTATAGCTGCTGCAAGTATTCTCTGGCCTACACCTTTCGTTTTGAATAATCCGCCGTGTCCTGTGATTCTGTCTACTTTGATTTTCTCTTCATTGAAAAGAATGTCATTACCTATCTTAAGAACTCCGACTGAAGCGTATAAATGGGTACGCATAAAGTTGGCGAGGTTGAATTTGTCGTTTGCAGAACGTACAAACAATGGCCTTCCGTCGGCAAGTCCTGTCACGGGTTCACCTGAAATATAATTATACGAAATAAGACCACCGCAATCTGCATCGCCTGCGAGCGCATGATTGTAAAGTTTTCCATATAATTCATTCATATCTACGGGGATACCCAGCAGTTCTTGGTATTCTTTGAACAGATTGATCCAGGCATTGAGGTCGGAGGTGCAGTTGTTGCAATGTACCATAGCTACAAGGCTTCCGTCGGGAGTGGTAACCATGTCAATCATTTCGTATGGCTTGGACAACTCTTTTTCCAATACAATCATGGAAAATGAGGAAGTGCCTGCTGATACATTCCCGGTGCGTTGCTTGACAGCGTTGGTTGCTACCATGCCGGTTCCGGCATCTCCTTCCGGAGGGCAGACAGGTACACCTGCTTTCAAGTGGCCCGACACGTCCAGCCTCTTGGCACCTTCCGGGGTAAGGAACCCTGCATTCTCGCCGGCGGGTAAGACTTTGGGCAGGATATCTGTCAGTTTCCAAGGGTATCCTTTAGGAGCTACCAACTTGTCGAACTTGGCTATCATTTCGGCAGAATAATTCTTGGTAGCCGGGTCTATGGGAAGCATTCCTGATGCATCACCTATGCCCAGAACTTTCTGACCTGTAATTTGCCAATGAATGAAACCTGCAAGGGTGGTCAGATAGTCAATGTTACTTACGTGTTCTTCATTGTCTAAAATAGCTTGGTATAAATGAGAAATGCTCCATCTCAGAGGAATGTTATATACGAATAATTCAGATAAAGCGGCGGCTGCCGGACTGGTATTGGTGTTTCTCCATGTACGGAAAGGTACAAGGATTTCTTCTTCTTTATTGAATGCCATATAACCATGCATCATGGCACTGACACCGATTGCCGCCAGGGTTTCTATTTCTGTGTCATATAGCTTTTTTACGTTGGAACGGAGATCTGCATAGCAGTCTTGCAGGCCATGCCAGATAGCTTCCACACTGTAAGTCCACAGTCCGTCTACCAGTTGGTTTTCCCAGCTATGGCTTCCCTGGGCAATGGGCTTGTTTTCCTGGTCAATCAAAACAGCTTTGATTCGTGTTGATCCGAATTCTATGCCTAGAATAGCTTTTCCTGCTTCGATGGTTGATTTTGCATCTGATTTCATATTAAAACCTATAATTTAAGGTACAACAATAATGATGATAAAATAAGGTGGGATGTGCCAAGAATCTTATTAGCCTTGACACATCCCCTCTTCATGGATGAATTAGCAAAGTGCTTTGTTCAGCATATAGTAGACTTCGTTCATGCGAAGCTCTTTCTTGAAGTTGCTGATGGTAGTATCTTTGTCGATACGGATCATTTCGATACCTGCAATCTCAGCATAGTCTTCCCAATATTCTGCTGTCAGATCATAAGAGAAGCAAGAATGATGTGTTCCACCTGCCAGGATCCATGCGCCTGCACCTACTTCGAAATTAGGCATCGGAATCCACAGGGCGGAAGCAACCGGTAATTTGGGCAACGGTTTCGGCTCGATGCATTCTACGTCGTTCACGATCAGACGGAAACGGTTACCCAAGTCTACTACAGTGGCGGTACAACCTGAGCCTACTTTTGAAGTGAATACAAGACGGGCTGTCTGACTCTTGCGAATACCTATGCCTAGGAAGTGTACTTCCAGACGTGGTTTGGAAGCGGCGATAAGAGGACAAACTTCCAGCATATGTGATTGCAGGATAGCACTGTTTGCACCATCGAAGTTCAATGTGTAATCTTCCAGGAAAGAACAACCTTTGGAAAGTCCTTGGTTCATCACCCATACGGTACGGTAGAGAGCTGCTGATTTCCAGTCACCTTCCGCACCGAATCCGTAGCCTTCAGCCATCAGACGCTGGGAAGCCAGTCCCGGAATCTGATCGAAGTAGCTGCCGTCTGTTTGGCCCAAATCATCAAAATTAGTAGTGAATCCTTTGGCGCCTTTGGCTTTAAGGATGGCACGAAGAGCTAATTCGGCTTTTGCAGCGTTCCATACTTTCTGATAAGCTTCGGTTGATTTATCTTCTAATGAAGCATCGTGGTCGTATTCGTTGAAGTAAGTTGCTACAAGTGCCTCTACATCTGTATCCTTGATGTTTTTATGGTATTCCATCAGTTCGCTTGCCGGACAGTAATCTACGTGATACCCCATACGTTGTTCTGCTTCCACTTTATCACCGTCAGTTACAGCTACATTATTCATCTGATCGCCAAAACGGATGATCAGCATATCCTGAGAGTCTGCCCAACCTGCACAAACGCGCATCCAAACGGCAATCTTGTGCTGGGTGTCTTCGTCTTTCCAGTAACCTACCACTACTTTGCGGCGGATGCGCATACGGGTACAGATATGTCCGAATTCGCGGTCACCATGGGCGGATTGATTCAGATTCATGAAGTCCATATCCATGGTATCCCAAGGAATTTCCTTATTGAATTGAGTGTGTAGATGTAACAGTGGTTTCTTTAACTGTTGCAGACCGTGAATCCACATTTTAGCTGGGGAGAAAGTGTGCATCCAAGTGATGACACCGATACATTTTTCATCGTTGTTGGCTGCTTTGAACACTGCTTCCACTTCTTTAGAAGAGTTGGCTGTTCCTTTATATACTACTTTTACAGGAAGTTTCCCTGATTCGTTCAGTCCGTTTACCATTTCATTGGAGTGAGCGTCTACTGCTATAACTGCGTCACCTCCGTACAGAAGCTGTGCTCCTGTTACAAACCATACTTCATACTGATCAAATGCTTTTTCCATAATGTTATATTTTAAAAGGGTTATTAATTTCTTTGTTTCTTATTTCTGTCCATAATAGGCATTGGGGCCGTGTTTGCGGCTGAAATGCTTTTCTATTAATAAAGAATTCATCGTTAAATGAGGGTTGGCGGCAAAAGCGATACTTGCCATTTTGGCTACCTGTTCCATGACTACTGCATTATGTACAGCATCATTGGCATCTTTTCCCCATGCAAAAGGACCATGATTTTTTACTAGTACTCCCGGAGTATGTACAGGGTTCAGGTTCTTGAAACGTTTCACAATCACATTGCCTGTTTCCTGTTCGTAGGCACCTTTTACTTCCTCTTCAGTCATATCTGCGGTACAAGGAATGGCGTCATGGAAATAATCGGCATGAGTCGTTCCGATATTGGGGATATCCATTCCGGCTTGTGCCCAGGCGGTAGCATAGGTGGAGTGGGTATGTACCACTCCACCTATTTCGGGGAATGCTTTATATAGAACTACATGGGTGGGAGTATCTGAAGACGGACGAAGAGAACCTTCTACCACGTTGCCGTCCAGATCTACTACAACCATGTCTTCAGCTTTCATATCATCGTATGATACGCCACTGGGTTTGATTACTACCAGACCTGTTTCACGATCGATGGCAGAAACATTTCCCCATGTAAAAATAACTAGTCCGTGTTTCACCAAATCCAGATTGGCACGGAATACTTTTTCTTTTAATTTTTCTAACATAATGAATAATTGGGTAATGTGGCAATCTGCTAATTTGTCAATTGGCAAATTATTGCATCGGCACATTATTTTAAAGTTTAAATTTCGGATCTTTTCTGTAGGCCTTATCATTAAATTTATAAAGATAAGCACCTCGTCGGGAACCTGATTTGTCTATCAAATCTGTTTTTTCAATGAAATCCATTTCGGCTACCCGCTTGCGGAAATTCCGCTTGTCCATCGGTTCGCCATAGATTGCCTCATATAGATTTTGCAACTGTGTCAGGGTAAACAGTTCGGGCAGCAGGTTAAAACCAATTGGATTGTATGATGCTTTGTGCTTCATCAGTTCACGTGCTTTGGAAATCATGATCGGATGGTCGAAAATGAGCTGTGGCAGTTCGTCTATTTTTGTCCAATGGGCATTGTGCTGCTGCACTAGTTCCCTGTCATATTCATTTACATTGACTAAAGCATAATAGGCTACTGATATGACTCGTTCTCCCGGATCGCGCTCTAAGTCGCCAAATGTGCCTACTTGTTCCATATATACATTTTCCAATCCGGTCAGTTCTGCCAATACCCGTTTGGCGGCAGCGTCTACACTTTCGTCTTCTTGTACGAATCCTCCCATCAAAGACCATTTTCCCATAGCCGGTTCAAAATTTCGTTTTAGTAGAAGCAGTTTTAATTCTCCTTCGTCAAAACCGAAAATGATACAGTCTACAGATACATAGAATTTAGGGTTTATGTTATAATAGGTGGTCATGGTTTAGCGTCGGTTTAAAATTAACAGGCTGTATTCTTCAAGATAATTCAAAGCATACAGCCTTTAATTTATGGTTTACCAGAAATAAGCATAGAATAGTGCACAAAGCAGAACTACACCTAAAGAGGTAATAACATCCCATTTGTTCCAACTCTTTCTGATAAGTTCCTTGTAACTGCCGGTAAAGGTGATGGCTTCCACTTGTTTGGCGGTTGGAGCCGGAGTGAAGCATGATACAACAACCATTAACAACAAGAGGAATACAAGTAGCCATATTTCAAAAATAAGCCAGTTTGTCTGCCAAAACCAAGTTGTATTTTCCCAAAACCAGCCGGTCATCACATCTTTTCCGGTATTGGTGAGGATATTAGTCAGCAAACGGAGCATACCAATTAGGAAACCTACAATCATGGCTGTTTCACCGGCTTTCGGAGTGATTTTCTTGGAGAATATACCAAGTGCAAATACGGCTACCATTGCAGGTGCAAGGAGGGACTGTATGCCTTGCAGGTAGTCGTAAAGGCTGCCGAGGCTCATCATTACAGGAATCCATGCCATGCCGAGGATAACTACAACTACGGTGGCGATACGTCCTACCATAACATAAGTAGCTTCACTTTTGTTTTTAAACATGGGCTTGTAAAAGTCTTCTGTAAAAAGTGTGGCGCATGAATTAAAGAAAGCAGCCAGTGAAGCAACCAATGCGCAGATGAATCCGATAGTTACAATACCTTTTACACCGGCAGGCAGAACATCCTTTACCATTACAGCAAAAGCCGCATCTGTATTTGACATATCAAATTCACCTTTTGCAGCCAAGGCGGCAGCTACCATCCCCGGAATAAGAAACATGAAGACAGGCAGGATTTTAAAATAACCGGCTGCAATAGTACCTCTGCGGGCACGCTTCATTACCACATCATTATCTTCGCCTTTACGCTGTCCAAGTACACGCTGTACGATATGCTGGTCGGTACACCAATACCAGAAACCGATGATGGAAGCTCCGATAAATACCCAGAATCCAGGATAATCTTGATACATCGGGTCTGCTTCGGTCCAGTGAAACATATGGTTGGCACCATAAGCGTGTCCGTCTGCTCCTACATTCATGGCGCTACGCGCATGATCCATCATTTCTGTCCATCCTGTAGCAATATTACCGTCTCCCAAGGCTGACAGTCCCAGGAAAAGAACCAAGAAAGAACCGATGATTAAAATAGGGGTTTGAATAGCTGAGAGGGTCATTACTCCTTTCATTCCACTCAGTACGGTGAAGATGCCGGTCAGGACAATAAGTCCGATTGCCCCATACCAAAAAGGAAGTCCAAGTAAGAATTCCAAAAAGATACCTCCGGTATAGGCGGTTACACTCACTTTAGTAAGAATGTAGGCTATCAGTGTGATGATAGAAAGCCATGAACCGGTACGCGGGGTATAACGGTATTTAAGGAAATCGGGCATGGTAATGATTTTGCCCATTTTATTGTTTAATAGTTGGTAGAATGGAACAAAAAGCCATCCTAGAAGAAGAATCATCCAACCTTGCATTTCCCAGTGTGCCATACCTACTCCGGATTTGGCACCGGTTCCTGCCAAACCTACCAGATGTTCCGAACCGATATTGGCTGCAAAGATAGCAGCACCAATGATGTACCATGGCTCACCTTTGCCAAATAGATAATCTTCACTGCTTGCTCCTTGTTGCGAGCGTTTGTCTTTTTGTACAGAGCGCCATACCGCCCATATCACAGCTACAATGCCGACTGCCAGTATTGTCCAGTCCAGCCAGATGAATTCATGTGAATTCCAATTCATGATATTAAATATTTAAAGTTTAACAATTATTTTTCAACACCGAATTTAAAGATACATTGGCTGTGATAGGTCTGTCCCGGTTCCAGAATTACAGAAGGCCATTGTGATTTGTTGGGGCTGTCGGGATAGTGCTGTGTTTCCAGACAAACAGACGCGCGTTGCAGATAAGTAATTCCCTTTTTCCCTTTTACGGTTCCATCCAAAAAGTTGCCTGTATAAACTTGTATTCCCGGTTCATTAGTATATACTTCCAAAGTGATACCACTAGTAGGGCTGGTCAGTTTGGCAGCCAGCTGGTTGATATCGCCTTTCGTGTTAAGTACCCAATTATGGTCGAATCCGTTACCGAATTTTATTTGTTCGTTTTCAAAGTTAGTCACATCGGGGGCAATGGTTTTAGGAGTATTGAAATCAAATGGAGTTTCTGTTACTGCCATCATTTCTCCAGTGGTCATGAATGTGCTGTCAACGGGAGTGATGCTGTCTGCATTTACATAAAGAATATGGTCGGTGGCCGGATTGGCAGGGTTTCCACTCAAGTTGAAATAAGAGTGGTTGGTCATATTGATAACAGTCTTTTTGTCAGTTGTCGCTTCGTAATTTATGTCGATGGCATTGTCTCTTGTCAGTGCATAAGTAACAGTAGCGGTTACATTTCCCGGAAAATTGGCATCTCCATCCGGTGACTTCATAGTCAGTGTCATAGTACTGTCGTTTAATTGGTTTGCTTCATAAACTTGGTATTGCCATCCTTTAGGACCTCCATGCAGGCAGTGACCAAAATTATTTTGGGGTAATTGAATGGTTTCTCCATCCATTACGATGACTCCTTTATTAATGCGGTTGGCATAGCGTCCGATAGAAGCACCGAAGTCGCTTGGTATATTTTGGTAGTCAGCAATGCTGTCAAAACCCAGCACTACATCTTTTAGATTTCCATTTTTGTCGGGGACCATGATAGATACAATACGTCCGCCAAAATTAGTTACGCATACTTCCATTCCGGCTGCATTCTTTAGCGTATACAGTTTGACAGGTTTTACGCCATCCACTATTGTTTCATAATTAGTGGGGTTTAATCCGGACTTTGTAAGTGTTTCTTGAGATTGTTTGGGAGCGCAAGCACTTAACAAGGTCAGTGCGATACCGGTTCCCAGAAAGGTTTTTTTCATGCTTTTCATGATATAAAAGTACTAATTAGTAATAGAGTATATGATTTTGGGTGTAAAAGTAACACTATTACTAATACATTGGATATGAAAAGAGTATGTTGTGCAACATAAAAGTGTATTTCCTACACTTTTATAGCATAAAGAAGAAAAAACCGCTTTGAATCCAAAGCGGTTTTTTCATATGTTAGCGAATTTGAGATCTTTTTTATACCAGCTTGCGAGAACCGTCACTGATGACTACATCGTAAACTTTGGGACTTCTTCCGAACTTCTCTTTGAATCTTTCTTTGGCAGTGGTGATGAATGTTTCGTATAGTTCATTTTTAACTAGGTTGATTGTACATCCACCGAAACCTCCACCCATGACACGTGAACCGGTGACACCGCAGTCGAAAGCAACATCATTCAAGAAGTCAAGTTCTTCACAGCTTACTTCATACAATTTACTCATGCCATAGTGAGTTTCATACATCTTCTGTCCTACGGTTTCGTAATCACCTCTTTCCAAAGCATCGCAAACATCAAGTACACGTTGGATTTCTTCAATGACGTATTCTGCACGCATATAGTCTTCTTCACTGATCTCGGCTTTTGCTTCCTGCAACATTTCCATTGTACAATCACGTAAAAATTCTACATGAGGATGTTTTTTCTGGATGGCGGCTACAGCAGCTTCGCAGCTTTGGCGACGTTTATTATAAGCAGAAGAAGCCAATTCGTGTTTGACTACCGAGTCAACCAATACCAATCGGTAACCTTCCGGTTTGAACGGGAAGTATTGATATTCCAATGAGCGACAGTCCAAACGGATCAAACTACCTTCTTTTCCGAATACAGATGCAAATTGATCCATAATACCGCAATTTACACCACAATAATTATGTTCTGTTGCCTGACCTACCTTGGCTAATTCAAATTTATCTATTTTGTTGTCACCGAAAAGTTCGTTGATAGCGAAAGCATACGTACTTTCCAATGCAGCAGATGAAGACATACCTGCACCCAAAGGTACGTCACCCGCAAAAGCAGTGTCAAAACCTTTCACATCTACACCACGTTTGATCATTTCACGGCAAACGCCGAAAATATATCTTGCCCAACTGGCTTTAGGGGCATCTTCTTCGTTCAAGCCGAATTCTACATAGTCTTTTAGATCAATAGAATAAGCACGTACCTTATCAGTACCATTAGGTTTGATTTCAGCAATCATACCTTTATCTACTGCTCCGGGAAAGACAAAACCACCGTTATAGTCGGTATGTTCTCCAATAAGGTTAATACGTCCGGGTGATGCATATACTGAACCTGTTGTGCCATCAAAATGTTTGATGAAGCGACTTCTTACGTATTCTATATCCATGATATTAATAGTTTAAAGTTAATACTATATGTTTTTATAATTATTCTACAGGAATGTCTTTGTTTACGTTCTTGCATCCTACCAAACCATAGAACAACAGATAAGCAAGCAAAGCGATAATTAACCAATAGCTGGCCATATATCCCACAGCGTCAGAAATGAATTGCTGCAATAATGGGAAAATACCGCCACCGACAACCATCATCATAAAAATACCTGAAGCTTGTGCGGTATATTTGCCTAAACCTTCTACAGCGAGGTTGAAGATACCTCCCCACATAATGGACGTACATAAACCACAAAGTACCAAAAATAGGGCACTGACAGGTACAGAGGCCATTTCGAATCCATTTTCTACACTATATCCCGGCATAGAGACAGTGATTTCTTTTGGAGTGAAGATTGCGATTAATATAAAACAGATAGCTGTTGCGGAAACAACAATCAATTGTGTACGTGTAGCTACTTTACCGCTGATGACACTACTTGCAGAACGTCCCACTAACATGAGCAACCAATAGATGGCAGCAATAGCACCACCGATAGCGGCACCGTTGGCAAGCAGGCCCGCACCTTTTTCCGTTGGGTCGGCAAGATAGAAATTTAATGTGCCTGGAATACCGATTTCAATACCTACATACACAAAGATACCGATTACACCTAATACAGTATGGCGGAAATTCCAAGGGCTATGAGAGAATTTCTCTTTTTCATGACCTGCTTTTCTTAGATGAGGCTCTGGAATGGCGATGAATGAAAGAGCGATAAACGCTGATACGAATACACCCATTGCTATGAAAAGCAGAGGAGCTACATCTGACATAGCTGTTTGAGGGGTAACAGAACCAATCAAGGCACCTACGAAAAGCGGAGTCAAAGTACCTGACAATGAGTTTAGAGCACCACCGGCTTGGATTAATTGGTTACCTTTGTTACCACCACCACCTAAAAGATTTAGCATCGGGTTAACTACAGTGTTCAGCATACATACACAAAAACCACAGACGAAGGCACCAAGCAGGTAGATGATAAAATTCATTTTAATGGCATATTCTCCTAAATTGAATACGTCTATATCTGCACCGAACAAACTGGAAATATATTGGATAAACAAACCGATGAAACCTACTGCCATGGCAATGAGGGCTGTTTTTTTATATCCGATTTTTACAAGCATATTACCTGAAGGAATCCCCATAAACAGATATGCGAGGAAATTCATCATATTTCCCATCATACCCAAGGTATTGGCACCTGCATATTGGTTTTTCCATATTGTGCCGAAAGGCGCAGCAAGATTAGTAACGAAGGAAATCATCGCGAAAAGGAAGAACATTGTAATGATAGCGATGATATTACCGTTCTGTTTTTGTTGATTCATGGTTTTGAAAAAATTATAAGTTTATTAATTAGGTTATTTCATAAAATTATTTTTCTACACCGAATTTGTAGATGGTTACTTGGCTGTAAGTTTCCCCCGGATGTAGAACGCAAGAAGGGAAATGACCTTTATTGGGCGTATCAGGAAAATGTTGTGCTTCAAAACAGATGGCACTTCTTGCTGGGAAAGTTGCTCCATGAGCACCTTCGAAACCATTGTGCCAGTTTGAAGTATAAACTTGTACACCGGGCTCTGTAGTGTATACTTCCATGCTACGACCGCTTTCGGGCTCCACACATTTTGCTGCAAAACTCAGTGTGCCTGCTTCACGTTTGTTTAATACATAGCAGTGGTCATAGCCGGCACCGAATTCTAGCTGTTCGAATGGGTCATTGATTCTACTGTCTACTCTTTGAGGAGTACGAAAATCCATAGGAGTACCTTCTACTTTGGCAATTTCGCCTGTAGGGATGGATACATTATCTATCGGAGTATAAAAATCAGCATTAATGGTTACGATGTTGTTATCAACGGTTGCCGTAGGATTGGCAATGCCTGATAGGCTGAAAAAACCGTGGTGAGTAAGATTTACCAATGTTGTTTTGTCTGTTGTAGCGTGGTAAGTAATGATGAATTCATTTTGATTACTTAAAGTGTACGTTACGTGAATATCCAAATTTCCCGGAAATCCTTCTTCGCCATCAGCAGATAAATAATGCAATTTCAAACTTTGGGGAGTTTCCTGTTCTGCATCCCAAATGCGGGTATGAAATCCGGTAGGACCGCCATGCAGCGAGTTGGGACCATTGTTGATAGTCAGTGAATATTCTTTCCCTTCTAAAATGAATTTGCCTCCTGCTATACGGTTCCCGTAACGACCGATAAGAGTACTGAGGAAAGGTTCGTGGCTATTGATAACATGGGTTATACTATCATGTCCTTGAATGACATTGGCATATTTACCGTTTTTGTCCGGAACCATAATAGCTAATACTGCTCCACCATAGTTGGTGACAGCTATTTCAGCTCCGTTTTCATTTTTCAGGATGAAGAGGTCTGTTTGTTTCCCGTTCACTGTTGTCTGAAAATCGGCCCGTTTCAGGCCGCATAAATTCTCATCGGAAGTAGATGTGTTTATCATGTTATTGAAAATCTTTTTATTTTATGTATAAAACTAATGCAAATAAAAAGATTTTCTTCGGTATTCCCAAACTTTTTCTATAAAAGTGAACGGACTAAACGTGAAATTTTAATAAATCCGCAACGATAAAGCTGCTTCCTCCAACAAAAATAAAGTCATTTTTGTTAGCCTTTTCTTTAGCGGCTGTTACAGCTGTTTCTACATCAGGATAAGTATCTCCGTGCAGCCCGGATTGCATCGCTAAACTTTGTAATTCTTTTTCGGATAAAGCACGCTTTACGCTGGCTTTGGTAAAATAATAGGTGGCATTTTTAGGAAGCATGGACAATACTCCACTGATATCCTTGTCGTTTACCATACCTATTACAATGTGTAATCGTTCATATTTCTGATGTTTTAATTGTTCTATGATATACGAAATACCTCCTACATTATGTCCTGTATCGCATATTAAAGTCGGTTCACTTTCTAATTTTTGCCATCTTCCCATCAGGCCGGTGAGTTCACATACTTGTGAGAATCCTTTGCGTATATTGCTTTCGGTAAGTTGATAACCTGCTTGTTTTAATAGGCGGATGGCAGATAAAAGTGTATTGGTGTTTTTAAGTTGGCAAAGCCCTTCCAGTTCGCCTTCCAGATTGAGGTAGTCGGTTGTTTGATATATTCGTTTACCTTTTTCATTTATGCTGGAGGAGTGTAATAACTGTTCTTCTTCTGCAAAGTAGATAGGAGCGTTTACTTCTTTAGCACGGGTTGTAAATATAGGTTTGGTTTCGGGTGTGGTTTCACCGATAACTACCGGGGTCTTTTCTTTGATGATTCCGGCCTTCTCTGTGGCTATTTTGGCTAATGTGTTACCTAAGAATTGTATATGGTCGAAACTGATATTGGTTATGACACATAGATCCGGACGGATGATGTTTGTACAATCTATTCGTCCTCCCAGACCGACTTCTATAATGGCTACATCTACTTGGCTTTGGGCAAAATAGTGGAAAGCCATTGCGGTAGTCAGTTCAAAGAAAGAAGGATGCAAAGGTTCAAAAAAGGCACGGTGTTTTTCTACAAAGTCTATGACATATTCTTTGGATACAGGAATTCCGTTGACGCGGATTCGTTCACGGAAATCTATCAGATGTGGAGAAGTGTAAAGTCCTGTCTTGTATCCGGCTGATTGTAAAATGGCGGCTAAAGTATGTGAACAAGAGCCTTTTCCATTGGTTCCGGCTATATGAATGGTTCGGAATTGGCGATGGGGATGGTTGAAATACTTGTCTAAAAGATAAGTGTTTTCTAATCCTGCCTTGTATGCATCTTTTCCTATATGTTGGAATAATGGGGCACTATTATATAAATAATCCAATGTTTCTTCGTAATTCATGGCAAATGTTTTTATTTACCGCAAAGTGTCACAAAAGAATGCCAGGCAGATATAAAACCTGATATTCTTTCTGTGACACTTTGTAGTATAAAAATTAATCGAAGAAGTTTTTGAACTTCTTGAATATTTTTTCTTTAATGCTTGTATTCGGTTTGAAGTTATCCGATTCTTGCATTTTCTCTAGTGCTTGTTTTTCATCTTTATTCAACGTTTCTGGAATATATACGCTTACATTGACTAATAAATCACCTGTACCGTTACTGTAACCATAACTATTGACATTGGGCAATCCTTTACCTCTTAGGCGTAAGACCTTACCTGGTTGGGTGCCTGGTTCAATTTTTACTTTTACTTTGCTATCAATAGTTGGTATTTCTACAGTGCCTCCTAAAGCAGCAGTCGGAACGCTTAGTAACATATTGTAAATCAAATCATTTTCATCGCGTATTAGGTCTGGATGGGATTCTTCTTCTATGACAACAAGCAAATCACCGGGAACACCGTTATGTTTGCCCGCATTTCCTTTCCCATTGACAGAAAGTTGCATTCCTTCAGCCACACCGGCAGGAATTTTCACTTCCACGACTTCTTCTCCGTATACAATACCTTCTCCTGCACAAGCTTTACATTTGTTCTTAATTATTTTCCCTTCTCCGTTACATTGTGGACATACGCTTTGTGATTGTACCATTCCAAAAATGCTTTGTTGGGTGCGGGTGATACTTCCTGTTCCATGACAAGTGGGACATGTTTCCGTTCCTCCTTCTCCTTCGGCTCCTGAACCATGGCAATGGTCACATGTTACGTACTTTTTCAGTTTGAATTTCTTTTCTACTCCCGTAGAAATTTCTTTTAAGTTCAGTTTTACTTTTACACGGAGGTCTGAACCACGGAACTTGCGTTGTGCGGAACGTCCGCCACCGCCGAAACCTCCAAAGCCTCCGAAACCTCCTCCATGTCCACCGAAGATGTCACCGAACATAGAGAAAATGTCATCCATGGACATACCTTGTCCGAATCCTTCAAAACCGCCACCGGCAGCTCCACTCATTCCTGCATGTCCGAATTGGTCGTAACGGGCGCGTTTATCCGGGTTGCTCAACACATCATAAGCTTCGGCAGCTTCCTTGAATTTTTCTTCCGCTTCTTTATCTCCCGGATTCTTGTCCGGATGATATTGTATTGCTTTTTTGCGGTATGCTTTTTTTATAACATCAAGGGTGGCTGTTTTGTCCACCTCCAGAACTTCGTAATAGTCTCTTTTTGCCATGTCGTTTTATGATACTGTTTTATTGAGCCACAACTACTTTGGCGTGGCGTATTACTTTGTCATTCAGCTTATAACCGGTTTGTACACAGTCCAATATTTTTCCTTTCTTCTCTTCGGAAGGAGCTGGAACTAATGCAATTGCTTCGTGATAATCGGTATCAAAGTTCTCACCGTCAGTTTCTATTTTCTGAAGTCCTTCCTGGTTCAATACTTTCAGGAATTTGTTGTAGATCAACTCAATTCCTTCACGCATTGCTTTTACATCATCCGAAGTTTCTGAAGTCTTTACTGCACGCTCCAAGTCATCCAAAATAGGAAGAATGGCAGTAATGGCCTTTTCTCCACCATTCTTAATCAATTCGGCCTTCTCTTTCATGGTGCGTTTACGGTAATTGTCAAATTCGGCTGAAAGACGCAGGTATTTGTCATGCTGCTCTTCTATTGTTTTCTGAGCTTCCGCCAATTCCTTATTCACCTTCTCTTCAGCGTTCAGTTCTTCTGTTGCTTCTTTCTGAGTTTCTTCATCAATGGCAGCTTCTGCCGCTTCCTGATTTTTCAAAACTTCCTCGTCTTGAGGTTGGTTCTTCTCTGTTGGGTTCATATTCTTATTAAACTTTTTGTTTTTCTTATTTTTACTCATAACAGTCAGGTCTTTTAGGTTAATTTACTGCTAACAAATTTCGTGCCTAGTTGTTTTCTTAGAGTAATAATTTTGCAAAAGTACGGAATTTCTGCCACACTGGCATACTTTTCTGAATTAAAATGCCTACCTTTGCAATTCCAAAATAGAATAATTATATAAATAAGGTATATTAGGATGATTACAGTTTCGAACTTGGCCATTCAATTTGGTAAAAGAGTGTTGTATAATGACGTAAATATGAAGTTCACCAATGGTAATATTTACGGGGTTATCGGTGCGAACGGCGCCGGAAAATCTACTTTCTTGAAAGCAATTTCAGGTGAGCTGGAACCGACTAAGGGCTCAGTGGTATTAGGACCGGGCGAACGTCTGTCTGTATTGAGCCAGGATCACTTTAAGTGGGATGAATATACAGTCATGGATACGGTTATGATGGGACATACTGTGTTGTGGAACATTATGAAACAGCGTGAAGAACTGTATGCGAAAACTGATTTTACAGATGAAGATGGCTTGAAAGTTTCTGAATTGGAAGAGAAGTTTGCCGAACTGGATGGTTGGAATGCCGAGAGTGATGCTGCTTCTTTGTTGAGCGGATTGGGCATAAAGGAAGACAAGCACTATATGTTGATGGGGGAACTGAGCGGTAAGGAAAAGGTGCGTGTCATGTTGGCGCAGGCACTTTACGGTAATCCTGATAACTTGTTGTTGGATGAACCTACCAATGATTTGGATATGGATACGGTGACTTGGTTGGAGGAATATCTTTCTAATTTCGAACACACGGTGTTGGTGGTAAGTCATGACCGTCACTTTTTGGACTCTGTTTGTACTCATACTGTAGATATTGATTTCGGTAAAGTGAATATGTTTGCCGGTAACTATAGCTTCTGGTATGAATCAAGTCAGTTGGCACTTCGCCAGCAGCAGAACCAGAAGGCTAAAGCTGAAGAGAAGAAGAAAGAGTTGGAAGAATTTATCCGTCGTTTTAGTGCCAATGTGGCTAAGAGCAAGCAGACAACCAGCCGAAAGAAGATGTTGGAAAAACTGAATGTAGATGAAATTAAGCCGTCGTCCCGTAAATATCCTGGTATCATCTTTACTCCGGATCGTGAACCGGGCAATCAGATTTTGGAAGTATCCGGCTTGCGTGCGGAAACTGAAGACGGTATGGTATTGTTCAATGATGTGAATTTTAATGTAGAAAAAGGAGATAAGATTGTCTTTTTGAGCCGTGATCCGCGTGCCATGACTGCTTTTTTTGAAATAATCAATGGAAATCGTACTCCGCAGGCTGGTAAATTCGCGTGGGGCGTTACTATTACTACGGCTTATTTGCCTTTGGATAATACGGATTTCTTTGAAAGTGATTTGAATTTGGTAGATTGGCTGAGTCAGTTTGGCGAAGGTAACGAAGTCTATATGAAAGGTTTCTTGGGGCGTATGTTGTTTTCCGGAGAGGAAGTATTGAAGAAAGTGAATGTGCTTTCCGGAGGTGAGAAGATGCGTTGTATGATTGCCCGTATGCAGTTGCGTAATGCGAACTGTCTGATTTTGGATACTCCAACCAACCATTTGGACTTGGAATCAATTCAGGCTTTCAATAATAATCTGAAGACTTATAAGGGAAATGTGCTGTTCTCTTCCCACGACCACGAATTTATTGAAACGGTGGCGAACCGTATTATTGAATTGACCCCGAATGGTATCATTGACAAGATGATGGAATACGATGAATACATCACTTCTGATCATATTAAAGAAATGCGTGCGCGTATGTATGGAGATAATTAAATTATAAATATGAACTGAAAAAGAAAGAGTCATTGGGAGCCATTGTTCCTGTGGCTCTTTTTTTATGGTTTAGCCGCAATTCTCATTCTGTATGAACATAATGAGTTCAAAAATCTATGATAATGGACGATAATCCATGTCGTTATATTAGAATTAGGATTATTTTTGTGTCCATTAAAAACATGAAATGATACTTATGAAAAATTTAATTTTGATTTTGATTTTTGCAGCTGTTGGCTTGAATACGATGGCTTCCAATCCTGTACATGTGATTATAACTGCCGGACAGTCTAATACCGATGGACGAACTCCTAATGAAGATTTGCCGGCATATATTAAAGCATTGGCTACGGACACACTGACGTATGCCGAAGGTGCCTACCGTTATTGTCAGATAGCTCAGAATGACGGAAAGGGAGAATTTATTCCTTTCTGGCCTCGTGCCAAACGTAGCGGAAAAAATAATATGTGGGCTTTTGATGCAGTGACATATTATTGGTTGGAGCAGTTGTTGCAGGAGAAATTTTATGTGGTGAAATGGGCTGTTGGCGGAACTTCCATAGCACCTGATTATAATGCTTCCAAGGGACGTTTTTGGTCTGCGGCACCTGAATGGCTAGCACAGGCTAAGCCAACTTCTGATGGAGGAAACTCCTTGTTGCTTTCTTTCATTCAAGAGATAGACATGTGTATAGACAAGACTCTTTCCCACCTGAAGGATGGCTATCAGATAGATGCATTTCTTTGGCATCAGGGGGAAAGTGATTATGCTAAAAGTAAAGATTATTACCGTAACTTGAAGACAATGGTGGCTTATGTGCGTATGCATCTGACAGAAAAAACAGGAAAGGATTATTCTCGTTTGCCTTTTATTTTTGGTACTGTTGCCCGAAGTAATAAATATTTCAGCAGAGAAGTGGAGAATGCGATGAAGCAATTGGCTGCTGAAGATCCGAACATGTACCTGATAGATATGTCAGGCGCGGAATTGTTAAATGACAGACTTCATTTCACGGCTCATTCGGCAGAGTATTTGGGACAACAGGTATATAAGCAGTTGGAACAAATTATTAAAGGAGTTACCGTCAGGACAGATGAATTGAAAGGAAAACGTTTGGGAATTATTGGAGATAGTTATGTGAAGAATCATAAGGAACCTGTTAAGAATACCTGGCATTATAAATTTGCCGAGAAACATGGTATGGAATATTTAAATTATGGCAAGAACGGCAGCAGCATTGCTTATAGTAGCCCGCGTTGGGGGGAAGCGATGTATGTAAGATATAAGGAAATGCCGGATGATTTGGATTATGTTATTGTTGTGGGTGGGCACAATGATGGTTTTAAATTGGATTCAATTGGCGGTATTGATGTATTTAAAGAGAGGCTGGCAATGCTGTGTGAAGGGCTTATTGAAAAGTATCCCACAGCTAAGATTTTTTTCTTTACCCGATGGAACTGTAAAAATTTTGCAGGAAGTGATGCTGAGAAAGTGGTGGATGCTATGATTGAGGTTTGTGGAAATTATAGTATTCCTATTTTTGATAGCGCCCGAAAAGGAGGAATTTATGCAAGTAATGATCATTTTAGAAAAATATATTTTCAGAACAGCAAGAATAATACAGATACTGCACATTTGAATGAAAAAGGTCATGAACGTTTCTTGAAAGTAGCTGAGAGTTTTATATTACAATACTGAATAATATAAATGTAATGGATTATTTTTAAAATGTGATGACGCAGAAATAATCCATTTACAATTTTCTTACAGTTCGGAGAAAAAAGTAAGGTATTTTCTCTCCGCTAGGGAAAGTAATTCTTTTTTGATTTTTGTATTTTTCTTGAACCAGTTCATTTCTATATGTGTTGTTTGTTTTTGTATGACTTTATTCCAATTTCCAACTATTTGCCCGTTGTACAGAATAACCGGACGGAATATCCCGAAAGAATTGAATGCTTTGTGTTGGTATTCTTTGTTCAATACATCTGTACGGTCTTTGTAGCTGATTAGGTATTCATCGTATGGAGGAAGAATATGCAATATGTCGGTTGTTTTTTTTTCTTTATAAGACTGATGAACATATAATTTTTGTGCTAGGAAATGGTCAGTAAGCAATTCTTGTTCAATGGCGGCTATACCTTGTCTAGCTTCCGTTACCGAAAGTCCGGACCACCATACAAAGTCTTTCAGACTGGCAGGAGAGTGGCTTCTAAAATACTTGCGTGCCAAGATAGCTAGTGCCTCTTCTTTATGTAATTCTTGTATTGGAGGAACACGCTCATCCAAAAGTGCGAAGGTGATTTTATTATTTTTATCTGCTCCGCTGCAAATAAGTCCTTCAGCTTCAGCGTGAATCAGGAAACGGTTGGATAATCTTTCATTGGTTTCCAGCCCTCCTTCTTTAAATACGTTGTCAATTTCTTGCTTGGTCAGATGATTGTGTCCTGCTAGTGCCTTTTCCAATAATCGGTTTGCTTTGTTGTAAATGTCAACTGAAATGTCTTGTCCTCTGGACTTGGCAAAAGAGTCATTGGCAGTAATGATGCGTCGGGATGAAAGCTTCAGCATCCAGCGTATATCTTCTGCAGCTACATAATGCCAAGTAGGACGCATGACATGAATGCGCAATATATCTCCTTTTGCCAGTGCCTCATTGACTGTTTGCAGATTTCCTGTTTTTAGCCGGATACCAATAGCCCATTTGGACATGGTGTAATCTTGCGCTTGAATGCCTCCCATCCATGATACAAGATCTTTCGGATTATTGAAAACCGGATTTATTAGCTGTTGGCTGTGCAGACGGATGGTAGGTATCATTTCAGGTAATTTCCATCAAACGATAAAGGTAAAAGTCCGCTTACGTTTTCTAATATATAAATATCAGTCTTACTATAAAGCAGTATCCGCATAGGTTTTCCATATCGTTTTTCAGTTTCTAATAATACTTGCCGACAGGCTCCGCAAGGAGGAATAGGTGTGTCAAGAAAATCATTTTCTGTGCGGGCAGCAATGGCAAGTGTTTTTACTGCTTGATCCGGATATTGAGAATTGGCATAAAACAAAGTGGTACGTTCTGCACAAAGACCAGATGGGTAGGCTGCATTTTCTTGATTGGTTCCGGTAATGACGATATCATTTTCCAACAGTGCGGCGGCTCCAACAGCAAAATGTGAGTAAGGAGCATAGCTTCTTTTCGTTGCTTCACACGCGGCGTCTATCAGTTTGCGGTCCTTCTCTGTTAGTTCGTCATAATGGCAAGCCTCTATGTTTATTTCCAGTTTGATTTGTTTCATGATACGTTCCTCTTTGTTTTCTTGCAAATGTAATGTTTTGTTTTTAATCTCCCAATGTTTCTTTTCTAAAATCTGGTTTTAAATTTATTTGTTTTCTTATTGCTTGTCGGAGTTGAATGTGAGAAGAATAATATAGTTACCGATAAAAAAAGGAGAAAGTTGCAACTTTTTCTTTTATTTGTGCGTCTAATGAATATATAATTAAAAAAGAGAAAGATTATGTTAGCAACAACAACACCTACTATCGAAGGAAAACGTATAACCAAATATTATGGCATTGTAACAGGTGAAACTATTATCGGTGCTAATCTGTTTCGTGATTTTTTTGCTAGTATTCGTGACATTGTAGGCGGTCGTTCCGGTTCTTATGAAGAAGTACTTCGACAGGCTAAAGATACTGCGTTACGAGAAATGCAGGATCAGGCTGCTTTATTGGGAGCTAATGCTGTAGTTGGGGTGGATTTGGATTATGAAACTGTGGGGGACAGTGGTAGTATGCTGATGGTAACCGCAAGCGGCACAGCTGTCAGAATAGAAGATTGAGGTAAAGCAGATGTGCCTGTTGCAATATTTTTTAGGTTTATTGCAACAGGTACGTTTGCTTTTACTGTATTAGGGTATTCCTAATATCTCTTTGGCCTTGTTTTTACTTGAAATGAAATCTAGTGAGTTGACAATATTATCGTAATTTGTTGTGTCAGCTATATGGTCTTTCAGTACTTGTAACATTTTTAACTTGTCATTATCAAAAGTATAAAGTGACATAAGTTTAAGGCATTGTGCGCAACTTAATTTTTTATTTATAATGGCTTTTTCCAGAGTTGAATCTTTGAATACGGAATTTTTTGTTTCATTGTATATCTTTTCAAATTCGTTATCGTCTATTGAACCAACGGTATGGAGGGATATTTTGCTGGAATTTAGGTCTCCTGCTGAAGTCTCTTTAGCTATTTCATTGTAGGAATCCATGCTTGTTACCTTTCCGTTTCGAAATTCGATAATTAGAAATTTGCAAGACGTTGCAATTCCTCCGCTCTGATATTCCCATTGTTCCAAAGAACCATCGAAACGTCGGAAATCGGGTTTTCCAAGAAGTTGGCCTATTTCTTCTGTTGTCATTCCCTGCTGTACTTTCCATGCTTTCTGCTTGATACTTCCTGTGGTATGACAACTGACAAGTGCTATACTGATAACAAGCAATAATAGTTGTTTGAATTTTCTCATATATTTATGTTTTTGTGTGTTGTTTAGGTTGAATTACCATTGGTTAGTGATTCCCAATATTTTACGTGCATCATCTTGTTTAAATAAAGAATCCAGTGTATTGATGATTTCTTTTCCATTTTCACGGTCTACAATGCGGTTGGAAACCATTCTTAATACTTTCATTTTTTCATCGTCCCATGTAAATATGGACATGAGTCGGGCAGTTTGTTTACAGGTGAAGTAGTTGTTTACAACTCCTACAGATAATAATTCCATTTGGTCGTCCTTAAATGCTTTGTTTTTTACTTTTTTATAGAGGTTTTCAAAATCATGTGGATTCATGGCTTTGTGTTTTGGTCTGTGCGGGCCAGAATGATCAGGGTGGCTGGGTGGAACTACCGTAATGATTTCATTTGGCGGACACACTGCAACTGGAGGCGGAGTAATGTTGGACTCAAAAGAATCCATGTTTGTTACCATTCCGTCTACAAAATCGATAATAATTACCGTGTTTGCAGCTGTGGACATATTGGTCTTGGTATATTCCCATTGTTCCGAGCCGTTGTCGAATCTACGGAAATCGGGTTTCCCAAGTAAATGGCTGACTTCTTCTTGGGACATCCCTCTCTGTACTTTCATAATAGTGCTACTAGTAGTCAAACTGCAACTGATGACTAAAGTACAAATGGTTAACGCTAATAATGTTTGTTTCAATTTTCTCATTTTTTTGTTTTTTTGTTTGTAACAAAGATAAGTTGGGAAAAGGTATATTCTTCTATCTTTTCCCCTATTTATTTTTAGGGATTTCCCTATTGTTTATATGGTAATTCTTCTAAGAACTGAAATTTATTGATAGGAAGATTGAGTTTGAATTCTTTAAATTCATATTCCGGAAGATTGGTTGTATTTTTCTCTTGTAGGAAATGTGATTGATTATTTTAACTTCATCTATAATTAATGTAAAAACTTCATTTTCACTTTTAACTTCTTGTTCTCGGGCGGTTCTAACCTATAAACTTTTGACGAATAGATGATAAACGAAGATAAAATTAGGGAAGTATGGGCTTCCAACCCGGAACGGGGATTTAAACTGTTGATAGATTTTTTTCAACAGCCCATATATTGGCATATCCGGAGATTGGTTGTATCACATGAGGATGCAGAGGATATTCTGCAGGAAGTCTTTATTCGCGTCTTTCGCCATCTTCCTCAGTTTAGGGAGGAAAGTTCATTGGGAACATGGATTTACCGGATAGCGACCAATGAGTGTCTCCGTTTTCTGAATATGCGTAAGGAACAAGCTGTTTCGGCGGAAGAAGTTCAGGAAGAGTTAATGAATAAGTTGATGGCGTCAGATTATGTGGATTATGAGAACGAAATGGCGGTGAAATTTCAGCAGGCTATTTTGATGCTTCCTGAAAAGCAGCGGGTAGTTTTCAATCTTCGTTATTATGATGAACTGGAATATGAGGAAATTAGCAGGATTACGGACACGAAAGTGGATACGTTGAAAGTGAATTATCATTATGCAAAAGAGAAGATAAAAGAGTACATGATAAATAATTAAAGACAGGATGGAAAAGGAGTTTGATTTTAAGAATATTGGGAAGCGGATGCCTTATCGTACCCCTGATGGCTTTTTCGGAAAAATGCAGAAGCAAGTATTGGAGCGTACACAGGCTGAGAGGTTTAATAGGCAGCATAGAATAAAATTGATTATTGGGGCTGCTTTAGCTATTGCGGCTGTCATGTTGGGAGTTCTTTTCTTTCCGATATCCCAACCTGTGGCAGAGGAGTTGCCTTCTCCTTCACTTATTGTTTCTACGGATTTAGACTCTTCTTATTCAGATACTTTGGATCGTTATATAGAATCTATGTCTGATGAGGAATTAGCAGGATGGGTGGAATTGTCTGAAAATGATATATTTATAAATTGATTAATCACTAAAAACAAAAAAATGATGAGAACAAAATTTTTTTTAATGATGTTGGCAGCCATTGTTATGGGAAGTCAGGTAACACTTTTTGCACAAGAAAAGAAAGGAGCTAAATCTGAAAGAAGGCAGTTTAATAAAGAGCAGATGCTGGAAATACAGTGCAATCAAATTATAAAAGGATTGGCATTGGATGACGCAACGACTGCTAAATTTATTCCGGTGTATAAACAATACATGGAAGAAATGCGGGCTACTCGTCATATGGGAGCCTGTCGAAATATTGCAAATAGAACGGCTGCAGATAAACAGACCCCCAAACCGCTTCCTACAGATGCTGAAGTGGAGCAGGCTATCAAGGCACGTTTCGCGCAGAGTAGAAAGATACTGGATGTTCGTGAGAAGTATTATAATGAGTTCCGGAAATTTCTTTCTCCTAAACAAATTCAGAAAATGTATAATATGGAGAAACACAATGGCGATAAATTCCGTAAAGAGATGAGAAAAAGACAAGGAATGAAAAAACAGCATGATGGGAGAAGACATATGCCACAGGGCGATGTGAAGAAATAAATATGGATGAAAATGTAAAAATTGTGCTTTCATTGTCTTTATAGCTTTATTCTTTTAGTGGCTGCTGTTTATGGTAGCCACTATTTTGTTTTCTCAGTGGAAGTATATATTTTTGTGAAGCTAATAGTAGCTATTTAACTAATAAAAATAATACGATGAAAGTAAAGAAATTAAGTGGTAAAGTTCAAGATGCACGACAAATACCGACCTTGTTTGATAATGAGAACATTACGTATCATCCTATTAATATAGTGAACTGGAAAGAATATCCTTATCAACCTCAAGTCTCTTTTCGTATAGCCTATACAAATGATGCTATATTAGTCCATTATAAAGTAGTAGAAGACAGTGTTCGTGCCAAATACGGTGAAGATAACGGTAGTGTTTGGACAGATTCCTGCGTGGAATTTTTCTCTATTCCTGCGGGAGATGGCATTTATTATAATTTGGAATGTAACTGTATCGCTACGATTCTTTTAGCAGCAGGTTCGGAGCGTAATAATCGTGAAATGGCTCCTTCTGAAATAACGGATCAGGTGAAGCGTTGGGCTAGCTTGGGCAGAGAAACTTTTGAAGAAAAGATAGGAGAATGTACTTGGGAGGTGGCTTTGCTGATTCCGTATAAGGTATTTTTTAAGCATGCCATTACCGGGCTGGATGGAATGAGCATACGGGCTAATTTTTATAAATGTGGAGATGAATTGCAAAAGCCTCATTTCTTATCATGGAATCCTATTAAAATAGAGAAGCCGGATTTTCATCGTCCGGATTTCTTTGGACTTTTGGAATTCGAATGAAATTCGTAATTAATTTAAAAAGATTGCATACAGCCGGATAAAAATGGTAAGTTTGCAACTATATATAGCGGAAAAAGTATAGTCGCGATTTTGAAACAGTTTTATATGATGAAACATACGTTGAAATTTATATTAATCGGGTTGTTTTGTTGTCTATGTAATTTTACAGTGCAAGCGCAAACCCGTAACCGGCAGTATGAGGAATATATTCATAAGTATAAAGATCTCGCTATCGATGAGATGAAACGGTATCGTATTCCTGCCAGCATCACTCTGGCTCAAGGATTATTGGAATCAGGAGCGGGAAAAAGTACACTGGCTCGTAAATCCAATAATCATTTCGGTATAAAATGTGGTGGTGACTGGACTGGTCGTACTGTACGGCATGATGATGATGCCCGTAATGAATGTTTTCGTGCCTATAAGCACCCTCGTGATTCATATGAAGATCATTCTAAATTTTTAAAAGGACGTTCACGTTATGCATCTCTTTTTAAATTAAAAATCACCGATTATAAAGGATGGGCGCATGGGCTGAAGAAAGCGGGATATGCTACTGACCCTCGCTATGCATATCGTTTAATTGATATCATTGAATTATATGAATTACATAAGTATGATACCAAGGATGGTATAAAGTGGATGAAGGAATTCCCAAACCCGCATCAGCCTTATTTGGCTAATGATTTACTCTATATTGTGGTACGTCCGGGGGATACATTTAAAAAACTTTCTAAAGAATTTGATATCAGTCAACGCAAGTTGAGGAAATACAATGATCTTTATAAGGGATATGTATTGAAGCCAGGAGATATTATTTATTTGGATAAAAAGCATCGTCGTGCGGATAAGGAACACATAGTTCATGTTGTCCGTGGGGGAGAATCTATGTATTCCATTTCCCAAAAATATGGTATTCGTCTGAAAAATTTATATAAGATGAATAAGATGAAACCGGAAGACCCTTCTCCTAAAGTAGGTGATATATTGCGTTTGCGTTAATCATTATGTAAGCATTCGGCCTCGTGCGTGTTTCTCTCCAAGTTATAATAAAGTCAAAAGCCAGACATGCTTCGTCTGGCTTTTGACTTTATTATAGCTTTCCTGTTTATCCTTTCCAATTAAATGGCAGTAAATCGGTGTAATCGTTTTTCTCTTCTCTTTCTTTCTCCTGTACCCTAATCAGCACGTCCTGCATCCATAGTTTTGGGTTCACCTTATTTTCCCTACAGCATCCCATCAGTGAAAAGAAAATTGCCGCTGCATGTGCTGCCTCATGTGATCCGGAGAAGAGCGTATTTTTTCTGTTTAAAGTCAACGGCCTTATAGAACGCTCCACCGGATTATTGTCAATGCAGAACTGTGCGTCATTGACATATCCGGACAGTTGTTCAAAGCGTGTGTACATATAGAACATGGCCTTGGCAATAGGCGATTTATCGACCGTATGTCCATATTCCTCCTTGCACCATTTTTCCAGTTCTTTGATAATAGGGTACGATTTTTCCCGGCGAAGCTTTACCACCGCCTCCCCTTCCAGATGTTCCATTCTGATTTTCTCCTCCACGGCATACAGTCCGCCTATTTGTCCAAGTGCATGCCTTGCTCTGGGAGGGTCATTTCCTTCCGCTTCCACAAAGTTGCGCCTGACGTGTGCCCAGCAGCACAGATGCAACTTTCCGGGTAGCGTGTCGAACTTGTCATATACTGCAAAGCCGTCACTCTGTACCACCCGGACCTGTCCTGCCAGCAGTGTGTCTATTCCGCTGCTGCCACGGCCCTTGTGATATTCAAAGAAGGGGGTATGGAACCGGGGCAGATAGAAGTTCCACATATACCCGCGGTGAAGAGCACCGGGCCGGTCGCTTTCAAGTACGGGATGGGGTGTCTCATCGGCCATGACGTAATAGCTGTCCTTGACCAGTTCACGAAGTTCATTATAGATTGGTTCCAGACGCTGTGCGGCAGCCATCATCCAGTTACTTACGGTGGAAGGACTCAGATGGATTCCTTCACGCTCAAAGATATCCAGCTGTCTGTGCAGAGGCAGGTGGTCGTAATATTTGGCGGTAGCAATGTGGGCCAGTACACTTTCCGAGGCATTGCTGTGGGGATGTGCCATTACGGGCATGGGAGCGGTTATGATACGACCGTCGGCGAGCCGGTATTTAGGACGGATGATGCGTTTCACATAGAATCGGGCGGGACTGACAGCATACTGTTCGCTCACTTCCTCTCCCAGCTTCGTCGCTCCCTCCAACGAAAGGCCTTCCGGCATGGGAATGATAATCTCCTCACGGGGAAGGGACGGGTCGATGGGCTTACGGGCGTGGGGAGTGATCTTTTTCGTGAAGCTTTTACGGAAACGATTGTAGCCATTCTCCGATGTGACGGATTTCCCAGCGGTTTTCTGTTCTTCCGCTACCGGGTCATTGACATCGGACGGAGACTCGAAACAGATGCTCAGCTGGCCGGCATCTTCGGGAAGATGACGTTTTTCACTGGATTTACCCCATAAACGGCGTGTCAAGTCAGCCAATTTCCATCTCAGATCGGCAATGACGGCTGTACAGGCCGAGATTTCTTCGACCTGGCGGGAATACTCCTGCAAAGAGGCTTCGTATTTTCTCTGAAGTTCCGCATGCTCCTTTTCAAGGCATTCATGTTCCTTGCGCAACTCTTCGTACTCTTCCAAAGTAAGGGTAATAACCGGTTCTTTCACTGTACATCCACTTTTTATTATGTAGCAAAGTTATCAAAATAAAACTGCACGGCTTATAGAATGGGGAATTACTTTTCAACTGTTTTCCGATACTTTTTAACAGTAAGCAGCTCATTCAGGCGATTCCAGGAAATTTGAAGAAAATCCTTCTTCCGTTCCTCCTTTTTCAAGAGGAAAGAACCGCGATTCAGACGACGGCATTCCAGACGGTATTCGTCGTCGCACCGATAAAGGATATGCAACCTGCTACGGGAGCGGTCGGGAAAAATATGACAGCTCTGCTCTGACACGCAGGAACCTGTGTGTCGGATGACCTCGCCACAAAGACCGTCAATACCTTTATGGAAATTACAACCTTGGGGATAAAGGTAATAAGACCAAAAAGGACTGCTGCGGAAAAGGCCAAGACCTAAAGGGAGAAGTAGGTCCTGAGGGGAATGGATACCAAGGCTGGAAGACGAAACTTTATAACGACGGCCGCCATCAAATATGAAAAGAACAGAATCAAAATGGTTAGACTCGGAAAAGAGAGTACGTAGTTTATCACTTTCGCTAGAAAATTCTAATACTGAACACATAATGGATTAAGATTATAATGAAGCCACAAAGGTAGGAAGGAAAAGAGGGGAAAAAAACACGCACGAGGCCGAATGCTTACATCATTATTGTACGGTAACTGATGTTTAAAAGCGTACAGGGTGTCCGATATCGGACACCCTGTACGCTTTATTTGTTGTTGATTATCAATAAGTTGTTTCCTTGGCACGGATGTTGTTTATTCTTTAGCACAAAAATGATAATAATAAAATTACAATAAGTTATGGACAGAGAAATTCCTAAAGAAGTGCGTGATAAGGAGCGCAAAAAGAAGTTCATTAAATATGGTGCAATAGGTGTGGCGGCAGTGGTATGTATAGCTGTATTGATTTCGTTTATGCGAAGCAGCGTCAATAGGAAAGATTTGGTGTTTTCAGAAGTGGACAATGGAACTATTGAAGTAAGTGTCAGTGCTTCCGGTAAGGTTGTTCCGGCTTTTGAAGAGATTATCAACTCACCTATTAATACTCGTATCGTGGAAGTTTACCGTAAGGGAGGAGACAGTGTGGATGTAGGTACGCCGATTTTGAAACTTGATTTGCAGAGTACGGAAACCGAATACAAGAAATTACTGGATGAAGAACAGATGAAACGTTATCAGTTAGAGCAGTTGAAAGTGAATAATAATACGTATCTGAGTGATTTATCGATGCAAGTGAAAATTTCCGCCATGAAATTGAACCGTATGGAGGTGGAACTTCGTAACGAACGTTATTTGGATAGTTTGGGCTCTGGAACAACGGACAAGGTTCGTCAGGCTGAACTGAACTTTAATACCGGAAAATTGGAATTGGAACAGCTCCGTCAGCAATACGCGAATGAATCGAAAGTAAAAGAGGCTGATTTGAAAGTGAAGGAATTGGAATTCAATATTTTCTCAAAGAGTCTTGCTGAAATGAAACGTACATTGGATGACGCTCAAATTCGTTCACCGCGTAAAGCGATTCTTACCTATATAAATAATCAGGTAGGTGCGCAGGTAGCGGAAGGCAGCCAGGTAGCTATCATTTCTGATTTGAGCCACTTTAAAGTGGAAGGTGAAATAGCCGATACATACGGTGACCGTGTGGCAGCAGGTGGACGTGCCATAGTCAAGATTGGCAATGAGAAACTGGAAGGAACGGTAAGTAGTGTGACACCGTTGAGTAAGAATGGGGTGATTTCGTTTATTGTACAATTGAATGAAGATAATAACAAGCGATTGCGTTCCGGCTTGAAGACGGATGTATATGTAATGAATGCCGTGAAAGAAGGGGTTTTAAGATTGGCGAATGCTTCTTACTATGTCGGTCGCGGTGAGTATGAATTATTTGTTCAGGATAGTAAGGATGAAATAGTAAAGCGTAAGGTTCAATTGGGTGATAGTAATTTTGAATATGTGGAAGTCATATCGGGGTTGAAACCGGGTGACAAGGTGGTTGTCAGCGATATGAGCAGTTACAAAAACAAGAATAAGCTGAAGTTGAAATAAGAAGCAGCTATGACATAAACAACAAGATAAAACTCTCTCTTAATTAATACATTGATTGTTACGGGAAATGAAGTGTTTTTTCATCCTTTTCACTCATTTCCCGAACATAATTTAATTTGTTCTTAGGCTATGTCGTTTTTTTTGATCGTTTACCTTTTTATATTATTCATAGTGCTTGTTGACATTTTTTTCCGGTATACAGCATCAGTCGTATTAGTCCGGTAAAAACGATCACACCGTCTGTTATCGGGCAGTATGTAGAATTGAAATTCGTTGAATATTAAATGATTATAGCTTTGGAATGTCTTTTGATTCATGAAAATAGAAAGTGTATAAGATTAACAATTTAAATAAGAAAAAACTATGGCAATGATTAAATTAACCGGTATCAATAAAATCTACCGTACGAATGAGATTGAAACATTAGCGCTGGAAAATGTAAATTTGGATGTGGCTAAAGGGGAGTTTGTCAGCATTATGGGTCCTTCCGGTTGTGGCAAGTCTACCTTGCTGAATATTATGGGGCTGCTGGACGCTCCCAGCAGTGGAAAGATTGAAATAAACGGCACGTCTGTAGAAAGCATGAAGGACAAGGAACTGGCTGCTTTCCGTAACAAGACCTTGGGCTTTGTGTTCCAGTCGTTCCACCTGATTAATTCGCTGAATGTGATTGACAATGTGGAGTTGCCTTTGCTCTATAGAAAGATGGCTGCCAAGGAGCGTACCCGTCTGGCAAAAGAAGTGTTGGATCGTGTCGGTTTAAGTCATCGTATGCGGCACATGCCCACACAGCTTTCCGGAGGACAGTGCCAGCGTGTAGCGATAGCCCGTGCTATTGTGGGTAATCCTGAAATTATTCTTGCGGATGAGCCTACCGGTAATCTGGACTCAAAGATGGGTGCAGAGGTCATGGAATTGTTGCATAAATTAAATAAAGAGGATGGACGGACCATTGTGATGGTAACCCATAATGAAGAACAAGCCAAACAGACTTCCAGAACCATTCGTTTCTTTGATGGGCGTCAGGTGCAATAACTACTGATTACTATGAAAAGGAATTTATTAAGAAATAACAGAGATGATTAAACAGTATTTTAAGCAAGCTTTGGCGCAACTTCGCCAGCATCCGCTTATCAGTGTCATCAGCATTGCAGGAACTGCTCTTAGCATTTTCCTTATTATGTTGGTAGTGATGCTACAACAAGTGAAGGTCGCTCCTTTTTCTCCCGAGTCAAACCGGGATCGTTTTCTGCATGTGCATTATATGAGTATTAGTCATAAGGATTGGGGGGACGGAACAAGTAACGGACCGATGAGTGTGCGGACAGCGCGTGAGATATATAAATCATTGAAAACCCCTGAAGCTGTCACTATTTATTGCAGTATGCCGGTATCGACTCCTGTTTCATTACCCGCTATGCCGGCTATTGGAGCGGATGTGCGGGAAACGGATGATACTTTTTTTAAAGTGTTCGATTTTCGTTTTGTGAATGGAAAACCATACGATGAAGCTACTTTCAATGCAGGCACTCCTGTGGCTGTGATTACTGAGAGCATATCGCGGGCTTTGTTTGGTTCCACAGAATCTGCGGGCAAAGAGTTTTTGTTGAATCATGCTCCCTATCGTGTGGTAGGGGTAGTGAAAGATGTATCTACTCTTGCCGATGCTTCTTATGGCCAAGTATGGATTCCCTTTACTTCGACGGATTTGCCTAATGATACGTGGAGTGACCAGCACATGGGGATGATGAGTGTCACTATTTTGGCTCGAAGCCATGATGATTTTGGAGAAATCCGTGCTGAAGCCAAGCGGCGTATGAGTGAGTATAATTCTATTCTTGCCGATCAGGGGTATACGTTGATAGACCGTAACCGGCCATACGATCAGGAAACTCAGTCTATTTCATTTGCAGCTAATTTGGAGCCGGATTTGAAGTCGGCTCGTCGTGAACGTGCTATCATTTTTATCATTCTGTTGTTAGTACCTGCTATAAATCTGAGCAGTATGACGCAAAGCCGGTTGCGCCAACGTGTGGCGGAAATAGGAGTACGCCGTGCTTTTGGGAGCACCCGCATAGAAATGGTTGGACAAATAATCATGGAAAACCTGGTCGTGACTTTGTTGGCTGGTGCCGTAGGTTTGTTTATCAGTATTGTTATGGCTTATTTAGGTACCGATATCCTGTTTGCACAGCCTTATAGTGCGACATTGAATGCCCCTACAGTTGATTCCAGTATTTTATTGCACCCTTCCACTTTCCTTTATGCATTGCTGTTTTGCTTTGTTTTGAATTTGCTGAGTAGCGGCATTCCTGCTTGGAGGGCTTCAAGGACTAGCATTGTCAATGCGCTGGGAGGAAGGATTCACTAAGGTGATAACGAATTAAAAGTAAAGAATCAAGATGAATAAGAAACTATTTACTCAGATAAAAAATGAATGGCGGTCTAATCTTTGGCTTGTCACCGAATTATTGTTGGTAAGTGTCGTTTTATGGTATATTGTGGACTATATGTATGTGCAGACCTCAATTTATAATGAACCACGGGGATTTGATATTTCTCATTGCTATTTGGTGCAAATGGGACGTCTTACTGACAAAAGTCCAGACTTTATTCCCAATCAGACAGACGAGGAAAAGCGGCAGGATATCAAGGAACTTCTAAGTCGTCTTCAGCATAGACCGGATATAGAGGCAGCCGGATTAGGACAAAATTCTTACCCGTATAATGGCAGTAACAGCAGTGCGTCAGTGGTGTATGATACATTACGTTCGCCGGGATGGACTATACGCAGATTGGTGTCTCCCGATTTTGTCCGTGTGTTCCGTTATCGTGGCACCCGTGGGGAGACCCCTGAACAACTGGCTGAGATGCTGAAACATCCGAAGAATTTCTTAGCTTCAGATAATCTTTATAAACGGCGCTATGGATGTGATTTGACTTCATTGGTAGACAAACAATTTTATTTGTTCGGGGATACAACGAATACATATAATTTAGCAGCTTCTTTGCAGGTTGTCCGTTATGGGGATTATTTTGAGGCATGGAACAGTTACTGCATGGTGGCTCCTATGCCGGAAGAATGGTATGATTTGGGCACGGAGCTTTGTGTACGCGTAAAAGAGGATCAAGATCGCGATTTTATAGCCCGTTTGAAAGCGGATAGTGAGAAACTGTATCGCGTGGGCAATGTGTTTATCGCGGATGTGCGTTCTTTTACCGATATCCGTCGTAACTTTCAGCAGTCACATACGAATGCCTGGAACAGTTACCTTTTCGGAATGGGTTTCTTGTTGTTGAATATATTCTTGGGATTGCTAGGTACTTTCTGGTTCCGTACTCAGCAACGACGTGGTGAGATTGCATTGATGAAATCATTGGGTGGAACAGATCATAGTATCTTTGTCCGTCAGTTGGCAGAGGGATTGATATTATTGGCGGTGGCCACAATTCCTGCGATTTTTATTGATTGGAATCTGGCAAATAGTGAATTGAATGCTTGGATGAATGGCACTACTATTGAAGGTGGACGTTTCATAATAACAGTTCTTATTTCCTTTATTTTGATTGCATTGATGATTGTAGTAGGCATTTGGATTCCCGCACGTAAGGCTATGAAAGTTCAGCCGGCGGAAGCATTGCATAATGAGTAATCTCTTTTTTGTTAAAAGGTTTTAGAGCATAGCACAAACATGATAAAACTATATATTAAACAGGCTTTTTACCAACTTCGTGAGAATAGGCTCATCAGCTTGGTTTCTATCATAGGAACGGCATTGGCTATTTGTATGATCATGGTCATTGTCCTGGTGTTGGAAGTACGCATTACGGATTGTGTGCCCGAGGTGAACCGTTCACGTTCTCTTTATATGAAAGCGATGTCTATTCATCAGAAAGGAGACACCAGTGATAATTCATCAAACGGCTGTATGTCACTCACAGTGGCTAAAGAGTGTTTTAAGGCACTTACTGTTCCTGAGGCGGTAACTATAGTGTCTACAGGAGGCAGGATGCGTATTTCTGTACCTGCGGGAAAAATGATGACAGTGGATAACCTTGAAACTGACGATACCTTTTGGAAAGTGTTCTCTTTTGATTTTATTGCCGGAAAGCCGTTTACGGCTGCCGATAGTGAAAGCGGACTTCCTAAGGTTGTACTTAGTGCTTCTGTGGCCCGGAATTTGTTTGGTACGGTAGAAGCGGTAGGACGTACGGTCCAACTCAACTTGGCCGATTATACGGTAGTGGGTGTTGTGAAAGATGTATCCAAACTGGCTGTTTCTTCTTATGCACAGATTTGGATACCTTTCAATTCAACAGAAATAGCCAGAAAGTGCTGGTATGACAATGCGATGGGAACTTTTCGTGTGGTCATTCTGGCACATTCGGAGAAAGATTTTCCTGCCATCAGAGAAGAGGCGGAACGCCTGCGTCAGAAATTCAATGACGGATTGCAGGATTCCGAAATTTTTTATCGTGGACAACCCGATGATCGTTTCTCTTTTATCTTTCGTCACTGGGGAAGAGAGTTACAGGCGAAGGAAGCTTATTTGCACTACCTGCTGGTGATTGTTATTTTATTGCTGGTACCGGCTATAAATTTGAGTAGCATGATTTTGTCCCGTATGCGGAAGCGCATGTCGGAAATAGGGGTGAGGAAGGCATTTGGTGCTACTGCCAATGTCTTGTTGAGGCAAGTGTTTTATGAAAACTTATTATTGACGCTCATAGCCGGAGCAGTAGGAATGCTTTTCAGTTATGCATGTACTTTTTTATTGAATGATTTCTTATTTTCCAATAGCGAGAACCGTGCCCAAATAGGAGAAACCAGTCTTTCGGCAGATATGTTGTTCAGTCCCTGGATATTCTTGGCCGCATTCATTTTCTGCCTGCTCTTGAATTTGCTGTCAGCGTGCATCCCTGCCTGGAGGGCATCGCGCATGAATATTACGGACGCTTTAAACCAACGTTAGATCATGAACAGGAATTTATTGAAACAGATATGGAACGAGCGCCGCAGCAATGCGTTTCTGTGGATGGAACTTTTTGTGGTGTTTGTCATATTATGGTATATTGTGGATGTGGTATATGTCACATTGAGCATCTATAATTTGCCGATGGGCTTTGATATAGAAAATACGTATGTTCTTCGTTTTGAGCGGATGACTTCGAAGGCGGCTGCTTATCAGCCTGGCCGTACTATGAAAGAAGATATTGCCGATTTGCATGAAATTGTAAACAGGCTTGCGCATCGTCCGGATGTGGAAGCAGTCAGCCTCTCGCAAAACTGTATACCTTATAATGACGGTGCAAACAGTTTTTCATTTTATCTGGATACAGTCCCGGTACGTAGTTTGAAACGATGGATAACTCCGGAGTATTTTAATGTATTCCGTTATCGCAATATAGACGGTTCGGGTAGTGAAAGCCTTGCTGAGGCACTGACACCGTCCGGCATGGTCTTATCTGTGAATATTGCCGATGTTTATCAGGATGCACCTTGGCATGGTAAGGAACTTTTAGGGCGTAGGGTACCTGTTTGGCGGAATGAGCCGGAGGCGGAGCATCTTTCTATAGCTGCTCTTACCGAGCCGGTCCGTTATGACCATTTTACAGCTCCGGATGATTACGGCTCCCGTTATGCTGCTGTGTACCTGACAGATGAGGCGTTGGAATCCTTAGGTGAGACGGTTTATATAGAAGTTTGCCTGCGTGTTCGTGAGGGACAGAATGATGGATTCATAGACCGTTTGATAGTGGATGCCGACCGTCAATATCAGGTGGGCAATCTATATCTTTTGGATATAACTCCTTTGAGTGATGTACGCACAGCTTATGAAACGGATTCGGTGAATGAGTTGAATACGCAATTTTGTATCATATTTTTCTTATTGCTGAATATCTTTCTAGGCATTATCGGAACTTTCTGGTTCCGGACACAGCATCGGCGTGCCGAAATAGCGTTGCGTATGGCTTTAGGATCTACCCGTTGGGGAATCTGCGGTCGTCTGATGGGGGAAGGAGTCTTGTTATTGCTGATATCTGCTATTCCTGCATTGGTTGTGGCGTGGAATTTGGGATATGCCGAACTGGTGGAAGTTACACGTATGCCTTTTACGGCAGGGCGTTTTGCGATTACGGTTCTGGGCACTTTTATTCTGATTGCTGGAATGATTGTCATTGGAATAGGATACCCTGCCCGTCGTGCCATGAGTATCGAACCGGCTGAGGCATTACATGAAGAATAAGGTGCCAGTTTATCAGTTTGCCAATATGTTGCCACATTATTTCATTGTCACATGATCAGCAGTGTTCGTATATGAATGGAGTGTCCGATTTCGGACACTCCATTCTTGTTGTAAGGTGTTATAAAACAGTGAAATAGTTTTTTGGCATACCATTTGCCTTACCTTTGATAAAAAGAATAATAACGCAATGAAAAAACAAGTAATATCTCTATTTTTAGCCTTTGGCATATCGTTGGTTGCCGGAGCGCAGCCACAAGAAAAGCGACGTGCCATCACTTTGGAGGAAGCCATTACTATTGCCCGTGTGCAAAGTGTAGATGCGGCCGTAGCTTTAAACGAGCTGAAAACCGCTTATTGGGAATATCGTACTTTCCGTGCGGATTTGCTTCCGGAAATGAATTTTGAAGCCACTATTCCCAGCTATAATAAGAAGTATAATTCTTATCAGCAGGATAACGGTGCTTATACATTTGTACGTAATAATTATATGGAAATGAATGGTGAAGTTTCTATCGATCAGAATATTTGGTTGACCGGTGGTAAACTCTCATTGAATACCTCTCTTGATTTCTTGAAACAACTGGATGGAGATAAATCAAAACGATATATGTCTGTTCCTGTGGCATTGACTTTGGAACAACCTATTTTCGGAGTGAATACAATTAAATGGAACCGCCGCATCGAACCGGTGAGATACGCTGAAGCTAAAGCCGCATTTCTTACTGCAACCGAAGAGGTAACCATGACTACTATCAATTATTTTTTCAATTTGTTGTTGGCCAAGGAAAATGTAGGCATTGCCCGACAGAATCTGAAGAATGCAGATAAACTGTATGAAGTGGCTAAGGCAAAGCGTAGCATGGGGCAGATCAGTGAAAATGATTTGTTGCAATTGGAACTGAATGTATTGAATGCCCGTTCTACATTGACTGAAAATGAAAGCAACTTGAAAAGTAATATGTTCAAACTCCGTTCATTTCTGGCATTAGGAGAGGATGAGGAACTGGAGCCGGTTGTTCCCGAAACGATTCCGACTGTTTTGCTGAACTATCCGGATGTTTTGGACAAAGCACTTGCCAATAATTCATTTGCACATAATATTCGTCGCCGCCAGTTGGAAGCAGATTTTGAAGTGGCTAAGGCGAAAGGTAATTTACGTGAAATCAAGCTCTATGCACAGGTAGGTTTTACAGGAACAGACAATGAATTTAATAGTGCATACCGCCGTTTGAAAGACAACCAGATTGTGGAAGTCGGTTTTAAGATTCCTATTCTTGACTGGGGAAAACGTCGTGGTCAGGTAAAGATTGCTCAAAGTAACCGCGATGTGACCGAAAGCAAGTTACGTCAGGAAACCATGAATTTCAATCAGAATCTGTTTATCCTTGTAGAACAGTTCAATAATCAGCAGGCCCAGTTGCAGATAGCAGACGATGCGGACAAGATTGCCCAGAAACGTTACAGTACCAATGTGGAAACCTTCATGGTTGGTAAAATCTCGACATTGGATTTGAATGACTCCCAGACAAAGAAAGATGAGGCTCGTCAGAAGCATATCAATGAGTTGTTCTATTATTGGTACTATTATTACCAGTTGCGCAGCTTGACATTGTGGGATTTCAATACCAATACTAATATTGATGCCGATTTCGAAAAGATTATCAAACAATAGGATTTTTACTATTCAATTCTGTTTGAATATAAAATGGGGTTGTCTTTGTACTTATTAAAATAATAATTTCTACATTTGCAGCAGTATGATATTAATTATAGACGATGACAGTGCCATTCGTTCTTCTCTGAGCTTTATGCTGAAAAGGGCGAAATATGATGTGCAGGCCGTACCAGGTCCCAAAGAGGCTATTGAAATAGTCCGTTCGGTTGCACCCCAGTTAATCTTGATGGATATGAACTTCACCCTGTCCACCAGTGGTGAAGAAGGATTGACGCTTTTGAAACAGGTCAAAGTGTTCCGGCCCGATGTTCCCGTTATATTGATGACGGCATGGGGAAGTATCCAGCTTGCCGTGCAAGGGATGCAGGCAGGTGCATTCGACTTTATTACCAAACCTTGGAACAACGTAGCGTTGATGCAAAGGATAGAAACTGCTTTGGAACTGACTTCACAAGATAAGAAAGCAGCGGTTCCGGTGGAAGATAATGACGGCTTCAACCGTAGCCATATCATTGGAAAGAGTAAGGCACTGATGGATGTGCTGGCCACGATCAAGCGGATAGCGCGTACCAACGCATCGGTCTTGATTACCGGTGAAAGTGGTACAGGTAAGGAGTTGATAGCCGAAGCGGTACATTTGAACAGTCCCCGTAGCAAGAAACCTTTTGTGAAAGTGAATTTGGGAGGTATTTCTCATACTTTGTTCGAGAGTGAAATGTTCGGTCATAAGAAAGGTGCGTTTACGGATGCCACATCCGACAGGGTAGGACGTTTTGAACTGGCTGATAAGGGTACGATTTTCTTGGATGAGATTGGCGATTTGGATTTAAGCTGTCAGGTGAAACTGCTTCGCGTGTTACAAGAGCAGACTTTTGAAGTTTTGGGCGACAGCCGTCCCCGTAAAGTCGATATCCGTGTGGTCAGTGCGACGAATGCCGATTTACGGCAGATGGTGCAGGAACACACCTTCCGCGAGGATTTGTTCTATCGTATTAATTTAATTACGGTGCATCTTCCGGCATTACGCGAACGCCGTGAGGATATTCCGTTATTGGTCCGTCATTTCGCCGACAAACAATGTGAATCGAACGGTCTTCCCAAAGTGGAATTTACTTCTGAAGCGATGGATTATTTGAGCCGTTTGCCTTATCCGGGTAATATCCGTGAATTAAAGAATTTGGTGGAACGTACCTTGCTGGTCAGTGGAAAGGAAATATTGACTGCGGATGATTTTAAATCACAATACCAGCATCCTATAGAACAGAAGATGACAACGAATCTGCAAGGCATGACCTTGGAGGAGATAGAAAAGCAGACTATTCTGCAAACGCTTGAAAAGTATAACAATAATATGTCACAGGTTGCCATAGCCTTAGGAATCAGCCGGGCCGCTCTTTATCGCCGTTTGGAGAAATACAATATACAAGTGAATGATTAGCAAAAACGGAACCGAATAAAATATGAAACTGAAATTCTTGTTCTTCTTTTTAGCATTACTGTTGACAGCAGTATGGACTATCCTGATCGTTCTTACATTGAAGGAACGCGGTGCGCTGTTTTATATAGGAGAGGGAGTCATTACATTCAGTCTTGTGTTTCTGGTTTATTTCTACCGCAAAGTCGTGAAACCGCTTGATATCATCGGCAACGGTATGGAACTTCTTCGTGAGCAGGATTTCAGCAGTAGGCTGACTCCTGTCGGACAAAAGGAAGCCGACCGCATTGTGTTGGTTTTCAACCGCATGATGGAGCAGTTGAAAGACGAGCGTCTCCGGTTGCGTGAGCAGAATCATTTTCTTGACTTGCTGGTCAGTGCTTCTCCTATGGGAGTTGTCATACTGACTCTGGACGGACATATTTCCATGCTGAATGCGGCAGCTCTTCGTTTTTTGGATTATTCTTCGTCAGAGGAAGTCAGAGGCCGATTGCTGTGCGAGTTGGCTTCCCCTTTGGCCGAAGAAATAGAACGTATTCCCAAAGATACTACGGAAACAATTCGTCTGAGCGACTCCATGATTTACCGCTGTTCCCGGCTTTCTTTTGTTGACAGAGGCTTTTCTCATCCGTTTATTCTGGTGGAAAGTCTGACTTCCGAGGTGGTGAAAGCAGAGAAAAAGGCATACGAAAAAGTGATCCGTATGATAGCACATGAGGTGAATAATACGACTGCGGGCATTACCTCTACTCTTGATACGGTGGATGGTGCCTTGGAATGTATGGAGGATACGGAAGACTTGCGCGAAGTGATGAAAGTCTGCATAGAGCGTTGCTACAGCATGAGCCGTTTTATCACGAATTTCGCCAATGTGGTGAAGATTCCCGAGCCTCAATTACAATCAGTGGACTTGAATGACCGCGTGGCCGCTTGCAAGACATTTATGGAAACGGTTTGCCGTAACCGCAAGATTACGCTGCATCTTAATTTATGTAAAGAGAATCCCGAAGTGATGATGGATACTTCCCTGTTTGAGCAAGTACTGGTCAACATTATCAAGAATGCGGCTGAAAGTATCGGGGAAACAGGAGATATCTTTATCCGTACTTCCGTATCACCTACGATGTTGGAAATTGCTGATACCGGTGCCGGTATCAGTAAAGAGGTGGAAACCAAGCTGTTCAGTCCTTTCTTCTCCACCAAGCCTAACGGACAGGGTATCGGTCTTATTTTTATTCGTGAAGTTTTGATAAAACATGGGTGTACTTTCTCTCTTCGTACCTATCCGGATAAACTGACCCGTTTCCGTATCCGTTTCTGATGATTTTCTACCACTTTACCACGCTGCGATGCTTCCGTAAGGAAGTGCAAAGGGAGGGGTATAGTAAACGTCTTTCGGGTGTTTCTTTTTGTGCTGTTGGTTCTTTCGGAATCTCAGTTCAAAAGGAAACACCCTTTTTATTATGCTACGCTGTCCACGATAAAAAATGTTCAATCAGGATTGGATGAAATCGGTTCGTTTGGTTTATCTTCATAATATTAACGTGAGTTCGAAATAAGAATAAATATATTTCACTTATAATTAGAAACATAGCGATAAAAGTATTAAATTTATAGTGCTGAATTATAACATTTAAACGATTACCACTATGTTTCCAGAGTCTAAAGTTACAGAGATTTATTGTATGGCCGATGATTTTTGCAAGGAATTTACATTGCAACAGGAAAAATATATGATTAAGGATATAAAGACCATGCATCGTAACAAACCCAACCGTATGAGTGATGCAGAGATTATGGTTATTCTAATCCTGTTTCACTCCGGTGGTTTCCGTTGTTTCAAGTATTACTACAAGGAGTATGTCTGTAAACATCTGAAACACCTTTTTCCTCGTCAGGTTTCTTATAACCGTTTTGTGGAACTGGAGAAGGAGGTATTGCTTCCCATGACCATATTCATCAAAAGAGTACTGCTGGGAACTTGTACCGGCATCAGTTTCGTTGATTCCACTCCCTTATGTGTATGTCGTAACCAAAGAATCTTGATTCATAAGACATTTGAAGGGCTTGCCGAGCGTGGAAGATGTTCTATGGGATGGTTCTTCGGATTCAAGCTGCATCTGATAATCAATGACAAGGGTGAAATCCTCAATTTCATGTTCACGCCTGGAAACGTGGATGACCGGGAACCGTTGAAACAGGGTAGGTTTCTGGAAAACATCAAAGGAAAACTATGTGCAGACAAGGGATATATAGGTCAGGCTCTGTTTAAAAACCTTTTCCTTAATGGCATACAACTTGTTACTAAAGTTAAAAATAATATGAGGAACTCACTGATGAGTATTGCCGACAAGATTTTGCTAAGAAAAAGGGCCTTGATTGAAACGGTCAATGACGAACTGAAGAACATCGCACAGATTGAACACTCAAGACATCGTTCATTCAGTAACTTTATAGCCAACTCCTTGTCGGCTATCGCGGCATACTGCTTTTTTGAAAAAAAGCCCGCCATTGACGTAAAGTTTGTCAATGACGGACAACTTGCTATTTTTTGATTTTATTTCGAACTCACGTTAATATTATGTGCTAAATAATTAAAATATGAAATACCCTATCGGCATACAAATTTTTAGTCAAATCCGTGAAAACGGATATGTTTATGTGGACAAGACCGACTTTATCTACCAGTTGGTGGGTAGAGGAAGTATCTATTTTCTCAACCGTCCGCACCGTTTCGGCAAAAGTATTATGAAGGGCGGAGAGAGGTGAGGTAATATCCGGACAAGCCTGAAAATATCCTGTAGTTTGGAATAAGTAAGTAATGTTATAAAATAGCCTGATACATTATTTTATTCATCGTTATAAGCCCAAATCCAAAAAAGTTGGGAGCGTTCATGCCCTCATGCTCTCACTGTATATGTAATATGTTGGCCATGAACGATTTGTGTAGCTGTGGTAAAAATAGTTGCTTTCACTTATGCTCTCACTAATCCCTTATGCCCTCACTACGTTTTGAAGCATCTTTCCATATAACATGCTTGTTGTCAGTTATATATTCTTTTTTATAGGATATTCCGGCTTGATGTAAAGTAGGACGTTTTTTGGCTTTTTGAGAAGAAAAAGTGTGCGTAAAGGGTTTGTACTTCTATGGAATGTGATCGTAAAGTTCCCGGCATTTCATGCAGGGTAAAAAGATCAAGACGTTTTTAAAAAAGCTCGTTATCTTTTAAAAAAACCTCTTGTTCTTTTTTAAAAAGGCCGTTATCTTTTTTTGAAAGTTCTTGATCTTTTTATATAAAGTCGGAGATTTTTAGAAATAGTTGCATAATGGCGACACACCGCTTGAATTCAGCGAATTAATGGGATTGTATTTCACTTCCATTTGAAAACGACGCTACAAAAAGTACATTTGAGCGTGAGTTACGTTACCTAATCGTTACCTTGTCCAAGTCTATAAAACAGACAATATAAGCGGTTGTTTTTCAATTGTTTGCATTATTCTTTATAGCTTAAGACAACTCGATAAATAGTAATTTTCTATCAAAAATAATCGAGTTATGAGGAGTACCTTTCGAGTTCTGTTCTACACCAAGAACCAGGCCATAAAAAATGGCCGTGTCCCTGTCATGGGGCGTATTACCGTCAACGGAACGACGGCGAGTTTCAGCTGCAAGCGTGATGTTCCCCTTGCCCTTTGGGATGTCAAAGGCAAATCCGAGGAGGCAAGACGGCTGAACCGGGAGCTGGAGAACATCAAGGCACAGATCGGCAAGCACTATCAATATCTCTCGGACCACGATTCGTTCCTGACAGCCAAGAAGGTCTATGACCGCTATAACGGCTTTGGCGAGGAGATCCATTCGTTGATGGAGATCTTCAATATCCAGATCCGGGATTACAAACGGCAGATCGGCAAGACGAAAGCCCAAAGCACCTACCGAGGGTTGGTGGACGAGTACAAGTGTCTGTCCTGTTACTTGAAGGACAAGTTGGGTACGGAGGATATCCTCCTGATGTCGCTGGACATGGATTTCATCAAGAACTATTACAACTGGATGCTTTCCGTGCGCGGGCTGGCCAAGTCAACGTCCTTCGAGCGCGTCAACACACTGAAATGGCTGATGTATCTGGCAATGGACGAGGGATGGATCCACAAGCACCCGTTCAAGAAGTTCGTGTGCAAGCCGGAATACAAGAAACGTCCTTTCCTCTCGGAGGAGGACCTGCTTCCAACTCCATTTCCAGACGAGCGATGAGCTTGTTCTGACGCTCGAAGCATCCTTCGATCATCTGCCTGAGCTCCATGATTTCATTCTTGCCTTCTTCCATTTGTCGGTTGTTTTTAGTTCGATACTGTTTTGTCTTTCTTCGCCTGCAAAGTTTGGGAAAATCGGAGGGTGAACATAGGGCTGACGGATACCGCCAGCCCCATATTTTGTCAGCAAACCATTATGTATCAATGATGTATTTTTTTTGAAGTTTTTTGAGAGGGTAAAACCCTATTACCAGAAATAAACTATTCGGAGGAAAGGTAAATACAGTAAAAAGAGGGTATCTTACGGATAGAAATAAAAAAGGAGACCAAGCCCGAAACCGGACCAGATCTCCCTTGAAAATCTTTCATAAAAACTTGCTAAGATCAAGTAAATTAACTACTTTTGTAGCTGAATAGTTATTTGAGGTTGTGCAGAAAAACGCAAGCGAGTGATGGATTTTTGCCACTTAACTGTTACCTGCCTATTTTTTCTGTTGAAAACTGCGAATTCGCTGACGCATATTCTTTTTTAGGCAGTCACTGTATACCCATGGCTCTATACCGTGATAATCGCCCGTATTCAATACATTGAGGATGTTAGGCAAGTAAGACCCATCAAACCCTTGTAGCACAAGTACCTTGCAGGGATATTCAGTAAATGTCTCTAAAAAATAAGATGGCATATGAAGATGATAGGGCATGACCATTTCATATGCCATTCTTATTGTCATTTTTCCGTGCTTTCTCACATACTTCTATCCGACAGGACATGACATTCCGGAAGAAGTCTGATGACCTCTTCTGATTCTGTGAGTAAAATCATATCATGCTGCTTTAGCTGTTTTGTTTCTGATTTTTTCTATTATCAGTATGGCATTTGCCGTATGTATTCCAAAGAAAATCCACAGTATTTCCGTCTTCCTGTTTCTGGCCTTTATCCTTGAGAGCGAGTAATGTTGCTTTTGAGTGCCGAAGCTTCCTTCAAGCCGTGTTGCCCTTTCTTTTGAGAGTTCGCTTCTAAGCACCTTCCTCAAAGGCTCATCTTTGGCCGCCCTTCCCTTGCGCACAAAGGATGTGGATATCCCATATTTTGTACAGAACTTTCTGTTGGCATTATTGGCATATATGGAATCGGCAGCCACACATCTTACCCTTACATTCATAAGCTTCTGCTGCATGCGGATACAGTCCTTCAAGCGTATACCCTCATTGAATGCCTTGAACGAGAGGTGTTCGATGAACGATATGCCGTCTATCTGTATATTATTGACCTTTGCACCGAACTCGACGGACTTGGTTTCCTTGCCTCTGACGATGGGACGTACATAATGACGGTCAATGCTGACGATGCGGTCACTGACTTTCCGCCCTTCAAACATTTCCTTTTCTTGTACAAGCACCTTTCTGATGATGGAAAGACGCTTATGATAATCCTGGGTATATCGGAGTAAAGCACCGTACTCGCTATGGATCCCATCCCTTTGACTGAGGAGCTTTTCAAGAAGCTTGATCATACGGCGCTTAAGCATTCTTGCCCTTGAAGCTCTCCTCTTTCTTTTCTTGCAGTAGGACAGATAGGATTCCGCCACATTCCTGTATTTGTTGCGCGGACGCCTTATGCCCAGCTCCCTGCAATGCCGGCATATATGCCTGTAGAGCCATTCGAGGCTTTCCCAAAGGAGTTTCATGTCCGTAGGAAAACGCATGTGGCTTTCATAGCATGTGGCATCGGTCATGCAGACGTGAAGGTTATCAAGATAAGGTTTCCAGTGTGAAGCCAGGAGCTCCTGGAAAGAATCAATGTCAAGGCGGGATGCTATCTCATTACGGATGGCACTGACTATCTTGAAGTTGGTTATGGGAAGGGACGGGGGAATCATAATTCCACAGAAAATCTGGTAGTGTATGTTCCCGTTCAGATGTTCCACCAGTTGCCTGTCGGAGAATCCGGTGTATGCCTTCAGGACCATAAGGGCGATCTTTGCGGAAGGACTGAATCTGTTCCTGCGTCCCAGGCGCCGGTCCGACAGGCCGGCGGCTTTTGCCATACATTCAAACGGAAAGACCGAATGAAGCTTGCCAAGCTCACTCTCATTAAAACTCTTGCGGTATTTTTCCAGAATATCAAATTCTGTAAAACCCAAAGTAGGGTGAATTTCTGAAATATTCACTATCTTTGCCATATCTTATTAGTTTGGATATTTCCCCCGTTTTGGCCGTCAAACCTTATTTTCGGGGGAATACCTAAAGATACAAAAAAGCCAACTAATTCGCAATACTTTGTGTATGAATTAGTTGGCTGATTTTGTAATATTTAATGAATGTCCCACCTTGCAATGAGGGTCAACAGTCACCGTAATGGTATCGTTGAGCACTGCCGGAGTAGCATCTGTACACCAATTGACCGGATTGATGCACATCACATTGGGAGCACTGACTACGGACTTTATGTATTTGACATCCGAAACGGAATTGTAACAAATGGTGACTCCTGTGTCAATAGAGTCTGTTGCCGGTTTAATCCACGGTGCTTTCTCCACATCAGCAGGAGTAACCTTGTATCCCAACACGTATGCGGCAATCATCCGCTTACGTTCCTCTTCAGACAAGTGCTTCATCAATTCCACAACCGACTTTCCACCCTGACTGAATCCTGCCAGAATAAATGGACGACCTTGGTTATAATTTATGAGGAAATGGTGAAAAGCAGCTTTTACATCTTTGAAGACACATCCATATATCTGCGCGCAATGGTATCTTCATTGAGTGTCGCCCACGAATCAAGGGTAATATGTCTATAATGAGGAGAATAGAAGTTATTTCCCAATGCCATGTATTCAGCTACCTTGGCCATTTCGGTTTCCATGTGTACACGATGTTCGGGCAAAGATGGGTCTGCATAATGAGAAATAAGACTGTCGGATGTTTTCCAATCAAACTCCCAAGTAGAAGGAATGTAAAACACATCGACACCATCGCCTTGGTCATTACGTTCGACATACCACATTTTCGATTCATTATAATCGGGAGCAGCCGGAACAAAAACCGCTGCTTCCCGGATTCCTTTCTGTATCTTGTCGCATCCGCAAACAAAGCAAACAAGAAGTAAAAGTGCACTGTAAACGACCTGCTTCATAAACTATTTCTTACGGTCGTAAATATCGCGAAACTCTCCTTTAATATTCTCGCCTGTTTCCGGATCGAGGGTTTCATCCGAGTAGAGATAGAAGCAATCGTTACTTTCAAACAAGATTTGTCCTCTCACAGTGCCATTGATGATATAATCATTGTTATCTTTCAAATTCCATTCAAATTTCTGCTCCATGTACTCACCTTTAAACGTCATAGTGATGAGTGCTTTTCCATCTTTATAGAATGTCTGCATGCCTTCAGCACCTACCTGTGTAGGCATATCTTTCCACTCCCCGTTTGTCTTTTCCTGTGTTGTACGATAAATCCATTCACCGATAAGACGTTCTGAGTTGCTCACCTTCCGATCTTTATCTTTGTTACAACTGCTGAAAGAGAGCGACACCATACATAAAAGAATTAAAATAAAAAATTTGCTGTTCATATTGATAAATTTAAAATTTGATTAATACATAACGCGTTGGCGGAATTAAATTTATAAAAGATCAATGAATAATAGGTTTGTATTTTACTGAAATTCAACACTTTAAAAGTAGTAAACTTTTAACAAACAAATATTATATACATAACCAATGTGCAAAATTGGCAAAATTCCTGAACATATGCAAACCGGTAGCCTGTAATTTAATCAATAACGAAAATATACCAAGAAGAGCTATTCTCTAGTTCTCAGATCTTGATATTGTAGCGTTGAATATGATATCAGAAACAGCCAACATTGACAGTGAGTCTTTGTTGTTTGCAAAGTTGCAGAAATTAAGAGTAAGATCCCTAACATTATATCCCGTAGACAAGGCAATAACACAAATAGCAAAATAGTGACACAGGGATAAACTCGGCACAAGGTTATCTGGGAGTACCCTTAATGATTTTTTCAAATTTGTTAAAATTTCATTGACTGATCTCTCTTTTGATTATTTTTTTTGTAGATCTACAGTATTTTTAATAAACTTGCCATTGTTTTTAGTTAAACGGATAATTATAGCTCATGATTTTGGGGATTGCGAATTTAAAATTATTATAACTGACCGACTGATTAATATTATCATCCAATTATTTTAAAACAGTTTCTTGCTTTGTATTATTATATAAGATATATGAAATTAACAAATTTATTTTCCCGGATATTGACTGGGATGTGTTTGGCAGTCTGCTTGACAGCCTGTGAGAAGAATTATTATACCGAGGTTGTGGAAGAGGCTGATAACGAGGAAATTCCAATGAGGGATTTGCATGTAGAAGCATTGTCGCAGAGTTGGTTCGCAACCAGGGGAACTGATTATATCTCGCCACTTTTTACTTATCTGGCTCCAAGTATCAGTAAATATTATAAAATGGGAGACCGGTTTGAAGATATGGTACTTGCCTTTGATAATCCGGCTGCCGGGCAAGAAATCCATGTGACAATGAAAGCTTCAGCCCTCAATGAAGAGAGAACGGTATCCATGCTGACAACCGGAGACGAGCGTATCGAAATGTTTTTTCCTATCAAATGGAAATATGAAAAATTTTCTTCCATAAAATCAGCAATGCCTATTACGATGGAATGGGAAATCAGAATGAAAGGAAATATAATTTGTCAATATTCCAAACAATTTAATGTATCTCCCTTTCAAGAAGATCCATACTCTGTTTATTGGGAGCTGGATACTCCAGATGCTAAGGATTATGTTGCATATTTGAAAACGTTGGATTGGGGTGAATATCCTATTAGAGAAGATGGTGAAATATGCTATTTGTCTTTTGAGCCTTTTTTCTTTGGTTATGTTTCACCCAATAATCCTATGGTAAGTAGACTGAAACAGGAAGCAATGAGTGATATCGCAGACATAAAAGATGGATTTTTTGGTTATCAGTGGGGAAATGATTATGTCAAGGAGCAATTAGTTGCATTTTATTGGTTGATGAATAAATATGGAGTAGTATATTCTTTTGAGGGAACGCTCCTGTCTACTTTTGCCGAAGTGTTTAATAATGGCCAGGGATATTGTACCACGCTAACTTGCGCAATGGCAAGCCTTTGTTTGAGTGCAGGAATAAGTATTGAATTTGTCGAGATACCCGGACATATGTATCTTGTGGTTCTCGATCAGGAAGGTAATCCTTTATATCCTATGGATTGTACTGCTATTTGGAAACTGGACAAAACTTTACCTTTTGACAAACAAATAGAGATGAGCCGCGAATATTTTGAATATATGCTGGAACTGAGCAGGGCAGAGTATGAAGAGAATTTTCCTTTTATAGAAGCGCAGAGCCCTCGCTATTTTGTTTTTCCCATGACATCTATGGGATATAATAAGAGCGGCATCCCTTCCATTGACATGCCTTACATTTCCGGCAATGCACGTGGTGTTAATGAGAATATTCGTGTGACTTGCCGCAAAGCAGTGGAGCGTCCGGCAATTCCCATTGGACTAAAGAGAGTTTATTTCCCATAAACACCTCAAGAGTTTAGTGTCTAACTTTTGGGGTGCACTTCACAATGTGCTGGCAGTTTTTTCTTTTTTCACGGTATCGGATGTCCGCTGTATCCTGCTTTCCAAAAGGGGAGTGGTTTTACGCTCCCCCTTCAGGAAAGCCTTTTTTCTTTTTCACCGCCCCTTCTTCTATGACAACTGGCTATCCATGACAATACATGACAGGAGATTTGAAGGTATTCCGCTTGTTATTTCCTTTGTGGTTATATATCAATGATGTCTTTTTGATGATTTTTTTATTGAATCCGATATGTCTCCCTAAAAAACTTGTTTCTTTGGGGTAAAAAGACCATCCTTGTAATAGTATTCATTTTGGATGAAATGACCGGAAAATAAGATAAAACGTCCTTGTCTTTTGAGGTGAAATTCCGGATCCTACGCGAAAACTTCCACTACAGAGTTTTGCAAAACTGCTGCTACTGCTACCACCCTTTCCATTGAAAGCACCATGGGCAGGACGTTTCATAGGGTGGTGGCAGCACTTTTTTTATATGGTAAAAAGGGCTGCCACCACTTTTACCTCTTTTCTACCCCAAAAAGTCCGTAGGAGGGGGAAGAAACAGGAGGCGGAGGATGACCAAACGCTGGGAAAAGGTGGGAATACAGGCACACAGCACCCGGAAACCGGATCGGCAGAATATTGTACACCAACAAACAAGACACTGACTACAGCCTGATGGAAATCTGATTGCGGATCGCCAGAACTATGGTTGCATCCCGACAAAGCCATGGTTACAATCCGGTGAAACCTTGGTCCCAGACTGAAGGAACTGAAGTTTCAACCCTACGGAACCGGTTGAAGCTGAACCTTATGGCTGAATATGATGCCCGTACAATTAATATAGGTGCTGAAACAGCTTTTGGAAAGATTATATCAATGCCGTGATAGAGTTCAACCGCTGCCGTTACTTCTCCGGCGGAGTGTTTTTTAAAGTCCACCTGAAATAATAAAAGGAGTGTCTGTCAGTCTTTGATTTTCTTTTTATACACTTCCCCTCTGCTCATTACTTCCTTAACGAAATTGTAAGTCTCTACCCCTCGGAAGTATCCATTCTTACAAACCGGATCATTGAAATATTCTTCATTACTTTTAAGCAGAATATAGTCATCTACGCTGTTGTCCCATACATATTTATTCTTGCCGTATTTTTCAGCCAGTGACATGGCATCCAGTACGTGTCCTATTCCGGCGTTATAAGCCGCCAAGACAAATTTCATCCGTTCGTTTTCATCTTTTATTGCGTTGAAAGAACGGGAAGTGGCAGCGATATATTTCACGGCGGCCTTTATACTCTCTTCCGGATTCTGTTCTTTACCGGGAGGAACTCCCATAGCACGCGCCGTCCGGGGCATGAGCTGCATTAATCCTTTCGCGCCTGCCCATGATACGGCTGTTGTATCAAAGTTTGATTCCGTATAGGCCAGGGAAGCTAAAATACGCCAATCCCAATCTATATCTTTGGCATATTTCTTGAATAGAGTATCGAAGTGTGAAATCTTTCCGTCTTTGATGGACAAGATGGAACCGTGAGGTGTCCGTTTGCTTATTTCAAAATAACGCTTGCTACTGGCCTGATAGGCAGGAGAAGTCATATTTTCCTGATGCCATTTAGTAGCAGCTTCACCTAGTAGCGGTGAGGTCTTACGTACGGCCCATGAGGCACGTTGGTCAAAACTGACAGCCAGGTCAATATTCAGATTGGGGTAATAAGTCTTGTTTAATTTGGCAAGGTCGTTATCACAGATGGCATAATCTATCTCACCATTGGAAACCTGCATGATTAAATCCTCGGTGGTGATGCTGTCATTATCGACTTCGTGTATCAATATACCGCCACCCAGTTCTTTATCCAGATTGATGAGACGTTCCAGATACTTTCCTGGTTTTACATAGACCTCTTTCCCGATTAATTCTGTCACATTATTCAGTGCTTTCTTCTTTTTTTGAGTAGTATTACGTTGTACCAATACCTGATGAGTGATGATATCTTCCCCGCAAAACTCTACACTGTCTTTGAACTCTTTGGTGACAGGCAGATTATAGGCTATCAGGTCTCCTTCTCCTTGTAATAGTTTATGGACCAGGTCACGTGCATTCTGTGCTACTTTTATTTTCAGTTTTACATTCAATGAACGGGCAAACTGATCGGCCAGCTCATACTGGAATCCCATAGGCTCGCCCCGATAGTCGAAATAAGAAGTGGAACTGTTCAGTGTCAGGACTACTAATTCTCCGCTGTCTTTTATTTGCGGCAAATCATAATTTGTCACTTCGGCAGATTGTTGCCGGTTGCGGCACGCTGTCATGCATATACAGGCAAGAACTAATAGCCAGACATTTTTCATCTTCCTAAAATCTTTTCAATATATAGTTTAAGGATTTCAATGGCCTTTTGGTTGTTGCCTCCATTGGGGATAATAATATCGGCATATTGCTTGGTAGGCTCTATGAATTCGTCATGCATCGGTTTCAGAATGTTCCGGTATTTGTCTATCAGCATTTCCAAGGGGTGGCCGCGTTCCACCATGTCGCGGGTAATCACACGCAGCAAACGTTCGTCGGGTTCGGCATCCACAAAAATCTTTAAGTCCATCAAGTCTCGTAACTCTTTATCATAGAGACTCATGATACCTTCCACAATGATGACTTCCTTTGGCTCTACACGAACTGTTTCGGGCAGGCGTGTACATACTAGATAAGAATAGGTGGGCTGCTCAATGGGATGCCCTTTGCGCAGGTCGGCAATCTGTTGTTCAAAGAGCGGCCAGTCAAAAGCATCGGGATGGTCGAAATTGGTTTGTTTACGTATTTCCAAGGGAATGGATGACTGATCGTTATAATATGAATCTTGTGGAATGACTGCAACGGAACCTAGGGGCAGGCTCTCTATGATTTTTCTAACTACAGTGGTCTTTCCTGAACCGGTTCCGCCGGCTATACCAATAATTATCATAATAATAGAATGTATTTTAAAACAAAACTGTTACTTTTGCATCAGGTTAAATACTTTAGCCCTGTGTCGATTACAAAAGTAGGATAATTAATTAAAATATCAAGTATGGTTAAGCACATTGTTTTATTTAAATTGAAAGAAACTCTTTCACAGGAAGAAAAATTGAAAGTGATGAATGATTTTAAAGCGGCTATTGAAGCTTTGCCGGCCAAGATAGGTTTTATCCGTCATATATTTGTGGGACTGAATGCCAATTCTGCTGAAAAATGGGATATTTGTCTGGATAGTGAATTCGATACGCTGGCAGATGTCAATGCCTATGCCGTTCATCCGGATCATGTAGCTGCAGCCGGCCTTTTGAAGGAGGTTAAGGCTGATCGTGCTTGTGTGGATTATGAATTCTAAAAGATAGCCTATGAAAAAGATAATCAATCCCTGGAAAGGGATGGAAGGATATAATTGCTTTGGCTGTGCTCCCAACAATGAAGCCGGAGTGAAGATGGAATTTTATGAGGATGGGGATGAGGTAATTAGTATATGGAAACCTCAGCCACAGTTTCAGGGATGGATTGATACGTTGCATGGCGGTATTCAGGCGGTGCTGCTGGATGAGATTTGTGCATGGGTGGTTTTGCGTAAACTACAGACTACCGGTGTTACGTCCAAAATGGAAACCCGCTATATGAAACCTGTTAATACCAACGATTCGCATATCGTATTGAAGGCTTCCATAAAGGAGAGGAAGCGCAATATCGTATTTGTAGAAGCGGCTATTTATAATAATAAGGAGGAACTTTGCACCAAGGCGCTGTGCACTTATTTCACTTTTTCTCAAGAGAAGGCAAAGGAAGAAATGCATTTCTTGAACTGCGAGGTGGAGCAAGATGAGATAATACCTTTAATTTGAAAGAAAAAACAAAGTTTTTGCGATAATTATTTGCTGATATTAAATATAAACTTTATTTTTGTCGCAAGTAAAAAGAAAAGACTATGGTTAGAACTGCTACACATCATCATCATTTTCCTAACGAATAATTCGGTGGGCTAAGGTGATATTGTAGTATAATGATATAGGGCTTGCCGAAAACGGTAAGCCTTTTTTATTGCCGGTTAATAATTAAAAACAGATAGAATCATGCTTAGAATTGCAGTACAGTCAAAAGGCCGTTTGTTTGAAGAGACAATGGCATTATTACAAGAGGCAGATATTAAAATCTCCACTTCTAAAAGAATTCTTTTAGTACAGTCGTCTAATTTTCCGATCGAAGTTCTTTTTCTTCGCGATGATGATATTCCTCAGTCGGTGGCTGGTGGAGTGGCTGATTTAGGGATCGTAGGAGAGAATGAGTTTGTAGAGAGAAAAGAGGACGCTGAGGTGATTAAACGTTTGGGGTTCAGCAAGTGCCGTTTGTCATTGGCTATACCTAAAGATGTGGACTATCCGGGTTTGTCTTGGTTTGAAGGACGTAAGATTGCGACTTCTTATCCCGGCATTTTGAAAGATTTCATGGATCGGAATGGCATTCATTCTGATATTCATGTCATTACCGGTTCGGTAGAGATTGCTCCGGGAATCAGTTTGGCTGATGCTATTTTTGATATTGTCAGTTCGGGATCTACTTTGGTAAGCAATAGCTTGAAGGAAGTGGAAGTGGTTATGAAAAGTGAGGCGTTGCTGATAGGCAATAAGAATATGTCTGAGGAGAAGAAAGAGATTCTGAACGAACTCTTGTTCCGTATTGAAGCGGTGAAAGCTGCCGAAGACAAGAAATATGTCTTGATGAATGCTCCGACAGAGCGTTTGAAAGAAATTATCGAAGTGCTGCCGGGTATGAAGAGTCCTACTGTGATGCCATTGGCACAAGAAGGATGGAGTTCGGTACATACAGTGCTTGACGAGAAGCGTTTTTGGGAGATCATCGGAAAACTGAAAGCATTGGGCGCGGAAGGTATTTTGGTATTGCCCATTGAGAAAATGATATTATAGCCGGTCCATACGTCAGGCGAGATTTGTAAACTTATAAAAGAATACATGTATGAAGAAAATAATATATCCTGAAAAGAAAGACTGGATGGAAATTCTCCGTCGTCCGGCATTGAATACAGACACGCTGCGCAATACGGTTAAAGAAGTGCTGGATAAAGTGAAGACGGAAGGAGATAAAGCGGTGAGGGAATATGAAGAACGTTTTGATAAGGTGAAACTGGACTCACTGGGGGTTACTGAAACGGAAATTGCTGAAGCGGAAAAGGAGGTACCCATTGAATTGAAGGCAGCTATCATGCTGGCACAGAAAAATATTCATACTTTTCATAGTTCTCAGCGGTTTGAAGGGAAAAAGGTGCAGACCGTACCCGGGGTAACTTGTTGGCAGAAGGCGGTTGCTATTGAAAAGGTGGGCTTGTATATTCCCGGAGGCACGGCGCCTTTATTTTCTACCGTATTGATGTTGGCTACTCCGGCACAGATTGCAGGTTGCAAGGAAATCGTACTTTGTACTCCGCCTGATAAAGAAGGAAAGGTTCATCCTGCTATCTTGTATGCGGCAAAACTGGCCGGGGTAAATAAAATATTCAAAGCAGGAGGGGTGCAGGCCATCGCTGCTATGGCATACGGAACGGAAAGTGTGCCTAAGGTTTATAAAATTTTCGGTCCGGGTAACCAATATGTAACGGCTGCCAAGCAGCAGGTTTCTTTGCGGGATGTTGCGATAGATATGCCTGCCGGTCCTTCTGAAGTCGAAGTGCTGGCCGACGAGACGGCTAATCCTGTATTTGTGGCAGCCGATTTGCTTTCACAGGCGGAACATGGAGTTGATAGTCAGGCCATGCTGATAACTACTTCTGAGAAATTAATGAAGGAGGTGGAGTATGAGGTACAAAGCCAGTTGGCTTTGCTTCCCAGATGGGAAATAGCCGAAAAGTCGTTGGCAAGCAGCAAATTGATTTTGGTGAGGGATATGGATGAGGCAATTGCTCTGACGAATGAATATGCTCCCGAGCATTTGATTATCGAGACCAGGGATTATATGGAACAGGCAGAGCGTATTGTCAATGCCGGATCTGTATTTCTAGGTTCACTTACTCCGGAGAGTGCCGGTGATTATGCATCCGGAACCAATCATACTTTACCTACCAATGGTTATGCCAAAGCGTATAGTGGGGTGAGTCTGGATAGTTTTATCCGTAAAATCACTTTTCAGGAGATTAATGGCGAGGGTATTCAGAATATCGGTCCTGCTATTGAGGTGATGGCGGCTAATGAACAACTGGGTGCGCATAAGAATGCAGTAACCGTAAGATTAAAAACAGTATAAAGATGAAAGATTTGAAAGAATTGACGCGCCCGAATATTTGGGCTTTGAAACCCTATTCATCGGCACGTGACGAATATAATGGAGCGGAGGCATCTGTTTTTCTGGATGCCAATGAGAACCCGTACAATACACCTAATAACCGTTATCCTGATCCTATGCAGCGGGAATTGAAGAATATGATAGCTCCTATTAAAAAGGTAGACCCCGATACGATCTTTCTGGGAAACGGCAGTGATGAGGCTATTGACTTGGTGTATCGCGCGTTCTGTATTCCGGGGGTGGATAATGTAGTGGCTATTGACCCTACTTATGGTATGTATCAGGTGTGTGCCGATGTCAACGATGTAGAATATCGCAAGGTGTTATTGGATGAAAACTATCAGTTCAGTGCCGATAAACTATTGGCGGCAACAGACGATCACACCAAACTGGTTTTTCTTTGCTCGCCCAATAATCCTACTGGTAATAACCTGGATCGTAGGGAAATGGAAAAATTACTGGATACTTTTCAGGGATTGGTGATTATAGACGAGGCCTATTCCGATTTTTCTGATGCGCCGTCTTTCCTTGCCGATTTAGATAAATATCCTAATTTGATTGTCTTTCAGACTTTTTCTAAGGCATGGGGATGTGCTGCCATTCGTTTGGGCATGGCCTTTGCGTCTAAAGAAATCATCTCTATTTTCAGTAAGATTAAATATCCGTATAATGTGAATCTGCTGACACAGAAAGAGGCTGTTATGATGTTGCACCGGCATTATGAGGTAGAACGTTGGGTAAAGTCGTTATTGGAAGAACGGACGCGTTTGGTCAATGAATTTGTAGAACTGCCTTGTTGTGAGAAAATCTATCCTACGGATGCCAATTTCTTTCTAGCTAAAGTGACAGATGCCAAGAAAATATATAATTATTTGGTAGGTAAAGGTATCATAGTGCGTAACCGTACCAGTATTTCTTTATGTCGTGATTGTTTGCGTGTGACTATTGGTACACGTCCGGAGAATGATATGTTGTTGGAAGCATTGAAGAATTATGAATGTTGAAGTATGAAGAAAGCGTTGTTTATAGATCGTGACGGTACGTTGGTTATAGAGCCACCGGTTGACTACCAATTGGATTCTTTCCATAAATTGGAGTTTTATCCTAAGGTATTTCGTAATTTGGGATTTATCCGCAGCAAACTCGACTTTGAATTTGTGATGGTTACCAATCAAGACGGCCTCGGTACTTCTTCTTTTCCTGAGGATACCTTTTGGCCGGTGCACAACCTGGTGTTGAAGACATTGGAGGGGGAAGGCATCATTTTTGATGATATCTTGATAGACCGCAGTTTTCCGGAAGACCATGTGTCTACCCGTAAGCCTGGAACAGGAATGATGGGAAAATATCTTACCGGTGATTATGATTTGGCAAACAGTTTTGTTATTGGTGATCGTGCTACAGATGTGGAACTGGCTAAAAATATGGGCTGTAAGGCTATTTTGTTGCAAGAAAATATGGATATTCTGAAGGAAAAGAACTTGGAATCCTACTGTGTATTGGCGACTACGGATTGGGATAAGGTCGCTGAATTCCTTTTTGCCGGAGAACGTATAGCGGAGGTCCGTCGTACTACGAAGGAAACGGATATTTATATCAGCTTAAATTTAGATGGCAGCGGAAAATGTGATATTTCTACAGGTATTGTTTTTTTTGATCACATGTTGGAACAGATTGGAAAGCATGGTGGTATTGACCTGACCATTAAAGTAAAAGGTGATTTGGAAGTGGACGAACATCATACTATTGAAGATACCGCCATTGCTTTGGGTGAATGTATTTATCGGGCATTGGGCAGCAAGCGTGGCATTGAGCGTTACGGATATTGCTTGCCCATGGATGATTGTCTTTGTCGGGTAGCTTTGGATTTTGGCGGTAGAGCATGGTTGGTATGGGATGCTGAGTTTCATCGGGAGAAAATAGGGGAGATGCCTACCGAGATGTTTCTTCATTTTTTTAAATCATTGAGTGATGCAGCTCGTATGAATTTAAATATCAAAGCCGAGGGGCAGAATGAGCATCATAAAATAGAAGGTATTTTCAAAGCTTTGGCTCGTGCCATAAAGATGGCTGTGCGAAGAGATATTTACCATTTTGAAGTACCCTCAAGCAAGGGATGTATTTAAGTCGGCTTCAAAGACAAAGTAACTTAACTTACTCGCCCAACTAAGTTAAGTTACTTTGTCTTTGAAGCCGACTTACTTTTTTATGTGGTTTATAGCTCTTCGCATTCTTTCAGCCATGAAGCTGCACTGGCATCGCTCGGCATACGCCAGTCTCCTCGGGGACTGAGTGATACAGATCCCACTTTGGGACCATCGGGCAGGCAAGAGCGTTTGAATTGTTGTTGAAAGAAACGGCGGCAGAATATAGTAAGCCATTTTTTGATTGTTTCCTCATCGTATGTATCACGAAAAGCGATACTTGCCAGGAAGAATATCTTGGCGGGACGAAAACCGAAACGTAGGAATTGATAAAGGAAGAAATCATGCAGTTCGTATGGTCCTACCAAATCTTCTGTCTTTTGTTTTATATTGCCGTTTTCATCAGCAGGAATCAGTTCGGGACTGATAGGAGTGTCTACAATATCGAGCAGGGTAATACGTGATTCATTATCCATGCCATTCAAAGCCACCCAATTTACCAGGTATTTGACCAGTGTTTTGGGAATGCTTCCATTGACTCCGTACATAGACATATGGTCGCCATTGTAGGTGGCCCAGCCTAGGGCAAGTTCTGAAAGGTCTCCCGTACCAATGACAAGACCGCCCAATTGGTTGGCAACATCCATCAGAATTTGAGTCCGTTCGCGTGCCTGGCTGTTTTCGTAGGTTACATCGTGTACGGTCATGTCGTGGTTAATATCGTTAAAGTGTTGGATGCAGGATTCCTTTATGCTGATTTCTTTAATGGTAACACCTAGTGAAGCCATCAGATGGAGAGCATTGTTATAAGTACGGTCGGTAGTACCGAAACCAGGCATGGTGATGCCGATGATACCTTTTCGTGGCAGATCCAATTTATCGAAAGTCTTGGCACAGACCAAAAGTGCCAAGGTGGAATCCAGACCACCGGAAATACCGACTACTACAGTCTTGCAGTGAGTGTGTACCAGACGTTTGGCTAGTCCTGCTATTTGGATAGCGAAGATTTCTTCACAGCGTTCATCCAATTCTTTGCCTTGAGGAACAAAAGGATGAGCTTCTATACTGCGCGTCAGACTAAGATCGCGTGTGTTGACAAATTCTGTACTGATGTGGATGGCGGGACGTCCCGGGCAGTTGCCGATATTGGCGGCAAAAGTGGTATTGGTCAACCGTTCACCACGAAGACGCTCCACGTCTATTTCACTGATGACCAATTGTTCCTTGAATGAGAAACGTTCAGACTCGGCAAGTAACGTGCCGTTTTCATATATCAGTCCGTTGCCTGCAAAAACAACGTCTGTGGTTGATTCGCCGAAACCGGATGAACTGAATACATATCCTGCCAGACAGCGTGCTGATTGTTGACTGACTAATGAACGGACATAATTATGCTTGCTTATTCCTTCATTGTCGGCAGACATGTTGAAAATGATTTCCGCTCCTTTCAGTGCTAATGCGGAACTGGGCGGAATGGGGGCCCACATGTCTTCGCAGATTTCAATGCCAAAGCAAGTTTCCGGAGTGTCGAAAAGCAGGTTGGCGCTGACCGGTACATTTTGTCCGCAGAGGCGTACATTGGCATCCGGGTGGTTCAGAGCAGAGGTAAACCAGCGTTGTTCATAGAACTCTTTATAATTAGGTAAATATGTTTTAGGAACAATACCCAGTATTTTCCCTTTTTGGAAAACAACAGCACTGTTCAGCAGCGTGGAATTCATAACCACAGGCATCCCTATAATAGAGATGATATCCATTTGTCGGGTATTATTCATAATTTGCATTAAAGCCATTTCTGCTTCTTCCAACAGTAAAGACTGACCGAACAAGTCGGCGCAAGTATACCCTGTAATACTTAGTTCGGGGAAAATGATAATTTGTACTCCTTTCCCGTCTGCTATGGCAATTTGAGTTTCAATCTGTTGTGCATTAAATTTGCAGTCAGCCACTTTCACTATCGGAATGGCAGCCGCCACTCTTACAAAACCGTATTTCATATTATACCTATTATTATATATACCTGCAAAATTAATCATTCTTTCCCGATTTATACCTCTAAATAAAAAAAATAAAAAAAAGTGCGTGATTTATTTGTTTGTTGCGAATAACTATCTATCTTTGCACATGAAATAAAATTGTAATAGTTACAAAAAGGGAATATATGAAGAGTTACGATTATCTTATCAGTTATAACATTAAGCCGTCCGTACAGCGCATAGCTATTATGGATTATTTGTTGGCTCATAAAACTCATCCTTCTATCGATGAGATTTATTTGGCGCTATGTAAGGATATTCCAACCTTGTCCAAGACTACAGTGTATAATACACTGAAACTCTTTGTCGAGCATGGAGCAGCTTTAATGCTTACAATTGATGAAAAGAATGCGTGTTTTGACGGCGATACTTCCCTACATGCTCATTTCCTTTGCAAGAAATGTGGTAAAATATTCGATTTACCCTATAGTAATGAAGTGAAAAAAGTAGAGCAAATTGATATGAATGGATTCAAAGTGGATGAAATTCACCAATATTATAAAGGTATATGCCCTGCTTGTTCTAAAGAAGATTAAGAAAGAAGTTAAAAAGGATAGAGAGTAAATGACTAACTAATAAATAAAATATTGACTAACTAATAAAAAAAGAAATTATGAAAAAGTTTATTTGTACAGTTTGTGGTTATATTCATGAAGGTGATGCAGCTCCTGAAAAATGTCCGTTGTGTAAAGCGCCTGCTTCTAAGTTTAACGAAATGGTAGAAACAGAAGGTGGATTGGAATTTGCAGACCAACACGTTATCGGCGTAGCAAAAGGTTGTGATGAAGAAATGATTAAGGATTTGAACAATCATTTCATGGGTGAATGTACAGAAGTTGGTATGTATTTGGCAATGAGCCGTCAGGCAGACCGCGAAGGTTATCCTGAAGTTGCTGAAGCTTTCAAACGTTATGCTTGGGAAGAAGCAGAACATGCTGCTAAGTTTGCTGAGTTGCTGGGTGACTGTGTATGGGATACAAAGACTAACTTGGAAAAGAGAATGAATGCTGAGTCAGGTGCTTGTGCTGACAAGAAACGCATTGCTACTCGTGCAAAAGCTTTGAACTTGGATGCTATTCACGATACAGTTCACGAAATGGCTAAGGACGAAGCTCGTCACGGCAAAGGTTTTGAAGGTTTGTACAACAGATATTTCAAGAAATAATATACAATTTGCTATAGTATAAATGGAGAGAGGGGGAGCAATTATTATTGCCCCCTCTCTTTTATTGGTTATATTTAGATTAGAGATATATAGGGCTTGTTTCTCATTCTTTCAGTAACACTTCTTCAATGGCTTTCCTGAAAGTAGCTTTATTGGCTGCTCCTATAATGATTTGTGGCTGTCCCGTTTTGGGGATAAAGATGATGGTGGGCAGTGACTGTATTCCCATAACGGCAGATAATTCTTTTTGTTTGTCTGTATCTACTTTGTAAACTGCAATTTGATCTTTGTATTCTTTGGCCAGACTTTTTAGCAGAGGGGCAACCATACGGCAGGGACCACACCATGTGGCGTAAAAATCAATAACTGCCGGTTTCTCTCCTTTGTATTTCCAGTTAGTGGAACCGGAAGTGTAGTCAAATATATTATCCAAGAACATTTGTTTGTCCATACGTATGACTTTTCCTGAATTTTTATCTGACTTATCCTGGACAGGAGTTTGGGCACTGAGATATCCCGTTAATCCGGCAGTTAATAGAATACATGTGATTGTTTTCTTCATATTTTACTCATATTGGGCTAGAATAGTGCTTAAATCATTGGCACGCATTACACCGCTTTGTCGCCACAATTGCTTACCGTTTTTAAAAATCATTAGTGTGGGAACTGACTGAATCTGATAGTATGCAGCAATTTCTTTATGTTTGTCTACATCTACCTTGACAATTCTTACTTTTTCCCCTTTTATTCCTTTTAATTCTTCTAAAATAGGTTTCATGGCTTTGCAAGGTCCGCACCATTCAGCAAAAAAATCAACTAATACAGGGATGTTTGAGGTGATTAAATCTTCAAATCTTTCCATAATGTTCTCCTTTCGTTATTTTTATTATAATAAAAACGTTTATAGGGTGCTTTTTGTTTAAAAGTAAAGCCGGAACAGTAGACTGTTCCGGCTTTGCATATATAAGGTTGATGAACTATTATTTTTTTACAGAAGAGGGAGTATAACGTGCATTCAGTCCGTCAATGATTTCTTGTGTGATGTTGTATGCCGGATTAGCGTATAGCAAGTTGTCAAATCCTGTATTGCTGATAATCAGATCATATCCTTTGTTCTGATTATATATTTTCAAGAATGAATTGATAGAATCACGTAACTGCAAGCTGTTCTTTTGGTTTTCAGAAGCTAGCTCGTCGCTTAGTTTCTGTTGGAGTGCCTGCAGTTCTTGTTGTTGCTTCATCAGTCTCATCTGTTCTTGTTCAGCACGTTCACGTGTAGCAAAGCCATTATTTTCCAGTTTGCGTTGGAATTCTTTAGCATCAGCATCCAGCTTCTTTGCTTTTTCATTTAAAGTAGTGCGGATATTTTCTTCTTTCTGTATCATCACTTCATTTAAGTCATTCCAGAAATTGTACTTAGTCAACAGTGAATCGATTTCCACATAAGCTATTTTCATGTTTGAGGAACCTGCAACGCCGGCAGCCGGAGCAGCGGAAGAAGTTGCAGCGTTGTTGTTTTTGTCGCTACATTGTGCGAACACTAACACGATGGCTAGCACTAGAAATCCATTCAGGATGAAATTTGTTCTTTTCATAATCTTTTTCACGTATTGTTTATTAATTATTATCCGTTTTGCTTTGCTTTTCAATTTCGGCTATGGCATTTTTATTAGGTTTGCGTGCTTCACGATCTTGTGATTGCACACAGCCTATTCCTTTTTTACGGAGTGCCTTATTACCGCTTACATGCGTGTTTGGAAACTTTCCTTTTAGAAAGATTCCGATAGACAATAATGCTATACAGATAGCAACTATTAACACAGTTATAAGGATAGTATCAAGCATTTCTATTATTTTTGTGGTGCAAAGTTAGTGTAAGGCAAGGGAAATGCCAAATTTATTGAAGCATTTCGTGTCTGCGGACTAAATTTGCATAGCAAATATAGAATTTTGCAATGATTTAGCTTTCTCTTTTTTCATTAAAAAAGAGGAAGTGTCCTATTTAAGAGAATTATTTAACTATTTTTTGCAAATTTGGAAACTGAATTTGCCTAAACGACATGATTATGAATGAAAAGAATTTAAAGCCTGCATCTGTCTTTTATTATTTTGAAGAGATATGTAAGGTACCCCGTCCCTCTAAAAGAGAGGAGAAAATAATTGCTTATTTGAAAGCCTTCGGTAGAGAACATGGTTTGGAAACCAAGACAGACGAAGTAGGCAATGTATTAATTAAAAAGCCTGCCACTCCGGGTAAGGAGAATTTGAAAACTGTGATTTTGCAGTCTCATATAGATATGGTTTGTGAAAAAAACAGTGATGTGGAGCATGATTTTCTAATTGATCCTATTGAAACAGTGGTGGACGGTGAATGGTTGAAAGCCAAAGGTACTACATTGGGGGCGGATAATGGTATCGGTGTGGCGACAGAATTAGCTATATTGGCTGCTACTGATATAGAGCATGGTCCGCTGGAGTGTCTTTTCACGGTGGATGAAGAAACTGGATTGACAGGTGCTTTTGCATTGAAGCCAGGGTTTATGACTGGTGATATTCTGATTAATTTGGACTCGGAAGATGAAGGAGAATTATTTATCGGCTGTGCCGGTGGGGCAAATACTACAGCGGAATTTACTTATCAGCCTGTTTCTGCCCCACAGGATTATTTCTATTTCCGTGTGGCGGTCAAGGGATTGACTGGTGGGCACTCCGGTGATGATATTAATAAAGGTAGAGCGAATGCCAATAAGCTGCTGAATCGTTTTCTGACCCAGTTGGCTTCTAAATATATTTTATATTTATGTGAGATTGATGGCGGAAACCTGCATAATGCCATACCTCGTGAGGCACAGGCATTATGTGCGGTACCTATGAAGGATAAGGAATCGGTTCGTGTAGATTTGAATATCTATACCGCAGAACTGGAGAATGAATATGCTGCGACAGAACCGAACTTGAGAACCGAACTCTCTTCTGAATCCCCTTGTAAGGAAGCGATAGATATGACTACTGCCGGACACCTTCTGAGAGCTGTTTACGCTGTGCACAATGGAGTGTATGCCATGAGTCAGGATATTCCGGGATTAGTAGAAACTTCGTCTAATCTTGCTTCCATCAAACAGGTAGAGGGAAACAAGATTAAAATAGTGACTAGCCAGCGCAGCTCCATTCTTTCATCACGCAAGGATATGTCCGAGATGATCCGTTCTGCTTTTCTTTTGGGAGGTGCTGAAGTAACAACTGGTGAAGGCTATCCAGGGTGGAAACCGAATACGGATTCTCCAGTTTTGAAAGTTGCGGTAGATAGCTATAAAAAACTTTTTGGTGTGGAACCTAAAGTAAAGGCAATTCATGCCGGATTGGAGTGTGGTTTGTTCCTTGAGAAATATCCGTCACTGGATATGGTTTCTTTTGGACCTACTCTGCGTGGTGTTCATTCACCTGATGAGCGTATGCTGATACCTACTGTAGATAAATTCTGGCGTCATTTGCTGGATGTATTGGTTAATATACCGACAAAATAATTTATATGAAGAAAACAATTTTATTTCTTTGTTTGTGCTACCTGGTAGGGGTGACGTATGCACAGGAACCGTTTCGGGTAATGTTCTATAATGTAGAGAATTTGTTCGATTGTCAGCACGACACGTTGAAAAATGATTATGAATTTTTGCCAGATGCTCCGAAAGGATGGACACAAGCGCGCTATCATGATAAATTGGCTAAGATAGCTAAGGTTATTATTGCCACCGGTGAGGAAAATGTTCCCGATTTGGTGGGGCTTTGTGAAGTGGAAAATGATCATTGCTTGAAAGATCTGACAGAAAACTCGCCATTACGCGAGGCAGGTTATCGTTATGTCATAACTGATTCTCCTGATGAGCGTGGTATTGATGTGGCGTTGCTTTATCAGCGAGGAAGTTTTAAGTTGCTGGGCAAAAACAGCCTTTCTGTTCCTTATAAGGAGATGGAACGCCGCCCTACACGTGATATCCTTCATGTGATGGGGCAGGTAGCATCAGGTGATACTTTGGACGTGTTTGTGTGCCATATGCCGTCTCGTGCCGGTGGTGAGGAAAAAAGTGAGCCTTATCGTCTTTTCACTGCACAGATATTGAACATAGCGGCAGATTCCATCATAAACCTTCGCCAGCATCCCAATGTGATGATAATGGGTGATTTTAATGATTATCCCACTAATAATTCGATAGCTAAAGTATTGGGTGCCGTGGCTCCGAAAGGTGAAGTACAGGCTAAGAAACTGTATAATCTGATGGACGGGCGTAAGGAGGGAACCTATCGTTATCGAGGTGAGTGGGGCGTACTTGATCAGCTGATTGTTTCCGGTTTTTTGTTACAAGGGCATGATAGTATGCGCACTTCATATGATAAGGCACAGATTTTAAAATATCCGTTCCTATTGGAAGAGGATGAAAAATATGGTGGTGATATCCCATCACGTACCTACTGGGGAAAGAAATATCATGGTGGCTATAGCGACCATTTACCAGTGTGTGTGGACTTTGAAATTGGAAAATAGGGAGAGAATTAGTGGTTAGTGATGAATGGACTGCGCTATTATGCCGCAGGTGTTAATCACTAACCGCTATATATTTCTATTCATGATGATAAGGACCGTTATTCAATATAGTCATCGCCCGGTATAGCTGTTCTACGAAAATAAGGCGTATCATTTGATGTGAGAAGGTCATCTTGGATAATGAGATCTTTTCTTGGGCTGCATCATATATTTTGGGTGCAAATCCGTATGGTCCCCCAATGATGAATACTAACCGTTTGTTTACAGTGTGCATTTTGCGTTCTATCCAGTTGGCAAATTCTACGGAACGGAATTCTTTTCCATGTTCATCCAATAAAACCACTACATCGCCCGGCAACAAAGCTTTCAGAATTAGTTCTCCTTCCTTCTCTTTTTGTTGCTCCATACTCAGGTTTTTGGTGTTCTTGAGTTCGGGGATGACTTCCATATCGAAAGAAATGAAGTGCCTGGTACGTTCCACATAATCATTGATAGCGGTGATATAATGTTTTTCGACAGTGCGTCCTACTACTAATAATGTAAATTTCATACGTTCTTTTCTGGTTTACTTTGCAAAAATACGGAAAATCTCTACCTTTGCCTATCAATTCATAAAAAAACGATAACATTATGGACGAATTAGTAGTAAAAGACTTAATAGACAGACTGATAGACCTGTCTTTTGCTGAAGATATAGGTGATGGGGATCATACTACCTTGTCATGTATTCCCGCAGATGCAATGGGAAAATCAAAGTTGTTGATTAAGGAAGAAGGTATTTTGGCAGGCATTGAAGTGGCTAAAGAAGTATTTCGCCGTTTTGATCCCACAATGAAGGTGGAGGTGTTCATTCAAGATGGAACTCACGTGAAACCGGGTGATGTGGCTATGGTGGTGGAAGGTAAAGTTCAGTCACTTCTTCAGACAGAACGCTTGATGCTGAATATCATGCAACGCATGAGTGGCATTGCTACTATGACCAATAAATATGTGAAGAAACTGGAAGGTACGAAAACTCGTGTACTTGATACCCGTAAGACAACTCCGGGTATGCGTATCATGGAGAAGATGGCTGTAAAGATAGGAGGAGGATGTAATCACCGTATCGGTTTGTTTGATATGATCCTGCTGAAAGACAATCATGTAGACTTTGCAGGCGGCATACACAATGCAGTATCTCGCGCAAAAGAGTATTGCAAGGCGAAAGGTAAGGATCTGAAAATTGAATTGGAAGTACGCAACTTTGATGAATTGAATCAGGCATTGGCAGAAGGGGTAGACCGTATCATGTTCGATAACTTTACACCCGAAGATACTCGTAAGGCTGTAGAAATAGTAGGTGGACGTTGCGAAACCGAATCTTCCGGAGGTATTACTTACGATACCATGTTACCTTATGCGCAGGCAGGAGTGGATTTCATTTCTTTCGGTGCGCTGACTCACTCCGTGAAGGGGCTGGATATGAGTTTCAAGGCTTGTTAATATTGGTGTCATTTTATGACCCGTTGAACGAAGTAAAGAATCTGAATGTCAGTTCTTTATTTCGTTCAAAATAATAAATGGCAGGCCTTATTTGCTCTAACAGTTTATATGTGTCCGCTATTTTTGTTTTTCTCCTTGAATTGTGAAGGTGTAACCCCTTTCATCTGTTTAAATGAAGTACTGAAATAGCGCGGATAAGAAAAACCTACTTCATAGGAAATCTCGCTAATGCTCAGATTGGTATTTGCTAAAAGGTATACAGAGCGTTCTATGCGTAGTCTGTTGATATATTCATTGACCCCTAATCCGGTAATTTGCTTTACTTTATTATATAAAGATGCACGGCTCATGGCCATGGTATCTGTCAGGTACTTGATAGATAGTTTTTCACTTGATAGATTCTCATTGATAATTTGATCCAGTTTTTTTATGAAATCTGCGTCAGCACTGCTGAGTGGAGTTGCTTCCATTGATTGAGGATATGAAGCATCTGTTATTTCTTCCAAGTCTTTCTCTTTTGTATTTTCTTCTTTATTTCCCAGTACATTATAGAGGACGGTTTGGACAAAATCGCCCATTTCATCTCTCATTTCCTTCTTTTTCTTATGAAATACCCAAAGAGCTATTTTAATGGTAAAAAGAATAAATAAAAGAGTACATATCGAGAAAAACCAACTACTTTTATACCAGGGTGGAGTGATGACAATGTTGATTATGGGTACAGGAGTAGTGTATTCACCATCTTTGGTGCTGCTTGATACCCAGATTTTATATTTACCTGGTGACAGGGAAGATAAAGAGAGTTCGGAGTCGAAACTTTCGACCGTTTGTTTTCCTCTGCCTGATATGGTATATCTGAGCAAGTTCTTTTGGAAGATATCTTCATTTTTTACACATATATGAATGGTCAATGAATTGTAGTTCCATGGAATATGAAGTGTCTGATTCTTCATTTGTTTCAGATAAGAACATCCGTTAAATTTAATATCTGCCAGACTTATCTGAGGTATTTGCGTTTCAGACTGAGGAATATTGGTATTGATTTTCACTAGCCCTTCCGCACCTCCCAAATAAACAAAATTGGGATTGGATAGTGTATAGTGTGCAGCTAGTATGTCGTTAGGCAGAAATCCGTCAGAACTGTTCCACAATGTGAATTTCTTTTCTTTAATCAGATAAGAAAATAGTTTGTTGTGTGCACAAATCCATAATCTTCCTTTTTTGTCGCCAATGAGGAAAGATATTTTTTCAAAATAGTTGGTATGTATATGGTGGAATTTTTTGTGTATCATATCATAACATCCCAGACCTCGGTCCGTACCTATCCAAATAGTACTATCCTGATAGGCAAGAGCTGTAATTGTCTCCTCTGGGTCTATTTCACATAAAAGGCTGATACTGTCGTTTTCTTGAGGTACATAAAATATTTGATTGACACGTTTTAATAATGAGAAATGCTCATTGGAATAGACGAGACGCAATGCATCCGTATTTTTCAGATTGTTGGTGGGCATTAAAGAGAATTTTCCACTTAATGGATGGTATACCCATGGACGGTAACTGATAATGTAAATTTTATCATTGGCTACTTGATGGGCCAATGGAAGATAGCCATAGAAGCATTCTTTGTAATTTGTACCTTCATCAACAATGGTAAAGGGGCGGTAAGTGCCGGTTATTTTATTGAAAATAAATATACCCTTTGTATAAAGAGATACCATCAACTCCTTTTCAGATATTTTGGCGATAGAGGCCACTTTGTCTCCGTAGGTCGAAGGAAAATGGGTAAACTGATCGGTGTGTGGATCATATAGATTAATACCTCCTCCATCTGTACCAATCCATAATTTGTCATCGTCATCTTCATATAAGGAAATGATAGACTTATCGCTTAAACCGTTGGAGTTGTTCAGGGCTACATCTTTATAAGTTCTTATATAGGTTTTCTTAATGTTAAAGATACCCCCTCGGACACTACCTGCCCATAAGTTCCCGTTTCTGTCCTCGTATAATAAGACAATAGAATTGACAGGCAAAGAGAAGTTGTCTCCAGCCACATGACACATTACTTTGATTTGGTCGGAGTTCATGTCAAGTATATTGATACCTCCTCCGTCTGTAGCAATCCATAATTGTCCTTTATGTTCGATGATGTCTAGCACATAGTTATTGTTTAAAGAAGAAGTCTTTGATGTATAAGACTTTACTATCTTGCCATCTTGGTTGTAGCAATAAATCCCATTGCCGTAAAAAGAGGCATATACATACTTGTCTGATACCACATAGAGCGAAATCAGTAGATGATGGATATCTGATGTGAAACGGGTGAGCTGTTGCGTGCAACAATCATAGAGATAGATACCTTGTTCTTTGGTCCCTATCAGTATTTTATTTTTTTTCAACTGAACCATTTTTTGTATCCGGTATTCGGATATATCCAAATTCTTCTTCTGGCAAATATAGATGCTGTCCATGGTCCGGCTTTTATAATTATAGCGGAAAATGATATTCTCACTTCCAAACAATATACCTCCTTCAATGCAGAGGGAAGAATAAATACAATTGTATCCAGTAGGCGTGAAATTATGATTATCGCTGTTATATAAAACCATCTCTTTGGAGGTGGCCACCCAGATGGTACCTAATGAATCTTCTACTATGTGATTGATGTAATTGTTAGGTAAGGATAGGGAATCACTTTCATGGTGAATGAAGGTTTTTAGTTGCTGCTGGAAATAATAGTTCAAGCCGCTCTGAGTACCTATCCATAGTCTTCCTTTCTGATCCATTGTAACGGAGGTAACAGAAGCTTGTGATAATCCTTGATTAGTGGAAAGTTGGGTGAAAGAGTAATTAAAGTCTTGTCCACTTGCAATTGACACCCCTCCCCATATAATATATAGTATAAGTAGAATTCGGTACATCTCTTTATGATTTTAGAACAAAATTAAACTTTTTTCCTGATAGAGAAAAGCTTCACAAATCTTTTTTTTAGATAAATAAGGAACTAATTTATATGATTTTTGATTTTTATCGTATTACTTTTTAAAATTTAGACGATAGTTGATTTGTTTTATACGCACACGGACCCCTCTTGAGGGGGGATATAGTTAATTTTGCTGCAAATCATCAAACTTAGTTTAACCTTAAATGATTTAAGAATTTTATGAGGAAAAAATTATTGCCGTTAGGTAGGCTGTTCGAGTCTGCGTGGTACAATCCAATTTTGAAAGCTGTACCAATGAGTATGGGTATATTGATGTCGGGTAATGCCGGGTATGCAATTGCCGGAAATATGAGTGACAACGTAGTAATAGTACAGCAACAGACAATTAGTGTAACTGGTACAGTTATTGATGCGAGTGGAGAACCATTAGTCGGTGTAAACATTGTAGAGGCAGGAACCGTAAATGGGGTTATCTCCGATTTTGAAGGTAAGTTTACATTGAATGTGAAGCCCAATGCTACGTTGAAGATCTCTTATATCGGATATATTGCTCAAAATATATTGGTAAAAGGGCAAAAGAATTTGACTATAACCCTACAGGAAGATACTGAGACTTTGGATGAAGTGGTTGTGGTGGGTTATGGTACAGTACGTAAGGCTGACTTGGCAGGTTCGGTTTCCGTTTTGGATAGCAGGAATTTTAAGGACCAGCCCATTACTCAAGTAAGTGATGCGCTTCAAGGGCGTGTTGCAGGTGTGAATGTGGTCAGTGATGGTGTTCCGGGTGGTTCGGTAAAGATTCGCATTCGTGGTACCAATTCCATTAATAAAAGTAATGATCCCCTTTATGTCGTAGATGGTATGGTTCGTGAGTCGGGTCTTGAAGGTATAAATCCGGAAGATATTCAAAGTATGCAAATTCTGAAGGACGCTTCCTCCACTGCTATCTATGGTTCACGTGGCGCCAACGGTGTTGTTATCATTACAACCAAGAGTGGTGTGAAAGGGCAGACTAACATCACTTTTGACGCCTCGGTAGGAATCTCTCAGGCTACCAATCTTCCCAAGATGATGGATACCAAAACTTATGCCCAAGCACTTGTTGATTATGCGGGTATTAGTGCGAGTGAGGTTTCTGATTATTTGGATGGCAGTAATCCCGGTATTGATTGGACGGATCAGATGTTCCGTACAGGTGTGACTCAAAACTACAAGCTTGTCTTTTCAAAAGGCTCTGAAGGAACTCAAACGTATGTTTCCGCTAACTATATGGGTGATGAAGGTGTCATTGACAAAAATAGTTATGAACGTTATTCGGCTAAAGCCAACATTAAGATCTCTATGGCTAAATGGCTGGATGTTACTGTCGATTTAAACGCATCTCATGGTGTTGGTAAGGGTATTGGGGGATTGGAGATGTCAGGTTATAATCCCTTGTGGATAGCCTTTAATTCCTCTCCGACCATGACTATGACAGATAAAAATGGTTACTATAATTGGGACCCTTATGGTACGATTCAGGCTAATGCTTATGGTATAATCGCAGCTAGCGAAAGTGAGCGCCGTCGCGATGTGTTCAGCGGACATATTGATCTTAAATTCAATATTATCAAAGGCTTGACTTTTACAAGCAGCAATGGGGTTGATTATTATAATAATACTTCCTATAGCTTCACACCACAATCTGTAAACGGTGCAGGAAAGAATAGCATGGGTAACAGTAATTTACAGCGGATGTTGCTTCAGTCCTCAAATAACATCACCTATAATCATACCTGGAATGACAAACATTATTTGACCGTAACAGGGGTTTGGGAAGCAACAAAAAGTACGATTCGTAATATGGGGATTTCCGGTTCTTCACTTCAAGCTGAATCAGTAGGCTGGTGGGATGTGAAGAATGCTGTCACACGTGATGCAACCAACGGCTATTCGGATTGGGCATTGCTTTCAGGGGTAGGACGTGTTATCTATAATTACGATAATCGCTATATGCTGACTGGTACGTTTCGAGCCGATGGTTCCAGCCGTTTCACCAATGATAAGTGGGGGTATTTCCCTTCTGTAGCTGTTGCATGGACTGCTTCCAATGAATCGTTTATGGAAAGTACCCGTGACCTTATCAGTAATTTGAAGATACGTGCCAGTTATGGTGTTATAGGTAATCAGGATATTGATCCTTATTCAACTCTTGCAATCCTTAATACGACTACCACTTATTTCGGTAATTCTTCAGGAGTAACCGGTTATTGGGCCAATACGCTTGCAACTCCTGATATAAAATGGGAAAAGACAAAGCAGTTTGATGTGGGTTTCGACTTGGGTCTTTTTAATAATCGTATTGACTTGAGTGTGGATTATTTCAATAAAAAGACATCTGATGCACTTCTTTCAACCAAGTTGGCTGATTATTTGGGTGGAACTTCTTATTTGATTAATGCCGGTGAGGTTTCCAACCAAGGTTTTGATATTGCTCTTACTGCAAATATCGTTCAAAGCAAGGATTGGAGTTGGTCAACCACACTTAATGGTACTTACTTGAAAAATAAGGTAACAAAACTGACTGCTCAGGAACCCATTATTTATGGTGGTTCTTTCCAGTCCATTATCACTGATTGTACTATTATTAAGGAAGGTGAAGCGATCGGTACTTTCTTTGGTTATCGTTGGGCAGGAATAGACAATGAAGGATATGACACTTTTTATACTGCCAATGATGAAATAACACGTAATCCGTCTACAGATGATCGTGTTGTGCTCGGTAAAGCAAGTCCCGACTTTACACTGGGATGGAACAATTCGCTGCGTTATAAAAACTGGAGCTTGAATGCATTTTTCAATTCATCTTTCGGTGCCAAACGTTTGAACGCCCTCCGTTTTGCCATGAACTCTATGATTGGTAATTCACGAATGTTTACTGATGCGGATTTTTTGAAGGAAATAGGTAAGACGATGCCCGATCCCCGTGTTGAAAACAATCAATATCTGGGCAATTCGACCAAATGGGTGGAGAATGCAGATTATTTCCGTTGCGAGAATGTGACTTTAGCTTACGATTTTCCGAAAAGCATGACCAAAATAGCCGACCTGCGGCTCAGTTTCAGTATTCAAAATCTCTTCACTATTTCCAGTTACAAGGGATCCAATCCTGCTGGTTACTCTTTTTCAAGTGACTATGGTGATCGTGCAAATGGTATTGATACGGGTACTTATCCTACTCCTAGAACTTTTACTTTTGGTGTACGTATGAACTTCTAAATGATTGACAATTATGAAAAATAAAATAGTATTAGGCTGCTTTATTGCAGCATCTATGTTGGCAATGCCTTCTTGCAGTGATTTTCTGACTGAAAACCCGAAAGGAAAATTAACCCCTGAAAATTTCTTTTCCAATCAAAACGAACTGGATATGAGTGTTTATGCCCTATATGCCAAAGTACAGGCATCCCAATGTAACTCTAATCCGATGATTGTGCAATGCCAGGGAGATGACGTAACCTCAACTACGGGATCAAACAAGGGTGCTTATCTTTCTGCAGATGCCTTTGAATCTCCTTCTGACACAAAAGGTCTTGAAGGAACTTGGAGTCGTTTTTATACGATCATCAAGGCAGCAAATTTAATCATTGATAATGCTGGAAAGGCTATGACTTCTCAAGAGGAAATCAATATTGCTCTTGGTCAGGGTTACTACTGGCGTGCATTCGCTTATTTTAATTTGGTGCGTGTTTTTGGTCCGTTGCCTATGAATCTTCATAATTTGCCAGACAACAATTTGACACCTCTATCGACGGTTGCAGAAGTATATGAGCAAATCGTGTCAGACTTGAACGCTGCCGAAGCCTGTAACCTGCCGGCTAAATATACGGAAGCTAACCGTTCCATTGAAGGACAGAATATTTACGTTTCAGATCAGACAGTAAAGGCGACTTTGGCAGCTGTTTATATGGCGATGGCAGGTTACCCTTTGAATAAGACCGAGTATTATGCAAATGCGGCTGACAAGGCTAAGGAAGTAATGGATGGCGTGAATAAGGGTACCTATGACCACTCTTTGCTTTCTGAATGGAAGGATGTTTTCTCTTATGGTAAAAACCATCATAATGAGACGCTCCTTGGAATAGATTACAATTCTAATTTTGGCGGTTGGCAGGAATGGGATTCACAACTTTCATCTTGTCATCAATCAGGAAAACTTTGGAGTGGCTGGGGGGATTTTTTGGCAGAGCGGCGTTATTGGAAAAACTTTCCTGATGGTCCTCGTAAAGATGCTGTTTATTCAAAACAAATTCTATTAAACAATGGAGTGTTGGTTGACTGGTGGGCAACTACGGATGGAAAGCCCTATAATGGTACGAATGCAGTATTTGCCGATTATCGCCCGATGTTTGTGGCGTTTACCGTCAATAAAGACCCTGTGACAGGACTTCCTGCATCGGCTGCTTTCGATTACACCAAACCTATTTGGGGAGGTATGTGTATTAACAAACGACATCAACTAATCCGCTATTCAGAAGTTCTTCTTTGGTATGCCGAATCTGCGGCACGCGCAGGAAAGGATCTCAGCTTGGCTAAATCTGCTCTAAAGCAGGTACGTGCACGTGCTTGTTCCGATGAATCATTTGTAGCTGCTGTGGATGCTATGAGTGCTGAACAACTGGCAGAAGCAGCATATGAAGAACACGGTTATGAAGTGGCTGGTTATGTATTGGCTATGGTAACCCGTCGTTCTGATGAGTTCCGCATGAACCGTCTCAAAGAAAGTTATGACTACCGTAGTGGTTCTCAGGATGAAGTATTGGTTCCTGCCGGTACATTGACTTATAGCTACGACGAAGAAACTAAGACGACTTTTACCTATGCTCTTCAGGAAGATTTGAAAATGGAAGAGAATATGTCTGTAACTGTTCCTTGGAATGGTGAGGCTTCCATTTATCATAATTATCCTCCGAAGGAAGTTGAGAAGAATCCGAATCTGAAACGTTGATATAACGATTAGCTGTTGATTTTAAATTATACTTGAAAAGTTGGAATAAGTATTTGTTATACCTTGGTAAAGATTGTTTGAGGCGTACTGGAAAACTTTCGGTACGTCTCTTTTATTAGAAGGTAAAATAAGCCAATTGGTCGATTATTTGCTTTGGTTGTAATGTTTATTGTTTATCTTTGCAAACAATTAAAATCAATAAAACATGAATAGTAAAACTTTGTTGAAATGTTTATGTATGTGTTTGGCTATGTTTGCCATTTTGGTTAATGCCAATGCTCAAGATTTGAAATCTATATTGACCGGCGTAGCAAAAGCGGTAGTAGGTGATAAAGCAACAACTTCATCTTCTATTATAGGTACTTGGAAATATGTAGGTCCGCAATGCCAGTTCGAAAGTGAAAATTTACTGGCTAAAGCCGGTGGAGAAGTAGCTGCGAAAGAAGTGGAGGAGAAGATGCAGACTGTCTATGACAGAATAGGGATGAGTGGCTGTGAGTATACTTTTAATGAAGATGGAACTTATTCATACACATTGAAAAAACGTACAATGAGTGGCACTTACACGTTCGATGATAAGGAAAAGACCATTACTATGAAGGGAAAATTGGGAGTAAAAACTGTTGCTCATGTCACAGTGACCGGAAATGATATGAGTCTGGTCTTTAATGCGGATAAATTAATGTCAGTATTGAAAACGATTACAGGTACTGTTTCTAAAGTGAATTCTACTGCTGCCACCATTAATAGTGTAGCCGGATCTTATGACGGTTTGATGTTGGGATTCGATTTGAAGAAGTAATTATAGAATAGGAGCTAGGTTATAATAAAAGGAAGTCATTAAGATGGCTTCCTTTTTTATAGTAAAAATCAAATTATTCTTGTTCTTTCAGTGCTGCGAAAATCAGACCTTCCAGTTCTTCCGCCAGTTCGGGGTTGTCCTGAATCACTTGTTTGGAGGCGTCACGTCCTTGTCCCAGTTTGGTTTCGTTGTAGCTGTACCATGAACCGCTTTTCTTGATAATGCCTAAATCAGCACCTAAATCAATGATTTCACCAGCTCTTGAGATCCCTTCACCAAACATGATATCGAATTCGGCTTTACGGAAAGGAGGTGCCACTTTGTTTTTCACCACTTTTACTTTAGTCTGGTTGCCGATTACTTCTTCACCATCTTTCAGTTGAGTGGAGCGACGGATATCCAACCGTACGGAAGCGTAGAATTTCAGAGCATTACCACCGGTAGTTGTTTCAGGGTTACCAAACATGATACCGATTTTTTCACGCAACTGGTTGATAAAAATACAAGTTGTATTGGTCTTGCTGATGGCTGACGTAAGCTTGCGCAAAGCCTGAGACATCAAACGTGCCTGTAAACCTACTTTGTTATCACCCATATCTCCTTCAATTTCAGCTTTCGGAGTCAATGCCGCGACAGAGTCGATAACAATGATATCAATGGCGGATGAGCGTATCAATTGCTCAGCAATTTCAAGTGCCTGTTCACCGTTATCGGGTTGTGATATCCATAAGTTATCTACATCCACTCCCAGTTTGGCCGCATAGAAACGATCGAAAGCATGCTCGGCATCAATGAAAGCGGCAATGCCGCCTGCCTTCTGAGCTTCAGCAATGGCATGGATAGCCAATGTAGTCTTACCGGATGATTCGGGACCATAAATTTCTATGATTCTACCTTTGGGATAGCCGCCTACCCCTAATGCGGCGTTCAAGGCGATAGACCCGGTAGGAATCACTTCCACTTCCTGTACGTTGTCATCACCCATTTTCATGATAGAGCCTTTACCAAAAGTTTTCTCTATCTTATCCATTGCAGCTTGCAGCGCTTTCAGTTTTTCACTATTTCCGGCACTCGGACTTGCTGCGAATGGAATTTCTTCGTTATCTTTTTTTGCCATAAATCTGTTGGTTTATAAAATTTGTTGTGCGTGCTCTTTTGTTTTCACCTCTTTGGGAGAGATGATACGTTCAATCACGCCTTCTTCGTTAATGATGAAAGTTGTACGGAATGTACCCATATATTTACGTCCGTACATACTTTTTTCTCCCCATACTCCGAATTGTTCTACCAACTTCTTGTCGGTATCGGCAATAAGAGTAAAGGGTAGCTCGTTCTTTTCAATAAATTTCTGATGCGATTTGGCATCATTCACACTGACACCGATTACTTCATAACCATGGGCGCGCAGTTCCGCATAGTTATCACGCAAATTACATGCCTGGGCAGTACAACCAGATGTCATATCCTTAGGATAAAAATAGAGTACTATCTTTTTTCCTTTGTAATTACTTAAACGAATTTCTTCTCCTTTTTCGTTTAAGCCTAATATTTCCGGGGCTTTATCTCCTATGTTCATTTTTTAGTGGTTAATGATTAATGGTTAGTGTGGCCCAAGTATGAATTATGGGCCATTAATCACTATTTTAAAGTTCTAGATCACCATCGAATACTTCATGCCAAGGCAAACCTTGTTTGTTCAGTTGTTCCATAAATGGATCGGGATCAAACTCTTCTACATTCCATACTCCCGGACGTTTCCACAATCCTTGCAGGAACATCATGGCTCCAATCATGGCTGGAACTCCAGTTGTATAGCTTACTCCCTGCATTCCAGTTTCTTTGTAAGCTTCTTGATGGCTACAGTTGTTGTAAACATAGTAAGTACGTTCTTTGCCATCCTTTACGCCTCGGATGCGGCATCCGATAGAAGTTTCGCCTTCATAATTTTCTCCTAGATCCTGTGGATTGGGGAGTACGGCTTTTAGGAATTGTAACGGAACAATTTTCACTCCGTTATAATCTATTTCGTCAATGCGGGCCATACCGATATTCTGGATGACACGCAGATGAGTCAGGTATTCCTGACCGAAAGTCATCCAAAAGCGAGCACGTTTGATGGTCGGGAAATTCTTAACTAATGATTCCAGCTCTTCATGATACAGCAAGTAGGAATCACGAGGACCGATATTGGGATAAGTCAGATCCTTGTGGTATTCCAATGGCTTGGTGGTCACCCATTTGCCTTCTTCATAATAACGTCCGTTCTGAGTAATTTCGCGGATATTGATTTCAGGATTAAAATTGGTAGCGAACGCTTTGTGATGGTTGCCGGCATTACAGTCCACAATATCTAAGTAGTGCATCTCGTCAAAATGATGTTTTGCTGCGTAGGCTGTATAAATGCCACTTACTCCCGGGTCGAACCCACAACCCAGTATCGCTGTCAGTCCTGCGTCTTCAAAACGTTTTTTATAAGCCCATTGCCAGCTGTATTCGAAATGAGCTTCATCCTTTGGTTCATAGTTTGCTGTATCCAGATAATTCACCCCGGCTTTCAGACAAGCTTCCATGATGGTCAGATCTTGATAAGGCAGAGCTACATTGATGACGATTTCGGGTTTGAAACTATTAAACAGGGCTACCAGTTCGTCTACATTGTCCGCATCTACCTGTGCAGTCTTAATAGCTGGATTGCCGATAGCTTTTACGATTGCATCACATTTTGATTTTGTACGGCTGGCGATCATGATGTCAGTGAATACATCCGGATTCTGAGCCACTTTGTGTGCTACGACAGTACCTACACCGCCTGCACCGATAATTAATACTTTACCCATTTGCTGTTTTTTATTCTTGTTAAAATAAAATGCCCGGCAGACATTACCGTTCACAGGGCAAAGATAACAAAATATTTTGGGTATTAGTGGATACGGTCTAGTTTCTTATTGGTGAAATCTAAGGTTTTTCTTTCGTAGGACCATGTTTCATAGCCCCCCGTGACTATATGAATGCGCATGGGATTACCCAATGCCAGACGACATTCGTCGGTTGTCATTCCTTTTCGTACCTTACCGCGGCTTATCATGTTCCAAACTTCTTCTGTGATATTCGGATACTTGGTTCGTAAGTTGCCTATGCCGAATAGATCCGTAAAATAATTGTCTGATTGTAAAATCACATCAACTACACTCGTATGGGTGAATGCAGCTTTTATCTTATAATTCTTTCCATCTATGTCTTCCAGTTCTAAAAAGACGTAAGGAGAGTTGTTTTGTGAGATTATATTTTTGATGGTGAATTGTGTATATCGGGGAAGTCTCACCGGAGTGTCTGTTTCATCTAGACATTCCGTTTCCGCTTTCAGATAGACAGGTTTTTTCCCATATTTACTCATCAGATTCTTTGATTTTTTTGTATTTGCATTACTGAAGCTAAATGAATTTGGAAAATATTTATTTTTATTTTCCATAATAAAATCACTGTCTGCCATGCCACAATTAGTCTTTGATATAGCTACCGGCTGATAGTAGGTGTTTCCTTTCTTGTCTTGGAATACGATTTTTACAGGGTATGCGCGGCTGCCCACTCCGACAGCTGTTACTGTTACTTCTTCATTTATACCAATCGGGACCTCTTTATAGCCCGATATGCTGTTGGGATCATCTATACGTACTTTATTGGTACGCATATATAGGGTTTGTCCTTCCAGCAGTTCTTTGGCTATGTCCACATCACCCAGGTAGGCAAGGGTAGGAATACCGGCTTTGGGCTTCAGGCAATATTGTTCCAGAGTGGTGTTTTTAAGTTCGTGATAATATTGTTGCCCTTCACATTCAAAGTTAAAATGTACAAAGCCCCGTTCGGTAATTTCCGAACCCAGATATTCAAAAATCTTATGTTTTAACTCTCCTGTATCCACCTCCTTGTTGGTTTCCGCCGATTTAAAAGGAGGAATAATGATGTCTTTACGTTCCGGCATCACCATGAATTTCATGCCTGGTGTCCAGTCACACAGGTTGTAATACTTGAAATGATCGTTTATAAACTGTTTTTCCAAAGATTCTACGGAAATACTTGTTTGTTGTGAAGTAGTCGTGACTATATATCCGTTTTGTGCATAAGTGCATAGGCTACAGCTTGTTGCCCCAATTAAAATGGCTAAAAACCTTTTCATTGCTTTAAGTGTTAGTATATATAAATTGATACAAAGGTATAAAATTTTTGTGTATAATTGCTATAGTGAAAAATAAAATGGTTAGTTTTGCACACTAAACTAACAGATTTAACAAAAAAATAATATGAAAAAACTAGTATTGAAAATGATGGCTGTTTGTGCCGGAGCATTGATTGTATCTTGTGGTAGTGGAAAGAATATGTTGTCTGTTTCTTCTCTGGATGGGGAATGGAATATTACAGAGGTGGATGGACAGAAGATATCTACAGAGAGAATGCCTTTCATTGGTTTTGATGTAGCTCAGAAACGTATTTATGGCAATAGCGGATGTAACCGTATGATGGGAAGTTTTGAAGCCGACTCTCTGAAGCCAGGTACATTGAAGTTTGGACAGATAGGAAGTACCCGCATGATGTGCCCTGATATGAAGACTGAGCAGATGGTATTGGGTGTATTGGATAAAGTGACTTCTTTCCAGACGGTTTCTGACAAGCCCGACGTGATAACTCTATGTAATCAAGATGGTCGGCCGTTGATGACTTTGGAAAAGAAGGCGGCTCCGGAAGTGTCACTGTCTGATCTTTCAGGAGAATGGGTTATTGAATTGGTGAATGGAAAGAAAATTGTAGGTACGGCTGAGGTGACCCCTTTTATCGGTTTTAATTTGGATGAAAGCCGCATTTACGGTAATGTGGGCTGTAACACCATAAATGGTGCGTTAACGCAGGAAGACGGAAAACCCAATTCTTTGAGATTTGACAATGTTGCTACTACCATGATGATGTGTCCTGATATGGAAACTGAAACTATCGTGCTGAATGCTTTGAATGAAACAAAAAGTTTCAGCATGAAAGATGGTAAAGTATATTTGTTAGGTGAAAATGGAAATGAATTGTTGGTGTTGAAGAAACAATAATCCATCTACATTCAAATTGATATGGGTCGGTCTGTTTTCTCATAAACGAGAAAACAGGCCGATTGCATTTATGGCATTATGCTAGGATGCTGACAGGTATTTTATTTGGTGGAGTTCTGACATTCTTGCCTTATATGAATCCATTTAAAAGTATCATATAGCAAATAAATCAGTCATTTTGTCAGCCTTTGTCACATTCTTATTTTTGGCATACCGTTTGTTTTATGAAGGGCGTGCGGTTGGTGCACCAAAGAAAAAAGAAGTCCTTCGTGAACCATTCGCCAAGAAATCAGTTTAATTGAAAACAAATAAATAAAGATATATAATTATGGGAAAGATTATTGGTATTGACTTAGGAACCACAAATTCATGTGTTTCAGTATTTGAAGGTAATGAACCGGTAGTAATCGCAAACAGCGAAGGTAAACGTACCACTCCGTCTATCGTTGCATTTGTTGACGGTGGTGAACGTAAAGTAGGTGATCCTGCAAAACGTCAGGCAATCACTAATCCGCAACGTACTATTTTCTCTATCAAGCGTTTCATGGGTGAAACTTGGGATCAGGTACAGAAGGAAACTGCTCGTGTTCCTTATAAAGTAGTGAAAGGTGACAATAATACTCCGCGTGTAGATATTGACGGACGTCTTTATACTCCGCAGGAAATTTCAGCTATGATTCTGCAGAAGATGAAGAAAACTGCTGAGGATTATCTGGGACAAGAAGTTACAGAAGCCGTTATCACCGTTCCGGCATACTTCTCGGACTCACAACGTCAGGCTACTAAAGAAGCTGGTCAGATTGCAGGTTTGGAGGTAAAACGTATTGTGAACGAACCGACAGCTGCTGCTTTGGCTTATGGTTTGGATAAGGCTCACAAAGATATGAAGATTGCTGTATTCGACCTTGGTGGTGGTACATTCGATATCTCTATCCTTGAGTTTGGTGGTGGTGTATTCGAAGTACTTTCTACTAACGGTGATACTCACTTGGGCGGTGATGACTTCGACCAGGTAATCATTGACTGGTTGGTACAGGAATTCAAGAATGACGAAGGTGCGGATTTGACAAAAGATCCGATGGCTATGCAACGTCTGAAAGAAGCTGCTGAAAAGGCAAAAATTGAATTGTCTTCTTCTACTTCAACTGAAATCAACCTGCCATACATCATGCCTGTAGACGGTATGCCTAAGCACTTGGTTAAGACTTTGACACGTGCTAAATTTGAAGCTTTAGCTCACAATTTGATTCAGGCTTGTCTTGAACCTTGCAAGAAGGCTATGAGCGATGCAGGCTTGAGCAACTCTGATATCGATGAGGTAATCCTTGTTGGTGGTTCTTCACGTATTCCGGCTGTTCAGGAATTGGTAGAAAAATTCTTCGGTAAGACTCCTTCCAAGGGTGTTAATCCTGACGAAGTGGTTGCTGTAGGTGCTGCCGTTCAGGGTGCTGTTTTGACAGATGAAATCAAAGGTGTGGTATTGCTGGATGTTACTCCGTTGTCAATGGGTATCGAAACATTGGGTGGTGTAATGACTAAGTTGATTGATGCAAACACTACTATCCCGGCCCGCAAGAGTGAGACCTTCTCTACAGCTGCCGATAACCAGACTGAAGTGACTATCCACGTACTTCAAGGTGAACGTCCGATGGCTGCACAAAACAAGTCAATCGGTCAGTTCAATTTGACTGGTATTGCTCCGGCTCGTCGTGGTGTTCCTCAGATTGAGGTGACATTCGATATCGATGCCAACGGTATCTTGAAAGTATCTGCCAAGGATAAAGCTACCGGCAAGGAACAAGCTATCCGTATCGAAGCCTCCTCTGGTTTGAGTAAGGAAGAAATCGAAAAGATGAAAGCCGAAGCTGAAGCTAATGCAGAAGCAGACAAGAAGGAACGTGAAAAGATTGACAAATTGAATCAAGCTGACTCCATGATTTTCTCTACTGAAAATCAGTTGAAGGAATTAGGCGACAAGTTGCCGGCTGATAAGAAAGCTCCGATTGAAGCTGCTCTTCAGAAACTGAAAGATGCTCATAAAGCACAGGATTTGTCTGCTATTGATACTGCCATGGCTGAACTGAATACAGCATTCCAGGCTGCCAGCGCTGAAATGTATGCTCAGAGTGGTGCACAAGGTGGCGCTCAGGCCGGTCCGGGTGCAGGTGCAGGACAACAGGCTAATCAAGGTTCTTCTAATAATAAAGAAGATATTCAGGATGCTGACTTCGAGGAAGTGAAGTAAGTATCGATAAATAACGATAACAATAAATAGGAATATAGGGTGTAACTCAATAAGTTACGCCCTATTTCTTTTTGTAGACTTTTCTTTGGCTTTGCTTATTTCTCGGATTTTTATCGTATATTTGTACCATAATTGTACCGACACTTAAAAGTAGATAATGTGACACTTACAAGAATGCCGGTATTGAGAATGAGGAATATAAGTAAAAAGTAGATTATGCCAGCAGCAAAATTTGAAATAAAACGGAAGTGCCAGATTTGTGGAGAAGAGTTTTTAGCCAAAACAATAGAATCTTGGTATTGCTCTCCCAAATGTTCCAAAATTGCATGGAAGCGACGCAAGGATGAAGAACAAAGATTGCAAAGGTTGGACGAAGTGGTTAAGAAGATACCCAAGTCCAAAGAGTACATCACGGTTCCTGAAGCATACGCATTGTTTGGCATAAGCAAGGAAACTCTTTATCGTTTGATTCGTAAGGGTACAATCCCCAGTGTAAATGCAGGAGAAAGACAGACATTACTATCAAAAGCAGAACTGATGAAACTCTATCCTCCACGCAAGAAAGCTCTCACAAAGCCGAAACCTGTTGCCAAACTATATAGTCTGGAGCCGAAAGATTGTTATACCATTGGAGAAATCACAGAGAAGTTTCTTGTGAATGAAAGTACAGTTTATCTCCACATACGCAAATACTCTATCCCTACCCGGCAGATTGGGAACTTTGTGTATGTACCCAAGAAAGAAATTGATAACTTATATAAAGGTGTGAAGCGATGAAGAAAGCATTAGTCAATACACGAGTGTCGGTAAAGCTCCGCAAATCTGAATATCGTGATGAATGGTATCTTTATGTGGAATCTTATCCTGTATTCCAATCCGGAAAAGATACGCCACAAAGAGTGCGTGAATATCTCAATCGTACCATTACAACACCTATTTGGGATAAGTCACGCAATGCAAGGACTAATGCCGAAGGCAAAACCACTTATAATCCGAAGCGAGATTTGAACGGTGTCATTCAATGTAAGTCGCAATTAGACCAGGAATCATGTATCTATGCCGACAAGGTCAGAAGCCTACGACAAAAGGAATACGACAATGCAGCTTTATATGCCGATACCGATGCAGAACAGGCGGAGCAGTTGGAACGCTCCCGAAGTAATTTCATTGAGTACTTCGACCATGTGCAGCGAACAAGGCATGCCCATAGCTCTGATTCTATCATTGTCAACTGGAGGAGAGTGCATGAATTATTGAAGATTTTCGCAAAAGGTGACACCATTCTCTTTTCGCAAATAGACTTAAAGATGGTTGAATCGTTCCGGCAATTCATAATGAATGCCCCACAAGGAGGCACTAAACGAGGTACGATTTCTCAAAATACAGCAGCAACCTATTTCTCTATCTTCAAAGCCGGATTGAAACAGGCTTTTATAGACGGATATCTGACTATTGATATTTCTGCAAAAGTCAAAGGCATTCAAGAAAGGGAAAGCCGGAGAGAATATCTCACGGTAGAGGAATTGAACCGACTGGCTCAAACACCTTGTGACCCATTACTGAAACGTGCTGCCTTGTTCTCTGCTTTAACAGGAATCCGTCATTGCGACATTCAGAAGTTGAAGTGGTCGGAAGTGGAAATGTTCAATGGAGGCTATCGGTTGAATTTTACTCAGCAAAAGACAAAAGGAGTTGAATATATGCCTATATCAGAGCAAGCATATAATCTCTGTGGAGAGCCAAAAGAGGGTGAACTTTTGGTTTTTGCCGGACTTCCTGACCCTTCTTGGATAAACCGTCCTGTCAAAAAGTGGGTTGAAGCTGCCGGAATCACCAAACACATTACCTTCCATTGTTTTAGGCACAGCTACGCAACCCTGCAACTGGCTGGAGGAACTGATATTTATACGGTCAGCAAAATGTTGGGACATACAAATGTGCGAACAACACAGGTGTATGCAAAGGTTGTTGATGAAAAGAAAGAGAAAGCTACAGAAACTATTAAATTGGATTTATCTCAAACAAAATAACCATTATTATACTTTGTAAGTATAGCCATCTGCGTAAAATCTGCGTGGGTGGCTTTTTGTTTTTATCTATGGTCTTTTCTTCAGACCATCTTATGATTCCTTTATGATTGAAGACATTATCATAAAAATCTACTGCTGAATTCTCCACTATTCATGTTGATAATCAATGGGTAATCCTTATGATGATTATGTTTCGTTACTGCTTATTTATGTGATGTATTACACTATGAAATCAGTATGCGTAATCGCTGTTATTTTGCCGAAAAATCAAAAAACAAGTAGCAATATGAGTGAGAAGAACATTACATTTGAAGATTTACCCAAAGCAATGTCGTGGTTGATGGATAAATTGAATGAGCTGGATTCTAAAATAGATGGATTAAACAATCAGAATCAAAGCGTTCCAACCGAACAATGGATGAACCTTAAGGAATTGTGTGATTATATTCCCAGTCACCCGGCAGAGCAAACTGTATATGGCTGGACGAGTTGTCATCTAATCCCATTCCACAAAAGAGGGAAGCGTATCATGTTTCTAAAATCGGAAATTGACGAATGGCTCCATGCCGGCAAAATCAAATCTGATAAAAACTTGGAAGATGAAGCCGCCCAATTCATAAAGTCAAAAAGAAATACCAAATTCTAATGGATTCAACCAATTTATGCAATGCGCTCAGAATGGAATTTGAAGGAATCTTTGAAAACAAGATTCCTTTGGATGCTTTTCCTGCCAAAATTCAAGATATGATATTGGCTCTATCCCGACAAGAGAATTATTCCATAGAATATATGATGGCTTCTCTTTTGGTAGCAGTGTCAACCGCTATCGGCAACGCTGTCAATATTCGTATTCGTGGTGGATGGATTAGTAATCCTGCCCTTTATATGATATTGGTAGGTCGTCCCGGAATGGGCAAAACCCCACCTTTGGATTTTGCATTCCGTCCTATCCGAAAGCATGATGCCAAAATCATCAAACAATTTAAATTGGATATGGAGCATTATAATAGCTTGGTTGAAAACAATAAGGCTAAAAAAGACAAGTCCTCTTCATTGCCGGACAAACCAATTTTACGAAGAACCATCATATCCGATTTTACACCGGAAGCTTTAATGCGTGCGTTGGATGACAATCAGCGAGGTGTCGTGGTATATGTGGATGAAATTATGGGAATGTTTAATGCCGTGAATCAATATAGCAAAGGACAACTCATTGAGCAGCTATTGACAGCCTTTAGCGGAAAACCATTGGATATTTCAAGATGTAGCATCCCTGTACCTATTCATATAGAGCATCCTTTTATAAATATTGTCGGCACGATGCAAACGACACGTATGCACGAACTGATAGAGAAAGGATATAAAGACAATGGGCTGATAGACAGAATAATTTTTGTTTATCCATCGTCTCAGGAAATTTCAGATTGGGGGCTGGATGAAGAATCTTCCGTATCAACTTTTGGTAAATACTCATCAATGTGGGATTCTATTATAAATAAGGTAATTAGTTTGCCATTTATAGAGAATGAAGATGACAGAGCCATACATAATGTATTGGAATTTTCTTCGGAAGCCAAAGCCTATTTTACAAACTGGCGCAATAATGCAGTTCGGGCTGTTAATCAAATCCAAGATGATGGATTGGTGGATAGCAGAGTGATTAAAGCTCCCATGATTACGGCTCGTTTAGCTTTAGTCTTGCAAATCCTTCGTTGGGCTTGCGGTGAAGAACACAAGGATTTTGTGGATATTGACTCAACCAAATCTGCTATTGCATTGAGTGAATACTTTGAGAACTGTTATACCAACATTCAGAAATATATGTTGCGAGAGAGCGTTGAACCGCAAAAAAGAGAATTGCTTGATTGCCTTTCCGCAACTTTCACTACTGCCGATGCCATTCAAGCCGGAAAAGAAGTAGGGTTGTCGGAAAGGTCGGTAATGTATTCTTTGGTTAGCCTTGCTACGAATAAGGTTATCAAGAAAGTAAAGCGAGGTGAATATGAGAAGCTGCAATAAACGACACCTTTTGCAGTTTGCAGTTGTTGCAGTTTGCACTTTGCGCTGACATAGGATTTCTGCAAAACTGCAATAAGTGCAAACTGCACGGACTGCAATAACAAAATGAAGAAGTATGGCTGAATATAGATTTTCTCTTCAAAAATATAAGCGTGGGTCAAAACTTTCATGCCCGAAGTGTGGAAAGAAACAATGTTTTGTCAAGTACATAGATAGCCAAGGAGAAATAATTTTTCCTGATTATGTAGGCAGATGTGACCATGAGCAATCTTGCCAATACCATTACACTCCATCGGATTATTTTCATGATAACCCAATGGTAGTGGATTACAACAAAGATAACTTCATTGAAGCCGATAAGCCTAAGCCCAATTTACTGCCTCCAACCTCTTTTGTTGTCAATGAACTAATGAAACGTACTCTTACTAACTATGGTATGAATCCATTGTACATCTACCTGTCTGGGATGTTGGGTAAAGATGAGACTTCTCGGATATTCCAACTATATCATGTTGGCACATCAAAGAAGTGGGGCGGTTCTACTGTCTATTGGCAAATTGATTGGCAAGGTAATGTACGAACAGGGAAGATAATGTTGTATGATGCAGAAACAGGACATCGGACAAAAGAGCCAAGAAGTTATGTTAGTTGGGTACATACAGAACTGAATCTCCCAAACTACAATTTGAAGCAATGTTTGTTTGGCGAACATCTGTTATCTGAGAATCCGACCAAACCTGTTGCTATTGTGGAAAGCGAAAAATCCGCTTTGATAGCTACCCATTATATGCCGGAATTTATATGGTTGGCAACAGGTGGAATGCATGGATGCTTCAAGTCTGACGTGGTAAGTGTATTGAAAGGTCGGTCGGTTATGCTATGCCCGGATTTGGGTGCAAGAGAGGTTTGGCAAACCAAGATGGCTTTACTCACTTCCGTATGTTCTAAAGTTGTATTGAGTGATAGTTTGGAACAATGCGCCACAGACGAACAGCGCAAGAACGGACTTGATATTGCGGATTTCTTATTGATGACTGAAACACCTGCGATGATACTTCAAAAGATGATAAAGCGAAATCCAAACCTACAAACTTTGATTGACTGCTTGCATTTGGAACTGGTGGATTCCGGTTAGTGATGTGTTTATGGAGAAGCCAAACTAAGGGGAAAGTAAAACTATTGATTATCCAAATGGATATAGGTGACAATAGCCACTCTTAAAGTTGACAGACAAATGGCATAGTTCGGACAAAGACAATGCTTGCATTAAGGTATGTAATGCCCCATTTTTAATGGGTATTCTATGCAAGAAGTACCACCGTCCGACAAAATGGTTTCACTCATTTGTCGTCTTGGAGGCTTCTTGCATTACTCGCAGGCTCGCAATGGATAGAACATTTTATTAATAAATTCCAGTTATAAACGCTTATGGATATACAACAAAACAATGGAAAACAGGGTGTTCGTACTCGTCATATAGACATTCGTCTGACTGAAAATGAGTATGAAATGATAGTAGAAAAAGCTGCCGAATGTGGACTGACACTTAGTAACTACGGACGAAAATTATTGCAAAATCACCATCCAAACAAACGACTTTCAGACGAGGAAGTACAAGGATTGAACTCTTTATCGGATGCACGAGCCGACCTTATCCGCATTCAGAATGTACTCAAAGGTAAACCTGATGAGATTAAAAAACGATATTTCCGAGATGAGAATTATATGCGTGCTTGGATAGAGGCAGTAAATAGGCTTATTGTTCGATGGGGACAAATACGAGACAGTATAAATCAAATTTGAAATTATGATAGCACAAGGAAAGGCAATTTCTCATGGAGCAAGAGCCATTGAGTATTCTATGGAAAAAGATAAAGCCCAGCTCGTTAAGGTGCATGACTTGCCAGAAAATATAGAACCTTTGGCTATGTGGTCACGGATGATGCAACACCAGCATCAATGTATGAAAGACAGATATAATCCGAAGCCCATAAAGCTGAACGCACTGCGCTTTGAAATATCTCCAGCCAAAGAAGAATCGGCAGGATGGACAATGACGGATTGGCAGAATTTGGCGGATGAGTTTATTGCAGTACTTGACGGCATTGACCGAAGATGTGGCAAACCAGATAGTCATCTTAAACCGACCAATATCAAAAATAGCCAGTATGTTGTTTCGTTACACACCGACAGCAAAAGTGGCATCCCTCACTTGCATATTGTAGCTAACCGCATAGACAATATGGGCAAGACAAACGATGCGCATTATATTGGTGAACGTGCCGTTCATGCTGCCAACATCATCAATGAGAGACGTGGCTGGGTGCAATCCGTGCAACGTCGTGATGAGAATATTCAGCAAATCAGTGAAGACTGCATCGCAATATTGAAAGCTATGCCAGAATTTGATTGGGAAACTTATAGCCAAATGTTAAACGCTAAGGGGTACGATATTAAGTTGATAAAGGACGATAAGGAAGTGGTCAAAGGGTACGCTATACGAAAAGGGAACTCTATTTATAAATCCTCGATATTGGGTAAAAGTCGAAAATTGATGCCATCAAAAATTGAAGCGACTTGGGTGGGATTACATGCTTCTGATAAACAAACTGCAATTCAGTCAAAGGAAGTATGTACTCAAACGATGGCGCATAATAATAAAGAGGTGATGCCACAATCAAAGCCTTCTATTTACCACTATTCCATAACAGTGGATGGAGAACAACTCGAGGTTGATATACCAGATATGGTTAAGTCTGTCTTTGACGAAGAGTTTGGAAGCCTTGATGAAGAAGTCAAACAGACCAATTTATTCAAAGTTGCCGCCTTACTATTTGCCGGATATTTGGATGCAGCCACTTCTATGGCGGCTTCAAGCGGAGGTGGTGGCAGTCCCGGTAGCGGATGGGGTAAAGATAAGGACGATGATGAGCGTAACTGGGCTGTTCGTTGTGCAAAAATGGCAAAATGGCTCTGCAAACCGATTAAACGTAGCAGGGGTAGATAGTATTTCATTTATAATCACATATAACCATGCGTAAAAGTAAATATGACCAATCTTCTTTGCCTGTGCAGGATAGCAAGAGCATAGATAGTGATGATAACATTAGCAAAATTGAAAATCGTGTTGATTTTGAAACCGAGCTTGTAAATCTCACGAATCAGATTAAGGACATCAAAGATGTTATCCAAGAATTGAAACAGATAAAAGCATTTGTAGATGCTTCAGTGTTAACTTTTGAAGAATCAGCACAGGTTCTTAATGCTGCAGTGAAAACATCCGACAATATCCCTGATACTATTAGCCGTGCAATTATTCAGGCAGAGAATACTGTTGTAAATGTCAAACTTAGCGATGAAGACAAGTCTATTCTTACAGAATATCGCAATAAATTGATTGAAGAAGAAAAATCTTTATTTGAGAAGCAGATAACAGAATTGAAGACACTTCATACGAATCACTGGAAAGAAGTCCATAAATGTGTGAAATCTGAAACTTCGTTTTCTCTTAATGGCAAAATAGCCAAATGTGCCGTTGTCGGATTCTGGATATTGTATGCGTATTTCTGTTTGACATTGGGAGGATTGATAATCTATATGAAGTTCTTTTAAGGAATTGGAAGGATGGATTGACCAACCTTCCAAATACATCACCATGTTATGACCTTATCAACAATCTCTTGTTGTTCGGCACTGCTACGCCTCAAATAAATACGAGTTGTTTCAATACTTTCATGTCCCATCAGGTCAGCAAGTAGAGAAATATCGTTGAACTTCTCCAAGAAATTTTTAGCAAAGCGATGACGGAATGAATGGGGGTAAACCACTTTCTCATTCAATCCGTATTTGGCTGCGTAGTTTTTCAACTGTTGCGCAATCCCTCTTGTAGTGATACGCTCACCAAAGCGATTAAGAAAAAGATAGCCGGTGGTACGATTGACTTTGCTAAGCCATTCTGTGGCTTCCTTGCGCAAGGACTTCGGAATATAAATACGACGTATTTTGCCACCTTTGGTGTAGATGTCAAAATAACCCATCTGCACGTGTTCAGCCTTCATTTGGATTAGTTCACTGACTCTTGCTCCTGTTGCTGCGAGGAAACGAACTACGAAATACCATTCTTGGTTTTCCTCCTTTTTTAGTTTGTTTTTTAGAAAAGCGTAGTCGGCATTACTGATTACATTTTCCAAGTAACTCCGCTGCTGCACTTTGACGGATTTTAATCTCAAACGAGATTTTCCCATGCTATCAAGATACTTGTTCATTGCCTGAATACGAAGATTCACTGTCTTAGGCTTGAATTTCTCAATGAGATAGGTTTTATACACAAGCAAATTGCGCTTGTTCAATTCTTTGTGCCGGGAATAATACTCTTTTACGGCATAGAGATAAGCTGCAATTGTGTTCTCCGCCATATTCCCTTGACGAAGATACGTTTCAAAATTTTCAATGTTCATGTCAGATACATTATTAGTTAAACAATTCGTTATCATAATAATGTATGGTATTGCCTAATTCATTGAGTTCCTATTATGAGAAGTTTCTCGCTACGGGAGAGGTGAAGTGCATTGATGACGAGATTCCGTTTGAGATTCCTAAAGGGTGGGAATGGTGCAGATTGAAGCATATGTGTTCTATGCAGGCTGGGAAAAATATATCAGCTTCAGAAATTTATGATAAAAAGTCAGTTCTTCACCCATATAGATGTGTCGGTGGAAATGGACTACGAGGGTTTACAAACACATTCAATGCAGAAGGACATTTTGCTATTATTGGCAGGCAAGGAGCATTATGTGGATGCCTTAATATAGAAAGTGGGAAATTCTATGCCACAGAACACGCTGTAGTTGTGAATGGCTTTGGTATAATTCCATCGTTGTTCATCTATTACTTTTTTACGGCATTGAACTTAAATCAATATGCAACCGCAACAGCTCAACCCGGTTTGGCTGTATCCAATATAGTTGAAGTATTTATACCTTTACCTCCGCTTCCTGAGCAACTACGCATAGTCTCAAAAATAGAAAAACTACTTCCGTTAGTCAAAACTTATGAACAAGCACAGAATGGACTTAACGAACTTAATGCCTCACTTAACGAGCAATTACGTAAATCGATTCTGCAAGAAGCAATACAAGGTAAACTTGTACCTCAATGTTCAGACGAAGGTACAGCCCAAGAATTGCTCGAACAGATAAAATTAGAGAAGCAGAAACTCATCAAAGATGGCAAATTAAAAAAGTCTGCCTTAACTGATTCTGTCATCTTCAAAGGTGACGATAACAAGTATTATGAGCAGGTAGGCAATGAGAACATTGATATAACAGAAGAAATACCTTTTGATTTACCTGAAAACTGGACTTGGGTTAGATTTGGTCAATACGTAAGAATGTCTATCGGAAAGACACCACCGCGAGGGGAAACCAAGTATTGGGCAAATGGTAAATATCCTTGGGTTTCTATTTCAGATATGTCTGATTATGGATTGGTTACAACGACAAAAGAATCTGTTTCAGAATATGCCAAAAGTTTATTTGGAGAAATATCTCCTGTCGGAACTTTAATAATGAGTTTTAAGTTAACGGTAGGCAGGACTTCTCTTCTAAATACTTCGGCATATCATAATGAAGCAATTATATCCATATATCCTTTTGTAGATAAAAATTATCAAGCAAGGAATTTTCTGTTTCACATTTTGCCGATTATATCTAATCTTGGAGATACCAAAGATGCCATAAAAGGTAAAACACTAAATTCTAAGAGTTTGAACAATCTTTTATTACCACTTCCGCCTCTTAATGAACAAGGGCGAATAGTGGCTATGATAGAATTATTATTTGATAAGTTGAAATAAATTATTTATTTGACAAGTTATACGTTGCTGTTCAGACAATGGCGGAATACCGATTGGTAGCTTGTAGAATAAATCCTTATTGAGGTGCGGAATTGCTGCACCTCTTTTTGAATTTCTCAATGCCTCTTTATAGAACAAGATGAAAGCCAAAATACAAGGCTTCCACATAACCGAAGAAAGCCATAGCTGTTTGAATGTGCTTCCCATATATCCATCTTGTGGAATAGAAAAAACTTCACCTGAATTTTCACCATCCACAAGAATGATATTATCTCCAGCATAGACAAATCTGCCTTTTTCTATAATGGTTGCAGATGATTTTCCACGTAGGAACTTTGCATCAAGGCAAATGCCCTTTCCGTTTCTTTTTTCACCGTCTGTTAGTTGGCATATATCTTTCAAGCGTAACACAATCCAGCTATTGGGATATTCAAAAGGAAGTTCAACTTCAACGATTTGCTCATTTATCCTCTCATAATACTTGTTACAGTTTTAATCTTTTCAACAATTCGAGTTTGTTCCTTTAAAGGGGGAACAGGGATTAAGTATCTGTTCAATCGCACCATTGTCAAGGTTGCTACTGTAGTTCCATCAGACTCTGATAAATATTGGTTTGCAAAAGCAGACGATTCAAAAAATAATTTCAAATAATACGGATTCAAGCGAAAAGGATTACCTATACATAAAACACTACCGTCCTTGTAATAGAAAGGATTGTTTGTTTCAACAACATAAGTTTTACCAAGTGTCCCAACTGCCGTCATCATTAGGTCTCCAATTTGCGGAACTCCGCTTTTAGAGAACTCATCGTATAATGATTGTTCTATAAACAAATCGTTATCAACATGACCCCAATCAGCCATTTTACCAATTTCTCTTGCTCGATAAAATGGAATTCCAGAAGAACGCCAATCTCTTTCGTGTACTCTTCGAGCAGACCAAATATTTAAGACACTTCCTATTCTACACCATTTCCAATCATCAGGTATTTCAAATGGTATTTCATCAGTAATATCCTGCTCTGTTTTACCAACCTTCTCGAAGTACTTGTTATCGTCACCACGGAAGATAATGGAATCGGTTAAAGCAGACTTTTTAAGTTTGCCTTCTTTGACAAGTTGCAATTTCTCTTGCCGTATTTGTTCAAGTAATTCTTGGGCTGTACCTTCCTCTGCAATCTGTGAAACTAATTTACCTTGTATTGCCTCTTGAAGAATGGACTTTTTTAAACTATGCCATATTTCTTTATTTATTTGGTTGAGTCTATTTTGACTATTTCCATATTGATAAATATATGGGTATAACTGATTTAATTTTGTAACAATGCGAAGTTGTTCTTCTTGTGGTGGAATAGGTAACAAGCAGTGCTTAATAATGAGTTGATTTATGTTGGGATCTTTTCTTGAACCTGCTGCAAAATCCATCCAAAATGGTCTTTGATATTCAATAAAAGTATGGATGTAATCCATATTACAAAATCCATTAGGCTGGATGGCACATACAGATTGGTTTATAGTTGTATCAAAATGCAAGATACAGTGTTTGCCTATTGTCCCAGCACCACCATACATTGCAACACACACTGAGGTTTGGGGTAAAATAGAAAGATTGTAGTCTATAATTGCTTTCGAGGTTATTTGTATTTCGGTTTTGTTCAAAATTCCATTGTTCAAGTCTGTTGTACGTACCCAATTGATATTGCCATTTTTATAATAATCTGGATTCCTACTTAATGGCGTAGAACCACTTGTTGTTTCAAAAATATTTCCAATTCTTTCCCATTGCCACCCATTTGGAATCTCAAACGGAATCTCCTCATCGATGCACTTCACCTCTCCGGTAGCGAGAAACTTCTCATAATAGGAATTATCGTCACCACGGTAAATGATAGATTCGTTTTTGTCTTTTTTGATTTTCTTTTCCTTGACCAGTCGGGCTTTTTCAGCTCTGATACGTTCAAGAAGTACCGATGCCGGTTCGTCATTAGGGTCTTGCGGTACAAGTTTTCCCTGTATCGCCCACTGGAGTATGCTGTTTTTTAATTGTTTTCCGTTCATCTTATTCTAACTGATTTAGAAGTTTTCGTCTTTTTGTTTTTCATTCAGATAGAACTGATATAACTTTTTCCCTATCTTATCTTTTTTGAAAGTACGTTCATGATTCATAGGAGTCATAGACAAACGAATTTTTGCCACACCTTCATTCAAAATTTCAAACTGCTGTGGAGTAATTCTAAATTGAGCAGTAGAACTAATTTCTGTGATTGGTATTACAATATTTCCACTTATAACACCAGCAGATTGACTTCCATTCCCAATCACAGTTCCTCTTAGTTCAAGATATTTACCTGTGAATGTTCTAATTTTCATGGTTGGTTTAGTGAGGAAATTCATTCTGTCTGAACGTACTGTGGCTACTATAGAATAAATGGTGTCTTGCTTAGCCACACTGTATTTCATATTGCAACCTTCAGCTGCGAGTGCTTTATAAGTATAACCTACTGTTTGTGCTTTAGCGTTAATTCCTAAAATAATACAGAACAGTAATAAGATAATTTTTATAGTTTTCATATTTAATCTTTTTCGTAATCCTCCCCTTGTATTCCTAACTCTCCTTTGCTCATGGCATTGGCAATATCTATTTTCAGTTCTTCGTCATAATCTTTACTTGTCAAAAAGCTATTGACGATGCGTAGCAGCAAATCTTGGTTGATATTCGATGCTGCCACATGATAAATGATAGATTCCAATGTACGCATACAGATGCAAGCGTGCCAGTAGTAATTATTCTTGTGTAAGAAGTAAGCTCCCAAAGTCAGCGCAATACGCTTATTCCCATCATTGAAGAAATGCCCAGAACAGAATCTATACATCAGATAGGTCAGTTTCTCTGCAAAGGTCGGATAGTATAAATCATTTTGTACAAAATCCAATGTAGCACGAATGCCACCTTCATCACGCACTCCTTCAAAGCCACCATCGCTAGCATCAATCATTTTGCCATAGACGGTTAAGGCTTCATCGTAGTCTATATAAACAATTTCCTCACTCATCTTCTGCCTGCTTTAAGCGTTTAAGCACATCTTTATTGTCCGCTAAGATACGGTCAAAATCAATAGACTGGTCACCGATGAATCGTTCAAACTCTTCAGGAGTAACAGCTTGCAGATAATCTGCTATATTACCATGATACGCATCCCGGAAACTGAAATCCCTTGAAGCCATTTTGGTTCTGGCATCATTTAAATAAGGTTTCTGCATCGGATGTTCGGCAAGTTCATTCACAATGCGCTCTACCTCGTCAATGGTAAGTAACCTGCCACCATTTTCTTTAAACCGTTCACTGAGAGCTGCCCCCACACCGTTTTCAAAAGAAGAAATAACCAATAAAACCTCTGAATACAGCGTGTGTCGAACATTGTCTTTGGAATCCAACTTCAATACTTCCCGATACTCCTTAGCATTCTCCTTGAATACAGCCTTATATATAAAGTCTGTAATTTGAGGATATTTGTATGTGGGATGTCCGTCCACATATTGATTGATGGCAGAAGTGAGATTCTTGCGATAGTTTTCTTCTGTGATTGCAGCAGGAAGATAATGTACATCTCTGCGGTTTATGTATTTTGTTCCGCCACCCGTCTTTTCATTGATGGTGGTAATCACGAAATCCAAGATAAGGCTACGTACTTTTTTTGCTTTCTCACTCTCTGTAAGCAACATACCCATATCCAAGAATGAGCGGAAATTAAACAATCCAAGTTGGGTCGTTTTGCTCCCGACATTTATGACGGGAGCAAATTGTAACTTTAACTCTTTCAGATGTTTACCTTTACATAAAACATAACCGTTAGCTGCTAATTCATCTGAATGTTTTTCCAAATAGCGTTCTATGGTTCGTTCTTCTACTTCGTAGAAATCGGCAACCATTTTTTTTGTAAAGCGATACTCTCCCTCAAAGAGCATTCCTTCAATGTCAAGATGCTCCTGTACTTTGCTGACCGCAAAACGGTTGTTAAGTACATTTTGTCTTTCTATGTTTGAGATGGTCAAATCTTTCATATCACTTCACAATTATCAGTTACACGATTTTATGTCAATGCCGAGAATCTTTTGAATTTCGGAAAGCGTTTTGTCTATTTCATGGTCGAGCGCAGCACGTTTTTCAAAATATTGTTTGAGCAGTTCTGCTGGAGGGAGTATTTCTTCTTCCTCTTTCGGGAACTTACATTGATCAAAATAGCAATCCAAGTCTATCAATTGTTGGGCAGTGAACACACGGCTCTTTTCACCCACTTCGTCACTGATAATTTCTTTCCTGTCTTTCCACCATTCCTGAATAGGTAGGGTATGCTCCACCTTCATTGGTTTGGTCTTTGAGAAGTGTTTGTACCCTTCCGGCATATCAAGACGATAGAACCATGTTTCTTTGGTCTTGAATCCTTCTTCGCAACCTTCGGCTTCTTCATTATTAAAGAAAAGGATGTTGGTTGCAATAGATGTGTATGGAGAGAATATAGAACCCGGCAAACGGATGATTGTATGTAGATTGAACTTGCGAAGGAGATTTTCTTTAAGTGCAAGTTTTGCTCCATCCGTACCAAATAAGAAACCATCAGGGATAATCACACCGCACCGTCCACCAGCTTTGAGGCGATACATGATAAGGGCGATAAACAAATCCGCAGTTTCACTTGAACGGTACTGTACTGGGAAGTTGCTTTTTACGCTGTCTTCCGTGCTACCACCATACGGAGGATTCATGCCGATAACATCAACCTTGTCGCTTTCCTTGAAATCAGTAACATTCGTTCCAAGCGAATCACAGTTGGTTATGTTGGGAGCTTCAATATCATGGAGCAGCAGGTTTGTGATGCTCAAAAGGTAGGGCAACGGTTTCCATTCCTGACCTACAACGGCATTTTGCAGTTTTTCTCCATCTGCCGCAGAGCCAATATTCCTGCCCATATATTTAAGTGCCGAGGTGAGGAAGCCTCCCGTTCCACTGGTGAAGTCGCCAAAGGTTTCGCCCAATTTCGGGTCGAGCATCATCACAATAAAATCAGTCAATGCACGTGGTGTGTAGAACTCTCCGGCATTTCCTGCCGATTGCAGATCTTTCAAAATTCCCTCATAAATATCTCCGAATGTGTGACGGTCGTCAGCATCGTCAAATTCGATTTCGTTTACAATGTTGACCACTTGGCGCAGAAGCGTTCCATTCTTCATATACTGGTTCAAGTCTGCAAATGTTTCTTGAACAATGCTTTTAGCTCTTGGGGTATTGGCATCTATCGGGAGATTCTTCAAGGTAGGAAACAGTTTCTCATTGACGAAAGAGAGTAGGGCTTCTCCAGTCAATGCTTCACCGTCTTTTTTATCTATTGCCCAGTTACGCCAACGCAAATCCTCGGGGATAATGGACTTGTATTTCTCATCTTTCCATTCCCATGTTTCTTCTTGTGTGTCATAGACTTTCAAGAAGAACATCCAAGTCATCTGTTCAATTCTTTGTGCGTCACCATTGATACCTGCGTCTTGACGCATGATATTCTGGATTCGCTTTATGATATTATTTACTGCCATTTTTAAGCTGATTTATATATTTGATATTCCAATTCTCTGATGGCTTGTTCAAAAGCGACTTTGCCACCAAATAGTTTTATGATTTTAGTTGGTTTCCCTATGCTGTTGAATGGAGGAATCTCCAAAATATTTGCCTTTTCAAAGTCAAGAATACCATTCTCCGCATATTTGTCAAGAAGAGCCTCCAATACTTCACGAGCCTTGCCTTCGTACTTTCCGAAGTAGTTACGTTTCTTTACATTGTTAGCCCTTTCTTTCCTCGTCAATGGTGGTTGGTCAAATGCAACGTGACATATCACATCGAAGATATCGGCATCTTTCAATGCCGGATTTGCTTCACGTACTGCGTCTATCAAGATGGCATATTCCTTTAACTCATCCATAACCGCCTGTTTGCGTTCTGCTTCAGTCCACGTTTGTACGAAATCATCCAAACTTTGATAGTGTCGCAACAGTTGCTTTCTCGCAAAGGACTGAACGCTTTCCGTTCTCATGGTTTTGCCATCCTCTCCCAAAACAGATACTATCTCATGAGCAATACGAATATCCTTTCCATTGATAAGATACTTTTCACGAGGTTCGTGAGCTGTTGGAGGATTTGAGGGAACAGGCGGATATGGCTTCGGCTTTTTTTCACCGCCTTTGGGTGGTTCAGGGTCGCCGTCAAATGACGGGTCTTTGAATTTTGCGGTAGCATTGCGGAAGTCGAGGATTTCCAGATGCCACTTGCCTTTGTCTTTTCTAAGTCGTGTGCCACGCCCGATGATTTGCTTAAATTCCGTCATAGAGCCAATTTCTTTATCAATGACGATTAAGCCACAAGTTTTGCAGTCCACTCCTGTAGATAGAAGTTCGGAGGTAGTAACAATTACCGGATAAGGTTCGTCAACACTGATAAAGTTGTCTAACTGCTTCTTCCCCTCTTTGTCCTCTCCGACAATGCGTGTTACGTAGTAAGGAGATTTTTTACATAAATCGCTATTCATGTTGATAAGCAGTGTTCGCATTTCGGCGGCTTCCTCAATATCTGAACAGAACACGATTGTCTTTGTCATACGACCGATGTCGTATAACATTTGGGTAATCCTGTGTGCTACTACTTTACGCCTTAACTTAATGGCAAGGTCACGACCTATATTCTGTCTTTGATATAATTTCTGTTCAATCTCCTTTCCTAACAAATCTATTTCACCTTCATCGGGAGTCCAGCCCTGCAAATCAACGTTGATGAAGTCGGCAGTAACCCGATATGGAGCCAAGAAACCATCTTGGATTCCTTGAAGAAGGGAATAGGTATATACCGGCTCTCCGAAATAATCCAAGTTGTTTGCTCCTTCATCAGCTTTCGGGGTAGCAGTCATACCGATTTGGGTAGCCGAGCTGAAATACTCCAATACTTTGCGCCATGCAGAATCGTCCTTTGCGCTACCACGATGGCACTCGTCAACGATAATCAAATCAAAGAAGTTTGGCTGCACCTCCAAAAACGGATCTGGCTTGCCCTCTTTTCCAACCAGTTGGTGGTATAACGCCATATATACCTCGTATGAGGAGTCAATTTTCTCTTCGCCTTCCCCAACAGAAGTTATCTTAGTCATAAACTTCTTGAAAGGTTTGAAGTCTTGCACCATTGTTTGGTCAATGAGGATATTTCGGTCTGCAAGATAAAGAATCTTTTTCTTTGCTCCGCTTTTATGGAGACGATGGATAATCTGGAAAGCAGTGAAAGTCTTACCAGTACCGGTAGCCATTACGACAAGTACACGCTGTTGTCCTCTTGCAATGGCTTCCACTGTACGGTCAACCGCTATACGTTGGTAATATCTTGGCTCATGGCTATGGGCATCATAATAAAACGGTGTTTCTATTATGTTAAGTTCATCCGATGTATAGTTCTTGGATGCAAGATAACGATTGTATAATTCCTCTTCTGTCGGGAAATTCTCTAATTTGATTTCGGTTTCTTTCCCTGTGATAAAGTCATGTTCCAAGAAAGCATCACCATTACTGGAGTACGCAAATTTCAAGTCAAGGATTTGGGCATAATCCATAGCTTGTTGAATACCACCCCCAACGGCATGTTTGTTATCTTTAGCTTCTACCACTGCAATGGGCTTACCATTATGGTATAATAGATAATCAGCCTTTTTGCCCTCTGCTACTGAATGTTGGTTGCCAACAACAAGTACTCGACCATCCGTGAAATAATACTCTTCACGCATATTTACGCTTACAGCCCAGCCCTTTTGTTGGAGTGCAGGGGTAATGAACAAGGTGCGTATCTCTTGTTCTTTGAGTTCTTTCTTGTTTACTTCCATGATAATAAATTGTTTTAAGATTTATTACTGCTAACAATCAAATCTTTCACATCAATATCAAGAACATTAGCTATATCATTAAGGGTTTTGAGGTCTGGTTGAACAGAATTACTACACCATTTACTCACAGTGCAATTGGATTTACCAATCTGTTCTGCAAGCCATTTTCCTGTTTTTTGTTGTTCTGCAAGTACGACTTTTAGTCTGTTCAAATTAGCCATGAGGTAAAACGTTTTAATTCAAGAGCAAATTTACACAAAATCTTTGGAATTGCAGTGAGAAAAGGGCGAAAATGCGCTGAATGGCTTAGTATAAAAGCGTTTATAACGCCAAACGGTGCCAATGGCAAAAATGGGGTAACGCAAAGAAAAGCGGAATATTGAAGAAGAACGGTCTCCAAATCATTACCCGCTGAAATGTGATTTTTAACACATGGCATTGAATGTGTCTCCGTATGGCTTCGATTGACTTACATGGTCTAACTCGTTGAGTAATAACTTTGCAGACAAAAACAGCGAGTATGGCAAGAAGCACATTCAAAGTGCTGTTCTACGTGAATGGCAGCAAGGAGAAAAACGGTATTGTCCCCATCATGGGACGAGTGACAATCAACGGGACTGTAGCGCAGTTCAGTTGTAAACGGAGCATCCCGAAAGACCTTTGGGACGTGAAGGGCAACAAGGCGAAAGGCAAAAGTGTGGAGGCACGGGACATCAACCATGCCCTTGACAACATCAAGGCGCAAATCATTAAGCACTACCAACGTATTTCCGACCGCGAAGCATTCGTAACTGCGGAAATGGTACGTAACGCCTATCAGGGAATCGGCAGCGAGTATGAAACATTGCTCAAAGCATTTGACCGTGAAAACGAGGTGTTCAAGAAACGTGTGGGCAAAGACAGGACAATAGCAACCTACCGTTCACGGGTGGTGGCAAGAAACCATGTGGCAGCTTTCATAAAGTCTTTTTACAGACGGACAGATATGTCCATGTTGGAGATTATCGCCTTCAACCGCATAGACAACAACGGCAATACCATATCCGACAAGCACGAGCGTCTACGCAACACCCGTATCTGCAAGGAACTTACCTTGAAATACGGCTTGCACATGGCAAACGGCAAGGAGAATGTCAAACGTAACCGACTGAAAGAGCCGGATAAGACAAAGTACGAGCTTTACGACATCCTTAAAACGGAGGTCGGCAGATGTGGAAACTGGAACGTGCTTGTCGCCAATCTGAAACGGCAAGGAGCGGAAGTGCATTTCAGTCACAGAGGACAGACGGACGAAATACAGGGTGTGGTATTCTCCAAGAATGGCTACCATTTCAACGGCTCCAAGGTGGACAGGCGTTTCAGTTATTCCAAGATTGATGCTGCCTTACAGCGCAACAGGTATGGGGAACGTATGAATCTGATACCGAAAGTCTGTACAACAGATACGCCAAACGCAACTTCCGATACTGCAAGAGGTGAACTTGTCAGCGGTTCATTAGGATTGCTAAACGGTCACGGTTCATCCTGTAACGCCACCGATGCGGAAGCCAATCTGGAGATGGCGGAAATGTTGCGCAGGAAGAAGAAGCGAAAAAAAGGATTAAGACTATAAAGTCAGGATATTCTATTTCAATGAATAGGTCGTAATAATTCGCCTGTATTGAGATGATTTATTGCGGCTTTTTTGTAATTTTGCAAATGGATTGAGGCAACTCTTTCCAAGAAATATTAGAAAAGAAAGAAGTGTTATGCTCATCTTGTGCTTGAAAACGTAGGAAATTTTCAAATTGGATACAAGGATAGCATAGTGGTTCTCACGCTATAGCGTGGGCTGCTATTGTTGCATCTGTATCCAAGGTTTCCTACGACCTTCAAGTTAAGTGTGGCAAAACAGTTCACGCTTTGTGTTTTACACTTAGACTAAATGTTTTTAGTGTTTAAAGACATTGCGTGAAACTCTTACAAAATATGGACAATATTAAATGAATATCAATCATAAGGCAAAAGCATTGGAATGAAAAAGGAAATAAATATAGCCGTTATTGGATTAGGATACGTTGGGTTACCCTTATTTTGTCTTTTATCCAAGTACTTCCCTTGTATTGGTATAGACAAGGATACGGTTCGTGTTACTCAATTGAAAGATGGAGTTGATTATCGAGAATGTGAAAATCAGCATAACATAAAAATGGCATTACAACGAAGTTTATTAACTTCCACATATTCTGATTTGACGGAATGCAATGTATTCTTTGTTTGTATTCCAACGGGTATTGATGAAAATAAACTTCCAGAATTGGAACCATTGAAGAACGTCTGTAAGTCGCTTGGTGAAATTTTAAAACGTGGTGATATTGTGATTTTTGAATCAACAGTATTTCCCGGAGCAACCGAAGAATTATGTATACCTATTTTGGAAAAATATTCTATGATGAAAGTTAATGAGGATTTTTCAGTCGGATATTCACCTGAACGAATTAACGTGGGGGATGATTGTCATAGGATAGTGTCCACTCCCAAAATCATTTCTGCATCAAATATAGAATCTTTAAATGTTATGAGAGATATTTATTCAACTATTCTTGATGCGCCTGTAATAGAGGCATCAAGTATAAAAATAGCTGAAACGGCAAAAATGTATGAAAATGTGCAACGTGATGTCTTAATTGCATTGGCAAATGAATATGCGGATTTCTGTAAATCAGAGGGAATAAATATCAATGAAGTCACAGAATGTGCTGCAAGTAAATGGAACTTTGCAAAGGTCTATCCTGGATTGGTGGGTGGTCATTGCATTGGTGTTGATACCTATTATCTTATGAAACGTGCAAAAGACAAAAAACAATCGTTGAATTTGGTACAGACAGCTCGGCATATAAATGAGGCAGAGTCTAAAAAGGTTGCCACTCGAATTAAGGACTATGCTGTGTTTATAAACGCACAGCGTATTTTGTTGTTAGGCTTTTCTTATAAAGCAAACACTCCGGATTGCAGAAATACAAAAGTGGCAGATGTTTACAATGAACTCAAACAACACTGTCTCGTTGTTGATTGTTTCGACCCGCTGGTGGACACAAAGAAAGTAAGCAAAGATTATGGAATTTCGATTATTCATTCCAAAGAAGAAGTGCAGACAGATTACGATTTAGTAGTGCAACTGGTGAACCACAATGTTTTTAACGAAATGGGATTCGCCGATGCTACATTTATTAAACTAAAAGACTTGTTATGATTCAACAAATAAACAACAACTCCATTAGAGACACAGAAATGCATGAATCAGACATAGACTTCTTGAGAAAATTCTATGTAGAGCATAGCCATTTTCCTGTGTTTCAGCAAGTCCTAATAGAGACAAGGACTGATTGCAATAATCATTGTCCGTTTTGCCCACATGCTTTCAACAAAAAAACATTGGGTATTATGAAATGGAAATGCTATACGACCATCATAGACCAACTATGTGAGATAAACTATAATGGTCGTGTCGCTCTAATGCTTTCCAACGAACCTTTATTAGATGACAGGCTGGAAGACATGATTGTCTTTGCCAAAGCAAAATCACAGCGTTTGTTCCTCGACATAACTACTAATGGCAGATTGTTGACTGTTGAATTGGTTGACAGGCTTTTTAGATTGGGATTGGATAATATAAACATCAATGACTATCGGGGAGATAGGGACAAATATCCAGAAAAATGGTCTGCTTGTCTTGAACCTATCTATGTTGCATACTGGAACAATCCAAAAGTGAGTTTCAAACGCAGAAGATTTGATGAACCATTGCCAAATTATGCAGGGAATATTCCGCAGACTTTCAGTAAGGGAAATTTAGGCTTCTGCAACTATCCTTTCCGTAAACTAACCATTGCTTACAATGGCGATGTGTTGCTGTGCTGTGATGATTTCATGTACAAAACAAGTTTTGGAAATGTTATGACAGACAACCTTATAGATTGCTGGAACAATCCAGAACTAAATACTATAAGACTATCGCTGCTTGACAACAAACGCATAGGATTATGTGAGCGGTGCAATGATTTTCAAGATTATAACACATTTTAGATATGGAGAACTTATTATTGGGTAATGTCATTGAATCTGGAAATATTTCACCTTTTAGTTGTCCTTTTTGTGGCTACAATGGTTCATTGGATTTAATGGGTGCAGATAGATTTCCTGTGCTTCGGACTCTTCAAGTTATTGGTGCGGGAAGAAGAGCTGCAAGATGTCCTAAATGTAAGTCCTCAGATAAAGAAAGACTTGTATATACTTATTTGAAAGAAGTAGAAAAAATAGAAAAAACAAAAGGTCTAAGTATATTGCACATAGCTCCTGAGAGTAATCTGCAAATATGGCTTCAATCCATTTCTGATAAGTACATTGCAGGAGATGCGTTCTTACAAAACCAGAAATTTATAGATAAAGTTCAATTTGTGGATATAAGACAAACTGAGTTCTGCAACAATCAATTCGATTATATAATTTGTAATCATGTGATATGTGACATTAAAGAGGACAAAACAGCATTGATGGAGATTTTACGCATTTTAAAAACTGGAGGCAAAGCTATATTACAGGTTCCAATTACAAAAATATCTAAAACTGTAGAATATCCAAATGTTTACACAAAAGAAGAACGAGAAGTTGTTTATGGGTATGGCTACCATGAAAGAATCTATAATGACAAAGAATATGTCAAGCTTCTTACAAGTGTTGGATTTGTAGTTGATGTCTATAACATTTCGGCACGGTATAATAAAAATGGTTTAAATCCATTAGAAGATTTGTATATTTGTAAAAAGAAATAATTATGGTACTAAATCAAGAACAATTTGATGCGTTTCGCATGGAAATAGCCACATTCGGTAACATTCCAATTCTAAGCCAATATTGTGGAATTGGATGTGTGTTCTGTAAAGTACATACAGACTCTTATCTTGGGCACTATCCAAAGATACCGCCTATTGACCGAGAGGACTTGCTAAAAGGGTTTGAATACATCAATCCAAATGTCAAGTATGTCCGTCTTGGAGCAGGCGTTTTGGTCGCTCCACATACAGACCCATTTCTACATCCGAAGATTTATGATTTCATAAAGATAGCTTCCGAACATTTTCCGACAAAAAAGATTACGACAGTGACAACCGGGGCATACATTAGAGAGGATAAAATGGATTTTCTGAACTCTATTCCAAATTTTGGTATTGACTTGTCGTTAATAACTATGCAAGAGCAACGTGAGAAAATAATTCCACGTTCAGAACGGGAACGGACAATGTATCTACTGAAATATGCTCCGTTGAACAAATGTACACTTATGTTTACTGGGAATCTTGACGAAGTAAAGAAGGATTTGGAGCTGCTTCATAAACTTGAAGTAAATAAACGTGTCCGCCAAATTTTGGTGAGACGGGTAGAACACACTGCAACTTCACAACCTCGTCTGAAAGAATTGTCACAGACTTGCATTGACAAATATGAAGAATGTATCTCTTGGGTAAAACAAAACTATCCTGATGTCGTATTTACTGTCCCTATCCTTAAAGATGTTTTTAGGGGCGGCAACAATGAATACTTTATTGATGCTGATCAACGAATAGCTCGACAAAGAGATATTATTTCATCTTTGCCGGAAGGAACATTTGTAAATCTTATATGCCCACTCTCGGGATATGACTATTTTACAAGGGCGTTTATGGGAATGCCTAATGTAAAAACGAATCTTATCAAGAATCATTTGTATGGAGGCTCAGTCTCTGTTGCCGGTCTATTAAATCATCAGGATATACGTGCTCAGTTTAATCCTGATAGAAATGATGTAATGATAGTGCCGGAAGAGATGTATAATATTGATGGACTCGATATTTTAGGAGAGCATAAGACTCTGTTAGAAACTTATTATAATGCTAAAATCATTTTAGGATAATATGAAAAAGCTTCAATGGGACAAAGTAAGAGTCTTGGTTGCTAACTATTGCAACTATAAGTGCCCCTTTTGTCACAATGAGGGGCAAGGCAAGACAACGACTAAAGAACGGATGTCGCTGCAATCTTTTAGGAGATTGGTAGATATTCTTTCTAACCAACCCATATCTGAGTTTAACATTAGCGGTGGAGAGCCGTTCTTGAACGAAGATATTGTAGATATGATTTTATATATCAATGATAATCTGGATTGCGACATAAGCTGTGCCACCAATTTATCGCTCATTAAACCTGAACATATAAGCGTGTTAAGCGGAACAAGAATAAAATTCAACATTCAATTCCCTTTTGCAACAGCCGAGGCATTCAAACAGAGTACAGTTACTGGCAATCTTGATAGAATACTCACCAATATAGATCTGTTGTGTGCTGAAAATATTCAAGTGGGTCTTAATACTGTCGTACAGTCAGATGATTTTAGCTCAATTTCCACATTGATTGACTTTGCTTTAGAACGTGGATTGCCATTAAAGTTATTGCCGCAAATCGGCTTAAGTGGCAGTAATCAGTTCCTAAACCATATCCGGCCGATGCTTGATGCCATTGCTGTCAAAAGCATTGACAAAAATAATGGTGCGCTCAAATGGTATATCGAAAAGAACGGAAAGATAACCACGGTGCTTTATATTGATGCCCCGTGTTTTACTAAGGATATAAATCGATGCCGTAATTATGGTGAATTACGAATACAGCCAAATATGGAAGTTCAGGCTTGCATTTTAGGCTCGCCAACAGATACCATCGACTTAGCCGACTCAAATGATGTAATAATAGCTCAACTCAACAACTTATGGAAGAACTTCAATCATTGCTGAGATATTATAATTTGAGCCATTTAGATGACATGGAAGTCGCTCCTTGGAGTAAGCAATACTGTGAAGATGAGTTCCCTCGATATTGGCAGGTAGTCTATTCGATTTTAGAAAAGTTGGATAGAAAGCTACGCATTATCGAAATTGGATGTGGACTTGGAGATGTAACCACAATCCCATGCTATTTGGGCTTTGACAAAGTCATATCTTTTGAGAAAAATCCTGAAATATGCGAAAGAACTGTTCGCCGTCTTGACGACCTTTTTAATCGTGGCAATATTGTCAATAATCAAGATTACCCTGGGGCTACTTTCTATGAGAGTGATTTACTTTTAATGGTAAACTGCGCATACGCTGATCTTGCAGATTCAAAAGATGAGTATATGACTTTAATGCTTGATTATTATAATCATGCAGGAAAGCCGCAATATTTCATTATGGAGGTTATTGACTCGTCATACACACGAGATAATGCTCAATTCCCGAAACATATACGTCTATCCAAAGAAGATGTAGAGTCTATGTTCCCAAAATATAAGATTTCATCATGGGAAACGTATAAATATCCCATCAACAAAAAGAGCAAAACATTATATTTGATTGAGAAAGTATGAAAATCTTGTTCGTTACATCGGAATTTGGAAGTAATGGAGGAGGGCTCTCGCTTTCTTCTGAGCGTGTATTTAATTACTTAAGTGAAAGGTATTCAGTACAAATTGTCAACCCGAAGAATCCACAGGTGTTAGTAGCTGATGGTGGATATAATCAAGAATTGGCGAGTGCGATTAGACATGAAAATGATTTGAAGATAGATGCTTATCAATATAAAGATAAGGACATTGACTATGTTATCGCATTTGGAGGAGGTTTTAACGGTTATTATGCCTCTATTCTGTCTCAAAGAATAAATTCATCTTTCATTCTTTGCCTACGTGGCACTGATGTAAATCTGGCAAAATGGTCACCCATTGAAACATTCTATTTAAAAGAGTCGGCAATCCATTCCCATAAAGTAGTTTGTCTATCTAGAGAAATGATAGAAAACTTACGTTTGATTGATAAGTCTCTTTGCATTAAATGCGTGTTGATCCCTAACTCTATTGTTGGCGGTGGGGACGTAACATTTATGGAGAAACAAAATTCGACCATTGTAATTGGAACTGCATCCACTCATTTAAATGAAAAGAAGGGAGTCGCAAACCTTCTTTCATTGGTGAAACTTGCAAAGGAAGGTGGTATTGATATCAATTTAGAATTAGTCGGTGAAATTGATGCGGATTTATATGAGTCGTATGTAAAGATTATAAACAACTTTGAAATCTCAGACCATATAACTTTTCATGGACGTATCAGCAGACCTGAGCTTTCATTGTTAATGAGGGATTGGGATTTGTACGTCCAAGCATCTGTTTGTGAAGGTCATCCCAATTCCGTCATAGAGTCATTAGAGAATGGCATAAGCTTTATTAGTACCAGAACTGGTTATATCTTTGAGAAGTTGCATTGCGATTTCCCCGAGTACTTCTTTGATGATAATACCCCAGCTTCTATGCTAAAAGGAGTCCTAGCTTTACTAAACGATAAAAAACTTGCGCTCAGAAGCGAGCAACTTCGAGATAACCTTCTGAAATCGTCTGATTCTAATACCATTAAAAAATTATGGTATAAATTGCTTGAGTCACCATCGAAAGAAATGTATTGTGCTTTTGATGGCGATAATATCCTTTCTGTTGGTTTACATGATGTTCAAGGAGAGGTGTATGACAGTATCACTACACCGATAGATGTATTCAGGCAGTTCGTAGATTTCATATATAATCATGGTATGGGGTTGTGCTCGATGAGGTATTACTTGTCGATGCCTCCAAAGGAACGACAATCTTGGATTGTCTGCACATTTGATGATGGATATGCCGGATTATATAGTCACGCTTTACCAATATTGTCTAAATATGGTTTTAGCGCAACTGTTTTTGTCTGCACATCTTTAATCGGCTATGACAATAAATGGAATAATAAAGACTCCAAGATGAGAATGCATCTCAACATGGATGAGCTTTCAGCCTTGAATAATCAAGGATGGGAGATTGCCTCACATGGGGTGCATCATTATAACTTCTTGAAATTGACAGACATTGAATTGGAATATGAAATTCAACAATCTAAAGAACAGATAGATAGTCTATTTGGCCCGTCTGACTGTTTTGCTTATCCTTATGGAGCAAACAATGCCTACATCCAACAATGTGTCTCATCTTATTACAGATATGCTTTTGCTGTTAATCAAGGAGGTACATCATTGTCTGCCGATACTTATCAATTAAGAAGGTACTCAATCTCGGAAATCTATAAGATTTTAACTGTAGAATCATGAAAAAGATATTAGGCATACTTAGAGGTTTCCCCGGACTTGGAAGAGTTGTGTCGGGTGTTTCTATCTTAGAAACATTACGAGACAGCTATGACTATGATGTTAAAATCATTAGTTATCTACAAGGTAATAAGTATTTAAATTCTCGTGGTTATAATAATTTGAATGAGGTAACCCCTATGGATTATTGTTCAATAGGTTTATTGCCTACAAATAAAATGGGTATATATATCCATAATTGCATTAGAGAGTTCACCCCGGATTTGATTGTTGTTGATGGCGAGCCCTTGATGATAAAGTCAATTAAGATTTCACATCCGAGCATAAAGGTTGTTGCATTGCTTAATCCTGCCGATGTTGTTAATCCTAATAACAACAAAGAGGCTATGGACTTTTTTAATGAATTTTACTCATTGAGCGACTTGGCAATAGTCCATGGAATAAGACGTATAGATAAGGATTCGAGATACACTAAGTTTCTGTCAATAAACACAATTATTCGTTCTGAAATAATAGGTGTCGAGAATGTTCCTACCAATAACATATACTGTGTACTTGGTGGAGGTACGGTTAATGTGGGACAGCTGTTTGTTGATTCAACAATTGCAATCGGACAACTTTGTCAAAAAGTTGCCTCATTACTTCCGCAATATACGATGCATATAGTTTGTTCAAGCCAAAATATATTCAATGTTTTGAATCGAAATAGCAGCTCCGAAAATGTTGTGCTTCACGACGAAATTATACCTGCCGAACAGTATTACTGTAACGCAGGGCTTGTAATTACACGGTCAGGGCGTAACACTTTAAGTGAACTTGCATATCTTGGCATCCCCGCTATATCATTCGTTTCGGGCTGTTCATATAGAAAAATTGAACAAACTAACAACATCAACGATTTGAATATTTCTACAATTGTAGCCGCAAATAATGATATTAGTCCAGTAGCCTTTGCCGACCTTTGTCAAAAAATGATGCAGGTAAAAAAAGGTGAGCCTATGCTTCCTGGAAATGATGAAGCTATTAAAAGTATATTGCATTTATGAGGATAGTGCATATTAGTGATATTCACCTTACTGAAAATGGTACCGAAATATGGGGCATTAATACCCTTGAACATTTTCAGAAAGCCATCCACAAGATAAAAGAAATGGATGGTCTTGATGGCATTATAGTAAGTGGAGATTTGTCTAACGATGGCAGTAAATGGACTTATGAATGTATTGATAGAGCTTTTGAAGAAATCGGTGTGCCGACTTATTGTTGCCCAGGTAATCACGATAACTTAGAGATGTTTTATCGAGGATATAAACCATACCACTATAAAATTAACGAAAAGTTTGAGATCTGTGGATGGGATTTTATAATGCTCAATTCAGCAGTACCAGATATGTCAAGAGGCTATTTCAATCCTGATGTCCTTATGAGGCTACTAAAATCATGTGATGGTCCGGTGGCCATCGTCCTTCACCATCCTCCGGTTGAACAAGATGGTTGGCTTAATAGAAAACTTCTTGATAATAAATCCCACTTTAAGAAAATCATAGAACATTTCCATAATGTTAAATTAGTGTTATATGGGCATTCTCACTATGCATCATTTAGAACTTTTGAAGACATAATATACAATTGTTCTCCTTCTATAGGATTTGCGTTTTCGCCGAAATTACCAAAGTTTGAAATAGCCTGTGGCGAAGAAGGTTTTTCCCTAATAGATACATCTAATGATGACATAAGTATAAATACAATACTTATCTGACTAAGTATATGATTGTAGAAAAAGAAAAAATTCGATTTATCGTAGATATAGTTGACCATTGCAATCTAAACTGTAAATGCTGCGGTCATTTCTCCCCATTGGCTCCAAAAGGATTTCTGGATATAAATACTTTTGAGAGAGACTTGAAACGTCTTCATGAGTTGCTTTATGGTCATATTCATTGTTTTGAACTAATGGGTGGTGAATCACTTTTACACCCTCGCCTATATGATTTTATCTTCTTAACAGCAAAATATGTGACTGGAGAAAAATACTTATGTACTAATGGGGTGCTTTTAAGTTCAAAGCCTGATGAGTTCTATCAATTATGCGCTGAAACAGATACGATAATAAGTATCACTATGTATCCTATTGACTTGAATTGGGATGAAATCAATCGCAAAGTCAAGTTGTACGGCACGAAGTTATATTTAATTAAATCTCAAGGTGAGGAAAATAAAAACTGGTTCAAAAACAGAAGAGACTTGAGTGGAAGTCAGGACGTTAAAGAAAATTTCAACAACTGCTTCTGGAAGGCTCGTTGTATAGTGCTTGAAAATGGCAGACTATCATCGTGCGTTGTACCATTTAAGGCAAAATACTTTCAACAATATTATAAATCAGATGTGTTTGATACATCTGATAAAAATTCAATTGACATTTTTAAAGCAAAAGATATTGAAGAAATTGTTGAGTTTCTAAATCGTCCCATCCCTTGTTGTAGGTATTGTTTGCCTAATCAAGAGGAAAAAATTCCTTGGGGCGTTTCTAAGAGAGATATTAGTGAGTGGTTTTGAAATTGAGATTTTATGGAAAAAATATTAGTAACTGGTGGCGCTGGTTTTATTGGGTCAAATCTCTGTGAACATCTAGTTCTCAATGGATATGATGTTGTATGCCTTGATAATTTTTCAACTGGACACATGAGTAATATTCAGCACCTCATTGATAGTTATCCACTAAATTTTAAGCTAATAGAAGGCGATATACGTAATTTCGAGACTTGCGTAAGAGCTGTCAACGGAGTTCAATATGTTCTTCATGAAGCAGCACTTGGAAGCATACCAAGAAGTATCAATGACCCAATAACTACTAATGATGTAAATATTGGAGGATTCCTAAATATGTTAGTAGCAGCCCGAGACAGCAATATAAGAAGATTCATATTTGCAGCTAGTAGCTCCACCTATGGTGATAATACTGATTTGCCCAAAAAGGAAGATAACATCGGAAAACCTTTATCCCCATATGCATTGACTAAATATGTTGATGAGTTATATGCTGATGTATTTGCTAAAACCTATGGAATAGAATATATAGGACTGCGATATTTTAATGTGTTTGGAAGAAGACAAGATCCCAACAGTATGTATGCAGCTGTAATACCATTGTTTATAAAGCAATTTCTAAATCACAAGCAGCCAAAGATAAATGGTGATGGATTGAACACTAGAGATTTTACTTACATTGACAATGTGCTTCATATGAACATGCTTGCATTAAATACAACAAACACTCAAGCGGTAAACCAAATCTACAACACTGCGGGTGGAGGGCGAACAAGCATCAACAAGTTAGCAAATGAGATAAAATCATGTTTGGTTCAATACGATTTTTCAATTTCCGATATAAATCCTATTTATGGGGCAAATAGACTTGGTGATATACCCCACTCTTTTGCTTCAATAGATAAGGCAAAGCAGCTATTGGGTTATTCCCCATTGGTTTCTTTTCAAGAAGGATTAAATGAAACTGTTAAATGGTATGTAAACAATAAAAATCATTAGCTAATCAATAATGTTACTATATAACAAGATACGAGCAACTAAATTCAAATATACATAATAAATATCTTATATTGATATTGATTTGTAAGTAACACTTTTCTCACTCTTTTTTCTTTGAAGATTGTGTGTGAATAGAAAAATCTTCGTACCTTTGTGTCAAGACGAGTAACAATGAAAGCAACTCACAGCAAAGCACGGAAATAGGTACGGTTGCCAAATCATTACCTCATTTTTATCTTATCTGCAGAACCGCTTATAAACAAAAAGGTTATAAGATTATTCCAAAATTATATAAATACTCTGATAACATAAGCAACTTCCGATAATAATTATTATTTGGAAGCGAAAAAATGGCTTAGATACCGTATTTCGACAGGATATTTTCGTCAATTTCAATTTTATGCCGACCTGTTGTAGTTCGCAGATTCTTTCTTACGGTGTCAAACGTGGAGTTAGTGAACCATTCGGCAAATGTCGCCATCACAAATGATGTAGTTACATCTCCACCTATATTATATTGGAAAGCGATGTTCCAAGCAAAGTTCTTTAAAGAGATTTGTGTGAGCGAACTATGTTTCTTAATATGAATCTCGGTCATGGAAAGCACTTGACGATTAGTCACAAAATAGCGGACAGATTCGCAAATTTGGAAAATCTCTGTTTCGTCCAAATCAAAACGCTTGAATGTGTCTCGTGTATATTTCAGGATAGCATTTAATTTCTCGTCTTCTTCTCTTTCTTTTTGTTGCTTGTATTGTTGTTGCTCATGCTGGTATTCATAATGGAATAATTCCATACGCCTTTTTTGTACTTCTACACAATCTTGGGTATGTAAGGATGCAACAGCCGAAGTCTTTTTATCTGTCACTTCATCGGCTAATGCCAAATGTGACAAAGGAGTTTCTATAATGTATCTTGCTATAGAGATGCAAAGATGATATAGAAGTTTCAGTATCACATATCCGACAGCCATAACGAACGGAAGCAAACTCATTCGTATGCTAAGCATATTGCATATTTGAAATGCAATCATTGAAGCCAGCAACACCGCAATGACCTCTATTGTCAAAGAATGGAGTATATATTGTTTTTGCTTCATGCCTATTGTTTTTTATTTCTCAATGCAAAGGTATAACACTTTTTCATAAAAAACGAAAGGAAAAAATAGATACCGTTTTGCAAATCAATAGCTTATGAAAAGAAAAGCATAATAAGAGAAAATATCGAAGACTATCTGAAAACAAGAGAAAATAGAAATCGTCAAAAACAGTATGGTTAAACTAAGTTAAAGTTTTTTTGCGGTAGCTTTTCTATTCTCGCTAAGGCTGAAATATAGAGTAAACGAAGTAAAGTAATCATATTTGTACCAAGTTATATATAATACACTGATATACAGTAGTAATTATCTTTGAGGAAGTCAAATAATAAGTAATTCAAAGTAGTAAAGTAAGAAATTACTGAATAGATAAATCATAAATGAGGCATAATTAATAGTAATTGTGTCTCATTTTTTTATTATAGCATATGAGTAAAGAATTTATTAGAAAAACAAAGGAAAGTAAACCAGTTGTTGCAATATGTTATGACTTTGATAAGACATTATCACCAGATGACATGCAAGCGCAAGGGTATATACAATCTGTTGGGGATGAAGTCGAATCTTTTTGGAAAGAGTCCAATGGGTTAGCTGAAGAGAATGACATGGATCAAAATTTGGCTTACATGTTTACCATGATTCAGAAAGCGCATGGAAAAGTCATATTTAATAAAAAGGCATTAATGGATTATGGGGCGAAAGTACAATTATTCCCCGGTGTTGAGACTTGGTTTAAGCGCATTAGAGACTATGGCATGGAAAGAGGAGTTATTGTAGAGCATTATATCATTTCATCAGGTCTTAAAGAAATGATAGAAGGTACAAAAGTCGCTAATGAATTTGAAAAAATTTATGCCAGTTCCTTCTATTATGATAAAGATGGTGTTGCTCAATGGCCAGCACAAGTTATTAATTACACGAGCAAGACTCAATTCCTTTTTAGAATAGAAAAAGGGACATTAGATGTGAATGATTCAGGTGTCAATGACTATTTTAAACCAGAGGACATTCGTATTCCTTTCAGAAATATGGTATATATAGGTGATAGTGATACGGATATACCTTGTATGAAACTCATTAATTCTTATTCAGGTCATTCTATTGGAGTTTATAATCCAAAAACAAAAGATAAACGAAAAGTCTATAAAATGATGGAAGATAAGCGCATAAAATATTATACTCCTGCAGACTATACAGAAGGATCTGAATTGGACAAATTAGTCAAAACCATTATTGATACAACTGCATCGAATGAAAAATTGATGGCTGTCCATTACATAAATAAGCAAGAGCAGGTAAGCCATAATGGACAGATAGATAATAAGGAAGACAAAGAAAAAGAGAAACTTATTATGGATTTGGAAAATAGCAACAGTTTTAAACAAACTCATTCAATAATTTCAGAACTTAAGAAAATCAAGAACTGGACTTTAGAAGAAAAGAAGCAATTAAAGATTATAGCGGAGAAGAATAAGCAGATTTCTTATATAATGAAGGATGGTGATGTTGCCTCTTTCTACTCATCTCTTGAATAGACTTAAGATTTTTCTATCAACTGTCCTCCTGATTCAAAATAGCTGACGGCAAAAAGTCGTACCTGACGGAGAACCACGTTTCTCCATATAATCCAATTGAGTAAACATATGCCTTGAATGGGGAAATTAAATTAATTGCCAAACGCTAGTGTTCCGGTTTTAATGTGACACTAGCGCTGTTGTTTCTTTTTCTCTTCTCTCCCTAACCTTTTCTAATCCCGGCATCTTTTTGCCAATACACTTTCTCCAGCAGGAAAATAGAGAGGAAAAATTTTCATCAAAAAACTCACAATTTTACTACGGCTTTTATCCATATTGTAAAAAGCAGAGCAGACAAAGTACATTAGTTCTTGCTGACTACATGTTTCTTTGGGCTGTATGTTTATTGAGGGAGCAACTATCAAGTCATGTTCAGCAAATGATAGAGCACTGGCAAGTATAGCTTCCTGTTCTTCTTCAGTAAATACCTTGATTTTTTCTGTTAACCATTCAAGCTCTCCTTGCTGAAGTGCTTGTTGCTTTTCGTTTTGATGTTCCAATAGGATTGCCACATTTTCTTGTTGCTTTTCTGTCAAGGCGTTTTCCAATGCTTGGTTCTTTCGTTTAAGAACATTGAATTTTAGCAAAGCAGCAATGTACATACAGAAATATCCTACTGCAATATCGAATATTAGGACAAGCAGATAATTGTTACTTGAGTTTTGTATGCCACCAGCCATATATTCACTAATAGGGATAACAGCTAATAGCATGATAATGGCTATTGCATAAAGCACTCGGTATCGCGTTTTATGGTTTACCTGTGGCAAAGAGGCAAGCAAAAAGGCGATAATCAAAACGGCTATGATTGCAAAGAGTGGTATGAAAGAGGTCTCCATAGGTTTGTTGTTCTGTTTATGGTTTAACAATAATGCGCCAATAACCAGCCTTGTCTGAACCTTCGTGAACCAAAATTCCCATACCCCTAAGGCTCTTGATATTTTTCTCTATAGCGCGTTTAGTTACACCAATCTTGTTGGCCATATTATCAGCTGTGATTGAAGGATCTGAAATAACGAGGTCGATTATCTTTTGTGCAGTTTTACTGACTTTCTTCTGTGTTTCCGATGTATCTCCGAACTTATCCGCATTTACACCGAACTTTTCGACCGAACTTTCTTCATTTACACCGAACTCTTTTGTGTTTACACCGAACTTTTCGACCGAACTTTCTTTGTTTACAGGATACTTTTCGAGGGTACTATTTACCCTGTTGGCTACTTCTTCAACAGGCATTCTTCCGTTGTCACCCCAGTTCAAATTATAGAATGTGGTGTAGAAAGAAGTCGCTTCCGTTTGATATTGCGGCTCTTTACCTTGCAGGAAATTGGGTAGCTTCTCTGTAAGCTCTCGCATTTTGCGTAAACCGGAACCACGTTTCTCCATATAATCCAACTGTGTGAACATGTCTGCAATGACAGGGTTACGGCGCATGGACGGCACTTTGTATATGTCACGGTCTTGAATCTGTGTTCCGTCAAGCATTGCGCCCGGTGATACCAGTTCTACACGGTCATCGTAAATGTCAATATGTACTTCACCGCCCATCACGGTATAATCTCTATGGATAAGATGGTTTACCAATCCTTCGAAGATAGCACGGTCTGAATAGTCGGGGAGGTTTAGACGATAGTTCGGCATCTTCACCCAACCACTCATGGTATAGTTCTTGATGAAGTCCATGCCGTATTTCAATAGCAATACAAGGTTAGCCCGATGTTCCACGGAACTGATGGCATCATCTTTATAGAGTCCAGTCCAACGGGTACAGAAAATACGTGATTGGAATACGGTACAATTATCCACAAACAGCAATCCGGCATTGGTCAGTTTGCCGTCAGGAGTTACTAGTCCGAATGATTCCAGATACTTGTCATTCCATTCCTGATGGGTTTGCTCACGGAAAGTATTGGCGAGAATGATGAAAGAATGTTTGCTGGCATCCACTTGGGTAGGCAGTGAATCCCAAGTCATGTGCGTACCTTTCAATACCAATGAAAGAAGCTGTTGCGAATTACACTCCACGCTTTCATTGCCAACTCGTACATATGCGGTACGTGTCCCATCCTGATAATAGTAATAAGGTGTAAGCGTTCCTGCCTTTACTTTCACTTCAAGCAGGGTATGCCCTTCATGTTCTATCGGAATAAGTTGAACTTCCGGCACAGGGTCAAGTCGTGCCTTTATCATTTCACTGATAAAATCAGCATCGGCTTGTGGATTCTCCAACCCTACAATTACGCCGTCATCATTCACTCCATAGAACAAACTGCCACCGTCCGTATTGGCAAATGCCGACACGGATTTAAGCCACGACTTTACTTTCTTACACTCCAACATTTCCTTGAAATCGTAAGCCGAGCATTCCGCTATCAATGTATTGTTATGTATCTGCATAGTTTCCTTATTGTTGTTTGGGCATAACACCCCAATATCATACACAAAGGTAAGGATAAAACCGAAGAATCTGTTAAAATTGCCACAGACTTTTGATTATTATGCGTTTATATCATGATTTTTATTAAATAAATCCGTACTTTTGCAGTCAAGAGTTGTTGTTGCTTATGAATGCTTATTTTCAGATTTGCGTTATATTTGCAACACGTGTATACAAGTCGCTGATAGATATATCACGTTGACTTTGAGGAAGTGAAGTAATTCCGATAAGGATACAGATAATAAACAATAAGCAAAAGCGTGCAGTTTATCAGAGCTGCACGCTTTTGTATTTTTTATTGTTATATACTTGTCGATATAAGAACACTGAGTTCTTTCTCTTTAATTCTAAAGAATCTATTTGCCATTATAAGTATTTAAGTCCTCATTAAAATATAAATCATGATATTATATTTTTCTTTGATGATTTATTTAATTAACCTAGGTAATGGCAAATATGAGATTAGTAAAATTAAAGAACCGTCCGAGTAAGGGCGTTTTCGTTTTTGAATACATGCAGGAGCAGATAGAGCGTCTTAGAGGGCAAGGAAAAGAACGGACAGTCGAAACATATCAGTCCGCATTGAACAGCTTCATGAAGTTCCGTGACGGCATAGACTTATGTTTTGATGAGATGGATGCAGATTTGATGGAACATTATGAAACGGAGATGCGCTCCACTCACCATTTAAGTCGTAATACCACCTCTTTTTATATGCGTATTTTGCGTTGTGTGTATCGCAAGGCAGTGGGTGAGGGACTGGCCCTTCCTGCAGATCCTTTTGAGAATGTATATACTGGTGTGGACAAGACCTCAAAGAGAGCTGCCACCCTGACAGATATCAAACACATCAAGCAGTTGGATCTTTCCGATCATAAATCATTGGAATTTGCACGAGATATCTTTCTCTTTTCTTTCTATATGCGAGGAATGTCTTTTATAGATCTTGCCTATTTGCGTAAAAAAGATCTCAATAGTGGCTTTGTGAGTTATAGCCGTCGTAAAACAGGTAAGAAACTCATTATACGGTGGGAAAAACAGATGCAGGAGATTATTGACAGATACGGAGATTCGGAAACACAATATCTTTTACCTATTATAGAACGAGAAGATGGCACGGAGCGCAGACAATACCGGAATAAAATGTTGCTGGTGAACCGTAAGCTGAAGAAGATTGCAGCCCGGGCAGGATTGACCACACCACTTACTATGTATGTGGCGCGCCATTCCTGGGCAAGTATAGCTAAGACGAAAAACATCTCGATTGGTATTATTAGCGAAGCGATGGGGCATGATTCAGAAACTACTACACAAATCTATCTTTCGTCTATACAGACTAATCAGATAGATAATGCAAATAGAAATATTTTAAAAGATCTATAAGAAGGGGAATATTTGAATTATTTTGAAATTAGGACGCACTCTTATATAGAGAGCGTCCGATTTCTTAAATTTCTGATTTCCATTTATGTAGTAAGTTGTATGAATAAAATCAGCCCATAAGTTTATTATATATAGAGAGAGAAAAAACTTTTTTTATCAGTTTACAGTCTGTAAATGCTAGAAAATGAAAATAAATCTATACCTTTGCAGCCGATAGACGCTCTCTATATAAGAGTGCGTCTGTTTTTAGTCGGATTATTCCACTATGAGTATTGTAAATAACAAGGGCAAAGACATGCCACAACAAATTTTGGGAACGACGGTTCAAAAGACCGACGACGCCGTAGGCATATTCCGAAATGATCAGGAAAAAAAGCATTGGTATGTGGCTGTTGTAAATAACAGAAGTGAAAAAGCCTGTCAGGATAGATTACGAAAACGTTTGAAAAACGAAACTGATAGTGAGAAAGCTTATGAAGTTTATGTCCCTATCCAACAGGAGATGAGTATTCGTCATGATGGTAAACGTAAAAAAGTGGACCGTATTGTTTTCCCTGCTCTTGTGTTCATTCGCTGCACAGATTCAGTAAGACGGAAAGAAATAGTCTGCCTTCCTTATATAAAACGTTTCATGGTTAACATAGCCGGTTCTTCCCGAAATACTTGCCGTCCCGTAGCTATTATTCCAGATCATCAGATGTACAGCTTGATGCGTATGGTCAATGATGCCGAAGAACATGTCACTATTGAGTCATGCCCTCTGCATTTGGGCGATCGTGTCCGTGTAAACGGTGGCAAACTGGTAGGGTTGGAAGGGAATATATGTCGTGAAATAGATGGTTCTACTAGTCTGGTTGTAAAAATTGATATCCTTGGATGTGCTAAAGTTACCATTGCTAGAGAATTGCTGGAACCTATAGCGGAAAAAAACTCAGTTAACATATAATTATATATTGACATACAATGACCATAGCAGTAGACTTTGACGGTACTATTGTTGAGCACAAGTATCCGGCAATCGGCAGGGAGTTGCCGTTTGCCATTGAGACATTGAAAAAATTGCGTGACGAACATCACAGGTTGATTCTATGGACAGTGCGTGAAGGGCGTCTGCTTGACGAAGCTCTTGCCTTTTGCCGTGATCGCGGTCTTGAATTTTATGCCGTGAACCGCGACTATCCGGAGGAGGAGAAAGGGCGTAACAATCATTACTCACGCAAACTCAAAGCCGATCTTTTTATAGATGACCGCAACTTGGGAGGCCTTCCCGATTGGGGTACTATTTATGGAATGATTCATGACGGAACCACTTTTTCGGATTTGATACGTAATGCCGGTGAATCTCCTGTTTCGGAGAATCACGGCAGAGGTCTTTTTTCGCGCCTGTTTGGCAGATGATTGAATAATAAATGAAAAAACTGATATGAAGACTTTAAAGAAACTATTATTGTTTGTTGTGGCATCCGCCTTGTTGGCAGGCTGCACCTCCTATAAAAATGTACCTTACATGCAGAATCCCGAGGTAGTGAACAGTTACAGGGAAGATCTTCCCCTTTATGATGCAAAGATTATGCCGAAAGATTTGCTGAGTATAACTGTGAACACGAGTGATCCTCAGGCTGCCGCTCCTTTTAACCTGACGGTACAGACTCCTCTGAATGCAGCCCTGACCAATATTAATACTACCACACAACCCACTCTCCAGCAATACCTGGTAAATAACAAGGGTGAGATAGATTTCCCCGTTATCGGTCGTCTGAAGGTAGGCGGCCTTACGAAAAACGAGGCGGAAGATTTGATCCGTGAGCAATTGCAGCCCTATCTGAAAGAGAGTCCTATCGTTACAGTCCGTATGGCAAATTACAAAATTTCGGTATTGGGAGAGGTGAACCGTCCGGGTACTTTTACCGTAGGAAATGAAAAGGTAAATATCCTTGAAGCCCTTGCCATGGCGGGAGATATGACTGTTTATGGCGTCCGTGACAATGTGAAACTGATTCGTGAAGATGCAAAAGGCAAGCGTGAGATTATCAATTTGAATCTTAATAATGCAGAGCTGGTTGTATCTCCCTATTACTACCTGCGCCAGAACGATATCATCTATGTAACGCCCAATAAGACAAAAGCCAAGAACTCGGACATTGGCAGCAGCACCAGCATATGGATCAGTGCTACATCCATTTTGGTATCTCTTGCAAGCCTTCTGGCAACCATCTTGAAATAAAACTCATAAATATAATTGTTGATTACAAACTGTTGATATGACTGACGAACAGAAGAACACCCCTTCGGGTACCGAGCAACGTGAGGAGAACGTTGATCTTTATGCCTTGTTTTTTAAATACTTTGCCTATTGGCCGTGGTTTGTAGCCAGTGTGCTGGTTTGTATTATATCTGCTTTCATCTATCTCCGTTATCAAGCTCCTGTCTATAATGTTGATGCGGCCGTACTCATCAAAGAAGGTGACAAGAAAGGTGGAAGCAGTAATAATCCTATGGGAGCCCTTCAGGATCTGGGTATGTTCTCCATGACTAACAATTTTGACAATGAGGTGGAAATCCTGAAGTCAAGAACCTTGATTAAAAAGGTGGTGAATCATTTGAATTTGTATATTTCAGTGGCCGAGGAACGTATGTTCGGCTATAACACTCCTTTATATAAGTCCACTCCGGTAAAAGTTTATATGACTCCTGAAGAGGCAGACAATCTGGAAGAAGGAGCCAAGCTTCATCTAAAATACACCATGAATGGAAAATTGGATGTAAAAGTGGAATATATGTTTGACGAGGAGAAGCAGGAGACTGAGGTAAGTTTTGACAGTATTCCGGCTGTTTTCCCCACTCCAGTAGGAGTTTTCAGTTTTACAAAGAACGACTCGGTCCCACCTTTGGAAGAAGATATGAATCTGGTGGCATACGTTAATTCTCCTACAGATGTGACGGAAAGTTATGTAGAGAATTTGTCTGTGGAACCCACTTCGAAGACTACCACAATTGCTGCCATCAGCTTGCAGAATACGGTAAAGCAGCGCGGTATCGATTTCATCAATTGTTTGGTTGACTTTTATAATCTGGACGCGAATGACGAGAAGAATGAAGTGGCTCAAAAATCCGCAGAGTTTATAGACGAGCGTATTGGCATTATCAATCGGGAGTTAGGTACTGCTGAAACGGAACTTGCCGATTTCAAGCAACGCTCCGGATTGACCGATTTGATCAGCGATGCCCGTCTGGCTTTGGAAGAGAGTTCGAAATATGAACAGCAGCTGACCGAGAATGCCACCCAGTTGAGACTGGTGGAGTCCTTGCGTAACTATGTGAACAATCCGAAGAATGCAAACGAGGTGATTCCCGCCAATGTAGGGTTGCAGGACCAGAATTTGGGTTCTATCATCAACCAATATAACACGATGCTGATCGAACGCAAGCGTTTGCTCCGTATCTCTTCCGAAAACAATCCTGCGGTAATCAATATCAATACGGGCATCGAGTCCATGCGGCACAATGTGCAGACTACCGTGAACAGTGTACTGAGAGGGTTGCAGATAGCGCAGTCCAACCTTGAACGTCAGGCACGGAAGTTTGAAGGCAGGATCAGCAGTGCGCCGCAGCAGGAGAAAGAATTTCTTACTATCTCCCGCCAGCAGGAAATCAAGGCGACCCTTTACATTATGTTGCTTCAGAAGCGTGAAGAAAACGCAATAACCCTGGCATCCACTGCTAATAACGGACGTATCATCAAAGCTGCTCTTCCTAGTAAAAAGCCGGTTTCTCCTAAGAAGAAGATAGTTCTGCTGGCTGCCTTTGTATTGGGTATGGGTATTCCTGTAGGTCTTATTTATTTGAAGGATTTATTAAAATATAAGATAGAGAATGCCGAGGATGTGGAGAAGATAACGGATGTTCCTATTTTGGGTGAGCTTCCTTTAAGTAAGAAGCCCGAAAAAGGTGCCATTGTGGTTCAGGAGAATCAGAATGGTATGATGGAGGAGGCTTTTCGTGGTCTGCGTACCAATATGTTGTTCATGCTTGGTGCCAGTCAGAAAGTGGTGCTTTTTACATCCACACAGCCGGGTGAAGGTAAGTCTTTTATTGCTGGAAATACGGCAGTCAGTCTGGCCTATATGGGTAAGAAAGTTGTTATTGTGGGTTTGGATATCCGCAAGCCGGGGCTGAATAAGGTCTTTAATCTGTCCCATCGCACGGAAGGTATTACCAATTATCTGGCTGACCCCGAGCATACCAATCTTTTTGATATGATACAACATTCGGATGTAAGTCCTAATCTTGATATTCTTCCGGGTGGTCCTATTTCTCCCAATCCTACAGAGTTGATGGCGCGTACGGTACTGGAAGATGCAATAGAGAAATTGAAAGAGCGTTACGATTACATTATTCTTGATACGGCTCCTATTGCTATTGTGACCGATACTGCTATTGCCAGTCGTGTGGCTGATATGTGCGTGTATGTGTGTCGTGCAGATGTAACTCCGAAGTTGGGGTATCAGTATATTAATGTGCTGCGGGATCAGAAGAAATTCGATAAATTGGCTACGGTTATTAATAGCATTGATTTGAATTCAAGAAAGAGTGGCTATGGGTATGGTCATAAATATGGCTATGGATATGGGCACAAATATGGGTATGGCTATGGTATGGACAATAGCAAAAAAGATTGATAAAAATATAGGATATGAGAAGTTTTGAAAAACTTAAGATAGCGGTGGCTGGTACTGGTTATGTTGGGTTAAGCATTGCTATCTTGTTGGCACAGCATCATCAGGTGATTGCAGTGGATGTTATTCCTGAAAAGGTTGATTTGATAAACCAACGTAAATCCCCAATCCAGGATGATTATATTGAAAAGTATTTGGCGGAAAAGGAATTGAATCTTATTGCGACTTTAGATGCGACAAAAGCATATAGTGAGGTAGATTTTGTGGTTATTGCTGCACCTACAAATTATGATCCTTTGAAGAATTATTTTGATACTTCTCATGTGGAGGAAGTGATTAAGTTAGTAAGAAATGTCAACCCTAATGCCGTTATGGTGATTAAAAGTACTATTCCTGTAGGATATACCGAAAATGTTCGTCAGAAGTTGGATACGGAGAATGTGATTTTCTCACCGGAATTCTTGCGCGAAAGCAAGGCTTTATATGATAATGGGAGGTTCTATAAATTCAATTTGTCATTAGCGAATAGTCAGAACCTCATTAAGGCTACCGCTAATGTGATTTTGCTTTCACAAATTTAATAAATCTTTCTCTAATTTTTGTGCAAATTCCAATGTTTTTTTTTGGGGGGGGGTAACCCGTTGAGTATCAATGGCATAAAGTTTTGATACTTACGCGGTTATCCACTCCTTATGATATCTATAAATTTGTGTTAAGCGTGCTATGTTGTAGGTAAGGTTTGTCATCGCGACATTCGCCTTTGCCCTTACAATGCCAATTCCGCGAAACACAAGACCGCCCATCGAACGCTCAATAAAACCAAACACGTGCTCCACACGACAACGAATCTTTGACTTAGAGCAGTTGTTTTGTTTTTGCTCCTCATTTAATGGGCGTCCTCTAAAACCTTTCTCACAGATAACGGGTGTAACCGACTTGCTTACAAAGCCTTCCTCCGTGCCCACATAACCAGCATCAAGCCAAAATATTTCGCCTACCGCATCGTTGTCATCAACCAATTCCGCACCTCGTTTTGAGTCGTGAACAGATGCCGATGTTGTGTCATAACCCATTATCAGTTTTGTTTTACGGCATACTTTTGCGTGGTTCTTATAGCCGTAGAATGTATCTCCGCCCTTCTTTGTCCAACGAGCATCAATATCTTTGTGACACTTCTTGTGAGGATTGTCGTTCCATAAACTATCTCCTTCACCTTTTTTAATTGTCTGGTTTTCATCTCTTGTATTTCGTTGGCGAGGCGATACAACGAAACTTGCATCTATTATCTTTCCTTCATTGACAATCAGACCAAGGCTTTGTAGGTGTGCATAGAATTGCTTGAATAACTCATCATATGCTCCGCATCGTGTCAGTTCTTCTCTATACTTCCATATGGTACGAGCATCGGGAACATCATCGACAGTACAAATACCGATGAAATCACGAAAGCTTGTGCGGTCTTTTATCTGATACTCAGCCTGCTCATCGCTCAATCCGTATAATCGCTGCACAAACATCACCTTGAACATCAATACAGGGTCAATGGGGCGACGACCAGCATTGCTCTTGCGTTCTGCGATTTGCAGCTTGCTTTCAAGAATGGGGCGAAATATCTCAAAGTCAATCATCTTAGAGATAAACTCCAGGGGATTACCTTGCTTGGATAATGCTTCGAGTGTTTGGGCATTCTCAAATAGACTACTACCTGTTTGATTGCGACGATAATTCGGACTTTTCTTCATAATCTCTTCTATTTTGTACAAATATACAAAATAATTCGCTGATTAACAAATGGTTAATTTATAGAACCTCCCATAATCTTTATCCCAGTCGCATTATTGTAGGCAGGCCGGAAGGTGATGCTCGCTTGGAAGAGGCTGCTCACATATTCGCAGAGTTGCTTCAAGAAGGGGCGATTCAGAAAAATATTGATACGTTGTTTATGGGGCTTACTGAAGCAGAAGCTGTAAAACTTTTTGCTAATGCTTATTTGGCTTTGCGTGTGTCTTATTTTAACGAATTGGACACATATGCCGAAATGAAAGGGTTGGATACTCAAGCTATCATCAATGGTGTTTGCTTAGATCCGCGTATCGGTACACATTATAACAATCCGAGTTTTGGCTATGGTGGCTATTGTTTACCAAAAGATACTAAACAGTTGCTTGTTAATTATACTAATGTACCTGAGAATTTAATACAAGCCATTGTGGAAAGCAACCGTACTCGCAAGGACTTCATTGCCGATCAGGTGCTTCATAAAGCTGGCTACTATGATTATTATAATCGGGATGACTATAATTCTGTAGAAGAGAAACGTTGCGTAGTGGGTGTTTATCGTTTAACGATGAAATCGAATTCAGATAACTTTCGTCAATCTAGCATCCAAGGTGTAATGAAGCGTATCAAAGCAAAAGGAGCAGAAGTGATAATCTATGAGCCGACCTTAGAGGATGGTAGCACATTTTTGAGTAGTAAGGTGGTGAATGACTTTACGAAGTTTATGGAACAAAGTCAGGTGATTATAGCGAATCGATATGATAGTTGTTTGGATGAAATGAAGGAGAAAGTTTATACAAGGGATATTTTTAGCAGAGATTAAATAAGTATTTTTTAGATTAAATATTGATTCTGATTTATAAACAAGATGGAGAATAATCCTTCTGGTAATAAACGTATTGCTAAAAATACATTGTTGCTTTATTTTCGAATGCTGTTGACCATTTTAGTAGGGCTTTATACTAGCCGTGTAGTGCTCAATACACTGGGAATAAGCGATTATGGTGTTTATAATATTGTTGGTGGTGTTGTGACCATGCTTGCTTTTTTGAATTCAGCAATGGTAGCAGCTTCCCAACGCTTTATTTCATTTGAATTGGGTACTGGTGATTTGGAAAAGCTGAAAAAGGTTTTTTGTACATCAGTATCCATACATATAACTTTAGCCATTCTTATATTAATTGTTGCAGAAACAATTGGCTTATGGTTTGTCAATGCTTATTTGAATATTCCTCTAGACAGGATGGAAGCGGCTAACTGGGTTTATCAATGTTCAGTCCTTACATTGATTTTGACAATAATAAGTGTACCTTATAATTCATGTATTGTTGCACATGAGCATATGAGAGCTTTTGCTTATGTTAGTATTGTTGAGGTAATTCTAAAACTAGCGATAGTCTATCTGTTATTAATTGGTGACTTTGATAAGTTGATATTATATGCTATATTGATAGCTGTAGTTGCTTTTATTATTCGAATAATATATGGTATTTATTGTAAACAGAATTTTGAAGAGTGTACTTATCATTTTCTATTTGATAGAAAACTATTTAAAGAAATGTTTGCTTTTGCAGGTTGGAGTGTTATTGGCAATTTAGGTTTTTCATTAAAAGACCAAGGCTCTAATATCATTCTAAATCTATTTGGAGGAACAACAGTTAATGCTGCACGTGGAATAGCAATGCAAGTTAATGGAATTATTAGTAATTTTTCTTATAATTTTACGATGGCTTTAAACCCTCAAATAACAAAACAATATGCGGCAGGTAATATGAATGAATCTGGAAGATTGGTATATACAGGATGTCGTTATTCATTTTATTTGCTACTATTGATTGCAATACCAGTTATGATTAATGTCGATTATTTGTTACAATTATGGTTGGGAACTATTCCTAAATATACATCTCAATTCTTATTGTTGGCTTTAATTACAGCATTAATAAATGTTATGTCTCCTCCATTAACAACGGCTTTACAAGCAACAGGGAATATTAAAGTTTTTCAAATAGTGATATGCATTATTATGTTATGTGAATTGCCTTTTAGTTATTTTATTTTGTATACAGGGGGCAAACCTTATATGGTAATGTATCCTAGTATTTTTGTGATATCAATCGGTTTGTTCGCTCGTTTTCTCATTTTAAAAAAAATAAGCCCATTTTATAAACTACGTCATTTTACGTTTAATGTTTTTTGTAGAAATATATTGATTGCTATTGTATGTTACTATATTTCTTTTAAAATTAAAACCAGCTTCTTCTTTTGCGATTTTATTTCATTTTTGTTGACGAGTTTTATTGCTTTTATTGTGTCATGCCTTATTATTTATGTTATAGGATTTTCACCTGAAGAGCGTAATGCTTTATTGAATTTTATCAAAAATAAAATTAGAAAAAGATGAATAGAATAGACTTTAAAATAAATTCTTTGATCTCTTATATATTGCAAATCCTTGTTATATGTTCTATTCTTTGTGTTCTACCTGTTTTCCAAGAAATTCTTTCTGTTAGACTTTCTGAACGAATCTTAGCATTAATAGGTTTTTGTACTTGTTCTATCTTTTTTTGTAGGTATCATTCTTTGTTGGATAAAGTAGGCTGGGTATATTGTATTTCATTATTGGTTATTTCAATTGTTCATACTGATATGGTGACAGTTGAAAATACATTTATGAGTTCCGTAAGATGGCTTAATATTTTCTTGTTGATACTTCTGTATAAGAACTTAAACTTAAATACGAGGTGGCTGTTATATTTTGCGTTTGTATTTTACATAACCGAATGCGGAATATGTATTATTGAAAAACTAGGTAAGTTTTATGTTATAGATTATTCTATGGCAGATTCGATGCAAGCTACGAATGCAAAGGCATATCAGTATACTTTTATGGATTTCAGAAGCAGAGGATTATTGTTACATCCACTTTATAATGCGAATGTAATATCTATTTTTATGGGTTATATATTAGTTTCCAGTCGTTTAAAAAGATATTTTCAAATAATATTGCTGTTGTTGGGATTGTTTGCTGTATGGTCTTGTAATTCAAGAGGATGTATAGCTGTTTGGTTGTTGATATTGACTTATAGGCTATTCTTTTATAAACAGAATGTGTGGAAAGTCTTAATTGCACTGTTTTTTCTATATATGATAATTCCAAATGTTATTGTTCTTGTACAACAGTCAGGATTATTGGGAAGATTTAATTTTGATTTTAGCGATTCATCTTCCGAAACGCGACTAACAGCCTTTGAATTATTTTTTATATACCCATGGAAAACTGAGGATATTGTTTATGGATTAGGTGATTGGATTTATTATCCATTTACAGAAATACGATTGGAAAATGGTTTTCTTTTAAATTTATCTTATTGGGGATGGATTGTAGGTAGCATCAAGTCATTTGCGGAAATTTATTTGACTTATAAATGTTTGTCTTTTTACTCATTTAATGATAAAATTATCATTATGCTTGCCATTTGGGGTGTAGCAAGCTTAAATAATAACATGACATATATTATGCTGTTATCATTCTTTTTATTGGCAAATATATTCTTAAATACAGAAAATCATTGTGGCATGAAAATAAAAAATATTTTCTTCCTTTTTAAAAAATAGAAAAAGTCTTTCATCATATGAAAACAAAGATTATTTATGTGCTTGTTAGTAATGAAAATGATTGTTATTTAGAGCAGGCATTGGTTTCTATTTATTCATTGCGTTTATATAATCCAGATGCAAATTTGCTTTTACTTGTTGATGAAGAAACAAGTAGAACGTTGGAAAATGGCATTCGTAAATTGATACTTAATTATGTTTCAAAATTAGTCATCGTTGATGTTCCGTTTCATTATTCAAAACAACAAAAATCTAGGTACATAAAAACATCATTAAGAAGTCAGGTAATTGGGGATTTTTTATTTATTGATTGTGATACAATTATAAATGAAGAGTTGAAAGATATAGATAATTTGTCTTGCGAAATAGCAGCTGTGCCAGATTGTCATCTTTCAATTAAATATAGTTGGATGAAAACTAATATTAAGAAATGGTCTTCTGTATTGGGATGGAAATATTCAGAGAATGATTTTTATTTTAATAGTGGAGTGTTGTTTGTTAAAGATACAGATGATACTCATCAATTTTATGAGTATTGGCATTCTTTGTGGAGGAAAAATGTATTGAAAGGTATTAATTATGATCAACCTTCTTTGGCTAAAGCTAATGAATTAATGGGTTGTAAAATTTGTAAGTTAGATGATATTTGGAATTGCCAAATTAATGCTAACGGGTTACCATTCTTGTCTAAAGCAAAAATAATACATTATTTCGCATCAGGGATGGGAGCAAAAAGTTATGTACCTTATAAATTCCTTGATAAAAAAATATTCTGTCGTATTAAATACGAAGGGTTTCTGAGTGATGAAATAAAATTGATGATTAGAAATTCTAAATCAGCCTTCAATCCTTTTTGTACTGTAATAGGTTATGACGATGCTAGATTTTTATGTTCTAGCACTTATGGGTTATATATTAAATATCCCAATGCTTATAAAATAATCAATGTTATGTCTCGTATGTTTTTATTTCTGCTTCGTTTCTTTTTAAAAAAATAATTTAATAAAATTGATTCACTTGATATGATTCCTAAAATTATTCATTATTGCTGGTTAAGTAACGATCCCATTCCTTCCAATATCCAACATTATATGGATTCATGGAAGAAATATTTGCCTGATTATGAGTTTATTCATTGGAATTTTGATAAGTTTGATAAATCATCATCTCGTTGGGTGAGCGAAGCTTTTGATAACAAAAAATATGCTTTTGCTGCTGATTATATCAGGCTTTATGCTCTGTATCATTACGGGGGAATTTATTTGGATATGGATGTGGAGGTTTTAAAATCATTTAATCCTTTTTTGTCACTTCAAACGATGATGGGGTGGCAGTATGGTAAAGGAAAGGGGCTGGAAGTTGCAGCGTTTGGTGTTGAACGGCATTCTTCGTGGGTAAAACTTTGTTTGGACAGTTATGATAAACGTCCATTTGTTCTTCCGGATGGTAGTTTTGATATACTGCAACCATTGCCTTTGCAGGTTGAAAAAACATTATTAAATAATGGTTATGACTTGATTTCTGTTACTTCTCTTGAAGATGCGATGAAGATAGATGAAGCTTCCATGAAAATAGCAATTTTCCCTGCAACATTTTTTAGTCCGAAATCTTTTACTGATGGAGTAATAAGAACTACCACTAATACATATTCTATCCATCATTTTGCTGCATCTTGGCTCCCTTTTTATACGCGTTGGGAAATTAAATTTTGGCATCTGCTGCGGTTGCCTAATTTTAGAATATTGCATTTTATTGGACAGCTTTTGAAAAAAGTGCATCTGAAAAAGTAAATAGTTGATACTTGTAATTCTAAAATTGTATTATTTTGTAAGGGGGAGCTATGTTTTGTAAGTATTCAAAATAGATTTTCATTTGTAATGAACTATAAAAAGTTTATTCTTTTAGTATTTGCCAATGTAACTATAGTTAAGTGAAATTTAAAATATTCAACTTTTTGCCTTATTGATTTTAAAGAGCTGAAAAAGACTACTTACTAATTATAACTACAATAAAATATAATGGAAAACGATATTCCCAAAATAAGTGTGATTGTACCTGTTTATAACGTGGAAAAATATCTAGATAGGTGCATACAGTCGATATTGAATCAGACATTAAAGGAACTGGAAATCATATTGGTGGATGATGGGTCACCTGATAATTGTCCAGCTTTGTGTGATGAATATGCTCAAAAAGATGCGCGCATTAAAGTTATTCATAAAAAAAATGAAGGATTAGGTTTTGCTCGTAATGCAGGGTTAAATCTTGCATCTGGAAAATTTGTTTCATTTCTTGATTCTGATGATTGGGTTGCTCCTGCGATGTATGAGGCTCTTTATCGTGTAGCTGAAAAAATGAAATGTGATACTGTATATTGTAGTTTGCAATATTATTATTCAAAAGATAAGATAATACCTTTTGAAGAGGTAGGTCAGGAAGTCTTTTTTCGTGGACGAAAAAGTGTTGATTCATTTTTATTAGATATGTTAGCTCCTTTGCCTAGTTATCGTTCTGATGTGAAATATATGGTTTCAGTTTGTAAGGCTATTTATCTTAGAAAAATAATAGAAGATAATCAATTGCGATTTGTATCTGAAAAAGTGGTAGCTTCTGAAGATATGTTTTTTCATGTGAGATATTTGAAATTAGCAGAAAATGTAGGTTTTATACCGGAATATTTTTATAATTATTTTCAAAATGAGTGTTCAATTACCCATACTTATACAGAGGATAAAATAGAACGGTTAAAGAGGTTTATTCAAGAGATGCATTCAGTATTTGCAGAGTATTTTGCAGAAGAGGATTATTGGGTTAGGTTACAACGCAAAGCTCTGCATTATTTACGTAATTCTCTTTATATTAAATATCAAATTGTAAAGAAAAAATCTTTTTCAATTCAGAATTATGAATTAAAACAAATATGCAAAGATGCATTTTTTTATCATTACTTAAATAATTATCCGTATCAATTGTTGCCAATGAAGCATCGCCTTTTTTATTTATTGGTAAAATATAGAGCTACTTTATTGCTGTTGTTGGTATATAAATTAAACAAAAAATGAAACCTATAGGCCTCGTAACTTGCTATTTTCATCATAACTATGGTAGTATGCTTCAGGCATATGCTACGGAAATGATTTTTCAGAAAATGAATTTACCTTATCAGACTATTTCGTGTAAATCTCCTATTGTTTATATGCAAGGGAATAAATTGCTTTATATTATCAAAAAGATTTTGATAGCTGATTGGAAAATGAGGATAGGTAAGATAAAAATAGAGTATTATAAAAAGAAATATCCAGATTCATTTGGCAGAAATGTAGATTTACGAAATGCTTGTTTTGATAGGTTTTCGCAAGAATACTTTCATTTATCACCTTATTGTAAAAATAGAGAAGAATTGAAAGCTATGGCTAACAATTATTCTGCTTTTGTGGTGGGAAGTGATCAATTGTGGCGTACCGACAGCGTAGAGCATGGGTATTATACTTTAGAATGGGTGCCAGACAATATCTGTAAAATAGCTTACTCTACTAGTCTTGGGATTAAAAAAGTACCTTGGTTTCAGAGGAAGAAGAACAGATGGTTTATGAAACGTTTTAATTATATGGCATTACGAGAAAAAAGCGCTTGTGATTTGGTTTATAAATTAATTGGGCGTGAGATTCAAGTCGTACTTGATCCTACTCTTTTGTTTACAGGTGAGCAATGGATGCATATACAGCAGGAAAAGCCTCTAACCAATGGTAAATATATTTTTTGTTACTTATTAGGGAATAATCCTCAACAAAGGTTATTTATAAGCGAAGTGCAAAAACGAACAGGTCTGAAGATAGTGGCGCTTCAGCATTTGGATGAATATATACCATCGGATGAAGGATTTGCTAATGAAACTCCTTATGATGTAGGTCCTGCCGAGTTTTTGAATTATGTGAGAAATTCGGAATATATCTTTACGGATTCTTTTCACTGCTCTGTGTTTTCTATTCTCTATAAAAAGAACTTTTTTGTATTTAGTAGATTTAGTGAAAATGCTATGCAAAACACTAACACGCGCATAGATAATTTATTGAGTTTGACTAATCTCTCTCAACGGAAAATAGATACAAAAAAGAATATCGATAATCTTCTTTCTATGCCGCTTGATTATGTGGATGTAGATGAGAGATTAGAAATATTGAGAAAGTCTTCTCTAGCTTATCTTGAGCAAGCTTTAAAAGGAATAGAATTATGATTGTAATTACTGATAAGGTCACGTGTTGTGGTTGTTGGGCATGTGAAAATATTTGTCCAAAGCATTGTGTGGTGATGAAAGAGGATAATGAGGGGTTTCGTTATCCTGAAGTAGATGTTGAAGTTTGTATAGAATGTGGTTTGTGTGAAGCAGTATGTCCCATTCTTCATAAACCGATTAAAGAACATGAAGAAACAATTGGTTATGTTATTCAGCATAAAGATAATAATATACGAAGAGATAGTACATCTGGGGGATTTTTTAGTGCTATCAGTGATTATGTTTTGAACCAAAATGGATATGTTTTTGGTGCTATTTATAATAAAAAGATGGAGGTGGTACATTATGGAACTAATAAGAAAGAAGAAATTCAATTATTTAGAGGCTCGAAGTATGTACAGAGTAAAATAGGACATACGTATCAAGAAGCAAAGAAACTTTTGCAAACTGGTTGTCTTGTATGTTTTAGTGGAACTCCTTGTCAAATAGCCGGATTGAAGAATTATCTTAAGAAAGACTATGCAAATCTTATCACAGTAGATTTGGTATGTCATGGTAATCCTTCACCGCTTTTATTTAGAAAGTATCTTGAATACCAGCAAATAAAGTATAAAAATAAAGTAACAGGAGTTAAGTTTAGGGATAAGTATTATGGTTATAATTATTCTACTATGACTTTAGATTTTGAAGATGAGAGAATTCAATATCATTATGGGATGGAGGCAGATTTAATGTTAAAGTTCTTTTTTAAAGGGCTGTGTTCAAAACCAGCATGTCATCAGTGTGTATTTAAGAGTATTGAGCGGGTTAGTGATTTTACTATTTTTGATTGTTGGAATGCTAAATTTTACAATAAAATCATGGATAAAGCAGGCGCTACTCATGTTTTTATTCATTCTCAAAAAGGATTTGATTATTTTGAATATTTAAAATCTTATTTTGTATATCAGAAATCAAATGTTCAAAAGGTTGTAGAACAAGATGGTTGTATGATGTTACAATCGGCAATTCCCAGTACGAGAAGGGCAGACTTTTTTAGAGATTTGAATAACTTGCCTTTTGACAGATTACAAGCAAAGTATTTTCCTCTTACATTGACGAGAAAGATTATCATTAAAATGAAACCATTTTTTTATCATATAGGGATATTCAGTATTTATATGAAATTAAAAAAAATGCTATGATAAAGATTTTATTAAGCATATATTTATTATTGTCTTCTTTTGTATTGTTTGCTCAAGGTTTATTTGAAAATGATCCTATTTGGCGAGATGAATTTAACCGAGATAATGTTCCTAGTTCTATGTATTGGAGTTATATAGTGGGAATGAGAGGGCAGGAAAGTGAATATTATACAAATAGTTCAAATAATGTATGTGTAAATAATGGTAAATTAATCATTAGGACTTTAGATGAGAAAAAAGATAAGGCCTTATGCACTTCTGGTCGAATACATACCTTAGGTAAGGTTTCGTTTTTATATGGCAGGTTGGAAATTAAGGCAAAATGTCCTACAGGAAAAGGTATTTGGCCTGCTTTTTGGATGTTGCCGGCAGAAGAAGGTTTACCTTTTGGTGAAATTGACATAATGGAATATATTGACTGTTGGAGTTCTAAGGAGTATCAGATCAATGTCCATGTGACGGATAAAAAAAATGGGAATCGTATAAAAAAAATGAATCCTCAATTAGTGAAAGCTGATGTTTCTAAATTTCATATTTATACATTAGAATGGTACAAGGATAAACTTGTATTTTTACTTGATGGTAATTTATGTTATCAATTTGATAAAAAGGAAGGAGAAGCTTGGCCTTTTGATAAGCCATATTACTTAATTTTAAATGTTGCTTACGGTGGATGGGGTGGATCTTGTGGAATGGATGATTCTGCTTTTCCTTGTGAAATGAAAGTTGATTGGATAAGATACTATAAACTCAAAGAATGATGAAATACATTTTAGTAATAGATCATATAGCTACTGGAGGCGCGGAACGTATTTTGATTGATTACTACCACTATTTGAAACAGAATGGACATGTGCCTTATGTTTTTGTGCTTTCAGGTTATAGTGGACAAAGCAAGTGGACAGAGAATGTAGATGTATTTTATGGGTCTTGTAATGACGAAAATAATTTGATAAAGAAAACGTTACAACAATTTAATCTATTTTTTAGACTAAAAAAAATTGTTGCAGATATAAAACCGGATGTCATTTTTTCTTTTCTTGAAAAAAGTAATCTACTGACGATTCTTGTGCCTACTTCTGCTGTAAAGGTTGTTTCGGTGCATAATGTACTTTCTCTTCAATATACGAAAATTAAGTTGGGCATAGTACAGAAGTTAACTTATTGTATGATAAGGTGGATGTATAACAAGTGTAATAACGTAGTAGCTGTTTCAAAACAAGTGAAAGATGATTTGATCGTTTCTTTTGGGGTTCGGAGTGAAAATATAAATGTCATTAATAATTATGTTAATAGCAAAGATATTAAGATTAAATCTCAATGTGGAATTGATGATTTTGTTTTCTGCCCAGATAAAAAATATATAATGAATATAGGGAGGTTTTCAGAACAGAAAGCGCAATGGAAACTACTGAAGGCATTTTCGCTTTATTTGAATAAAGGTGGGTGGAATGTGTATCTTGTATTAATGGGGGAGGGAGAGTATATGGAAGAACTAAAACAATTAGCTAAAGATTTGGGAGTTTATTCACGAACTATATTCTTGCCTTTTAATTTGAATCCTTATAAATATATGGCTCACGCTGATTTGTTTGTTTTATCTAGTATATTTGAAGGATTTCCTATCGTTCTTGCAGAGGTGTCATCGTTGAGAATACCTTTTGTAGGTACAAGAAAAGCTATACCAGAAGAAATGTTTGACAACAGGTTGTTTTGGGAGGAATGTATTGTTGACAATTTAATACTAGAGAAAGATTTCACAACAATTATTCATGATGATGAGAAACATTTAGCAAAGTTAATAGAGCGTGGTATAGATGATGATGATTTTAGGAAAAAAATATTGAATCATACCAAAATATGGGAAGAAAACAATGATAAAAGTATGCAATTCTTATTTTATGATGCAATGTGTAGGAAAGTAAGCACTAAAATATAGTGCTCTATTTTAAAAGTTACACTATTTATTCTTTACAGGAAAGTGTTATGATACCTATTTTAATTAGTCATATCTTACGAACAAATCTACGAGGTCTTGATAATCTTTTCATGGATAAAGGTAAAATATATACATTTCTAAATCCTGTTTCTTATTTGATGGCATTAGATCGTAAAGATTTGTTTGGACAGTTTGATGGTATTTTTGCCGATGGTTCCATCTTAGTGGCTGCCATAAGATTATTATATGGAATAACAGTGAAAAGGCGAAGCTTTGATATGACTTCTATGGCACCGGAATTATTCCGTTTTGCCGAAAATAATGGAAAGATGTTATACATTGTTGCGTCAAAACAAGAACAGGTAGAAAAAGCTGTTGAAATATTTAAGGAACGGTATCCAAAGTTGAAGTTTATGGGTTGTCGTAATGGGTATTTTGTTTCGGAACAAGAAATGGATGCGGAAGCGAAACATATTACACAAGTTAATCCTGATTTTCTTATTGTAGGAATGGGGGCGTTGATGCAAGAACGTTTTTTGCTAAAGGTGCGTAATGCCGGATTCCAGGGTATTGGTTTTACCTGTGGTGGTTTTATTCACCAAACTGCTAATAATGAGATTGAATACTACCCTCTATGGATAGATCGTATGAATCTGCGTTTTGTCTATCGTATGTATAAAGAGAAGCATACCCGTAAACGTTATGTACAAGCTGCCTTACTTTTTCCTGCACGCTTTTTGTGGGAGAAACTAATCTTTTCATGGTACAAAGATAGCAAACCCTTATAATTTCGCAATGCATAATTCTTTTTTAGCTTTTCTATGTTTATGTTTCTGTACTGTATTGAAGGGACAGGCATTATATGGTACTAGTGGACTATTGCATATGCCTACTGCTGATATGCAGAAGGACAAAACTGTTATGCTGGGCGGTAATGTGCTGGATAAGCATCCGCTTTCTACTTATTGGAATAATAAAAATTACACCTACACATATAATTACTATATAAATGTGACTATTTTTCCTTGGCTGGAAGTAGCATATACCTGTACCTTGGTAAAGGGAGTTAAAGGTAATTATTGGCCTGAACAGACTTGGGGAAAATTTCGTAATCAGGACCGTAATTTTTCAGGAAGGCTCCGTTTATGGAAGGAAGGCTGGTGGAAAGAATGGACTCCTCAACTTGTATTGGGAGCCAATGATCCCGGAAGTTTTGATAATAATGGTGGTGGTAATATCAATTTTAATCAAGAAGCTGGTACTCATAATTATTTCAATCGTTTTTTTCTGGCTGCAACGAAACATTTGTATTTTCAGAATGTGGGGGAATTAGGGCTTCATATGGCTTATATTTATAGCAGGGCTACTGGCTTGAATTATGAAGGACCTGCATTAGGTGTTAATTTTCGGTGTTGTTTGCCTGATACTTCTTTGGGAAATAAGATATTGAATGGACTGAATTTGATGGCGGAATATGATGCACGAACCATTAATATAGGTTTTAACTATGCTGTTTGGAAAGATCGTTTTAATCTGATAGCAGAATTGAATGATGGTAAATATCTGAGTGCGGGACTTTATTTCAAAATCTGTTTGAAGTAAACAGGTATGAGAGTTGATAATGATAGCCACATATATGATCATAATTTTTAAAATCATACTACTATGACTATGAAAGACAAATTAGCATCCTACAACCACTTGATCGAGACCTTTGTGATTGTCACCGAGACCTTTCTTTGCGGTCTGCTATTCCTGCTTTTCAGCAAGCTGTCCAATGAGATGCAGTGGGATAGCCTGCAGGTTGGTGGAACCACCGTTCTGCAAGTCATGCTTACACTGATGTTATGTTACGCCCTTTGCGCCATCCATTCAGGAATAGTGCTTCACCGGAGGAAAGTGCATTCCCTTCAGATATGGAAACGTGTGTTCGAGAATATGTTCCTGTTTGTCCTCCTGGGCGGTCTGGTCCTTTCTGTAGGAAACTATGCGGATATAGCCTCCCTGTTCATGCTGGAGTACCTTTTCCTCCTGTTTCTGTGTCTTGTTTCGTTCCGTTTCACTCTTCGTCTTCTCATCAGGCTTTACCGTATGAGCAAGAAACATACGCGTTTTGTAGTACTGGTAGGAAGTACGGACAACAACCTAGAAATCTACCATGAGATGTCGGGCAGTGAAGATACAGGTTATTCGGTCGTGGGCTATTTTGACGGTCAGGCGAATCCTGCTTTCCCGGTAGAATGTCCGTATTTGGGCCAGCCGGCGCAGGTACAGGAATATCTGGAGAAACATGATTATGTACATTACCTGTTCTGCTGCCTGCCCTCAAAAGACAGAGAGGTCATCGTTTCTCTGATTGATTACTGCGAGAACCATCTGGTACATTTCTTCAGTGTGCCCAATGTGCGCAATTATCTCCACCACCGTATGTCGTTCAACATCATGGGGAACGTCCCTTACCTGGGCCTTCGCCCCGATCCCTTAAGTTGGCCGGGGAACCGCCTGCTGAAAAGAACCTTTGACATAGTAGTCTCATCGGTGTTCCTTTGTACGCTTTTTCCGGTTATTCTGATTGTGGTGGCGATAGTGACCGGATTGACCATGCCCGGCCCGCTGTTCTTCCGCCAGAAACGGAACGGGCTGAACGGCAGGGAGTTTTATTGTTACAAGTTCCGCAGTATGAAAGTAAATGCAGATGCCGACAGGATACAGGCCACGGAGCATGATCCCCGCAAGACGCGCTGGGGCAATATAATGCGTAAGACGAATATAGATGAGCTGCCCCAGTTTATCAATGTGCTGTTGGGGGATATGAGTATCGTGGGGCCTCGTCCTCACATGCTTCTCCATACGCAGGAATATTCAAGGCTGATCAATAAATATATGGTGCGGCATTTTGTGAAACCGGGTATAACGGGATGGAGTCAGGTTACGGGTTTCCGTGGGGAAACGAAGGAACTAAAAGACATGGAGGGCCGTATCCGTGGTGATATCTGGTATTTGGAGCACTGGAGTTTCGGTCTGGACCTTTACATCATGTACAGGACGGTGGCGAATGTCTTCCGTGGCGAGAAGAATGCCTATTAGTAAAACGGGCTGTTCTTAACGATCCTTCTCGATGAGGGTCCTTAGTAATTTAGCAGTTAAAAAACTTTGTTTTTGCAGCCTGTTATTTCCGTCTGCCGGCCGGAAATGGAACATAGCCGGCACTAATGTTAGATCAGAACCCTTGTCCTTTGTGAAAAGTGCAGGGGGAGCTCCGGGAACGAGAGCGCTTGTTCCCGGAGCTTTAATAATAAAGAAGATTATCCGATTAGGATTTATTCAGCTTTAAAAATAAACGCGGATTATACAATAACCCGTAACAGGAAGGATTTTTATCTATATGATAGTCTGTTTCGGTGTGTCGGTACCGGCCGGATGATCTTAGTAAAAAATTCCCTCTGCCAGTAGTATCACTCTCTACTTGAGAGCTGAAACGAACACTGGCAAAAGGAAACCTTGGAAAAAGAAATTACCTTTCCAAATATCCGAACACCCCTTCCGCGTCAAAACACGGACAAGCCTTCGGGATGCTTCCGCTCATATCCCTATGTCCCCTTATCCGGGCACCGGGAAAGAGCTTTGCCAGACGCATCAGCAACGAGGTAAGCTGTTCTGTCTGCTCTGCGGTCCGGGTGTCTGCCGGATGTCCGTCCGCATCCAGACCGCCCTCGTAGCAGATGCCGATGCTGCAACGGTTCCAGGGACGGCAGTGTGCCCCCACTTCCAGCAGTTTGCGGTGCTGGGTGATGGTGCCGTCGCGACGGATATAGAAGTGGTAACCTACAGTCCGGAAACCACGGGTCTTATGGTCACGAAGTAATTGCTCGGCAGTATAGTCTTTGTCACAACGTGTGGCGCTACAGTGGAGGATGAGGTATCGCACTGATTCGCGTCCTTGCATCAGCGGTCCGTCCTCTACGGTGAGGAGTTGGCGTTCGTTTTTCATTTCTTCCTCACCGATTATCATTGGGAATGTTTCTTGTATCATAATAAATTGAGAATTGGAAAATGTTGTGTTTGTTCTTTAGATGAGGGATGCGCAACTGGTAATGCCCAAAGCGGTGAGTGCCGCGATGGCTGCCTGGATAACTGCCCGGAGGATTTGTGTCCAGGTGATTTTCTTGGATTCGTGGTTGGATTCATTCATGGAAATATCTGTTTTTTGTCAGTTTAAAATGCGAATGGAACAAAAGGAGGTTACGGAACTGGCGGACGGACACGGGGGAGTGAAAGAAGAATCCGTGTCGCCCGTGTTCCATAATCACATCATGCTATCTCTGTGGAGCGGAACAAGCCGGTCAGCTATTTTCGTCTGCCGGTTCGCCGGAGGCGGCTGGAATGCGGGAGGCGTCAGCGTCGTCAGCGGCGATGCCGGCGGCAGAAGAATTGCCTGTCAGGTCTACCGTAGTCTTTCCGGCCTTCAATGCCTTCACTACTTCGGCGGCTGCCTTGCGCGTGGGAACCAGTTGGAATTCGGCATCTTGGCGCAGGTTGTTGAAACGGACGCCCGGAGCCCACAGTACGTTCACCTCGGTGATGTTCTCCACAGTGAACTCTGCCATCGAATGGGCGCCGAGGCTTCGGATACTGTTCGAAAATACGCCCAGATCGCCCATCTGTATCTGCTGTCCGTTCAACAACTGCTCGCGCAGGCAGTCCACGGCAAGAATAAGGATGGCCTGGATATCGGCGCGCGAATATACACATCCGTGGCTGGCAATGTGGTAACAGAACTTGTCCAGTGTCATTACTTGTGAGTACTGGGCGTTGGCATACGCCTTCTTGGCCGCGTCTTTGTCGGTGGGGTTACCACGCATGCAGGTGCTGTAGTTAATCATGATAAATAGGGTTTTAAGAGATGAAAAATAAAAAATGAATTTCGTCAGTGAAGAGGGAGAATACTTTACTTTTCTTGCGGATTGCACGTAGGTAACGTGTAAGGCTGAAGGTTAGTAACGTATGGGGTTACATGTTAGTAACATGCTAGGCCGAAGGTTAGTAACGTATCGGCTCCCTCATTGTTGACATTGCAAAGATAGGTACTGTGAAATGCGTGCTGACGCTTTATGACACCTTGTGGCACTTTATGGCTTTCATCCTGTTCCAAAGAGCTTGCAGGGCTATCCGGGGCTGCCCAGATGCCGGTTGATCAGTGTCACCTGGCGGCTCGTGAAGACTTTTTGCGAGGTATGGTAACCCGTTGCGGATAACTCTTCCATCAAAGGGGGACAGCCGTTTATCCACCTCATCAGATGCCGGGTGGCTATCCGGGGATTTGAACCGGGAAAATAGAGCAGAGCCAGGCTACCTTTTGTCATGGATGGGAAATAAAGGAAATCTTTCATATTTATACATTTTAAATTCAGGAATCTTGCAAACTTGCAGAACTTGCACTCTCTCTCACACCCACACACGTACGTGTGTGCATGCGCGCGTTGAATTCGTATTCGCCACGCCCCACTTTGACCAGCTGTCCGCGTTCGGTCATACGTTTCAGCAGCGAGTCCACCGAGCCTGCCGGAACTCCTACCTGTTCTCCTTTGTCGATGGCTTCGTTGCGGGTGAAGCGCAGGGGAAGGCAGTCGAACAGGGTTTCGGGAGTCATGTTCGCCGATGGTGCGGTGGGGGTTCCTGCGGGCAGGAGCGAGAGAATGTGGCATGCATGGCGGTACAGAGGTTCCACCAGGGCCAGCACGGCATAAAAGTCGTCGGTGCGGATGGAGAGGTTGAATTGCGGTACGATTCCGTCTGCTATGTTTTCTTGTGGAATATGGCCCGACGGGGTCAGTCCGGGACAGTCCAGCAGGGTACGCACGATGTTTTCCTGTGGCTCACCGCTCCTTTCGCCTCCCGGCAGCAGGGATTCCAGAGAGCGCAGCAGGGCGATAATGCTTATGATGCGGAAGATATTGATGGCAATACGGGTTACGGCGCTTTTCATCTGGTTACCGTGAATGGCGGAGGCTCGTCCGAATACACGGGCAAAGTGGAAGTTGAATATCTCTTTTTGCTCGTGGGTGAGCTTCATGTTGATGTTGCTCACCGAAGCGGTGATGGCGTCCAGCACTTCTTTCCATTGTGCCCCCCATTCCAGGAAACGGGAGTCATAGTCTGTATCCGCTTCGTTGAACTGGTCTTCCCATTCTTCAATGGCAGGCATATAGTAGAACAGCTGGCGAGAGAACAATCCGTTTTCGGCCGATGGGATAAGGGGCTTGATTTGTGCAGGCGTGCCGCTGAGAAGTACGCAGAGGAACGTGACGTTACATTCGCGGTATTCGTGATTGGTGCGCCGGTTGTAGGCCAGCCGGTCATGGTCGAAACATTTCCGGAGGAGGTCGCTCCAGTGTCCGTGGTCGCCTCCAATGGCGGTGCTCACGGTGTCGGCCTCGGTTTCGCATATCAGTCCTACGCCTCCGGAGTCCATCAGGTTTTCCTGTATGCCTGTACCGGTATTGTCGCCGGCTATGAGGAGCATTTTCAGCTGGGGCTGTTCGGGTTCGGGGGTATTTGCCTTTTCCTTCCCCAAAGTGTCCCATTTGGTCTTTTCCATGCGGTAGGTCTTTATTTTTTCCCGGTAGGTGTCCAGCAGCGCGTTGTGTATGGGTTCTGCCAAACGGCGTACCCAGGTCAGCGCACCTTTGCCGGAAGCGGGAGGCGCGGTGACGAACACTTGCAGACAGGGATACTTGTGCTTTCGTCCGTACACAAAACTTACCAGTTTGTTGAGAGTGCTTCCCAGCACGGTTGCCGCACCCAGCAGCAGGATATCCCGTTGGGCGGGAGAGTTACCGCAGTCTATGATTCCTTGCAGGAAGGCGGGCCAGCGGTAGTCGGGGAAAGAGGGAAGTCGGGCAGGGAGGATGGTCTTGGACACGCCGTCGGACAGGGGGGAGGCTGGGTCCGTGAAAACGGCATCGGGCGGAGTCCCGTCGGAAGCATCCGGATGGGCATTATAGGATACGCGCGCACGTGTGTGGGTGTGGAGAGACTGCAAGTTCTGCAAGTTTGCAAGTTTCGGGTCCATTTTCACCCCGGCCACCTCTGCCAGATGGAAGACGGTTCCCAGGGAATTTCTGCCTGTTCCTTTGGTCAGGGCATGTCCGTACAGTTTGTCTGCTTCATCGTGGTGGTACTTTTCGGATATGCGGCAGATGCGGTGGAACCGGGTGCGTCCTTCTTCTCCGCAACTGTTGGCTATGGCAAAGGCCAGCGGCATATATTCCTGATAGGTGGGGGCCACATTGACTCCCGCTTGTTCGATGGCTGTTACCAGCTGTTCCAAGATAGAAATAGAATCGTTCATTTTTTAATATTTATGGTTATTGATTTTCGCTTCTCCGTCGTGCGACAGAAAACAGGCTCTGGACAAGTCGGCATTGGCCCTGTCCACTTTCAGCTCGTATTTCCATTCCAGATACTCCCATGCGGTGTGCAGGGCATTGTCGAAGGATTCTTCCACGCTCAGGAAAGGGTTTATGCGGTAAGGGATAAACAGTTTTACTCCCTGGTTTCCGGGGCTGACAAAGGAAAGTACGGGGTGCAGCACTTCATCGGCAAAGAGGCGGTCGCGCCACATTGCCGCTTCTTCGGTGGAAGCCAGTTCGTCAATATCTATGACAAAGAGGCCCGAAGGAACTTGCATGCATTGCTCTTTGCAGTAAGAGAAGATACCTGCCGGAGTGACATACGGTAAAAGGGTCTGTTTATTCTTTCGGAACACTTGCTTGTCTCCGAGTCCGGCTCTGACTTTACGCGTCAGTTCTTCCAGTTGCGGATTGGTGCTGATGTAGGTATGAAGCCCTGCCACACTGCATATACATGTGGGTATTTTATTGGTGACGGGTGCATTGAAAAATGACATGATGTATTCTTTCATAAAAGAAATTGATTTTGATTTATCTGCACAAATATACGGGTAGGGAATGACGTATGGAAATCGGTTCATAACCGTTTACTATCTGTTTACTATTGGTGCATGCTATTGATTATATATTGATAAAATATGGATTTTGATTAACGATCTGTTGATAATAATTAAAGAATAGAGAAAAGAAATAGTATATGAATGAAAAACCTGATATGATGATAAATATTTATGGCGGAAACAATCTGATTGCCCCTGTGGCGTCTTCCGCCATTCAGAACTTTTATGGCGACCGGGGTGATGAGGCCGCCGACCAACCGGAAGATTCTGAGAAAACGGAGAGTACAGAAAGTGTGACGGATGAGAAGCCGGCACAGGAGCCGGCGGAACTGTCGGATGATGAATTTTACGTATCGGTCTATATACCCGATATAAAGGTGATGAGGGCTTACAAGATACTTTGGGGAGAGTGTACCACGGCACGCGAACTGGCGGTGGTGGTAGGAAAGATGCTGGCCGATGAGAACTGTAGGAATGTAGACAAACACACGGTGGTGAAAGCGGCTTTCATCAAGTCGTTGCTACCTTTTGCCAAACGGCTTGTGTCGGGCGGTACGATAGCCAATATACGGGCGCAGATTAATAATATGCTGGCTAGTAAATAATTTTTTCAGTTATCCTCTTACTCCATTGGCACGTTAGCAAATCGGCAAATTATTTATGTTGCGGGATTATCAGATAGAGATGAAAACACGTCTGATGGAAGCGTGGAAAGCTCACCGGAGTGTGATGGTGCAGATGCCTACCGGTACGGGCAAGACACATTTGCTGGCATCTGTGGTCAGTGAGTTCGTGTCTTCTGCCGGCAGCGGGGTATGGCTTATTGCCCATCGTAGGGAACTGGTGGCGCAAATGGAGGAAACGCTGGCTAAATATGGTATCCGGAGGGAGGATACTCCGGTCAGGGTGATGGCTGTCCAATGGCTGTCCCGGCACTGGAATGAGGCGGGTGATGCTCCGGGACTGATTGTGATAGACGAGGCTCATCATGCCTTGGCCGCTTCTTACACGGAGATGTGGAAGCGTTATCCTGCCGCAAAGAAACTGGGTGTGACTGCCACACCTTGCCGCCTGAACCGTAGGGGGTTCACGGAACTGTTCGAGGTACTGGTTACTTCGTGGAGTATTGCCGAGTTTATTGAAAAAGGCGTGTTGTCTGTGTTCGATTATGTATCCATCCGTCCCGGCAGCGAGGAGCAGCGGCTCATTGACGGTCTGGAGAAACGGGGGGCCGATGGGGATTATCAGGTGAAAGAGATGGATGCGGTACTGAACAGGCGTCCCGGTATCGAGCGCCTGTACCGCAGTGTCAGGCAGTTTGCTTCCGGCAAGAAGGGGATGGTGTATGCCATCAGCATTGAACATGCCCGGCGGATAGCGGAGTATTACAGCAGGCGGGGAGTGAATGCGGTGGCTGTGGACAGCAAGACTCCTGCTATGGAGCGTAAGCGGATGGTGGAGGAGTTCAGACATGGAAAAATCGAGGTGCTGGTGAATGTGGATGTATTCAGCGAGGGGTTCGACTGTCCCGATGTGGAGTTTGTACAACTGGCCCGTCCTACTTTGTCACTGGCTAAATATTTGCAGCAGGTAGGGCGCGGATTGCGGAGATCGGAGGGCAAGGAGGCGTGTATGCTGATAGACAATGTGGGGCTGTACCGCATTTTCGGGCTTCCTACACAGCGATGGAACTGGGATGCTATGTTCCGGGGACGGATGGCGGGAAAGGGGAGTTTGCCCGGACGGATGAACTGTGATGCTTCCGTTACCGCTTTTCCGGTGGTGGAAAGGCCGGCTGAAGCCGGTGGGGACTTGGTGGTGGTTATGGAGCACGGGCGTTTGCTTTCTTCCATCAGAGAGCAGGCTTTGCCGGATGAGAAGGAGCAGTCACCGTCATGCAGGCTGAGGGCATTTGTAGATAAGGAAACAGGTCTTTGGGGATTGGAAAAGGGAGATGAGATGTTGCCGGACGCTTCGTTTAAAGAGGTTTTGAGTATCAAAGGACGTTTTGCCGTGGGGAGGCTTCGGAACGGGTGTGTCCGGGTACTGGATGATACGGGGGCTTTGGTGGCCGAACCGGGGCATTGCCGTGAGGTGAGGTTTCTGAAAGATGATTTGTTGCAAGTCCGTCATGCCGGGAATTCGGTGTCTTATGTGGATTTACGGAACGGCCGGTGTTATTCTGTCCGCCCGCGTGTCCTCAGATACGGGAGCATAGAATTGTTACAGGCGAACCGTACTTATTACAGCAGGACAAGGCAGGTGTATGCCAATACATGCGGGTTGCCTTCTTCGTCCATCGTGTGGATGGGGTTTTATGTGAAGATGTACGATGGCAGAGTGCCTTCCCGATGCCGCCGCATGGAAGAAGGAGGCTTTTGTTGTGAACCGCAGGTTTGTCTGTTGGAGGGGGATGAGGAGCGTGCTTATTACCTGAGCGGACGGTTGCCGGATCAAAGTATTGTGGTGATGGATGAGAAGGGACGGTATTATCATGTGGAGAAAGGGCATGGAAAGCGTTATGTGGCCTGTAACCGTCCGTCGGACCGGAGTGAGGATTTTGATGAGGCGGTGGCATTGCTCCGAAGACAGGCGGACGAGCGTGTGGAGAAACGCTTGCGTGAGGAGAAGTGCGAGTATGAACGGAAACGGCAGCGTATAATCAGCAGGAGTGTGGAGGCCGTACCTTTTCAAATAGGAGTGAAATGGGGGCTGAGGACAGCGGAGCGGATTTTGATTCCACCTGTCTATCGGAGGATATTGCATCCGGTGGGTGGTTATTGCGCCTATCAGGACAGCTCCTGCCAGTGGGGGGTACTGGCTGTAGACGGAAGGATCATTATCCGGGCCCGGTATATGGAAGTGGAGATAGACAGGGATGGAACGGCGCGTCTTACTTTGGTTCCGGGGAAGATGGAAACGGTGAAGCTGACGGACTGATAGGATAAAAAGCAGGGGATAACTTTTTGTCAAACCGATATTTGGCGATGGAATACGTATCATTATGAAAAGTTTTGTAACTTTGCAGCCGATTTTTAAAAAGGAGATATTGATATGGAATTACCTGATGACCCGATGATGCTTTTCAGCATGGTGAATATGAAACTTCGTGACTGCTATCATTCGCTGGACGAGCTTTGTGATGATATGAATGTAGACAAGGAGCTGTTGGTGAAAAAACTGAAGGCGGCCGGATTTGAGTATAGTAAGGAAAACAACAAGTTTTGGTAGATAGAGGGATCAGCCCGTTCCGGAAGAATGTGTGGAACGGGCTGATTTTTTTATTGAGGTACCTATTGATTATTTTTGTATAAGTCCTGTTTCCGGTATTGCAACAGGGATGTTCCGGTATGCCGCTTGAAGAAACGTCTTAAGGTGGCAAGATTGGCAAACCGGGTTCTTTGAACGATTTCCTGTATGCTGATGGATGGATTCTCCAATAGTGCGTAAATCTCTTGCAGGGTATAATGTATAATCCATTCTTTGGGGGATTTTCCGCTTACCAGGGTCAAGGCTTCAGTCAGGTATTTGGAGGAAACATGCAACTTTTCGGCATAGAACGCCACTTCTTTGTTTTCTTTGTAATGCTTTAACAGCAAATCCAGAAAAAAGTATCCGATTTCTTCTTTATGCAAGGTGGTGACTTTATGTTCTTTTACCGTGCTGTAATAGTCTGCATAAAGTTCCAGAAAAGGTAATTTCAGCAGATTGGTAATAGATTCTTTTGTAAATAAATAAGTTGGCGAAGTGGCTCTGTTGTATAATAACCGGAAATAGATGGAGAACTGTTCCGCTTTCTCTTGGGATAGCGAATAGACGCAGTGGGTCTGGGTGTAGGTATGAAAACCGGTCGGAAAACGTTTGATACTTCCATTGATCACGTCATAAAAAAGGACATTTGAAAAAGTACAATAGTCGATGGTGAAAGTCGGGCTGGATTTTATAAATGAAACCAGGAATCCCGGCATGAAAATAAGAATGTCGTTTGCGCAAATAACATATTTCCGGAGACCAACCTGGATCTCGGCATTTCCTTCGGTACATATACCCAAAACTCCTGCCGGCATATAAGAGGGGTATTTGCTGAAAGGCACTGTGTGCGCATCCATATAAATACTGAAATCTTGGTCGGACAGTCCTTCTTTGGTATCCTGTGGTTTTGGGTTATTATATAACATACTTTGTATCAAATCTAGCTTCACAAAATTAGAATTTAATGATACATTCCACCGGGAGTAGTGGACATAAGGGAAAATAAAACGGAAAAAAACTACGTGTATTTGATTTTTTTAATATACTGATAGGAAAACAATTTGAGCTTTCCGTAAGTTGTAGGAGAACACGGAAAATTATTCTTTTTTACAGAAAGAAGGGTGAATTCAAAAGGACCGTTTGATTGGTTTTTGAATTCACCCTTTATGAATGGATCGGAGTTATTTTTGCGCCAGTAATTTGGCTATGGCACGGTCGGGTTTCCCGGTTTCTGTCAGGGGAAGTTTGAATACCGGAACAAAACGTTTGGGACGCCAGTAGGGAGGTAATTGATGTGTGCAGGTCTGTTCTATGTCGTCGGGCAGTTGTCCTTCGGCAAGCAGTACAATGATTTCTCCGAATTTTTCGTCGGGGGCGGAGGTGATCAGGAAAGGAACGGACAGGTGTTCTTTCAATGCGGCCTCTACTTGTTCTATCTGCACTTTTACTCCTCCTGTATTGATCGTGTTGTCTTTTCTGCCTAGAATGCGGAATTGGTTCTGTCCGTTTATCTCGGCTATGTCATTGGTCACCAGTTCTTTTTCGCAAATTTCGGGAGCGTATATCACCAAGGTGTTTTCTTTACTCAGACGGATCTGTATGCTCTCGAAAGGGGTGTACCAGTCTGAAGCTTCAGGACCGTTCAGTCTGCGTAGGGCAATGTGTGACAAGGTTTCGGTCATGCCGTAGGTAGACCATACGGCATGGGGGAAATCTTTTAACGCAGCGTTCAGTTGGGAGTCGATAGGACCGCCTCCGATAATGAGGTGTCTGATTTGTTGCAATATCGCTTTCTCTTCGGGAACTTGCAGTGAGTTATAGACTTGCATGGGGATCATGGCGGCAAAGACGGGTGCTTTTGTCAGGTCTTTTAAAGGATGTCCGGAGGGGGTGACAGGCAGCAAGTCCAGTCCCGCTACCAAGGCACGTATTACCACCATTTTTCCGGCAATGTATTGCAAGGGCATACAAAGCAGGGCGGAATCTTCTTTTTGCAGTCCGAGGAAGGAACAGGTGAGGCAGGCGCTTTCCATCATGCGTTCTTTTTCTACATACAGTTCCTTGGGTTTGCCGGTGGAGCCTGAAGTATGTACCGGCAGGGTGTCTGCCGGGTCAAACCATTCGGAAAGAAAGGAGAGAAGTTCCTGCCGGAAGCTTCGGTTGTCGGCAGGGATATTCATTCTTACCATTTCAATTTCCCAGTTGGAGTAGGGGATGCTTTCTATCAGAATGGTCTGTTTGTTTCTATTGGTGCAGAATTTTGTCATTGTTTCAGCCAGTTTAGTAAGTCGGGTTCTTGTTCTTCGGGGTGGAACCAAAGGCAGTCCCCTTCGATGTGAAGCGGATAGTCTATATTGTCGGTAAACAGCAAGCCGGTACCTAGTCCTTGGGGGAGGGCGGGCTGCAAGGTGGCACACCATTGTGCGATGGCATTCAGTCCGATATTGGACTCCAGAGCGGAAGTGACCCATGAGCCGATGCCTCTTTCAGCCGCCAGTTCCATCCATTCTTCGGAGCCGCTGATTCCTCCGTGCAGAGAAGGTTTCAGGATAATGTACTGAGGACGGATGGTTTCCAGCAATTCTATTTTCCGGTCGCGCCGGTTGATGCCTATCAGCTCTTCATCCAGTGCAATGGGAAAGGGGGTGGCGGCACAGAGCCGGGCCATTTCATTCCATTGCCCCGCACGGATGGGCTGTTCGATGGAATGGAGCTGGAATTCGGAAAGACGATGTAACTTTTCGAGGGCATCGGCAGGAGAGAAAGCACCGTTGGCATCTACACGCAGTTCGATTTGGGCTGGGGTGAAATGCCGGCGGATGTGCGCCAGCAGCTCCAGTTCCTTTTCAAAGTCGATGGCGCCTATTTTGAGTTTGATGCAGCGGAAGCCTTGCTGCATCTTTTCCCCGATGCGCCGGTACATCTCGTCAAAGTTTCCCATCCAGATGAGTCCGTTGATGGGGATGCCCTCTTTGCCTTTGCTGAACGGGGTGTGCCAGAATTGCAGGCTGCGTGCCCGGAAATGCAGCAGGGCGGTTTCCATTCCGAACAGGATGGACGGATAGGGAAGCAAGGCTTCCCGGTCTATTTCCCCGTTCTTTTCCAGGTTCTTGCAGGCAGTGGCCAACACCTCGTCGTATGAGGGGATATCGTCACAACTCAGGGCAGGGAGAGGGGCACATTCACCCACGCCATAGTGGCGGCTGCCGGTGTCGGTGAGGAGGATGTACCATACATTCCGGGTGGTATATACTCCTCTGGAAGTACCTGCCGGTTGCTTGAAGTGTAATTGTTTTTTTATAATTCGGGTTTGGAACATTCTTATTAGTGATTAGTGGTTAATGGGAAGCAAGGAGGACTATTGGGTTGTCCTCCACCGGAAAAATGAACCACTGATTATGGGAACTTCGGATAATCCTGGAACCGTGGCTTGCGTTTTTCCAAAAATGCCTTTCCTCCTTCCTGTGCTTCCTCTGTCATGTAATACAGCATGGTGGCATCTCCGGCAAGTTCTTGTATGCCGGCTTGTCCGTCCAGTTCGGCATTCAGTCCGGCTTTGATCATACGAAGAGCGAGCGGGCTGTGCTCCATCATCTTTTCTGCCCATGCCACGGTTTCGTCTTCCAGGCGGTAGAAAGGAACGACTGTATTGACCAATCCCATTTCCAGTGCTTCCTGTGCGGAGTATTGACGGCAAAGGAACCATATTTCACGGGCTTTCTTCTGCCCTACGATGCGTGCCAGATAGGAAGAGCCGAATCCGGCGTCGAAGCTGCCTACCTTGGGACCTGTCTGTCCGAAAATGGCATTCTCTGAGGCAATGGTCAGATCGCATACCACATGCAGCACATGACCGCCGCCGATGGCGTAACCGTTTACCATGGCGATGACCGGTTTAGGCAGTGACCGGATTTGCTTTTGTACGTCCAGCACATTCAGACGGGGAACTCCATCTGTGCCGATATAGCCGCCATGCCCCTTTACGTGCATATCTCCCCCGCTGCAGAAGGCTTTGTCGCCTGCTCCGGTCAGAACCACTACATTGATATCCTGGCACTCGCGGCAGTAATACAGGGCGTCGCTGATTTCCGAAGTGGTGGTGGGGGTGAACGCGTTGCGGTAACGCGGACGGTTGATGGTGATTTTCGCTATTCCGTTGTAAAAGTCAAACAGAATATCCTGATATTCTTTGATGGTTTTCCATTCTCTTGTTTCCATTATTCATTTTTATTTTTAAGTCCGTGATAATATTCTCTTAACAGGGTGGTGTCTTTTTCCTTGTCGGTAAACACCTCCAGCAGCATGGGTTGCATCCGTGTCTCGGATGAGGTGAATGGCTGCATCGCTTCTTCCAGCTCTTCTTCTCCGGTCACTTTCATGTAAATAAAGCCGCGTTCTTCCGCCCAGCCTTTGGCGGTGGTGTAATGCTCGGCTGTGATAAACTCCCTGGAACGGCTTGATTTGTCCATTCCAGGCAGGGTATGGAATATTTCTCCTCCTTCGTTATTCAGTAACAGGATGCGGATGTTGGCACCGTAATTTTGATTCCACAGTGCGTTCATGTCATAGAAGAAGCTCAAGTCGCCTATGATGATGAAATTCAGCTTGCTGGAAGCGGCGGCATAACCGATGGCGGTGGACAGGGAGCCTTCTATGCCGTTCACTCCCCGGTTGCAACAGATTTCCACCTGGGGAGGAACTGTAAATAACTGTGCATAGCGCACGGTGGAGCTGTTTGCCAGATGCAGGGCACAGGGTTCGGGCAATGCCCGGATGAGTTTTCCGATAACGGAGATTTCGGAATAAGCAAGGTCCGGCATCGGAATGGTTTTGCAATAGTTTTCCCACATCAGCGGATAATGGGTAGGTTTGTTGTCCAGCAGGAAAGCTATTTTTTCCAAGAACTCAAACGGATCCATCTCGATGACGGTGGTCAGGCAACCGTATAAATCAGCTATCTTCCCGTCGGCGGCAACATGCCAGTGTTCGCGCGGGGGATGATTGCGCAGGTATTTCTTCAATTGTTTGGATACGATGTGTCCGCCGTAGGTAATCAGTATTTCGGGGGCCATGTCTTCCTGGCGTTCCGGTGTCATGGAATAAACGGCGGCGTCGAAATTCTTGATAGGAATGCCGGGGATGGTCTGGTTGCCTAGATGTTCCGTCAGCCAGGCGAAATGTTTATAAAGCGGTTTCACATATTTTTTCTCGAACAGGTAAATCAGATTCATCTGGCCTACCACAACCATGCGCTTGTTGTACTTGTTCAGCCGTTCGATCAGTTCCTTATAGTCACGGTCGTACACGCTCAGTCCCTGATAACGGGTGATGACACGTACTTCGGGAAGTGTTTTGGCGGTGAAGCGGTAAATGGGTTCGGAAATGGGTACATTGATATGTACAGGCCCTTTGCCGTGGTGGGTGGTTTCCAGTATGGCTTCGTTGATAAGGCGGTTGCAAAACCATTCGTCTTCCTCAGTATGTACTTCGGGCAGGTTGACAGACATCTTGACTAACGTTCCGAACACATGGGGCTGGGGCAGGGTTTGTCCGTCCATTTGTCCTATCCAGGCAGCGGGGCGGTCGGCGGAAATGACAATCAGAGGTACTTGTTGGTAAAAGGCTTCGGCTACGGCAGGGTGCAGGTTCAGCAGGGCCGAACCGGAAGTGCAGCATACTGCGGCAGGGCCTCCCCCTTGTAAAGATAGGCCGATGGCAAAAAAACCGGCACTGCGTTCATCGGTTACAGAATAACAAGTGAAGTCCTCTATATTGGCCAGAGTATGTACGATGGCAGCATTACGGCTGCCGGGACAAAGCACTATTTTCCGCACACCGTGCGCTTTGAGAAGTGCCACCAACTGAAGTATGTTCTTTTTGTCTGAATACATTATTCTTCTACTTTAATTGTTTCCATTTATTTATTTATAAAGTCAGGATGAAGGATGCTCCGCATCGTATTCATCTTGTCTCCCGTTTCCATCCATTCCGATTCTACTTCCGAGGAAGCCAGTATTCCTCCTCCTGCATACAGGATGGCTTCACCCGGCTTTATTTCCATGCAGCGCAGATTGACGTAGATATCGGTATGCCCCTCTGTGTCCAGCCAGCCGGTGAATCCGGAATAATAACTGCGGTCGTACCCTTCATTGTCCGGAATAAACCGGAAAGCCTCCTCTTTGGGCAGGCCGCAGACGGCGGGAGTGGGATGGAGTTCTTGCAATAAATCGCCTATATGGTCTGTATTTTTCAACAAGAAATAAAAATCGGTCTTGAGGTGTACCAATTGTCCGGCACGGGCGGTATAAGGACCTTTTTCCGTCATCTTGTTGCCGAATCTTTTGGCGATCCGGCGGATGTAATCAGCCACATAGCCCTGCTCTTCCCGGTTCTTCTTGTCCCAGTCTGTCGGCATCACTTCGTTCTGCATCGGCATGGTACCGGCCAGGGCCACGGTGTGCCATTCTTTGCCGTGTCCGCTTAATAAGATTTCCGGTGTGCTGCCCAGCCAGGTTCCGGAAGCAGGGGTGTGGCATAGGTAAATCATCATGCGCGGATAGTTGTTGCAGGCCCGGACAAAAGCGCCGAGTGGTGAAAAATCATCTCCGATATGTCTGGCGGAAGAACGTGACAGAACCAGTTTCTGGAACCGCTTCTCTTGTAAGGGAGTGATGAAACGCCCGAATGCGCGGGTATATTGTTCTTTATCCGTTTCTTCGGAAACAAAAGGGGAGAGTTCACTCTGCCGGCTTTTGCAGGTGAGCAGGGCATCCGCACATTCCAGTGAAGACAGTGCTTCGCTGATTTCGCTCCAGTCGTATGCGGTGACATCCGGACGGATAAGTACCAAGGGATGTTCCTCCGATATCTGGAAAGGAGCCATGACAAATCCTTTCTTTCCATTCAGTTCCTGAATGTCCGCTAATTGTTCCACATCGCCCGAGGTTTGCAATACCAGGTAGCATTCGTCTGTCCAAGGTAACCGGTAGAGGGCGAAACCGAGGCGGCTGTGTGTCAGGCAATCCAATAATTTTTGCGTATGTATATCTGGTAGATTCATTTCTTTTTCAGTATGAAATTAACGACACGAACAGTAGAAACCAGTTGTCCTTGTGGAGTGGTGATATCTATATTCCATATATGCGAGGATCTGCCGCGGTGAATCAGTTTGCCGGTGGCGAATACTTTGCCTCCGACGGGCACGGCCGACAGATGATTTCCACTTACTTGTACTCCGCAGGCATATTCGTCTTCCCGGCATAGCGACGTAGAGCCATGCCCTGCCACAATCTCGGCCAGAGCCAGTGACGCGCCGCCGTTCAACATACCAAAGGGTTGTGAAGTACGATGGTCTACAGGCATTTCGGCATGTACCGCATCCTCGGTGGAGGGTAGAAACCGGATACCCAGATGTTCCGCCATCGAATTCGAATAATCAGGTTTGCAGGTTGTTTCTTCCATCATTTGTATGTCTGTTCTTTTCTATAGGGCTACAAAAATACATAAATTTTAGATGAAAATGTCGTTCATGTTGTTCTTTTAAGAACAAAAACATTCGGGGTTTGTTTCTATTATCGGAATATATTTTTTATTTTGCAAAAAGAACTTGTACAAATGCAACAACGAATGAATGAAACAATAATTTAATACTTATGCTCATTACGATTATTATCCTTGTACTGTCCGCAGTATTTTTTGTAAATGGCAAGATACGGTCGGATCTTGTGGCTCTTTGTGCTTTAGTGGCTTTGTTGATTTTTCAGATATTGACTCCTGACGAGGCTTTGTCCGGATTCTCCAATTCGGTCGTCATTATGATGGTGGGGCTGTTTGTGGTTGGCGGAGCGATTTTCCAGACAGGACTTGCCAAAATGATCAGTTCACACATTCTGAAATTAGCGGGTAAGAGTGAATTGAAATTATTCTTGCTTGTAATGTTGGTGACTTCTGCCATCGGGGCTTTTGTGAGCAATACAGGTACGGTGGCTCTGATGTTGCCTATCGTGGTCAGTCTGGCAGTCAGTGCCAACATGAATCCCAGTCGTCTGCTTATGCCGTTGGCGTTTGCCAGCAGTATGGGAGGTATGATGACACTGATTGGTACGCCGCCCAACCTTGTTATTCAAAATGCGTTGACTTCGGCCGGTTTTCCTCCGCTTTCGTTCTTCTCTTTTTTCCCGGTAGGGATTATTTGTGTGGCAGTGGGTACTTTGGTGTTGCTTCCGCTCAGTAAATGGTTTCTTTCGAAACGGGGGAAAAACGGGGAAGACAATGTTCATTCGGGCAAATCCCTGAAACAGTTGGTGAAGGAATACGGGCTATCCAGTAATTTGTTCCGGTTGAGGGTGGTGGGTGACTCCCGGCTGCATGGAAAGACGATTATAGAGTTGGATATCCGGCGCAAGTATGGATTGAATATACTGGAGGTGCGTCGTGGGGATATGTCACAACACCGCTTCCTGAAAACAATTACTCAGAAGCTGGCCGATCCCGGTACGGTTCTTCAGAAAGAGGATATTCTGTATGTGACGGGGGATTTTGAGAAAATAAAGTTGTTTGCCGAAGATTATCTGCTGGAGATGCTGGACGAGCATACTACCGAAGAAGCGAAAAACTCAGCCAATTCATTGGATTTTTATGACATAGGTATTGCTGAAATCGTTTTGATGCCTTCCTCCAATCTGATAAACCAGACGATAAAGGGGGCGGGCTTTCGTGACAAGTTTAATGTGAATGTACTGGGTATCCGCCGGAAGAAGGAATATTTGTTGCAGGACTTGGGCAATGAGCGGATTCATAGCGGGGATGTGTTGCTGGTGCAGGGTACATGGAACAATATCGCCCGGCTGAGCAAGGAGGATGCCGACTGGGTGGTACTGGGACAACCGCTGGCCGAGGCTGCAAAGGTCACGCTGGATTACAAAGCACCGGTAGCTGCCGTTATCATGGTGCTGATGGTGGCAATGATGGTGTTCGACTTCATTCCGGTAGCTCCGGTGACGGCAGTGATGATTGCGGGTATCCTGATGGTACTGACAGGATGTTTCCGCAATGTGGAGGCGGCTTACAAAACCATTAACTGGGAAAGCATCGTACTCATTGCGGCCATGCTGCCTATGTCGCTGGCATTGGAAAAGACAGGGGCTTCCGAATACATTTCGAACAGTCTGGTCAGTGAACTGGGAACATACGGACCGTTGGCGCTGATGGCAGGTATTTATTTCACTACTTCCCTGATGACGATGTTTATCAGCAACACGGCTACCGCAGTGCTTCTGGCTCCTATCGCGATGCAAAGTGCAACGCAGATAGGGGTAAGTCCCGTACCTTTTCTCTTTGCGGTGACACTGGGGGCAAGTATGTGTTTCGCTTCTCCATTCTCCACTCCGCCCAATGCGCTGGTGATGCCCGCCGGACAATATACCTTTATGGATTATGTAAAGGTAGGGCTGCCGTTGCAGATTATTATGGGCATTGTCATGGTGCTGGTACTTCCTTTGCTGTTTCCTTTTTAAGTTGTTTATAATATATGATGCCGATGACGTCCGCTATAAACCATCCGATAGGAATAGACCACCAGATTCCGATGACCCCGATGGCAGGAATGCCGGCAAGCCAATAGGAAAGGGCTACACGGGTTCCCAACGATACCACTGTGAGCACTACGGACATTCCCGGCATACGGATGGCACGATAATATCCGTATAACAGGAACAAAATCCCGATTCCGCAATAAAACGCTCCCTCGATGCGTAAATAACTGATACCGATGTTCAGAATTTCCGTTTCGTGGGGGCGGACAAAAATCAGCATCAATGGTTTGGCGAATAAAAAGACCAGAATGGAAATGACCAGAGAGAAGAGAACGGTGGTAATCAAGGCACTTTTCACTCCTTTGCGGATCCGTTCCTCTTTTCTCGCTCCGAAGTTCTGGGCAATAAAGGTGGAAAAGGCATTTCCGAATTCCTGTACCGGCATATAGGCAAACGAGTCTATTTTTATTGCTGCCGCAAAGGCGGCCATGACTACAGTGCCAAAACTGTTGACCAATCCTTGTACCATGAGAATGCCCAGATTCATTACCGATTGTTGTACACAGGTCAGTGCGGAGAACGAAGTGATCTCTTTCAGGCAGTGACGGTCGAAATGCAGGTCGTTGCGGTGTAATCTCAGTTCGGGGTATTTCACGTAGGCATATCCCATAATTCCCAAAGCGGATACTCCCTGTGCGGCTACCGTGGCGATGGCTGCTCCCTTGATTCCCCAATCCAACTGCAAGATAAAGAACAAATCCAGCCCGATGTTCAGTACAACGGAAACCGCCAGAAACCAAAGAGGAGTGACGGCATCTCCTATGGCACGCAGCAATGCCGCATAGAAATTATAGATAAAGGTAAAGCCGATTCCCCAAAAGATAATCCACAAGTAATCATACATCATGCCATAAATATCTTTGGGAATCTGCAATATCCTGAGGATGGGATGAATCCAGACGAAAACCGCTATATTTAGAATCAATGTTACTGTGCCGATCAGCAGGACGGATACATAGATGCTACGGCGTAGGGAATCCGTCCGTCCGGCTCCATATTGCAAGGAAAAAACGGTTCCGCTTCCCATGGACAATCCCAGCAGGATGGAAATAAGGAAAACCATCAGCGTGTAGGCGGAACCGACGGCGGCCAATGCGCCGGAACCTATACATTGTCCTACAATCAGCGTGTCGGCTATGTTGTAACACTGTTGTAGCAGTGAACCTATAATCATAGGTAAGGTAAAACGTAGCAGAGTGCCGGTGATGCCTCCCTGCGTCAAGTCTATTTTAGATAACATGATGTGCGTCTGTTCGATTCAATTTCTTATTTATTTTGAAATTTATTGCGAAGGTAGGGAATAAAATATCAAACAACAATAGAGATTGTCTATTTAATACCCGGAATGTTCTTTCTCCTTAAAAAGAGTTAACTTGATAATATTTTCCATAGGAAACTTTTTATTATAAGAAATATCATGTATGTTTGCATAAAGTTTCCATTGGAAAATATTAAATCAAATAAAATAGTTCGATTATGAAGTATATAGTAATAGGAGGCGTAGCAGGAGGTGCAACTGCTGCCGCACGTATCAGAAGAAACACGGAACAGGCGGAAATCATTTTGTTCGAGAAGGGAGAATACATTTCGTATGCCAATTGTGGTCTGCCTTATTATATAGGAGGTGTGATTGCGGAGCGGGAAAAATTGTTTGTACAGACTCCGGAGGCTTTCGGGAAACGTTTTAACATAGATGTGCGTACCCGGTCCGAGGTAATAGCCATCCATTCTGCCGATAAGACAGTGGATATTCGTACTTCCGACGGGAAAACTTATACGGAGAGTTATGACAAATTATTGCTTTCTCCGGGTGCGTCGCCTGTTCGTCCTCCCTTGCCGGGCATTGACAATGAAGGAATTTTTACCCTACGTAATGTGAATGATACCGATGCTATCAAGAGTTACTTGCAGCAGCATAAGGTGAAACGGGTGGTAATCATCGGGGCCGGATTCATCGGGTTGGAGATGGCGGAGAATCTGCAGGAAGCCGGTGCGGAAGTGGCGGTTGTAGAGATGGCAAATCAAGTCATGGCTCCTATTGATTTCTCTATGGCTTCTTTGGTGCACGAGCATTTGTTGCAGAAAGGAGTGCATCTCTACCTGGAAAAGGCGGTGGCTTCTTTCGAGCGCACGGTCAACGGACTGGAGGTTATTTTTAAATCGGGCGAAAGGCTGCCTGCCGATATGGTGTTGTTATCCATCGGGGTACGTCCCAATACTTCATTGGCGACAGAGGCCGGACTGGAGATAGGGGAGATGCGCGGCATTAAGGTGAACGATTACTTGCAGACTTCCGACGAGCATATTTATGCGGTGGGCGACGCTATCGAGTTCCGTCATCCGCTGACTGATAGACCGTGGTTGAATTATCTGGCTGGTCCGGCCAACCGTCAGGCGCGTATTGTGGCAGATAACATGGTTTTTGGAAATAAGGTTACATACGAAGGGGCTGTCGGTACTTCCATTGCCAAAATTTTTGATATGACTGTCGCTGCTTCAGGCCTTCCGGCAAAGCGGTTGAAACAGGCAGGCATTGATTATTTGTCGGCAACCATCCATTCCGGTTCCCATGCGGGATATTATCCCGATGCTTTACAGATGTCCATTAAAATAACCTTCTCTCCTGTGAACGGGAAATTACTTGGAGCGCAGATTGTGGGGTATAACGGAGTGGACAAACGTATTGACGAATTCTCGCAAGTGATTAAGCATAACGGAACTGTATATGACTTGATGGCTTTGGAGCAGGCATACGCTCCTCCTTTCTCTTCGGCAAAAGATCCTGTAGCAGTAGCCGGATATGTAGCCGGAAATATACTGAGCGGAAAGATGAAGCCTCTTTATTGGCGCGAGTTGCAGGCTGCCGATTTGAGTAAAGTTACGTTGGTTGATGTCCGTACTCCCGATGAATTTGCACTCGGTGCTTTGAAGGGGGCTGTCAATATTCCTTTGGATGATATGCGCGAAAGGATGAAAGAGATTCCTCAGGATAAGCCGGTCTATTTGTATTGTGGAGTGGGGTTGAGAGGGTATCTGGCTTCTAATATATTGTTACAGAATGGCTTTGGGGAAGTAAGGAATTTAATAGGAGGTTTGAAACTGTATAAAGCGGCAACGGCTTCTCTGCCCAAGCCGAAGGAGTTCTCAAATTCCGGATCTTCAAGTTCTGATTCTTCAAAAGTTGATCATTCTGAACACAGTAAAGATTCTGCTGAAGCTTATACTATTGCCTCTTCCGTCATTCCTTCTATGAAAGCAATAAAAGTGGATGCTTGTGGCATATCTTGTCCCGGTCCTATCATGAAGCTGAAGAAGAGTATGGAAGAACTGGCGGACGGCGAACGTCTGGAGATTGTCGCTACGGATGCCGGTTTCCCCCGCGATGCCGAAGCATGGTGCCAGACTACCGGGAACCGTTTTGTCTCAGTAAAGTCAGGAGCAGGAAAGTATGAGGTAATTGTTGAGAAAAGTACTCCGCAATCTTCTTCCTCGGAGGTTTGCCGGGAGGATAAAGGGAAAACTTTTATTCTGTTCAGTGACAACCTGGACAAAGTTTTAGCTACTTTTGTACTCGCAAACGGTGCGGCGGCTACGGGAAAGAAGGTGACCATCTTCTTTACTTTCTGGGGGCTGAATGCTATCAAAAGATTGGACAAGCCTGCGGTGAAGAAAGATATCTGGGGGAAGATGTTCGGCATGATGCTGCCTTCCAGTTCTTTAAAGCTGAGGTTGTCTAAAATGAATATGGGTGGAATGGGAGCCAGGATGATGCGATATATCATGAATAAGAAAAATATCGACTCACTGGAATCTCTGCGTACTCAAGCCATTCAGAACGGAGTGGAATTTATTGCTTGCCAGATGTCAATGGATGTAATGGGTGTGAAACGTGAGGAATTGCTGGATCATGTGACTATTGGCGGAGTGGCAACCTATATGAACCGTGCCGAACAGGCGAATGTAAACTTGTTTATTTAAATTTGCATGGAGAAAATAAAATCAATATGTGTCATGAGAGAGCTGTTCAAGGCTCTCTCTGAACTTGAAACCCGCTTGATGGAACAATATGGAGTGTCATTGAATGAGGCAATGGCACTTTGTTGCATTGGCGGAGATACGCTGACAGCCAGTGTGATATCGGAAAACACAGGTCTGTCTGCTTCGCATACTTCTAAAGTCATCCGTTCCATTGAAGAGAAAGAATTAATCGTCCGTAATTTGGGGGATAAGGATAAACGGCAGATGCATTTTACTTTATCCGATAAAGGGCGTGAATGTTTGGAAGCGCTGAAAGCAAATGAAATAGAAATACCGGAACTATTAAAGCCATTGTTTAAATAAACCCTTCTCTTTTCCATTTGTTTATTCCGGATATGAAACTGGAGAAATGGAAAAACAAGTGGAAGGAGTGGAGCAATCTGCGCAAATGGCAAATATGGAAACTGAAGCTGATTGATGCCCGTCTGTATTTCGTGAGCATATTCGTGGGGCTGCTTACGGGACTGGTTGCTGTGCCTTATCACTATCTTCTCTGGTATTTCTTTGATGTGCGGAAAACTTTTTTCACGGCGCATTATCCGTGGTATTGGCATGTATTGTTGTTTTTTATCTTATGGGGGATTCTGATCTTTGTCGCTTCTTTGGTAAAACGTATGCCATTGATAGCCGGAGGCGGTATTCCTCAGACACGTGCGGCCAATAACGGTCGTATCCGTTATGAGCATCCTTTTAAGGAACTGGTGGCCAAATTCTGCGGAGGTGTGTTGGCTCTCAGTGCGGGGCTGTCCTTGGGACGCGAGGGGCCGTCTGTTCAGATAGGGTCTTATATAGGAACACTTATCTCCCGTTGGGGACATATCCTGAAAGGGGAACGGAAACAATTGCTGGCTGCCGGAGCCGGTGCGGGCTTGTCTGCCGCTTTTGCCGCTCCGTTGTCTTCTTCTTTGCTGGTAATAGAATCCATCGAGCGTTTTGATGCACCTAAAACCGCCATTACTACCTTGTTGGCCGGCGTGGTAGCCGGAGGAGTGGCTAGTTGGATGTTCCCCACGACTCCTTATCATCTGATTAGTGCGGTCGTTCCCGGTTTATCTTTTATCCGTCAGGCAGAGCTTTATATTATCTTTGCCGCCCTTATGGCTGTCATTGCAAAGTTTTATTCGCTCATCGTTCCTTTCTTTCAAGAAAGGATACCTGCCATGAAACTCTCCATTCCTGTCAAGATGTTGTATTTATTGATCATAGCTTATGCCATATCGTTAACAGAGACGAATCTGACAGGTGGCGGAGAGCAGTTTTTGATGATGCAGGGAATGAATGGAACTCATGATATCCGTTGGCTTACTATCATGATGCTTATTCATTTTGTTTTTACGCTGTTTTCTCTTTCTTCGGGTTTGCCGGGAGGAAGTTTCATTCCTACCTTGGTTACGGGAGGATTATTGGGACAAATCTTCGGGTTGGTATTGGTACAGCGCGGATGGATAGGGTATGAGAATGTGAGTTATATGATGCTGATCGGGATGGTAGCTTTTTTGGTGGCTGTGGTGCGTACCCCTTTGACTGCCATTGTTCTGATAACGGAGATTACCGGTCATTTCGAGGTGTTCTATCCTTCCATCGTGGTAGGTGGGTTGACTTATTATTTCACCGAATTGTTACAGATAAAACCTTACAATGTATTGCTGTATGACAGGATGTTCCGTAGCCATAATCCGGAGTCTTCCGAAGAGGCTGGTGCCCGCTATCATCTTTTTGTCGAGATAATGGATGGGTCTTATTTTGACGGAAAGGAAGTGGATACATTGGCTTTACCTAATCATTGTATCATTCGTAGTATACATCGGAATCGTAAAAACTTACTTCCTCAGGGGCAAACCCTGGTTCCCGGTGATCAAGTGGAGATAGAAATGGATGCGCAGGATATAGAAAAATTATACGAACCGTTGGTCAGTATGGCAAATATCTATTAAAAGATGAGTCTAAAAAAGCCCCCGTTAAAGGACGAGGGCAACCTAAATGTTTTCACAACGGAATAATCCTTATTGTGACTTGCTTCAAATTAGTATTGCAAAACTATGAAATAAATATGTAAAGGACAAGTGATTATTAGAATAATTTGATAACTTTGAAAAGTTTTGATAAAATAGTTGTCTTATGAAAAATATAGTGGGTCTTGATTTGGGTACCAATAGCATAGGTTGGGCAGTAGTAAATGGAAGTGTCAATGACGATGGAAGTGAACAATTGGTTAAGATACAAGCTTCTGGAAGTCGCATCATACCTATGGATGCAGCTATGATAGGAGATTTTAATAAAGGTAATTCCATATCTCAAACTGCTGAAAGAACCAGATTGCGTGGAGTTCGTCGTTTAAGCGAACGATATCTGCTTCGCAGAGAACGGTTGCATAGAATTCTTGATATTTTAGGATTTTTGCCATTTCATTTTGCTCAAGATTTAGATAGGCATGGTAAGATAGTTAAGGGCAAGGAACCTAAATTGGCTTGGCGTAAGAATGAAGCTGGTCAGTTTGAATTTATATTCCAAGATTCATTTAAGGAAATGCTGGAGGATTTTAAGCTAAATCATCCGAATCTGATAACAGATGATAAAAAAGTACCTTATGATTGGACTATCTACTATCTCCGTAAAAAGGGATTGACTTCTAAAATTTCAAAAGAAGAATTGGCGTGGATATTATTGAATTTTAATCAAAAGCGTGGATATTATCAATTACGTGGTGAGGAAGAGAAAAAAAATGATAATGTTATGATTATTAATTCAAAAGTGATTGATGTTGTTAAGGCAGAGAAAGATAAGAAATATGAAAAATATTGGTATAATGTACTATTGGAGAATGGTTTATTGTATCGAGCTGCATTTTATAATGATATTTCTTTTTGGAAAGGACATACTAAGGAATTTGTTTTAAAAACTATTAAATTAAAGAGTGGGGGTACAAAACAGGAATTATCTTTTTTACCATCTTTTGATGAAATAGAAAAGATGGAGAAAAAGCAAAAAGATAAAATGTACTTCAAAATAAAATTGAAAACAGAAGCGGATATTGATCAGGCTCATAAGACTGTAGGTACCTATATTTATGATACGCTTTTAGGAAATCCTAGTCAGAAAATTCGTGGAAGATTGGTGAGAACCATTGAGCGTAAATATTATAAGGAAGAGTTGAAACTGATTTTGGATAAACAGAAGGAATTCCATCCGGAATTGCAAGATAGAGCATTGTATGCTGCTTGTGTTGAAGAACTATATACAATAAATGAAGCACATCGGAATAATATTGGTAATCGGGATTTTACTTATTTGTTTTTAGAGGATATACTCTTTTATCAGCGTCCTCTTAAAAGCAAAAAATCATTAATAGACAATTGTCCTTATGAGGAGAATCAGGGTCTTGATAAGGAAACGGGAGAGATAAAATCTTTTCCTGTAAAATGTATTGCTAAATCACATCCGTTGTTTCAAGAATTCCGCTTGTGGCAATTTATAATAAATCTGCGTATTTATAGGAAAGACCTGGCACAAGATGTGGATGTTACAAATGAGTTATTGAAGACAGAAGAAGATTATGTTGCTTTATTTGACTGGTTGAATGGTAAAAAAGAAATTGATCAAAAGGCTTTTTTGAAATATCCGGTTTTTGGACTGAAAAAAGAGATAGAGAATTATCGTTGGAATTATGTGCAAGACAAACCTTATCCATGTAATGAAACCCGTTTATTGATGTTGGCGAGGCTGGAGAAATGTGATATTTCTATTGAATTCCTGACAAAAGAGAATGAGGAAGCTTTATGGCATATATTATATTCGGTTGAAGATAAGAATGAAATAGTAAAAGCTTTGCAGAAATTTGCGGATAAACACGACCTGAATGCTTCTTTTGTTGATGTATTCCGGAAATTCCCGCCTTTTAAGAAAGAATATGGTTCCTATTCGGCAAAAGCGATTAAAAAGTTATTGCCTTTAATGCGTATGGGAAAATATTGGAGCGAGGATTCCATAGATAAAGGAACGCGTAAACGGATGGATAAGATAATAACAGGAGAATATGATGAGAAAATAGAAAATAGAGTAAGGGAGAAAGTAATTCATCTTGCTGATGTTTCTGATTTCAGAGGTTTGCCTCTTTGGTTAGTGTGTTACATTGTTTATGGTCGTCACTCTGAAGCAAAAGAAATAACCCAGTGGAAATCTCCTGCTGATATTGATTCGTATTTAAAATCTTTTAAGCAACATTCATTGCGTAATCCAATTGTTGAGCAGATTATTATTGAAACACTACGTGTTGTTCGTGATATTTGGAAACAAGTGGGAAATATTGATGAGATACATGTGGAGTTGGGGCGTGAGATGAAGAATCCGGCTGACAAGCGGAAGAAAATGACACAGCAAATGTCTGAAAATGAGAATACCAACTTGCGTATCAAATATTTGCTCACGGAATTTTTGAATCCTGAATATGAGGTTGAAAATGTTCGTCCTTATTCGCCAAGTCAGCAGGATATTTTGCGTATTTATGAAGAGGGTGTTTTAAATAGTGTTTCCGATTTACCGGAGGAAATATCGGATATATTGAAAAAGTTTACAGAAACAGACTTGAAGAAGCGTCCTTCAAGGTCAGAAATTTTGCGTTACAAGCTTTGGCTGGAACAGAAGTATCGTTCTCCTTATACCGGTGAAGTGATTCCATTAGGTAAGTTGTTTACGCCTGCATACGAAATAGAGCATGTTATTCCCCAATCATGTTATTTTGATGATTCTTTTAGTAACAAGGTGATTTGTGAAGCGGAAGTCAATAAGCTTAAAAGCAATTTATTGGGACATGAGTTTATAGTGAAACATCATGGGGAGATAGTAGAACTTCCTTTTGGAAAAAAAGTAAGGATCTTCACTGTGGATGAATATGAGCAATTTGTGAAAGATAACTATTCGCGTACTCGTGGTAAAATGAAAAAACTTTTGATGGATGATATTCCGGAGGAGTTTGTTGCTCGTCAGCTGAATGATAGTAGGTACATCAGCAAAGTTGTAAAGTCCCTTCTTTCCAACATCGTTAGAGAAAAAGGAGAGGAAGAAGCAATTTCAAAGAATGTAATTCCTTGTACCGGAGGAGTTACGGATCGTTTGAAGAAAGATTGGGGAATAAATGAGGTTTGGAATAAGATTATACTTCCTCGTTTTCAACGACTCAATGAGTTGACCGGCACAAATAAATTTACAACTAAAAATGTTGGGATTCAAGAAATTCCGACAATGCCTTTGGAATTGCAAAAAGGTTTTAATAAGAAAAGAATAGATCATCGTCACCATGCAATGGATGCCATAATAATAGCGTGTGCAAATAGGAATATTATTAATTATTTAAATAATGAGTCGGCAACAGCTAAGGCTGAATTATCCCGATATGATTTGCAGAAACTGCTGTGTGATAAAGCTAAGACTGATAATAACGGTAACTATAAATGGGTGATCAGAAAACCGTGGGCATCGTTTACACAGGATACATATTTGGCTTTGGAAAATATAATAGTCAGTTTTAAGCAAAATTTGCGTGTTATAAATAAAGCTACCAATCGCTTCTTGCATTATAATGAAGAAGGCAAAAAGATCTTTGTGAAACAGGGAAAAGGGGACAACTGGGCTATACGTAAATCCATGCATAAAGATACGGTATTTGGAGAAGTTAATTTGCGTAGGATAAAGACTGTAGCTTTAAATGAAGCGATGAAAAATCCTCAAAGCATCGTTGTGAAAGACTTCAAGAGAAAATTATTGGAACTTTGGAATTTAGGATTTGACGCGAAGAGAATAAAGAAGTACTTTGAAGATAATAGAGAAACTTGGAGTGATATAAATCTGTCTAAAATAGAGGTTTACTATTTTAGTAAAGATACTAAAGATCGATTCTTTGCTACTAGAAAACCGCTGAATACTAGTTTTGATAGAAAGAAAATAGAAAATAATATTACTGATACGGGTATCCAAAAAATATTGTTACGTCATTTGGAACTGAAAGATAATAATCCGGATATTGCTTTTTCGCCGGATGGTATTGATGAAATGAATCGTAATATTATTCAGCTGAATAATGGAAAGTATCATCAGCCTATCATTAAAGTTCGTTGGTATGAACAGGCTGATAAGTTTGCGGTAGGTCAAACAGGTAATAAATCTTCTAAATTTGTAGAGGCTGCGAAAGGAACAAATTTATTTTTTGCTGTATACGAGTCGAATATTCTAGATAAAAAGACGAATACTATAATAAAGAAAAGAAATTATGCTACCATTCCACTGAATGTTGCAATTGAACGGCAAAAACAAGGTTTACCTGTTGCACCGGAAGATGAGAATGGTAATGACCCTATTTTTGTATTGTCACCTAATGATTTGGTTTATCTTCCTACTGATGATGAATTAGCTAATGGTATTATTGCCCAGCCTTTGGATAGGGGAAGGATTTATAAGATGGTAAGTTCCTCAGGTGAACAATGCTTTTTCATAAAACATATTGTTGCGAATGTACTAGTTGACAAATTTGAATTTTCTCCTTTAAATAAGATGGAGCGGGCTTTAACTGGTGAAATGATAAAAATGATATGTATATCTATAAAAGTTGATCGTTTAGGAAATGTCTTAGAATCAAGTAGTTCACATAAAAAATAATATATCCTTATTTTATGGAAGAAAACAAAGGACAAATTCTTTTATATCAAACGGTAGATGGTGAGTCAAGAATTGAAGTAACACTATGCAATGATACCGTTTGGCTGACATTAGATCAAATGGCAGAATTATTTCAACGGAACAAATCAACGATTTCACGCCATATAAAGAATGTTTTTGAGAGTGGGGAATTACAGGAAAATTCAGTTGTTGCATTTTTTGCAACAACTGCTTCTGATGGTAAAATATATCAAGTGGCTTATTATAATTTGGATATGATTATAAGCATAGGCTATCGGGTTAAATCTTACCGTGGTGTGCAGTTTCGAATATGGGCAACACAAATACTAAAAGAGTATTTAGTAAAGGGATTTGTAATGAACAATGAACTGTTGAAGCGTGCAGGTGGTGGAAATTATTTTGATGAGTTATTATCACGCATACGTGATATTCGTTCCTCAGAAAAGATATTCTATCGTAAAATTCTTGAAATTTATGCTTTGAGCATAGATTATGACCCAAGTACTGAGTCTACTCGATTGTTTTTTGCCACGGTTCAAAATAAAATGCATTTTTCAGTACATGGACATACGGCTGCTGAGGTTATTTACGGTCGTGCAGATGCAGGGAAAGATTTTATGGGATTAACTAATTGGACAGGAGCAGTGCCAAAGCGGAATGATATAGAATATGCTAAGAATTATTTGACAGATGATGAGTTGGATACATTAAATCGTATTGTAAGTTTGTATCTTGACTTTGCAGAATTGCAGGCTAAAAGTCATACTCCTATGTATATGAAAGACTGGATTCAAAAATTGGATGATTTTCTTAGACTGTCAGGAAAAGAATTGTTACAACATGCTGGTACTATTTCGGCTGAATTAGCAAAGGAAAAAGCAAATTTTGAATATGATGAATTTAAGAAACGCATTAGTAATCAGTTATCTCCTGTAGAAATAGATTTCATTGAAAATTTCGAAAAAGAGCAGAAGAAATTGCGAGGTAAGTAATATATTAACTTTTAAAATATGATACTATGATAAAGAAAACACTTTATTTTGGTAATCCGGCTTATTTGTCATTACGAAATAACCAATTAGTCATAAAACTTCCGGAAGTTGAGAAAAGTGATTCATTGCCGGATATCTTTAAAGAACAATCGGAAGTAACGAAGCCGATTGAAGATATAGGTGTCGTAGTACTAGATCATAAGCAAATTACTATTACTTCCGGTGTATTAGAATCTCTATTAGAGAATAATTGTGCCGTTATCACTTGTGATAGTAAAAGTATGCCAGTGGGTTTAATGCTCCCTTTGTATGGAAATACAACTCAGAATGAGCGTTTCCGTCAACAGTTGGATGCATCATTGCCATTGAAAAAGCAACTTTGGCAGCAAACAATTAAGGCAAAAATAGATAATCAAGCATCTGTATTGAGAGTTTGTGTAGGTGAAGAAATGAAATGTATGCGAATTTGGGCGAATGAAGTGAAGAGTGGTGATCCAGAGAATTTGGAAGCACGTGCGGCTGCTTTTTTTTGGAAAAATTTATTTGCAGATATTATTGGCTTTACTCGTGACAGAGAAGGGATTTCTCCTAATAATTTATTGAATTATGGTTATGCTATACTTCGTGCTATCGTTGCTCGTGCTTTAGTGGCAAGTGGGTTGCTTCCTACCTTAGGGATCCATCATCATAATCGTTATAATGCATATTGTTTAGCTGACGATGTGATGGAGCCATATCGACCTTATGTTGATGAATTAGTATTTAGTTTAGTGAAATTGTATGGTGCAAATTTGGAATTAACAAAAGAAATAAAATCACGTTTGCTTGTTATTCCCACATTGGATGTACGTATTAATGGTAAACGTAGTCCGTTGATGGTGGCTGTCGCTCAGACTACAGCTTCTCTATATAAATGTTTTTGTGGAGAAATTCGTCGTATTAGTTATCCCGAACGATAATGGACCGTTTTAGTGAATATCGGATTATGTGGGTACTAGTATTATTTGATTTGCCAACGGAAACTAAGAAGGACAAGAAAGCTTATACTGATTTTAGAAAAAATCTACAAAAGGATGGCTTTACAATGTTTCAGTTTTCAATTTACGTCCGTCATTGTGCTAGTAGCGAGAATGCGACTGTTCATATAAATAGAGTTAAATCTTTTTTGCCTGAATATGGACAAGTGGGAATAATGTGTATCACTGATAAGGGAGGTTCTATAAATTCAATTTGTCATTAGCGAATAGTCAGAACCTCATTAAGGCTACCGCTAATGTGATTTTGCTTTCACAAATTTAATAAATCTTTCTCTAATTTTTGTGCAAATTCCAATGTTTTTTTTTGGGGGGGGGTAACCCGTTGAGTATCAATGGCATAAAGTTTTGATACTTACGCGGTTATCCACTCCTTATGATATCTATAAATTTGTGTTAAGCGTGCTATGTTGTAGGTAAGGTTTGTCATCGCGACATTCGCCTTTGCCCTTACAATGCCAATTCCGCGAAACACAAGACCGCCCATCGAACGCTCAATAAAACCAAACACGTGCTCCACACGACAACGAATCTTTGACTTAGAGCAGTTGTTTTGTTTTTGCTCCTCATTTAATGGGCGTCCTCTAAAACCTTTCTCACAGATAACGGGTGTAACCGACTTGCTTACAAAGCCTTCCTCCGTGCCCACATAACCAGCATCAAGCCAAAATATTTCGCCTACCGCATCGTTGTCATCAACCAATTCCGCACCTCGTTTTGAGTCGTGAACAGATGCCGATGTTGTGTCATAACCCATTATCAGTTTTGTTTTACGGCATACTTTTGCGTGGTTCTTATAGCCGTAGAATGTATCTCCGCCCTTCTTTGTCCAACGAGCATCAATATCTTTGTGACACTTCTTGTGAGGATTGTCGTTCCATAAACTATCTCCTTCACCTTTTTTAATTGTCTGGTTTTCATCTCTTGTATTTCGTTGGCGAGGCGATACAACGAAACTTGCATCTATTATCTTTCCTTCATTGACAATCAGACCAAGGCTTTGTAGGTGTGCATAGAATTGCTTGAATAACTCATCATATGCTCCGCATCGTGTCAGTTCTTCTCTATACTTCCATATGGTACGAGCATCGGGAACATCATCGACAGTACAAATACCGATGAAATCACGAAAGCTTGTGCGGTCTTTTATCTGATACTCAGCCTGCTCATCGCTCAATCCGTATAATCGCTGCACAAACATCACCTTGAACATCAATACAGGGTCAATGGGGCGACGACCAGCATTGCTCTTGCGTTCTGCGATTTGCAGCTTGCTTTCAAGAATGGGGCGAAATATCTCAAAGTCAATCATCTTAGAGATAAACTCCAGGGGATTACCTTGCTTGGATAATGCTTCGAGTGTTTGGGCATTCTCAAATAGACTACTACCTGTTTGATTGCGACGATAATTCGGACTTTTCTTCATAATCTCTTCTATTTTGTACAAATATACAAAATAATTCGCTGATTAACAAATGGTTAATTTATAGAACCTCCCATAAACAATTTGCTGCTATTGAACTTTTTTATGGAAAGAAACTACAAGGTGTAACTACTCCAGGACAGCAATTGGAATTATTTTAAAAATAAGAAATCCCGTCTGAAACGGGATTTCTTATTAGATAACAACTTTGTTTTTAATTCCTGAATATATGTGTAACTAATTGGTAATTAGTTTGTAACATATATTCCGTTGTTTCCAATGGTTCAAAGATACTAATTTGAAAGCAAATCACAACTATTCCTGAAGATATGATTGGAGCTCTTAAGTTGTTTCCAATGGTTCAAAGATACTAATTTGAAAGCAAATCACAACGGGAAAAACAAAGACAAACCAAGTTTCACCGTTGTTTCCAATGGTTCAAAGATACTAATTTGAAAGCAAATCACAACATCTCTTTCTATAATAGTCTTTGCATTAAGGTTGTTTCCAATGGTTCAAAGATACTAATTTGAAAGCAAATCACAACATCTCTGTGTATTTATTATTACCATTATTTGTTGTTTCCAATGGTTCAAAGATACTAATTTGAAAGCAAATCACAACTTAATGGCTTTAAGGGAAGAAGCGAGAAAGGGTTGTTTCCAATGGTTCAAAGATACTAATTTGAAAGCAAATCACAACGGGTCGATGGGCCACCTGCTCGACGGCAAGTTGTTTCCAATGGTTCAAAGATACTAATTTGAAAGCAAATCACAACAACTTCGCACCTATGCAGTATGGTGATAGCGTTGTTTCCAATGGTTCAAAGATACTAATTTGAAAGCAAATCACAACGAGACAAATGCTTACGTAAGCGTTTAATAGTTGTTTCCAATGGTTCAAAGATACTAATTTGAAAGCAAATCACAACGTGTAATAGCAGTCTTAGCAGTATTACTAGTTGTTTCCAATGGTTCAAAGATACTAATTTGAAAGCAAATCACAACCAATCTTCGAGCTTGTTCTGTATACTCGTGTTGTTTCCAATGGTTCAAAGATACTAATTTGAAAGCAAATCACAACTCAAATGACGGATTATATGACTAGTGCCGCGTTGTTTCCAATGGTTCAAAGATACTAATTTGAAAGCAAATCACAACAGAGGAGGAAGGATATCCTTAATAGTTAAGTTGTTTCCAATGGTTCAAAGATACTAATTTGAAAGCAAATCACAACGTCTATTGTTGAGGAGGCTCGCGCAAAAGAGTTGTTTCCAATGGTTCAAAGATACTAATTTGAAAGCAAATCACAACGAGTGTAAGCAACAAGCACTGCTGCATTGAGTTGTTTCCAATGGTTCAAAGATACTAATTTGAAAGCAAATCACAACTTCCCTCCTTCTCTTTTAATTGCTCTATTAGTTGTTTCCAATGGTTCAAAGATACTAATTTGAAAGCAAATCACAACAAACATGATTAGATCCTACAGACGTAACAGGTTGTTTCCAATGGTTCAAAGATACTAATTTGAAAGCAAATCACAACTAGTTATTCGATTTTCTCAATATGTTCTTTGTTGTTTCCAATGGTTCAAAGATACTAATTTGAAAGCAAATCACAACTCAAAATCTGTTGAGCCTTAGAATCGAGCAGTTGTTTCCAATGGTTCAAAGATACTAATTTGAAAGCAAATCACAACTTCCTGACAATTTTAATGTAGATCCATACAGTTGTTTCCAATGGTTCAAAGATACTAATTTGAAAGCAAATCACAACTATCACCATACGTCCACTACCTGCATCAATGTTGTTTCCAATGGTTCAAAGATACTAATTTGAAAGCAAATCACAACTTCCTGACAATTTTAATGTAGATCCATACAGTTGTTTCCAATGGTTCAAAGATACTAATTTGAAAGCAAATCACAACGGAAAGATTTCCTGCCAATTTCCTACGATAGTTGTTTCCAATGGTTCAAAGATACTAATTTGAAAGCAAATCACAACCGGCATTGTCAAACTATGTCGGAACGACAGGTTGTTTCCAATGGTTCAAAGATACTAATTTGAAAGCAAATCACAACAATTCCGATCTCTCTGCCCTTTCAATCCGGTTGTTTCCAATGGTTCAAAGATACTAATTTGAAAGCAAATCACAACAAGCCGTTGCGAACAAAATATCCTTGCCGTGTTGTTTCCAATGGTTCAAAGATACTAATTTGAAAGCAAATCACAACTTATAGTTGAGGATCCTAATGAAACGAGAAGTTGTTTCCAATGGTTCAAAGATACTAATTTGAAAGCAAATCACAACTCAATCTTATATGGCGTAAGAGCAGCATTCGTTGTTTCCAATGGTTCAAAGATACTAATTTGAAAGCAAATCACAACTAATTACTTGCGTTTATCGATCAATTGACGGTTGTTTCCAATGGTTCAAAGATACTAATTTGAAAGCAAATCACAACAGTGGAGCGTTCGATAAACTTGAAAATATCGTTGTTTCCAATGGTTCAAAGATACTAATTTGAAAGCAAATCACAACTGGCAAGGTCAACTATCTGTCCGGAGGCATGTTGTTTCCAATGGTTCAAAGATACTAATTTGAAAGCAAATCACAACAAAATTGTTATTGGTGCTGTTTCCGCTGCCGTTGTTTCCAATGGTTCAAAGATACTAATTTGAAAGCAAATCATAACATATTAGCTGAGAATCCCTAGTCGAGTAAGAAATCAAAAATTTCATCTGGGTTCTCATCTAGGTTTTCTGGGTCATCATAATAAGAACCTAGGTTATCAAGATAGAAATCATATTCTGATGATTGATTACCAAATCTCTGATCATACTGTTGTTGTGATAGCTTAGTAACTTTATCAGGATTCCTATCGGCATAAGCAGATGCCTCTTCTATTGACATTTGTTTGGTAGAAGTAAATACCAAGTAATATAATTGTGGCTTGGTATAATGAGTATCTAAAGTTACTTGTTGATAACCAGATTTCCTTGCAGTAACTATTACGTTTTCTGGTGTGATAGTAGTTTTCAAGATATAGGTATAGATTCTTTGATTTCTAAGTGAATCCCTTAGTAATTTAATTGAATCTACTTTAGCAAAGAATATAGAATCTCTTCTAAGTTCTTCTTTATATCGTTTTACCCTTTTGATAGAATCCTCTCTGCTCTCCTTTATATAAGGAGGAGTTACTCTCCTAGGTTCATTGTTTAATAGAACAAGACCCAGAAGAGAAACTCCAAATATAGAAAATGGAAGTAAAAGATGATTCGTTTTTGAGTTCATACCCACTAGTTTTGTATTGATCTTTAATATGAGAATTTAAGTACCTACCTCTTAGATTCACTTTTTAATAATCTTTTGAATTGCTCTTTAGAACTTTATCATATCGGTATATTTTGTTATTTTTAAAAGATACCCATAGATGATGTTTCTTTACGTTGTAACCAATACTTTCTATATTAGAAGATTCTACTGATGTTATTTCTATTCCAGTATTTATTTTAACTAATTCAAAATATTCTTCTCTGTCCATTCTATTAAAATTTTAGAAGTCTTAACACCGGATGTAATACGTTGGTATATTTTTGAATAATTGCCCATGCTCTCAGATGTTATCCATTCTTCTTTCATTTTTTATAGGATATGAGAGCAAACATATAACTGATACTTTGTAAGAGTTTTATTATGTTATCTAATACCCCTCTTATTTCTCCCTCTTCAATCTGAAGAAGTTTTTTAAAAAGATAGTGATCTGTATCCTCTCAATTATGTTGTTTTCATTGATTCAAATATACTAATTTAGATATGAATTATCCTTAATTATTAATTCTTATTATATTAAAGAGTTTAAAGTGGGTTGGAGGTAAAACTTTGCAGCATATAATGTGTATATAGAAAAATTATACGAACCGTTGGTCAGTATGGCAAATATCTATTAAATTTGCCGTATGAAAAAGAAATTCCAGCTTGAAGTTCCGGGAGGAGCCGACAAAGTGTTGCTTCATACTTGTTGTGCTCCTTGTTCATCAGCCATCATAGAGTGCTTGATGCAGCATGGTGTCACTCCGGTTATCTATTATTGTAATCCCAATATTTATCCGTTGGAGGAATACATTATCCGCAAGGACGAATGTACGCGGTATGCCCAGTCCTTGGGATTGGAAATTATAGATGCCGATTATGATCATGATGCCTGGCGTTGTCGAATGGCAGGAATGGAGCAAGAGCCTGAAAGAGGAGGCCGTTGCTTGCGTTGTTTCAAGATGCGACTGCAGGAAACCGCACGTTATGCCCACGAACATGGATTCCCGGTTATCACTACTACGCTTGCTTCCAGCCGTTGGAAAAGTTTGGAACAGATAGAGGAAGCGGGCCGATATGCTACGGCTCCTTATCCGGATGTCACTTATTGGGAACAGAACTGGCGTAAAGGTGGATTGAGCGAGCGTCGCATTGCTATCATTAAGGAATATAATTTTTATAATCAGCAATATTGTGGCTGTGAGTTCAGTATGCGGAAAGAAGAAAAGGGAGGATGACGGGAATGAAGATGTTCAAACTGTGGATGGTTGTAATGTTATTGGGACTCTTGCCCGTTGTTTCAGAGGCGCAAGAAGAAATAAATAATGCCATTAATGTACAGTTGGAGTATCTGAAAAAGTATCCTAAAGACAAAGAAGCGCTTCGGAAAGTTAGTTTTCTCTATCTGAATAAAGCAGATTATGATCAGGCTATCTTTTATGGTCGACAATTGTTTGAGTTGGGTTATAATGAACGGGATTACAATGGCGCTGTAATTTATTCTCATATTTGTCTGGGGCAGGCCCATATGATGAAGGGAAATGTAAAGGAGGCTTATAGTCATTTAGGGCAGGCCAGGCTGATAGGTGAAAGTAATAAAAATGATTCCGCCTTATGTTCCGTATATAATGGGCTGGGACTTTATGCATCGAATGTCCAAAAAGACTATTATCGTTCACTTACCTATTTCTTCAAAGGAGTTGAAGCTGCAAGACGTTGTCATTATGACAGACTCTATTCCATTTTGCTTTCTAATATTGCCGGTATTTATTATTTGAAAAATGATAGCACAGGATTGAAATATGCTCTTGAATGTTATGAACTGGGACATGAACGGAAAGATCCTTATCTGATTTATAGTGGTTCAACCAATACCGCTTATATGTATTATTTGAAGAGTGACTATAATACAGCATTGAAATATATTCAGGAGGCGGAGTTCACCATGGTGCAGAATGACTTTTATGATCAATCAAACGTTTACAATCTTTATGGATATATTCTGCATAAATTGAATAAAGATGATGAAGCGCTGGTTTTTTTCCGGAAGGCTTTGGATTTGAAAGAACAGGGAAATATTTCTTCAGTGATGAATTCTTATTTGGGCTATGCCGAAATTTTAATGGAGCATCACCAGTATGACCGGGCTGTCCGGATGCTGAAAGCCGGAATAGAACTGTCTTACCAACAGGCTAATGCCATCTATCGAAGTGACCTGTTGAAGGCTTTATCCCGATGTTATGAAGAAGATGGTATGCTGGTAGAGGCGTTGAAGTATCATAAGCTCTATCAGCTGGAAACAGATAGCTTATATAATGCGGAAAAGGAACGTGCCGTGGGGGAGATACGTGCAAAATACGATATGGAACGGCAGGAAAACGAGATAAAACAAAACCGTCTGGAATTATTGGAAAAGGAAAATAAGATGCAATTGCTTATAGCCGGATTTATCTGTATCTTCATAGCTGCCTCTTTACTATATTACTTATATTACAGAAAAAATAAGCTGTACCTTACCATTGTGAAGCAAAATCAGGACGCTATCCGGCGTGAACAGCAATTGCAGAACAAAATAGACGAGCAGTTTGCAGAGATAGGCCGCCAGTCCGCTCTTTTACAAGAATATCTTACGGACTCGACGAAAACTTCTTTGCCGCAACCTGAGAAATATGCTTCATCCTCGTTGACAGATGAAAAGAAGCAGGATTTATTTCTGCGTTTGGAAACGCTGTTGTGGGAGGAGAAGGTATTTACAGACAATTTGCTGACCAAAGAGAAAGTAGCGGAAATGTTGGGAACTAATCGTACTTATCTCTCTCAAATTATTAATGAGCAGACCAAGCAGACTTTTACTCAATTTGTAAATGGTTTCCGCACAAAAGAGGCAGTCCGTTTACTTTCCGATCCTGATAACCAAACTCCGCTAAAGGCGATTTCAGCTGAATTGGGCTTTAATTCCATGACTACTTTTTATAGCCAGTTTCAGGCGGCTACTGGTATGACTCCCGCTCAGTATAGAAACAAAGTGCAGGAATTGCATAAAAATAGATAATCTATTAATTTGCTATCATAAATTTATCCAAATGCGGCAATTGCTGTATTTGGATAACCTATTTTTGCTATAATTTAAAATTTTATGCATTAATTTGCTATCGACGCAATATAAGCTGCAAAACTGTTTTAACAATAAAACGGAACTTAAAAAGTGATTATAAACAGTATTAATATTAAATCTATGAAGAGTATGAAACATTCAGATTACCACGGAAAGCTACTTCGACTGGCGATGGTTTTCGTTGCATTGTTTTTGTGTGGAACAATGGCATATGCACAAACAGACCGGATGATCAGCGGTATAGTTGTAGATGAGAATGGAGATCCCCTGCCTGCCGCTCACATCCGTCAGGTGAGCCAGACGAAAGGGGAGGAACTAGCTGCTGTCATAACCGATATGAACGGGCACTTCCGGCTGACCCTGCTCCGCACAGCGAAAGAGATAGAAATCTCTTACTTGGGCTATGAATCAAAGAAAGTAAGATTGACAAGTGCGAACAGTTACAGAATTGTCTTGGAGCCGGCCTCCGAACTGCTGGACGAGGTGGTGGTAACCGGATATCAGACTATCTCCAGGGAACGGGCTACCGGTTCATTTGCGAAAGTAGATTCGAAAAAGTTGGAAACTCAACGGTTAAGTAGTGTCAGCTCATTGATGGAGGGAAGAATAGCAGGTTATAGTGACGGTAAGATACGTGGTGTGACTTCGATGAACGGACTTACTACTCCTCTGTATGTGATTGATGGGTTTCCGGTAGAGAAAACTATTTCTGACGGACTGGGCAACTGGGTCGAAAATGTGCCTGATTTGAATATAGAGGATATAGAGAATATTACGGTATTAAAAGATGCCGCGGCTACGTCTATCTATGGTGCTCGTGCTGCTAATGGTGTAGTAGTCATCACTACTAAAAAAGCCGGAAAGAATCAGCTGAATGTATCATTTTCAGCGACATTGACAGTACGCCCTTATAATTTTTATACCGGTCACTTAGCCGGTACGGCTGACATGATAGAGATGGAAAAGGAGTGGGCGGCCATGAATCCTAATCTTCAAGGAGAGGGAGCATCCCAATATGCACAGAATTTGTTGGACAATGCATCCATGTATTCCTGTTTGGGGGTACAGGCTATTTTAAAACATCATACAGGTGCGATCAGCAAAGCACAAATGGAGCAGACGCTACATGAACTGGCTTCACAGGGATTCCGTTATTATGATGATGTGAAGAAATATGGTAAACGAAATCCGTTTTCGCAACAATATAACTTGAATATCGGGCGTGGAACGGAAAAAAATACATTTAATGCTTCGCTGTCTTACAGGAATAACCGGGAAGAAGATAAATATACTGACAGCGAGAGTTTCGGATTGAATTTGCAGAACACTACCCGGCTTACTTCATGGCTGAGTCTGGATTTGGGAACGTATCTGAATTATGGAGATGGTACAACGCAAAGTTATAATCTGACCTCACCCGGATATAATTATGTTCCTTATAGTTCGTTGTTGAATGACGATGGAAGCTACTATACTAACACGGTTGCCGACCGGTACAGTAAGTCACAACAGAAAATTATTTCTTCTTACGGATTGTATAGTATGGATATTACCCCTTTGGACGAATTGGGAAGAAACTTGTCGAAGAGTAAAAATTTTAGTAATCGTACTTTTGCGAGACTTAATTTTAAATTCACAGACTGGTTGAGATACACTGCTTCGTTTCAATATGAAGTAGGGGAATATAAGACAAGCCAATTGCAAGATAAGGAAAGCTATGCTGTGCGTAATAAAGTAAATACATTTGCTACTGATGCAAGTGGGAGTGGCCAGGCTACTTATAATCTTCCTTATGGCAATATTTATACAACGGGAACTAATAGTATCCGTGCTTATAATTTCCGTCAGCAATTGGATTTTAACAAGACATTTGCAGAAAAACATGATGTGACCGCTTTGTTTGGTATGGAAGTACGTGAAAATAAGACGGAATACAATAATCGGAAATATTATAATTATGATCCGGCTTTACTAACTTATGATCTTATTGATGAGCGGGTACTGAGTAATACTTATACCGGAGTTTTGGGAAACTATGTATCATTCAATAAAAATGATATCTCCAACATCTATGAACTGGTAAATCGTTTTGTTTCTTTTTATGGGAATGCAGCTTACACGTATGATGGTAAATATATGGTGACAGGAAGCATTCGCTGGGATCGTACCAATTTGTTTGCTACTGGTTCCAAGTATCAGAAGAAACCTATCTGGTCGGTAGGTGCCGGTTGGAATCTGGACAAAGAATCTTTTTTTAAAGTTTCATTTATAAATATGATGAAACTGCGTTTCAGTTATGGTATCGGTGGTAACATCGCCAAGAATTCTGCTCCTTATATGACGGCTTATTATAATAATAATACCCATGTGGGCGGCATACAAGGGACTATCAGCAACCGTCCTAATCCTGATTTGCGGTGGGAAAAGACAACTACAGCTAATATTGGTGTAGATTTCTCTATGTTTAGAAATCGATTGAACGGTTCTATTGAATATTATAATAAATCGGGCGTGGATTTGTTAGCCAATACCAATGGAGTACCTACTGAAGGTTTTGGTTTTTCTACTTATACCATGAATAATGGTAAAATGAGAAACCGTGGATTCGAGTTGACTCTTTCCGGTGATGTCATTATGGGAAAAGATTGGAATTGGAACGTAGGTGGTGTGCTGGGATACAATAAGAATAAAGTGACTTATGTCAATGTAAAAGCGCCTGCTATTTTTCTTCAGTTCGATTATCCTGCCGCCTATCCCCGTGTTGGAGTGCCTTATAATGCCATTTATGGATATCTGTGGGCAGGGCTGGATAGTAAAGGGCAGCCTCAGGTGTATGACTCGGAAGGAAATATCCATGTAAGCAGTTCACCGCAAAAAGTGGAGGATGCTGTGTATTTAGGAACTTCTGTTCCGGTTTATAGTGGGGCTATTAATACCAATCTCCGTTATAAGAATTGGGAACTGGCTGCTCAACTGCTTTTTGAAGGGGGGCACAAAATGCGGAATACCAATATAGCCTATCCGGGATTAGGAGTGACAAGTAAGGATGTGAGTAAACGTTGGCGTCAGCCTGGTGATGAGGCATATACCGATGTACCACGCTATGTTCCGTCAGAAAGCAAGGATTATAATTCTTACTCATCCGATCTTTATAGCAAGGCTTCCATTCATGTACTTGATGCCGATAACTGGCGCTTGAAGAATCTCTCTGTTACTTATCATGTTCCTGCAAGTGTATGTCAGAAGTTTTATGTAAAAAATGCACGTATCATGTTAGGTATGGAAAATGTGTTCACTTTGGCTAAAAGTCGTGATGTGAAATGGATGCTTGGGGGATATAGTAAACCAAATTATTTGTGTAATGTCAACTTGAACTTTTAAATGAGAGCAATATGAAAAAGATACTATTTATGATAATGACAGTGTTGGGGTGGATAAATCTGACTTCTTGTAATGATTATTTAGATATTGTTCCCAAAGGGAACAAAATTCCTACTACCTTGGCTGATTTTGAAGCATTGCTGCGAGATGAATATACCATTGGCTATATTCCTGTAACGAATAGTCTTTATCTGTTGAATGATAAATTTGTAGGACAAAGCAGTCTGACTAGCGTTACCCTTACGAGTGCCAATTATCTGTGGAATGAAACAGCGGACAGAATTGTACTGAACAATCAGGACGAAGGGACTTATTACCGTAGTTATATGGCTATTTCCACTTGTAATCTCTTGCTGGAGCATGTTCCCGTTGCAACCGAAGCGACTGATTCCGAACGCAATGAGGTAATGGCTTATGCCAAAGTGATTCGCGCTATGAGCTATTACATACTGGCCAATTATTATGCTGATACCTATGTGTCTGCAACTGCCGGTACTAAACTGAGTGTACCTTTGATAACCAGTGCCGATATTAATGCTCCTCACAAGCAGGTCACTATTCAAGAAATCTATGATTTCATGATTAAAGATGTAAAAGAAGCCATACAACAAGGATTACCCCAACAGTCAAGGACTGTTATCCATCCCAATTTGGGAGCAGCCTATGCCTTCTTGGCACGGGTCTATTTGCAAATGGCGAATTATGAAGAAGCGCTGAAATACGCGGATATGGCTTTGGAACAGAATGATACTCTGTATGATTGGATATCTTATTACAACAGTCATAAGGAAGCTATTACAAAAGAAGACAGTTATCCGTCGTTACCGTCAGCGACAGGGTATGATTATGTGGAGAATTACTATTTCCGTTGTGGAGAGGGTAACCCTAACTATGCTACCAGCGAACTTAATATTCCGGTGGAACGTGCGGAGAGTTTCGAGGGAGGGGATGCGCGTTTTCTTTCCCGCTGGAAACTGCGTACGGTAAATCAGGATACTTACTATCAAGGTTTGGCCAAAGGATATTTCAACGGGGCTGGTCTGACCACTTGCGAGGTATATCTCATCAAGGCCGAATGTTTGGCACGTCAGGTCACAGGTAATGATTTCTCTGCTGCTATGGATGTGTTGAACAAGGTACGTAAGACCCGTATTCTGCCGGAGATATATCAACCCTTGCAGGCTTCAACTTTGACAGAAGCCATTGACTTGATCCGACGTACGAAAGACAATGAATTGATTTTCACTATTGTGCCATTCGCTGATGCCCGGAGGTTTAATGCCGAAGGTACTTTTGCACGTGCACTATCCAAAACATGGGAAGGGCAGACTTATACATTAACCCCGGCTTCACATCTTTGGATTATGCCTTTCCCGGCAGGTGCCGTTCAGAATCCGGGTAATGGAACTATCACTCAAAATGTATCTAAATAACCTATAAAAACAGACTTTATGAAATTGATGTATTTATTAGCAACATTCGCCGTTGTTTTGGTGATGATGGCATCTTGTACCCGGCAGTCGGTAACGGGGTACACACTGACAGCTGCAATTGATGGAATTCCTGACGGATCCCATGTACAGCTATTTCCTGTAAGTCATGGTCATGAAAAACCGGTGGCGGATACTACTGTTGTAGATGGAAAATTTATATTTAAAGGGGTGGCGGATGAACCTCTGGCTGTACGGTTGATGGTGAAAGATGCATACGGTTCCATGCCTCTGATGTTGGAGAATGGCAGTATAAGCGTGGAGGGTAAGGTGACTTCTGAAAACCTTAATGGAACCGTGAATTATAATTTTTCACAGGTTTCAGTGACGGGATCTCCTTTGACGGACAAATATGTAAAATTATTGAGCACACGTGATGCCTTGGATTCTATTTATGTAACGAATAACGAGAAGTTTAAGGATATCCGTGTTGCCTATGGTAAAGCGAGAGTTGCCAAAGATAAGATCTTGATGGATTCTGTCGTTGCTACGGAAGCTTACAAAGCATCTGCCGTGGCCGATAGTTTGTTCTTTGCTACGGTAGATGCCACTTACTATAAATTAGTTATGGACAATAAAGAGTCTTATTGGGGGCCTCTGATGATGATCAGTTTGTTTTCTTATCTTACCGAAGAGCAGAAACCGTGGTATGATGCCTTGTCAGAAGAGGCTAAACATTCCCGCTATGGAAAAATGGTGAAAGAGAGTGTGGCTCCTGATAGTCAGATCGGTTCTAAAGTGCCTGTCTTTACAGCCAAGTCACAAGATGGGAAATCGGTAACTTTAACCGATTTGTGCCAAGGTAAGAAGTATGTCCTTATTGATTTTTGGGCATCATGGTGTAATCCTTGCCGTAAGGAGATTCCTAATTTGAAAAAACTCTATACGCAATATGCAGACAGGGGTTTCCAGATTGTAAGTATCTCTATTGATAAAAAAGAGGCGGAATGGACAAAAGCGCTGAAAGAAGAACAACTTCAGTGGCCTAATTTTTTGGATACTGAAGGTATTGCTGATATATATAAAGTGAAATTTGTTCCTACTATGTATTTGATAGATGCCCAAGGGGTCATGGTAGGAGAAAATCTTCGTGGTGAGGCTTTGGCAAATAAACTGGCTGAGCTTTTTGGAGAGATTGAATAATCATATTCTTTTTATGGTATTCTGACATAGAACGGGGCGGAGTCGATGAATAAGTTGGATCTGTCCCGTTGTCTTATGTTTCGGACTGACCCTTCTGTTGATTCAGCCCCCCTGTACAAGACTATCCAGATTTATTTTGATTCAAATCCTTCATAAGTGTCTAATCCGCTTGCTTACAGTTGTTTATTATGAAGAATTTAAAGCACAATCCTTCATGAATCCGTCAGTTTTGGGTCAGTGGTCCAAATTTTAAGACTGACCCGTTTTCAAACTGAGCCGCCGGATACTGGCTCACCCGATAAATCAGGGGGAAAATTCTTTAATTCTATAGAAAATTTGCACCTTTGTACCATGAACAATCAAGGACTATTAGCATTGGCACAGTTGATTCTGCCATCAGAGATACTTTCAAATTTTGAAGTAGTACGTGTAGAAGAAGAGGCATCCCTTATCCGCATCTATCTTGATGAATCGGTTAAGGCTGAATATAAAGAGAACCCAGAGATTGAATCCAAAGGGTTCTGTGAAGCCGTAACTATACGTGACTTTCCAATCCGCGATAAAGGTGTTGACCTAATTGTCAGAAGACGCAAATGGTATGACAAGCAGAATAACCGATACTTCTCCGACTCTTACGACCTGAAGGCTGAAGAAACCCGCTACTCCAAGGAGTTTGCGGCTTTTTTAAAAGGAGTGTATGGAGACGATTCCTACGACCTCCCGTTCGCTTGACCGCTATTATCACATAAACGGGGATACGTTTGAAAAGCAATACAAGGAAGTGCTCAGCGGCTATCGTGAATGGTCAGAACTCTCACATGCAGAAGACTGGCTTGTCTTTCCAGAGAACATTGGTGAAAGCATCTGCATTGACGAAACGGCTCCAAGCAACGGTGAGCTGTACACTATAGTAAGCAACAGATCTTCACGTGGAGGTAAAGGTACCATCATTGCTATTGTAAAGGGTGTGGCGGCAGATGCTGTCACGGAAGCACTTATGCGCATTGACGAGGACAAGAGACTGTTGGTTAAGGAGATAACAATGGATATGTCGAATTCCATGCGACTTATAGCCAGACGCTGTTTCCCGAATGCAATGCGTACCATAGACCGCTTTCATATACAGAAACTTGCATGTGATGCCTTGCAGGAGATGCGCATCGCGCATAGATGGGATGCCATTCAAGCAGACACGGATGCCAGGGAAGAAGCCAAATGCCTGGGCGAAGCATACACTCCAATTGTGCTTGCAAATGGTGATACCCACAAGCAGTTGTTGGCTCGCAGCAGATATCTGCTTTTTAAATCTGCCGACAAATGGACGGAAAGTCAGAGACAAAGAGCTGAGGTGCTCTTTGAAACGTATCCTGATCTTAAAGAAGCCTATTCGCTTACACATTCCCTAAGAATGATATTTTCCAAGAATACCGTCAAAGATGCAGCAAGACTCTCGCTTGCACGATGGTACAACAAAGTGGACGACTCTGGCTTTAAGAGTTTCAATGTTATTGCCGCCACACTTTACGAGCACTATGATGAAGTCTTGAACTTCTTTGTAAACAGGGCAACTAATGCATTTGCAGAGTCTTTTAATGCTAAAATTAAGGCGTTTAGAGCTGCTTTAAGAGGAGTAACGGATATAAAATTCTTTCTTTTCAGACTTACAAAGCTGTATGCTTAATCCCCCAGGTTTATCGGGTGAGCCCGGATACTCTGCACAAAGCAGGGCTACCAAATAAAAAAGCCATCGATTTATCGATGGCTTTTTTATTTGGTAGCCCGTGGGGGAATCGAACCCCCCTTTCAAGAATGAAAATCTTGCGTCCTAACCGATAGACGAACGGGCCATCCTTTTTATCGAGGATTTCTCTCTCGATTGCGGGTGCAAAGGTAGTGACTTTTTTTGAATTTGCAAACATTTCCCAAACTTTTTTCTAAACTTTTTGTTCATAGTCCATTGAATTGACTATTTACCTAAACTTAACTTTTATGAAAAGTATCTTTAAATCAATGAGTTGCCTTGTATTGGGCGCAATGATTGTTACGCCGATGTTTGCGCAACAAAAAAAACTTTATCCGGAGTTGGAAGGACCGGGACCTGCTGTTATTATCTCAAAAGATAAAAATGGCAAGGAAGAATTAATCAATGTATTTGAAGAAACGCAACGTCCGCATTTCCATGATCCCCGTGCTCCTCGTTTTTTACTTACTGACCAACAGGGAAAGTTTGCATTGGGTATCGGTGGTTATTTGAAAACTACAATGGAATATGATTTTAATGGGATAGTGGATGACGTTGACTTTATCCCTGCACTCATTCCGCAACCGGGATCCACGTCTGTCCGTAATCAGTTCCAGATGGATGCAAGCACTTCCACTATCTTTTTAAAGTTGGTGGGGAGAACCAAGCATTTGGGTAACTTCATCGTTTATACAGCCGGAAACTTCCGTGGAAGTGGAAAGACTTTTGAATTGCAGAATGCTTATTTATCTTTCTTGGGTTTTACTATGGGGTATGATACCGGATTGTTTATGGATCTTGCTGCAGCTCCTCCGACTATTGATTTTCAAGGACCTGACGGGATGACTTTCTATCGCGCCACCCAGTTGCGTTATGAAGCCAATGTGATGAAAGGTTTGAAAGTGGGTGTCGGTGTGGAAATGCCGTCAGTAGACGGTACTCCGGCACAAGATGTGAGAATCGGTAAGCAGAGGATGCCGGATATTCCTGCCTATGTACAGTATTCTTGGGCAAAGGCTAGTCATATACGTGTGGGAGGAATCTTGAGAAGTATGACTTATGAGGATCAAGTGAATAATAAGGCAAAGTCATTGACCGGTTGGGGGATACAGGCATCGGGGACAGCAAGACTGGGTGGTTTCCAGCTTTACGGACAATATACTTATGGTAGAGGTATTGCTCAATATTTGAATGATATCAGCAACTTGAATGTAGATATCGTTCCTTTGGCCGATGAGTCCGGACGTATGCAGGTACTGCCCATGAAAGGATGGTATGCCGGATTACAGTATAATTTCTCGAAACGGGTATTCGCATCGGCTACGTATAGCCAGTCACGTCTGTTTACAGAAGATTGCTATGCTCACTTTAATGAAACTCAGTATAAAAAAGGTCAGTACCTGGTTGCAAATGTATTCTGGAATGTAAGTCATAACTTGCAGGTAGGTGCAGAATATCTTCATGGTTGGAGAGAGAATTTTAATGATGTGAACCGTGAAGCAAACCGTATAAACTTGAGTGCGCAATATAATTTCTAACTTATTTTTCCTATCTTTGTGTCTATCAATAATGGAAAGAGAATGAAAAAAATAGGTGCACATGTATCCGTAAGCGGGGGCGTGGAAATGGCCCCCGTTAATGCATTAGGGATAGGAGCGGACGCATTCGCTCTTTTTACAAAGAATCAGAGGCAATGGGTTGCAAAACCTTTGTCTGTCGAGAGTGTTACTCTGTTTAAAGAAAACTGCGAGAAAGAAGGTTTTGATGCCCGGTATGTTCTTCCTCATGACAGTTATCTGATAAATTTGGGACATCCTGACGAGGAAGGGCTGGAGAAGAGTCGTGCAGCATTTTTGGACGAAATGCAGCGTTGCGAGCTTTTAGGATTGAAAATGCTGAATTTTCATCCCGGAAGTCATTTGAATAAGATATCCATAGAGAAGTGTCTGGACAGGATTGCCGAGTCTGTCAATATGACTTTGGATAAAACGACCGGTGTGACTGCTGTGATTGAGAATACAGCCGGACAGGGAAGTAATGTGGGAAATGAATTCTGGCATTTGAGATATATTATAGATAAGGTGGAGGATAAATCTCGTGTGGGAGTTTGCCTGGATACTTGCCATACCTATACCGCCGGTTATGATATTGTGAATGAATATGACCGGGTCTTTACCGAGTTTGATGAGGTAGTGGGGAGAAACTATTTGTGTGCCATTCACTTGAATGACTCAAAGAAACCATTGGGTAGCCGGGTAGACCGTCATGACAGTATCGGAAAGGGGCTGATTGGTATTGATTTCTTCCGCCGCTTTATGCAGGATTCCCGTTTTGACGATATGCCCGTTATTCTTGAAACTCCCGATGACACCATTTGGCGGGACGAGATTAAAATGCTTCGCAGCTTTGAATTATAGCCTGTGCTTTGAGTGAGTTGCTTTTAACAGTAAACCTGTAGGTGGGAATGATGTGTGTTTTCATGCGTATGGTTAAGCCTTTTCTATCCTATCCCTAAGCTTAAACGAACGTATCCTTTCTATCTCCATAGCCTTTGGAGTTAACTCCCAAGCTTATGGAGATAACTCCAAAGGCTATGGAGTTAACTCCGCAAGTTTGGGAGATAGAAGTTGTCAGTAAAAGAACCCTTAACCTGAAGGATACAACCGCTTAGCTTGCCGTAGTTTATAGGATAATATATCCTTTCCGTATCCTTCGTTTATTTTATGTCCTGATTACATGTCTTTTATTTCATCCAAGTTCTTCTGGATATCTTCGTCTTTTAACTCATAATTCATCAAGTTACCTGCCAGGTATTGGTCGTATGAGGCCATATCAATCAGCCCGTGACCTGAAAGGTTGAACAGGATCACTTTCTCTTCACCGGATTCCTTGCACTTGTTCGCCTCGCGTACAGCGGCGGCGATGGCATGGCACGATTCGGGAGCCGGAATGATTCCTTCTGCTTGTGCGAACAAACAACCAGCCTGGAAGGATTCTAATTGCTGGATATCAACCGCTTCCATCAGATTGTCTTTCAATAATTGTGAAACGATGACACCTGCACCGTGATAACGGAGACCTCCCGCATGGATATTGGCCGGAGAGAAATTATGCCCCAGTGTAAACATGGGCAGCAACGGGGTATATCCGGCTTCGTCGCCAAAGTCATACTGGAATTTACCACGGGTCAGTTTCGGACACGAAGCCGGTTCGGCAGCAATGTATCGGGTTTGTTTCCCATTCAGGATAGTGTGGCGCATAAAGGGGAAGCAGATTCCTCCAAAATTGGAACCGCCACCAAAGCAACCGATAATCATGTCGGGATATTCGCCTGCCATTTCCATTTGCTTTTCGGCTTCCAGACCGATAACCGTTTGATGCAGTGTGACATGGCTTAATACCGACCCTAGTGTATATTTACAGTTGGGAGTGCTCATTGCCAGTTCGATAGCTTCGGAGATGGCTGTTCCCAGTGAACCTTGATAATTGGGATTACGGGTAATGATATCCTTGCCGGCACGGGTAGACATGGATGGAGAGGCGGTGACCGTTGCTCCGAATGTCTGCATGATGCTGCGGCGATAGGGCTTCTGATTATAGCTGATCTTTACTTGATAAACGGCAGCTTCCAGCCCGAATACCTTTGCGGCATACGATAGAGCGGCGCCCCATTGTCCGGCACCGGTTTCTGTAGTGACATTGGTTACGCCTTCTTCCTTGCAATAATATGCCTGGGCCAGAGCCGAGTTCAGTTTGTGGGAGCCGATGGGGCTGACACTTTCATTTTTGAAATAAATATGTGCGGGAGTCCCTAGTGCTTTTTCCAGTCCGTAGGCACGTACCAATGGTGTGCTGCGATAGTATTTGTACATTTCACGCACTGCTTCGGGAATTTCAATCCATGCGTATGTCTGGTTTAATTCCTGTTTGCAAAGTTCTTTGGCAAAAATGGGGTAGAGGTCTTCCGGTTTCAGCGCTTCTTTGGTTTTAGGGTTCAACGGCGGCATGGGTTTGGTCTTCATGTCTGCCTGTATGTTGTACCAGTATTTAGGAATTTCATCCTCTGGTAAGATAAAACGTTTCTGTTTTGTGCTCATAATCTTTCAATTTAATAGTTTTGCGGTCAAAATTAGGTAAAAAAAGTATTCCTTACTAATTTTCAACTGCTTTTTTGTCGGGAACAATAAAAAAAGGGATGTCAGAGTAAAAATGCGAAGTTATTTGTTATTATAGGCAGAGATGTGAATATTTTGATTAAGTTTGTTTTCTGTTAATGCAAGATGATATCGACATGGAACCTTTACACAAACTATTTATCTATCGTAAGAAGTTAGTAAAACCGTACATAGAGCGATTGCTGAAATGGATGGACGGGATAACTTATATGATGTCGGCCTTGTTCATCCTTACATTGGTTTATGAGCATGGATTTCTTATTTCTTTTGAAGAAATGGAGATGATAAACACGCTGTATCATTTTGTCTGGATTGTTTTTCTGGTTGATATTTCCCTGCATCTTTTATTAAATTACTCGGATACCAAGCGGAAGTACCGGGGACTGGCATGGATACTGAGTCTGATGCTTTATCTGACTTTGATTCCGGTTATTTTCCATGAACCGGAGGTGCAAGGGGGAATTCATGATTTCTGGTCTTTTTTCCACAGTCGTTTATATCATGTGGTGCTGCTCACTTTGCTTTCGCTGCTGCAATTGTCTAATGGGATAGTCCGGCTGCTGGGCAGGCGCACCAACCCGTCTTTGATCTTTGCATCCAGTTTTCTCATATTTATTCTGATAGGGGCAGCGTTACTGATGCTTCCGCGTGCCACTTATCATGGCATTTCCTTTATCGATGCTCTGTTTACCGCTACCAGTGCCATTTGTGTCACGGGGTTGGTTTCGGTCGATGTCTCTTCTACATTCACGCCCGAGGGGTTGTTCATCATTATCATGCTGATACAAATCGGCGGTTTGGGAGTCATGACCCTGACCAGTTTCTTTGCCATGTTTTTTATGGGGAATACTTCGCTCTATAATCAGTTGGTGGTCCGTGATATGGTAAGCTCGCAGTCACTCAGTTCGCTGCTTTCCACCTTATTATATATATTAGGGTTTACCTTGGTGATAGAGGCTGCTGGGATGGGGGTTATTTTTTTAAGTATACATGGCACTATGGGCATGGATATTGAGGAAGAACTGGCTTTTTCTGCTTTCCATTCCATCTCTGCCTTTTGCAATGCCGGATTCTCTACTTTGTATGGAAACTTAGGTAACGAACTGGTACTTCATAATCATAACTTGCTATATATCACTATCTCTTTCCTGGTTATTTTGGGAGGTATAGGTTTCCCGATTCTGGTAAATCTGTATGAAACGGTTTCTTATGAAAGCAAGCGCTTGTATCACCGTTATGTCAAAAAGAATAAGAGGACAATCCGTAAAATACATTTATATAACCTGAATACCCGTATCGTATTGATTATGACGGCTATCTTGCTAGTGACGGGTACTGTGGCCATTGTTGTTTTCGAATGGAATCATGCTTTTGCGGGAATGACGGCTACAGAGAAATGGGTGCAGGGCTTCTTTAACGCAACTTGTCCCCGTACGGCAGGATTTTCAAGTGTGGGCATGACTACTTTCAGTGTGCAGACGTTGCTGCTGATGGTGGTGCTGATGATGATTGGCGGCGGTACGCAGTCTACGGCCGGTGGTGTGAAGGTGAATGTGTTTGCTGTAGTCATGTTGAACTTGCGTGCTATTCTTATAGGTGCCGATAAAGTCAATATTTTCAACAGGGAGTTATCTCATGATTCCATCCGGCGTTCTAATGCCACATTGATTCTTTATCTGCTGATTGTTTTCGCGGGTATCTTCGGTTTAAGCATTCTAGAGCCGCAGGCTTCAGTGATGGCGTTGGTTTTCGAGTGTACTTCGGCACTCAGTACGGTAGGTTCAAGCCTGGATCTGACACCTACTTTGGGAAGTGACAGCAAACTGATTGTCATTGTTCTGATGTTTATCGGACGAGTAGGGGTGCTTACTTTGATATCCAGCCTTATTAAACAGAAAAAAATAACAAAATATAAATATCCGAGTGATAACATCATAATCAACTAGTTATGAAATACATTATTATTGGTTTAGGAAATTACGGCGGAGTGTTGGCTGAAGAGCTTTCCGTATTGGGACATGAGGTGATAGGAGTGGATACAAACGAGCATCGTGTGGATGTGTTGAAGGACAAAATCGCGACTTCTTTTATTATTGATGCTACGGACGAACAATCGCTCAGTGTGCTGCCACTGAAAGATGTGGATGTGGTTATTGTTGCTATCGGCGAGAATTTTGGTGCTTCTGTGCGTGTGGTGGCACTGCTGAAAAAGAAAGGAGTGAAACATATCTATGCCCGTGCGGTAGATGATGTGCATAAGACCGTGCTTGAGGCTTTTAATTTAGATAGTATTCTGACACCGGAGAAAGAAGCGGCACGGAGCTTGGTTCAGTTGTTGGATTTACACGTCAACGTGGAGTCTTTTCAGATTGACGAGGAACATTATGTGATGAAGTTCAAACTTCCTTCTTGTTTTGTAGGCTATAAGGTGAGTGATCTGTTATTAGAAACGGAATTCAATATAAAAATCATTGCATTGATAAAAGGGGAGAAAGTGCTGAACGGTTTGGGTATTTCGATATTGGAGCATCAGGTGGAGAATCATTTTGAGGAAAATTATGAGTTGGAGGAGGAAGATCAGTTGGTCTGCTATGGGCTTTATAAGAATTTTATGGATTTTTGGAAGGCGTTGTAGCAGGAATGCCTTTCAAAGAAAGAATATTTTTTTCTAAGTGAGATTAAACCTTTTCTTTTGGGGTTAGTCTAACTTAATAAATAATTTAGTTTAGTTTTTAGTTTTCTCTGAAGGCCGGCCAATGTGATATTGCCCGGTTTTCGCTTTTTATGGAGGTTTTCTTGTGAGTGTCCGTTACTTTTTGTTACTTTGTCACCTAGAAATCGAGATTTAGATGAAACAGATATATTTTTTATTTGTCGTTTTGCTGGTTGTAATGACCGCTTGCGGAGGTAAGAAAGAGGCTTCCGTTGATGCAGAACAATTGATGTTCCAAATAGACAGTGTGGATCATGTGACAGGTTTGCAGCGTATGCAGGTTTCACGTATTGACCAGCATATTGTCAGTGGCGGAAAAAAATATAATTTGTTTATAGAGCGTGCTCCCAGTGATTCTCTGCCTTCAGTCAAAAGTGACTTGGGGATTTTTGCCGACAATCGTATCATCGTTAGAATTTCCCGTGAAAATGGGAGCCGGGTCTTTGCCAAAACTTTTACCAAGCAAAGTTTCTCTGGATTCGTAAGTGCTGATCATCTCCGTCATTTTATATTGGAGGGCGTGGTATTTGATGAAGAGAAGACCCGTGAGGGAAAAAATATCATATTGGCTGCCAGTGTGAGTTATCCTCAGACAGATTTGTATATTCCTTTCTCCATCACTATTACTCCTGAAGGAAAAATGAGCATATCTAAAAATGAGGATATGGAGGAGCTTCCTCCTATGTTGGAAGACAGCCTTAATTAAATCTAAAATACAGGAATAATTTTTCGCGTCATAATCTTTTTAGGCGGTTAGTTGTTGGTATGGCATTAACTAACTAAAGAATAAATTAGATTATGAGAAAGATTTTATTTTTAATGGCTATGCTGGTATGCTCTCTTCAGTTCGCCATGGCAGGCGATGTTGTGACCCGCGATGTGAATAAGCTTCCTGTTGCCGCACGTGAAATGATCGGCAAACATTTCTCTCAGACTAAAGTTGCGTATATCAAGATTGAAAAGGACTTGTTTCAGACCACTTCCTATGATGTGAAATTGGCCGATGGCATTGAATTGGAGTTCAATTCAAAGGGAGAGTGGCTTGAGATAGATTGCAAGAACAAGTCGGTTCCTTCTACTTTTATCCCTCAGGCTATTTCCAAGTATATGAAAGCTAATTATAACGGGCATAAAACGGTGAAGATAGAACGTAACCGCAAGGGATATGAACTGACATTGGAAAATGGATTGGAAGTAGACTTCGATCAGTTTGGAGGATTCTTGAAGTTGAGCGATTAAAAAGATTTTTTCTGTAATAGGGGAACTATCTCTCCTTATAGTAATGATGCCATAAGAGGGTGTATCAGAAATAAATTGAACTATCTTTTTATTATCAGCGTTGAAAAAGATAGTCGCAACGAATTTTGATTCACCCTCTTATGTATTATAAATACAGTTCTCGGTCTTTGCCCTGTTATTAATCCATCGGCTCGTAATCCTTTGCCAGACCGCCTTCGCTGGTTTCTTTATATAAGGAAGGAAGGTCATGACCGGTCTGTTTCATTACTTCCACCACTTTGTCAAAGGATACACGGTGATTACCGTCTGTAAAGGCAGAATAGATATTGGCATCAAGAGCTCGGGCCGCTGCATAGGCATTTCTTTCGATACAAGGGATTTGTACCAATCCGCATACCGGATCGCAAGTCATTCCCAAGTGATGCTCCAAGCCCATTTCGGCTGCATACTCTATCTGGGCCGGGCTACCTCCGAATAATTGGCTGGCAGCGGCGGATGCCATTGAACAGGCCACTCCTACTTCTGCCTGGCAACCGGCTTCGGCTCCGGAAATGGAGGCGTTGTGTTTTACTATATTTCCTATCAATCCGGCAGTAGCCAGTGCTCTTAAAATCCGCATATCGCTGAAGTCACGGCTTTTTTGCAAGTGATAAAGTACAGCCGGAACCACTCCGCATGATCCGCAAGTAGGGGCTGTGACGATTTTGCCACCTGAGGCGTTTTCTTCACTGACTGCCAGAGCGTATGAGAATACTAACCCGCGGGAACGCAGATTGTCCTTATAACCTTTTGCCTTAATATAGTAAGTGGAGGCTTTTCTGCGCAGATTGAGTGGCCCGGGTAATACGCCTTCTTGATCCAAACCACGCTCAATGGCTTCTCTCATGGTTTTCCATACTTCTGCCAGATAATCCCAAATGTCTTCGTCTTCACATTGCTGGACGTATTCCCAGTAATTGCGTCCGGTACGTTCACACCAGTAGAGGATTTCACTCATACGGTTCATATCATAGATTTCCGGAGTTGAGCCTTTGTCGTGCCCTTCTTCGGCTAGAGCACCTCCGCCTACACTGAAAACAGTCCATTCATCTGTCACCTTTCCTTTTTCATTCAAAGATTTGAAAGTCATTCCATTGGGATGAAACGGATAGAAGACATGGGCTTTCCAGATAATTTCTGTAGGCGCATGCGGTTGCAATGTATCTAAAATGGCTACATCGGTCATGTGTCCTTTACCGGTAGCGGCGAGGCTTCCATAAAGAGTAACTTGAAAAGCTTTGGCTTCGGGATGTTTTCCTAAGAAGATTTCAGCAGCCTTGCGCGGTCCCATAGTATGACTGCTGGACGGACCGGTGCCGATGCGGTATAGTTCTCGGATAGATTTCATTTCGTTTTATAAGGTTAGTTATTATGAGGAACAAAGGTATAAAATAAAAGGGGGAAAGTAGCAAAAAAGGAAAAGAAAAACTCTCTTGACAAATAGGAAAGTTGTCAGGAGAGTTTGGAAAACCACCGGTAGGATTTGGTGTATTGTCTTTATTCTAATTGTCTTTGTATACCTTTGTCACCGATGACAAAATACTGATTATTTTTAATCAGCATGGCACGTCCGCGCTTTTTTTCCCGGTTTTCTTTATTGTCCACATTTACTCCGATAACCTTGCCGTTATAGAAAGTGGAAATATCTTTGAAAATGGTATGTCCCACAATAATATGTTTTGCCTTATAACGGTCCATAATCATTTCTAGGGAGTCTTTTGCCAGCGGATTGTATTTGCCATCGGTGCGTACTAGTCCGCGATACCAGATGGGACCGCTGTTTCCATACAGGAAGGCTGTGAGTGGAGAAAGCGCTTTGCGTTCTTTTTTCGTCATAAATAGTCCTTTACTCATTTCTTCATTGACAGTGGGAATGCTCAAGTTCTTGTCATAGAAGTCTTTGCCCAGTCCGGCATGTACATATAGGTCGTTACCTATCATTTGCATGGTGTTACGGGTTCCCAACCATCTGCCCAGTTCGGTATTGGGACCGAATAGCTGGGGGTACTCTATCTTTAGTTTTTCTGCTAATATTTTATATTTTTCTTTGGTGTATCGGAGGTCATTGGCCAGCACCATCGGTTCATGATTTCCCAGTATGAACGATACGTGTCCTCCGGCTTTGGCTGCTTCCTCTTCCAGTTTGTAAAATAGCCAGAAGATTTGCGGTACATCTTTTCCTCTGTCAAAAATATCACCGATAATCATCAGATGGTTTTTCCCGAAGCTCCATTTGTAGTCTTTATCAATGATATGATTGCCTTGTAACAGGCTGATTACACAGTCCAGCCTTCCATGAGGGTCGGACATGACAAAAACTTTGTCTGCCTGGGGATAATTCCATCCGGGACGTTTTACCGGGTGTAGTTTTACATCAAATGGAAACCTGCCTTTGTGGTCTGTCACATGCAGGGTAAAGTTTTGAGGTAATGTGGTATAAGTGGTATCAATGATATTCCCTTTCTTATCTACATTGATTACTCTGATTTGGCCGTCAGGCTGATACAATACGTATGGACCGTCGGCTGTTAATTCTTCTTTTTTCTCTTTGTCTTTCTTCTTGTCTTTGAAATCAAGAGTTCCGGCACTAAGGCCGGAACTGATGAATGCGAGGGTAAATGCAAGAAGAAAGTAGTTGATAAAATTAGTCTTGCTTGTCATCGATTTGGTATTTGAATTATTTAATCGACATATCCTGGATTCTGTTTCATATTAGGATTTGCGTCCATTTCTTTTTTGGGAATAGGAAGTAGAATTTTATGGAAATTCCAGTCATATTCCATGTAAGCAGTATTATGTTTGGTTTTGTTTATATCACTGTCTTTCACATCGATTCGTTTGACAGTCATTCCATTTCTGATAACATCGTACATACGATGTCCTTCTGCTACCAATTCTTTACGACGTTCGTCTAATACATTTTCTAATGTTAATGTTTTTCCTTCCACTGAATTTTCCGGATTAGCTCGTTGTACTATGGAATTCAAATATTTCACTGCTTTGGCATTATCTCCTGTCTGTACGGCCGCTTCAGCAGCATTCAGATAGGCTTCTGAAAGGCGTATAAGCGGAATATTGGCATCGGTTATGTTTTCTCCTTGCTGAGGTTGGTATTTATTGACGTATGCGTAGTACTTTTTGTCAAAACTCAAGATTTTCAACCGGACGTCTTTGGGATCTTTCTTTAATAATTGATAAAAAGAGCAAGTAATACACATATCGTCATAACCGTTGTATGAGTTCAGATATCCCATGCTTTCTTTGCCCGGACTGTCTGTAGTCAGATTGACAATTTCGAATAATATTTCACCAGGATTGGATGCTGATGCGTCATTGCCCCATGCGGTTGGATATTCTTCGTTTGTCCAAAGAGCGTAGCCTTCTTTTTCTGCACCCTTTATTGCATTTTCAGCCATGGTCAATGCTTCATTGTATTCTCCTTTATATAAATATACTCGGCTCAACAATGTCATAGCAGCCCATCTGTTTACTTTTCCTTTATTAAAATCACCGCTCAGCAGCTCTGTACTGTTTTTGAGGTCGGAAATAATTTCCGTATAACATTCGGCTACTGTATTTCGTGCGGGTTTACTGTCTATAGTTGATAACTCTTTCACAATGGGCACGCCTAATGAAGCTCCGTTATCTTTTAGGTAGGGATAACCAAAAATACGTGTCAGGTCGAATAGTGCCATACCACGGATGGCTAATGCCTGGCCTTTCAAATCATTTTTATATTCGGTTTCATCTTCATCTATAGATAGTTTATCAACATTCATTAGAATCAGATTACAGTTCTGGATAATAGAGTACAGATATGACCAATGACTGCTGGGACCATTGTCTTTAGTAAAATTGAAACGGTAATAATTACCGGTTCGTTTCGTTGAACTTACAGCCTGCATGTCATCTCCAGTTACATCTCCATAATATACCAGACGGCCGGAGTATGCATCTGAACTTTGCATTGTGCTGTAGATTCCGTTCAATGTGAATTCAATATCTGACAAAACATTGATACTGGTTTCTGTATCCACTTGTGTGGAGGGGGCTAGATCTAGCCAGTCATTTCCGCACGAAGTGACGGCAAACATAATGGAACTGATAAATAAATATTTAAATACTTTCATAATTCAAGTTTTTAATGGGTTAGAAATTAACGCTTAGACCAAAGGTTACAGTCTTCAAAGGAGGAGTCCCCCAGATGGCACTACCACCACTGACAGCTTCAGGATCATAATAATCATAAGCAGCCCATGTCCAAAGGTTGTTTGCGGAAGCATATACACGTACATTGTTAACTCCTATTTTTTGTGTCCATACTTGGGGCAGAGTTATTCCAAAAGTTAATGTTTTCAGGCGGATGAAGTCAGAACTGTGTAACCTGCGAGTAGTAGTGGATTTGTTCATCGCTACATCAGGACTTTCAATAAATAGTTCATATTTTGTGATATCACCAGGTTGTTTCCAACTATCGCGATAATAGGTTGGTATATTTGCTTCTAGGTCGTTACCACCATGCTCTGTTTTTTGTGCCCAATTGTCATAAGAATAACCGCCAAATTGGTAAGAGAACATGAAGTTTAAGTCGAACCATTTATAGCGTAATGTATTTGATAAACCTCCGATAACATTAGGCTCTGCATGCTTATCTAATACAATAGCATTGGCTTCACTATATTTTTCTGTAATCTCTTTTATATAGTTGCCGTTTTCGTCCAAATCATTGGTATAGAATTGGGGAGCGCCTGTTTCGGGATTGATCCCTGCGAACTCTATCATATAAAATGTACGGTATGATTTTCCTACTTTCCGTATTTGGGTACCACTGATAATTTCTGTTTGCATGCCATCCAATGTCACAATTTCATTTTTGTTGTGCGAGATGTTGAAAGTGGTATTCCAAGAGAAATCTTTAGTCTTTATATTGGTCGAACTGATTTCCAATTCCACTCCCTTATTTTTTACTTCACCAATATTCATAAGATAGCTGCCGAAACCTGTTGTCATAGAGATAGGACGATCCATCAACAAATTTTTAGTAGTACGAGTGTAGTATTCCAAAGTTGCGTTTATACGATTGAACAAACTGAAATCCAGACCTAAGTTAAGGTTGTAATTGGTTTCCCATTTTAAATCTGTATTTTTGATTTGTGATTGGATAATACCCGGTTGTTCCAAATAACCATTGGTTAAACTACTCAAACCCATATATCCGAAATAGTCAGATGGAAGTGTGCCATTGACACCATAAGATGCGCGTATTTTCAAATCGGTCAGCCAACCTTTGGCCGGATTCATGAATTCCTCTTCAATCATACGCCATGCGGCAGATACTGACCAGAAACTACCCCAACGGCTGTCTTTATGCAAACGGGAACTACCGTCAGTACGGAAACTACCACCTAGATAATATTTATTTTTATAGTCATAGTTTACACGTGTCAGATAAGATACCATGCGGGTTCTGGTAGAGCTGCCACCAACGGATTCGGTTTTCATACCATTGCTTATTTCATCTTTGTCTGCTGTAGCGAAATTAGTTGCATACCCTGACAGATAGTCACGATATTGGTCATCAATTTCATAACCTACCAATGCGTCAAAATGGTGATCGTTGGCTATATTAAACTTATAACTCAGTTGGTTTGCCCATACCATTTTCTTGTATTCGTAGAATTTTTTGCTCATGCCGCCATTTACATCCTCACCATTGGAAGTGCGGGGATCACTCCAATCCTTGCCTTTAGTGTTGGTGTAGTCATAGCTGAATGTTGATTTGAATTTTAAGTTTTTAATAAATTCATATTCGCCATAAATAGTGTTGAAAGCACGATTAACATATTCACGTTGATAGTCGTAAGTTGCAGATAATAGTGGATTACGATCACCGTTGCGGATAAAATCGCGGTTCCAGCTTCCATCTTCATTGTATGGTGTGTCTGAGGGGACAACAGCGTTACGTGATGAATAGAAAGGAGAAGTGTAGGAGGTACCTTCACCATATACATCTTGATTAACGGTAGCAAATAACATATTTGCCCCTAATTTTAATTTATCAGTTGCTTGATAATCTACATTTAAACGTCCGCTGATACGTTCTAAACCGGAGTTGATAGCAATACCTTCTTGTTTTAGGTAAGAGATAGATGAATAATATTTGAATTTGTCTGTTCCACCAGAAATGGAGGCTTCATAAGTCTGGTGATTTCCTTTTTTGAACATGATATCATCCCAATCGACATATCCACACCAAGGAACAGGAGCATAATCGTCAATATTTTCATTAGCATATGCTATGGCTTCGTCGTGACTATTTCCGTCTCTTAACGCACCGGCTACTAGACCGTTATAAATATATTCGCGGCGTTCTTCTCCCCCCATAACAGGACGATAATCCATTGCGAAATCAGAACTACCCCAATCTGCTTTGAATGAAATTTGTGGCTTTCCACTTTTACCTTTTTTAGTAGTAATAAGTACTACACCATTGGCAGCACGTGAACCGTAGAGAGAGGCGGCAGCGGCATCTTTAATGATTGTTATGTTTTCAATATCAGAGCTATTGATAGTTGACATAATGTCAAGACCTGCATCTGAACTCATCGTATTGATAGAACCTGAACGCATAGGAATTCCGTCAATTACGTATAATGGAGAATTACTGGCATTAAAAGATCCCATACCGCGAATATTCAAAGAGGAAGAAGCTCCTGGTTGACCTGACGATGAACTGAATTGTACCCCGGGTGCATTACCTTGTAGTAAATCTTTGAATGAAACAGCCGGAATATCTTTCATTTTATCAGCCTTCATAGTAGAAGCAGACCCTGCGTATGCCGACTTCTTGAAAGTACCATAACCGGTAACAACCACTTCTTCCATAACATTATTATCAGGAGCCATGACTACTTTCAGTATCTTTCCGGCAGTGGCTTTTATTTCCTGCTTGCCATAACCTATATAGGAGATAATCAAAGTGGCAGGTATACGGTCTACATCTAATGAGAAGTGCCCGTCCAAATCTGTAGTAGTTCCATTCGTAGTACCTTTGACTAAGATATTCGCTCCAATAATAGGTTCTCCCGTCTCATCCAGTACTGTACCGGTTAATGTTGTTTTCTGTTGAGGAACAGCAGACTCTTTTTCTTCAATTTGCTTGATAGCAATAACGCCGTTGTGAACTGAATAGGTCAAACCGCTATTCATAAGACATTTATCAAGCACATTGGCTATTTTTTCGTTATTTACATTTAGGTTTTGGACTTTTATTTGTTTTACATCATTGGTGCTGTATACAAAAGTAAAGTCGGTTTGTCTTTGGATTTCCCAAAGAATTTCACTCAACGTGGCATTCTTGAATGAGGCTGTGACAGTGGCTTGTGCAAACACTTTGTTGGCAGCCTGCATAAAACCTGTGGTAATGATACAGAAAAATAGGAACGTAATCCACAAACGTTTACTACTTTTACCGTGATTGGTGTAGTTGTGTTTTTTGTCCATAATACATCATTTTTATTAGTTATAGAATGTGATTGTTTTGTTATTGACTTTTACGTGTACTTTTTGAGTCTCTTCCAACAAACGTACAAATGGAGTGATTTCCGAATACCGATCTACATTGCATCCAAAGCGTAGGTCTTTTATTTTCTCATTGGCAAAAATTACTTCCATGTCATACCAGCGTGATAGTATTTTCATGATATCTTCCAATCGCTGGTCTTTGAAATGAATTTTTCCTTTTATCCATGAAGTATAAAATCCGGCATCTACCATGCGTATCTGTATGCTGCTGTTTCCGAGGCTGATGGTAGCTTGCTGGGAAGGCTTTAAAATACAGCTTTCTCCAGTTTCTGTATTTACTTTGACAGAACCGTTTACCAAAGTTGTCTGATACTCTTCCTGTGGATAAGCAGAGATGTTGAATGTGCTTCCCAACACTTCTACTTGCATGCCTTGAGTGCATACTATAAATGGTTGCCCTGTTTTGCAGACTTCAAAATAGGCCTCGCCTTCCAGTTCCACTTTGCGTGGACCGTTATCAAATGTCACAGGAAAGCGGAGACTGGTCATTGCGTTCAGATGCACTTTTGTTCCATCACTTAACAATAGAGCATATTCTCCACCTCGTGGAGTTTCCACTTTATTATATACAGGCTTGTTTTTTGGGGCTGTTTTTGATGTTACTTGGTAATTCAGCATTGTAGAGTCCATGTGGACTCGGGCTCCGTCTATTTTCTCAAGCAGACTCTCTGTTTCTTTATTTATATGGATTGTCTGGCCGTCCTCCAATGTCAGAATAGCTTGGGATTCCCCAGGTAGAATGGATTGTGCGATGAACTGTTTGTCCGAAAGAGAAACGGGCGAGGTGAATTTCATGGAAATACTTACAAAAAGGACAGGTAACAGAATGATTGCGGCATAACTTACTATTTTGATATATCTGCTTCTGTTATTATTTCTTTTGATTCGCTTTTCCACTTCTTTCCATCCGGATGAAGGATTGAATGCCGTATTTTTCCGGAAATGTTGCTTTTGGTTTTCTTCATCACAAATTTTCTTGAATAAAATCTCGTGCGCTGTAGATTCTTCTCTCCAAGCAGTTAGTTTTATTGTTTCTTCCGGGGTTATTTCTTCCGACAGATACCTTGCTATGAGGTTGGCTATATAGAAATCTTGTTTTATCATATTTTGACCTGTTTTTTATCTCTTTTATAATAAAACAGGTCTGTTTGAAATTTGGGTGAATAATAAAACGACTTTTTTTGAAAAAAAACAAATTAATGTCTTTTTATATAAAGAACAAGAGGAAGTAATAGTAGTCTTTCAAATTCTCTCTGAGTTTCTTGTAGGCTATTTTCTTTAATGTATGGACTGTTTCTGTAGATATGTTTAGTCTGTCTGCTATTTCTGCGTTTTTTTTCCCTTCCAGAGATAGTTGCATAATGGCTTTCATTTGGTCAGGTAATTTATTTATGGCTTCAGAAACGATACGATAAGTTTCCTCTTCAACGATTGCATCGTGAAAAAAGGAATCCTTTTTCTTTTCGATGACATTTTGAGCGTATTCATATACTACTTTTGAATGCTCCAGTTCATTGAGTGCTTTATTGCGTACAGCTGTATATAAAAATGCTTTTACCTGATGCAGATAAAAAAAATCTTCTCTTATTTGCCATAGTTTGGCAAATGAATCTTGTACAATATCTGCTGAAGTTTCTTGGTTTTCTGTATATTGATTGGCAAATAAGCATAGAGTTACATAATATTTATTGAAAATATCATGAAACCCTTGCTCATTAAGCTTAATACTTATAGTTGTATGAGAAGTTCCCGCTGCCACCTTTGCTTTTAATTTTCTCTAATTTTAGTGCGAATATAGAGAAAATTAATTAAAAACAGCCTCTTATTCTATTAAAATATTATTTTAAGTCTACTACAGTAATACCTGCCCCACCAAATTGTACGTGTTCGTCTTGATAGTGTGCTACTCCTGGAACACTTCCCAAATAGCTGCGAATCAGGGTGCGCAGTATGCCTGTACCTGTTCCGTGAAGGATACGTACACGGTCTATTCCCAATAGTATGGCATCATCGATAAAATAAGTTACTGCCTGTATCGCTTCATCGCCACGCATACCGCGTACATCAATATCTTGTTTGAAATTTAGTTTCTTTTCATATACCCGATCTTGTGTTTCACTGCTGACGAAGGTACTTTTTACCATTGTTTTCTGGGTGGGCTGTATTGGTGTGCTACGTTCCAGCTTATCCAGTTTTACATTGGTTTTTATCATTCCGAACATAACTATTGCATTTTTGCCATTAATTCCTAGTACTTCTCCGACACTGGATTGACCTTTGATCTTTACAGTGCTACCTACAGTGATAGGCTGTTCTTTGGGTATTGACAGTTGGGAAGATTCCGTCTTGGCTTTATCCTTTTTGTTTTTTTTCCGCTCTTGTTTTTCACGGAGTTTTTCCATTTTCCGGATGATTTCATCTTCCTTGTTCTTTTTCTCGATATCTTCTATCTGATTTTTAAAATCAGTCAGTTCCTGACGTGCCGATTGTGTACGTTCTTTGTCGGCTTGTGCTTCCTTGATGATACGGATGGTATTTTCAATTCGGGCATTTGATTCCTGTATCAATCTTTCCGCATCTTCTTTGGCCTTTCGCAAAATCTCTTTACGACTTTTCTCCAGTTCCTGTAGTTCTTCTTCGTATTTGGCGATGGTTTCTTCCATCTGTTTTTCTCGTTTGCGGATGTTCTGACGCTTGGTTTCCCAATAACGTTTGTCACGTACGATATCTTGTAGATATTTATCAGCATTGATATATTCACTCCCTACAATTTCGGATGCGTCGGCTATTACTTCTTCCGGTAAACCTATTTTCCTAGCTATTTCTACTGCAAATGAACTTCCCGGATTTCCTATTTGTAATTGGAATAAAGCTTGCATTAAATGCCTGTCATATAACATGGCACCATTAACCACTCCTTCGTGATCTTCGGCAAAATGTTTCAAATTTTGATAATGAGTGGTGATAACGCCGAATGTGCCCTTTTCATTGAAACGTTTCAACACAGCTTCAGCTATGGCTCCTCCAATTTGTGGTTCTGTACCTCCGCCGAATTCATCAATGAGGATAAGGCTGCGTTCGTTACAGCTTTTCATCATTGTTTTCATGTTGGTAAGGTGTGAGGAGTAGGTACTCAGATCGTCTTCGATACTTTGTTCGTCACCTATGTCTATAAAGATACTGCCGAATAATCCGGCATGGCTACGTTCATGCATCGGAACCGGCATACCACATTGTAACATATATTGTAGTAATCCCACAGTCTTCAGACAAACGGATTTACCTCCGGCATTCGGTCCGGATATAATTAGAATGCGTTGATTTTTAGTTAGTTCTATATCTAGAGGAACAACCTTTTTATTATGCTTGGCCAGCGAGAGTTGCAATAGTGGGTGTATGGCCATGGTCCAGTCCAAAATCTGTTTGTCTTCCAATGATGGTTTGGTGGCGTTCGTCTGAATGGAAAAATGGGCTTTGGCACGGATGAAATCAATTTCTGCCAAAAATTCGTATGACTGGAGGATGGCGGGGACCTGTGGGCGGATTATGATAGAGAAATCTGTCAGGATACGGATGATTTCCCGGCGTTCTTCTCCTTCCAATTCCCGTATTCTATTGTTTGCTTCCACTACTTCGGCCGGTTCTATGAAAACTGTTTTGCCGGTGGATGATTCATCGTGTACAATTCCCTTGATTTTCCGTTTTAATCCCGGTGCGACAGGGATGACGAGTCTTCCGTCACGCATGGTAGGAGTTACATCTTTATCAACATAACCTTCTGCTTGAGCGTTGCGTAGAATTGCATTCAAACTGCGTGATATGCTTCCGGCTGTCGAGGCCAACTCTCTGCGGATGCGTAATAATTCGGAAGAAGCATTGTCTTTGATTTTTCCGAATTTGTCTAAGATGTTGTTAATACGCGTGATGAGTTGAGGAAACACGATAATATCTCCTGCCAGTTTTTGTAGGGCAGGGTAGGGGGAGTTTTCTTGTTCTTCGTCATTCGGGGTCAGTGTCAGAAAATGGATGATATCACGAATTGTTTCTAAAGAACGACGTAAATCAAACAGTTCTTGCTCATCCAAATACATACCTTCTACGCGGATACGTTTTAGTGATGGGCGTACATCAAAAAAATATTGGTCGGGAAAACTGTCTTCCTCTTGTATGATGCGTATGAATTCCATCACCTGTTCCAGCCATTCATTAATATCCTTAAAGGATTCTGAGAAGTTCATTTCATCTACTCTTTCTTGACCTAATGTGCTGAGACATTTCTCTTTTAGTAAATGACGGATGGAATCGAAACCTATTTTCTGTTCGAAATTCTGAGGGTATATCATGATTTATTTCTTTCGTTTATTATTCGTATGCAAAAATACGATTTGAAAATTTTATAGCAAAAAAACTGGTAAACTATTTGCTTATTTAAAATAAAGTTGTACCTTTGCAGCGCTTTCAACGGAAAGTACTTCTGAAAAGGAGTCTTGGAGAGGTGGCAGAGTGGTCGATTGCGGCGGTCTTGAAAACCGTTGTACTGCGAGGTACCCGGGGTTCGAATCCCTGTCTCTCCGCAATAAATGCTGAAAATCAGCAAATTGCAAAACAAACACCCAATTTTACACCCAAGAATGTAAAATTGGGTGTTTTTATTTTATTTAAGGCTTGAAGTCTTTTTTCGATAATATCTTATGCTTAGAAGGGTAATAAAAAGCAATTGGGAGGAGCGAATCCTCCCAATTGGGTTATTTCACGTTTTCCATCGTTAGGATACGGAATTACCTTTTCCTTTTAGGTTTGTATTCTACGGTTTTACCTTCATTATATTCACAAAGTGTTTTTTCGATAGCACATATAGTTGATATCACTTGTTCCGCTTGCTACTAACTTGGACATTGTTGAAACTAGTGATAGTGACCTATCGCCAGTGTAATATTCATCAATACTGTCAGAATACAAACTTCCAATCTACTTGGGGTCTTCTTTATCCATGAAGACCCCTTCTAAATTAATTCTTTAAACGTCATATTACTAAAATTTAAATGTTAATAAAGTAAGAATCTTTGACAACTTCCTACTCTTCCACAATGATGCAGTACCATTGGCGTAAGTGAGCTTAACTTCTCTGTTCGGAATGGCTAGAGGTGTATCCTCACCACTATGGTTACCATTTATATTACCAAGCTTAAATTTAATTATTTATTTCTTAGTGGGATATCTTTTCATTAGTTCACTATTGATTTGATTCCAAAAAGACGCTAAAAATTCACTGAATAGAATAAGAGAATCATCAATTTCCCCAAAAGTTGGGGTATAATGCTTGAAATCAATTTTTACAAATCTAGCGTAAAGAGTTTCAGGAAAAAATATTTTAGTTCTCGGATAATCACATTTTAACATTTCTTTAATCTGCCATTTGTATTGGTCAACTCTAAACATAAATTGTTCTGAATTTGATTGATTGTATTTGCCGGTGTTACGTACTGCTTGATAAATGGTAGAATAGAAACTGTCTCTATTAGAATGCTTGTCTAAATAGCCATGATTTACACCATAATCTAATAATATCCAACAGCAAAACATATAAATTTCATCTTTCTGGTATACTCCATTGTCTAACTGAGGAGCTGTTTGAAGAAAATAATTCGTCCAATCGGATGCATTCTGAATCATTTCTTCTGATGAGTAATCTTCCGTCTGTTTTGTCCGTTTTTCTATAGGAGATATAGTCTGAGCAGAAGTTTGCTTTTTAGAGATTCGGAGCTTGTTTTTAGAACTAAAAATCAAATTAAAAAATTTCATATGATTAGTATTTAAATAGTGGGAAATAGTTGAGTATATAATATCAATGCATCACTAAATTTTATATTTCGTGAAAAAAGTTTTTGCTTAAGGCATTCACATCCAGCCCATAATGCTCCGCATAACATATCTAATGGCCACCAGACGAATGAAATAATAGCCAATAAGAAGATGATGTCAGAGATTAGCTTGACTATGCAATTTAGAAAATATGAAATCCACCCCTCAATTACACAAGGCAGTTGTATTAGGGATAGTATTAGGATTAATAACATTCTCATCTGCTTATTTTATATGAGCTGCAAATTTTGTTGAGCCATTGAAATAACTTCGTAAACATCAATTCCATGACGATAATGGCTTTTTTCTGCGATAGCTCGATTAAACAATCGTTTTGCTTGTTCTAAATTACCTTCTTTCATGAAAATAGCTCCCAAATTATTTTCTGCAATATTGCTATTCCAATACAGTGCTTTATTGTATAGCTCTTTGGCTTTAGATAGATTTGCAGTACAACCATACCCGAAGTGGTAGCGAATGGCCATATTTATAATTAGAACTATTTCTATTTCACTTGTTGGTTCTTTTATCCAAGTTATAGCTTTTTTATTCCAAGCAAAGCCTTCTTCATAATCTTCTACTATGGAAAGATTAAAACAGGCGTTCAGACTTCCTGCTTCTACTCCTTTTTGGAATATAGTTTTATTGCCACCGTTGTGGAAGTCATCAATTATGGCGAGATTATTGTAAGCATCAGGATAACCTTGTTTTATTAAAACTAAATATTCATTCTTTGCTTTTTCTATTAAATCATTGGTTTTGCCATCATTATATTTTATTAGTAAAGGTATTATCTGTCGCATCGATATTGATGTTAGCAAATTTCCTTGTTTATCTCTAATGTCATCAATAGCTAAATTTTTACTATAGGGAGGTTCTATAAATTAACCATTTGTTAATCAGCGAATTATTTTGTATATTTGTACAAAATAGAAGAGATTATGAAGAAAAGTCCGAATTATCGTCGCAATCAAACAGGTAGTAGTCTATTTGAGAATGCCCAAACACTCGAAGCATTATCCAAGCAAGGTAATCCCCTGGAGTTTATCTCTAAGATGATTGACTTTGAGATATTTCGCCCCATTCTTGAAAGCAAGCTGCAAATCGCAGAACGCAAGAGCAATGCTGGTCGTCGCCCCATTGACCCTGTATTGATGTTCAAGGTGATGTTTGTGCAGCGATTATACGGATTGAGCGATGAGCAGGCTGAGTATCAGATAAAAGACCGCACAAGCTTTCGTGATTTCATCGGTATTTGTACTGTCGATGATGTTCCCGATGCTCGTACCATATGGAAGTATAGAGAAGAACTGACACGATGCGGAGCATATGATGAGTTATTCAAGCAATTCTATGCACACCTACAAAGCCTTGGTCTGATTGTCAATGAAGGAAAGATAATAGATGCAAGTTTCGTTGTATCGCCTCGCCAACGAAATACAAGAGATGAAAACCAGACAATTAAAAAAGGTGAAGGAGATAGTTTATGGAACGACAATCCTCACAAGAAGTGTCACAAAGATATTGATGCTCGTTGGACAAAGAAGGGCGGAGATACATTCTACGGCTATAAGAACCACGCAAAAGTATGCCGTAAAACAAAACTGATAATGGGTTATGACACAACATCGGCATCTGTTCACGACTCAAAACGAGGTGCGGAATTGGTTGATGACAACGATGCGGTAGGCGAAATATTTTGGCTTGATGCTGGTTATGTGGGCACGGAGGAAGGCTTTGTAAGCAAGTCGGTTACACCCGTTATCTGTGAGAAAGGTTTTAGAGGACGCCCATTAAATGAGGAGCAAAAACAAAACAACTGCTCTAAGTCAAAGATTCGTTGTCGTGTGGAGCACGTGTTTGGTTTTATTGAGCGTTCGATGGGCGGTCTTGTGTTTCGCGGAATTGGCATTGTAAGGGCAAAGGCGAATGTCGCGATGACAAACCTTACCTACAACATAGCACGCTTAACACAAATTTATAGATATCATAAGGAGTGGATAACCGCGTAAGTATCAAAACTTTATGCCATTGATACTCAACGGGTTACCCCCCCCCCAAAAAAAAACATTGGAATTTGCACAAAAATTAGAGAAAGATTTATTAAATTTGTGAAAGCAAAATCACATTAGCGGTAGCCTTAATGAGGTTCTGACTATTCGCTAATGACAAATTGAATTTATAGAACCTCCCTATAAATTTGTTGGTAACAGATTGGAAGAGGTGATTGTGAATAGCCTGTACCTATATGTATAAAACCTTTCGGAGCTTTTGTTGATGTGTGATTCTGATATGGATTAATATAAATATGTCCCATGTCTATTCCGTCTTTGGTTGTAATGCGGTAAATATCAATAGGAGAATCAATATTGGGTGCGTGTGTTGATCCTAATCTGTTCCAACGTAGTTCGTCACCTTTTAATGTACGCAATTGGGATAGGTAGGCTTCATTGGCTAAGATTCCTTTTACTGGTACTGGATTAGTTTTTGTTAATCCGAACTCACCATATCCGTTAGGTATCTCGTTTTCGGTACATCCATTATTGATGTTGCCGTTTATAAAATTAAGGATATATTGCAGCTCAGAATCGTTTGTTTTCTTATTCTTTCCCATTGCTTTTTTGGCTACGAACTGATATATCACAATGATGGATGAGCGGTCAAGGCTATTCTGTGGACGTTTTAATACGCGTGAAACAATTCCATCCTGACTTTTGTCTGTTGATAATAAAAAAATAGAAGATATATATAGTAATGTATTCTTTACATCCTCAAAAGAATACTTTTCATGCAATGAAGTTTGTAGTAATTGAGTCTCTTTTTCAATTTGTTTTGTTCCTCCGGGAAATAGGTTCTTGTTTATTTCTTGCATTACTCCTTTCAAAGCGCTAGCTTTATCAGTTGCTTTCCTTTCTTTCCACAATATTATGACTAGTATGATAGCAACAACTATATCTACTACACTCCAAATTTCTCGCCCCAATGTAATCTTAAAAAATGGTTGAAATAATAAGGCTAGACACACCCATAAGTAAGTTGTCGTATTGTTTTGTTGTTTGTAATGATGGTATGCCATTATTGTAAAAACAACTGTAGCCAAATATCTAACTAAAATGAAATATCCATAAGGCATTGGGAATAGGCATAATAATAATGCCAAAATTAAGATAACTTGTATAGCTTTCATGACCTTTGTATGAATTTGATTTAAGAGCGAAATATAAGTCCCAAAATAAGAGTTATTATACCTATTATTAGAGCGATAAAAGCATCCATCCCCAAGCCCTTACCACTTGCCATTCGTACTAAAAAGAATTTAGTTATGATTGGTCCTAAAATATAAATGCCTGCTATGTTTATGAGAAACATCCAATACCAAGTTACATTAAAAATTAAACATTCGGGTATTACCGCTAGAATAAACCCACTAATCCAAGGTATAGAAGATAATAATGGGGACGAAAGATATCCGGCATAAGATAACGGATCACCATTTTTCAACGTCATGTGACATCCATATACTGAAATGAAACAAATGATTGAAATGATTAAACAAATAGTAGAAAACATAGAATTGATTTTTTGTCAATGTTCTCCCCAGGGCTCACCCGATAAATCAGGGGGAAAATTCTTTAATTCTATAGAAAATTTGCACCTTTGTACCATGAACAATCAAGGACTATTAGCATTGGCACAGTTGATTCTGCCATCAGAGATACTTTCAAATTTTGAAGTAGTACGTGTAGAAGAAGAGGCATCCCTTATCCGCATCTATCTTGATGAATCGGTTAAGGCTGAATATAAAGAGAACCCAGAGATTGAATCCAAAGGGTTCTGTGAAGCCGTAACTATACGTGACTTTCCAATCCGCGATAAAGGTGTTGACCTAATTGTCAGAAGACGCAAATGGTATGACAAGCAGAATAACCGATACTTCTCCGACTCTTACGACCTGAAGGCTGAAGAAACCCGCTACTCCAAGGAGTTTGCGGCTTTTTTAAAAGGAGTGTATGGAGACGATTCCTACGACCTCCCGTTCGCTTGACCGCTATTATCACATAAACGGGGATACGTTTGAAAAGCAATACAAGGAAGTGCTCAGCGGCTATCGTGAATGGTCAGAACTCTCACATGCAGAAGACTGGCTTGTCTTTCCAGAGAACATTGGTGAAAGCATCTGCATTGACGAAACGGCTCCAAGCAACGGTGAGCTGTACACTATAGTAAGCAACAGATCTTCACGTGGAGGTAAAGGTACCATCATTGCTATTGTAAAGGGTGTGGCGGCAGATGCTGTCACGGAAGCACTTATGCGCATTGACGAGGACAAGAGACTGTTGGTTAAGGAGATAACAATGGATATGTCGAATTCCATGCGACTTATAGCCAGACGCTGTTTCCCGAATGCAATGCGTACCATAGACCGCTTTCATATACAGAAACTTGCATGTGATGCCTTGCAGGAGATGCGCATCGCGCATAGATGGGATGCCATTCAAGCAGACACGGATGCCAGGGAAGAAGCCAAATGCCTGGGCGAAGCATACACTCCAATTGTGCTTGCAAATGGTGATACCCACAAGCAGTTGTTGGCTCGCAGCAGATATCTGCTTTTTAAATCTGCCGACAAATGGACGGAAAGTCAGAGACAAAGAGCTGAGGTGCTCTTTGAAACGTATCCTGATCTTAAAGAAGCCTATTCGCTTACACATTCCCTAAGAATGATATTTTCCAAGAATACCGTCAAAGATGCAGCAAGACTCTCGCTTGCACGATGGTACAACAAAGTGGACGACTCTGGCTTTAAGAGTTTCAATGTTATTGCCGCCACACTTTACGAGCACTATGATGAAGTCTTGAACTTCTTTGTAAACAGGGCAACTAATGCATTTGCAGAGTCTTTTAATGCTAAAATTAAGGCGTTTAGAGCTGCTTTAAGAGGAGTAACGGATATAAAATTCTTTCTTTTCAGACTTACAAAGCTGTATGCTTAATCCCCCAGGTTTATCGGGTGAGCCCTCCCCAGCCCCACGGAGAACGTCATTTTATTAAATCACGAAGCGTGGTGCTGACTATGCCACGTCTTAGTTTGAAGGTCCTGAGAAAACCTGAGATACAGATATGGATATAGTAGCCCACGCTATAGCATGAGAACCACTACGCTCTCCTTGTATCTCATTTTGAAAGTTTCTCAGGTTTTCAAACTACAAGATAAGCATAACGCTTCTTTCTTTTCTAATATGTCTTGGAGAGAGTTGGCTCAATCCGTTTACAAAGTTAGTGAATTTTATTGAGATATAGTCAAATATTATCAAGATTACATCTTGAGCCCTCTATTTTTTCTTGGTTCTTCTGTCGTGTGACGTAAACTTTGCCATAATTTTTCCATTTGTTCCTTGAACCAATCTCCAATTGGTTTCTTGTTTATGGTTAGCACAAGTTTACTGCTATCGGTTGGACTTTTCTCTACCTTGAAAATATCGTTCTTGATGTCAAACTTTCGTCTGTGCTCTTCGGAATAGATTTTTCCATTACATCTGATGGCTTCTTTCTTTGTCAAAAGACAATCTATCATATCTTTGGTAAATCCAATGACTGTGCACAGTTTTTCCATTCTCAACATTTCTTTGAGCATCGGAAACCAGTTGAATGCCTTTTCAAGCAAGGTGTTCAGTCTTGATATTTCCCTGTCTTTGGCTTCAAGTTCTTGGTTATGTATTCCTAGAAGATTGCGTATTTGTTTGCCGTGCTGTTCCTGTATTTGTTGCATCTTGGCTTTTAGTTCGTCAATGCCCTTATTGCGCTTGACCACTTCCTGACGCAATTTCTCGTTGGCTTGTTCCAGTTCTTTCAACTTTCCACTTCCGAAAAGAGAACCAACTCCGCTTGCTATGGCAGTGACAGCATCAGTGGCTACGCTTTTGAGTTTGTCCGTGCGTATTTCCGATTTTACCTGTTTGAGTTCCTGTTCGGCAAGACTTACCTGTTGTTCCTTGTATCGCTTGGTTTCATCTATACGTTGCAGTTCGGCTTTCTGTTTCTCAATGATGAAATCGTTTCGTTCCAAATGTTCCTTGCCTGTAACAGCCTTTGATTGTCCACGCTTCATCAGGAGAATATCGGATGCCAAAGTTTGCATTTCCATCATATCGTTGTCATTGAGCTTTCGGCTCTTTCCTGTATCGTGGTTCATCCAATCGAAAACGATATGAGCGTGATAATTAGGTTTGAACCACTTCCCACCAATTAGGAAACTCTCCCTATCTTCGGCTTCGGGCTGTCCGTTCAGCCAATGCCCTTCATCTTTGTGCAGAAAGATTTGAAGCGGAGCGATGCCCCAGCGTCTTTGGCATTCCTCGCCAAATTTCTTCACGTCTGCCAGTATGGTGTCCGGTTTGATGAGCAACACACCCTCACGGATTGGCGAGCATCCTGCCACTTTGATAATCTTGCCGTTCTTGCCTTTTCGCTCACGCTCTTTCTCCTGCATGGCACGACCTGTCTTTTCCTTTACCATTCGTTTGATATTGTCGTAATGTGTCTGTAAATTCGGATTGCCGAAGTCCGGGTTTATCCATTGCTCGTTGTCAGCGGATAGTTCAGGCACGATGTAGATTTTGGACTCTCCGATATTACGCATATACTCGGCAGTCCTTCGATTGTGAGCCTCACTTGATTTGGTGTTGCAAGGTTTGATATGTATGCTTGATTTTATTGCCATATTACTATTCAGATTTATTGTTTACGACAGATTACTTTGTTCGCTTTCGCAGAGGGGTTCTTAGGGATGCAACCCATAAGCGGAGTTTCCAAAGAGAGGGTCACTCTTTGGTCTGGGTTCTCAGGGGAGAAACGCCCTGAGTGGGTCATTAGGGCAAAGCCCTAATCCCCTCGGGAGAGCCCACAACTACGAAAGCGAAGCGTGTAGTTATAGTGGGCTATAACCGAAAGCCGTTTTTCTTTTTCGGTGGTCGGCTGTGCGTCTCCTTTGCAGACTGGGCTTGCCTCTTTCTTTCAGTCTGTTTCTGTAAGTATTCGTTCAAGTCCTTGCATCCGCTGTAGGTCTGCGAAGCATCACGGATGTATAAGTCCCTGCCGTATTCCACACGTATTTGTTGGAGTGCTTCCATCCCTGCACTGTCATTGTCAAAGAAACAATAGATGCGCTCGTAGCTCCCCAAAGGATAGAGAGCTTTGGAAACATTGGCTACGGAGTTCAGCACCATGTAATCTTGCCTGTCCAGTTCGGGATATTTCGGGCAATTCTCCAATCTCAAAGTAAGGAATGAAAGATAGTCCATAAATCCCTCGAACACATAACACGTTTCCCTTACTGTTCGCGACTGTCTGATATGGGAAATCTCTTTCGGTGCGATGCAGCCTTTAAAATAGCGGTTGCGGATTTCATATCCGCCCGACACGTTGGGAAAGGCAATGGCGAAATAGCGTTTGCCATGATGGGTGAAATGTGCTTCACTGCATTCTTTTTTCGCCAGTGCAATGTTTATTCCCCTTTCCTGCAAATAGGTGAGCAGGGTAGGAGAAGAAAGCGGTACAATCTCCAGCTGTTGGAAACTTGGCTCGGAAGATGATTGCTTGCCAAAAGAAAAAGACACGGGACGAATGCTGGGCGTCTGTTCTTTGATTCTTTGCAGGAGATATGGCACATGCTCGGAACAGTAGAGTTCCTGTGCCAGTGCGATGATGTTACCACCCTTGCCGAGTGCAAAATCATACCATTGATTGCGCTCGGTATTTACCTTGAACGAGGCTTCCGTTTCTTCCCTTAGAGGTGATTTATACCACAGGTTTATCCCCTGCTGTTTGACGGGAGAAAAGCCCAAACTGTGCAGATAATCTGCTATCTTGATTTGTTTCGCTGTCTGTATATCCATAAAACGATTGGTTTAATGATAATTGAATTGGTTTATTTCTCTTTTCGCCCGTACCTCTTTATGAAGTACGGTCTTTATAATCACTTTACTTTATTTTCGTATATATAGAGTACGGTAATAAAGTGAAGCGGTTTTGTCACATTCCGAACCACTTCGCTTTATCCCTAATATATAGACCCTCGGAATAAAGTGAAGCGATTGCAAGGTGTGGGCTAATAGTGGAAGTCGGGCATGAACGTGTACTTCCTGCCGTTCTCCTGCACTATCATCCGTTTGTTGCGAAGCATGGTGATGAGCGGTACCGCCTTTTGATGGTTCAGCTTTACACCTATTGACGTATAGCTTTTGATTAAAGCATCTTCCAACTCCTTGTAGCCGTATTCCTCTTTCAATCCGAAAACTGCTTCCAGTGCGATGCGGTGCTGCTGTTCGGTGATATGCCTGTAAGGGTCGAATTTTTCCTCTTCCGGTCTTCCCGGTTTCTTGGCTTCGGGCTTGTAACCCTCCATGAGTTCGGGCAAGGCATTGTCGTTGATGCGGAATGCGAAAGGCTCGAAGTCCATTGCCCGTATGTGCATGGCTGAAACATTGCTTATTTCTCCATTGCTCTTGTCCTTTTCCACAAGAAGGACGGTTTCAGCCTTGTTGTTCAGTTCCGTGCCGATATGCCCCCTCGCGTTCTCATCGCCCTTGTTCTGGTGGAGTATCGTGTGGATATGTATCTGCCTGTCGTCCGTCCACTGCATCAGTTTGGATATGATGCGTGTTGATTCACCGGGACTGTTGATGTCATATACCATGTCACGGATGCCGTCTATGATTACAAGGGCTATGTCAGGCGTATTGTAGATAGCCTGTTCTACAATCCTGATACGCTGTTCGGGCGTGTATTTCCTCAAAGCGAGAAATTCCAGATGCTCATTGTCCCTGTCATCGGGAAGCCCAGCCATCCGTAAAATACGTTTCATGACTTTCAGACAATGATAAGGGCTCTGTTCCGTGTCCACATAAAGGATTTTCCGTTTGTCTTCCGGAAGTTCAGCGACATACCGTAATACCGTACCGTTCTTCAATGCGGCAGCTACGATAGCCGACACATTGAACGTCTTTTTGCTTTTGGCTTTGCCGATGGATGCGCTGAAATTCCCCAATGTTCCTATGACGGAACCATGTACTTTGAGAATCTCAGGGGCTTTCTCGTAACTTCTCGACAGGCTCAAACGTGAGGCTTGCCAAAGGATTACGGCTTCTTCTGCCGATATTTCCCTGTTGTCTTTCATATAATCCATAAGTACCCCTCCCATTATTTTCGTCCTCCGGTTTTCTTTCCGGCCAGTTCAAGGGCAAGTTCCGCATCAATGATAATCTTGCGCCCTATTTGCGTAATGGCTTTGTCAATCTTTCCGCTTTTCTTTATACGGTTGGCGGTGGGCAGACTGCACCCGAACAGTTTGGCAATGCCAAGTATTCCGTACACATACTTTCTTTCTGTGTCCGTGACGGGTTGCGGTTGCGCTTCCGTTTGGTTGGAAGCGTGTTTGCTTAGGAATATGAACTCTTCGCCTGTCATCTGCCAGACGGGTTTTAATAATAACTCTTGAAGATTTGTCATCGTCCAATCTTTTTAGTCGTTAAACAATCAGCCCTGCGCACTGGCTGTTATTTCTGTTCTCGAACGATGCAAAATTAGGTATGGTTATAAGTGGTAAGGATGTGGATGATATAAATAGGATATTGCGCTATCTCATTAAATATCAGATAGAAAAAATACCACTCAAAAAATATTTTGAGTGGTAAAAGTGGAATTTTCGTGAAACATCAATGAATATCACAGATTAGCAGAAAGAATCGTGTTTGTTTATGAATCTTTTTAATATGTGGTCAATCAGGATTATGTTTGAATCTAATATTTAAAATTTCTCTCATTTTGTTTATTTGTTCTTGCGTTGCTTTACCTAGTTCTTTTCTTGGAATTTTCAATCTGCGCATCTTGTTCTTAATGATTCTACTTAATGTTTTTTCCCATTTGGGACTAATGCCAGTATCAGGAATTTCTATTATAATATGGTCACTCACTTGAGAAACCTTTTCGCCTTTATGTCCATAAGCGATTCTTAGGCCTTTTGATTGAAAAATGGCATCAATAATAGAATAATGATTCTTCAAAGAAAATACAATGCTAAAATTATAATCTATAGGTTTATAGAATCTTATATTTAAGATCCATCTATCGGCATTAAATAATGATGATAATGTTCCACCCCACTGAACTTCAACATCTCCCATGGATATATTGGAATGTAATTTAATGATTTCTTTTATATAATCATCTTCTTTAGAACTGATTACTATAGAAGGTATTAATCGCCCATCTGCGTAATCTCGACTTGCAAATAACCCTTCTTCATTGATATTATATATTGGTGTTGATATTTTTTTAATCATCATAATGAATCTCTTTGATTAATAAACTTTCCGCTTTAGATACGTTATTCTCTACATCTTGAACAATTATTCTATATCTCTCAATGCGTCTATTTTTTAAAATTTCTGGAATTTGAAAAATAACCCAACCATATTTTATATCCTTAGGTTCTAGTCGAATATTGTTATCATATTTTTCAATTTGAGAGTGGTATTTTTTATGAAATAAGTTTTTATCATGTGATAATTTTATAGTTCTTATAATACCGTTCTCTATGTAATCTATTTCTAATTTGGGTAGAACTGTATTTCTATAAGAAGATTTGTTTTTTATCGTAATACAAAATACAGCATGTGTGTGTTTTGAAGAATTATATGATATTCTATAGCAATTCTCTATATAAACAGAGAAATTTGGCTTTTTGGATATAAAATCTTCTTTGTCCATCCTATGCTTTTGATTTGAAATTATTATTTGTCTCATTGTGATAAAAAGTGTAATAATGCCTATAATTATGCCTATTATTACATTATTTTCTTGTATTAATTCCAACATAAGCTTAACGATATAAATAATACTACTTATTTAAATTAAATATACATTTCATTTCTTTGGCGAATTTCTGGTTGCTGTCACTTGGAAAATCGGAAACGGGTTCTTTGTACTTCGACCTGTAATAGTTCTCGTCAATATCCAGTAGTTTCAATATCTTGTCTCGCCATTCATCCCTGTATTGCTTGGATAGTTTCTCGCTCATCAGGAATATCAGGTAACACACCCGTATCTTTTCCCTTGCCTTGATCTTTAATCTGTTCTTGCAGGGGTGCAGATTTATACTGGCATAGAAGTCCGATATGGTAATGGCTTCGAACTGTTCCCCGACACAGGTTTCATGAATGGACGAAAGCGACTTCATGTCAAAATATTCATGTTCTTCTTTCGAAGTTTCCTGCACCTTATCTTGTTTGGCTGGTTCTTCCTGCTGTTTCTCTTCCACATTATCATCAAGAAGGTACTTTTTCAGGACTTCCATAAAAAGAAGGCTTAGGCGGTAAACATCACCGGAAAGGTTTTCTGTATATTGAAAAGCCTCTTTCCTGTCTTGCTTTTGCAGTTCATAGAGTTTATCCAATTCTTTCTTTTCCTTGTCGTATTCAGCCTTGCAGCGTTCATATTCCTTTTCAGCCAGTATTTCTTCTTCATTCGTATGTTCTCGAAAACCAATGAAATCATATCTATGGTATGCATCATTCAAAGGCTTATGCAGTTTGGTTGTAATCTCCAACTGGTCTTTTATTATAGAATTACGCCTGTCTGCGTAGTGAAAACACACACGCTTTATGATGTCATCATTCAGCGGTTTTGTTTCATAAGCTCGTATATTCTTTTCTATTTCGATTTTTAAACTATTGAGAATCAATGTGTATTGTTCTTTCTGCTTGTCAAGTACCAGTTCAAGGATAGCAGATTCAAAAGCCTTTGTATCATTGTGCTGTCTGTAAAAATCGGTGATGAATTTTTGCTTATCAAAAGAAAATGCATAATTGGTTATCCAATCATTATATATTCTGTTGAGTTCTCCGTATAGGGGAATCAGTTTGTTTATTTCTCCTGCCATAGACTTCAATTTTGAGGATTATTATCTTTATCAAGAAAGGAAGTCAGTTCTTCCTCTACTTCTTCTATACTTGGCAGAATTGATTTTAAATTCTCAGGTATAGCCTTGCTCAACTGGTAATCACTGATGCCTATCGGCTGGTCGTAGCCTGTCAAGGCGTATTGCGCTACTACCTCATCTTTCCCTTTGCACAGCAACAGCCCTATGGTTTTGTTATCATCCTTTCCCCTCAGTTTGTCATCCACCACATTAATGTAGAAATTCAGTTGTCCTGCATACTCCGGTTTGAATGGGGTAGCCTTTAGTTCCACTACAATGTATGCGTGTAGCGGGATTGAATATAAAATCAAGTCGGCATAGAAATCGCTGTTGCCAATTTGAAAATGCTTCTGTCGGGCAACGAAAGCAAAACCATTACCCATTTCCAACAAATAACGGGTAACGTGTTTTACCAACTGTTCTTCTATGTCCCTTTCATCTGCCTTTTCTTTCGCTCCTGCCAAATCAAATATATACGGGTCTTTCAACAGATAATTGGCAAGGTCGCTTTGTGGTGCCGGAAGTGTGGCTGTGAAATTGTTTACCTTGTTGTTGCTGATTTGTCTGTTATATAGGTTGGTTTCAATTTGTATTTTAAGCACATTGCTGCTCCAGCCCATTTCTACAGACTGTTTCATGTACCAATATCTCACACCTAACGGCAACGAACTGTCAAGTATAACCATTTGGCTTGCCCAGTTTATTCTGGCAATAGGGGATGTCAAGAAAAACTTTTCTATCTCACTAATCTCCATCCTGTAAATGGCAGAAACAGTTTTCGCTACATCCTGAATTTGCGCAGGAACTTCCTGCGTAATTTTTAAAGACTGACAATCAGCGGATTGTATTTGCGCAGTAAGTTCCTGCGTAAATTGTCCGTTGTTTAGTTTCAATACTTCATCTGTAACATTCTGTATGCTTGGAACAGACAATCTTGCATCCGTATCAATGAAACTTCGTAGCACGTTCAGCGGATATGACCGTGCGAATTGGCACATATAGGTAAGGTTGCGTTCCGAATAGCCTTTCTTTTCAGGATAATTGAAACGGATAGCCTTTGCCAGTTGCTTGATGATTTTGCTTCCCCAGCCTTGCAAGTTCTGATGATACAGGATATAGTTGCCCATTTTCCAGTAATGGAACAGCATTTGCGCATTGGCTGCGGTAATCAGCCGGACTTGCGCCTGTTCTATTTCCGAACCGACAGCGTGAACAAATGCGTCAAAGTCCGTTCTTCCTATATGATATTCTCTGTTATTTTCCATTCTAATGTTTATTGTTGTCGCAAATATAATTCAAATAGCTGATAATCTATGAAACTGATTGATACTTTTATAGTTGGTTAAATTTGTTCATGGCATTTGCCTTAATATCATCCGCTATGTCAATATAAGGCTTCATGGCTTTATAGTCACTATGCCCCGTCCATTTCATTACTACCTGTGCCGGAATACCGAGAGCCAACGCATTGCAAATGAATGTTCTTCTTCCTGCATGGGTGCTTAGCAATGCGTATTTTGGGGTGACTTCATCTATACGTTCATTTCCTTTATAATAAGTCTCCCGTACAGGCTCATTGATTTCAGCCAGTTCTCCCAGTTCTTTCAGATAATCATTCATTTTCTGATTGCTGATAACGGGCAGTGCCATGTGGTCTTCAAAATGGACTTCCTTGTATTTTTCAAGTATGGCTTTGCTATGGTCATTCAGTTCTATTATCAGGCTGTCCGCCGTTTTGACTGTGGTAACTTCTATGTGGTCGGGTTTCACATCGCTTCTTTTCAGGTTACGAACATCTGAATATCGCAGGCTTGTGAAGCAACAGAATAGGAAAACATCCCTGACACGTTCCAAATATTGTTTGTCATGCGGTATCTGATAATCTTTCAGTCTGTTCAATTCGTCCCAAGTCAGGAATATCACCTTTTTAGAGGTGGTTTTCAATTTGGGCTTGAAAGTGTCGTATGCAATATTCTGATGATGCCCTTTCTTGAAGCTCCAACGCAGGAACCATTTGAGAAATCCCATCTGCTTACCGATGGTGCTGTTCCTCATGTCCTTTTTGTCACGCAGGAAGTTCACATACTCGTTCAAGCCGAACTCGTTGAAGTATTCAAAGGTTACATCTTCCTTGAACTCTTTGAGGTGGTTTTTCACTGCTGAGAATTTCTCGTAGGTGGATGCCGTCCAATTATTCTGATTGCCACACTCCTTTACAAACTCATCGAATACTTCCCAAAAATTTATCTGTGTTTCTTCCTGCTGCTCTTCGTTGGCATCTTTCATCCGCAGGTTGAACGCATCCTTTAGCTGTTGGGTGGTTGGCATGGCTTCCTGTACCTCAAATTCCTTGAACACGTTTTGAATCTCGGTATAGTATTTCAGCAAGTCCGCATTGATTTCGGATGCGCTTTGCTTTAGTTTGTTGGTGCATCCGTTCTTTACCCGTTGTTTGTCGGCATCCCATTTGGCTACGTCAATCCGGTAGCCTGTTGTAAACTCGATGCGTTGGCTTGCATATATGACACGCATACGGATGGGTACGTTCTCCACGATTGGCACTCCGTTCTTTTTTCGGCTTTCCAATGCAAAAATGATATTACGTTTGATATTCATAATTGGGTGCGTTTGAAATTCTACACCCAAATATACACCCAATATTCGGAATAGCAAAAGGTATTCAGAAAGATTTAGATTTACTCTATACTTTAGATAGTGTTTGATTATCAGTGATTTGCAATTTTATGATATTTCTTGAAAGTATAGGTTCAAGAGCCTCTCTCTCCGCTGAAACCTAAGACATTAGGTAGTCAAATTAAGACAAGTCCCGTAAAATCAACGTTTTACGGGACTTTTTCTATTTATCCGGTGGACAACCGAAAGACATTAAAATGCCCACTTCAGACAAAGTTCCGTTACAAAATCGTTACAGGAAAATCGGGAAAATCTTCTGTAACGATTTTCGATGTAAGTCCTTGATTTGTCGCTCATTGACGTTCAAATGTCTGCTTGTAACCCAATTATTAATTATTCCTTTGCAGAGGGAAGTCATTACACCCACTGTAACGGAGCTAAATTAAAAAAGGATATGAGTAAGAGTACATTTAAGATTCTGTTCTATCTAAGAAAGAACTATCTGAACAAGGAAGGAAAAGCGGGTATTATGATTCGTCTGTCGCTTAACGGTGAAATTTCTCAATTCAGCTCAAAGCTGGATATAGAACCTGATAAATGGGATACCACATTGGGCAAGGCGAAAGGAAATACACAAAAAGCCCGCCAGTTGAATGAAACATTGGAGGACATCCGTGCTTCGCTGAAAAACCACTACCGGGATATTGAAGTGCATGAGTCATTCGTAACGGTAGAAAAAATACGCAATGCGTTTTTGGGAATAACGGCGAAACAAAGAACACTGCTGGAACTTTTCAAGAAACACAATGAGGATGCAAGAAAACTGGTCGGCATCAGCAAGACTCCTGCCACCCTCGCGAAATATGACCGCTGCTACCGGAGGCTGGAGGAATTTATGAAAGTGAAATACAATATTTCGGATATATCACTGAAGGAAATCGGCCATATGTTCATTACGGACTTCGAGAACTATCTGAGAACGGAAAGCAAATGTAATGAGAATACTACGGCAAAATTCATGCAGACTTTCAAGATGATTGTAATCATCGCCAAAAACAACGGTTGGATTTATACTGACCCGTTTTCAAATTATAAAATCAGACTGAAACGTGTGGACAGAGGTTATCTGACGGATGCGGAACTGCAAAAGATAATGAAGAAGAAGTTTCCGACTAAAAGACTGGAACAGGTACGGGACGTGTTCCTGTTCTCCTGTTACACGGGATTATCATATGTGGATGTGAAGGAACTGAAGGCAAGCGACATCAGAATCTCGTTTGACGGGAAGCCGTGGATCATGACGCACCGTCATAAGACAGATACTCCGGTAAACGTACCGCTGCTGAAAATACCCCAAGCGATACTCCAGAAATATGAAGGTCAGCTCCCCAAAGGTCAGTTGCTGCCTGTACTGAGCAATCAAAAACTTAATTCTTACTTAAAAGAGATTGCGGATTTGTGCGGTATAAATAAAAATATTACCTTCCACCTGGCACGTCACACGTTTGCTACGACCACTACTCTGGCTAAAGGCGTGCCGATTGAAACGGTGTCGAAAATGCTGGGGCATACGAACATTGAAACGACGCAAATCTATGCCCGCATAACCAATGAGAAGATAAGAAAGGATATGGAGGTCCTTGCGGGAAAACTGGATGCCATGTTATGACCTCCATGCTGAGATTCCATATATAATGTATAAAAGCAACTATTATGGTGAGATTTGGCAATTTTGAAGTGGAATATAACCGCAATGCACCTGATAAGGTGAGCGTAAGGATAGAAACGGACGACAAGGGCGAGGTATGGTTGCCGAAATGCGACATCGCACGGGCGTATGGAGTGTTTGTACAGTCGGTAAATGCCGGACTGAAATCCCTTGCAAAAACCGGTGACTTTGATGAATACCGGGATGTGCGGGTGGAACATTTCACCTATAACGGAAAAAATTGCAGTGTGGACCTCTACAGTCTGGCAACCATCATTGCACTAGGATTCCGCATGAAGGGACTGAAATGCGAGGCATTCAGAAAATGGGCTGCAAGACGGCAAAAATAAGCATATTTTTTCATTAGAAAGTTCGGGGTATTTATGCCCTCATGCCCTCACTGTATGTATAATGGGTTTATTATGAATGACTTATATGATTATAGTAAAAAAAATTGCTCTCACTTATACTCTCATGCCCTCACTACGTTTTGAAGTTGATTTTCACATAATATGCTTGCTGTCAGCTATATATTCTTTTTTATAGACAGTTCCTGCCTGGTATAAAGTAGGGCGTTTTCAAGCCTTTTCCTCGTAAGAAATGCGCATGAAAGGGAAAACTTCCACGAAATGATAGCTTACGGATTCGCGGCAGCGGTAAAAAAGAACAAGACATTTTAAAAAAAGCTCTTGTTCTTTTAAAAAAAGGCGGTTATCTTTTTTAAAAAGCTCTTGATCTTTTTTTAAAACGCCCTTGTCTTTGATATGGAATTTTATTCTGGACTGAGGCATTTTACATATACATACGCATAAGCTCGTACGTACGTAGGTATAGCCTTGTATGGATGTATGTGCAAAAGCGTGTTTATACCCGTTCTCTTTGTATTTCTTTAAATGCTTTTCACTTATTCTTATTGAATTTGTGCATTGATTTCGTTTCTGAACTTTATAGGATTGGTGATAAAGTCAAATTTGTTGGTGACCCCGCCCGTAGTAACTACAATAGAACCAAAACCGAGCATACGTCCCATGAGGCTTTGATTAATCCGTATTCCTTCGCATTTGTTTAAAACCAATTCAAGGGCATCCCGGTTTAAAATACCGGATTTTAGAATGACTTTCTTGTTTGTGACAACATATTCAGCTCCCATTTTAAGAAGAATTCTTTTTATCAATTGGAATAATCCTGACAACAATAGAAGTATGCTGACATAATAGAATAATCCGGTTTGTGCGGAAGAAAAGAAGGCGCTTAATAATAGTAGTATTACCGGATATGCAAATATATACCAGTGAATATCTGCTTTGTATTTAATTTCTTCACCAGCTTGTAGATTGTTTTGGATATAGCTCATCGTTTTTGTAAATTAATAAATTGCATAATTTTATTATCAAGAGACAAATATACAAATAATCAGAATGGTATGAAATAAATCTAGATTTATTTTAAGGCTGAAACTTAAAATAAAAACAATTCTTACTTGTTCTTATTCTTGTCAATCTCTCTCTTATTATCAAATGTTTTATTCTTGTACTTGCTGTTTCAAGAATTTGTAATCCTTATAATTTTTTCCTCTCTTTATTCGGAAAGTTAGTTTATGCCATTCATCTTTTGTTAGGGGGATATCCACGTTCATGCAAAAATAGCAGGTTTCGTAGCCAATAAGAGGAGAAATCCATATTTTTCCTATACATTCTTTCTTGCCGGAGTTGGAATAATATAAAAGACAGCGTACTCTTCTTATTTGTATGCTGTCTTCATTGCATACTTTTACCTCTATACGTTTACCTTTTCCGATGTTGTAGAATTGGGGAGCAGACATTTTTATTTTGTTTAAAATACTATCTTTATCATTTAGACTGACTACGACGAACTTCTCTATATTGTTTGGCGATTGGGAGAAAGTGCTTTTTGTGGCAAACAACAATATTAAAAGTAATGTTATAATTTTTTTCATGTGATTGGACTTGTTGGTTAAAGCAGTAGCAGATTATTAATTAAGAATTTATTCTTCCGATAATAAATACTTCATACTGCAAAGTAAATGTTTTTTGTTTTAAGGGTTATAATTGTTAAAATGCAAAAATAGCCTGCATCCGCTAATCTGTCAAGGGCTGTTTTTCATAAAAAATGTTCAATTCTTTGGTATTTCTTTGGGGTTTTCTTGGTATGAAATTTCTGATAGATTATATGAAAAGTGATTTGGAGGCTATTGAAATTATTTTAGAGTGGTGCATTAAGCGATGGGATGTTTTAAAAGTCTGGTTGGCATTTTAATGCTTTATCTTTGTAATTTGAACAAAAAGTAATAAATAAAAGAGGTATATGGACATTCTTGTATGGAGTGGTCTTGGAAACTCCGATTATTTGGAAAAATGATGTCGTTTTCCAATATATATTTGTACTTTTGGCTGAAAAGAAAAAAAAGGTATATCCCGTGTTTATATCGGGTGTGTTTATATGTATTTTAATGGACTACGGTTTTATGACAAATATTATAGATAATATGCTCTCTTTGTGTCCGGTTTCTGAAGATACGATACAAGAACTGAAAAAATGTATGATTTTATGTCGTTTCCCTAAGAAATATCAGTTAATAAAGGAGAATACATTTTGTAAATCAGCTTATTTCATAGAAAAAGGAATGACACGTTCTTTCTGGCTTGTAAATGGAGAAGAAATAACAACCTCCTTTTCATGGGAAGGAGGTATTGTTTTCAGTATGGACGAGTTGTACTATAATAAGCCGAGCGAGGAATTTGTGGAAACGCTTGAAGATGTAGTTGTTTACAAAATATCATTAGCTGATTTAACCAGACTGTTTCAGACTAATATTGAATTGGCTAATTGGGGGAGGATTATTCATCAAAATGAGTACAGGCGTTTGCATCGTTCTCACAAAGAACGGCTGACTTTGCCAGCAAAGGAAAGATATGAGGAGTTTAAACAACAGTTTCCTCAGATATGCCAACGGGTGAAGTTAAGGTATATTGCATCTTATTTGGGTATAACACTTCCCACACTTAGTCGTCTCCGAGCTAAGAAATAATTTATGTATTGCTGATTTTTTGTCATAGGACAAATTTAAAAGCCTTTAAGTTGTGTAACTTTGCAGCATTATTAGTAACAATTAAAAAGAATCAATTATTAAATCTATTAATTTATTATGGAAAAAATCTCTTCTGCAGCATTTACTGATACAAAGCCTCATTATGATCTTCTTGATGGATTGAGAGGAGTTGCTGCTCTTATAGTAATATGGTATCATGTATTTGAAGGTTTTGCTTTTGCTAGTGCCGGCAATATCGAAACTCTCAACCACGGATATCTTGCTGTGGATTTCTTTTTTATTCTTTCGGGGTTTGTTATCGGTTATGCGTATGATGACCGTTGGGGGAAGAATTTCACTATGAAAGACTTTTTCAAACGCCGTTTGATCCGTCTTCATCCGATGGTAATTATGGGTGCTGTTTTGGGAGCTATTACGTTCTGTATTCAGGGTTGTGTGCAATGGGATGGAACGCATGTCGCTATTTCCATGATTATGTTGTCTTTACTTTGTACAATATTCTTTATTCCTGCCATGCCGGGTGTGGGATATGAAGTTCGTGGTAATGGTGAGATGTTTCCGTTGAACGGACCTTGCTGGTCCCTGTTTTTTGAGTATATAGGTAATATTCTTTATGCGTTGTTCATTCGTCGGTTATCTAATAAAGCATTGGCTGTGCTGGTTGTGATGCTGGGTATGGCATTAGCGTCATTCGCTGTTTTCAATGTGTCTGGTTATGGGAATATGGGAGTGGGATGGACACTCGACGGAGTGAATTTTTTAGGTGGAACTTTGCGTATGCTTTTCCCATTTTCATTGGGTATGTTGATGTCGCGTAACTTCAAGCCTATGAAGGTGAATGGGGCGTTTTGGATATGTACTATTATACTGATTGCGCTGTTCTCGGTTCCTTATCTGGAAGGATTGGAGCCTATTTGCATGAATGGTATTTATGAAGCTTTTTGTGTAATTGTGGTTTTTCCTTTTCTTGTGTGGCTGGGGGCGTCGGGTACTACTACGGATAAGCAGTCTACAAAGATATGCAAGTTCTTGGGAGATATATCCTATCCGGTTTATGTAGTACATTATCCGTTGATGTATTTGTTCTACGCATGGTTGATTGAGAATAAACTTTATACATTGGGAGAAACTTGGTATGTAGCTGTGGGTGTTTTTGTTTTGAGTGTCATTTTGGCTTGCCTGTGTCTGAAACTGTATGATGAGCCTGTGAGAAAATGGCTGACTAAGAAGTTTCTTGCTCCCAAATAAAAATACTGTATTTCTTGATTGATGTTCATTAAAAGGGCGGATACTATATAAGAAAATATTACAGCTTTGAATAACAGACAATTAGATGAATGGCATCCGATCAGTAAATTCGGATGCCTGCATTGGATTATATCAACTGGGCTTTGGGGTTGATTTCCTTTTCTGGCAATAGTTATACATGCTGATGAGAGCATTCCGAACATAGACCTTTCAGGACATAATTGATACTTTGTACGGTGAATCCGGGAGGTAGTGTCACGATGGGCACGTGGATACTTTTCATACAAAACGTGCGGTGACAGTTCTCACAGTAGAAGTGAGTGTGGAGGTCGTCTACCTCACAATTGCAATCATTGCTGCAAACTGCATATTTTAACGATCCTGTACCGTCATCAATGCCATGAATCAGATGATGGGCTAAAAAAAGGGTTATGGTGCGGTAGATGGTTGATTTGTCTACCGTATCCAATTCGTTTTCCAAATCCAACAGTGAAAATGCTTCTTTGTGCTGCATCATGGTTTTTAGAATAAGCAGACGTATGGCTGTCGGTTTGATTTCCCGCTGTTCCAGTTTTTTTAAATAGATTGTTTCATTCATAGGTCAAATCATTTTATTCTTTCCATTTCTGTATTCTCATTGCATTAAAAATGGCGAGTAAAGCTACGCCTACATCTGCAAATATGGCTTCCCACATAGTGGCCATTCCGCCGGCTCCCAATAGCAATACTAACAATTTCACTCCGAATGCCATTGATATATTTTGCCATACGATGCGATGGGTCTGTTTCCCTATTTTTATAGCTTCCGCCACTTTACTGGGTTGGTCTGTTTGTATCACTACATCCGCTGTTTCTATAGCAGCGTCACATCCTAGGCCACCCATGGCAATCCCAACATCGCTGAGTGCCAGTACGGGAGTATCATTGATACCGTCTCCTACAAAAGCTACACGATTTTCAGAATTTGCTTTTAATTGTTCTAAATGTGCTACCTTACCTTCGGGTAGTAAATCGCCGAAAGCCTGTGTGACACCTATCTTTTCGGCTAAATTAGAAACAATTGTCTGTTTGTCTCCCGATAATATTTGAATATTATTAATATTTAAGTCTTTCAGTTCGCGGATGGCTTGTACAGCATCTGGTTTTGGTGTATCCGCCAATGAAAGATATCCCAAATATTTGTTTTCCATTGCACATAACACGATTGTTTCTGTCATGTCGCTGATTTCATAGGGAAAAGAGATGCCGTATTTTGATAATAACCGTGCATTTCCTACATATACTTCTTTACCGTTTGTTACGGCTTTTATTCCATATCCGGCAAATTCGGTTATTTTCAGTGACGAGTTAAGGGATATACTTTGTTCTTCTGCATATTTGACAATGGCTTTTGCGATAGGATGATTGCTGAAACTCTCTATAGAGGCGATAAGTTGAAGCAGTTCTTTTTGCGAAACACCTTCGGCTGCCGATATTGCCTGGACACTGAATACACCTTGGGTGAGTGTTCCGGTTTTATCGAATACTACGGTGTTTATTTGGGTTATGGCATCTAGATAATTACCCCCTTTGAAAAGAATCCCTTTGTGAGATGCGGCACCAATACCTCCAAAGTATCCTAATGGAATGCTGACCACTAATGCGCAAGGACATGATATGACTAGGAATACTAAAGCCCGATAGAACCAATCATCAAAAACAAAAATGAATTCAGGTTTTATCAGAGAGTATAAATAGGGGAGTATGACAACTAGTATCGCCAGTCCTGTCACTATCGGTGTATAAATTCGTGCAAAACGGCGGATAAATAATTCGGCAGGGGCTTTTCTTTCTGCTGCATCTTGTACTAAAGTGAGGATACGTGCTAACGTACTTTGATCATACGGTTTGTTTACTTTGATTCGTACCACTTTATCTGAAGCGATCATTCCTGCTAAAACTTCTTCTTGTTTATATAGAGTCCGGGGAACACTTTCTCCGGTTAGGGCGGCCGTATTAAATGAAGCGGAATCTTCCAGCAAAAATCCGTCTAGAGGTACTTTTTCTCCAACTTTTACTTCAATGGTTTCTCCTGGCTGTACTTTTTCCGGTACTGTTATTTTATATGTGTTGTTATATATTACAGTGGCTGTTTCGGGACGTACATCCAATAATGCTTTGATGTCGCTGCGTGCTTTGTGTACAGCTTTGTGTTGGAACCATTCACCTATGAGATAGAACAGAATAACGGCAATACCTTCCCAGTATTCTCCTAGATAGAATGCTCCTGATACAGCTATTCCCATTAAAGTGAATTCATTGAAAACTGATTCTAATTTTATTTTTTTCATTGTTTCTTTTTATTTATGACAACAAAGATAGCGGAAAGAAGATGCAACTAAATTGCAAATTATATTGTACCTTTACATCGGGTAATTTTTTATATACATGAAAAAACGATATTGGGCTTTTTTGATAGGAAGCTGGTGTTTGTCTGTAGGAATGCAGGCAGCTAAGGTGGATACTTTGTCGGTACATAGCGATGCAATGAATAAAGAGGTTCAGGTAATTACCATCTGTCCGGATAAAGCCATGGCAGGTGAAAAATGTCCCGTACTTTATCTGCTTCACGGATATGGGGGCAATGCGGGAACATGGCTCGGGATAAAACCGGAATTACCTCGGATAGCTGATAAGGAAGGAATCATTTTTGTTTGTCCGGACGGGAAGAACAGTTGGTATTGGGACAGCCCTTTGAACAAGGAGTACCGTTATGAAACATTCGTGTCAAAAGAATTGGTGAACTATATTGATAAGAATTTTACTACGAAAGCGGAGAGAGGGGGACGTGCTGTCACCGGGTTAAGTATGGGTGGTCATGGAAGTTTATGGTTATCCATCCGTCATAAAGATGTCTTTGGAGGAGGAGGTAGTATGAGTGGAGGTTTAGATATCCGTCCGTTTCCCAATAATTGGGAGATGAAGAAGCAATTAGGTGAAGAAGCGAGCAACAAGCAGAGATGGGACGAACATACGGTAATTAATCAGTTGGATAAGATAAAGAATGGTGATTTGGCTGTTATAATAGATTGCGGTTGTGATGATTTTTTTCTGGAAGTGAATAAGGCTGTACACGAAAAACTGTTGAAGAAGAAAATAAATCATGACTTTATCATCCGTCCGGGTGGGCATACAGGCAGGTATTGGAATAATGCCATAGACTATCAAATACTATTTTTCAGTAAGTTCTTTAATAAATCGAAATAATAAAATGGATAAGATTGTTTTTATCACAGGAGCTTCCAGCGGTATCGGTGCCGGATGCGCTCGCAAGTTTGCTTCACAGGGAGCAAGTTTGATTTTAAATGCCCGTAACGTAAATAAACTGAGTGCATTGAAAGAAGAATTAGAAAAGCAATATGGTGCGAAAATATATTTGCTTCCTTTTGACGTGCGCGACCGTAAAGCGGCAACGTCTGCTTTGGAATCATTGCCCAAGGAATGGCAATCCATTGATATATTGGTGAATAATGCTGGGTTGGTTATCGGTACGGATAAAGAACAGGAAGGCAGTCTGGATGAGTGGGATATTGTCATAGATACTAATATTAAGGCTTTGCTGGCAATGACACGCCTGATCGTACCGGGAATGGTGGAACGTAAACGAGGACATATTATTAATATTGGTTCTATTGCCGGAGATGCTGCTTATCCGGGAGGTAGTGTGTATTGTGCTACAAAGGCTGCTGTGAAAGCTTTATCGGATGGACTGCGTATAGATTTAGTTGATACTCCATTGAGAGTGACTAATATCAAACCGGGGCTGGTGGAAACAAATTTTTCAGTTGTTCGTTTCCGGGGAGATAAGGAAAAGGCGGATAATGTATATAAAGGCATTCGTCCATTGACGGGAGATGATATTGCGGAAACGGTTTATTTTGCAGCTTCCGTACCGGAATATATGCAGATTGCAGAAATGTTGGTTATGCCTACTAATCAAGCTACAGGGACAATTGTTTCACGTAAATAAAAGAGGTGGACAGAGATATAAATAAAGGCGGCCCTTTAATAAAAGCCGCCTTTATTCTTACTTTCTCATTTTACCTTCTTACCTTAAAAAAACAATTATAATTCAATAATCAATGATTGACGTGCACCGACTGTCATATTTTTGGTAAGGTCAATTTTTTTGCCACTGATAAGTTCTTTACCGCTTTTTGAATCATTTGTCATTATGCGGTAGTGGTCATTTGCCACCACTTGTTCGGCATCGGTGCTGTTTAGGACAATGAGTTCAGTTTTCCCAGAATTAGTACGTGCGTACATATATATTCCGTGTTGGGGAATATGGTACTTAACTGTTTTCTTTTCCATCTTCGTTTAATTTAGTTTGGTTTTACGGCGGCAAATTTATATGTTTTTCAGCATATCTTATATAACTAATCGTTCAAAAATCATAATAAATCATTCATTTCTTAATCTATATCAATAAAAAATCCTCTTCCACATATTAGTTGAAGAGGATTTTATTTATTGTTGTTCAATGAATTACATCAAGAACCCAAGTAAAATACCGGCAGCTACGGCAGAACCGATTACACCGGCTACGTTGGGACCCATGGCATGCATCAGCAAGTAGTTGGTAGGATCATATTCCAGACCGATAACCTGAGAGATACGTGCCGAGTCAGGAACAGCAGATACACCGGCATTACCGATAAGCGGATTGATTTTGTTATCCTTACCTAATACCAAGTTGAATATCTTTACGAAGATAACTCCCGAAGCGGTAGCAATGATGAATGACAATGCACCCAGCGCGAAAATCAAAATCGAATCAATGGTAAGGAATTCTGAAGCTTGTGTGGAAGCACCTACTGTCAATCCTAATAAGATGGTAATGGTATCAATCAGCGGACCGCGGGCAGTTTCTGCCAAGCGACGGGTTACACCGCTTTCTTTCAATAAGTTACCAAAGAAAAGCATACCCAATAGAGGCAGACCCGACGGAACCAGAAAACAAGTAAGCAACAAACCAATGATAGGAAACATTACTTTTTCTGTATGAGAAACGACGCGTGGTGGTTTCATACGGATCAAACGTTCGTGCTTGGTAGTGAGCAGACGCATAATAGGTGGCTGGATAACCGGTACCAATGCCATGTATGAATAGGCAGATACCGCAATAGCTCCCATCAGGTTAGGCGCCAGTTTGGATGAAAGGAAGATTGCTGTCGGACCATCCGCACCACCGATGATGCCGATAGCACCAGCCTGCATCGGATCAAAGCCCATTGCCAATGCAATCATGTATGCACCGAAAATACCAAACTGTGCGGCAGCACCAATCAACATCAGTTTAGGATTTGAAATCAATGCCGAGAAATCCGTCATTGCACCGATACCTAAAAAGATAAGTGGTGGATACCATCCGGAGGTAACTCCTTGATATAAAATATTAAGAACAGAACCTTCCTCATAGATGCCGACTTTCAGTCCGGCTTCCATGTTGAAAGGAATATTACCGATCAAGATACCGAAACCGATAGGAATGAGCAACATCGGCTCAAATTCCTTGGCCACGGCAAGGTATATGAAGAATAAACCTATCAGGATCATTACGATATGACCAACAGTAGCATTGGCAAAACCCGTATATGTCCAAAAGTCAGCTAGGTTATTCCCTAAAAAGTTGATAAATTCTCCCATATTATTCAATAATTACAAGGTCAGTACCTTCGAGAACGGATTCTCCTTTACTTACATTGATTGCGGTGATCTTGCCGTCTTTGTCTGCATTGATGTTATTTTCCATCTTCATAGCTTCAAGGATAATGATGGTTTGTCCCTTTTTTACGGTATCACCCACATTTACCTTGATATCAAGGATTACACCCGGCAACGGAGATTTAACGCCCGATTTACCTGTAGAAGTTGCAGCAGGCTTTACTACTGTAGCTGGTGCCGGAGCAGGGCTGGTTGATACAGGACGAACTACCGGTTTCACTACAGCTTTCGGAGCTTTTTCCATTTCCACTTTGTAAGGAGTACCGTTCACTTCAACATGAGCGATATTGTCTTCTATATCTCCAATGGCAACTTTGTATACGTTACCGTTGATCTTATATTTATATTCTTTCATCATTTTATCTTTTTATTGGTGACTTACTTTTTGTGGGGAGTTTCACGCAAGGTATAAATCTTGGAACTCCACGGTGAATAACTACGTTTTACACGGGTAATGGTAAGAACGGTTTCTTCCACGTCATGTACATCGCTTTGCATTTCATGCATGGCCATGGCGATAGCGGCGAATACTTCGCCCGGAGCTTCACCCAATTTCTTTTCTTTGGCTTCTTGCTTGTCGGTAATACCTTTTACCTTCATGGCATTGCGCTTGCTCAGGTTTACAGAAATCTTACCTACACATTTGAAGAGAATGAAAAGTAAAAGAAGACCGCAGAATACAACGCTCATAGCAGAGATGGCCATACCGATACCACTACCGTCGTGTTCTTCGAATTTTTCCATCTTTGCATGACTGTTGATAGTCTTGTTATTGGTGCTCGGAGTCACATATTTGTCTGCGCTGGAACCTTTCACCTCCCATTCATTTGCTGCGTCGCTGACACGTGCGTATGATTGGTTTGCTTGCAATGTGCCTGCCGGAACAATAATCTGATCCAATAATTTTTTGCCTGAATCATACAATCCAATCCAATTGTCGGTTGCGGCATTCAGTGTGAAATTAGTGTGGAAAGTACCGCGGTTGGGTTCGCCGTCTGCCCAGAATAAAGCGTGCTGGCGAGGTTTGACCAAAGTCAATACATCACCTTTAGGGATAAAATAAGTAGCAGTATCTCCAGGCTGGCTGCTCACCTTCAGTAAACAACCGGCAAGGTCTGCGCTACCAAATGATCTGTTGAATATTTCAATCCATGCGCTGTGTACTCCGTAGTCATCCTGGAAATTGCTCTCATTTTCAATCAGCACTTCATTCAGTACCAGCTTGGTGTTCGATTTCTGTTCTCCACAAGAACATAATCCCACCATCAGCAGCAAAGAAAGGAATATTCCTATATTTAATTTCTTCATGTTCAATTCTCAATTTTTAATTTTTAATTAAAGAGGAATATTACCATGCTTCTTAGCCGGATTGGTTAATTTCTTAGTCTGCAACTGTTGCAATGCACGGATGATGCGGAAACGGGTATTACGCGGTTCAATCACATCATCAATGTAACCATATTTGGCAGCATTGTAAGGATTGGCGAACAGCTTGGTGTATTCAGCTTCTTTTTCGGCTAGGAATGCGGCAGGATTTTCCTGTTCTTTGGCTTCGCGTGCGTATAATACTTCTACTGCACCTGCACCACCCATAACGGCGATTTCGGCAGTAGGCCATGCATAATTCATATCACCGCGAAGTTGTTTACAGCTCATTACAATGTGAGATCCGCCGTATGATTTACGCAGGGTAATTGTCACTTTGGGTACAGTCGCTTCGCCGTAAGCATACAGCAACTTGGCACCGTGGAGGATTACACCGTTGTATTCTTGTCCTGTACCCGGAAGGAATCCCGGAACATCTACCAATGAAACAAGAGGTATATTGAAAGCGTCGCAGAAACGTACAAAACGAGCACCTTTGCGTGACGCATTGCTGTCAAGCACACCCGCCAGGTATTTGGGCTGGTTGGCAACAATACCTACAGACTGGCCGTTGAAACGTGCGAAACCAATGATGATATTTTTAGCGTAGTGAGGTTGGACTTCCAAAAACTCACCATTATCTACGATGGCGCTGATCACCTCATACATATCGTATGGTTTGTTGGGGCTGTCGGGGATAATTTCGTTCAAAGAGTCTTCCAGACGGTCGATAGGATCGGTACAGTCTACATAGGGAGCTTCTTCCAGATTGTTCTGAGGAATATAGCTTAACAATTTGCGGATCATGGCTAACCCTTCTTCTTCCGTCTTGGCAGTAAAATGAGTAACACCGGATTTGGTTGAATGAACGCTTGCACCACCTAAGTTTTCCTGGCTTACATCTTCACCTGTAACAGTCTTTACCACTTTCGGTCCGGTAAGGAACATATATGATGTGCCTTCCATCATCAAGGTGAAGTCTGTCAGAGCAGGAGAGTAAACAGCTCCGCCTGCACAAGGACCGAAAATACCTGAGATCTGCGGAATAACACCTGAAGCAAGAATATTGCGTTGGAAAATTTCAGCATAACCGGCCAATGCATTGATACCTTCTTGAATACGTGCGCCACCCGAGTCATTGATACCGATACAGGGAGCACCCATTTTCATAGCTTGATCCATTACTTTGCATATTTTCAGAGACATTGTTTCTGAAAGAGAACCGGCAGAAACAGTGAAATCCTGTGCAAAGATGTAAACTAAACGTCCTTCTATGGTACCACAACCTGTTACTACACCGTCGCCCGGATAATGTTTTTTCTCCATGCCGAAATTGGTGCATCTGTGTTCCACAAACATATCCATTTCTTCGAAACTGCCCTCATCCAGCAGCATGGCTATGCGTTCGCGGGCTGTATATTTTCCTTTATCATGCTGTTTTGCAATTGCTTTATCACCTCCACCCATGCGTGCTGTAGCCCGGCGTTCGATAAGCTCTTTTATTTTTTCAAGTTGATTGCTCATTTTACTTATGATTTTACAATTTACGATTAAAAAATAATTCTATTTACGCTTGAACCAGACTAAATATACTGACTTCAATCGTGAATAGTCAGATCTCGTGTTTTATGGTTTTTCGCAAAGCTCGGTCAGGACGCCCAAAGTTGATTTGGGATGTAAAAAAGCAATTTGCAAACCTTCAGCACCTTTACGCGGAGCTTTGTCAATGAGACGGATGCCGGTGGTTTCAGCTTCGGCTAACGCATTTGCCACACCATCTTCCACTGCAAAAGCCAAATGATGCATACCACCGTTGCCATTATTTTTTTCAATGAACTTTGCGATAGTGCTTTCGGGGCTTGTAGGTTCCAGTAGTTCTATTTTAACATCACCTACTTTCAGAAAAGCGGTTTTAACTTTCTGATCCTCTACTGTTTCGATATTGTAGCATTTCAGACCTAATACGTTTTCATAATACGGCAGGGCCTCTTCAATGCTCTTTACGGCAATGCCCAGGTGTTCAATGTGTGAGATTTTCATGATCTTATAATTTTAATAGTTTGGTTTTATACTCAAGTTTTCAGATAAAACTGCACAAAGAAAGTAATTTCGAGTTAAATAAAGAAATATTTCTTCAATTTTATTTCTTATTTGCAAGATGCTTCACAACACTTTAGACAAAAAGACAAAAATGAGTTAAATATAGAATTTGCACAAGAGTTTGTTCAGCCACTTCCAACTGAAGCGGAACCAGCGGCGTGTACTGCTCTGCTTGCCGCCAAAGCGGAGTACAAAGTCCCTGTAACCGTGCTTTTTGAACGGTAATCCTGCATCCATGAATTCCAAATGTGCATATCCTTTTTCGTAAGCATAGGTAATAGGTGCCCATACGGCCAGAATACCGGGGTAAAGAAAAGCATAGGTTTTCCGCATACCTCCTGAGAACCACAGATAGGCACTTTCTTTTGAGAAAAGGCAGATAGAACCACCGATGATTTTGCCTTTATATTTCACAAGAAACACTTTGGCTAATTCTTTTTCCGGGTTCTGCCATGCTAATAACCGGAAAAAGCCGATGTCCGGGAAATGTTTTCTTATCTGTGAGGAATAGGCTTTTTTCAACATTCGTGAGAAATCTTGTATATCTTTCTCATTGTCGGCTATTTCCATGATGGCACCATTTCTCAGAGCTTTGTTTATTTGTCTTCTGCGAGACATGCTCAGCCGTTCGTAAGGAGCTTTACTGTGCAGTGAATTACGTACTCTTAGCCAATTAATGGCGAAATAGTTGTTCTTTCTGAAGGCTTTGTATCCGAATAGCGGATTTTCCAAGTTGCGGAACTCGATGAGGAACGATTTGCATAATACTTCGTTGGTGAGATGTTCCAACATTTCCCCGAACAGGTCTTCCTTATTTTGTGCTTCATCAAAATACTCGCCTGTGCCATAAATTTCGCATCGTTTGATGATTGCAGGGGGGAACAGGCGCACACTTTTCCGGATGACAGCCAGCAATTTGCCTACAGGACGGTTTCCTATATAGGCAACGATAAGCAAAGGTTCGTATCCCCGGGTCATTTCAAAGACATGAAACAACTCGGTAGAATGGAAAATGCTTGTTCCCGGCAGAGGGGGAATGGCATTTCCTTTGCGATATGTACTTAATCTGACAGGCATCTCTAATTGCAAATTTATTGTTTTTTGTTTATCAATCCACATTCTAGTTGTATATTTGTGCAGAAAAATAAATTAACAGGGTATATTATGGAACAATTTAGTGACTTAATAAAGAACAGACGCAGCATGCGTAAGTTCACGGATCAAGAGTTGACACAGGAAGAGGTGGTTGCTTTGTTGAAGGCTGCTTTGATGGCTCCGTCTTCTAAACGTAGCAATTGCTGGCAGTTTATTGTGGTAGATGATAAGGATATGTTGGAAAAACTTTCCCATTGTAAGGAGATGGGGGCGGCTTTCCTAGCGGATGCTGCTATGGCTGTAGTTGTGATGGCTGATCCGTTGGCTAGTGATGTCTGGATTGAAGATGCGTCAATTGCTTCCATAATGATCCAGTTGCAGGCAGAAGATTTGGGGTTGGGAAGTTGTTGGATACAGGTGCGTGAACGTTTTACCGCTACCGGGATGCCCTCGGGTGAATACGTGCATACGTTGCTTGACATTCCGTTGCAGTTGCAGGTGGTTTCCATTATAGCGGTAGGACATAAGGGCATGGAACGCAAGCCTTTTAATGAGGAGCATTTACAATGGGAGAAAATTCACATTAATAAATATGGAGGCAAGTAAACGTGGCTGCTGTCAATCATAAGGATACGTATAAAGCTTCTGCGGTGTTTCTCATTGTGATGGGGATGCTTTATCTGATCGATAAGTTTATAGGATTTGCTTCACACGGGTTGCCATGGGTTATGCAGAAAGACAATCTGTTACTGTATGCAGCTGTTATTTTCCTTTGGTTCAAGGTCGATAAGTCAGTAGGAATTGTATTGGCGGGTATATGGCTGATATTGAATATCGGTCTGGTGATAGCTTTGTTGGGACAGATGTCTGCTTATTTGTTGCCGGCGGCTTTGTTGCTGGTGGGAGTTATTTTATATTTAGTTTCGACCCGATGATGAAAATAGTTCTGATAGGAGCCGGCAATGTGGCAACCCATCTGGGAATTGCTTTACAAAAGGCGGGGTGTCTTATCTTGCAGGTATACAGCCGTACAGAGGAATCTGCTTCTGCATTGGCTGCCAGACTTTCAGTAGACTACACAATTGTGCCGGACGAGATACGTCGGGATGCCGATTTGTATATTGTAGCGTTGAAAGATGCAGTTTTGCGACAATTGGCTCCTGTATTGGTGAAAGGAAGGGAGCAGGCCTTGTTTGTACATACGGCGGGTAGTATGTCTATGGATTTATGGAAGGGATTGGTAAAACGCTATGGGGTACTTTATCCTATGCAGACTTTTAGCAAGCAGCGTGAAGTGGATTTCAATACTGTACCTTTTTTTATAGAAGCATCTGCTCCGGCAGAAGTGGAATTGCTGCGTATGGTGGCAGTTCGTCTCAGTCCTAAAGTGTATGAAGTGACTTCCGGGCAACGTAGGTATTTGCATCTGGCGGCAGTCTTTGCTTGTAATTTTGCAAACCATATGTATGCATTAAGTTCACATATATTGGAAAAGCAGGGGATTCCTTTTGAAGTGATGCTTCCGCTGATAGACGAAACTGCCGGCAAAGTACATGAACTTTCTCCCACACAGGCGCAGACAGGTCCGGCTGTACGCTACGATGAAAACGTAATAAGCAAACATTTGGAGATGTTGGCGGATGAGGAGTCTTTGCAGGAATTGTACGAAAAGATAAGTAAAAGTATTCATAATCTCCCTTTGTCTGTCATTCAGGCAAATAAAGAGGGAAAGAACTCATAAGTGGTATGATAAACTATGATTTAAAGAAAATAAAGGCATTGGTATTTGATGTAGATGGGGTATTGAGTGCGGAAACTATTTATTTGCACCCCAATGGTGAACCCATGCGTACGGTTAATATCAAGGATGGGTATGCATTGCAGTTGGCTGTGAAATGCGGGCTGCATGTTGCCATCATTACCGGTGGAAATACCGAGGCGGTGCGTAAGCGTTATGAGGGGCTGGGTATCAAAGATGTCTATCTGGCTGCTGCGGTGAAGACCCGGGAGTATGCCCATTTGAAGGAAAAATATGGATTGCAGGATGAGGAGATACTCTATATGGGCGATGATATTCCCGATTATGAAGTGATGCGTTTGTGTGGGCTGCCTTGTTGTCCTGCTGATGCGGCACCTGAGATAAAGGAAACAGCTGTTTATATTTCTCATCGTAACGGGGGATATGGATGTGGCCGTGACGTGGTGGAACAGGTCTTGAAGGCTCAAGGAAAATGGATGGCTCATGAAAAGGCCTTCGGGTGGTAATGAAATAAAGAAAAGTTATGTTGGAAAATTTAGAAAAATATAAAATAATCCTTGCTTCCAATTCTCCTCGCCGCAAAGAATTGTTATCCGGCTTAGGTATAAAATATGAAGTAAAAACACTACCCGGCATAGAGGAAACCTATCCGGATACATTGAAAGCAGAGGAAATCCCTTTGTATATAGCTTGCGAGAAGGCGGCTGCTTACCGGAATACCATGCATCCGGACGAATTGATTATTACTGCCGATACCATTGTATGGTTGGATGGTGTAGTCATGGGCAAGCCTCATAACGAGGATGATGCACGGCAAATGTTGTGGAAGCTTTCCGGCAAGACCCATCAGGTGATAACCGGAGTTTGTCTGACTACCGCCGGGGCTCAGCGAAGTTTTTCAGCTGTGACAGAAGTAACGTTTGCAGAATTGTCCGATGAGGAGATCGATTATTATATCCGGGTTTACAAGCCGATGGATAAGGCTGGTTCTTATGGTATACAAGAGTGGATAGGTTTCATTGGTGTCCGTGGTATTTCAGGTAGTTACTTCAATGTGATGGGGCTTCCTGTACAGCGCCTGTACACGGAACTGAAAAAACTATAAGTCAGTATGTGAACAGTAGGGGCCGTGTTTTTGTTATTTATATGAACTATAAATGGAAAAACAATTATGGCTTATAAAATAGCTTTTTACGACACGAAACCCTACGACGAACGCTCGTTTACGGAGGCTAATGAGAAGTTTGGCTTTGATATCAGGTATTACAAAGGCCATTTGAATATGAATAACGTGGTGTTGACCAAAGGAGTGGATGTGGTTTGCATCTTCGTAAACGATACGGCTGATGCCGAAGTTATCCGGGCAATGGCGGATAATGGTGTTAAACTGCTGGCTTTAAGATGCGCAGGTTATAATAATGTGGATTTAGCGGCAACGGCAGGTAAGATGAAAGTGGTACGGGTACCGGCTTATTCACCTTATGCCGTTGCCGAATTTACAGTGGCGTTGATGTTATCACTCAACCGCAAGATTCCCCGTGCCACAATGCGGACACGTGACGGGAACTTCTCCCTGCACGGGCTTATGGGATTTGATATGCATGGCAAGACTGCCGGAATTATCGGTACGGGTAAGATTGCCAAGATTTTAATTCAGATATTACGTGGATTCGGTATGAATGTTCTTGCATATGATCTTTATCCCGATTACAATTTTGCCCGTGAACATCAGGTGGTTTATTGTACTTTGGATGAACTTTATCATAGTTCGGATATCATCTCCCTGCATTGTCCTTTGACAGAACAGACAAAGTATCTGATTAATGATTATTCCATCAGTAAAATGAAAGACGGAGTGATGATTATCAATACGGGGCGTGGGCAGTTGATTCACACCAATGCCTTGATAGAGGGACTGAAGACTAAAAAGGTGGGATATGCCGGTCTGGATGTATACGAGGAAGAAGAGCCTTATTTTTATGAAGATAAGTCCGACAAGATTATTGATGATGACACTTTAGCCCGTCTTTTGTCTTTCAACAATGTGATTGTGACTTCTCATCAGGCATTCTTTACCAAAGAAGCAATGACGAATATTGCTCATACTACTCTGCAAAATGTGAAAGACTTTGCTGAAAGTAGACCTTTGGTGAACGAAGTAGCGGTGGGGAGAGTCTAATCTCCCCTGTAGTAATATAATAAGGAGTGGCGGGCTATAAAGTCCGCATTCTTTTGAACCAGTTCCCTTTCACCAAATTCGGGGAATTGTGCATCGGGGATATAGTGGTTGTTTATTACATATTCCATCAGGTCCGGTGGGCATTTGGTCGGGATAGTAAGCAGGCTGAATGCCTCTTGGGCAGCCGTTGCGGCATCATACATCGGGTTAAGAGGGTCACTGATATATTTGCATATATCTTTCGCCAGTAGAATACCTTTTTCGGAATTCACCATCATGATGAAATCCTTATGTTCCTTCATTTGGGGCAAAGTGTGATTGGAATCGTCCGGCCATTGTAATACTTGGGTAAGGAAACGGTGTAGTTCCTTATATCCTTCCAGATATACGATACGGGCACCGTTTGTGCCTTGCGTGAACAATTGATAGGTATGGTGGTTCCTTTCCTTCATTTCATCCGATATTTCGGGAATGGCAGGGTATAGTCCTTCTATCTCTTCCCAACATTCGGTTTCTCCGTTGGTCAGCAGGTCAATCCATTCATGAAGAAACAGGGCAAGGGGGCCACATGGAATGATGAATTTGTCGGTTTCTGTAACCTGTGCAATATATTCTTGTACAGATGGTTCTGTGAGATAAGTATGTCCGAACAGCCAGCGTAGTTTATGGTTTGCGTTCTCTTTTCCTTTGAAGTCCATAAAGAAATCCTGTAACGTGTCATTGGCGGGAGCCGTTTCATACTCTTCATCCAATATCCGGAAAAATGAATGCGAGGTTTCTTCGATATTCCTGTCCATCGGATTGATATACGGATGTTTATATGGAGCCTTCTCTAAAGTGTTCCAAATGATGAAGCGGATATCTTCTTCATTGATCTCATCTTTTATATAATCCGGCCGGATGGTATAGAAAGGAAGTGACGTATCATATAGTTCCAGATGTTTTTTGATGAATGCTTGCCATAGACCTAAACCTGAAATGACATCTTCAAAATAGGCAGCGGTGTAAAGACATAATTTCTTTTTTATGGATTCGGGAATCTCTCTTATCGTACAAGTGGAGTATAATCGGTTAGCCAGATCGACAAAATATCTGTCTGTAGCCTGTTGTTGGATGTAAGGATGGATAGCCAACCAATCTTTTATGTATAATTTTATGGTTTGCATATTAGTTTATTTGAATTATTTTTATTGCAAAGATATTCCTTTCATTGTAAAAAGGAAGGAGAATATCGGGATATTTACTTTATCTTTGCAATATTCTAACTTTGAAATACCTATAAAAATGGAAATAGATTTAACAACTCCTGCTTTATTATTTTCTGCCATATCGCTGATTATGTTGGCATACACTAATCGTTTTCTTTCATACGCTCAATTAGTACGTACGTTGAAGGACCAATATCGTGAGAATCATTCGGCTGTGACAGCAGCACAGATTGCTAATCTCCGCAAGCGTCTTTATCTGACACGTGCCATGCAGGTGACAGGTATCGGAAGTTTGTTGCTTTGTGTGGTCAGTATGTTTTTAATGTATATACAGTTCTACCTTATATCCGTATATATTTTTGGACTGGCGCTTGTGCTGCTCATTATTTCTTTGGGGATTTCTGTGCGCGAGATTTATATTTCGGTCAAGGCGCTGGAACTGCATCTAAGCGATATGGATTCCTGATTTATTTTTTTGAGAAGATATTTATCATAAAGGAACAGGTTGCCAGTGTGATACCTGTTCCTACTACTCCCTGCCATCCAAACCAGTGCCAAAATGTTCCGGCAAGAAGTGTACCTATGGAACCGCCAATAAAATAGGTCGTCATAAAAATGGTGTTGATACGGTTGGCCGCCTTCGGGTTAAGAGAGAAAATCGTAGCCTGATTACTTAACTGGATGCATTGCATGCCTATATCTATGATAAAAATTCCGGTGATGATTCCCACATAGGAGTTCTGACCGGAATAAAGCGAGAACCACGCTGCAAATATCAAACTACAACCGATGTAATTCAGTCGTTTGACTCCCAAAACCTGTACATAGTTTCCTATATACGAGGCGGTGAGAGCTCCTGCTATGCCGCATAATCCCAATAACCCTACAATGTTGTTTCCCGCAAAAAAAGGGGCTTGTTCCATCTTAAATGCCAATGAAGTCCATAGAGCAAGAAATGAGCCGAAAGCAATTCCGGCACGTAAGGAAGAAATACGCAACTGGGGGTATTCCATAACCAATGAAAACAAGGATTTCATCAGATCACTGTATCTGCCTTTGAAATTACATGGTATGTCGGGTAGTACACGCATGATGATGATGACACATATCACCATCATCCCGGCTGCCACAAAGAAAATGAACCGCCATCCTAAATATTCACCGATAATTCCGCTTACTACGCGCGAGGCCAGGATACCTGTCAGCAATCCCGATACAATCATACCTACATTTTTTCCCTTGGTTTCGGGAGTGGAAAATTGGGCAGCTATGGGGATAAAGATTTGTGGCATCACCGAACAAATGCCGGTCAGTAGAGAGGCAAATAAAATGAGATGGATATAGGGAGTCAGTGCGATGGTTAGTAATGAAACGACCAGGACTGTGAAATTGATTAGAATAATGGTTTTCCTTTTAAATAAATCTCCCAAAGGAATAATGAACAGCAATCCGATGGCATAACCTATTTGGGTAATCATTGCTATCAGGTTGGCGGTGAACTCGGATGTTTGGAGATCACGGCTGATGCGGTTTAATAAAGGTTGGTTATAATATAAATTGGCAACGGAGATTCCCGCAATAATTGCTAGCGTCCAAAGTAAGGAGGCAGGTAGTCCTTGGTTTTCTTTTAATTCTTGTTTCATGCTGCAAAAGTAGTAATTTCATGAAAATCATGTTATCTTTGTAAAGAAGAAAAATGGGAATGAAAATGAAGAATTGGATAAAAACGGTCTGTTTTCTGCTTTGGACCTGTGTAATGTGTACGGCGTGTATTGATGATGATGTGGAGGAAGGTACTGTTGATTTACAAACAGGAGAGAGCATTCCTGTTTTCTCTGTGGTAATGGATGATGGACAAATAATAACTTCCGAAACTCTGAAAGGAGAGGTTTCTTTGATTGTGTTTTTTCATACGGGGTGTCCGGACTGCCGGAAAGAACTTCCTGTGCTGCAAAAAATATATACGGATTACGGTCGAAGAATCCGGATGGTTTGTATTAGCAGGGAAGAGAGCTCGGCAGAGATTGTCCGTTATTGGGACGAAAATCATTTGACCTTGCCCTATTCGGCCCAAGAAAACCGCACGGTATACTATCAGTTTGCTAAATTGGGAATACCTCGTGTTTATGTCATAGATAAAGAGTTGGTTATCCGTAGTGTTTTCACGGATAACCCGTTGGCAAGTTATGAAGATTTGGCTGAGGCTATAACCGCCAGTTTGTAATTTTAGGCATGGTATTTTAATTTATATTATTTCTTTTGTGGATGGTGTATGTTTATAGCATACTTTGGGACATTCATTAAATATTACAAAATCAGCCAACTAATTCATACACAAAGTATTGCGAATTAGTTGGCTTTTTTGTATCTTTAGGTATTCCCCCGAAAATAAGGTTTGACGGCCAAAACGGGGGAAATATCCAAACTAATAAGATATGGCAAAGATAGTGAATATTTCAGAAATTCACCCTACTTTGGGTTTTACAGAATTTGATATTCTGGAAAAATACCGCAAGAGTTTTAATGAGAGTGAGCTTGGCAAGCTTCATTCGGTCTTTCCGTTTGAATGTATGGCAAAAGCCGCCGGCCTGTCGGACCGGCGCCTGGGACGCAGGAACAGATTCAGTCCTTCCGCAAAGATCGCCCTTATGGTCCTGAAGGCATACACCGGATTCTCCGACAGGCAACTGGTGGAACATCTGAACGGGAACATACACTACCAGATTTTCTGTGGAATTATGATTCCCCCGTCCCTTCCCATAACCAACTTCAAGATAGTCAGTGCCATCCGTAATGAGATAGCATCCCGCCTTGACATTGATTCTTTCCAGGAGCTCCTGGCTTCACACTGGAAACCTTATCTTGATAACCTTCACGTATGCATGACCGATGCCACATGCTATGAAAGCCACATGCGTTTTCCTACGGACATGAAACTCCTTTGGGAAAGCCTCGAATGGCTCTACAGGCATATATGCCGGCATTGCAGGGAGCTGGGCATAAGGCGTCCGCGCAACAAATACAGGAATGTGGCGGAATCCTATCTGTCCTACTGCAAGAAAAGAAAGAGGAGAGCTTCAAGGGCAAGAATGCTTAAGCGCCGTATGATCAAGCTTCTTGAAAAGCTCCTCAGTCAAAGGGATGGGATCCATAGCGAGTACGGTGCTTTACTCCGATATACCCAGGATTATCATAAGCGTCTTTCCATCATCAGAAAGGTGCTTGTACAAGAAAAGGAAATGTTTGAAGGGAGGAAAGTCAGTGACCGCATCGTCAGCATTGACCGTCATTATGTACGTCCCATCGTCAGAGGCAAGGAAACCAAGTCCGTCGAGTTCGGTGCAAAGGTCAATAATATACAGATAGACGGCATATCGTTCATCGAACACCTCTCGTTCAAGGCATTCAATGAGGGTATACGCTTGAAGGACTGTATCCGCATGCAGCAGAAGCTTATGAATGTAAGGGTAAGATGTGTGGCTGCCGATTCCATATATGCCAATAATGCCAACAGAAAGTTCTGTACAAAATATGGGATATCCACATCCTTTGTGCGCAAGGGAAGGGCGGCCAAAGATGAGCCTTTGAGGAAGGTGCTTAGAAGCGAACTCTCAAAAGAAAGGGCAACACGGCTTGAAGGAAGCTTCGGCACTCAAAAGCAACATTACTCGCTCTCAAGGATAAAGGCCAGAAACAGGAAGACGGAAATACTGTGGATTTTCTTTGGAATACATACGGCAAATGCCATACTGATAATAGAAAAAATCAGAAACAAAACAGCTAAAGCAGCATGATATGATTTTACTCACAGAATCAGAAGAGGTCATCAGACTTCTTCCGGAACGTCATGTCCTGTCGGATAGAAGTATGTGAGAAAGCACGGAAAAATGACAATAAGAATGGCATATGAAATGGTCATGCCCTATCATCTTCATATGCCATCTTATTTTTTAGAGACATTTACTGAATATCCCTACTTTTCCCTGTTCATCTTTAGGGATAATGAATGTGGTTGATGAAGATATTGGTGATGGAGTATCTTGATGTTTATAGTGTTGGCTTTTTGAAAAAAGTTCCTTTATTGTCTTTAATCTCTATCATTCCATTATCGGCATCAAATAGGAAAGGAGGAAAGCTGAAAAATATGTATATTTCAGTATCTTTTAATTTATAGAGTTTGGGAGTTATTTTTTTGCTGACACCAGATGGGAATACTTGGTCATCCATTTCGGTGAGGATATAATAATCTGCTCCCTCCCTCAATACATTTTTGCTAATCTTGGCTTCTGCTTTTGATTTGGCAATAATATAGAATCCCTCTATATCATATTTTTCCCAATTTTTATACTCTTGTCCAAGCACCATACTTATGTTTAAACATAAAACCAGTAGTAATAATATTCTTTTCATATCTATCTGTTTTTAAGGTTATTCCAAGTTGGTATCACAAATATAAGAATTCTTATTGGTTTTTTCAAGGAATAAGAAAGAAAAATAGAGAGTGGAATTTTAAAGAAAAGTAATTCCTATCCATATCAGAACTCCTGCTATTAGAACAATGCCTAACATGATTAATTTTATTTTGAAGAGCTGGTGGGTTTCCGCTTCTTCTTTTTCTTGCGTTTTTATTCTGATCTCTTCTAATTGCTCAAGGGATAGATGGGAGGAGTGCCCTTTTTTGTTCAAATCAATCAGTCGGTTTCTAGTTTCATTCAAGCGTTCCTTTCCTGCCTTTCGTAGTTCACGATTTTCTTTATCTCTTCTCATCATGTCATTGATGCAACCTAAAGTACCCATAATCTAACTGTTTAATTTGAATTCATTTTCACAAATATAGTGTTTTTTGCAGTTGCTTTTCTTCATTTGCTAATTTAATATGAATTTAAAGGAGGAATATTACTTAATAAACCCGATGTTCCTTGACTGCCGGATATAAATATTCTGCCAATGGATTTGTAATATAAAGTTGTATGCCATTATGCTTTCATACCATTGCTTATGGGGTAATATGTTGATAATGAACTGTATTTATATGGCGTGGTATTTTCCCCATTGAAACAGGTAAAAAGTAGATGTATTTATCTTATCATTGAAAAAAAATGTGAATATAAAGTTTAGGTGAAAGTGATTTTATTTGTAAATTGTATACCGTCATGTAGGTATCTCCGATCTATGTATAATTTAGTATATACCTAGAAATGGGGATTGTGCCGAGCTTTTATGAATTGTAATTTTGCAAACCAATAGAGAATGAAATGATTTGTAAGATTGCATATATTTTTTTATTTATAATTTGTAGCAATGTGTCTCTTTTATGGGGGCAGACATTTGTATTTCGGGGAACTGTACTGGATGAGCAGACTTATAAAGCGTTGGATTACGCTACAGTTCAATTGTTTGTGGATAAGCAGATTGTTTATGGGGGAATAACAGATGCGAATGGACATTTTGAACTTCTACATATCCATCCTGGAACTTATCGGGTTATTGTATCCTATTTAGGATATGATTCTACAGAAAAAGAAGTGAAGGTCATTGGGGATATTTCAGCAATCTTTTATTTAAAACCTTCGGTCATGGCGCTGAACGAGGTAGTGGTGACCGCTTCTGAATCAAAACGCGCTACCAGCGCTTCTATCGTTGACCGTACAGCCATGAAACATCTTCAGCCCAGCAGTTTCAGTGACTTGATGGAATTAGTACCTGGAGGAAAGTCGGCTGATCCTCAGATGGGGCAGGCCAATCTGATCCGGATACGTGAAACAGGTAAGACGGAGGATATCTCTTCATTGGGAGTTGGATTTTATATTGATGGTATCTCCCAGAATACGGATGCGAATCTGCAATATATGCCAAACAGTACTTCCGCAGTGAATGCAACGAGCACAATGTCAAAAGGGATGGATATGCGTACCATCTCAACCGATAATATTGAGAAGGTGGAAATCATTCGTGGCATTCCTTCCGTGGCTTATGGTAATGTGGCAAACGGTGCGGTAATCATTCAGCGTAAAATGAATGAGAGCCCCTTGTCTGCGCGTTTTAAGGCTGATAAAACCAGTAAACTGTTTTCTGTAGGCAAGGGAATTCGGCTGGATGGGAACGGGCGTTATGTGTTGAATGCTGATTTAAACTATTTGGAGTCCAAAATAGATCCGCGTAACAGTGTGAAAAATTACACTCGCCTTACTGCTTCCGCCCGCTTGGATGGCAAATGGTTATGGAATGAACGTAATATTCATTGGAATATCAGTTCCGATTATACCGGCTCGTTTGATGATGCGAAGAGGGATAAAGATGCGACAGTAAAGGAAGATTCTTATAAATCGGACTTTAACAGCCTGAAGATAGCGGGGAAATGGAGCATGAAGTTTCCGGTCCATTTATGGATTCGTGAGGTTGGTGTGGCTACTTCTGTCAGTCAGCAGTGGGAGAAGATGCGTGAAATAAAGTCCGTTTCTCTGAATCGTCCGGCAGCTATTGCTACTCAGACAGAAACCGGAGAGTTTGATGGCATCTATCTACCTTATAATTATGTGGCACAGATGGATATTGATGGTAAACCTTTATATGTTACGGCTTCCGCCCGTACGCGGTTGGCTTTCCCGTTGGGGGTATTACAGAATGCGATGAATATGGGGATGGAATGGAATTATCAGAAGAATTTGGGAGAAGGCCAGGTATTCGATGTGACACGGCCCATCAGTGAAAGTTTGAGTACACGGCCTCGCCGTTTTAAGGATATACCGGAGCTGCAACCTTTCGCCTTCTATGCCGAGGAGGTGTTGAATCTTCCTGTAAATAGACATAAATTGGCTTTTACGGCTGGTATCCGTTTGCAGTCTTTATTGGGGCTGGACACTAAATATAAGATGCAGGGCAAGATATATCCCGATCTTCGTCTGGACTTGCAATGGAGTTTACCGGTATCAAACGGATGGGATGTTTCCTTTTCGGGAGGTTTGGGCTGGATCAGCCGTATGCCGACCACCGCACAGCTATATCCGGATTTTAAGTATGTAGATTTGATTCAGTTGAACTATTACCATACCAATCCGGATTATCGCCGTATCAATATGATGACATATAAATGGGATAATACAAACTATCAATTGGAACCAGCACGTAACATGAAATGGGAAGTGCGGGCCGACGTCAGCTATAAGGGAAACCGCCTGTCGATAACTTATTTCCGCGAACGGATGAATAATGCTTTTGATGATATCACTTATTATAGGTCATTGGCATATAAACTATATGATCCTGCTAGTATCGACGGATCAGCATTGACGGCTCCTCCAGAACTTTCTCAGTTGACTTATACAAATGAATATAATCTGGATGTGTATTCCACACAAGGTAATGTAATGAAGGTGTGTAAAGAAGGAGTGGAGTTTCAGTTCGCTTCCAAACGAATAGAATCGCTCAAGACTCGCGTCACTATGTATGGAGCCTGGATAAAGACAATTTATAATTCGGATTCTCCTCAATATAAGGCCTCTTCTATATTGTTGGACAATAAACAGCTGAAATATGTGGGATTGTACAATGGGGACAACGGAACAGAAAGCCAGGCATTCAATACGAACTTTATGTTTGATACCTATATACAGCGTTTGGGACTTACTTTCTCTACGTCGGCACAATGCACTTGGTATACCAACAGACGGAACTTGTGGAATAATGGCGTGCCAGTAAGCTATATAGATCAATCCGGTGAAACGCATCCGTTTCGCGAAGAGGATAAAAACAATATTCAGTTACAGCATCTGGTGGAGAAATATTCAGCCACTTATTTTGAGCGTACTACCGTGCCTTTTTATATGGATATCAATTTGAAGGCGAGTAAACGGATCGGTAAGTATCTGAATCTGGCTTTTTATGTAAACCGGCTTTTGGGTATTTATCCTGATTATACGTTACGGGGCGTACTGCAACGGAGAACGTCCGAATCGCCTTATTTCGGTATGGAAATGAACTTAACCTTTTAGTAAATGAACAATAAAATAGAGATGAAGATGAAAAAGAATCAATTGACAATGTTAGTCCTTTTTGTGACAATGCTGGGATTTACCGCATGTAGTGATGATGACAAAGTGAGCATATCCACTGTAGGTATTACCACTACTGTAGATACAACTATCGAGGGGCTGCAACTGACCGGTGGAACCTATACTTTTGAAAATGTAAATACATCTGTCAAGACAGACATTACCTATCCGGCTCAGAGTATTGAACTGGCGGACGGGTTGTATAATGTAACTTTCATTGGTAAGGGAACTTACTCACAGAATGGAACTCCGGTGGAAGTCGATGTACAGGGAGTACAACAGAATGTGGCCGTATCTGGAGGGTCGTACAAGCTGGAACTGAAGGTTCATGTACTCAATACAGGTGATCCTGATTTTGTGATTGCCGAGATATTTATTCCCGGAACCTATAATGAAGCAGGTAAGCAATATAATGGCGACCAGTATATACGTATCTATAATAACTCGGATAAAGTTTTGTATGCGGATGGATTGATATTTATGGAATCACAATTCCAAACTACTCAGAAATATCAATCGGTAGATCCGGATATCATGGATGAAGCTATTGCGGTAGGCTCTGTTGTAGCAGTACCGGGCAGTGGAACAGATTATCCGGTACAACCGGGAGAATCCTTTATCCTTTGTGACAATGCGATCAATCATAAAGAGGCTAATCCGAATTCTATAGATTTAAGTAAAGCCAATTTTGAGTGGTATATTGAATCAAAGCAAGATGTGGATAATCCGGCTGTTCCCAATCTGGATGTTTATTATTGTTATTCCAAAACTATCTGGGTGTTGAATAAACAGGGAAATCGCGCTTATGCTATTGGCAGATTACCCAAAAGTATGACTAAAGAAAAGTATATTTCAGACTATGCATACAACTATACGTATATTATGCAAAATGGAACAGCCAGTAAACCGCAAAGCAAATATAAGTTCCCCAATGAATGGGTGATTGATGCTGTAAATGTAGGTGCTTCCAATGAATGGCAGTGGAATGTAACCTCTACCGGGCTGGATATGGGGCATACTTATATCGGTATGAACAATACCGTTGCAGAAAACATCGGAAAGTGCGTAATGCGTAAAGCCGCCTACAAGGATGGTGATCGGGAAGTATTGCAGGATACAAATAACTCTACCGTTGATTTCACACCTGCGGCTACTCCGAGCCTGTTTAACAAATAATTGAATCCGTCTTATTGATATATAAATCTTTATTATTCATGATGCTAATCCGAATTATCATTATGTTGCTGATTGCTTTATTTGTGGAGAGTCGGCAGGAAGCCTTCGGGCAGACTACCGACACACTCTCCCTGTCCGATAAGGTAATCCGTACCGCTTCATTTGCGACTGGATTTCGTGGCGAGATATGGCAGAATCCGGCACTTTATTATTACTATACTCCGTATACATGGACAAGGCTGGACGTAAATGGAGCTTATCATGATAAAGGAAAAGCATCTTTGAAACAGGAAGGTGATAAGGATACCCGTATCGGGGTAGATGTCAATTCCTTCGTTATTCTTTCGGAACGTGATCGTGTATTCGGTTCAGCAGGATACAGGAGTGAGAAGCAGGAGAATGTGTTATGGAATGAAAATATAGACTGGAAATTGATCGCTCCTTACGTGACTGGTGATTCCATTGGTGGTTTCCTGAAGGGAGAAACTTATTATTTCAATGGAGGTTACGCCAGTGAGTCAGGTTCCTGGACATGGGGAATCACCGGTGGTTACAGAGCGTTTCATAATTATCGGGATAAAGATCCGCGTCCACGTAATACAGCTTCCGATCTCTCTTTTGCTTTGGGAGCAGGATATCGTCTGGGGACATATCGTTTGGGAGTTTCCGCAGATTTCCGGCTTTATCAGCAGAAAAGTGAGATTTCATTCCTTGCAGATAAAGGCTCTACTTCGGTATACCATATGTTGGGATTGGGCATGGATTATGTGCGTTTCGCCGGAAACCAGACCGGGACGAAGCATCAAGGCATCCGGTGGGGAGGAAGCATAGGCATTCTGCCAGTTGATACGGAAAAGGGGATATCGGCCACAGTTTCAATTGACCGTATGTCAATGGACAAGAAATTGAGCAATGCCAATAATCTCACTTTGCTGGAATTGAATACGACTGATTTGAAAGGAAACGTGACCTGGATGCGGGAACTTCAGCAGGCAGAACACCTTGCTGTGAAACTGGATGCAGGCTATATAGTTCGTAAAGGAATGGAGAATATTTACGGAGAGGCGGGCGGAAGCTCCTATGGAGCATTAATTAGTACATCTCCGGGAATGAAGGTCACGAATAGTCGGATTGCCGTAAGTGGTTTGTGGGAGAAGCTTTTGACCGATAAAGGTGTATGGGGAGGAGCAATTGTTCCAAACATAATCTACCATCGGTTGGAAACGGATTACAACGCCGTATCCCGGTTTGTTCACTTGTCTGTTTTGGAGAGTTCTTTGCGTGCCCGTTTGCTGTATCAGAAGAGGCTGCTACGATTGACCGCAGAAGCTAACGGTGGATATTATGCCAATTTATCGGCTGAATATTCTTTACCGGGATTGAATACCGCGAAGTCGTCCGCCCAGACTTTATTGGCAAATATTGACTATTTATCTGATAGTTATAGTATGGTGGGGATTCGTCTGCAAGGGGATTATCCCATCATGAAACAATATAACCTGTCTTTGTCTGTTCAATGGCAGGCGGCATATTATAAAAAATGCGGAACGGCCCAGTATGCCGTTTGTTCATTGGGCATCTTTTTTTAAAAAATAAAAACAGTTAGCATATGAAAATTAAGTTTATGGTCGCTGCAACCTTAATGGCAGCTTTAGTAACTACTACTTCTTGTGGAAACAGTAACAAACAGAGCCAGTCTGAAAAAACGGAGCAGGCGGCTCCGGCGGCATTGAGCATCGATAATCTGCTGGTGCATGCCGATTCACTGGCCAACAAGGAGGTGACTATCGAAGGAATCTGCACACATACCTGCAAGCACGGAGCTACAAAAATATTCCTGATGGGCAGTGATGATACCAAAACGATTCGTGTGGAAGCCGGACCTTTGGGCTCGTTTGATACCAAATGCATCAACGCTATTGTCACAGTGACCGGAACGTTAAAGGAACAGCGGGTAGATGAAGCTTACTTGCAAAACTGGGAGGCTAAACTGAAAGCACAGACTGAAAAATCTCATGGAGAAACTGCTGCCGGGTGTGATTCGGAAAAAAAAGCACGCGGTGAAACAGCCAGCACCCCTGAAGCCCGTATTGCGGACTTTCGCGCAAAGATAGCAGAAAGAAAAGCTGCTACCGGAATAGATTATCTGTCATTCTACTATATGGAAGCCAGTTCTTATGAAATCGCAGAATAAAGGTACTGCATTCCACAAGTGGAGCCGGATCATCCATCGTGATCTGTCTTTCTTCTTTGCGGGAATGATTTTGATTTATGCTATTTCGGGTATCGTGATGAACCATAGGGATAGCATAAATCCCCATTATACAGTTACACGAACGGAATATAAAATAACAGAGGATCTGTCGGACAAGAGCAAAGTTAATGAGAAGATGATTTTGACTTTGTTGGAACCGCTGGGCGAAGCCGGAAATTTTACTAAATATTATTACCCGGAACCGGATCTGATTAAGGTTTTTCTGAAAGGAGGCTCAAGTCTGGTGATTAACACCCGGACAAAAGATGCTGTCTACGAGGGGGTGAAGCGCCGTCCGCTGATCTCTTCCATGGTACAACTCCATTTCAATCCGGGTAAGTGGTGGACTTGGTTTGCCGATGCTTTTGCTGTCTGTCTGATTATTATCACTGTCAGCGGTATAGTGATGATAAAAGGTCCTAAAGGATTGTGGGGCAGAGGAGGAATCGAGTTGGTGGCCGGTATCTTGATTCCTATTCTTTTCCTGGCGTGTTTCTAATAGCAAACGAAAAATGATTTATAAAGCATGAGTGCAATTATAGAATGTAAGAACCTGACCCATTATTACGGTCAACGCAAGATTTATGAGAACTTGAGTTTTGAAGTTCCTCAAGGGCGTATCTTGGGGTTGTTGGGTAAAAATGGTACAGGGAAAACGACAACCATTAATATATTGAGCGGTTATCTTCAGCCGCGTTCAGGCGAATGTCGCATCTTTGGTGAGAACATTCAGACCATGAATCCTGCTTTACGCAGGAATATCGGTTTATTGCTGGAAGGTCATGTTCAATATCAGTTTATGAATATCACACAAATAGAAAAGTTTTATGCTTCTTTTTATCCGGGACAATGGAAAAAGGAGGCTTATTATGACTTGATGAATAAATTGAAGGTAGCTCCGGTGCAACGTATCTCAAGAATGTCGAACGGACAGCGTTCGCAAGTGGCATTGGGACTGATCCTGGCACAAAATCCGGAGTTGTTGATTCTGGATGATTTCTCTTTAGGACTTGATCCGGGCTATCGCCGTCTTTTTGTGGATTATTTACGTGATTATGCCCGTTCCGAGAACAAGACTGTTTTCCTGACTTCCCATATTATTCAGGATATGGAGCGGTTGATTGATGATTGTATTATTATGGATTATGGCTCTATCCTTATTCAACAGCCTATTGAAACGTTGATGAAAGAGCTGAGAAGATATACTTGTACTGTGCCCGAGGGTTATCAGCCTCAGTTGCCGGCAACTTGCTATCATCCGGCTGTCATTCGTCAAACCTTGGAAACGTACTCCTTTTTGCCTCCCGTGGATGTGGAGAAACTGTTGAAGGAAAGTCAAGTTCCCTTTACTGGTTTGCAGCACGAAAATGTAAGTCTGGAAGATGCCTTTATCGGTCTTACCGGAAAGTATTAATATGTAAACTAAATAGAAGAAATATGATACAAGCCATATTTTATAAAGAGTGGATAAAAACGCGTTGGTATTGGTTGCTGGCAACTCTTTTTATGATAGGGATCACAGGATATTCCATGCTTCGTATTGGCCGTACCATTGCCATACAGGGAATCGATCATTTATGGGTAGTGATGGTCCAGAAGGATGCTATATTTATTGATTTGTTGCAATTTGTCCCTTTACTTATCGGTATCTTGCTTGCTGCCGTACAGTTTTTCCCCGAGATGCAACGTAAGTGTTTGAAGCTTACTTTGCATTTGCCTTATTCACAGAAGAAAATGGTCATGTCAATGTTGGCCTATGGCGTACTTGCACTGGTGACCTGTTTTGCTATGAGTTTTATTATGATGGGAGTTTATCTGCCACAACATTTTACAAGTGAGTTGGTGCAGCGTGTTTTATTATCTGCGGCTCCATGGTTTTTTGCCGGATTTGCCGGTTATCTGCTTGTTTCATGGATTTGCCTGGAACCCACATGGAAGCGCAGGGTTTTGAATCTGATTATTGCGGCATTGATTTTCCGTGTCTACTTTCTGGCTCCGGGAGCGGAGGCATATAATAGTTTCTTGCCCTGTCTGACACTTTATACGTTGCTTGCCGCTTCTCTTTCGTGGATTTCTGTGGTACGGTTCAAGGCCGGTAAGCAAGACTAATTGAATGTTTATTATTAAAAAATCAAACAAACATGATTCGATTCAGCAAAATATTTTTTTATATTACCGTAGCTGTCCTGCTTGTATGGCAGTTGCCTTGGTGTTATGCTTTTCTCACACTGAAGCCTGTCAAAACTCCTTTTACTATGTATAGTTCCGTACTTGGTGATTTTGTTATTACACAACTAGATGAGAATAAGCAACTTCACCGCTATGATACGAAAGGCAATACATATACACAACAGCAGGTAGACAGTTTGTTGCCTTCTCTCTATGTGCGCCAGCTTACGGCGGACGAACGTTTCCCTGATACCATTTGTGGTAAGGCAGTTAGTCCGAAAGATATTCAATTGACAAACTTTACTTTCAAGAGTGTGCCGTCAGCCATCAATGCTCCCCAGACAGGACTCTATTTTCTGATGGAGTCCATGTCCAAACGGGTGGATTTGAAAATGCCCGAAGATGCATTCCGTTTTACCGATAAAGGTATAGAATTTATTCGTATGGAGACGAATTGTATCGATGAGGCGAAAAGCAAATTGTTTACGGATATGCTGGTTCAGAAAGGGTTTGCTTTTCCTGCATGCTATGCTTCGGGCAATCCAACTACTCGTAAAGACTATGATGAGGGATATCTGGTTTTAGATGCCAACCATAAATTGTTCCATCTGAAGTGCACCAAAGGACGTCCGTATGTGAAAGCTATTCAGTTGCCTGAAGGAGTCTTGCCGGAATATGTGTTTATTACTGAATTCCGTAGCCGTCGGACTTTGGGGTATATGGTAGATAGCAAGCATCATTTTTATATTATCAATAGTGATGGAAGTTTGGTGAAATCAGCTCTCCCCGGTTTCGATCCGGCAAAAGATGAGTTGACCATCTTTGGAAATATGTTTGACTGGACTGTAAAGTTATCGACAGATAAAGATGATTATTACTATGCTTTGGATGCTACAGATTATTCACTGATTAAAGAACATGCCTATAAAGATATCCGCCGTTCTGTTCCGGGGTTGTCTTTTACATCTCCAGATGACAAATTTGTAAAACCTCGTTTTTGATGTGAATTTGGCAGGGGAAGTCTGATATTAAAATGTATATTAGTTCGAACAGACCGAAAACAACTAGGTAAAGGGGCTATCATGTTAGGCATCAGCTAACTCTACCTTCTGTGAGATACTGCAAATACGGGATTATATAATTGTGCGGACAGACAGGAGGGCGTGAAAACAGCCTTCCTTTTTTTGATAATATTTAAGATACAGGGATTTGATCTAGTTTTTCTTGCTCGTCAATTTTATATTATGATAATCGTTCTTTGAGTATATGCAGGATAAAACAGGTTGTTGAATTTTGCTTGTTTTTAAATTTTCAAAAATGCCAGATTGCATATAAATAATCTTCGTTTTGACCTCCTTTTATCCTAAACCAACTCTTAATTGTATAACCGATTTATGATTTAAAGAACCAATTTCATTCCGTAATTTTAGACAATTATTTGCAATACTTTTGATTGATATTGAAAAATAGGAGGGGGTGGGTCATCAGTTAAACGAATGAAATTACTGGAAATAAAAATCCCTATAACTGCAATGGTTATAGGGATTTATATATTAGCAATGTATTATATTACTTGCTCAAAGCAGTAGCTACGTCAACCGCACAAGCCACTGTACATCCTACCATCGGGTTGTTACCGATACCCAGGAATCCCATCATTTCCACGTGAGCAGGAACTGATGAAGAACCGGCGAACTGAGCGTCTGAGTGCATACGGCCCATAGTGTCTGTCATACCGTAAGAAGCAGCGACACAGCATCCCTGTAAGTCTTTGCAATCTGTTATTAATCAATGCTATAATAGCAATGGGTAAACTCCTTGTTAGTAAATAAAAGAACGAATTATCAAAAAGGGCTGCATCGTGGGCAAATGCCTATGCGTTACCCTTTAGATGAGAGCACTCCTAATGGAGTTAAGACAGTAATCTAATCTGTGTGTCAATGAAGTATAAATCTCCGTCTATGCCATAAAGCACATTATTGGGAACTGCATCAAACACTTCATAATCCGAATTATGATATTCGTCGTAATAGTCCATTTCAAAGCCTAATGCTTGCATATAAGCGGCTATCTCATCTTCCGTAGCTTCTCGTTCAGCTAATATATAAGGTTGTACGAGAACCGCGCAAAATTCTTGCTGACTGTTATAAGCGAAGCCTATCATTTGATAAGGCACATTGCCAAAGAACTTGTTGTGTGCAGTAATGCGAATGAAGAAGTTCTCTAAATCATCCCCTGCGTACTCAAAGTTATTTAATTTTACAACAGACACATTACCATCATGGAACACTTCATTCTCACCACCTCTATCCATATAAGTAATGTTGAGGTGTGATAAGTCAATCCATAGACCATTGTCATTGGCAAACTTTATCAGTTCTTCTGTTTGCCTTCTCTTATAGCCCTCTGTTGATTCAGTTTCTCCTGCTGCTTCCTTACTTCTTTTGGCGATGCAGGTCGCTTGCTCCAAGAGGCTATTGATTGACGAGTACGTTCTATCCATTCTTTGTGAAATTCATTAATATATTCCATAAATCTTCTGATTATGAGTTTAAGACAAAGGTAATCATTTCTCTTTTAATTACCAATGCTTTAATTGCAACATTTTAGCGAATGGGGCTATATATGGTAGTTTCTTTTAGAATTGTAGTAACTATATAAAAAGAAAGCAGCATAAGAGTTCCCTCAAATGCTGCTCTTGCTACTTTAGCAAAATATATCAAATGAACAGTTTGCCAATTATCTTGATAATGTTTGACTTTAAAATGGCATATTTTCATTCCCAGCCTCGAACAAAGCACGTATCTCATTTTCACTCATAGTGGAATCATTGTTTGTAGCTTTAGCTTGTACTAAAGCTCTCCATATCCAATAAATGAGGGCTTCTTCTATGCTGCCCTTAATAACCTTTCCAGCTTTAAAGTCCTCTATGGAATGTATAAGGTCGCATTTGAGCAGATTGTTGTATAATGATTCAATTATATCATATTCCTTTTTACTACGAAGTTGACAAACTGTTGCTGTTAGTATGCTGAGAAGTAGTTCTTCCTTGATTTCTTCTTTGTTTGGAATATATTGTGAATAAATTCAATCCCTCAAAAATAGCTTATATAATAATTTGAAAATCAGACTATTGAAAATTTTACGATTTTAATTGAGGAACAAACAAGAAACAAAATCGTTAATTAAAGGTATTTCCAATTTTTTTGTTTTCACTCTGTTTCTTTCTTTGCACTTGCTTATAATCGGAACTTCTTGAACAGCTTCCCACCAGATTTTTTTTCGTCCGATGGTTGCATGTGAGCTTTCAAGAATCACTGCAGCCAAAAGAAAAAAGCAAGTATCTTTAGTTCATACAAAGATAAGGAAAAACTTATAGGCAGGCAAATTTGTCTGCCTAAATATAGTTTACTTTGATTTAGCATATATATAGGCTAATGGACTAAACTAAACCTTTTCCCGAACTTCGTAAAACACTCCGGTCCCATTGTACAGCCAAAAGAAAAAACATTCCACGTCATATTTTTCTTTTCGCTGCAACCCCCTTTTTTATAAACCATCAACCTTTTACACGAGATCTTCTCTTCCCTGTGTTCGCACATCCGCTTTCGGGCTGCCTGATATGAATTGTGTCGCAAAGGTACTTGTCATGTCTTTCTTGTATGCAAGATCAAAGCCTAACGGTTCACGACAAAATCTCCACCCTCCGTTCCGCACGGGTAGTATTTAATCGTGAAACCTTGCATAAAGAGCCATGACACCTTTTGAAGCGACATAATTAAATCAAGCCCGAAAGTAGCTGGATGCTACAAGAGGGAAAAAAGAAAACTTAAAATTCAAAGTTATGGCAAACTACGCAACAAACATTTTCCACGCAAGTACGGAAAACAAACAAGACCTCAATAAGATAGAGGCATTTCTGGAGGATAATTTCAACGGCTTTGTCAACCGGTATGGCGACACGGTAGATGCCGAATTTGATTCCCGCTGGGAATACCCGGAAAAAGAAATCAACGAACTAATAGCCTTATTGGTAGCCAAAGACAAAATCTATATCCGCATACTTACATACGAGTTAGAGGACGAATACGTGAGCTTTCGGATATTCTCGCAAGGCAAATGGAACATTAAGTTATCCTAAACACAATTCACTATGTACGAATACGAAGAAGATAGCGATATTATCGGTTTGTCCTGCACGTTGCTCAATCCATATAAAGGTTACACGGAAGGCACAATCGTGGGCGGCTATGGCAATACCATAGTTGTCCGCCTTGAAAGCGGCAAGGAAATTTCAGAATACCGTGATGAAGTGATTATCCATGATTAAACGATAGCAAACGTATGACACAGATAGCAACAAAATTCGTCAAATGGGACATTCCCGAACTGGCAACATTGCAGGACAGCATGGTTTACAAATTGCGGGTACACCTGAACAACGGAGGCAAGTTAAACCGGGAAGAAAAGAACTGGATTACCCGTAACGTATGGGAAAGTATCTATTTCAAACGTGGAATTGCCTTGAGCGGTTATCACTTTGACTTTTCCGACATCCTCAAACGGTATTTCGTCAAACAGCACGGAAGCATTCACGAGTATTATGCGATTGACAAAACAGCGTTACGCTCGATACTGTACGGCAGAATAGAGGATATTGTAGAAGTAAGCGGTTAAAAAAACAAGGATATGGGAGAATACAAATTTTATCAAGACCGTAAGGTTACAAGTTGGGAACGGGATTATTTCAGTGTGAAAGCGGACAGTTATGAAGAAGCCGAGGCAATCGTCCGCTCATGGAACTGTGAGGACGTGTCGAACATCATTGACAATCGTCTTTGCTATGAAGAGTGGCAAGCATTGACCGATACATCGGAATCTATGCTCCCCGAAGAAAACGACGGCAACCCGACAATAGAAATTTTCAATCAAGACGGAGAATCAATAATGACTAATGTACCCGAAACACCTCAATCAAACCAATAGAACCATGAACGTAACAATCGAACACGTCTTTTGCCGCTACAGCGATGAAGCGGAAGAACTCTATTTCCGAATCATGAACACGATTCTTTTTGCAACTGACGAAACCGAACTTCGGGCAAGTATGGAACGCTTGAAGAACGAAACCACGCTCGACGACTATTTCATATTCGGATACGGAGCACACCATATCTGGATAAAGCAACGGCGACCGAGCGATAAAAACAGGATTTTCAAACATCGGATTATGGTAGCCCATTTCTGACAGGAACAGGCAAAAGACCTCCAATGCGCTTTGCGGGCTGAACCGGAACTACCAGCTTCAGCCCGTTCCTTTTTCTCGCAATAGACATGCTGGCACAATCCCCCTTTTATCCTCACGATCAATTTTTATACTGCCCCGGAATACCCGTTTATATTTCTCTTTTCGCTGCAAACCCTTTTTATCGCCCATCAACCTTTTACACGAGACCTTCTCTTCCCTGTGTTCGCACATCGCTTTCGGGCTGCCTGATATAAATTGTGTCGCAAAGGTACTTGTCATGCCGTTCTTGTATGCAAGGTCAAAGCCTGACGGTTCACGACAAAATCTCCACCCTCCGCTTCGCACGGGTAGTATTTAATCGTGAAACCTTGCATAAAGAGCTATGACACCTTTCGAGGCGACATAATTAAATCAGGCCCGAAAGTAGCAGGTGCTACAAGAGGGAAAAAGAAAACTCAAAATTTTATAGGTTATGACAAACGATGTAACAAATTCAAATGGAAGAGTAACGGTAGACGAAGTAATACACAGGGATTCGGTTTTCAGATACCAACTGTTAGACCGCTTACGGTCAGACTGCGAGTATTACCTCAATTACGGTAACAGACACCCCAAAACCTTATGGGCTGGCGACGAAAAATTGCAAATTGAGTTTATGATAAAACTGCATGATAGCTTCAAGGAGGGAGAAAAACCGGAGTGGCTTACGATGGATAAAATTTTGGAATACAGTAAGAGAATGATAGCTCAAGAAGAATAAAATTACTACTAAGGAACAGACTAAAAATGTGATATTATGGCATGGTTGGCAGTAAATAAAGACGGAACAGAATGGATTATGCCCGAAAAGCCCGTTCGGGGCCGGTGTGGGCATTGGGAGTATTTGGAAGAAGTGTACAACGTACCAATCGAGATAGAACTCCCCAAAGGGACTGTTTACAAACTTCTCGGCAAAGAACTGACATGGGATGACGAGCCGGTAGAATTACAGACCGAAACAGAAAAAAGGTAAATACAGTAACGGGCTGGACTACCTGTTTCAGCCCGTTTACACCGGCTAAGACAGATATACCGGTGCTATACCCTCTTTTATTTCCGAACAGACACTCATACCGTTTCCTTCGGAAATACCCCTTTATACCTTTCGGCTGCGCCATATCCTTTTATATCGAACGGCCACTCATGCAAAGGCGGCTTCTCCGCTTTGTTTCAAGGCAGACTCCGGCCATTTTTCCTTTACCTCTTCCTTTCCCCTCATTTCTCTTGCCGGATAGAGACAGCGACGTCGATACGTCGCACACGCCTTTTGCCGGATCTTCGTCCGATAGTATTTTCCACGATGCAGCGTATATGGTTGTTAAACGGTATATCGTTCTTGCCGCTTCACCCCCAAACAGCCAATACCCTTTCTCGCCTGATGTTCTTCCCGCCCACCTGCCGGAATGGGAGCGGTCTTGTGTCGGTGGACGGACAGGTCTTTCATGTTTCCGAGCCCGCTGCGGATTGTTTCGCCTCGACTTTTTCGCGACCGCTTTCTATTTGAAGTCGCCATATCGTTTTTCGTTGCAAAGTTAGTATGCAGACGGGCGCGACCCGATGGTCTTGACCAATGGCGTATCGCACAAATCTTCCTTTATCGGGCCTGCGGTTTGGGGCTTCGCCTCCAAAATAAAGAGTATTTATGCGCTATCCTTGGTGCAGCCCTTTACTGCACCTACTTTTTATGCACCGTAAAACTGATTTATTAACTTCAAAAAGCAATCGCAATGAAAAAGATCGAGAACAATTTCGCAGTAACCGGATTCGTGGCAAAAGATGCCGAAGTCCGTCAGTTCACCACCACAAGTGTCGCACGTTTCCCGCTGGCAGTGGCCCGTCAGGAGAAGAACGGCGAAGATACCAAACGTATATCCGCTTTCATGAACATTGAAGCGTGGCGCAAGAACGAGAATACCGGGTCGTTCGACCTGCTCACCAAGGGCACGCTGCTTACCGTGGAGGGCTACTTCAAACCCGAAGAATGGACCGACAAAGACGGCGTGCTGCACAACCGCATCGTAACGGTCGCCGTCAAGTTCTATCCCGCTGTCGAAAAAGAGGAAGCTCCTGCCGAGCCGGAAAAGAAATCGAAAAAAGGCAAGAAATAATTCCTGCCTTTTTGGGACAAAGCGGTCTTCGGGCCGCTTTTATTTTTAGACCCTCTGTCCTTAAGATTCGATTTTTTTCGGGTGAAAGTACGCTATTCGAAAAGTCGTTTGTAGAAATATTCCTTAAACTCTTCCATACCCATAGATATGTACTGGTCGTACAGTTTTCGGCATACGCTGTCGGTCGGATAGCGTAACTTGTCTTTTCCGTCGGTCGTGGCCTGCCAGATCACGCTTGCCGCCTCTTCCGGTTCCGGGAACTCCGCATGACCGTCCAGCAGGTATTTCCGTTGGTTTTCCGCAACCTTCTCATAACCGGTTACGTCATTGAGAGGTGTCTGGAAATTCGTTTTCGTACCTCCGGGAATCATTGCCTTTACAGCCACGCCAAACGGCCTCATTTCATAGTTAAGTGACTCGACCATACCCTGTTGGGCACGCTTGGCCGCCCCGTACACACCATCGCGCGGCAGGGCAATGATACCCGCCAAGGAAGTTGTGGTCAGAATGGTCCCTGCCCGGCGCCGCTTGAAATGCGGTATGAATTGCTGCGTGACCAGCATGGTTCCGATAACATCTGTATCGAACAGTTCTCGAATTTCAGTTTCCGGAATAAGTTCCAGCGGTGCCATGATGCCATATCCGGCGTTATTGAACAGCACGTCAACGTCGTATTGTTCCAATGCTTGCCGACAGGTTTCCCGGATTTGCTCCGGATTGGTCACGTCAAGCGGCATGACAACGACATTGGGCAGTTCCACCAGTTCCTTACCTTTTTCCACGTTGCGCATGGTGGCTATGACCCGCCAGCCATTGGCGGAAAATAATTCTACCGTCGCTTTTCCTATGCCCGACGAAGCTCCTGTAATAAAAATCGTTTTCATATTTTTTAATCCTATTGTTTCACGGTACAAAAATACGGGATCGCCTTCTTGTTTTACGTAGACAAATTACTGATAGTTTTACCTTTATTACGGATATTGCATCTATTTGTCGCTCTGGATTCATTTACCCGTTACCGTTCCGGAACGTCCACACTTTTATACTCCTTCATACTCCACACGAAGAGTCCGCCGTCGTCCATTGATTTTCCCGTGCAAAGTTAAGGCGGTCGGGAACCGGCAAGGCGCGGCTTCATTTGAGGTTAACAACCATCAACTCGCAAGCTCGTCAATACTTGTTCAACACAAATGAAATCGTCCATAGGACTATCCGCTTCCTCCTTGCCTTGTTTCCCTTCTGTCCGCCTTGTGGTCCGCACGTAAAATCAAATCCCGCCGGACGAGGGAAACCCTCCGAAGGCAGGGATAAAAAAACAAAAGTCAAACTTAAAATTCAAGACGTATGAAACAGATGATTTGGTCAAGCTATGACCTGTTGGACGAAACAGCAAAAGAATACTATCAAAATTCACAGCGGGAAATATTGGACGATGACTGTTACGAGGTCAGCGATGAAGAATGGGCAGAAGAAGTATATCGCTGGCTGGACGACGAACGGAGCAATCTGAATAAAGAAGTGGACGGCATTATTGTCGTGTTCGGCAACTTGGGATTATGGAACGGCCGGAGACAAGGCTATCAAATATTGGGCAGCACCATTGCCGATATTTTGAAATCCCAGTGCGACGATGCAGAATGGTACGGCGACGGCTATAACATTCGCGGACGGATGGGCCATCATGACGGTACGAACTACACCTTGTATCGTATCGCCAAAGACCGTGATGAAGCGGAGCGTATCGCCGATAAGATTTACAACCGTGAAATCGACGAAGAAGGTTTCCGCCGGAGAACACGTTCCCTCTATCCGTATGTAGCCGCCGTGTACGGCTGGAAAACAAGGCAGCGCAAGCCGGACAAGGCCGCATAAAATGCTGTCCACAAAATACCGCAACGCATCCGCCAGAGATGGTTGCGGTATCCTTTATCGAATGGGCGAAACACAGAACCGTCCCCTTTTATAATCAGCTCCATTCCTTTTTTATCACTACTCACGGAGCAATATCCGCCTTTTATACCGCCCCCGGTCTTTCGTATATCTCCCGTCTTTTCTTCTTTCCATCACCGGTTTGGTTTTACCAGATGCAAAGGTAGGCCGTCGCACTTGATCCGGTGGCTTGAAGTGCATTTCTTGCAAAATTCTTCCTTACTGGGGTAAGAGTAATTTTCCAAGGAAAGCCACCGTATGAAGTTTTCCCGACAGCCGTGTACCGCATCCGTAAAACCCCAAAGCGGTTCAGGAAGAAAGAACCGACAAAAGGGAAAATAAGTATTAACAATTCCAAAAAGCTAAGATTATGCCTAATCATGTGACAAACCGTTTAGAAATAAACGCAGACCGGGAAACAGTACAAAAAGTAATGAATTTCTTAAAAGGTAAAACCGATGATGACAATACGCCTTGTTACATCGACTTCAACAACATCATTCCTATGCCTGAAGAACTGTTGATAGAAAAAAGCAGCAGTGGAGATTTGGGTATGAAGTACCTTGAAGCAATGCAGTTGAAGCCATTCTATTTTTTATTGGACGATGACGCTTTGAGAACCATTCAATGGATAGAAGGATTGCCGGAAAAGGACAGAAAAGAAGCACTGCAACTTGGAGCATCGTATTTGGAAAATCGGAAAAAGTACGGTTATCCCACTTGGTACGAGTGGTCTATCGCCACATGGGGTACAAAATGGAATGCCTATCACCAAGACTTTGAAGAGCCGAACATACTTTGGTTCGATACGGCATGGAATGGAGTGCCACTGCTTATCCAGAAACTTTCCGAGATATTTCCGGATGTGGAATTTCATTACGCCTATGCGGACGAAGACTTAGGTTTCAATACGGGAAGAGGAACAGCCCGCAATGGAGAAATCAACATGACGATACCCGAAGGTGGAAGCAACGAAGCCTTTGAAATCATGTTTTTTGTGAAACCGGGAATGGACGAATATTTTGAACTGACGGACGAAGGTTACAAATGGGTTTCCTAAACATTCGGTACAGATAATGACCGGTGCAGGTTCGGGATACATTGACAATGGATGTGTCCTGAATCCTTTTGCCGGAATTCCCCTTTTATATCTTCATGGCTATTTCCCTTTTATCGAAGCGCGTTCCGTTCCCTTTTGTACCGTGACTATCCAACCGGAAAGCAATCCTTTTATAACATTTTAGCTTCCCCCGTTTTATCCTCCTTACAGCCGTTTCCCAACACCAACACCCCATGCCGAAAGCCCGCTTATTTTTTCTGCAAAGTTCGATTGCCGTTTGTCTGTCCTGTCAAGAACCGCTTACGCTTGCTGTCGAAAAATCTTCCTCTCCGACTTTGTTGGAGAGTGTATTTTTCGCAGCCTTCTTGTCTGGACCGACCGTCAATCCTATAGGCAGAAAAATAATCAACCTTTCGGTACAGGATTGTACCAAAGGGAAAAACAAAAAATAATCAATCTTAAAATTTAGAGCGTATGACATTTAGAGAATTTATGCAAGAGAACGGTTACGAGTTACAAACAACCTTTTGGGAAGATTTCTCAATAGCGGACAGATTTGGGTTGATAGCTATTCTGGACACTTTCAGCAGGGTTTTCAAGGAGTGGAAAGGGGACTATAAGTTCTTGACGGAACTGACATTGGTACTTAACCATAAGATATGGCAATACTATGAAAACAGACCGGATATGGCGGCACTTTACAATACTCTTTGGGAACAAGCCGACCAATACGCAAAGGAGAATCTGAAAGAGAACGAGTTAAGCTATTATTGGGAGGTGACGGATTAAATGTATATACCCAAGTTGTTCCCGTTGGAGTATGTGGAAAAACATAGATAGCCGGCTTTTGTCGGCTACTCTTTGTTCCAAATCCCTTTTAAGATACAACCTTTTATAACCTGTACCCCTCGCACTCCTATCCGAAATCCAGACGGGGCACTACTTTACACAAATACTGCAACACATCGTAATGGTAGTTACAGTATTTGAGTGGTTCCGTTTTTTCCCGAAATCCACTTTTACACATCCTTTATTTTCCCTCTTTTACGGCACTCAGGAATACTTTTGCCGGTTTGAAGGCGGGGATGGAATGAGCCGGAATCACAATAGTTGTGTTCTTTGATATGTTACGGGCCACCTTCTCTGCCCTTTGCTTGATAATGAAGCTACCGAAACCCCGCAGGAACACTTCGTTCCCGGCAATCATCGCATCTTTTACATTCTCCATGAATGCCTCGACCACGGTCATTACGACCCCTTTCTCTATTCCGGTCTGCTGTGCAATCCGGCTAACAATTTCTGCTTTTGTCATATATAAGAATTAAATAGCAATGTACAAAAATGCAACTTTTTTTGGATAAGTCAAATCTTTGGCCCACCTTTGCGGCGAAATAACGCAAAGGACATTTTATAATCCTCATCGGAGGGCTATGGAAGCCGGATAAGATGACTGGGTAAAACCATCGTCTTATCCGGCTTCCGTCGTTTTCTGCCGGAAGTAAACCATATAATATAAAATACAAAGACGTATGAAAGAAAAAGTGATTGATTTTGGGAATGAGAGAGTTTCCGTTCTGTTTAAGAAACTGTTTTTCCCCACTCTGTTGGGAATGTTGAGTATGTCGGCGGTAACGACTATCGACGGGATTTTCGTGGGACACGGCGTGGGCAGCGACGGGATTGCAGCTGTAAATATCTGCGTCCCTCTACTGATGTCACTCATGGGTGTTGGACTGATGATGGGGGCAGGTTGTTCCGTAATCGCTTCCATTTACTTGTCGAAAGGAAAAACCGTTTTGGCACGTGCGACCATTACTCAAGCCATGCTTTTCGTGACGCTCATATCCGTGACCGTCGGAGGATTCATTCTGGCATTTCCCGAAGAAACCGCCCGTATGCTTGGCTCGTCGGAGCATTTGCTACCGCTGGTTGTCGATTATCTGGTCTGGTTTTCCCCGTCTCTGCTGTTCGAGTTGTGGATTGCCGTTGCCTTGTTTGCCATGCGGCTGGATGGCGCTCCGAAACTTGCCATGTGGTGCAGTATCATAGCCGCAGCGGTGAATGTCGTTCTCGACTGGCTGTTCATCTTCCCGCTGGGCTGGGGAGTGATGGGGGCGGCATTTGCTACCTCCCTGAGTTGTTTGGCCGGGGCAGCGGTGGCGATGGGTTACTTGTTGTTCTATGCCCGTGACACTCGTTTGCATTCTCTTCGTCCGGGTAGAAAAAGGATTTTATTCTTCTTCTATGATATAGGAATGCAGTGCAAGATAGGCTCATCCGCCTTGTTAGGCGAATTGACAATGGCGATATTGCTGTTCATCGGCAACCATGTATTCATGCGCCATTTGGGAGATGACGGAGTAGGTGCTTTCGGAGTAAGCTGTTATTATCTCCCGTTCGTCTTCATGATAGGTAACGCCATTGCCCAATCTGCCCAGCCTATTATCAGTTACAATTTCGGCACAGGAAGCACGGAAAGAGTTCGTTCCGCCTTACGCGTTTCCGTGTTTGCGGCATTAGTTTGCGGAGTCATTTCTACTGCCGCCTTTATCCTGTTTCCTGAATTGCTTGTCGGACTGTTCCTGCGCATTGACAATACTGCCGCACGCATAGCGATAGAAGGATTCCCTTATTATGGCACGGGGTTCATCTTCTTTATTTTGAATCTCTCCATTATTGGATATTATCAGAGCATGGAACGGGTAAAGCCGGCCATAACATTTGCAGTCTTACGTGGATTTGTTTTTCTGGTTCCGTGCTTCATGGTATTACCTGCCATAATGGGAGTAAAAGGAATTTGGCTCGCCTTACCGTTGTCTGAAATTCTGACGACTTTAGTGATTGTCGTTACATTTTGGATATATTCCCGGCAACGTGCCATAATTTGCAGGTAAATTTTTCGGATTTAGGTTCCATGTAAAATGCCGCTATCAAAAAAGTTTAAAGATTGGTAGCGGCATTCTGAGCAGTTATCCGGAATAAAAATTCCGCCAAATGCATGATGTATTAATAAACATTAATGGGTCATAAACAATAATTCGTTATCAAAACTGTACATTTGCATAACATATTATGTACATATAACAATAAATATATTATAATTTATGGATAAATACATCATTGGCGAGAACGCTGGTAAAGTTTGGCGTTTATTGAATAGTGACCATCTCCGTAAATGGGAATTTTCAGAGATAAAGAAAATTACAGGGATGGATGATGCCGAGTTGGGTAGTGCTATTGGCTGGTTGGCCCGTGAAGATAAGGTACAATTCGAACTTGAACATCATAACAGTAAGGACGAAAAGGCATACTTGTATCTTATGTTGAATGTATATATTTGACTCCTTCCTATAATGCTGAAAAAAGAAAGAAACCATGCTGATGAAAAACATGATTTCTTTCTTTTCGTTTGGTATAGACCACAATGACGGGACACTTCCATCAATGAGAGACCGAGTTGGAGAAGACATTGATGACGACCACTCCGGCAATAATCAGGGCCAGCCCGATGATGGCAGCCAGGTCGAGGTGCTGTTTGAAAACGAAAAAGCCGATAAGCGCGATAAGAATGATACCCACTCCCGACCAAATGGCGTAAGCTATGCCTACCGGAATGCTCTTCAGTACGACACTCAAGCAATAGAAAGCCGCCGCGTACCCCAGAACGGTCAATACGGACGGAACGAGTTTGGTAAACTGTTCGCTCTGTTTCAAGAAAGAAGTGGCTACAGTTTCAAAAACGATAGCCAAAAACAAGATAAGGTAAGTTTTCATTTATCTACATTCATCTTTTGATTTATACGAATCATATTCCGACTCCTGACACGAAAGAACCGGCGAGACAATGCCGCCGTTGCCTCATACGTGTTACTGGTCGCGCCGGTAGTCGCTCTTGCTAAAACCGCCGAACACCGCTTTCAGAAGTTTACCCACTACCCAGAACACAACGATTATCAATATTACTTCCATACTACGTTTTTATTTAACCTGTATTAATAAATTAAACATCTGCTGTTTGTTACCAAGAGTGCGAATCCGTTTCAACCTCGTTTTCCGACAGTTAAACCGTTTATAAGCGGTAGTTGCCGCCACCCTTTTCGTTTTACGGGTTATTCTTCCGCCGGACTGTCGTCCTTTTTCTTTTTCCTGGTTCCCAAGGGGCCGCTGAATTTCCCCCTGTTGAGTTTTACCCCATGCCTGTGGAGCACGCTGAACACCGAGCTCCGGCTGCTGTACCCGCTTACCGCCATGATGTCCTCGAACGAATGACCGTTGACATACATGTCAACGATAGTATTTTCCTTGTCGGCCTTATCCATAGCCTTCATCGTTTTCTTCGGAATCTTAGCTTTCTGTTGCAGGTTCAAGACACGTGCGGACGAATATCGCAGTATCGCCACCTCTTCGGGAAGCGCCCCGAACATCTCCAGCACATCGGCAACCGTCGTTTCGGGAAACAGTTTACCCCGTGAGTCGATCCGGTCATGGATGGATATGATACGTACCACCTTAATACGGCACAACTCAATGAAGGCCGACAGTTCGCGCGACCCTCGGAGGGCATTGCTGAATTTGGCCACCACTACCTCGTCGCCCCTTTCGAGGCCCGCCACAAGTTGTTTCCATTTAGGCCGTAGCGCCTCGCTTTCGACCGGTTCCTCTATCACTTGTACACAGCCGTACTCCTGCATCCATTCTTTGTCAGCCTCGAACCCGTCGTAACGATCCGCCTTAAATATGTAACCTACTTTTGCCATCTAATTGTACACTTCTATGATAACAAGTACAAATATAACAGTTTTATTTTAAACTAAACCATACTTTGAGTAGAAAATCGAAGAATGCACTTGCATTCCCCTGTTTTCTTCACTTATTTTCATTGAAAATCAAACTATTAAGTACAATGTTAAAAATAGCTTATAAAACAAATTTCAATACTTGCCATCTTGAAAATAATACTTAGATTTGCGCTGTAAAATTCAAAATTGAACAATGAACAATAGAAAATCATACTTAAAAATCATACTTTCCATTGCTGGACTTTCTGCCGCTTCAATTGCCGTTTTCACATTCCCGTCATGCGACGGTCCGAACGGCAAATCACTGGCGGAACCCCAAGACACGCCTGCCGGTCTGTACAGAGAGTACCTCTCCGAGATACGCAAGTCCCAAGAACTTTCCTTTGAAGAGCTGACCGTATGTATCGGGAAATGGCAAACCTTGAAAGATTCCGTGGCTGCAGCCATTCGGCGGGACACGGCCCGTCAGACCCATTCCGGCACACGGGAAGAATGTCGTCTGTTACACGATTCCATTTGCTCGGAACTTTCCCGGTTGGCCCTGTCGAAACCGCACACCTACAAGGAAGTGTTGAGCCTGAAAGAGCGGTTCTCTCCCTATGCCGGAGACGTGGAACTGCACCGTTCCGCCGAGGAGATCCGTCCGTTTTTCGCAGCACTGGATAAACGGCCTGCCTACCGTGGCAACAAGGAGCAAACGCTGTCGGCATATCGTAAGTTGCTTGCCGGAACCCTGAACGACGGCATACACGACAGTCGTGACCTCAAGAGATTCATCGAGAAAGAAGACGCCGTTTTTCGCGCTTTTCTGTCCGGCCTGCACGATTCCGGCAGTGCAAACATGGCCGACATTACCCGCGACACGGAGAAGTGCTGTTCCGAGGTGTTTCTCGCCGCCGGACGCAAAGAGATTACCTACAAGGAGGCCCTGATATACATGGCCCTGCGTGCCGACCGCCGACTGATACAGAACGTGCGTACCTGTCTCGACGACATACATCGGGGCGAAGTCGCGACACCCGAACAGGCACACGCCTACATTTGGATGATACTCCAGCCCTACGCTTCCTTGGACGGCCTCTGTATGACGCTTCTCTCCCCGGAGGATAAGAAAGCCCTCGACCGGATTGCGACCGAGACACCCGGCGCTTTCGAGACACTGCGTAAAATCCTGCCGTCGGAAAGAAATCGGTTGGACGAGCTGCCCGGTATGCTCATGGAGATATTCATCGCCTCTTTGTAAAAGCCTATTCACAAAATAAACGATATATGATTATGTTACGACACTTTTTGGATGACTTTATGTCGTTCGTACCCCTGCAAATGCCGCAGCTTCTCAATGTGGCGACAATGGAGGAGCCGCAGTTTTACGGCGACTACGTTCTGCTCACGTTCCCGTTGCGGGACCCCTATGATTTGGAGGAGGTCATGGACATATTCGAGGACGACATGGAGCTGATCACGCTCTACCACCATGTGCCGGTCGGATTGGAAAAATCCGGTCATAGCACCTGTGCCTACTCCAATCCCGCTTTCGGGCAAATGTTCAAGATGAACGCCCGGACAGACGCGGACGGCAAGGTAAACCGCGTCATTGCGACCGTTTACGATTCATTGGAACTAATGTACGGCGACCTGTCTCTCGACTTGAAACTCCACACCGGAAACGGCAGCTTCAAGTACAAGAAGGATCTGGAAGATGTGCTGTTGGATTTCATGTAAAACAGAACCTATGCGAAACACGATATATCGCCAGATGATTTTCTGCATCGACGCATACCGCACGTGGATAGAGGTGGCCGATGACAACCTCTACAAGGAGCATGTCATTCCGAGGAACAACCGGACCGATTTCCTGGTGTCCCGCACGCTGGTACTGCGTGCTTGCAAACCGCATGGCACATACGACCGGGGCATGACGTGGACGATTCCGGAGCATGATCTGGACGCGGCACTGGCTACATACCGTAAGCAGAACGGCACATTCAAGTCCCGGATGAAGAAAGGCGCGTCGTCCCTGACAGCCGAAGATACCGAGAACATTATCCGCTTGGCCACCCACGGGATTGTCCGATTGGAACTTGTGGTACGCCCAGTCAATATACCTTCAAAACCCTATTACCTGTTATGACCTGGATTATATTACAGTTTGTGTTTCTTGCAATGCCTGTCGTCCTTCCGGCGCTGTTGTACAGGAGCAGACGTTACTTCATGGCAAGATTCTACGATAAAATGATATGGAGCGAAAAGGCCCGCAGGCTATACGCCCATGTGCTGCTTATCGTATTGCTCCTCTTCCATTATGTCTATACGAGCGGACACCCCGGCGAGTTCGGTGTTGTGCCATCGACCATTGTGTGTGCCGCATGGGCCTCTTTCCGGCGGGCGGACCGATGGATGCGCTGTTTGCTTGACCGGCCGAAACATTTCGTCTGGTTTGCGCTCTTGGCATTGGTCATCGGCTTCGTGCCGCATCTGTACACGATGTCCGTAACCATCGCCTTTATTCTTTTGGCTGCCCTGTTCTACCCGTCGGCAAGGGTCATGTCCGAAAGGACAGACATGCGCAAATTCCTCGAATGGCTGGAATACCCCGGAGCATTAGCCGACAGTTATCATAGTATCATCACGCAAGACTGCCACGATAATGCGGATAATGGCAGTTCATACAATCCGCACGATATGAATCATCAAAAACAGAACGAAAATGAGAAATAGAAATGAAGCGCCCGCCGCCATACTGGCCAGCACGGAAGTGTTCGACTATCTGAAAGAAAAAGTCGGCGAGCGGAAAACAAGAACAGAAGCCTACTGCGACCTGTTGGATAAATCGCTGGCAGGTTTCGTCTCCCCGTTTTTAAGGAAACAAGATTACGACCTCGGTCCCTGCCAGTGCCATGTGACTGTTTCCGACCTTGCATCCGAGTGGCATTGGCATCGCGCCACCGTCCGCTCGTTTCTGGACACGCTCGAAGCGTTCGGGCAGTTGGAACGTATCCGGCTGGCGAAAAGCGTCATCATTACCATGCATCTGCGAATCGGCACGCCTGACATGCCGGACAGTGGACAGAAAGAAACGGACTTTGCCGCAAGAATACAAGGAATACTGTACGATTGGGTGATTGGCAAAGCAACCTCTTTCGATGTCGGCAAATCATGCGGACAAATCATGCGTCAGACTTTGGCGGAGATAGCCGGACGGGACAGCCGGGCCTATCCGGACAATCATTCCGGCACGACATCCGTGCATACCCACCGGTCAGAAGAACAATTGCGTGAGACCGTTTTGGAGTGTATCGCCTATGCCGCCCTCTGGCGGGTTCTGCGCAAGTCGAGGTTCGACGACGGCTCACCGCTCGTGCAATTCTTCCGGCTCGATCTTGGCGGGGAGTGGGCTGCATTCATCGAAGCCTCGAAAGAGCTTGCAGAGCTTATTATCGACGGAAAACCGGACGGGACAGGCTTCGGTACGGACGAAGAGACGGAACGCCTTGAATCGCTTCGCAAACCCTTTTTATCGCTTCTGGCGAAGGCGCAGGAGGAAAGCTGAACGGGGATTCGCGGACAAAGATTGTATAACCACGGGCAATTCGCCCCAGTTCCGGTCCAAATATCCTTCCGGTTATAGCAGGCACGCGGGCTTGCCCGCCTGCCACTGAACAAAGGGAAGGGGGAGCCTAATACCCCGACCGACTGACGTCGGTGGGAAGGGTGTCCGTACAAGCAGCAAGCTGGGACACGGAGGATTGTCCGAAACAACACGGAAACAGTATGGCAAATGCAAAACAGGTTCTCGACGTTCAGGTGTCGAAAGGGATCACTGCCGCCCAAGGCAACGAACACCTGCGCAATCGCAGCAAAGAGGCGGAGAAGTATGCCATGAGCAAGGGTAACTACGACCCCACCCGCAAACATCTGAATTTCGAGATTGTGCCCGGAGGAAAGGTTCGCCCCATCGACTCGAGCCGCAATATCCCGGAACGGATAGCGGACATATTGGACCGTCGCGGAATCAAGGACCCAAACGAGGGACTGATTGAACCGAAGTACCGAACGGTGGTAAACATTATCTTCGGCGGTTCGCGGGAGCGGATGCACGAACTCGCTTTCGGCACGCAGAAGGTGGATTTTGAAAAAGGTGCGGATAATACCCGCATCAAAAGGAAGAGCGACATCGAACGCTGGGCCAAGGATGTCTATTCATTCGTTTGTGGCAGATACGGCGAACAGAATGTCGCCGCCTTCATAGTACACCTCGATGAGTTGAACCCGCACGTGCATTGCACGCTTCTGCCGATTAAAGACGGGAAGTTTGCGTACAAGGAGATATTCGCCGGAAAGGACAAGTTCGAATATAGCGCGAGGATGAAACAGCTCCATACGGACTTTTTCGCCGAGGTCAACACGAAGTGGGGAATGGAGAGAGGTCGGAGCGTCGCCGAGACCGGTGCTCGGCACAGGACGACGGAAGAATACCGCCGTATGCTCTCGGAAGAGTGCACCTCTATAGAACAACAGATTGGCCGGCATCAGGAAGTCCTGTCCACCCTCCACTCGGACATCCGGCTGGCAGAGCGCAGGGTCAAGGGCCTGACGTCGATGGTAGAAAACCTGAAAAGGGAGCAGGCCGAGAAGGAGGCTCAACTGTCGGCACTTGAAAACGATATGGACGCCCGAAAAGGCGATGCGCTGGTCCTGTCTGCCGAGAAAGAGAAACTCGAAAAAGAACTGGCCGTTATCCAAGGGAAACTGGCAGACAAGCAGGAAAAGTTACAGACTGCCGACCGACAGCTTTCCGACCTCAAGGAGAACATGGAAGCCATAGAGGAACGCACGGAACAGCTCAAGGAGGAAGCCTACGAATATTCCCGCGCTGTCCACTCCAAAGTGGACAGCCTGCTCAAGGATGCCATGCTGGAAAACATGGTTGATGAGTGGCGGGAACTGTCGGCACGCATGAAGCCCTCCGAACGGCAACTGTTCGATGGCACGCTCGTGCGCTCCGTGGCAGAACAAGGCACGGAAGTCATGCACTGCGCCACGCTCTTGTTTCTCGGCATGGTCGATGATGCCACCACCTTTGCCGAAACACATGGTGGAGGAGGTGGTGGCAGCGACCTCAAATGGGGACGTGATGATGACGAGGACAACCGGACATGGGCGCTCCGCTGCATGAGAATGGCGAACCGCATGATGCGTCCGGCCATCGGCAAAAAGCCCAAACGATAAACGGCAAAGAATGTTTGGAAACCAAATAGATTATAATTAAAAACATTGGAATTATGACAAAGAATATCATCTTTATCTTCGCAGCGTTCTGTACGCTGCAAGCCCGTGCGGATGTACAACCCACGGAGAAGGATACTGTACGCCGCACGTTCCGTTACGATGACACAGAACTGTTGCAGCCGTTACAGCCCTCATACCTTGACGGAGTGGTCGTTCCGGCACGGGGAAACGGCAACTGGTTCGTCAGTATCACCGGAGGCACGACGGCCTTTCTCGGCACCCCGCTCGGCTGCGAAGACCTGTTCGGGAGGTTGAAACCCTCGTATAGCCTTGCCCTCGGCAAATGGTTCACCCCGTGGGTCGGCGCACGGATAAATTACAGCGGATTGCAATTCAAGGACGGTATGCTGGCCGTGCAGGAGTACCACCACCTCCATGCGGATTTGCTGTGGAATGTGCTCGGCGGTAGCTATGCCCGGCAGGAACAGGTGCGCTGGCATCTGGCTCCCTTTGCCGGTATCGGATTGCTGCATCATGCGACCAACGGCCATAACCCGCTTGCCATCTCTTACGGCATACAGGGGCAGTACCGGATTTCCAAAAGGGTTAGCGCCCTTGTGGAAATTTCCGGCATGACTACCTTCCAAGATTTCGACGGATACGGCAAGGCGAACCGTCCCGGCGATCACATGCTTTCGCTCACTGCAGGATTCTCTTTCCATATTGGCAAAGTCGGCTGGAAACGGGCCATAGACCCAAGTCCCTACGTTCGCCGCGACCAGTGGCTCGTTGATTATGTCAATGTCCTGTCGGAACAAAACAGCCGTTATGCGGGACAGCATGACAAGGACCGCCGGACGCTGGCCGAGCTGAAGAAGATACTGGAAATCGAAGGGTTGCTTGACACGTATTGTCATCTTTTTGACGATGACGATACCATCGGGCACAACGGCTATCCGAGGAACAATTACAGCGGACTGAACTCCCTGCGGGCAAGGTTGAAGAACAGGCATTGGAACGGAAAATCGCCCTTGGAAGGACAAGCCCCGAACGAGAATGGCCGGGCAGACAGTCTGCAGCATAGGCAGGACAGCGTGTCTGGCCTCGGAACAGGACAGTTCGAGAATCTTCCCGACAGCACCTTGGCAGACTATGCCGTGCGGATGCAGTCCGGACGGGAATGTATCGGTGCTCCCATCTTCTTTTTCTTTGAACTCGGCACGTCGCACCTGACAGACACCTCCCAGTTGGTCAATCTCGACGAACTGGCACGGGTGGCAAAGAAATACGGTCTGAAGGTCAAAGTCACGGGAGCTGCCGATAGTGCGACCGGAACAGTCGGTATCAACAATGCCTTGAGTGTTTCGAGAGCCGACTATATCGCCTCGGAACTGAACAAGCGGGGATTACCGTCAGACAGGTTGACCAAGACCGGCGAAGGCGGTATCTCCGATTACGCCCCTACGGCGGCCAACCGGCATACCAGAGTGGAACTGTTTTTCCCTGAATCGAAGGGAAATAAGTGAGCTTCCGGTCGGGCTGTGCTGAGTATGTCTTAGGTCAAAGGCTCGGCCGCAGGTAAAGTTAAACGAGAGGAATCCCTTCCCGGACTCCTCTCGTTTCTGTGTTGTTATATGAATGCCGCCTCCCTACTGGTACGGATTGCGACAGGCGGAATAGCGGATATGTCCTTTCCCGAAAATACCTTTCAATTCGATGTGAAAACGAAACTGTATAGAACACGATTTTTATGATTTCAAGGAGAAAATAACCATAAAAAGGCATATTTTAAGACTAAATACGGTATTTATTAGAATATTCAGTTCGCAGAGAGATATTTTTACTTCTTGGCCACCCTCTCCCTGCTTACTCCCGATGATAGTAACGTTGATCACTCATAAAAACAATCATCAGGCAATTGCTCACAAGCACAAACGGAACAGAAAGCCATCTGCGAAAAATAGATAGCTTTTCAAAAAATCCCAGAACTTATAACAATAGAAAATGTAGATTTAATACACAAAAAGTGTAGAAAGTGTAGAATTAAATCCACACTAATACTATGGACTGTTTGTAAAACAAGTGTTAATAACACGAGCCATTTTAGACTACTAATAAAAAGCAGGAAAAAATGTGTTAATGAGTTATTAAATTTCAACTATTGGTTTCCATTCGGTATTTTATTTGCTTTTAATTTTTCAAATATTAGTTTTTTGTTTCACTTAAAATAAAATGTTTATGAAAAAGTTATTTATTGCAGTAGCATTAGTTATGGGATTGGGTACATCAGTTGCATTTGCCAATGAGATGACAGCAGGAATTGAGACAGTAGCTATGGTAAATGAATATAAACCTATTGAAGCCGCAAAACTTCCGCAAGCTGTTCAAGATGCTATCAAAAAGAATTATGCGGAATCTACAATCAAGGAAGCCTCTGTTGATGAAGCTGCTAAAACTTACAAGGTTATCCTTACCGGTAAAGATGGAAAAGATACAACCGTTGTATTCAACGAAAAGGGTGAGATTCAAAAATAATCTAATTTGTTTTAGAGAAGATTAGAGGCTATCTCAAAATAGAAAAATGGGATAGACCTTATAAGTTGCAACATAAAGATCTCCTGTTTTAGCCTTAGTTTATCCTAATTATATGGCTAAAAGTAGGAGATCTTTTATTTTTAGGTTTCAATCTATAAGATTTTTACTTTAGCAATCCTATTTTGAACAGCTTCTGTATTTAAGGGCTTTTTTACACAACTATTTTTTTACGAATTTGATAATAGCCCACTGTATTTTCTCGTAATTGAATAAATAGTCTGATAAGGATAAAATCTTTCCAAATCATGAAACTGATGTTTAAAGATTCATCAGCAAACACTATCCAAATGGAAAACGACAGCCATCACAAACTCTTTTAATCAATCCCGCCCCCTAAGGCATGATAAAGGCTGATGACTCCTTGTATTTCGTCAAAACGATCCGATGCAGCATCCAGTTCTGCCTGCAACAAGGTTTGACGCGCTGTCAGTACCTCCAGATAATTTTGTGAACTGTGTTTCATCAATAGTTCCGCACTACGCACAGCCGATGCAAGAGATATGATTTGCTGTTCTTCAAGCTGCAATCTACCTCTTGCCGTCTGCCATTGTACCAAAGCATTGTTTACCTCCATACCGGCATCGAGAAGGCTCTGACGAAAAGATAGCACCGCTTCTTCCTGTTGTGCCCTGGCTACTTTCAGGTTTGCAATGTTCTGCCCTCTATTAAAGAGTGGCTGCACGAGTGAGCCTACGGCCGACAAGAGCCATTGGCCGGGATTGGTAATTGCGGCTCCCGCTGCATTGGTCCATCCGGCGGAACCACCCAGTGTAATTGACGGATAGAAAGCGGCTACAGCCTGGTTGGTGACATAGAATGCAGCGGCCAGTTCAGCTTCACTCTGACGTATATCCGGGCGGCGTTGTAAAAGTTGTAAGGGAACGCCCACTAAAAGCGTGTCCGGAAAGGATTGGGTGTCAAGGGTTGATCGCTCAATGCTGGCCGAAGGTGTACCAAGCAGCGCGGACAGAGAATTTTCCAACTCGGTAATCTGCCGTTCCAATGAAAGCAATGAGGCATCTACCGATAACTTACTCGCTTCAGTCTGCGCTACTGCCATGTCAGTTGCTTGCCCGGCTCTTTTCAGAGCCTTCATTACCCTAAGATTCTCAGCCCAGTTTTCTGCTGTACGACGGGTGATTCCCAGTTGCTCATCCAGCATCAACAACATATAGTAGTTATTCGCAATAGTCGCTATAAGTTGCGTCTGCACGGCCTGCCGGTAAGCTTCATTCTGTTCCAGTACAGCACGAGCCTCACGCTTGGCATTGGTAAGTTTACCAAATATGTCAATCTCCCAACTCGCAGAAACTGCCAAATCGTAACTTTTGGTTGTGTTACCATGCTCCGCCTTGCTAATCGTACCCTGCGGGCTTAAATCAAGGGAAGGCAGATAAGAAAGCCGTGCCGACTTAAGAAGAGCTTCAGCCTCCTTGACACGCAGGCGGGCAATACCCAGATCAGAATTGTTGCAAAGCCCTTTCTCAATAAGGCTTTGCAATTGCGAATCCGTAAAAAGTTCTTTCCACGATAGGTCTGCAATAGAGGCGGTGGTATCGGCAGACAAAGCCGGCTGATGATAAAGACTGTCAACAACCGACACATCGGGTCGTTTATAGGTCCGATAAATTGAACATGAACTCAATCCCACCGATAAACATATGCATATTATTATTTTTTTCATACACTCAAAATTATCTATATTCAGATTATTGATCTTTTTCTTCCAATTTGGGCAATTGACGTTCAGGCATGAAACGTTCCTGCAAATATTGGAACACGATGAACAGCACCGGTACGATGAAAAGCAGGGCAACCGTACCAATCAGCATACCGCCGACCGTACCCACACCAATAGAGATATTGCCGTTAGCTCCCACACCCGAAGCGAACATCAGAGGAAGCATACCAAAAATCATAGTCAGCGAAGTCATCAAAATCGGACGTAAACGAACTTGGGCGGCTGACACTGCCGCCTGGGAGATGCTCATACCCTGACGGCGGCGTTCCGAAGCATACTCTGTAAGAAGAATCGCAGTCTTGGCCAGAAGCCCGATCAACATCAACAGACCGATTTGCAGATAAATGTTATTCTCCAAACCAAACATTTTGGCAAATAAGAAGCTACCGGCAAGACCGAAGGGAACCGAGAGGATGACCGCAATTGGTACAAAAAGACTTTCGTAAAGGGCGCATAGTATCAAATAAATAAACACTACACAGATGACAAAGATGATCGTAGTGGAACTTCCCGTTGAAGCCTCTTCACGTGACATGCCGCCAAATTCATATCCATAACCGGCAGGAAGCGTCTCTTCCGCCACCTCACGCAATGCCTGAATAGCCTGCCCTGTACTATATCCGTCGGCAGGGATACCATTGACATTGATGGCCGAGAACAGATTGAAACGGGAGAGCGTTTCGGCTCCGTATACACGTGTCAGTTTCAAGTATTGTCCTACGGGAGTCATCTCTTCCTTATCATTCCGCACGAACATATTGTTCAGTGCCTCCGTATCCAGACGGTATTCAGGCGGAGCCTGCACCATCACCCGGTACAATTTGGAGAAACGGTTCATGTTGGATGCATAGTTACCGCCTATATAACCTGACAAGACAGAAAGTACATCGGATGGGGAAACCCCGTTGCGTTTACAGCGTGAGGCATCCACTTCCACCAGATATTGAGGGAATTTGGTATCAAATGAGGTAGTGGCACGTGCAATTTCAGGACGGGCATTCAGTTTGTCAATCATCTGCCGGGTTATGGAAAGTAAATCCTCTATCTTACCTCCCTTCTGGTCCTGTACATAAATCTCAAAACCACTGCTCACTCCATAACCCGGAATCATGGGTGGAGCGAAAACCATAATATCAGCCGAAGCTATGTCAGCTGTACGACGATATATTTCAGATATTACAGAATTTATATCATCACCCTTTTCCGTGCGTTCACTCCAGTCCCGCAGGCGGACGATGAACATACCATTGGCCGCACCTTGCCCGCTAATCATGGCGTTACCCGTAATTTTGGAGAACATGCGGATTTGTGGAATATCCTTGATACGGCGGTCAATTTCATTCATCACCAGTTTTGTCTCTTCCAGGTTACTTCCCGGAGAAGTACGCACGTCAATGAATACCGTACCCATATCTTCCTGGGGCACAAGACCGGTTTTGGTCGTCTTCATCAAGAAAAATAATCCGGCACCGGCCACTATCAACAACATACCGGTCAGCCATTTGCGTTTGATCATAAAGAACACCCCGCCCTTGTATTTCATTACGACACGATGGAAAGCTGTATCAAAGGCTATGTGAAAACGAGAAGAAAAACTCATCTTCTCTCCCTGCTTCACATCTCCGTGCGGAGTCATGATGAGCGCACAGAGTGCCGGACTCAAAGTCATCGCATTAAGAAGGGAAATACCCACAGCTACGGCCATCGTAAGACCGAACTGCGTATAGAATGTACCGGTAGTCCCTCCCATAAACGATACCGGAATAAATACCGCCATGAAGACAAAGGTTGTGGTGACAAGTGCGGAGGTGATACCTCCCATGGCATTTATTGTGGCCAAATAAGGAGACTTGTATCCTTCATCAAACTTCGCCTGCACAGCTTCGACGACAACTATGGCATCATCCACCACCGTACCGATTACCAATACCAATGCAAAAAGTGTCAGCATATTCAAGCTAAATCCCGCTACGGCAAGGAATGCAAAGGTACCAACCAAAGAAACAATGATTGAAATGGCCGGTATGAACGTGGAACGGAAACTCTGCAAAAACACATAAACTACAAGGATTACAAGGATGATAGCCTCGAAAAGCGTCTTTATAACATTCTTAATAGAGGCATCAAGATAATCCTTCGTACTCATCAAATCAGCTATTTCCATACCTTTGGGAAGAGTTTCCCGGATATCCTCCACCACCTTATCAATTTCCTCGATAATCTCGTTCGCATTCGAGCCTGAAGTCTGGGCAATCATACAGTTAGAACCCGGATGACCGTTCACCTCGCCAATGTAAGTGTAAGTACGCGATCCTAATTCGACAGTGGCCACATCCTTCAACTTCAGCTCTTCGCCACTGGGAAGCGATTTGATGACCATATTTTCATAATCCTGTTCAAATTCATAACGGCCACGGTATTTGAGCACATACTGGAATGTATTTTCCGACTCTGCTCCCAACGTACCGGTCGGTGCTTCAAGGTTCTGTTCATCGAGCACTTTTGTAATGTCGTCCGGAATCAGACCGTAACGTGCCATCTTTCCCGGATCGAGCCAGATACGCAGCGAATAATCCGCTCCCATCACATTGACCTCACCCACACCGGCAATACGTGCCAGACGAGGTTCAATATTAATTTTCAGATAATTGTTAAGAAACTTCTCATCAAATGAGTTATCCGGACTGTACAAGGCCAAAGCCTTAATATTACTGGTCTGGCGTTTACGCACGGTAACACCGCTTCGCGTAACCTCGGCAGGAAGTAATCCCTGAGCGGAAGCGATACGGTTCTGTACGTTCACAGTCGCCATGTCCGGATCTGTCCCTTGACGGAAATAGATACGGATATTGGCTGAACCGCTGTTAGTGGCTGAAGAGGTCATGTACATCATGTTCTCCACACCATTCAGTGCCTCTTCCAGAGGAACAACTACACTCTTCTGTACCGTTTCGGCATTAGCACCGGTATAAGTAGCCTGCACGCTTACCGTAGGAGGAGCAATTTCAGGGAATTGCTCGACAGGCAACTGGACAAGGCTGATGATACCCAATATAAGAATGACAACAGAAATGACTCCCGCCAAAATGGGTCTGTCAATAAAAGTCCTTATTTTCATGGCACAGCTTATTCGTTAGTAGTTGTATGAGTATCTATCTCTGTTCCTTCGCGTACAAGACCCGCGCCTTCTGCGATAATCACGTCGCCCGGAACCAGCCCGGACTCAACAATATATTCAGTCCCGTTATTCAGACGGAAAACCTCGACCGGAGCTGACTTGGCCTTACCATCAACCACTTTATACACGAAAACACGGTTCTGTAATTCATAGGTGGCAGCTTGCGGGATGACAATCACGCTGTCCTGGTGTGAAGGGACGAATACTGTACCGCTACCACCATTACGAAGCAGTTTATCAGGATTGTCAAATTCCGCACGGAGACTCACCGCCCCCGTGTTTTCGTCAATAGTACCGCTTACGGCATTAATCTTACCTGAATGTGCATAAGCTTTACCATTACTCAAGGTCAATTCTACATCGGGCATCCCATCCATCGCTTTCTGAAGTGAACCATATTGTTGTATCAAGTCCAATATCTGATTCTCATTCATAGAGAAATAGGCATATACTTTCTCGTCATCAGAAACGGTCACCAATGGTTCGGTGATACTGCTGCTGACCAAGGCTCCCACGCGGTAAGGAATCATGCTGGCAACTCCGTTTACGGGACTTTTAACCGTTGTATAAGACAAATCATTACGGGCATTGGTTTCCTGGGCCCGGGCTTGAGCAAGATTAGCCTGGGCCTCGGCCAAAGAGTTGCGTGCCGTCTGGAGATCAAATTCCGAAACGACATTTTCCTTAAATAGTTCTTCCTTGCTTTCAGCCGTGAGTTTGGCCGTAGCCAGACGTGATTCCGCACTTTTTACATTAGCGATTGCCGTTTCAAGTGCCGCCTTATAAGGAACTTGGTCAATAATAAACAAAACTTGTCCTTTCTTTACAGGATCTCCTTCATTCAGAAGGATTTCTGTTATGATACCGCTTACTTGCGGACGTATCTCGACATGCTGTCGTCCCCGTAGGCTGGCCGTATATCCGGTTTTAAGTGTCCTATCACTAAATTCCACACGCAGTGTCTTGTACTTGGCACCCGCCTCTTGTTGTGGCTTCGGGTTACATGAAGACAATAGTATCAATGCTGATAATAAAATGAAGATGCTTTTCATTTCTCTGTCTATTTATGGTTATTGAATGAATATTTAAAGTCTACAAAACGAATGTAGGCAAAACTAAAAAGATTTTATATATGCTCTAAGAATGTGTTGATAAACGGCGGAAATGTGTTGACGAATGACAATAATCAGCCTTTTGAGGTATGAATTCAAAGAATTATCTTTGCAGAAACAATCAAATAGTGTTTTTAGCTATCCTCTTTTAAAGATTAACAATACATGCCGATGCTTTTAAAGATTAAGAAAAACAGGAAAAAGGATACGGTCGAGCATACCGCCGCCATATCCCCCAAGATAACCATTTATGTAGACCTGCTCTTTTGTTTGGTCATACTTCCACTGATTATCATGCTCGTTCCGATAGACAAATGGTTTGTCACCCAGCCTGTATTTGTCGTAACACTGATTGTATATATTTATTTGCTCTATTTTGTTTATCGCAACATAAATCTTCCTTCCTTGTTTATACGCAAAAAATACGGATATATCATACTGGTACTTGCACTGCTGATGCTCATTACCGAACTGGTGACGCATTTCCCCCTGCCGGAAAACACCAACTCCAAACTCCCGCTGGAATTTCGCCGCCATCTCCATTCCCAAACTGTGTGGTTTTTCTTTCTAATCATTTCCGGATTCGGACTGGCCATCGAAGTCATTTTTGAACTTTTCCGCCAAATGCTTGCCCGTCAGGAAATGGAGGCTGAGAAAAACCGTGCCGAACTGGCCATGTACAAGGCGCAAATAAACCCACATTTCCTTTTCAACACGCTCAATACCCTATACGGTTTAGTCATTACCAAATCTGACCAGACAGAATCAGCTTTTGTCAAGTTCTCTAATATTCTTAGGTACATGTATCACAATGCTTCTGTTGAAAAGATTAACATTGAAAGTGAGCTGGAGTATATCCGCCAATATGTCGAATTGCAACAACTAAGACTCAACCATCATACGAAAGTGATATTCGAAAGCCGTACAGATCAAGAAAGCGTAAAAATACCGCCTATGATCTTGATTACATTTGTGGAGAACGCATTCAAATACGGAACATCTTCTTCCGAAGACTGCACTATACTCATACGAATCATCGTTGAAGACGGAACTTTGTTTTTCAAAACATGCAATTCTATAATGAGGGAGAAAGAACAGGACGCTCCTTCTATCGGAATAGAAAACTGTCGCAAACGTCTCAGACTACTGTATCCGGAACGTTTTACCCTGCTCACGGAAAGAGACAAGAAAAGAAATGAATTCAGAACAAAATTAACCATACAACTTTCATGAGAAAGATTAGCTGCATAGCAATAGACGACGAGCCCATCGCATTACTTGTCATCAAACGGTTCTGTGAGAGAAAAGGAAACATGGAGCTTACTTCTTTTTGCGAACCCCGCATCGGGCTGGAAGAAATAGTCCGGACTAAACCAGATTTAGTGTTCCTGGATATTGAGATGAACGGTTTGAGTGGCTTGGATGTGGCAAAGGCACTTCCTAAAAAATGCACACTTGTTTTTACCACTGCTCATGCCAAGTATGCCCTTGACGGATTCAACCTCGACGCAGTGGATTTCCTGCATAAGCCCATCGCTTACGAACGTTTTGAAAGGGCTGTGGAAAAAGCGATGTTACACATCAAGGCAAATGAAAACGAGATAACTCATGATGTCATACAAGACACAATCGTGGTGAAACAAGATTATAGCAGCATAAATATACCTATTTCTGATATCTTTTATATTGAAGCTTTGGAGAATTATAGTAAAATATTCCGTTTAAACGGGGGAACGATCATCTCACGCCTTAATATTAAAGCAATTCATAAAATGTTACCCCAAAAACAGTTCATAAGAGTACATCGTTCCTTTGTTGTTCCTGTAAACAAGATACAACAATTTTCTAAACAGGAAATACATCTAATCGGACTTAACAAGCCCATACCCGTAGGAAGAAGTTATGCTAAAGAAGTATCCGAAACCCTTCTACAAAATGAGTGACAATAACATTTCTCCACATTATACAATGAATGTACAAAATATTTATTTATCCTCGAAGCCGCACTACGAGATTCTGGACGGACTGCGCGGTGTGGCGGCTGCTATGGTAGTAGCTTTTCATCTGCTGGAAGCACATTCCGGCGGCAATCATCTGAACCAGATCATCAATCATGGCTATCTGGCAGTCGATTTCTTCTTCATGCTTTCGGGTTTCGTCATCGGCTATGCCTATGATGACCGTTGGAACCGGATGAGCATGGGAACTTTCTTCAAGCGCCGTCTTATCCGGCTGCAACCTATGGTGGTCATGGGAAGTATTGTGGGAGCCGCACTCTTTTGGTTTCAGAAAGCCCCTTGTTATCCGGCAATGGAGGGCGTGTCCGTCGGTGCGCTACTGTTGGTCATGCTGTTAGGTTGTACGTTGCTGCCTCTGCCGCTGAAATGGGATATTCGCGGATGGATGGAAATGCATCCGCTGAACGGACCGTCATGGTCGCTTTACTACGAATACATCGGTAATATACTGTATGCCCTGTTCATCCGCAAATTCAGCAAGACGGCGCTGACCGTCCTCGTGGCGATAGCGGCGTGCTTTACGGTGCACCGCTGCCTTACCGCGCCTGCCGGCGACATCGTGGGCGGATGGGCTTTGAACTGGGAACAGCAGTACGTGGGACTGGTCCGGCTGATGTACCCCTTTTTCGGCGGGTTGCTCCTGTCCCGGCTCGGCTGGCTGATACGCACCCGCAAGAATGCTTTTGGGTGGTGCAGCCTGATGATAATCGCCGTGCTTTCCGCGCCCCGTATCGGTGGGAAGGACGGGTATTGGATGAACGGGCTTTACGAGGCTTTCTGCATCATCTGCATTTTCCCGGTTATCGTCTCGATGGGTGCGGGAGGAAGGATTACGGGCAGGCGTTCCGCTGCCGTATGCAAGTTTTTGGGCGACATATCCTATCCCGTCTATATCACCCACTATCCGCTGGTCTATATCTATACGGCGTGGGCGTTCAACCGTCAGGCGACGCTTGCCGAAGGGCTTCCTTACATGCTGCTTACTTTCGTGGGGGCGTTCGCCCTTGCCTATGCCTGCCTGAAGTGTTATGATCTCCCGGTGCGCAAGTGGCTTACGGAGCGATTTTTGAAGAAGAAATGAAAAGCGGTAGGGGAACCATACATTTATCATCCTATTTCTGTCGCTGACAAATAAAGTTCCGGCGCTGGTGGCGTTTCGCGGATGACACAATCGGACAATGCGTACCCAAATGCCCATTACCGTTTCGCTGGTAGAAGAAAAGCCCCTCGATACCTTTGCCGTAGGTTCGAGGGGCTTTTTCGGTAGAGGAAAACCTCTTTGGGTTGAATGGGTTCTACTTGATATTACTATATCTTTCTAACAGGGTTGCTCCCTTTTGTCTGCCGGACTTATCGGGCTGCCGTGTCATTGCTCGTCTCTCACACCGCGTACATACCCGCCGTCGGCTTTCGATCCGGTCGCACCTATGGAGCCATCCTCGGCGTTGAAACGGAAACCGCCGTTCTTGCCCGAAATGGAACCGTCTCCACCGTTATAAGTTCCTCGGCTGAAGCTGGTATAGGTCATGTACATGGCTTTGCTCTCATGATGATACAGCCCAAAACGACCACTATACGTCTTCCACGCGTTTGCGGGCAGACGGGTACCCATGATAAGCAGCTCGCGCAGGTTGGGCACGCGATAGCCGCGCGGTGTAATAGAAGCGGTCTGATACCACTTCCAATCATGATCGCCTTCCCAACTCCAACGATTTAGTACATTTACATCTATTTTCGGTGTAGGAAAGTCTGCATCATTTGCCGCCACACGGAACTTGGCATACGGTCGGTTATAAGGCGACAGGTCGTTATGCGTGGGCAACGAACTGGCCTCATAGCTTAGGCGGCGTGCCTTCTCGCTAAGGTTGGAGACATCGATCAGGTAGGTGCCGTCGGGTTCGGCCTGCGTCACGTCGGGAATGAGTGGTGTGGGTTCAACATTCGGATTGTCAAGACCGATACCGAGGTTGCGTATGCAGCGGTAGGTATATTTTCCGTTCACGGTATTGCTCGAACTGCTGTAGTTACCCAATGCGGCACATTCTTCCGCCCACAACACCCACGAGTGGTCGCCGTTGGCGGAACTGCTGGTATAGTGCCAATAGGTCTGGTAATCCCTGTCCGCGGGATTTTGGGGATAGAGACGTGAGGCATCGTCCAGCGCGTATTCGCCGATGTAGAGATCCACGAGCTGGTCGATGGCGGCCAGATACCAGCGTATCTCGTTCGCTTCCACGATATTGTTTCCGTTCAGGTCACGGTTACGCAACAACACGGCGTGCAGGGCGTCTTGGTGGCCATCGGTCAGACCATAGTGCTCGGAGGTGTTGAGCACCTCCGTCCAGTGCAGGGACCTGTTGGATTCATAGTTTTCGCCCAGCAGGCAGAGTATGGTATTGAGTCGGCCGTTGCTGGTGGAAGTGCCTTTATTCACCTTGCCCTCCTTCCAGCGTATGCCCTCCATGCGGCTTTCAAGTCCCCACGCGGTGGGCAGTTCGCTCTCGCTTTTTTTCACGTTGTACACCGTGCGTATGGACTTCTGCTTGAAAGTCTGTATGGCTTCCACCACGCTCGATGCACCATCGGGACTGTAATGCGAGTTGTTTCCGTTGATAAAGTAGAGCAGGCGGTCCTCGGACTCCACGTACCGGCGCCACTGGGCCAAAAGAGGAGTATTATTCTCGGTAGTATTGGGGTCATCCGGCTCACGCACGTACACATACTCATCAATGAAAGCGGTAACGGCAACCGAACCGGTGGTCTTTCCATCCTCGTACTCCTGCTTCAGGCGTTGCAGCAACTGGTGCACGTCGAGCAGGCGGGCGTCAGGATGATTCGCGTGTCCGTCATACCCCGAAGGTTGGTTCTTTCCTCCCTTGTAGTTCTGGTCTCCGGGGTACTTCACGAACAAGTGGTCGTCTTGATCATAGTCCTCGTTGATGGCGAACTTGATCCACTTGTAGTCATGGATACCTCTGCTCTCCGGCTTGTCCGTTTCACCGAAATTGCCCGCGTAGATGGCCTTGTCGAAAGGTGTCTGCACGCCCCATGTCATGGCTGGAACCATGCTTCGGTCTATCGTGATGAGCTCGCGGTCATAGTGCGCATCCAGCTCGTACACTCCTTCTTCGCTGAATATCACGTTACCCTCGTAGCCGGGTCTCGGTTCATTCTCCTCCCCGTCGGATCTCACTTCAAGCTGTATATCGTTGATACCGCGCAGGGTGACGGTATAGATGTAGCGGGTATTGCGACGGGTCTCGTAGTCGTTGGGGTTGCCTTTGGCATAGCCCAGATGCACGGTAAAGGTCACGTCAGCATTGACGGTGTTGCCTTTGTCATTCTTGTAGGACAGCGTGCCGGACATTTCCACGTAAGTGGCATTGGCGGGAGCGTAGGTAAAGTCTCCGTTCTCGAACAGCTGGCCGGGTTTGTCCGGATATTCGTTACCCTCGTTCTCGTGTTCGCGTTCCTCACGCAGGGCGTACAGTTCCGCGGCGCTAAGCCCTTCGCCAGAGATGGGCCGTGCAGGTGTCTTGCGGTTTTCCGGCATGTAGAACACGAAACCACCGGAGGTGTAGAGATAATTGTCATCCCGCTTGGTGGTCTCGAAAGGCATCTCCTCGGTCGTGAAGTAGGTGCAGCCGTCACCATCGGCATCACCCGTTTCGCGGGGTAGCAGCAACGACTGGGCCGGCACGTTCACCACCCTCCAGCCGCGCGGGCGGAAATCCAGTTCCGTCCAATTCTTACTGGAGGGTTTCTCGGTTTTCACCACGAACTCCACCTTCGCGTCTGTCCGTTCTGGCCGCAGCGTGCACTCCAGCGAGGCGGAACCGCTTTCCGTGCCGGGAATGTTGACAAGGTTGCTCGTGGGGTTCTTATCATCGTAAGCATAGCCCGTCATCATGAACTGCGTGGAGCGTTCCACGGTCTGCTCGTCCATCTTCATCACGAAGGTTTCGAGGTCTGACCGCGATGTTATGGACTCCATGTCCGATAGCTCGACATCATAGCCGGAACGCACGGATGCGGTGGATAGATTGGCGATGCAGACTATCTGCACGTCGTTCAGCGAGGTGGTCTCTATCATAACGGAACCTTTGCTATAGTCTCCGCTATAGCTGATGCCATCGGTAAAGAATTTGCGGTAATGCACCTCCCCGGCGGGGTTGAAGATGAACACGTAGAGGTTGTTCACGCGGTCCTCGTAGGTAGCGTCCTGTGCGGCACGGGTCTCCACGCGACTCTTCTCGGAGCGGAAGTCCAGCATCACCCGTGCGGGAAGCCCCTCTGTCACGCGGGCTCGCTCCTCGAATAACGGTTCCTCGGTACACGAGGACAATTCTGCCACCAGCAGCATGGCTGCCAGCAGGTGTAATATGTTTTTTAATCTTGCTTTCATAACTTGAATGACATACTGGTTCATTTAATTGAACGGGGGAACGGTTATCTCTTCCGTCACCCAATCTGTTACTTCAAACTTTAACGTGAGGTTCGCCTCCGAGGTGAGAGTGGCGTGTATGTTCACCTGCTTGTTACGTTCAATAGAGTTCAAGGTACCACCGTACTCGTTGATGAAAGGTATGTTGTCATAGGGAGCTGTGCTCGTGGTGAAACCGATGGTATATGGCGAGTTCTTGCTTGCATCCTTCCATGCGTATGAGGGGTAGATGTAAAGGGCCAGCGTCTTGCTGCCGTAGCCTTCGATTTCTACATCAAGGCTCTCGTAAGACTGAACATAATACTCCGTGTCATCGGGAACGTCAAGGGTCTGCTCGCGGAACAGGTAGAGCCGGTCACCGAAGAACTGGCCGAAATTCATGGAGGTGATGGTAATCGGGTAGCTCAACGTGTTGTTCATAATGACGTTGAGCTTGGCCACTGAGCGCTCCAGTTCCACTTCGATGGTCTGCGGCGTGTTGCCGGACGAAGTTATCTGCACATCTCGATGCCAGCTCATGGGTAAGCCGTATTGTGCGATTTCCTGCTCGGTAAAACGTTTGGGGAAGTGCGTGCGCTTCTCATCCATCACCAAGGCTTTCTTGGTGTTGCCGACCTGCACGAGGTTGTTCTCGAAGTCTGCCATGTCGGAATAATCCTTGCCGAGGGCGGCCTCGTTGGCTACGGCATAGATGTCCACAGTACCTACCGGCACACCCTCGATGGTGACACTGCCACTGGAAAGGTCGGCCTCTTTGAACTGTTTGTTGATGATGGGCTTGTCCTGCGAGAATACCAGTACGCGCAGGGTGTTTATCTTCTCTTCAGCGGTCTTGTACTCCTCGTCCGTGGTGCGCGTGGAGCGTGTACCAGCCATTGGTACGTGCAGGGTAACGGAGGCGGTGCGTCCGTCGGGTATCCATTCCTCTGCTCCGTCCGTGCAGCCGGCCAACAGGCTGGCAGCCCATGCGAGGGCGGCAGGCAGAAGCAGGGAGAAAGGATGCGGTAAATGTCGTTTCATATATGCTTTCATACACCGTATGTATTGTTGTCTGTAAATTCCTCGTTTTATTGCCATGACACGGAGGTGTCCTGCTCTTTCCAGTCGAGCACCTTCACGTTGATTTCGAGCGAGGCGGCTGAAACGGTCAGGGTGTAGGCATATTGGCTGCCCGCATCCCATTGTTTCGCACTCCCGCCGGAGAGGCTGACCGTGGAACTCCGGTCGGCGGTCTCGCCCTCGAAACGGTAACTCACGGCTATTTCGGTATCAGTCAGGTCGGCGTGCGGGAGTAACAGCACGTCACCCAGCATGTTGCGGGTATCGCCGGCTGTGATGGAAATATCCTTCGCTGCCAGCAGGCCATCGCTGCCGTTTGTCTTGGCGGTATTGTTCCACGAGCTTTCGTCGGAGGCATTATAAGTAAGATCGCCCTTGTAAGTCACGCCGTTCACTTTGAAGGAAGAGACCGTTACACCACGTCCCACGGCCATGACATTGAATGCCAGCCTCGTGAGCCGGTGGAAGAATTTGAAGCTGACAGCTTCGGGTACTTTGCCTGCCTCGGTTACGATACCCGTCTTTTCCGCCGTCATCAGGTCGTGCCCTTTCGTGGCATCGAAACCGTTGACGGTAAAAGTGCCGTCCGTGCAGGCGACAGAGGACACGGCATCGCCCAGCGTCTCCGCGGACGGATAAAGAGCATAGAAGTCGTAGGTATTACCGGCGAGCCAGTATCTCGTGCCCTCGTAACCCCACATGCCGGAAACGTATGTCACTTTTTCGGCGTTAAACACGCTCGTGGCCGTACCGCCCGTTCCGTCGGTGTAGTTCCCCCACACGCTGAACGAGTTTCCGTCGGTCAACATTCCGTCTGCGTCGTCGATGGCGGCCCGTGTCACGGCAGGACCGGCAAAGCGGATCGCCCCGCTGTTGCCGCTTGTTTCCATGTCCGGGTTCGTGCTTTCCGCACAGGCTCCCAGCAGGCAGGCTACAGCCGGTATGAACAAGGTTTTGAATAGGTTGTTATTCATAATCATACATTTTTTCTTTATATCCGGTCATTTCTGATGCTACCGGCAGCATAAAATTAAGGAGTGATACTCCCGTTAGTGGCTATGAGGGGACATTCAACCCCTCATAGCCTAATGTTATGTCTTTTCAACGATTGGTGCAAGCAATCATTCTCCGGGATTATCTTCCGGAGTTACTGGAGTTTCGCCTGCATCTGTCCAGCCTTCCACAGCATCGACCTTGAACTCAATTACCTGTCGTTCCAAATCCGGATCAATCGTGCTACCGTTGATTTCAACCGTATAGTTGTACTTGAAGCCCGGAGTCCATTTGCCTTTTTCTGTATTTGCGGTTTCACCTTGATAGTTCAAATTTCCGGTGAAATCATTTCTTGCTATTTCCCTTGATCCATCAGAGAATATCGCGGTAAAGCTAACCGACAGTTCTGTGTTGCCTTGCGGGATGACGAAGCAGGTCGTCGAGTGAGAATCGTCTTTCACCGGCTCCGCAATATCCTCTATTGTTTCGAAATCATAGTCCGCCTTTGCAACATCTGTAGTCTCCCAAACGATAGTCGGGTTCGTTTCGCCATAAGTCGCTGTACCCTTAGTGGTTTTTACCGCGTTCACCTTGATGTTTTCGATTTTCATGATGTAGTCAGGGGAGTCCGTGTTCGTGAAGGTGAACTTCACCTGCGACAGCATGTGGTAAAAAGATAAACTTACCGGACTATTCGTAGTAACATCGGTTTCACTTTTTACATTTGACATGGCCACGATCAGGTCTTTGTCATTGGTTACCGTGTAATTTTCGAACGTCAGTTCCTGTTTTTCTGCATGAAATTTTGCATTCTCAATTTTATTACCACCATCAGAGTAAGCTCCGAAACGGTATTGCTCGTTCGATTCCCAATAAGCATCCAGCGAAGGTTTCCAAACTGATTGATATCCAACTTCTCCACCGTTTACCTCGACATTGGTATACACGGGAGTCCACGTGCCCTCTCCATAGTTTCCGAAAACGAAGAACTTGTTAAGATTGTCTTTCGTTGTTTCGGTCACAACACTTCTCGTTGAATGGTTCACGAAAGTTCCGAACTGGATCGCCCGGCTCTGCGGCATATCCACAACTTCTTCGTTCGTACAGCTTGCCAGTGCTGCTACAGCCACTCCAAGCACAAAAAAACTTTTCTTCATAAGATGTGAAAAATTAAATTAAAAATTTGGTTATTTAGTACCTGTTGTTTTATTCGTTTCAGTCGATGGGCAGCGGTATGTCCACCCATTCTCCCCAGCCGTCCACATCTACGTCAAAACTACCTCCGCCTTCCAGACCCTCGTCATCGGAAATCGACAGCCCGCTCACGACGATAACGCCGCCCCGTGGTTGACCTTTTACTTGGTCGGTGACATCGAACTCGAAGGTCTTGAACTTGCCGTTCACCATTCTCACCTCCAAGTTCAGGCTGTACCGCCGCCCGTCCGTATCGCCTCGCCCGTAATGTTCTCCCGGGTAGTCGGGCACGCCGAACGACTGTACCAGAGCTTCCGCTCCATAATCTTCCAGCGTACAGTCGAACAGTACCGTGGCCGCGTTTTCCCCGGTATGCCCGTCGTTCAGGTAGACCGTTTCGGCCATGCCTGCCAAGGCTCCACGGGCCAAGGCCACGTATTGTTGTCCGCTTTCGAACTCGTAACGTATCATATAGGTGTAAACCAATGGACGCAAGGTGACTGGCAACTCCGTCGGGGCAAGTGTTTTTTCTGCCGTGTATTCTTCCATGTATGCCCCGTAAAGCATGTCGGGCTGGTTCACGGTACGTTCCCCCGCGTGCAATTCCTGAAAAGAACTCCGGGTCACGCCGCGTGTGGTGGCTGTGGCGGATTCCGAGGCCGCCACGCCATCGAACACGATATATTCCGTATCATTGTTGTAGAACAACAGTTCGTGCGTGCCTTCCGGCATGGCGACACGTCCGCCTTCATCGGGCAGATTGCTCTCTATGCGCTGTCCGTCGCTGGTATAGACTTGGACACGTATTCCGTCGGCCGGAGCAGGACACAAATCTTCATAGTCGTACTTCCAGTCCTCTTCCCATAATTTTTCCCAGTCATAGGCGTAAGTACGTTCCCATTCCTGTTCCCAGTCGGAAGAGAGATTCACCTTCACGGAAAGGCCATGCTCGTCGTGGTCGTAACACAGGTCTTTCCGGCAGCTCGTGGAAAGGAATGTCAATCCTGCGAACGTAAGTCCCATGAAGGAATATCGTAGCGTTGCTTTCATCGTGCGCCTCCTTTCTTTTTACCGGTATCCCACAACCGCCACACAAGGGCAAACTTCAGTTTCAACGGACCGAAGTAGTTCATTCGGTTTGTCTGCTGGTACACATAGTGCCCGTCGATGGGAAGATATTCTTCGTACTTGCTGTGCATGTACCCCAGACCGATACCGGCTTCCAGCGAGAGCCGTCGTCCGATGGGGAACATGTAGCCGTAGCTGACACCCACCATTTCGGCCTCGCCCTGATAGCCCTCTTTACCGTTTTCAAGGTCGTACCACGTGAAGCCGCCGAACACACCGAGGTAGTGGCCGTGCCACGGGCTGCCTTGCTTCTGTCCGAACCACCACCGTCCCTCCGGGCTGATCGTGGCCACCTGATAATACTTGTGCTTGCCGTCGTTCTTCCACCACGCCATGTCGCCTTCGAGGTTCACCGTCCAGCGGTCGGAGATGCGGTACTCCACTTCGAGCGAAGGCATCAGTATCGCGTCGTAGAGCAGGTTGGTCTTGACGGCCAGTCGCTGCACCGTCGGTCTCTGCGGTTGCACGGTCGCTTCCTGCCGCACCGTTGCCGGCTCGGAGGTCGTTTCTGCCACGCTATCGGGTTGCAGGGCCGGTTCCGGCTCTTTCACTTTCGTCTCTTTTTGGGGAATGACTTTTACGGGCGGTTCGGGTTTACGGTAGCAGGCCACCGAGAGGCTGGAGCGCAAATCCGGGAAGAAGTTTTCCAACATGTAGGTGTACGGCATACCGCCCCGCAGGTCCATGAGCCGTTTTTTGCGTCCGTCCACTACGCGGCCTGCCTTGTCGAACACCCATACGGGCGTATGGTCAAGGATATGCAGCACCTCTTCCTTGTATAATATGTCCGAGGCAGCGACCATCTGGCGCAGCATGTCCCACGCAATGCCTTCGCCATGTATGCAGATCAGGCTGTCGGGGATTCCGGCGTGGCGCACGAGATAGGCTTTCAGGGAGTCGGCCCTGCGCTCTGACAGCACCTCGTTGAGACGGTTCACACCTTCGGGCGATGCCCACGAGCGTATCACGACGCTTTCGAGGCGGCCCGCCCCGTGTTCTTCGCGCAGGGTGCGGATAAAACGCTCCAGTTCCGCGCGGTTGTCCCGGAAGAGCACGTCCACTTCCCTGTGGCCCTGCCGGTAATGGATACGGGCCGAGTCCAATCCCAACTCTTGCGCATGAACATACCCGCCGCAGAATAAAAGAAATAATAACAGTATTCGTTTCATTGTCATAATTCTGTCTATGCCAATTTATTTATATCAGCTATTTATTCAATCTCTGTACGTTTGTCCGTGCCGTGCTTCTTTCTTTAGAGGCAAAAAAGCACCGAACCAACAAATAATCAGCCGGATAACTGTCAGTTATGCCGATTTATTTGTTCGTTAAAAAGACTATCGGAAAAAAGGTCGTATTATTCGGACACTCCGGGAAAATTTGTCCTACTCAAAGAGTTGAAACGCAATTTTTTGCAGATTTTTTTTGTGGATAATTCGTGTTTTTGTAATTTTGTGGCTGAAAACGAACGATTTAACCAACGATTAAACCAACGTAAAATCATACCGTCCGTTTTTGCAACTCCCCTTTCCGTCTTATCTCTTTCTCTTTCATGGCCTTATCTATTTCCTTATAGTGACTGCGGAATTTCATGAACGTATCCCGCGAAATGTCGAAACGCCTGCATATATCGGCAATCGTACAGTTCCGCTTCAACATGCCGACGATGACCTTCCGGTTTTCGATCAGCACGTTCATTTTCGTGTAGCTGCCTTTTTTCCGGCCAAGGACGACACCCTCGGCTTTCCGCAGGGCGAGCGCCTCCTTCGTGCGCATCGAAATCAGGTTGCGTTCAATCTCCGCAACCAAACCGAAAGCGAAACAGAGTACCTTGCTGTTGATGGAGTTATCGAACGAATACCCCTCCTTGGTCGTGTAAAGGTTGATTCCCTTCTCCAGACACTTGCCCATGATGGCCATGAGGTCCGTCAGCGTGCGGCTTAGGCGTGATATTTCCGTGACAATCAGCGTGTCGCCATGTTTCATGCGCCGTATCAGTCCCCCTAATTTGCGGTCGCACCCCTTTTTCTTGCCGCTGGCGATCTCCGTTACCCACTGGCTGACGGAAAGATTTCTACTGTCGGCGAAACGCCGGATCTCGTCTTGTTGGTTAGCCGGGTTCTGTTTGCCCGTGCTGACCCTTAAATAACCTATTATCATAGTCCTTAATTATTTTACGGGAGCGACATTGCCCCCGTCCGGTATAAATAAGGCATGATGGTTCGAAATGAAAGGATTTTGTGTATAATTATAAGCGTAACATCTTATTTTACACCTATTTTAATGTCTATCCGAAGTATCGTCGGGAAAGCCAGGCACGTGCATCTCCTTCGGAAAAAGGCATAAGCTCGTGAAGAGCAAAAAACTTTGCGGAGGAAATGCCACATTCGTGGGACTGCATGAAGTCGGAGCCTATGGCAACAGGCATTCCCTGATGCCGGATTTGAATGGTGACGAATGGACCGGATGCCCCAAATGGTTAGACGAGCAATGCTGAAATCGAATAATAGGTCGGGGAATAAAAGAAAAATGCGGTATTCTCGGTAAGCAAGAAGCCGCATTTGTAATAAGTACCCCGATTTCTGTAAAAACGCTTTGTCCGAAAGTTGTCCGTTGGATAGGTTGTGCTTATTTCAATGATTTGCGTAGCAACGGAAGGCGTTTCAGTATATGGCCGATAGAAAGGACAGTTGTAACGATTCCTGTCCAAAAATGACATAGCCCGACCGGGGAACCTGCTCCTTCTATGCCCAATAAAGCGAATCCGGTCAGAACCACGGACAGGAACAGAATCGACAGTACCGCCGTGACCTTGCTTTTCCGGCCTATTCCGTTCTTGGCAGTTCCCTTATACCAGCCCCAATGCGTCGCTATATGGAATATGGAGGCCATGAGGAACAGCAGGCTCGTCAGGACATGGAAAACTGCCCAATTATGCCATACCTCGTGATTACCTTCATAGTCGGCCACATGCAATTCGATTCCGGAGTATGCGGACAGGACAAACACGGGAATCAGACTCCAGTCTATTACAAAAATCTTTTTCATCTGTCTTTCGGTTTTAATAGATGCGGCAAAGTTCGCATCTTCGACTGGAACCGGACGATAACAAATGTAAAGAAATGAACTATCGCCTGTTTCTGATCCTCGACAGGGAAACGGCTGTAATTCCCAAATAGGAGGCAATATAATGCTGGGGAACCCGCTGTATGATGGAGGGGTATTCTTTCAGCAGTTCTTCATACCGTTGTTGGGGGGTGTTCTTTATGCGGGAAAGGAAGAGCCGCTGATAGACATGGAAGCGTTCGATGATTTTTTCCTCGTATATCTGCCGTAACACGGGCTTCTGTCCGAGGTTTCTGAAAAAATCTTCCCGCTTCATTACCGACAGTTCAGCCGGCTCTATGCTCTCCAAGGAAAAAAGGCTCGGTGTCCGTTTATACAGGCTGTCGAACGATGCGACGAAATCCCCCTCGAAAAAGAACTGGAAAGTGATGTCTTGCCCTTCGTTGTTGAAAAACAGGCGCAGGCAACCTTTCCGGATCAAGAACAACTTGTCCGCTATCCTGCCTTCTTCCAGTAATATCGTTTTGGGAGGAACAGATAACTCGGTTATCTCCGGAAGCGATAGAAAATAGGCGTTTTTATCAGAGTTCATTGTTATTTCATCTTTATTCGTCATGGTTTGTTATATCCTTGGCGAAAATAATATTTAGGATGTATATAATTACCATAGTATATTATAAAACCTGTGACCTAAAAGATAGATACGCCATGGAAAGCAAGGATTACCCCGATGGACAATCCTTGTTCTTTTTACTATTTCAGCAATTTTTTGCTTCCGTCACTCTCCAATACTTTCATCTGTTGAATGGCTATCTGATTGAGTTTAATCAACCGCTCACCCTGCGGAATACCTTGGTCTATAAATACTGCATTGAGGTTTTCCATATTTGAAAGGCAAATCAATTCGTTAATAGAGGCATAGTCCCGGATATTCCCTTTCAGTTCGGGGTGTTGCTCACGCCACATCTTGGCGGTCATACCGAACATCGCCACATTCAGCATATCGGCTTCATCGGCATAAATAATACTGGCTTGTTTGGCGGTTACCTCTGCCGGGATAAGGTTCTGTTTTATAGCATCGGTATGTATGCGGTAGTTGATTTTCGACAGTTCCCGTTTGGCAGACCAACCGAGTTGCTGTTGTTCCTCGGTCTTTAATCGTTGGAACTCCTTTATAATATACAGTTCAAATTCAACGGAAATCCAGCTTGCAAACTTAAATGCTATATCCTTGTGAGCGTAAGTGCCGCCGTAGCGTCCTGACTTGGATAGTATTCCTATTGCGTTTGTCGTACTTATCCATTTTGTCGGTGATAAGGTAAAGGCGTTCAGCCCGGCTTCCTTTTTAAACCCCTCGAATTCGAGGGGTTTAAAATTAGGGTTATATAAACTCTCCCAAATACCCAGATATTCTATTGTATTCCGGTTACGCAGCCAGTTCCCGATAACCGCAGTCGGATCATCGCTTTTGTATCTTGCTATGTCTGTCAGGCTGATATAATCATTCTCGTTGACTGATATAATTGTGACACTCGTATCTTTTACTGTAATCTTTGCCATTTTATATTTGATTCTTTGAGTTTTAAGTACAAAAGTAATTATAATCTATGAGACTTTCTCCTTTTCAATGAACAATATGACTTTTCCTTTCGGATATAAACAAGGTATTTCGCTACCTCCGGTAATACCTGCTTTTCCCTTATTTCAATCATGTAAAATCACCACAAATAGGTATTGTCCAGTAAATTCAAACCCCGTACTTTTGCAAAATATAAACGGAAACGTCGTTCATTATTTATGCAGGTACTCAAAGAAGACATACGCGGCCGCATATTGGCAGTCGCCGAACAGCGATTCGGGCAGCAGGGGTATTCCAAGACCTCCATGCGTGAGATTGCCGGAGCCGTCGGGGTCGGTGTGGGAAACATATACAATTATTTCCGGAACAAGGACGAATTGTTCTGTGAAGTGGTCCGTCCCGTCCTGCACGCTATGGAAGCCATGTTGCAGGAGCATCACGGCATACGCGGCGAGGACGTGATGACGATGCGTTCCGAAAAATATCTGAAAGCCTGTATCGACGAATACGTTTCACTCATCGAAACGCATCGCAGTCTGCTGGAGATCCTGTTGTTCCGTGCCCAAGGCTCTTCGCTGGAACATTTTCGCGAAAGCTACACCGACCGCTCGACCGGGCTGGTCAAGGCATGGTTCGCCGCCATGAAGAAAAAGTATCCGGATATAAATACGGCCGTGTCCGACTTCATCATTCACCTGCATACGGTGTGGATGTTCACGCTGTTCGAGGAACTGTTGATGCACGCAGTGCCCAAGCAGGAAATGGAATCCATTCTGCACGACTATATTCTGTTTGAAATTCAAGGTTGGAGGGCCATTATCAAGGTATGACGGATAGAAAAGACACATACGGACGAGCTGCCGTGACGGGGCAGCGGGAAAAGAGGAAATCTTCACGAAGGTTTCCTCTTTTTTTATTCGTGAACAAATCTGAATATCGTTCATTAATAAATATCATAACAAATGAAACAGAAACATAAATTCGAGAGCATTGTCGCCGAGACATTGCTCATTCCGCTCTACTACAGGGCGAAAGAGAGCCGCCGAAAGAACCCGATTCTGAACGACAAGGTTGCGGAGGGTCTGGTGGACAGTCTGGAATACGACTATTCCCGTTTCGACGGGGCGAAGCTGAGCGAGGTCGGCTGCGTGGTGCGCGGGTGGTTTTTCGACCGTGCCGTGCGCCGCTTCATCGGGAAATACGCTAATGCGGTGGTGGTGAACGTGGGGTGCGGTCTGGACACCCGTTTCCAGCGTATCGGCGACGGGAAGGCTGTATTCTACGACATGGACCTGTCGGAAGTCATTGCGCTACGCCGCGAGCTGATTCCGGAGCAGCCGGGCAATCCCTATATCGCGGCCTCCCTGCTGGAAACCGACTGGCTGGACGACCTGCGCCGTCGGCATTCCGATGCGCATTTTATTTTCGTGGTCGAAGGCGTGCTGATGTATTTCTACGAAAAGCAGGTAAAGGCATTCCTGCATCATGTAGCGGAGCGTTTCGGGGGCGGCGAACTGTGGTTCGATGTCTGCGGCACAATAATGAGCCGTCACGGGGTGAAACCCGATTCGCTCCGCGGACACGAGGCGCAAATCCGCTCCGGTCTGAGCGACGGGCGTCTGGTAGAACAATGGGAACCCCGCCTGCGCCTTCTGGAACAGGCCAACTACATGAAATTCTTCCGTCCGCGCTGGGGCTTCTTCTTCGGGCAGATATTGGGACGGATGACGCGGTTGTGCTACAAGTTCAGCTCAATGTTGGGATATGAAATCGTATCGAAATGACAAGGTATAAAATCGGAAAAGACAATGGATAAGACAAAGAAGAAAGAAGGTCTGTCCCGCCTGTTCGAGATTGCGGGACAGAAGAAAGGACTGCTCTTTCTGGCAGGTCTGCTGTCGGCAGGCAGCGCCGTGTGTATGCTCGTACCCTATTGGGCGGTGTACGAGGTGTTGAAAGAGCTGCTGACGCACGGTGCAAGCCCGGCTTCGGTGGACGGAGCCGGCATGATTCGCTGGGGCTGGATCGCTTTCTGCGGGCTTATCGGCGGACTGGTGCTGTTGTACGCTGCCCTGATGTCCTCGCACGTGGCGGCATTCCGCATTCTGTACGGGTTGCGCGTCCGGCTGTCCGAACACATCGGCAAGCTGTCGCTGGGTTATCTCAACAACACCTCTACCGGAGCCATCAAGAAGACGATGGAGCAGAACATCGAGAAGATCGAGGGATTCATCGCCCACACGATTCCCGATTTGGTGAACGTAGTGGCGACGGTCGTGGTGATGCTCGTCATCTTTTTCTCGCTGGATACATGGCTGACAGTGGTCTGTCTGGCCGTGGTTTTGGTGAGTTTCGCCCTGCAATTCTCCAATTTCATGGGAAAGAAGGCACGGGAGTTCATGAGTATCTATTATGACGCGCAGGAGAAGATGAGCGCCTCCGCCGTGCAGTACGTCAGGGGAATGCCCGTAGTGAAGATATTCGGACAGAGCGTCCGCTCGTTCCGGCAGTTCAATGCCGAGATACAGGCGTATAAGACGTTCGCCCTAAAATGCTGCGACACCTACCAGAACGGAATGATTGCGTTCACCGTCCTGCTTAACTCGATGGTGACGTTCATTCTACCTGTGGGTATCCTGTTAATACAAGGAAATCCCCAGTCGCTTGCATTGGCCACCGTATGGCTGTTTTTCATCATCATGGGGCCGGGTGTGGCTTCGCCCATCTACAAACTGACGTTTCTGGGCGGAAACACCAAGGAGATCGACGAAGGCGTGGCGCGGATCGACCGCATTCTGGAGAAAAAGCCCGTTCCCGAACCGGAACGCCCCGAAGTGCCACAGTCGTATGAGGTGGAGTTCCGCCACGTGTCGTTCTCCTACGAAAATACGGAACAGGGCACACGTACCGAGGCGCTGCGCGATGTCTGCTTTACGGCGCCGCAAGGCCGGATTACAGCGCTCGTGGGGCCTTCGGGAAGCGGCAAGTCCACCGTCGCGAATCTGATTCCCCGTTTCTGGGACGTGGAGCAGGGCGAGGTGCTCATCGGCGGCGTGAACATCAGGAACATTGCTACGCCGCAGTTGATGGATACCGTTTCATTCGTCTTTCAGGATACTTTCCTGTTCTATGACACGCTGTACGAGAACATCGCCGTCGGTTCCCCCGCCGCCACGAAAGAAACGGTAGTGGCAGCGGCCAAAGCCGCCCAGTGCCACGAGTTCATCGAGCGGCTGCCGCAAGGCTACGAGACGAGGATAGGCGACGAGGGCGTGTATCTGTCAGGCGGCGAGGCGCAGCGGGTATGCGTGGCCCGCGCCATTCTGAAGAATGCGCCGATACTGGTGCTGGACGAAGCCACGGCCTTCGCCGACCCGGAGAACGAATACAAGATGCAGCAGGCCCTTCAATCCCTGATAAAGGGCAAGACCGTGATTATTATCGCCCACCGGCTGTCGTCCATCGTCTCGGCGGACAACATCGTGGTCTTGCAGCAGGGCCGGATCGTACAGCAAGGCCGGCACGACGACTTATCCGTCGCCGAGGGTCTCTACAAGAACATGTGGGATGCCTATACGAGCGCTTATCATTGGAAGTTGAACAAAAATTGAATACGGAGATATGAAAAAGAATAGTTTCTTGAACGATATTTTACAGAATACGAGTTGCCCGCAGGGATTCTGGGGACGGATGATTTTGCGGGGAATGAACTGTTTCCACGCTTCGCTGGCCCGTCGCGGCATGAAACAGGTGGACTGGCGGCCGGAATGGAATGTGCTGGACATCGGATGCGGGGGCGGCGCCAACGTAAAGCGTCTGCTGAAGCTGTGTCCGCAGGGAAAAGTTTACGGCATGGACCTGTCGGAGGAGAGCGTCGCCTTCGCCCGCAGGCACAATGCAGGAGAACTGGATCGACGCTGTTTCATACGGCAGGGCGATGTCTGCTCCCTGCCTTACGGGGACGGGGCCTTCGATGCCGTTACGGCCTTCGAGACCGTCTATTTCTGGTCTCCCGTCAGCAAGGCGCTGGCCGAAGTCTTCCGCGTGCTCCGGAAAGGGGGATGCTTTCTCATCAGTCTGGAAGCGAGCGACCCCGAACTCGGAAAGGCGTGGACGGACAGGATAAAGGGAATGACGGTGTATGGAGCCGAAGACCTGAAACGGTTGCTGTCCAAAGCCGGATTTTCCGACATTCGGATGATTCAGAAAAAAGAAGAACTGCATATCATCGCACATAAATGAAAGGAGTGGAATATGAATGCGATTAAAAACATTACGATAGGCCATACGGAGCGTCTTTATAAGCCCGTGGGCTATACCATGCTCGTCAATCTGGTTAATATCATACCTTTCTGCCTCTCCATCGAGGCGGTGCGCATCATCTTCGCCGCATTCGACGGCAGCGGACGACCGCTCGACACGGCAAGGCTGTGGTGCATCTTCGGCATATTGGCCGTCTATATGCTGGTGATGGCTCTGGCTGAACGGGCCTCCTACCGGGCCAATTTCAGAGGAGCCTACGAAATGAGCGCATCGGGGCGTATCGCGCTGGCGGAACATCTGCGGAAACTCTCGCTGGGATTTCTTTCCCGGCGCGACCCCGGCGATCTTTCGTCCATGCTCGTTACCGATTTCACGATGGCCGAGACGGGTATTTCCCACCATTTGCCCCAACTGATGGGAGCTGTCGTCATGCCCGTACTGGCGTTCCTCTCGCTGGTATGGATCGACTGGCGGATGGCCGTTGCCATGTTCGCCGCACTGCCGGTTGCCCTGCTTGTCCTATGGATGAGCACGAGTGTGCAGAAAAAGTTGAGCGGTAAGCAGATACAAGCCAAAATCAATGCCGGGAACCGCTTAGAGGAATACCTGCAAGGCATTCGTGTGATGAAAGCTTACAACCTGCTGGGCGACCGCTTTGTCCGCCTGCGCAATGCTTTTGCGGAACTGCGCCGCGCCTGCATCCGTCAGGAGGCTTTGCTGGGTCCTTTCGTGCTGTTGTGCATTACATTGGTGCGGGCCGGACTGACTCTGATGGTGCTGTGCGGAACCTACCTGCTGCTGGGAGGCGAACTTTCGCTGCTCGTGTTCGTATTGTTCCTCGTGGTCGGCTCGCGCGTGTTCGACCCGCTGACTTCGGCGCTGACCAACTTTGCGGAGTTCCGCTACTTCTCCATTGCCGGAGGGCGCATTCTCACGCTGATGAACGAGCCGGAGATGGAAGGCGAACGGCAGGCTCCGGCCACCGGCGACATCCGTTTCGAGCATGTGTCGTTCGCCTATCAGGACAAGACGGTGCTGCAGGACGTTTCCATTGCGTTTTCGAAGAACACGCTGACGGCTCTCGTCGGTCCTTCGGGCAGCGGGAAAAGTACGGTGATGAAACTTTGCGCCCGATTTTACGACCCGCAGCAGGGGCGTGTCCTTTTCGATAGCGTCCCGATGAAAGATATAGAACCCGAAAGTCTGATGAGCCGCATCTCGATGGTGTTCCAGGACGTCTATCTGTTTCAGGACACGATACGCGACAATATCCGCTTCGGAAAGCCCGGTGCGACGGACGAGGAGGTCATCGCAGCAGCCGAGAAAGCCTGCTGCCACGATTTCATCATGCGCCTGCCGCAGGGATACGACACGATGGTGGGCGAAGGCGGCTGCACGCTCTCCGGTGGCGAGAAGCAGCGCATATCCATCGCCCGCGCCATCCTGAAGGATGCGCCGATCATCCTGCTGGACGAAGCGACCGCATCGCTCGACCCGGAAAACGAGGTGGAGGTGCAGAAAGCCATCGACACGCTTATCGAGGGACGCACCGTCATCGTCATCGCCCACAAGCTCAAGACGATTATGAATGCGGACCGGATCGTCGTTCTGGAAGACGGACGGGTAAAGGAGCAGGGCACGCACGACGAGCTGATGCGGCACGAGGGGCTTTATGCCCGTCTGTGGACGATTCAGGAGAAATCCGCAGGCTGGACCGTATAGAATAACGGAAAGCCCGGATAATAGGACTTTCACGAAAAGCCGGAAAGAAGGCAACCCCCTCTTTTCGGCTTTTCCTTATCTTATCGGCATTGTCGTAAATCAGTACGACGGCATAGTTACTGTTTCTGACTGCTGAACGATGTTGCGTTATTCATTGTTCGCTGGACCTTTCGGTTATGGCAGAGACAAGACCGCTACCCGGCCTCGTGTCCGGAAACACCTTATTATAATTATACCGAAAAATTTCCTTTTCAAGTCCATATTCTATCCCTCTTATATCCCGTTCGCCTTTCCTTTTTATTTATTCTCATTCTTATCGTTCCCTGCCGCACTCCCTTGTCGGTATGATTTTCCCATGCGAAGGTACAGCGTCATTCGGTCGTCAAGTACCGCTCCGCTAACCGGCTCGCGGATTTGCCCGGCAGCCTTCCCAAATCGAAGATGACCTTTCGGTCCCCGCCGTGCTGCGCTGTCGGGTTGGGTATTCCGTTCAATCCCCGGCGGTTTCCTTGCCTTTTCCTCATTTTCCCGCTGTGCTGGCTTGCATGTAAAATCTCTCCCGGCAAGGAAAGCTGAAAGGCCTCCGAGGGGAGGGAAATAAATAATTCGGATGTTTAATTAAACTTTTATGTATTATGCACGCAGATATTAATCAAATTACGGAAGGGAAAGTTCTGGACGGACAGGTTAAAACAAAAATTTTTGAGACATTTCAGCAGTCATGTTTTTTGTTTGATGAAACAAGCGGTCAATGCGCCTATATGGGGTCGGTTCGTAAATGCGATGGGAAGTGTCGCCTCATGTTACGCTTTAAGCTGAATCTGGAAAAACGGTTTGGTTGAAAAGGATTTACAGCCGTTTGCAGAACCTTATCGACAAGTTCAAAATAGCGGATAGAAAGATATATTAATTTTTAATCTTGACAAGATATGAGTATAATATGTACACGATGTGGCGGTACGCAGGTAGTATGCGAAGCCACGGTAAACCCCAACACCCAAGTGATAACGGAAATTGCCGACGATTCTTTGCAATCCGGTTGGTGCGAAACCTGTAAGGTACGAAGCGTCCTGACGGATGTAGAGAAAACAAAGGCCGCCATCAAGAGCGGATTTGCCGGATTTGTCGAGGTGAACGGCAGGAAGCCTCATTATGCAAGCTGTCGGATAGTATGGAAGTACACCAACGATTCCGAAGACGTAAAAATCCGGCTGCTGGGAAGCGATGAAAGTATCGGAAACAACATGTTCTTCTCCTGTGGCAGTATCCATGCCCTCGAATCTCTGGCAGAGTTTGGAAAAGAACCGTTCATCGTAACGGAATGTTACGCATTCAAAACCTTTACGGAAGAAGAAATATCCGATGAAAAGACGTATGAATACGAGTTCGGAGGAGAGAAAATCGCTGTTACAGGCAAAGAAGTACGTGCATTCTATCCGGGGCTGACGGCACAGGACATCGAACAGTTCGCAGCCTATAATACGGCAAAACGCAAGTATTACCGGAAAAATAATTGTCAGCTTACCCCGGAGCTTGTCCGGCGGTTGCTCGATGAAGGACATTTGATGAAAGCGGGTGAATCCGACAGTTTCACGATTCAGTTGTTCTTCCTGTGGCATGTGCGGATTCGGAGAGAGCCTGAAAACCTTGCACCGTTCGAATACGCTCTGGAAGCCTGTTGCTTGGATAATATACAGACTTTCAGCCGTCGGTACACCACGCTCGAAAAAGCTTTGCTCCATTGCCTGAACGGTTTCAATGAAAACGCGAATATTCAAAACCGTTACCAATCCCTGCAAGACTATTTTTACAGGCATACGCATGGCAAATATTAATCCCCGGCAGAGATATGCACATAAAAAAAACGGTCCCGGAATAATCGTCCGAGACCGTTTCTATCGAATGTCAAGTTATATCAGTCCTTTTTCAAGTCAAAATACAGCAAACGCGTTTTCAAGGGTGCGTCTTGTGGAATGTCATAATACTGCTTTTCTATCTCTTCGGTCTTGTACAGGGGTACAAAGCCGTTTTTGTCGTAATACTTAAGCACTTTGTCCTCGTTGTACGCATCCACTACGAGAAAGCGGCATCCCGTTTTATTGTCCTCGTGGCGGAACCAGTCTTTTATAAAGACCATCAGTTGCTGCCCGACATGGCTCGGTGTGCCCTGATATTCCCGATTTACCCCCAGTCTTCCTATCAATACAGCCGGATAGCTACGCCCACGTTTAGGGTTTACGATGTTACGTTGCAAACGATTTTTGTCATTGGAAGAGATTAATTTGGTCTTGATGCTGTCATTAGCCAAGGTAAACAACGCTACAATACGGTGCGGAAATTCAGTCGTCACCCAACAGTAAGTTTTCCCTAAAAGTTCATCCGCATATAAATCGGCATCATGAAGGAAAAAATCATCAAGATCATCCTCGCCGCAAGTGAAAGGGAGACACTTTTCCCGCACTTCCTTGTTATAGGCAAGCATGACGCAATCATCGTATAAGGAAATCCCGTCCATTGTCAGTTGAATCGGAATGAACGGGATTTTTCCAATACCTTTTGTAGCCGTTTCTTGGCCGCCACGGACAACCGTGGAGTTACCTTTACAGCATTCTTGTCGGCACTACGCACGAAATCTTCTGCCGTAGCACCTTCCAAAACCGGAATATTCTTAATCGTTATAGCCATAGTCATTAATTTTATGCAAAAATACTACTTTATTGCCATACAACAAAATGCTACGTTGAATTTAACCGTAACAGGTTTATGTCAATTCACAAACAATCTGCCACTTTTTAAGTGGTTATTCTAACCATATTACATATCTCTCATCATCCTGTCGTCACATCCTCGCCGGTTGGATTTTCTCATGCAAAGGTACAGCGGTCGTCCGGCGTCAAGCACCACTATGCTAACGGCTCGCGGATTTGCCCGGCAGCCTTCCGCAAATCGAAGATGGCCTTTCAGCCCCCGCCTCGTACCTCGACGGATTGGGTATTCCGTGAAATTCCCCGGCCGTTTGCTTGCCTTTCCGTCCTTTCCCCGCTGTCTGGCTTGCATGTAAAATCTCTCCCGCCAAGGAAGCCGAAAGGCTCCGAAAGCAGGGAGAAGAAAAAAGCAAGTTCAACAAATTAAAAATTTAAAGTTATGCACAGCAAGATTTTTCAAATTACCGAAACACGGGTGAGCAAGGACAACTACCTGAACGAGGACACCCTCACGCAGGGCGACGATAGTTTCTTCGACTATTGTGCGGAGATTGACGATGAGGAACGCCAGTTCCATATCGACAACTTGGTAAACAACATTCTGCCCAAAGGCATGTTCGAGCTTGTTTCCGACGATACCATACGCTACAAAGGCGGTGCGGAACGATGGAGAGAAGATTTCATCGCAGACATTCGAAGCAGGGCGGAAGCCCTTACCCCCGAAAGCGTGCAGGACTGGATTGGCCCGGTCTATCAACTCGAAAAGTTCCTGAAAAACCCGCTCGATACCGCTTACTGGTTCTACATGGACGAGGAGGGGCTGCAATCCAACGCCGAGCAATCCTACGAGTTCCTGCGGCAGGCATGTGAATTTAAACCCGGTACGCTGCTTTACATCGGCGGTGTCATCGACTATCATTTTTAACCTCAAAACGCTGAACGATGAAAGGTACGGAACATTTCAAACGGACTATCAAGGAATACTTGGACGGCAAGGCACGGACGGACGAACTTTTCGCCGTCTCCTATGCCAAAGAAAACAAAAACTTGGACGATTGTATCACATTCATTCTCAATCAAGTCAAGGCAAGCGGCTGTTGCGGAATGACCGACGACGAGGTGTGGTCGCTCGCCATTCATTACTATGATGAGGACAACATCGACGTGGGCAAACCTATCAGTTGTGGCGTCGTGGTCAATCACAAGGTGGAGCTGACCGAAGAAGAAAAGGCGCAAGCCCGAAAAGACGCGCTGAAAGCCTATCAGGAGGAAGAAATGCGCAAGATACAGCAACGCCACAGCAGGCCGAAGCCGACCGCCAAAGCTGTACAGAATACCCAAACGGAACTCTCACTCTTCGATTTCTGACCATGAAAGCACGGACAAAATTTCAGCATCAGGTAGTAGCCGCCAACGGGCGGTTGCTGCCTATCACGGAGAAACAGGCAGAATGGGCGTTCCGGCATACCGTCGGACATTACGCTTTTCGTACACCGAGCGGACAAACGACCTGCCTCGATTGCGGTCATAGGTGGAACGAGACAAAGGCGAAGCGTTGCCATTGCCCGAACTGCCACGCCAAACTGACGCTCAAAGACACGCTTTGCCGCAAGACAGATGAGAAAAGCTATTTTTCTGTCATCACCACGCAGGACGGATTTCAGGTGCAGCGGATTTTCAGAATGACCGTTTATTATCACAAGAGCCGGAAAGCTCGGACGGACGTGTGCGAAGTGGCGAGGTATTGGTTGGACGAGAACGGGAAAACCGCTCTGACGGCCTTACAACGGGCAATGGGACGTTACTTGGATTGTTTTCTGTACGGGTCGGGGTTGGAACTGCGGAACGATAACTATGTGTATCGCCACATTGCCGACTGCTATGTCTATCCGAAATACACGGTTATTCCGAAGTTACGGCGTAACGGTCTGAAAGGTTCGTTTTCAGACATCGCCCCGCAAAAGCTGATGAAAGCCCTGCTGTCAGACAACCGTGTGGAAACGATACTCAAAAGCGGACGCAAACGCGACCTCAAGTATTTTATAGACCACCCGCAGGATTTGGATTTCTGTTGGCCGTCCTACAAAATCGTGTTACGCCAGAAGTATCGGATAAAGGACATGGGAATATGGGCAGATTATCTCCGTATGCTCGACAGGTGCGACAAAGACTTGCACAACGCCCACTATGTCTGCCCTGCCGATTTGAAAGTCGAACACGACAAGTACCAGAACAAGGTGCGTATTCTCCAAGAGCGGGAAAAACGCATGGAGCAGATGAAACGGGCGAGGGAAAACGAAGCACGTTTCAGGGAGTTGAAAGGCAAGTTTTTCGGTCTGGAGTTCACGGACGGGACGATAGTTGTCCGTGTACTGGACAGCGTGGAAGCCTATTACGACGAGGGCAATGCGTTACATCACTGCGTAGGACAGTGCGAATATTACCTCAAACCGGATACGCTGGTATTCTCCGCACGGATAGAAAACAAGAGGGTCGAGACCGTTGAGTTGAGCCTCGAAACATTCAAGGTGCTGCAGTCGAGAGGACTGTGTAATAAAAATACGAAATATCACAAGCGGATTATGAACCTCGTGCATAAGAACATCGCCCTTATCCGAAAGCGCATGGCCGCCTGATACCGGCTGCGGAAGTTATATCGGGCAACCACCTGCCAATCGGGACAGGTGGTTGTTCATATTCCCGATAAAGGCCATGTCGAACATTCTGTTATACAGACAATTCTTTTTCCATTCCCTTACATTTTGTCCGATGGACAATCGTTCGACGTTTTTTTTGCCCTTTATACCGCAGACACATACGGCCGTCGTTTCCTGTTGTAACGGCCGGAGATCTTTGCCTCCATTCCCTTTGTATGCTTGGGCGTATCATTTCATGGAATCTCCACTATCGCCACGGCCTGTTTTTACGCAGCAAAGGTACGGCGAACGAACAGCGTGTCAAGTACCGCTTCGCTACTCCGGATAAAATTTGACGCAAACTTTCCGCAATCGCAGATTGCGGCATTTCATAAAATTTTAACCTCCGTTCCTTGCCTGCTGTTCTTGCTTTCGCCGTTGGGAATTGCACGTAAAAATCAACCCTTTGGGCGAAGTCGGAAGGCTTCAAGAAAAGGGAAATAAAAAAACAGAACAATGACAGCAATAGAACAGATTATCGCCATAGCTGAACAATTAGGCTGGCAAGTTAAAACCGATACTGACAAACCGGACATCGTGGTGTTCGATTTTCAGCAATACACACCTCACGGGCAGGATTTCAGTTTCTCGGTTGAGATGAAAGGCAATGACACCGACAGCTTGTTACAGGAAGTTGAAACATATTACGAAGACTTCGACCCCGACTATGAAGCCTACCTGTGGATTGGTACGGACGGGCATGGCAAGAACGGCGCACCTTACCGAATCAAAGACATCGTGAGCGATATGGAGCAGGCGGAAGCCATGATAGAAAAACTTTATGAAACATTAAAAACAACCATGCAATGAGAACGAAAACCCTCTACACACGAGACGCCGAAAAGGCAGGAATAAGCCGTTTCCCAAACTTTCACCGCACGGGGAACATAACCGGCATGAAGCAGCTTTACTACGGAAAAAACGCCCTATTGGTACGTTGCGGGAGTCAGATTTACAACGTATCGAGCGAACCCGAAATTTACTACAACATGGCTCATTAAATGGTATTCATTATGAAAAGAGCAAGTTACAAGAAAGATTTTCAGAGTTGGAAAGGCATAATGGCTCTAAAACTGCTCTGCTGCAATATAGTTGCAGGCCGTTTTGATTGGAAGAAATACTGTACGCCACAGTCTTATTGCGGTCAGGAAATTTGCGTTGTACCGCTGCATTGCTCCTACGGACAGATAGGCTATACCGTGCACTTCCCTTATTCCGATATACCGGAAGTGGAATACGATTGGGAAATGAACAAATTAACTATCGACAAAGAGAATTGGGAAAGCTATTTAACGTGAGTATAATTCAAAATATAGCCAGTTGCCCGTCTTTGAAAAACATACATCAATGGCGGGCTTCTTTCAAAAACAGTATGCTGTTATGGTAGAAAGGGAGTTGGAAATAAAGTTATATTAAAGGAAGTGGGGCATGGAATATTCAATATCTTTATCTTCAACCATATATTTTTCCTGAAATTGAGCAATTTCTTTGCAAAAATCATCTGCCATACAATAAATCTCCGTAACTTTGGTCTCTGAAAACATCATGGTAATTGCTTAAATGTTAATTGAATACTATAAATTCAATACTTTTATTGCTATGTGCCTAATTTATTTACAGAATTAGAATTGAAAGAATATGACACAGACTTTTTATACCCAATGGCAATCTTCTGTCCTTGCAGACGCAGAAACTTATGTTTCAAAGGAATACAGTAATTTCCAAACGGCATTGCTACGTGAAATATCCAAATATGCAGAAGCCGTGGGTGCGGCGGTCGTATCCGAGAATAAGGGGCATTACTATACAAGTTGCTTTATTGAACGTAACGGTAAGTTCGTATACCTAAATCATTCTGCAGATGTGCGGATGGATGATGGAATAAAGATAGAACTCGGTTCGTTCCTGATGCGGACTGCCCGGCACGCAAAGGATTATACCGGCGGAACCAATCAATATTGCGATATGCTGCAGTTACAGTCAATGATTGACAAACTGTTGTCGTAATGATAACATATAGCCCGTAGCGGAATGAAAAACGGTACGGACTATAACTCCTACATGTATATAGGGGTAAACAAAATAATCAAGTATTCATAAATGAGAGAACCTTTGTAAGAAATTCTAATTTTCCTCAGACTTCCATTAGTGATATTGACTCACTTGACAATACCCAAATATCCAGCCTCTTTTTCTCTCTCCAACAGTCTTTCAAAAGTTGCCACTTTTTCAGGATATTGAGAGACTACATTATTTGTTTCTTCGATGTCACTCTTCAGATGATACAATTTTCTTGGGGGGGGGATTACTGGACTCTGCACGTGTCAACGTATAGTAAGCAGTACGGTTGTTGGAAGTGATGTACTTCTACCATACGTAAGGAGGGGAATTTCCCAATCTGATAACAAACATGAGCATTGACTGATTGGAAAGCCAACGTGCATGGTGTACGCACAGACCACTACAAATTCATCCTTCTACAATGACATCAATGAATGGGAATTGTATGATTTGAAGGAAGAACCGACCAGAATGCATAACTTATACAGTCAGCCAAAATACGAAAAGATTTGAGAACTGAACTGGTAAAACTCCAAATTCTGTATAAAGGGATATTCAGTAAATTTCTTTAAATAATAAGATAACACATGAAAATGGCTGTTTATAATCATCTCGTACGCCATTTTTATTATAATTTTTATCCTACCATTTTAATATGACCATTTTGAAAAAAAACTTTTATAATCTCCGATTCAGTCTTTATAATTATATTATGCGACTTTGTGCAGTCTGTTCCGGATTTTGTCAATCCATTGTACATGCAATCTTACCCTTGAGCGCATGTAGCAGTATACAACAAAAGTATGGGCTCTGTAACCTTCGTACATAAAAGTTTCTTTTAGCAGCCAAACCGGTAATAAGGTATAGGTAGAAGCAATATCTAAAGATCAATATACTCGCGAAGACAACAAACTGTACTATATAACAAAAAATATATAATAAATGCACCCCAAAAGTTTAGAGAAAAAACTTTTGGGGTGCATTTCACCTTAATCACAACCTTTTTATCACATTAAACTTCAATTCTATTTTCAGAACTGTCCTCCTCCCAGTGCCCGATATAGTTGTGTGTGAAGTTGACAATAGGCTACCGAGAGGGCAATTCGCTCCAGTTCGCACTCCAGATAGCGTTCATCGGCTGACAGCACATCCAGATAACTGGCAAAACCTGTCTTGAAAAGTTCGTTTGCATACTCAATCGAACGATGATGCACACGGCTTTCTTTGTCCTTCAACTGTTTACGTTTCTCCATTTGTGCAGAAGCGCTGAGTAGATTGGCAATCTCCTGATAAGATTTCAATACGATATGATGGTATTCCAACAAGGCAATGCGCTGATTGGCTTTCGACTCATTCCACAAAGCACGTATTTCATGACGCTTGAAGATAGGGGCTGTGATGCCTGCTGCCAGGTTGTAAACCAACGAAGCCGGAGAAACAAACCACTTGTCCAGATCGAAAGCGCTGAAACCACCGGCTCCGCCCAAAGACAAAGAGGGAAAAAATGCTTTCCGGGCCGCCTTCACATCCGATTTTGAGGCAAACAGTTCCAATTCTGCCGCCTTCACATCCGGACGGTGCAATAACAGACTCACTGGAATACCCTTCGAAGCCGGATATTGGTAGCCATGCAATTCATCAAACGAGATACGCTTAATAGGAAAAGGCAATTTTCCCATCAGCAACGCCAACGAACGTTCCACTTCTTCCACCTGCTGACGGGTATTGAGCAACATCTCTTCCAACTTCATTTGACGGGAAAGGAACTGGTCGACCGACAGACTGGATACTTCCCCTTCCTTCATCAACTCATTAGTCAGTTCATGCGCTTCCCGTGTCTTCTTTATTTCCTCTTCCAAGACCACACACTTCTTGTCGAGCCCAATCAGATGATAATACTGAGAAGCCACTTCAGACACCAGCATGGTCTGTGCCAGTTGCTGCGCTTCTACCGATTTCATCCATCGCATGGCTGCCGCACGTTTCTTATCAGTCAGCTTTCCCCATACATCGATTTCCCATTGGAATCCCAATCCTAAGCTCAAACTCCGGTACGGATCGGGGATATGCTTGTCTTTCTCCAAGTCGGGCGTATTGGTCGTAGCATTTCCCACTCCGTCCATAGTATATTCACCAAAACGCTCTATTCCCCCTTGCAACCCTAAAGAGACTTCGGGCAACAATGCTCCCCGGCGGATACGTAACTGCTCGCGAGCGACAGACACCTGTTCCAGAGCCTGCAAGAATGTATAGTTTCGGGCCAAGGCTGTATCAATATAGGATACCAGATACGTATCGGGAAAGAACTCCTTCCAAGATACGGAAGCCAAAGACAAGGTATCGGCTGTTTCTCCGGCAATCACATTCGGCAAGTCCACTTGTTCCTCCAATGTGAGGGAAGGTGCCTTACACCCCACACACATTAAAGTTACAACGGCAAACAAAATATATTTATACATTCTGTATTTCTTCATCTTCGTAATGTTTTTTATTGCTTCCCAGGCGGGCAGACAATGTTTCAAATAATATATATAATCCGGGAACCAGGAAGATTCCGACAAAGGTACCGATAAACATACCGCCAGCTGCTGCCGTACCGATGGAACGGTTACCCAATGCACCTGCACCGGTAGCTGCCAGCAGAGGTATCAACCCGCAGATAAAGGCAAACGAGGTCATCAGGATAGGACGCAGACGACTGACTGCTCCCTTGATGGCAGCATCGAGTACATTCATACCCGACTGACGGTATTGGTTGGCCATCTCGATAATCAGAATCGCATTCTTACCCAACAGACCAATGAGCATGACCAGCGCCACTTGTGCATAAATGTTGTTCTCGAGTCCTGCTACCTGCAAGAAGAAATAAGAACCAAAAATACCGGCCGGCAACGACAGGATAACAGGGAACGGCAAAAGAAGACTTTCGTATTGGGCAGCCAGTAACAGGTATACAAACAACAAGCAGATACCGAAAATCAGCACGGTCTGTCCGCCTGAGTCCTTCTCTTCGCGGGTTACTCCCGACCATTCCACATCATAGCCTCGCGGAAGCACTTCCTTGCTGATTTCTTCTACGGCCTTAATCACTTCACCCGAACTGACTCCGCCTTCTCCCTCTCCTGTAATTAGAGCAGAAGTAAACATGTTGTAACGTGTAATCTGACTGGGGCCAAACACACGGTCCATGGTCATAAAGTTAGAATAAGGCACCACGTTGCCGTCGTTGTTCTTGGCATACAGACGATACAAGTCTTCCGGATTCATTCGGTACTCCGGAGAAGCCTGAATCATCACCTTATACATCTGACCGAAACGGATAAAGTTGGAAGAATAGAAACTTCCGATATAAGCCTGCAGTGTTTCCATGGCTTTGTCCAAATCGACTCCCAACTTGGCTGCTTTGGCCAAATCCACCTTCAACAGATACTGAGGGAAGTTGGGATTAAAACCTGAAGTAACTCCCTGCAAGCGAGGGTCTGCATTCAGTTTCTCTACCAATGTATTGGCTACTTCGGCAAAGTCGTGGAAGTCGCCTGCTGTCTTGTCCTGCAAACGCAACTCAAATCCGCTGGCATTACCGAATCCCGGTACCGAAGGAGGGAGGAAGAATTGGATGTCAGCATCCTTGATGTGTGAGGTGCGCTCTTTGTACACCTGCATCAGTTCGTCTACTGTCTGTTCGCGTTCGCTCCACGGCTTCAGGTTAATCATACCCATACCGTAGCTGGCTCCTTCTGTTTCCGTCATCAAGCTATATCCGGCCAGTGTAGAGATACTTTCAATCTCATCGAAAGGAAGCAGGGCAGCCTGAATCTGGTTCAGTACTTTTTCACTACGTTCTACTGTAGCTCCCGGAGGTGCATCCACATTCACATAAATCATACCCTGGTCTTCGTTGGGGATAAATCCGGAAGGCAAGAGCAGATTAATACCATAGGTGGCCAACAGGAAAAGCAACAGGGTTGCATACGTAAAGAATTTACGTCCCAGATATTTATGCAGGCCGAGCTGATAATTGCGTTCAAAACGGTCGTAACGGCGGTTAAACCAGATAAAGAATTTACGTAACCAGGTGGCCTTCTTGCGACCTTGTCCGGCCGGTCTCAGCAACAGGGCACACAACGCTGGCGACAGGGTCAACGCATTGACACCGGAGATAACAATGGCCACTGCCAGTGTAAGCGAGAACTGACGATAGAAAATACCCACAGTACCTTCCATAAAGCCGACAGGTACGAACACAGCCGACATAACCAGCGTAATGGCAATAATGGCACCTCCAATTTCCTTGATAGCAGCTACCGAAGCCTGATAAGGAGAAAGCTTCTTTTCGTGCATCTTAACGTGCACAGCCTCCACCACCACAATCGCGTTGTCAACCACAATACCAATGGCAAGTACCAGCGCAAACAGAGTTAGCATGTTGATAGAGAAACCCAACATCTGCATAAAAAAGAAGGTACCGACAAGCGATACCGGAACCGCAATGGCCGGAATCAGCGTAGAGCGCAAATCCTGCAAGAAGATATATACCACCACAAACACCAGTAAAAAGGCCTCAATCAAGGTCTTCAACACCGACCAGATGGAGGCATCGAGGAAACGGGACACGTCGTAGGCAATGTTGTAATCCATACCTGGTGCAAAGCTGCTTTCCTTGATTTCTTCCATGCGCTGCTTGATATTCTCGATCACCTCACGTGCATTTGAGCCCGGACGCTGCTTAATCATGATGGAAGCAGAAGGACGACCGTCTGTCATCGACACCATATTGTAGTCTTCCGAGTCGAATTCAATGGTAGCCACATCCTTCAGACGCAGTAAAGAACCGTCGGGCAACGCCTTCAGCACAATCTCTCCATATTCTTCGGGCGTACTGAACTTACCCGTATACTGCAACACGTACTGCAACTGCTGAGGAAGTTTGTCCGAACTGATACCGGTTTTTCCCGGTGCCGCCTCGATATTCTGCCTGCGGATGGCCTCGGTTACATCTTGAGGAACCATGTTATATGCTGCCATACGGCTGGGATTCAGCCACACACGCATCGCATAGTCACGGCTTCCCATGATCTCTACCAACCCTACTCCGTCAATACGCTTCAACTCGCGGAGCACATTGATATCGGCAAAGTTGTAGACAAATTTCTCGGTATGTGTGGTATCTGTACTGTATACGTTCAGATACATCAACATACTGTTTACCTCTTTTTCCGTTACCACTCCGGCACGGATTACTTCTTCGGGCAGTTCGTCAAGGACCGTCGTGACACGGTTCTGTACATTCACCGCCGCCACATCCGGGTCGGTTCCTACCTTAAAGTAAACGGTCGTAAGCGACATACCGTCGTTGGTACAAACGGTAGTCATATAAGTCATTCCCGGTACCCCGTTGATAGCACGCTCCAGAGGTGTAGCTACTGTCTTTGCCATCACGTCTGCACTGGCTCCTGTATAACGGGTAGTCACCGTTACCGAAGGAGGCACAATATCCGGAAACTGAGTGATGGGTAATGAAACCAGTGCCAGCGCTCCCAGACAGACAATAATGACTGATATGACCGCCGAAAGAATCGGACGGCGTATAAATAGTTTAAACATAAGCCATTATCCTTGTAAAGAGTTCAACTTCAATTCCTGTCTCACTTTCTCAAACGGAATGGTATCTGCCTTGATTTGCATACCGTCTTTTACCATCTGTACTCCCTCGTACACAATAGCAGTATGAGGCTTCAAATCTTGTGTGACATAGTAGTTATGATAACGTTCTATCGGATTGAAACTGCGGACCTGTATTTTTCCTTCCCCATCCAACAGATAGACATAAGTGAAATCCTGAATCTCAAAGGTAGACTTCTGCGGAATCAGACAGACGTCCTTCATGTGTGTCATCAGACGCACCTTTCCGGTCACTCCATGCTTCAGCAAGCCATCGGGATTAGGGAAACGCACACGGAAGGCAATCGAACCGGTACCGCGTTCAAAATCTCCTTCCACCGTCTCCTGCTTTCCTTTATGACGATATACAGAGCCATCAGGCAGGACCAGTTCCACATTGTCCAACTGCTGCAGATTTTCTCCGTTCAGCTGGGCACGCTTCAGGCGAAGGTATTCGCTTTCGTTCACCTTGTAGTAAGCAAAAACTTCAGAAATATCGCTCACCGTTGTCAACAGACTTTCCGGATTGACCAGACTACCTACCTTATAGGGGATACGATCCACATACCCTGTAAAGGGGGCAGTAATCGTAGTATACGAATATTCCATTTGGGCACGCTGCATTTCCGCACGGGCCTGCTCTACCTTCATGCGGGCCACTTCACGCTCGCGCTTGACCTGGTCCAGACGGATGGACGAAATGATATGCTTGTCGACCAGCCGCTGTACACGTTCCGTTTCATAGTTTGCCATTTCCAACTCTGCCTGCATCTGCTTGTAGTTGGCTTCGGCTGCTTTCAGCACTTCCAGGTAATTTTCCGAGTTCAGGCGGAACATGGGCTGACCTTTTTTTACCAGTTGACCTTCGTCAACCAGCACCTGTTGGACAAAACCCTCTACCTTAGCTTTGATTTCAACAAACTGGATGGCCTGAATATCGGCGACATAAGAACGAGGTAAATCTACCGCAGTAGGCTGAAGAATAGTTACAGGTATGATTTCCTTGTTTTTTACCTGCTTATTGCCTGAAGACTGACATGAAGACAACAGTCCTATCGTACATGACAGGACAGCAATCTTCTGAATGCAAATTTTCATAAGACTACAAAAAATAAAATTGATTACTTAAAGTTATTTTGATTAAATATAGTTTTACTGCATAACGGACCAATCCCATATACAGTTACGAACCGAAAGATAAGCCTCCGGTTGCATATATCAACCTGATTCTCCTTGAGAAACCGCAGAAGAATATTAAATGAGGAATGTACAGAAGATCAAATGGGGACGTACTTTCAACGTGCCCAAGGACAAGAAGCCTTGCATCGAATTTCGGATTCTGACAATAGGAATAAAACAGAATAACAGCAATAAGGGCAGGAAAACAGATCCTATATCCCACCAGCTCAAACGGGCTGAAACTTTGAAATAAGACAAGTCATCCCAAGACGGCATTCCCGCTTCATCTTCCCGTTGTAAGGTTTCCCCCACAAAAGGAACCGACTGTTCTACAGATTCTATATGAAAGGCATTAATTGTTTCATACACATACGCATCCAAATGTACGAGTATGAACATGAGTATACATAACACGCGCAATATTTTATTTTTTCTCATTGCATGAAAAAACATATCCCACCTTTTTAACAATGTACAAAGATATATGAACTTGCTCTAATTATAAAAATCCCGCTTAAAGGCTTTTGGAAAATTAACATCTTGAATCTTCTTTCTGTGAGTATTTACCATTCTCACTCTGATGTGTCTCCCTCCAATCAGACTATAAAACAAAAGAAAAAACGTGCTTCTTCACGTTCCGTTCATTTCCCTTTTGCAAAAAACTTCTCCACTTTGCTTTTTCTTATTCATCTGTCCGAAGACTTAGTCTGCTTTTAACATCAAAAGAATATGGCACAGATTTTTTATTCCAAATGGCAATCTTCTGTCCTTGCAGACGCGGGGACTTATGTTTCAAAGGAATACCGTAGATTTCAAACCTCTTTGGTACGGGAAATTTCCAAGTATGCGACAACTGTCGGGGCAAAAGTTGTATCTTCGTCCAAAGGATACTACGTTACCTCTTGTTTTGTCGAACGTAACGGTAAGTTCGTATATCTAAACCATTCTGCGGATGTGCGGATGGATGATGGGATAAAGATAGAACTCGATTCGTTCATGATACGGACTGCCCGGTATGCAAAGGATTATACCGGCGGAATCAATCAATATTGCGATATGCAGCAGTTACAGTCAATGATTGACAAACTGCTGTCGGCATGATAACATATAACCCGTAGCGGAATGAAAACCGGTAGGGACTATAAGGATGTGGAGCGCCTTCAGTATGAAATCGCTCCACATTCTTCATCTTACGCTGCCGTTACCGACGCAGACCGCCGCCATATTCCGCCTCTTGTAGCTCCTCCCTGTATTCTTCAAGCTCGTTCAGCTTCTCGTTCACGGCTTGCAGGTTGGCCTCCAGCGTCATGTTGTGGTCATAAGGGTAATGATGTTGTACGGCCATCCCTGCATTGGTGGCCGTACCCACGTCCAGCGTATCCTTGTCCCTGTTGTACCTTGCATACAGAATATCTCCGTTTGGCATTTCGAATACCGGCATTCTCTGATGTGTCAGTTCAGCAAACTGTTCCGCCGCCATATCTTTGGCCACCTCTTTCACATCATCGCTGGCACGGTCTGTGCCGTAACGTGTGATATGGTCCCGCACCTCCTGTTCCGTGTATTTCAGCATGATGTCGTATGTGCCTCCGACACTTCCGTTGTACACCACGGCAAAGTCCTTATCTTCAATCAGCAGGTCATCGCCCCGGTTTTGGAGGGGAGAAGCGTATGTATGCTGTTCGTCCATGCCGTTGCCGTCGTAATACTCCTTGGCGAGCGCCAGCAATCCCTTATAGTCACCTTTGTCCCGCAGTTCGTCGAGCTGTCTCGTGTCGTGGTCGAACTGAAGATAGGCCACCGAAGCATAAAAAATACGTTCCTTGGCAGAGCGTTTGTCCTCTTGCTCTTCAGTAACATTTTGTTCCAACTCCTGCGCAATCTTATCCACCTTTTGAGTAACGATTGACGAAGCCCGTTTCACGTCCAGAAGCGTCGTTTTGATGAACTGTGGGGATTCTTTCAACTCATCGAGCCAGCCTTTGAGGTATGCGCAACTGTCCTCCTTTATATGCTTGGTCATGCCGTAGCGTTGTGCGACCAACGCGCTGCCCAGCTCGGCCACCAGTTCTTCGCGGGCATACTCTTTCGAGCCGAAAGAGGTAGGTTGGAGTCGGTCGAGTACGCCTTCTGCCCCGGTCGAGTGAATCATCTCATGGAACAGCGTTCCGTAGAAAGATTCCCCGTCCCTGAACTGCTCCTTTTCGGGTACGACAATCTCGTTCTTTGTGATTGAGTAGTATGCTTCGTTCTGGTGCATCGGTTTGATGGGACAAATCCAAAGGTTGTCCTTTATCATCGCATCGACAGGCTCAAAACTGAAATATTCGCCGTTTTCGACCCTTTTCCCGTTCTCTCTTTCCAACTGCTCCCATAACTCCGGTCGAGCCTCCTGCAGGTTGGTCTGGGCGACATTGAACACCCGGAACACCTGCATTTTCGGATAGACATTGTATTGCGCCTTCTCTTCGTCGGAGAGTTTCTTGTAGTCGTCGTACTTGATTTTCTCCTTTGTCTCCTTATGGATGCAGGTGAATGTGGTCAGCATGACGGGAAACGACTTCTCGCCGCGCAGTACAGATACACGGGGTAATTCCTGCCCGTCCTTGCCGGGCTTGTTGAGCCGCTGCACGCAGTCGAAGGTGCAGAAGCGCGGAATCTTGTACCCCTCATTCTCACAATGCAACAGTAACATAAGGGCGTTCATACCGTTGTACTCCCGCCCGGAAAGGTTACGCGGCCATTGCAGTGCCCCCTCGGTAAACCACGGCTTGCGCCAGTCCTTGTGGATGCTCTCGATTTTCTCGATCATCATCTCGGCAAAGAGGTCCAGAGCCTTGTCCTCGCTGCTCGGTCCCTCCGTATTTCGCTTTCTATAACCGGCCATGACTGCTACTGATTGAAGTTATCCGATTCGGGAATATATTGTGTCAGTTCTTCCACCCGGCAGGAGATGTCCGGCTTCCCGTTATGTACTGAGACTGTCATTTCGCCCTTGGCTTCTACCTTGACGCCCGGTTGCAGCCACTCTTCACGTTGCCTGTCGAAGCAGAAGAAACGCACCCACTGGTACTCGAAATTCTCATCGACCTTTTCGGTGCTGAATGCAGAGAACATCGTATAGGACTTATCCTTTTTGTCCTTCCGCTCCTCGATGTTCTTGCCCACCTTGCCCCGGAACGACAGTTCGCCCTTGATGGAATCCGCGATGTCCGCCGCCGGGCCGATACGGTCGGCAAAGAGGTTGAAATAGAGCTTTTCGCCCCGGCGTTTCAGGAACAGCGTCCCTGCAACCTCGACACGCAATCCGTTTCGATAGCCGGATACCTTCTTCTGACCGCCCTCCTTGCTGACACTGATCTCGACCGTTTCGTTCCGGCCGTCCTTGCCTTGGAGCACGACGCGGAGCGGAAAGGTCAGGAATGTTTTCTCTTCTTTGGTCGTGCGCATCGAAGCGTCGCGGCCGATGGTGCCGCACGCCGTAATATTGCATTTAATCATTTTATTTTGTCTTTTAGTGATACATAGTCCACCGGACAAAACGGGGTGTCTTGAAGTTGAACAGGTTGAAAGCGTTTCCTAATCGGGAGCACGTATTCTCATGTAGACAATCCAGCCGGCGATACCCAGTTGGACGCCCACGATAACGAGTGTTGCCACCCAACCGAATAGCCGGGAACAAAACAGGATATGCAAGGCGCAGGCGGACACCCCGGACAAATATCCGCAAAGTCGTATCATCACGCGTTTTATCATGACTTTTGGGATTATCTTTTCAGGTTTTCCGATTGTGCCCGTTGTTCGGACATGCCCCGTTCAAAGTTCTGCGACGCCGCCTCCGAGAGGATGACCGTGTTCAGCACGCCGGTCACACGCAGCCGTTTGGCTTCCTCCGAAAGAGAACTGTCGTTCAGCGTCACCGACAGGCGGCTTAACTCGGCAGAGGTCAGTTCCCGTGATACCTGAACGCTGCCGTTGTCCGCCTGCAGGACAGCTCGCCCGTTTTCCCCGACTGTGAGGTCACAGGTTTTCATGCCCGGCAGCAACGCTTTGAGGTCGATACGCCGGCTGTCCATCGCCTCGGAAATGGCCGCCTTTTGTACCTCCTTGTTCTTGCTGTCGATTTGCGTCGCCAGCAACATCAAGGAGGTAAAGGCGGTCATGGCCATTTCCACGACAGGATCACTGCACCCCGACAATCCCACGCCGCTATCCTCCGAGGAGAGCAGTTTTTTCATCCACGTATCGGGCGAAAGGCTTTTGCCGGTGGCATTCTCTTCTGTTCCCTTATATCGGGCGAGCAAGTCGTTGCCGTTATGCAGTACCTGCTGTTTGATGTGTCCCTTTTGTGCGATTTCAGCCAGATACGCTGCCGGATCGACGTCCCGCTGCGTGCCATCCGCATAAATCTGCCGGACACCGAAGTGCAGGTGCTCCCCGGTCGTCCGTGTCCCCGTGTTACCGGAACGGCCGAGCTTCTGGCCTGCCTGTACCGTATCGCCTGCCTTTACGGAAACTTCGCCGAGGTGCATGTAGGTACACTGTACCTTGCTGCCGTCCGGACGGGTGTATTCCACGGTCAGCGATTTGTTACCGGGTGCATGGCCTTTGTCTTTGACAGCGACGACCTTGCCGTCTTTCTCCGTGGCCAGGACCGTATCGCCGTCGCACCGGATGTCGATACCCGTGTGCATACGCTCCTTGCCGTCTGCCGGATCTTGCCGCAAACCGAATGGCGAGGTGACGAAAAGAAACTCTTTCCGCTCCACCGGAAACGAATAGTCCACTGTATTTCCGACCTCACGGAGCGGGTTCTCTTCCACGCCGAACCGCTTTCCTTGCGTCTCCATTTCCTGCATGACCTGCCGGTCGTACTTTTGCAGCCCGTTCTGTTCGATGATACGTTGCAGGCTGTCGGCATAATGCCCGCCCGTGGCATAGCCCGCCTTTTCGAGGCCCTGTGTCCAGCCTTTGTAGTCGTCGGGCGAGAGTGAGAAACAGCGGGCATAGCGGCTGTTCTCTTTCAGGAAGCGTGAGTGGTGCTCATACGAATCGCCCACGCTGTCGTAGCTGCAAAACTTCTCGTTCGGCTTGTCATCGGAATACAGACCGTACCGGCCACCTTCGGCAATCCATTCGGGCGTGGCCTTAATGCCGAAATGGTTGTTCTCATTCACGGCCAGACGGCTTTGGCCGTTGGAACTTTCCAGTATGCCCTGTGCCAGCGTCACGGAGGCCGGAATGCCGTACCTCCGCATCTGTGCCATCGCATAATCTGCGTATTGTTCCGTATATTCTTGATTCTTGTTTGCCATATCTTTACCTCCTCATGGTTGGACGTTGTTCGTTCTCGTTCTGTTCGTCGGTTGCCTCTGCAGGCTCGTTTTGCTGCGCCTTGGACATACCGTCACAATCCATCACGTATGCCCGCAGCGCATGGATTTGCTGCCTTGTTTCCTCATTGCTGTGTTCAAATACCAATATGATTTTGTCCGCATCATACGGAATGCGTTCTTTGGCCGGAGGCATGTCCAGCTCGTTCGCTATGGTTTCCGCATCATACATGGAAGCGTAATACTTGTTCTCATGTTTGAAAAGGACGACCGCTTCCGGTTGTTCCTCTTTGATTTTCTTGTATTTGTCATACAGTTGTTCCGGTATATCTTTTATGGGCAACTCTTTCAAGGATGAAGCAGTTTTGGGGGATTCCTCATTGGCTTGCTTGGGGTGCTTGTCCTTATCCTGCTGTAGGGTATCCTCTTCTCCTTGTTTCTTTCCGGCAGTCTCTTCCTGCGTCTGTCCTTTACGCAGCACATCGGCAAAAAGCGTGGCCGCCAGATGGCGTTTATATTCTGCACGGTCCTCGGCCAGCCACATGCGCTGCCACTGTTGCCGCGTGACGCTCCGGGGCTGCAGTTTCTTCCCGTCGATGGTCGCCACGCACAGAGTTCCTTCTTGTTTGGTCTTGAATACGGACACACGCTGAATCCGGTTCAGGTCGATGTCCTGCGCCCCGCTGCTGAACAGGTCCACTTTCAGGTCTGGCTGTGTTTCCGCCAGTACATAATACTTGTGCGCCAGTTCCATGCGTACCTTGTCGATGTTGTCCATCGCCTGTTTGAGCGTGGAGAAAAAACGGTTCACGTCCTCCTTGTCTGGATAGATACTGTACCCGTTCTGATGTTCGGGCTTCAGATACAGCGCCCAGCGGTTCTTGTCGTCCTGGATCATCTGTATCTGGTCGAAACCGATTTCGTCCGCCCGTTTGACCGCAGGCGTCACGTCCAGTGTGGAAAGCATCTCCAGTGCCCAGTTCTTCAGTCGGGCCAGTGATACCTGTTTCTTGGCGAAATAGGCATCATCGGGCCTGTACCCCCATGCGCCGTCGGGATTGAAGAAACGCACGTTTTCAATACCTTCCCTTCGCAAAGCCCTGCCGATACGGGCCTTGTTCATGCCCGGCACTTCGTTGTCCACCTCCGGCGACGCACCGGCAGGGAGTATCACATCCGCCGATTTCGAGGACGGATCGATGACGATGACAATGGTCTTGTCCTCCTTGTTCGGGTGTTTCCGGATTTCATCGGCCACGTAGAAATGCTTGGGTAACTGCTCCTGCATATCCGAAGTCTGCCGGCGGTTACGCATCGTGGCATATTCGATTTTCTCGCCCCGTTCCGCCTTGTGGATTACTTCGAGGGCGTTGTTCACGTCGCTTTCGAGGGCATCCATCAGGTTGGGGTTCTCTTTAAGTTCCCGGTTCCAGTAGTCTACCAATTCAAGGCTTTTGTCGGACAGACGGGCAGGCAGTCCCAGTTCCAGCATTTTGATGCCCGAAGCCACCTCCACGATCAGCCGTTCCTGTTTGAGGGCATCTTCCGAAGGACCCATGCCGTTTTTCATCACCATGCCTTCACGGGCCAGCCGTTGTTGGTGCCCCGTGGCGCTCACGATTTGCCGCAAGGCTTCCTGAACGTAGTCGTTATAATGCTCGAAGTTCCGTTGGCGCGGCATATAGACCGCATCGCGGTCCGTCTCGTAATGGGGCATTCCGCTGCCGTCCGAACGCACGGGCACGAGATTGTCCCGCATTTTCAGCAGGAAGTCGTTGAAGCGGATATGCAGTCTCCGTTCATCGGTTTCGGAGTAGCCACGCTCCACGGCACTACCGTCTTTCTGCAATACCGCATCGTAAGTCTCCTTATCCACGTAGGGCAGTGTCGTCTGGTCGATGTTGAAAAGTGTGCGGATCTCCCTGTTATGTATGCCCTTGTACTGTTTCTGCACCTCCTCGTCCAGTTTCAGATAAGCGTCCCGGCTGATGATGTCCTCCGGATTGTTGCGGTGGACGTACTTGTTCCAGTTGTAGAACAGGAACGGAACGCCTTGCTCGTGCTCGCGTACCGATGTGCCGCGTGCCTTGGCATCGCTGTAAAGGGTGAACAGGTTGGTCTTGCACCCGTTCCGGTCCGAATGCAAGGCCATGAACAGGCCGTTGAACGGGCTGACGGCAACACCTTTCGGATAAAATTTCGGAAAGCCCTTGCCCGTAGCGTTGAGCCAGTGTCCTCCGGCATTCGACGCTTCGTTCAAAGCCGTGGAGAGCAGCTCTATCTGACGCTCCTCGGCATTCTTTTCTATTTGCGATTTTTCTTTCATATTCCCATATTTTTATCGGTTACAGGATTATTGAATGCCCCGTGTCCGCACGATGGTTTCCTGCTGTCCGTTGTCATAGTTCTGCGAAGCCATCTGGCGGAGCTTGTCGCTTTGGGCGAGCACGGCATTGGCCAGCGTGTTCAGCGGCAAGGCTCCTGCACGGTAAGCGTCGGCCATAGCGGGGGTGAGCTGCACCGTACAGGGCACACGGTCTATCGTGGCAACCAGCGTGCAGCCTTGTAGTGCCGGGTTCACGATACGCGGATTCAGCGGCTCGTCGGGATAGCGTCTGTACTGTACCTCTCTACCGGTCGTGGCTGCATTTCTGTTTCCCTCCGTCCGTTCTTTTCCCAGCACCTCGTGTCCCGCCTTGTTCAGCAGGTTCGCGCCACCCAAGCCGATAAGCAACATCTTCAGCATCGGATTCTTGACGAACATACCTGCCACTATACTCGCTATCGGCAGCAGGTTGTCTTTCAGGCCCAGCGATTGCGTCCTGCCTGTAAACACGCCCAGCAGGATGTCGGGCAGCATGGCCAGTATATAGCCCAGATTACCCGCGACATCGCCTATGCCGTCCAGTCCGAGCGAGCGGACCAGCCCGTCCCAGCCGTTCTCGTTGGTCTGTATGGTCTGTGTTCCCTGACCTGCCTGTTCCTGCCGCATCCCTTCCCCCGCAGAGACGGCGGAAGTCGACACTTCCTTTTCCTCTTTTTCCCTTTGTTTGGGTTTCGATTCCGTCTGTTCCTCCGTTTCGGCTTTCCGTCTTTCCATATCTTGCAGGTAGGCTTCCTCTTGTCCGGGAGCGACAACCATCGGCACGCCTTTATACCGTTCCACCCGTTTCCGTTCCTCCTCGGCGGTTTCTTCCCGCCACGGCATATTTCTATTGTCTGTTTTCCACCAGTCCATAAAATCGAATGTTACAATCGGTATCTTCTTTTGCAACTTTCCGTTGGCTGCGGCAAGAGCCGTGTTTTCTTTGCCCGGTATGCTTGCCGCCTCTTTGCGGAAGCTGTCGAACACGTTGCTGTCGCTGCCGAACACGCCCTTGCTGATACACTCCTCTGCAGAGAGCGGCTGCGTTTCCTCCTTCCCGAAATGGTCGGCAACGGCTGAGATTGCCGTATCCGCACCGATGAACCGTGCAACGGCCGTCCACGAACCCGTACCGCCCAACATGACCGTATCGGCCGAAGCCCCCAACACCCAGCCCGCACCTTTCTCCAACTTGCTCGGCCGGTAGGCAACCTCTCCGCGTTTTTCTATCTCTTCGGCCAGCGGCGAGCGCCCCAAAGCCTGTGGCAATCCCAGCAGGCTCGATTCTGCCGCCTTACGGATGATGTAGTCCGCCGAGGATTTGGGCATACGTTCCTTGACCAGTTGGTCTATCATCAGTTGCTCTACACGATAGTCCACGAAGGCATAGGCGAGGTCGCAGCCCAATTCCTGCGACAGTTTATCGTAACGCTCGCGTCCGACTTCCTTCACAACGACATCGCGCCACTGTCCGGCCATGTAGGCGAGGTCGTGCTGCATCTCCTCCGACGAGAGAATCCTGTCCTTGCACATCCCGATGTAGTCCTCGGTCGTCTTGGAGTTCCACTCTCCCGTAACCTTGAGAGTCTGGTACGGGTCGGCGAGCGGTTGCCCCGCTGACGCCATCATGCCGAGTATGCCGCCCAGGGAGGTCGAATACGCTTTCATTTCCTCGCCCTGTTTTTCGGTCAGGTAGGATTGCGTCTGCGTCATGACGGGGACAAGATGATGGCGGAAATAACTGCCCATCAGGGCCTCCAACTCCGCAAACCTTCTGCTATGTTTGATTCCGTCCATATAATCAATGTCTTTCTATATCATGTTTATTTGTTTCAACAGTTGTTCCTTCGTCTGCTCGATAGCGTTATGGTACACCTCCATTTGCTTGGGGAAAAACTCTTCGAGCCACGTGTCCTTTTCGATATTGTCGTGAATGAAACGTATCGCCTGTTCCCGCTCGATTTCTACCGAGGCTTCCCCTTCCTCCCGGTTGTTGAACCATGCCTTCGTCCACCAGCGGACTCCGGCACGGTCGGGATAGACGGAGACGATTCTCGGTATGTCGAAGCTCTGGATGTCGATGTCCAGTTCCGCCAACGGATCAATGAGTCCGCTGCCCGCTACGGTTTCGTCATGAAGTTTTTTTTTACCTCGCCGCCTGTTGCGGAAAGGTACACCTCATGCCGCAGGGCGAGGTAGTTCAGGAAATCCGCTATCAGCAGGTTCTGTACCTTGCAGGCCAGCGGTATGGCTTTGCGCCCCAGTCCCAGCGGGTTGTACATGCTCGGCATCTTCTCGTAGAAATACTCTTTCGCAGCTCCCATTGTAAAGATGTGGCGCAGCGACTGCTCCGTATGTGCGGGAACCGTGTACGCTCCCCGCTGTAAATCCTCCATGTAAAGTGGCAGAAAGCGGAGCATCAGCTCTTCTATTTCCCTTTGATCTTTCTCGTAGTCGTTTTTTACTCCTGTTTCCGCATCGTAAAAAGATGCCGCACCATTGCCGTCGGCTTCCTGCAAAGCCTTGATATTGCCGTACAACATGGTCAGAAACTCTATCGGGTTCAGCTCCTCGCCCTTGAATTTGACTTCTATATGCAGCCGTTCGCCGCTCAAAGCCACCGTTTGTCCGGCTTTCACCCGCTGTCCGAATTGGGCGAACACATTCGACAGATGACCGTATGTCACCTCGTACCCGCCGTAACGGACCGTCTGGCAGATGCCGTGTACCGGGTCGTTGCCCACGCCCGACACAATGCCGCTGGCCACGGCTGACAGCATGTAACACCTCACGTTAAAGTCTATCCCGTGATGAAAGAACTTTTCTCCCGTTGCCGGGTGTACCTGCTCGCCATAGCCGAGCGACAGTTCCACGTCTTTCCCCTGCGGCTCCTCGAACGGCATACAATAGCCGCTGTCGGAGTGCAGAATCATTTCTTCCGTATATTTCATTGATATATATATTTTCGTGTTTCTATCTTCTCATTCCTCCGCTTTGCGTTTGCTCCTCCGGAGAGAGGGTCGGCATCTGTGCCCTCGACACCGTTTCCGGGGAAGCCGTGCGGACAACGCCCGCATTGTTGCCGATAAGCATCATGCCCAGGAACAGTCCGGCGATTTTACCCAGCCAGCCGAAACGTCCGAACATGAGGTACGCTGCCGCGATCAGACCGGCAATGTTCAATCCCGACACGTTGCCCCCTCCGAGGTTTCGCAGAAAACCGCCGAGCATGTCGAACAACCCGCCGCCGGAAGTTTCCCGAAGGAAGTGCGACACCCCGTTCAGTTTCGAGTCTGCACCGCCCACGGCCTCGCTTACCGCAGAAACCGCCTCTCCGGCTTTGTCTTTCAGCTCCTTCATGTCTTCGGTCGTACCCGCAAGGGCGTTCGTGGCAGATTTGCCGACCACGGCCTCGCTGACTATCCGTGCGACGCTTTTATCAGTCGTCAGTTTCTCCCAACCCACATAGCCGACAGCAGCCCCGGCAGTGGCCGTCTTGACCGCCTGCCCGGCTCCCCGAAGGGTCTGCGAAGGGTGCAGTACCGCATGACCGGCACTCTTTCCCGTCGCGTTGGTGGCCTTGCCCATGCCTTTCATGGCCTTTCCGCCGTATTTCAATATCATATCCCAAGCTCCCATATTTTTATTCTTTTTTTAGGGTCTTACATTTCTTCCAATTTGCCGCCAGCGTCTTTGGGCGGCTTTCACGATGTCGTACTTATCTGCGACAGGGCGTGCGCCCTCGTCGATTTCCCGCCAGATGTCGCCCATCGTGGTGTATTTCACTGCCTTGGTCAGCCGTTGCAGCGTCCGGTTCATCGACCGGAGTTTCGGGCGTATGCCGAACACGATTTCCATGCGTTCCTTTTCCGTCATTTTGTTGTCCGAGAGGCAGGCCGTGCGTATGTCGTTCACGATTTCCACGCTGTTCAGTATCATCTCCCGGTAAATCTGGTTGCGCCGCGTGGAAAGGGCGACGGCCAGCGCGTTGGTCGAATGTCTGCCCAGTTGCTTGGTGAAGTCGCCCATGTTGTCCGTCAGCTGCGATATTTCATGGTAGAAACCGTAAATCTGCGCCGCATAGCAGACAATCGAGCGGAACGAGTTCAGGTAATTGTTGAACTCCCGTTGCAAGTCCGTCGTGCCTTCCACTTCCTCCTTCGTCCATACATGTCCCGTGGTCTGCATCAGCATGACCTTCTCTTGATTCTTCAGTTCTTTCTCGGCCTTGTTAGTATAAACCAGAATCATTCCCGCAAGGGTCGCATCGTTCTGCGCCTGTACCTTCGAGATACCGGCGCACAGCAACAGAATCCATATCGAGATTATCCGCTTCATCGTTCTTCGTTTTTATTGTCCTTTTTTCAACGGGCGGTGGCTGCCGCCCTGCGCCAGCGGGACATGGCCAGACGGGCCACCTCGCCGTTGCTGCGGTCTATCATACCCGCCGTTATGTTGTTCCACACGTCGTTCAGGGTATAATAGCGCAGGCTCAAATAGAGCAGATGCAGTTTCCGGCTGAATGCCGCGAGCTGGTCGTTCAAAGCCCACAGGGTTTTGCTCCGTTCCGCCCCCGTGAGCATGTTTTCCGTTCCGCCTTTGGCTACGGCATCGTTCAGCAGCGTGAACACGGAGACCAGTTCCGTCGCTGTCTCGATATAGAGGTTGTTCATGTTCATACTGGCGACGATACCCTGCGGATTGTTCCGTATCGCTTTGCCCAATTTTCCCAGTGTGAGGAAAATCCGTACACCGTCATTATAGAGGTGCGTGCAGGCTTTCAGCGACGAGGCATAGCCGCTCGCCGTCTTGAGGTAGCTGTTGTACTGTTTCTCCCACTCGTGTATGCGGTTGAACTCTGCTGCGATACTGTTTTGCATCAGGGCGGTCTGCGTCTGTCCTTTGATTTGTTTGTCTATCTGACCGTTAATCAATTCATTGCCCTCGGCCAACGCCGCCCATTCCAGCGGGTTTGAGGCGGCAATCTGCGCCTTGGCCAGTTGCGGAAGCAGACCGGCAAATACAAAACACACCCATATACTAATGATTCGTAATCTCATAGATTCCCTTTTTTCGTTTATTGATTTCCACACGTTCACGGATAATCGCCACAATGTCGTTTCTGCGCCGGATACCGATAAGGTCGAGCTTTGGCGTGTTCCGGTCCATCGAGAGAATGCGAACCGTCTTTAACCCGCAAATCTGTTGCAGGAGGCTCTGGTGTTCTTGAAAGTCCACGATACGGTACAGTTCCATGTAGTCCACCCTGCGTATGAAAATGCCGTGTTCGCTGACAAGCTGTTCTTCGCCGATCCTGTAACGTATCCGACGCAGGTAGATGAAGCGATACAGCAGCACGAGGAGCAGAAATAAGGAAACGACTCTCGCCATACTACTCAACGGCAGACCTTCCATGCCGCCGTACACCAGCCCCGCCATGCACACGAATATCAATGGCAGTTCGTCGATGACGAATTGCCCGGCGTGCGGGCGCAGGATAATGTTCCGGACATCTTGTATGGTATATGGCATGGTCATCGGCGAAAGTGTATCTGTCGTTCCTGCCCGGTGTTTTCCTCTTTTTCCGACTCCTGCCCGACAGTCTCTTCACGTTTCTGTTCAGCCAAAAGCTGTTCGTTCCAGTTCGTATGGCGATAATCCGGACTTTCCCAAGTAATGGCAACATCGTGCTCCTTGTCGATACCGAGAAACTCCCGTAGTTTCTCTCGGTATTCCCGGTAGCACTTGTTCATGGTATCTATCTGGTCCTGCACGTCTTCCGGGGCACACAACCCGCTCGAACGCATCGACTCCGCTTCTTCCGATTCGGCGTCGAACCGTATGCAGATTTCTTGCAAACCACCCTTGGGCAATAGGTAAAATTCCCCGTCTGTCAAATCCCCGCCGTCCGGTATGGAATCGAGATAGGGTTTCCTCTCCGGCGTTTCCTCTATGATGGAGCGCACTGAGCGATATATATCTTTTTGCAAATCCCATGTGAGATTCGACCCTTTCCGGGTATTATCGAAACAGATATGTTGCCGGGCAGGGATGGTAAGATCAAGTATCTCTCTCATCTGTTTCCCGATAGGCTTGCCGCCCGTTGAGATAAAGACCGCCTTTCTCAAATCCTTGTTCTTCGCCTGATGGAGCTGGTAATAGGCCATCGCGTCATAGGCACTCCCGAACCAGTAGATATGCTTGGCCTCGGCAAGAGGTGTTCCGGCAGGACTTGCAATCCACAACCCTTCGCTCTCATTGCTTTCCTCGCTCTTGCCTTTATAGCTATCGCCTCCGTCCATTCTCATACGTTCCCGTTCCTCGAAACCCACGACCGTACCGCCCTCTTTGGGCAAGGTCAGCGGAAAAGCGAGACAGGTATATGCCGCACAGTCTGCGCCGTGTTTTGTTGCCAGGCAGAAATGACGGTGGAAAGCATTCTGCGTGCCGAGGTCGATACCCCGGTTCTTGAAATAGGGATAGAATATCTCCTGCATCTCATGGTCTTGAGGGTTGAACCTGTGCAGGTCGTAGTCTGTTATATCGAACGGCCGTAGGTCTTGCTTGGCCGGTACGGTTTGCACCTCGTATTCTTCGAAGGGGATGTTCAGCAGGCGGCTGCACACGAGGTTCACCAGCCGGTTCGGGTCTATTCCCTCGTGGTATTCTGCAAATAGCGTCGGGTGTTCCTTGATGAACGAAACGACGTTGTATTCCTTCTGCCGGGGTGGCTGGCTACAGCATTTTCCCTGTTGCGTTATGACGAACTTGTCACCCCGGATACGCTTTCCCTCACTGTCCGTGCGGATAAACGAGGAGAGGCGTAGTCCGAAGCGTCGGTTCTGGCGATACCCGGCATCGAGCAGTACATCCCGGATGTCGAGTCTTTGCAAAAAATCATTATGTGTCAATTTCTTGTCATTCATTGTCTTCTCTTTTGTTGTTTCATGTAGGGGGTACTGCGTTGTCATCGGTGGAAACGTGCTTGCCGTTCCTGTTCGGGTTCTTCTCTTCTGGCCGGCTCTTCGTGAACTGATTCTTGCAGCCTGATCTTTGCCAAGAGCTGTTCGTTCCAGTCCTTATAGCCTTTTTCAGCGGGCTCGTACACAATAAGGTCGGTGCTGTCCTCGCCGGGAGCGGGAAGATTACGGATCGCATCCTCTATGGCCATGATATTTTGTCTCATGCCCTCCAGTGTTTCCTCACTGGCCGAACCCTCGGCAAGGGCTATCTCGTACTCGTCTTGGCACACCATGCTCATCTCCTGCAAATATCCGTCGCCGATTGTCCGATAGTCAAGCGTACCATCTTCCCGATAGATTTCTTTGGGACGTAAAAGCGTGCCGATTATCCTGTGAAAGTCGAAGGGTTCGAGTTTTATTTCGTAGTTCTGGTTCTCCTCGCCACTGATACGGACCAGCAGTTTGTCGTCTTTCGTCACGTTGCTGGTGAATGTCTTGCCCGCCTGGGTGAGCGCGAAGTTGATGGAGAAGATCTGTCCGGCACGGTCCCGGTCGAAGCAGAGATGGTGGTAAGCGCGTGGAGTGGCCTCTGTCATGGCTTTGAACTGCTGCTGGCTCGGTGCCCCGCCGGTAGAGACGAACACTCCCTTTCGCAGTTCCTTGTCCCATTTCTGGTTAAGCTGGTAATAAGCCATTGCGTCGTAGGCACTTTCGAACCAATAGATACGCTTGGCTTCCGCAAGTGGGGTTTGGGCAGGGCTGGCAATCCACAGCCCCTCGCTCGAATTGCTGCCCTCGGCCTTGCCTTTGTAGCTGCCGCTTCCGTCCATTCTTGCACGTCCCCGTTCCTCGAAGCCCACGACCGTGCCGTCGCCTTTGGGCAAGGTCAGCGGAAAAGCGAGATTGGTGTATGCCGCACCGTCCTCACGGTGTTTCGTCGCCAGACAGAAGTGGCGGTGGAAGGCATATTGCGTGTAGAGGTCGATACCCCGGCTCTTGAAATAAGGATAGAACTTCTTCTGTGTCTCCCGGTCCTGCGGGTTGAACTTGTGGATGTCGTAGTTCGCGATGTCGAACGGGCGGATGTCCCGCTTGGGCTGGATAATCCGCGTTGTCCGGTCCTCGATGGGATGGTTCAGCAGCCGGTTGCACACGAGGTTCACCAGTCGGTCGGGAGACATGCCCGCACGGTATTCAGCGAAAAACTGCGGGTGTGCCTTGATGAACGAGATGATGTTATAGACTTTCTGCTGCTGTGCTTGGAAGCAGCACTTTCCTTGTTGCGTCACGATGAACTTGTCGCCACGGATACGCCGTCCCTCGCTGTCCAGACGGACATACGAGGGATAGCGCAGGCCGTCGCGCCGGTTCAGGTGGTAGCCCGCGTCAATCAGCACGTCCTGAATGTTCAGCCTTTGCAGGAAGTCGTCGTAGGTAAGGTCTCCTTCTCTCATTGTCTTTATCTCCCTCTTCTCATATCGTTAATATCCTGATTCATCTGTGCCTCGAAATTGCGTATGGCCACGTCCCTCGGCGTATCGACACCGGGTTTGAAATACGGACGCGGCTCGCCTCCGAAACGCTCACCGTAGAACTCCGGACCGTGATGATGATGCCGCAGGCCGTGGACGACACCCGCCGTGACGACCGTTCCTGCCGCAAGGGCGGCGAAAATCTTCACGCCGAGACCGCGCTGTGCTTCCGGCCGCATCTTCATGTCCACCTCGTTGAATATCTTCGAAAAAATTTTCATGCGGTGGTAGTCATCGACCGCGAGGAATTTGTCGTAATCCTTCTGGCTGATCTCGTGGCTGATGACCTGCCCGTCGATGACGGCCGTCATCTTGTACTTGCCCTCTATGGGGGACGGGTGTACGGCTATCTCGCCGACCTCGACCTCCCTGCCGTGCCGTTCTTCCCGGTACCAGCCCTTGCGCTCGTCGAGCACGGAAATATCGCGTCCATCGACGGAAGCGGTTGCGCCATACGGCATCTCCTGCCGGAGCTGGTTTTCCAGTGGGGAGAGGATTTCCTGCTCCTGTTGTTGTCGCTGCGTCAGTTCCTCCTGTACTTCGGGGTGCAGACCGAGGGCGATACGCTGCTTGCTATCGAGGTCAGTCATCGTTACCTTGTCGGCAAAGTCCGCCCCGATAACCCCGTTCAGGACTTCCAGCCGCTTCTCGACCGGTTGTTCCTCGATGGAGTTGGAGGTCAGGACGGCCGTTTCTTCTTCCGTCAGGTCATAGACCAGATCGGCGGCCACCTTTTCGGACTGTACGGTCAGTGTCCGTGCCTCCTTATCGACGATAAGGCCGTGGGAGGCAAGACATTCCTGCCATTTCTCGTTGGAAAAATAGACAGGAGAGCTTATCAGTTCCTTGTAGGTACGGGCCGGTTCCGTGCTGCGCGGACGGCTGACCAGCGGCGTGATGACCGTCTGCAGGTTTTGCAGGACGTCGGTCTGTTGTGCCGGTTGCACCGGTTGTCCGGCCTTGTATTTGTAATAGAAGCCGTAGCCGCCCGACTGCAATTCGCCCGGCTTCATGCGTCCGTCCCACCGTTCAGGGACAATGGGCGGTCCCGGATAGAACAGTTGGCCGCCGACCCGCCGCAGATGGAAGCCCCACTGGTGGCGTGGCGTCCAGCCGAGAAACGGGGGCGGCATACCCAACCGTCCCACACGCCCGTATTCGCCGATACCGATACGGTAGCCGTGCAGCCCCATAGCGACACGGCCATTGGCATTGCGGGCATGGACGAAGTTCTTGGGCATATAAAAGTCTTTCCCTACAATGCTCGTGAACACGTTGTAGGCTTTCTTGTTGGCCGAGTTTGTTCCCCAGTCCGTCAGGGCCAACATCTGACGCTCGGTAAGGTCGTAGGTCAGCAGCGGCGAATCGTGGCCCTGCACCATGAGCCGATAGCCCGTGCCGTCGCTGACCACGTGGGCCTGCATACCGTTACGCCTCAATATGTCCTGCATTTCGGGTTGCAGGTCCATCATTCGGGGGTTGGTATTCTTTCGTATCGCCATAGTCCGTTGTTAAAAAGGTTTTCTTTTACGCGTTTCCGCTCTCCATCGCCGCCTCCAGTTGCTCGTCCTTGTAGTGGACGAACTCGGCGGCGGATTCGTTGCCCGCCATAAGGCTGTGCTCCTTGCAATAGCGGGCATATTCCTCCTGCCATTCGGGCGAGAAATGATTCACATAGTCGAGCCAGCCGTATTCGCCGCGCTCCATCTTCTCGATAAGTACCTCTTCGGGATAATATTGGTGTTCTGCCATATTCGCTGGATGTTAAGATATTATTTGTGAACTCCCGCCGCACGGTTACGCTCGGCGCTTTTCTTCTGTTCGTTCCACAGTTCTTCGGTATATTCCTCTTCGGGAACGTAGTCGAGGTTGCCGTCATCGTCCATCACCCAGCAGCCGTACACGCCGAAAGTGTACTTGTCCCACTCGCGTTTGGGCTGTTCTTTCCATTTCTGGCTGTCGCCCGAACAGAAGCGGATGCCGGTCTTGTCATGCAGGTCGATGCCCACCGTGACGGGTTCATCGTCCACGACCAGTGTCAGCGGTTCGCCGTTCTGCATACCGTTTACTTCCATTGTACCGAGGTGCATTATGTCGGCCAGCACTTGCAGGTTGCGCCCGATAATCGGCGTGGGGATATACATCACCTGCTTCGTTTCCTCGTCTATCTGCACGAATGCCTTGCTGTGCCGTCCGTCTGCCGTCTCCACATCGGCAAGAATCGCCTTGCCTGCGAGCAGTTGTTTCTGTTGCGCCTCGTCGTAGCGTTCCAGTGGCGAGGATTCCAGGACGGGATAAAATACCACGTCCGACAGACCGTCATCTCTGCGGACAAGGGCGAAGCGGCTGCGGCTTTCGATTAGTTCTCCCTTCTCGTCACGGACACGGACCGGAAGCACGGGAGAGTGTCTGCCGTCGCAAATCTCATCGAGGACACGCATCGGCAAGTCCTCGATCATCTCCTGTGTAAGCCCGAATCGGGCCAGTGTCAGATAGGGCAATTCAATTAGTTCAAATCGTACTATATTCATATTTAATTTGTATTTTAAATTACACTTTGCAAAGATAGATTCTTTTCATTCCCTTGTATATAATAGAATAATATTAGTGTATTAAGAGAGTTTATTTTTATGTTCAGAGTATGATTTTGCGCATAAATTCATACTCTGAATGCTTTTTTTGTTGTACTTTGGTCGAAAAAGGCCGTGGAAACGGGACATCTTGGGCAGGGCTGGTTATATTTGCCGCATGAGAAAGAAACTACTGGTTTTGATGGCGGGTGCTGCAAGTATCGCAGGCCCCGTTCAAGCACAATTCAATACGGTCTCGACCGTGCCGTCCCGATACAGGGTTGAAGTCGTTTCTGCCGGTAGGGATAATGCGGCGACCTTGCCCGGAAACATGCTTTCCGTCCAAGACTCCTTACCGTCGGCAGGAGACGCTGCCCCGGCATTGCCCGCCGACACCTGCAAGCACGTATGGATAGAGCGTTACCTTAGCGTAAGCTATCCGCTACACCGGATGAAAATCAACTCGCTTTATGGGTATCGGAAAGATCCTTTTACCGGAAAAAAGAAGTTTCACAACGGAATCGACCTCCACGCGCGGGGCGACGAGGTGATGGCCATGATGGCGGGAGTGGTAGTGAAAGTCGGGCAGGACAAATCCTCCGGCAAGTATGTGACCTTACGGCATGGAGACTACACGGTCAGCTATTGCCACTTGTCGCGTATCCTTACCCGGAAAGGGGCTGCTGTCGGGCCGAGGGATGTCGTCGGCATTACCGGTTCTACAGGACGCAGCACCGGCGAACACCTGCATATTTCCTGCAAGCTCGATGGAAAAAGCGTCGATCCGTTAATGGTACTGGATTACATCAAGTCCATACGTGAAGAGTGCGTGGCGGCACTGGCCGAATCCAGAGAGGTCCCCGCATTAAGTCCTGCGGGTGGAATACACAGATGATTCCGTTTATTTTTGTTAATCAAATGTCCGGTTCATACACGACGCCATGCTCTGGAAAAGGCCCGGTTGTACGGCAGGTTTTCTTGTACTCTGTATCGTTCCGATCATTTTTTATATGTTGAAGGTTAAAGTAATGAGTTATTATATATACCGATTGTTTGGTATTGGCACGGCTGGTAAAAGCTTGTAATTTTGTACCCGTTTTTCATTTCTTTTAAAAACTATAAAAAAATAACGGGTAATTGTGCGTATATCTGGTCTTGGACTGATACTTATGCTCCTGTTTCCGATAACTCTATTTGCCCAACAGAGGGTGGATGTGACCGGAAAAACCCTTGTCGTTTCCAACAATGGAGAAGGACAAGAGGTGTTGCCCTATACCAATATCTTGGTACTCGAAGCCGGGGATTCCACCCTTGTAAAAGGGGTGATGAGTGATGCCGGCGGGAATTTCCGTCTTAGCTTCCATGCAAAGAAAGAATCGCCTTACCTGCTGAAAGTTTCTTATATAGGCATGAAGCCGGAGTTTCGTGCATTAAATACAGGCAAGACGAAAATCCATGTCGGAAACATTGTCTTGACAGAAGGTCTTGAACTGTCCGAAGTGGTGGTCACGGCTCCCATAAAGGAGGTGGAACTGGTGGGCGACACTACCGTCATCAATGCCGATGCCTACCGGATTCCCGAAGGCTCGAACTTGGAAGAGCTGGTAAAAAAGATACCGGGCTTGGAATATGACAGGCAAAACAAAACCTTGGTTTATAATGGGCTTCCCATTGCGGAAATCAATGTAAACGGGGAAGCGTTCTTTGCCGGAAACCATGCGCTGGCTTTGGAAAATCTGCCCGCCGATTTGGTAAGCAGGATAAAAGTGTATGACAAGCGTAGCGAAATGGAGAAATTCATGGGGATAAAAACAGGGGAAGAAAACTATGTGCTCGACCTGCAAACCAAGAAGGAGTTCAACGGTACACTGATGACTTCCGTAGCCGCAGGCAAGGGTAACAACAAGAAAAAAGAAGCGGAACTAATCAGCAATTTCTTCAAAACCGGCGGGGAAAACCTGTCGGTAATCGCCAAAAGCGGCAACCGCAACATGACATCCGCAAACAAAGACAACCGCCAAGACAATGTAGCGGTGAACTTCCTGAAAAAGTTCGGAAAGAAGATACACCTTAACGGGAATGTCATGTACAGCAATGCTATCAATGGGAACGAGGGGACATCTTACTACGAGCAATACCTGAAAACGGGGAACCGCTACCGCTATGCGACCAGCGACCGCCACAACACCAACCGCATGGCAAGCACCATGCTAAGCATGAAATGGAATATCGATAAGATGACCTTGCTGAACCTTTCAGGCAGCTTTAGTGCGATGAAAGGGACAAACGGGAGTGACAGCCGGCAGGCGACCTACAATGAAAATCCAGAATTGGATATCACGGCACCGTTCAATGGGGAAGAAAACGGCCAAACGGAAAACGATATCCGGGTGAATGGCATCCGCATGAACTCCCGTTCAACAAGCGCCAACCGGCAGTATTTCCTGAACGCCGACCTCACCCGACGGCTGAACGAGAAAGGCAGCAGTTTGGGGCTAACCATGCAATACTCGGAGGGGAGAGGAAAGAACGAGGCGTTTTCCGTGTCGTCCACCACCTATTACCAATTGCAGGATGAGTGGGGTAACGATTCCGTCCTCTACCGTAACCAATATTATGACAGCCCAAACAGAAACCGCAAATTCAGCTTGGGACTGATACTGACACAGCCACTACACAAGAGCCTGCGGGCACAACTTTCGTATAAATTCAGACGGGAAAACCAAAACAACGACCGCAATACCTACGACCTGTCCCGCTTTTTCGACGGTACGGACGATGAACCCTTGTACACCCTGCCGGAAAGCTACGAGGCAGCCTATACCGACAGCCTGAACAACAGAAGCCGAAGCCACACGACAGCGCATGAAGTGGCCCTCCACCTTAACTATACGGACAGAACTTGGGAAATCAACGCCGGCCTGTCCGTCGTTCCCGAACGGCAGAGTCTCGACCAGAAGACCGGGCGGATGCAAGCCGACACGCTGCGAACCTCCGTGAACTACTACCCGGCTGTTACCGTCTTGTGGCACAAAAAGAAAACACGGGTGCAACTAAGTTACGAGGGAGACACGAAACAGCCGGGACTGACCGAACTGCTGACACTGACCGACAACAGCGATCCGCTGAACATTACACGGGGAAATCCCAGCCTGCGCCCTTCGTACAACCAAAGGGTGCGCTTAGAAGCACGAGATACGAAGATAGGTTTGAACGGAGACATGACTTGGGCGAACACGGTGAACAGTGTGACACGGGCTGTGACGTACAATACTCAAACAGGCGGTATAGAAAGCTATCCCGTGAATGTGAACGGGAATTGGAACGCAAGAGCCACCGTGCGCTACCAGAAGCGCATCAAACGCCGATTTTCCGTTACCGCACGTACCGGCGCTTCGTTCAGCCAGAACGTAAGCCTTATCAACGAGGGACAGCAGGAGATGCCGGAGCGCAGTACGACCCACAACACGACACTGAATGCCAACTTGCGTTTAGGCTACCAGCCCCAATGGGGAGGTTTCGACCTGACGGGTGACTGGCGTTTCCGCCACTCCACCAACCTTTTGCGCGAAACCGGCGATTACACCCGCGACTACCGCTTGGGGGTGAACGCCTACGCCGACCTGCCCGGCGGCATTCAGTTGCGGAGCGATGTCGATTATTCTTTCCGCAACGGTACGAACATCACCCCCGGCGAAGATGACCAGGTAGTGTGGAACGCCTCCCTTTCTTGGCGTTTCCTGGGGCAGAAGAAGGCGGAACTGTCATTCTACTGGGCGGACATCCTTAGCCAGAAAAAGAACTTTACCCGCAGCGTCTCTTCCTCCGGATTGTCGGAGAGACACACGCAGCAGATAGGTAGTTGGTTCATGCTCTCCTTCAAGTACTGTTTTAACAAACAATTATAAGGCGGAAGCGAAATTAATGTTTTTTATTCTTTGAATGGTGGTTTTTGCTTGATAAAATCATCATTTTTAGGTATTGTACTAAAAATACTCCTATTGTAATTTTGCGCTCCCGAAATAATAATATATAATAAAAATAAAATCACAGAAAGATGAAAAGAAACAATTTGCATGTCGGTTTGATGGCATTCGCAATGCTGCTGATAGGGGCATCGTGCAGCGATGACGACAACACCCTCTCATACAGCACGGGTGCCGTGCAGAATACCGAATTGAAAACCATTCTTGTTCAAAGAGGCTACACATTCAACGAGGACGGCAATCTGTTGCTTGATGATTTGGCTAACAATACGACGACGCTTGACCTCTCCGGAACGCAGATTTCCACAGACGCACTGGCAGAACTTTCCATGTTCCCTAACTTGACTGATGTGGATCTGTCGGACAATGGTTACGGCCCGGCGTTCGACTTTGCCAAATTGCCGGAACAAATCACCGGAATAGACCTGACGGGTAATGAAATCTACGACTATGATAATCTTGTGAGTGTCGTAGTGGAAGAAAACGGTGATGAAACTGTGACTAACCTGCACGAAATTACCAAACTTTACCTTCCGGAAACCGCTAAAGAGAATATCGAAGATCTCGTGCGTTTCTACCGCCAAAACAAGGAAGCCATCACCGCCGGCACCATTGATATGAAGATGACTGATGTCGATGGCAATCTGCAAACTTATACCACCCTGCGCGACGTGCCCGACGCAAACCTGCTCACTTATTTGCAGACAAATTTTGCCGATCTGTTTAACGGCGACCAAATAGACCTTAGCAAACATTTGGGACTCGACCAGAAAACAAAGGAACTGCTTGTTGCTCCTGCTGATAATGTTACCAACTTTGAGGGTATTCAGTTTCTGGTGGAGAATCCTTATTGGGAAGGTGCTAAAATCAGCCTTTATTCTGCCGGAGAAGAAAGTATAGCTTCTATGCCCAATATAAAAGTAGGGAAATTCATAACCCAAGTCATCCTGCAAAATATAGAAGTGGAAGATATCGACTTATCCAATGCTACAGATTTGCGAAGTGCTTGGGTCCAAAATAACCCGGCATTGCAGAAGTTAGATTTGAGTTATTCCACTATTTGGGGTCAAGGAGATAAAGAAACGGAAGGCAATGGTACGTATGGCAGTAGTCTGATGGTTCTGGGATGTCCTATACTGAAAGAAATCAAATTGCCCGAAAAAAATGAATTGAAAGCCTACAGAATTGATATTGAATGCTTGGACGCATTGGAAACATTTGACATGTCGAATGTCAAGATGGTAGCAGAACTCAGTATAGGTGATTTGAATAAAGACTTTAATCTGGTTTATCCGGAACTGACCATTTTCTATAGTGAAGATGGATATGCCGGTACTTATTTCGCTTGTTCAGAGAACACTTTCTATAGAGAATCAACCCAAGCATTCCTGAAAGCAAATTATACAGACATTGACCCAGACGATACGGTCAGAAGGTTAGGTTATACTTCTTCTTTATCGTATGATAAAAACAAAGGATGCCGTTGGAGGACTTTATTGAACAAACAAAAATAAAGTGTAATTATTTTTTTTGTTAAACTTTAATTATAAAAACGATGCGAAAATTTTTCTTAGGAGCTGCCCTTGTTGCAGCAAGTTTCGGAATGGCACAGTCTGCTGACGCTGCCACAGTGATGGATGTAGATGGTGTAAGTACCGTATTGGCAATCAGCGATTACGAAGGTACTTATAACGGTACAATGGATCAAATCAAAATGAGAGGAGAAGATTATGAGCCACGTGCTGCATCTTATACTCTTGAAAATGGTATTTTGAGTTGCGATTTTCCGCAGATCGGAAGTATGCCGGGGAATATCACTATCGAGTTGGAAGTAGAAGTAGATGAAGAAACCGGTGAAATTACAGCTTTCAAAGGTGATAAAGCAGGAACTTTGACCATTTTAGGCATGGATTTAGTAACATTGAAGTTAGATTCTTTGACTGATGCCAAAGTTACAGGCAACACTATCGAGTTTACTCTGGCAGTATCCGGTAAGTTCTTAGGTGCAGATTTCCCTGCATCCGTACACTTTGTTGGAACAAAATAATTCGTCATTATTTTGTCAAGCAACGAAATTAAATTCAGAAAGAGTAAGGAGAAAGCTGTCAAACGGCTTTCTCTTAGCTCTTTTTTTGTGTGTTACTAAGAAAAAATTATCACAATATATTCACCTCACCCAATGGGGAAGACACCATTATCCTGTCAGCAAGGCTGCTATGCCGCTAAAAACACTTCCGGTATGCAACCGACGGCGAGGAAACAAAATTATCCAAACCGCCTGAACCGCTTCTGAAGCCTACATGCGGTACACATCAAAGACAGACTTTGCCATTGGAAAAAGCCTGCCTTTAATCATGTAAAAGCCATGACTTTACATACCCTTTGCGGAATACACGCAGGCAAGGGTAATGAACAGGAAACAATTATGGATTACAAAACAAGTAAATTATATAAGCAAAATGAAAAAGTTATACTTTTTATTCAGCCTTCTTATGGCAACAGTAATCGGATTAAGTTCGTGTGAAAGTGACGATTCACTTACCAATGAGCCACCTGCACAGGAATATATTGATAAGGCGAAGGAAATCCTTGTAGGAGACCTCGTGCTCTCAACCCGTGCTACAATGAGCGGTGTGGACAAGACGCTGTTGGAAAGCGGTTGCCCCACCAAATTCAACTTTTCTTGGCGGGAAGACGGTACGATGGTGCTCGACCTGAGCGACTTCACCGTGGGTGCCATGCCCTTCGCCATCACCTTCCGTTGTGCAACGAAGTTTATGCAACTCAACAGTTGGGAAAAGGATGAATATCCCGGCAGCGGTTGGGTGAAGTTCGTGGGAACGGACGGAAATGTCACCACGAGTGGCGATGACGCTGCGGACAACCAGGAAGGGAGCGGCGCCCGTGTAGATGGTTTCCTGAACGTGGACACCAAGCAAGTGGAGTTCATCGTGGACTACAACATGATGAACGTCCGCACCGAAACATTCCTGCAAGAAATCGACAAGAGCCGTATCGACCGCTTTGAAGAAGAATTTGCCCAGTACGAAAAAGACCTGGAAGAAGCCAAGAAAGAACAGGGCAAGGCTTGACCTTTCGATTGCAGGAAAGAAGGAAAGACCGTAAGACACACGGCTTTCCCTCTTTTTTGTGTAGAATAACATGTTTTGATGATAGACAGATGAAAAGAATAACAGCCATCTTATTTTGTGTCTTACTGGCATGTATGAATGCCCAGGCACAACGTAAAGTAAAGCTCAAAGTTCTGGAGAAAGGGACGGAACAGCCGGTCATCGCGGCCACTGTGGTCTATGCCGATAACGAAGCGTTGCAAAACCTGCAGGGGAGCGTCACGAATGTGGACGGGCTGGCGGAACTGAAAATCCCCTCCAAGAAAACGTATTATTACAAAATATCCTATGTCGGTTTTGTTCCGGCAACAGGAAAGATAGAAGCGACCGAAACCGAGAAGACCGTCTATCTGGAAGAAGACCATTTGGGACTGAACGAGGTAGTCGTCACCGGTTCGCGTACTGCGCGACCCATCAAGATGTCGCCCGTCACGACGCAAGTCTTGGGCGGCAAGCAGTTGGTCGAAGCCGGATACAGCAACCTGCAACAGGCATTGCAGCAGGAAACTCCCGGTCTGAATATCCAGAAGGTGGGCTTCGGAAACGAAATCTCCATGCAGGGGCTCGACGCCCGCCACGTGCTGTTCCTGATGGACGGCGAGCGCATGACGGGCGACATGGCCGGGAATCTCGACTACGAGCGTTTCAACCTGCACGCCATCGACCGTATCGAGATTGTAAAAGGAGCCAGCAGTACGCTGTACGGCTCGCGTGCCGCCGGTGCGGTAATCAACCTTATCACGAAGAAAACGACCAAACCGCTTTCCATCGACGCAGGTGTCCGCTACGGACAGATGAACGAGCGCAACTACAAGAATCCGCAGCCAAGCGACTTCCTGTATATGTTTGAGCAGAATGCCGACCGCCCCAACCTGCAAGGCTGGGTATCGGCCGGCTTCAATGCGGGTAAAGTAACCTCGCAGACCGATGTGTGGTACAGCTCCACCGACGCATTCTATATGTATCAGGCGGAGAACGACAAGAAGGTCTATACGCAGGAGGCCAACCCTTTCCTGCCCCATGACATCACGGTGGTCAGCACCGCAGCCCGCCCGCCGATGGGCATAGAGGGCAAGGAACACATCACAATGTCGCAGAAGGTGTATTACGACCCTATAAAAGATTTGTCAGTCTTGGTATATGGAGGAGGGTTCTTCATGAACACGTATGACCTGATACAGGACATGATGTTCAGTCAGGCGAACGAATGGAACGCCGGGGCAAAGGTGACTTATCATGTGAAAGACTGGTTCAGCGTAACCGGAAGCCTGCATGGCGACTTCTACAACCGATACAAGCGCCATGAGCGTATCGATACCCGTAAGAAGGACTATGAGAGCAGCATCTGGCAGCCGCGCCTGACCATTACGAGCAACTACTTCGACGGGCACAGCCTGATATTCGGCATCGAACACACGTCGGACGAACTGACCAGCGACCGCTTTTCGGGCAATGCCAACCACGACCTGAAAACCCGCGCCTTGAAAGAGACGGAGTATTTCTTGCAGGACGAGTGGACCATCAACCCCAAGTGGATGGTGTCTGCCGGAGTGCGTACCAACTTCTCGAAGGCGTTCGGTTTCATGGGGATGCCCAAGATTGCCGCCAAGTATTCGCCCGACGAGCATTGGAGCATCCGCGCCAACTATTCGATGGGTTATCGCTCACCGAGCATCAAGGAACTTTTCTTCAACTGGGACCACCTGGGTATGTTCATGATCCGCGGTAACGAGAACATGCAACCGGAAAAGAACAACTATTTCTCGCTTGGTGCGGAATACAGCAACGACCGCCTGTTTGTGTCCGGTACAGCCTACGGCAACTATTTCCGTGACAAGATTGAAGGAGTGTGGCGCATCTACGACATGCAGTACAACTTCGAATATACCAACCTGAGCAAGCAACGCCTGTTGGGAGTGGAAGCCCTGTTGCGCTGGCACGCCTTGGACTGCCTGACGCTGAACGGGACGTACAGCTTCGTGAACGTGAGCAAGAACGAGGGCATACAGGTGAACACCACCTCTCCCCACGCCGCTACGGCCAGTCTGGACTACAAGTTCACGAAGAAGAACTACCGGTTGAACGCCGTGTTCAGCGCCTCGTACATGGGACGCAAGAAGTTCGACGTGCAGGACCGCGTGTTCGTGGAAGAGGACAACAAGAGCTATGACGCCTACTTCCGTTGCGACCTGCCGCAATACGTGCTGTGCAACCTGTCGGTGTCGCAGACCTTCTACAATAAGGTAAAACTGACGCTCGGCATGGACAACATCTTCAACTACGTGCCGAAAACCCTCGGTTCGGGCATCACGATGTTCAACGTGCCCGCCACGCCGGGAGCACGCGGATGGGTGCAGTTGGAATTTATGCTGGACGATGTGATTAACTCTTTAAGGAAAAAGAAATGATTAAATATACGACAATGAAACGTATGGGATTATTCAAAACGGTAAGCCTCCTGCTGGGCTGTCTCACGATGTTCTCCTGCGTGGACTATGACGACATACAGCCCTTTACGGGCAAGACGCTGCCCCGCAAGTCGGGCTATTCCACAGGGGTGACGAACGACTGGATTTACTTCAACCTGCGCACGGGGGAAATGTTCAATGCCTACGGAGTGAACAAGGACATCAAGGAAGGCGAACAAATCAACCGCACGGACTGGGATCTGGCTTTCTGCGGCTACGTGTTGAGAACGAACAGCGGTACCAGTGGTATAGGCCGTGGTGGTGCCGCCGACTTGGGATATGGCGAATACAACAAGTGGACAAGCGTTTCGCAATTGCCATCGGACTTGGAATGGGTGGTCGATAATGGCGAAGTCAGTGTAACCATGTCGCAGAACGATTGGAATCATTATCTGGTGGAGAATGGGCTGGACTTTGATTCCAACCCCTGGTTCGATCCGAACAACGGGCCACAAAGGACGAATACCAATGCCAATCCGTTGCTGGCCGAAGCGATGACGTTTGCCGGACCTCCTCCCGTATATACTCCGTCGTTCCATACCTACGTGGTGCGCACGGCAGACGGGCAGCGTTACTTCAAACTTCAGATTATCAGCTGGTATGATGCCAATGTGGAGATTGGAGACGAAGGCGGAAGAATCAGTTACTATTGCGACGAATTGAAATGACGGAAAGTATGATGGGACAATTCGTGCGCTTTATGCGCTTCTGCAACCGGCGGTGGGTGAAATGGCCGGCAGTTATCGTCTTCCTGACGGCGATAACGGTCGCCCACTTCGTCATGGCAGACAAGTACGGGGACAGCCCCAATGCTCCCACTTGGGAGTTTACAGTTACGCTGCACGCCGCCATGCTGGTTGCTGCGGCAATTATTATAGTATTATACAAAAAATATATCAAACGTAAATTAATGGAATATGGAAAAGACTAACGTAACGACCACTGAAACAACAAATGTAACACCTCCTGCCGCCAAACGGCGCTATTGGTGGAAAGCCATCGCTTCTTTCCTCATGGTATTGTTTACCATGCCTTTGGGGCACGGGCTGATGATTATCATGGAGCATCTGATGAGCGAGACCGTTCTGCACTATTCAGCTTTTGTCATGGGCGCGGTAGGTATGGCGATGGTGATTGTCGGCGTATTCGCCAAAGGAGATACGCGCCAAACACTCTGGGGATTTTTCGGCGGCCTGCTTTTCTGGACAGGCTGGGTGGAATTTCTCTTCATGTATTTTGCCAACCGTTTCGGCACGCAGCCGGAACTCGACCCTGTGACGGGTGAAATCGTAACCCGTCCCGAATATCTCATACTGCCCGCCTCGTTCGGTTTTTGGATGATGATTATGGTAATGTACCTCTTCAGTACAAAGAACGGATGCAACTTCATCAACTGGTGGCAACGGTTGCTGTTCCGTGGTAAGAAGAACGACATCGCCGCACGCCCCATGACACGCCACACGAGTATCGTCACGTTTATGGAACTGATGATGTTGCTGTGGAGTTCCTATCTGCTCTTGATGTTCTGCTACGATGATGTGTTCCTGGGAGAGAATCATCCGGTGACACTGTTGGTGGGGGTCGGATGCTTTATCGGCTCGTTCTTTATCTTCGCCAAACAGTTGCGCCTTTCTGCGTGGGGGGCCAACATCCGTATGGCAATCGCTACTGTTATCGTGTTCTGGACACCCATCGAGATTATGGGGCGTATGGATTTGTTCAGCGAGATATGGACAGACCCTGTGGGGCATAAGACGGAAATGATTATCATACTGGCAGCGTTCCTCGTACTGGCTGTTTACCTGTGGTATATGGGTGCGAAGAAAAAGAATGCCGTTTCCCAATAAAGAAAACCGGATATGGCAGCAACAAAAGAGAAAAAAAGGAACTGGCTTAAAGCGTTTGTCTCCATCGCTGTGACATTGGTTGCCATGCCGCTGACGCACATCCTGGCACGTGCGCTGAAAGACGGTACGGCGGGGGTGGAACAGTTCTATGCCGGTATGGGAATGGGGCTGTTCGGTTTGCTGATGGTCATTATCGGTGTATTTATAAAAGGCGACGTCAAACAAACGCTGTTGGGTTTGTTCGGCGGTATGTTTTACTGGATGGGCGCCATCGACTTCCTGTTTATGTACTATGCCAACCGTTTCGGCACGCAGGCGCAGCTCGACCCGGTAACGGGCGAGATTGTCAGTCGGCCGGAATACCTGATACTTCCGTCCACATTCGGGTTCTGGGCCATGACGATGATGCTGTACCTGTTCTGCACTGCCAACGGCTGCAATTTCCTGAACTGGTGGCAACGTCTGTTCTTCGGCAAGCACAAGAAGGAAATCGCCGCACGCCCCATGACACGCCATACCGGCATTGTCGCTTTTATGGAAGTCATTACCATGCTGTGGACGTGCTACTTGGTGCTGATGTTCTGCTACGATGAGCGTTTTTTCGGCGACTATCATCCGGTGACATTGCTTGTCGGGATGCTGGGCTTCATCGGTTCGCTGTTCATGTTCGTCAAGCTGTTGCGTTATGCCTCGTGGGGCATGAGCCTGCGTTTCGGTTTCGCCACCGTGATTATCTTCTGGATCGCGGTAGAGGTGTTCGACCGGATTCACCTGCTGAACGGGCTATGGGCAAATCCGAAGGGGCATGTGCAGGAAATCGTGTTGATTCTGGCTTCGTTTGCAGTAACCGGGCTTTATCTCGCTTATGACAGACGAAAGAAAGCTGCGGATGTAAAACGACAATAAAAGATAAATCATGAAACGGATAACTTGGAGGAAACATCATAAATGGTTCGGGTTGCTGTTCTGCTTCTTCATGCTCATGTTCTGTTGGAGCGGTATTGTGCTGAATCATCGTGAAGCGGTGGCCGGAATCAACGTCAGCCGGAAGTGGCTGCCTGCGGGTTATCGTTTCGAAGCCTGGAACGGCGGGCTGCTGCGGGGGACGCTGCGCTATACGGACAGGGATTCCGTGGCGCATATACTGGTCTATGGTGCAGCCGGGGTATGGCGCACGGACACTGCCGCCCCGGCCTTTGCGGACTTCAACGAAGGACTTCCCCAAGGGGCGGACTACCGTAGCATGAAAGGCATAGTGCAAACACCCGACGGTACGCTGTATGCCGCCGGCCAGTTCGGTCTGTACCGCCACGACGGAAAGGCTTGGATAGAAATCCCCCTGCCTTTGGACGAAGGGGAACGTCTTTCGGACATCACCGTTCGGGGCGACACGCTGGTAGTTGCCGGACGTTCGTACCTCTATCTCTCCACGTCTCCCCACGCCGGATTTCGGAAAATACAGGTGAAAGTTCCCGACGGTTACGAGCCGAAGGTGACGCTTTTCCGCACGGTGTGGATGCTGCATAGCGGGGAGTTGTTCGGCACGGCAGGCAAGCTGGTTGTGGACGCGGTGGCCGTCGTGCTGGTTCTCCTGTGCCTTACGGGGCTTGCCTACTGGCTGCTGCCCAAGGACATGCGCCGCCGCCACCGCCACGGGCAGCACACGGAAGGCGAAGCCCGATGGACACGCCTCTCCCTGCTGTGGCACGACAAGCTGGGACGTACCACTATCATACTGACCCTTTTGGTGGCCGTTACGGGCTGGTGCCTCCGTCCCCCCGTCATGATACCGTTGGCTCTGACTAAGACACCCGCTCTGCCCGGCACATCCTTAGACAGCCCTAACCCTTGGCACGACAAGCTGCGCATGGTGCGCTATGACGATATGTGCGGTGACTGGCTGCTCTCCACTTCCGAAGGTTTTTATTCGCTGGCTTCACCGGATGCCGTGCCCGTAAAGGTAGAAAAGACTCCCCCGGTCAGTGTCATGGGGCTGAATGTCTGGCAAAAGGATAAGCAGGGAAACTGGCTGGCCGGTTCGTTCAGCGGCCTGTTCGTCTGGGACAGAGAGCAAGGCCGGGTAACGGACTACTTCACGGGAGAAGAAGCCGAAGATACAGCCGGTCCTCCTTTCGGCAAGTTTGCCGTTTCGGGTTACAGTGCGGATTTCAAGGGAAAGGAATGCGTGGTGGAATATTACGAGGGAACGGATGCACTTGCCCAGCCCGGCGAACTCTCCACACAACCCATGTCGCTTTGGAACTTCGCTTTGGAAGTACACAGCGGACGGGTGTTCATAGGCAGCGTGGCTACTTACGTGTTTGTCTTCCTCGTGGGAGGAGGATGCGTATGGTGCCTATGGACAGGATATAGGGTGAGAAAAGGAAATAAGCAATAAAACTTGTTTTAAGAAAGTCTCTTGGAGATTAAGCACACCCGGTTCTACACAAAATGCGATGGCATACAGCAGAACGCCCTGTTTATTTTCATGCAGGACTGGAGCAGGCCCGGAGAGATAAAACGGCATTTGAAAGGAACGGATTGCCAGTTGAAAATTTGGGAGGCTTTGTTCAAGATTCCATTGGTTGGAATGACCGCATACGGAAACATCGTCTCTTTGCGCATAAAAAGTGAGGTTGTGCCGGTTTGAAGTGAACAACCTCACTTTTTATAATTCGGGCAGCGATTGTTTAACATCCTCCGCAACATCCTCCTCTTCTGTGTTTCTTGTGATGACGATGATAATCGCAGCAACGGCCTTCATGATCACAATCTACGCAGCTTTTGCATTCTTCATTTTTGCGGCAACTTTTGCAATCCGAGCAGTTTGTATCGCATTTACACTCTCGGCAGGTACAGTCTTCGCAACAGCATTCTATTTTCACTGTTTCCTTTTCTTTTTTGTCCTTTTGTGCAAACAGGGTCACACAGCAGGCTGAAAAAACGAGGACACAAGTCAATACGATTTTCTTCATAAATTATAATGTTTTAATGTAATGACTAAAAATACTTGTCCCTATTATTCTTGGTTTTTCGGGAAAATTAAAATTACGTTTCCAAAAATAGAGATATAATTCAATAATCACAAATCACTTATAATAAATGATGTGAAAAATGAGATTCCATTCAAAATATGAATTAAGAGAAATCTTTCCGCAAGTACACCATGTCGGTAAGCAGCTTTCCATCCTCATAAATCGGATGATCGTAATTATCCGTGAAGAAATTTTTCAGTCGGTGTGAGATACGAAAGCCGCAATGTTCGTAGAAAGAGAGTGTAGATGGCGTATCTCCCGTACCGACAAGCATGACGGAACATCTGCCCTGATAGTATCCAAAGAGATAATCAACCAGCCGTTTTCCGTATCCTTTGCGTTGGGAGGAGGGACAAACGGCTATGTTTTTTATTTCGTAAATACCCTCTCCTTCACACGTCACTACAGAGATAGCCTTCAGACCGTCATCATAGAGGGCAAACATCTCACCTCGTTCCAGATATTTGTCTATCATGCTTTCTTGTTCATCTGCCAACAACAGCAAATCCAAGAATTGTTTCTTGTTAGAAGTAATAAGTTTTATTTCCATGTCATATATTCTTTTTCCAATGTTCCAAAACCGTTTCCAAGTGTTCAAGTCCCCTTTCTACCACCCCTTGATAAAAAGGATAAGGCTTTTTCCCGATGATGTTCAAACGAATTTCAACAATAGTCATTCTTTCATTTCGTCAGTTCCTTGATTTTGTTCACGATGCAGCCACCCCACACGTGCGCCTTTATCAGAAGCAGAGGCGGCCGGGTAACGGTTTTTCCATAGAAGATGGCCGCCACCACCTTGCCGCCGCACCTTTCTATCTCCTCCTTGTAGTCGGCCATACTCTGTCCGCTTGTCAGCACGTCGTCCACGATGATAATCTGTTTCCCTTCGATATTCCCCGTGATACGGTAGTTCCTTTCGAGGATACGGTTTTCGCCGCCTTTCGCCTCGTGCAAGCTGTCGCGTGACTCGAACACATCGACATCATATAAGCCCGAACTTAGGTCCGGCCGGTGGGTTGTGATGTACCAGTCGAGCCGTTTGAATCGCCGGGCATACTTGAACTCGTCGCTGCACGGCATAAACAGGATGTGGTAAGGGGCATCGGCCAAATTCAAGACGGACATGCACGCCTTAAAAAACTCGATACCGTGATTTTCGCCCTCTTTGAACTGGTAGAGGGAACGGCAGAACGCCCGCTGTTCATCGTCGATCAGGTCGGCGTACCGTGAAGGATAGTAATACCCATAGAAAGCGACTTTTATTCCGTGCGATTTGAACGGCTTGAGCGGCTGATGGTCCTCGAAAAAGTCCGAACGGGCGAAACAGAACATGAGGCAGGCTTCCCGATGGCCCGCCAGTACCGCCAGACGGCAATAACGGTCGCGCTCTTTGGCGGTAGCGGCTGCTCGTGCTGCTGCGAACGCAGCAGCTGCAGTCTTCCGTCGCCAGAAACCGGCAAGATACGACAGCAGGACTGCAAGGCCGCACAAAACCATGAACCAGAGCTTTGCTTCCATATTCATTGGGATAAGGTTATTCCGACATACCTGTACAACCGGCAGTTTTCTCTGCCACGGGAGCTTTGCACCTGCCGTTCACCTGTTTCAATGTCTTCTCGAAATATCTTGTTTTCATGTATTTATGCAATTTATTACTGTGTAATATATAAGCAAAGGAATGAATTACATTTTGTCTGCTGACATTCCTAATATTTTTTCCATATTGGGACGAAAGAAATTGCCCCACTCTTCCAGTTTCTCAATGATAGGCAAAAGGGTTTCACCTATCGGAGTAATCGAGTATTCGGAATGTGGGGGAAGTTCCGCAAATATTTTCTTCTCTATGATTCCATACATTTCCAATTTCTTTAATTGCTGATTTATAACACGAGCATTGGCTTCAGGAAACAATTTGTGTAATTTGCTCGGACATTTAGCCCCATCGCTTAGCTCAAAAATGATACAACTTTTCCATGTCCCACTAATAACTTCCATTGCAATTCTGATTCCGTAATCAATGTCAAAAGGTATTTTCGATACCCGATTCTAATTTATATTCCACCTCCCAGTGCATGATAAAGTTTGATAATACTCTGTATGCGGTCAAAGCTGGTTTGCAACCGGTTTGTCTCTGCTTCAAGGAGTGACTGTTGGGTAGTTAATATTTCCAGATAGGTGGTACCGGAATGGCGCATCAACAGTTCCGTCTTTCGCACAGCTTCACGTAAGGTTTCAACCTGATGGGTGTTTATTTCAAATTGCGATTTTGCCGTCTGCCATGCGGTTAAGGCATCATTCACCTCTTTCCCCGCGTTCAGTAATGACTGTTGGTATAACAATCTGGCTTCTTCCTGACGGGTTTGAGCAATTTTCAAATTAGCGATATTTGTTCCACGGTTGAATAACGGCTGTGTCAGCGAAGCGATTGCATTGAACAGCCACTGTCCGGGATTGGTGATTACCCCGCCTCCATTGTTGGTCCAGCCCAATGTACCCGAAAGAGTGATATTGGGGTAGAAGGCCGAGCGGGCTACATTGGTGGCGTAGAACGCTTGAGCCAGTTCCATTTCAGCCCGACGAACATCAGGACGATTGGATAATAACAGCAAAGGAACTCCGACAGAGATTGTATCGGGGAAAGACGCTTCTGCCAAATCGCTCCGCTCAATCGAGTGCGACGGCATGGCAAGTATCGCCGACAAGGCGTTTTCTGTCTCAGAGATACTTTTGCATATAGCCTGTTGCGATGATTCCAGCTGCATCACGTTTGCCCTTGCCTGCAACACACCGGCATCATTCGCCTTGCCCACCTTTTTCAACGCTTCAAGTGTGCGCACGGTAGCCTGCCAGTTTTCCAAAGTCCGATGATTTATCACCTTTTGCGCATCAAGCAGGGCGAGGGTATAGTAACTGTCCGCTATCGTAGCGACAAGCTGTGTCTGTACGGCCTGCCGGTAGTCACGACTTCCTTGCAATGCGGCAACCGCACCACGCTTTGCTGCCGTAAGTTTGCCGAATAATTCAAGCTCCCAACTTGCGGACGCTCCCACATTGTACGCCTTTGCCGTAGCTCCGTCATATTTGTTTCCGCTGCCTTCCGCACTGATTCCCAATGAAGGGAGGTACGACAGTCTGGCTGTCATCAGGGCGGCTTCTGCCGCTTCCACTCGCAGGCGTGCCACATTGAGGTCGGTATTCTGCCGGAGTCCTGTCTCAATCAAAAACTGAAGTTTACGGTCGGTAAACATCTCCCGCCATGACATGGATGCAAGCGTTGTTGTATCAATGCCAGCCGGGATGTTCCGGTACAGGTTCTCTGTCGGAATGTCAGCCCGATGATACCGGCTGTATGTGCCACAGCCGGTAAGCATCAAGGTTGATATGGTAAATAAGATGATCTTCTTCATTTAATTACGTTTAATCCGTTCTTGAATATATTGAAATGTGATGAACAGTGACGGTACGAGGAACAGCAGTGCCAGCGTACCTACTATCATACCTCCGATTACGCCCGTGGCGAGCGAGCGGCTGCCGTTGGCACCCACACCATGAGCCATCATCAGCGGAACGAGTCCGAACACCATAGACAATACGGTCATCAGGATGGGGCGCAGGCGAACCTTTGCCGCACTGTATGCCGCCTGCGCGAGGGTCATGCCTTCCGACCGCCGCTTGCCGGCATATTCGGTCAGTAGAATGGCTGTCTTGGCAAGCAGCCCGATAATCATAATCAGTCCGGTCTGCATGTAGATGTTGTTCTCCAGCCCGAACAGTCCCGCGAACAGGAAGCTACCCATCAAACCGCAAGGCACGGACAGCAACACGGCAAACGGGATGAACACGCTTTCATAGAGGGCACACAGTATGAGGTATATCAAGACCATGCACAGCACGAATATCCACACGGCATTGTTCGTCGTATTGCTTTCTTCGCGCGACAACCCTCCCAACTCGTAGGTGTAACCTGACGGGAGAACGTGGTCGGCAGTTTCCCTTATGGCCTTCAATACCTGTCCCGAACTGTATCCTGTTGCCGGCGACCCGCTGATGGAAATGGCATTGAACATATTGAAGCGGGTCAGGTCCGACGGACCGTTGGTCTTGGTAAGACGGACAAAATGGCTCAACGGCGACATGGAGCCGTCGGAAGTACGGACATACATGCCGTCCAACGATTCGGTGTCCATGCGATATTCGGCAGGAGCCTGCATGGTGACATGGTACAGTTTTGAGAAGCGGTTGAAATTCGATACATATTCTCCCGAAAAATATCCCGAGAGTGTTGACAGGACATCGGAAGGAGACACACCGGACTGTTCGCATTTGGCAGCATCTATATCCACCCAGTATTGCGGATAATCAGCCGCGAACGATGAATAGACCTCACCGATCTCCGGTCTGCCCGACAACGCTTCCACAAACCGGTCGGTCACTTGGCTGAAGGCGGTTATGTCTCCGGCGTTTTTGTCCTGCAAGTACAGTTCAAAACCGTTGCCCATCCCATATCCGGCAATCATCGGGGGCGACATGGCGAATACGGTGGCATCGGGAATATCGGCGGTGGCGGCATAAATACGGCCTATTACATCGTTCACCGACTGCCCTTCCCCTTTGCGCTCGTCCCAATCCGTGAGAGTGAGAAAAGACATGGCCTGCGAAGGTCCCGAGCCACTGAAAGAAAAGCCTGCCACAGTACCGTTGTATTCAATCTCTGCGATACTGTCAAGACGGCTGTTTATACGTTTTAGGGTTTTGCCGGTCTGCGCCATGGATGTACCGGGTTTCGTGTTCATGCTGACCATGACCGTGCCTGTATCTTCTTCAGGAATAAGTCCGGTCTTGGTCGTATTGACAAAAAGCACCAACAGCCCGAACGATACCGCGATAGTGCCCCACAGCAGCCACCTGCGATGAATGACATATAGCACACCGCGCACATAACGACGGCTCAAACGGTCAAAAACCGCATTGAATGCCTTGCGGAAGCGTGCCGCGAAGTTGTTCTTCGTGTTCCCGTGCTCGTCAATGTAAGGCTTCAGCAGCAGGGCGCACAATGCCGGAGAAAGGGTGAAGGCATTGATGGCCGAAATGCCCACGGCAACCGCCATCGTGATACCGAACTGCGTATAGAACGCCCCTGAAGTACCGCCCATCATGCCCACAGGGAAGAACACCGCCATGAAAATAAGGGTGGAGGTCAGAATGGCCGACGACACGCCCTTCATGGCATCATCGGCGGCAAGCACCGGTGACTGATACCCCTCGTCGAACTTCGCCTGCACGGCTTCCACCACCACTATGGCATCGTCCACCACCGTGCCTATGGCAAGCACAAGGGCGAAAAGCGTAAGCAGGTTGATGGAAAAGCCTATCAGTGACATTACGGCAAACGTTCCGATGATGGACACGAAGATAGAAATCGTGGGAATCAGCGTGGACTTGATGTCCTGTAAGAACACATACACCACCACGATGACTAAAAGTATCGCCTCGATAAGCGTCCTGATGACAGAATGGATGGAGGCATTCAGGAACTTGTTGGTGTCGGTAAGCACCACAAACTCTGCCCCTTCGGGCAAATCGCGGCTGAGGTCATCGAGTACCTCGTGTATCTCATTGATGGTGCTTGATGCGTTCGAACCGGATTTCTGGTTTATCATCATCATGGCTGCCGGATGTCCGTTCACTTCGGATGAATAATTGTAATACTCATCGCCCAGCTCTATATCCGCGACCTCTTTCAATCGCAATACATCGCCGCCGGGCAGGGACTTGACCACCAGTTCGCCGAACTCTTCCGCAGTCGAGAGCCTGCCCCGGTATTTCATCGTGTACTCGTTTGCCCCGTCGGAGTTCTGTCCGAAAGAACCGGTGGCGGCCTCAATGTTCTGCCGTGCCAATACCGCCGAAATATCATCCGGGATAAGCCCGTACCCCGCCATCTTGTCCGGTTTGAGCCACAAACGCATACTGTAGTTCGAGCCGAACAGCTGTGCCTTTCCGACACCGCCTATACGTTTCACCCGTGGCTCGACATTGATTTTCATGTAATTGTTCAGGAAAGTCTGGTCGAAACGGTCGTCGGGTGAGTAAAGCGCGAAAGTCATCAGCTCGGCATTCTGCTGTTTCTCTGTCGTGACGCCGCTTTTGGTGGCTTCCGCCGGAAGCTGGCTTAACGCGCCATTCACACGGTTCTGCACGTTCACCGCCGCCATGTCCGCGTTGGCACCCTGTTTGAAATAGATGTTGATGGAAGCATCGCCCGTGTTGGATGCGGTAGAGGTCATGTAGATCATGTCCTCCACTCCGTTAATGGCTTCCTCAAGCGGGACGATTACCGCTTTCTGCACGGTTTCGGCATTCGCACCGGGATAGGTACAGAACACGTTGACAGTAGGCGGTGCAATGTCGGGATATTGCTCCACCGGGAGCACTTTGATGGCGATGAGTCCCATCAAGACAATCACCACGGAGATAACGCCCGAAAACACCGGGCGGTCTATGAAAAATCGTAGATTCATGGGGTTACGTTTTTAGGTATAATAATCATTCCTTCCTTTACAAGTCCTACCCCTTCGGTGATGATGGTGTCGCCCACGGACACACCTTGCTTCACCACGAAGTGGTTACCATCGTTCAGACGGTTCACGGTGAGGTAGGCTGCTTCAGCCTTTCCGTTTCTGAGGCGGTAGGCGATAATCTTGTCCTGCAATTCCACGGTGGCAGTCTTGGGCAGCAGGATGGCATCCGCATCCACTCCTTGCAGGACGACATTGCCGATGGTGCCGCTCAGCAGCTCACGGTCGGGGTTGGGGAAGCGGGCTTTGATTTGCACCGCCCCGGTGGTGGCATTGACCACGCCACTGACAGTCTCTATGCGTCCCTTCCGTCCGTAGAACGTGCCGTCATTCAGTTGCAGGCCGACTTCCGGCATTTGGGAAATCATCTTGTCTATGGAACCGTATTGTGTCCTGAACTGACGCAGCTTGTTTTCGGAGACGGAGAAATAGGCGTACATTTCCGCATTGTCGGAAACTACCGTGAAGGGCTGCGTCATGCCGGGACTGACAAGTGCGCCGATGCGGAAAGGAAGCGTGCCTACCACTCCGTTGCTGGGACTTTTTATCTCGGTATAGGAGAGATTGTTGCGGGCATCCGTTTCCTGAGCCTTTGCCTGTTCGAGTTCGGCAAGTGCTACCGCCAGCCCGTTGCGGGCAAGAGAGAGTTCGTAATCGGATATGACTTTCTCATCAAACAAGGCTTGCTTGCCTTGCAGCTCGATCCGTGCCGTTTCCACTTTTGCCTGTGCTGCGCTGACGTTTGCCTGTGCGGTGCGCAAGGCTGCCTGATAGGGCACTTGGTCGATGACGGCAAGCACTTGTCCCGTCTTAACCTGCTCCCCTTCTTTCACACACAGGCGGGTGATACGGCCCGACACTTGGGGTACTATGTCCACATCCTGCCGCCCACGGATGGAGGCGGAATAACTTTCTTGAAATTCAACTGCCCGGGAAGAAACCACCATGACGGGCAGTGTCTGTCTCATTTCCTGTTCCCTCTGTTCTTGTTTGCAGGCTGTCAATAATGCAGCCAGCAGGCTTGTTACCGTGATGCCGGCTATCCATGTTCTTCTATTCATCATCTGTTCTTATTGTTTTTCCATTCCTTATTCAATACCGCATAAATGCAGGTGTCCTCATACCGTGGTGTTCCATCGGGATGGTACACAAACGATATGAATTCCTTCATGCATCCTTCATATCTCATTCCGAGACGTTCGCACAATCTTTTCGACCGCAGGTTGTCATCCTCCACAAAGCCGTAGATGCGACGTGCGCCTGCTTCACGGAAAAGGTAATCCAGAAATTCCGTTGCCGCTTCATGCGCCAATCCCTTGCCCTCGAAGCGTTGGTTGAAATGCCAGCCCACGTTGAATGTGTCGGCTTCTTCACGTAAGGCAAACATGTCACCGATGATGAAGTCGCCTTCCTTCAGACACACGGCATAGCGCAGCATGTTTTTGGGAGTGTCGGATATATAAGCCAGTGCCGACTCTTCAGAGCACAAGCGTTCGCTCACGAAGCAGTTGACACGCGGATGGGAGAGGTATTCCAGCAAACCAACGGCATCCTTCTCCTGAAAATCTCTGATGATAAGGTGTTCTGTTTCAATAATCATAAGTTGCCAATTTTGGCTGCAAAGATATTCCATACCCAATTTGTCGACAACCGGCATGCAGTCGAAACGGAAAAAAACATTTATAAAACAGCTAAAATGGCTTCTGAAATGTCATCGTAAATGCTCTTTTCAGAGATGTACATCTTTGGGCAGTTAAGCCATGCTTCTTGATGCGTCACCTTCCTACAGATTACCAAAATCATACCCTGTTTTGGCAATCTACGTTCATTATGCAAGCATCGAATACAGTATAAATGAATAGAACCATCTGTCTCGACACTCCTTTTATCTGTTTCAACTGCTGTTTTGTCTGTTTCATCCGGTTTCGACCTATCAAATGAAAAAGCAAAGTCGTAACTTTGCAACATGAAGTAACTTTGCAACCAAATATGATCACCTTAATTCCGCAACACTTTGATTTAACTTTATTTATAAGTTCCTGAGCAACAAAAAGTTGCTCAGGATTTTGCCATGTCAGATTTTTCACTTATCTTAGTGTTGCAAATCAAAACAAGCGTAAATCGTAACAAGACATGGCAAAGGTACAAATAAAATCTGAAAAACTCACACCTTTTGGAGGAATTTTTTCAATCATGGAGCAATTTGACTCCATGCTTTCACCTATTATCGACCAGACACTTGGTCAGAGATGCCGCAGTATCATCGGATACCAGTACAGCGAAATTATTCGTTCTCTGATGAGCGTATACTTCTGTGGCGGTTCATGCGTGGAGGATGTAACATCGCATCTGATGCGTCATCTCTCGTATCATCCGACCTTGCGCACATGCAGCTCTGATACCATCCTCAGAGCCATCAAGGAACTGACACAGGAAAACATCTCATATACTTCCGATAAGGGCAAGACCTATGATTTCAATACGGCAGACAAGCTCAACGCCTTGCTTATAAAAGCCTTGGTTTCCACTGGTGAACTGAATGAGGTGGAAACCTACGATGTTGATTTCGACCATCAGTTCCTTGAAACAGAGAAGTATGATGCAAAACCGACATACAAGAAGTTCCTCGGCTACAGACCTGGCGTATATGTCATCGGTGACATGATTGTCTATGTCGAGAACAGCGATGGCAACACAAATGTGCGCTTTTATCAGGCTGAGACCCACAAGAGATTCTTTGCCCTACTGGAAGCCAACAGCATCCGTGTGAATCGCTTCAGAGCCGACTGTGGTTCGTGCTCGAAGGAAATTGTCAGTGAGATAGAGAAGCATTGCACGCACTTCTACATCCGCGCCAACAGATGCAGTTCGCTCTACGATGACTTGTTTTCACTGAGGGGATGGAAGACGGAGGAAATCAACGGCATCCAGTTTGAACTCAATTCCATTCTTGTTGAGAAATGGGAAGGCAAGTGCTATCGTCTTGTCATTCAGAGACAAAAGCGCATGGATGGAGAGCTTGACTTGTGGGAAGGTGAATACACCTACAGATCCATTCTTACCAACGATTATGACTCATCAACAAGAGACATCGTCGAATTTTACAACAAGCGTGGGGGCAAAGAGCGTATATTCGATGATATGAACAACGGATTCGGCTGGAACAGGCTCCCCAAGTCGTTCATGTCAGAGAACACTGTATTCCTTCTGCTTACGGCATTGATACACAATTTCTATAAGACCATCATTAGCAAGCTTGACACCAAGGCTTTCGGGCTCAAGGAAACGAGTCGCATAAAGGCTTTTGTCTTCAGCTTCATCTCCGTACCTGCCAAGTGGATCATGACAGCAAGGCAATACGTGCTGAATATCTATACTGAAAACCGGGCTTATGCAAGACCTTTCAAAACTGGATTCGGATAAAGTCCGTTCCTTATGGTTTTAATCTGCGTATTGCCTCAAGTCGCATTGTGGGGTAAGGGGAAGGTATGCACAAATCGGACAAAATTCACGCTCATACTATCATGATGCATAGTGTTCAAGCTCTTTACTGCAATTGAGATTGCCATTGAGATTGCTTGCGGATTTTAGGGATCAAAGAAAATGTAAAAATAATGAACTGGCGGAACGGCTTCCTGCTATCGCTCGTTTCCTATATCCTCTATCTTATTATATGGTTAATTCTTGATGACGAAACCGCCAACCAATTACCGGGAATGGCGACGGTCGATTATGTCGTCGATTTTTTGTTGTGTATGCTCTTTACCTACATATCCTTGGGGTTCTCTTACCTTGTTTTTAAGATTTTGCCGTTCAGAACATCTTATGTGTGGGTGATTGTCTATGCTTCCTGTCTTTTGACGCTGAATAACCTCGTTGCGTTCGGCATGACATCTCTGTTCAATCTTTTGTGGGATGAAACCGGCAACGGGCTTCTTGACGAACTGAACTGATCAACATGAAGAGGGCTTACACTTTTGCCATGATAGCCACTTTCATATCAAGCGTTTATGCCAACACATTCTACCTCCAGTCATACATCAGGGCGCGCGATGAGAAGCAGGCTCTTGAAATGGCACTGATGAAGGAGAAGGAGATTGCCTTACAGTCGCAACTCAACTCGCTGAAGCTGCAAATTAATCCGCACTTCATGTTCAACAACTTCAACAACCTGCTGGAATTGATAGAGGAAGATACCAAACTTGCCGGCAAGTTCCTGAGTAACCTGTCGAAAGTGTACCGGTACATCATCACCAATCTGGACCGGAATCTGATTCCCGTCAGAGATGAGATAAAGTTCCTTGAATCATACTTGTATCTGATGCAGGTGCGCCACGTCGGAGGGGTCGTCACGAACATCAGCCCCGAACTGAAAGAATGCAAAGGATACCTTCCCCCGGCCGTGTTGCAACTTCTTGTGGAGAATGCAATAAAGCATAACGGTTTTTCGATGGAAAATCCGTTGTTTATTGACATCACGTTGTCTGACGACTATATCACAGTGCGCAACCTTAAATCTCCCTTGCTCTCAAAAATGGAATCGACCGGCTTGGGTCATAAAAACATAATAGAGCGTTATTCGTTGCTCTGCGATAAAAAAGTCAAGATAGAAAATGCCGAGAACTTCTATTCGGTGAGTTTGCCCATCATAAAAAAACAGTCCCTATGAAGATACTGATTCTTGAAGACGAACAGCGCAATGCCATGCGTCTCATAAGATTGCTGAACGATATTGATACGACGTTTATAATTGAAGGACCACTTACAAATATCAAAGAGGCGGTCGATTTTTTCCAATCAGGCAAAACAACAGACCTCATCCTTGCGGATATCCGCCTTACTGACGGCCTGAGTTTTGAAGCGCTTAAATATGCTCCGGCAACCGTTTCAATCATATTCACCACCGCATACGATGAATATGCGGTACAGGCTTTCAAGTTCAATAGCTTTGACTATCTTCTGAAGCCTTTGGATGCCGATGAACTTGAAGCTGCCATAGATAAAGCTACCAAAGCTGGCAAGAATTATGCTGACGAAAATCTCCGGCAGCTTTTCGATTCGTTGCAGAAGAACCAGTTCCGCTATCGGAAACGTTTCCTGTTGCCCTATCGTGACGGGTATAAGACCGTACGTGTTTCGGACATCAACCATATCGAAACCGAAAACAAGACGGTATACCTTCGTCTTAATAATGGAACTTCAGAAGTTGTCAATATGTCAATGGACGAACTCGAACAGCAACTCAATCCTGATTGCTTCTTCCGTGCCAACCGCCAATACATAATTAACATAGAATACGTATTGTTTCTTTCTAATTATTTCGGAGGGAAACTTATTGTCCGCTTAAAAGGGTATCCGAACACAAAAATAACCGTTAGTAAAGAGAAGGCTCAACGGCTAAAAGAGTGGATTGACAGATAGTCTCTGCCATGCTATGATAACATTTCTGTACTCACTTTCAGTTAGAAAAAACTGAATATCTCGCTACTCCATGAGGAACGCGCGGATATTCTTTATAATCGCTTGTTCCAGTTCGTATTCGGAATGTTCTTTCGAAAGGCCCACAAGGTTGAATGTATATTCGTCTTTCAGGGCAAGTATGGCCTGGTTCTTTATCTTCTCCGGCAAGGTCATGTCGAAGTTGCTCTGACCGAGCAGATAATTTTCGTAGGTCTTTGCTTCTATCTTGTTGATAAGTACATCTTTCGTCCAGCCGTATTTCTTGGTTGACAAGATGTAGAATTGCCGTTGTTGCATCTCTTTGCACTTGGTCAGAATGACGATGTGCTTCGACCAGCTAATTTCTCCAACTAACGGTTGGAGAATTTCATTCGACCGGTATTCGGTATAAAAACGGGCCATGTCCCACATGTTGGAAACACCGAATCCCTTTATACCCGGAAACTCCTTTTGTATGTCCCGCGAAAGGTTCTCCATGACGGATTTTCCCCAGCCCAAGGCCGCTTGTTGTTCGGTAATCCGCCTGCCGATTTCCCAATACAGGGCGATCATCTCTTTGTTTACGGCCTTCAATGCCTCGTATTGGGGCGACCGGATGCGGGAGGTTATCTCGTTTCTGAAATCGAGATATTCGGGAGATAAGATGGGAGTATTCTTTTCAGTCATAGGTTATTCATTATAATCGGTTACAGGGGTAAGTTTTTCTTTTGATTATGCACAGGATTCCCTTGTCTTATCCCATCTTCTCCGGACTTCCGGTCTGTCGGCAGCATTCCCCGTTGTACGACGCTTTCTCCCTTTTCTATACCCGTTCCGTCCTTTCTCCCTTGTACGCATTTTCTTCCCTCTTTTAGCTGTCGGTTTCCGTGCCCAGCCTTGCAGCGACCTGCGGGGTATTATTTTTCCGCAAAGGTATCCGGCAGTTCCAATCTTGCCAATGCCGGCTGCGCCGCGAGTGAGGCGCAAAAATCTTCCTCTCCGTTGTCGAGCGTATTTTTTCGCTTCATCCTTGTCCGATTGTCCCTGCCACCTTCAAGAGGCAGAAAAATAATCCCGGAGGCCGCAAACAGGCCGAACAAAGGGAAACAAACAAAACAAACAAGGTTAAATTATGAGTTATAACAAATTGAAATCACTGGTGGCAAACGTGGAAGCCATTGCAACGGCAATGAAAATCCGTATCGACGACAGACAAGCCACCGACGAAGAGAAAGATGTATTATCCCGATATTCCGGTTTCGGAGGGATTAAAGATGTATTGAATATAGGAACGGAGTATACCGTCAGCGATGATGTGGCCGAGCCTATCCGCAAGCTGCAGGACTTGATAGGCGCATATCCCTATTATGACGACGCCATGCGGCAAGCCGTCATCAACAGTATAAAATCCTCCGTCCTGACTGCTTTTTACACACCGAAATTCCTCGTGGACGCAGTAACCCGGCAGATACACGCTACACTCAAGGATAACGGCCTGCAAATGAGCACCTTTCTCGAACCCAGTGCGGGAATCGGCGGCTTTCTGCCCGTCGCCATGCCTGGCACTCGCAGCTACGCTTTTGAAAAAGATTGTCTTACGGGGTTTATCCTGTCGCTTCTGTATGACGGGGCGACCACGGTAACGGCAGGCTTCGAGACGATAGCCGACCAGCATCTGGAGCATGGGAGCTTCGATGTTATCGCCTCGAATATCCCGTTCGGCAATTTCCGGGTGTTCGACGCGGAAATGTGGAAGAAAGGCGGCATGTACGAACAGTCAGCCAAGACCATACACAACTACTTTTTTGTCAAGGCAATGGAACTGTTGAACGAGGGCGGCCTGCTGGCGTTCGTTGCGCCGAGAGGAATTGCCGACACGCCGGGCAACAAGTTCGTGCGTGAGTACCTCGTCAATCATGCAGACCTCATAACGGCCTTACGGCTGCCCGATACCCTTTTCATGCAGACAAGCGGCATAGAAGTAGGAAGCGACCTCTTGATATTCCAGAAACACAGTCGCAAAGCGACGCTCTCGTTACGGGAGAAGATGTTTTTGCAGGTCTCCAAGGAAAAGGCCGACACGGCGGGAACGCTGACCGACTATGCGAATAAACTCTTTACCCTCCCCAAGACAGCCCTTGCCACGGACAGCCGCATTGCGTTGAACCAGTTCGGCAAGCACGTCCGCAAATACCAGTGGTTAGGCGACGAAAATGCCATGTGCCAATACCTCTCCGCACTGCTCAAATACGACTTCGACCGCTATTTCCGCAAGGCTCTTTTTTCCAATCACGGTCAAGACAACGCCCCCGTGCAGATGTCTCTTTTCGGCGAGCCGCAGACGGCCAAAGGCATACGTGCCTACACGGAGAACATGGAAACATGGGTGAAGAACGGCGCAATGGTCGTTTTCGAGGGGCAGGTAGGTACGCTCCGGTTTCGCAAGTCGAGCCGTTACACGGAGACAGCCGTTGATTTCGTGCCGGTGGACGAGGGCAAGGTAAACACGGACAGGGCCGCCGATTATTTTCCCATACGCAAAACGTATTTCGAACTGTCCGGCAGGGAACGGGAAGAACAAAAAGAGTACCCGGAACTGCGTAAACAGCTCAACGCTCTATACGACGCTTTTGTTGCCAAGTGGGGATTTTTCCACGACAACGACAACAAGGAGTTTATCATGCTCGACAGCCTCGGCACGGAGGTATTCACGATAGAAATGCAGGTTGGCAAGGATATCTTCAAGGCGGACATCATGCGTGAACCTGTCGCTTTCAAGAAGATAGACGGCACGGAAACGCTCACGCCGATAGAAGCTCTGGCAAGCAGCTTGAATTTTTACGGCAAGGTCGATATGGGGTATATCGCACAGGCTGCAGGCAAGGACGAAGAAGAAATCATCGACACGCTCCAAGGGGAAATCTTCTACAATCCGGCCAGTGGGGAATGGGAGCACAAAGGAAAGTTCCTCTCCGGAAACATCATCGCCAAGCAGGAAGAGACGCTTTCTTTTCTCCCGAACCTTGTTGGTAAGGAGAAAGAATGGGTCGAAGCGTCCGCAAAGGCACTGGAGGATGCCATACCCGAACCGATTCCTTACGAAGAACTCGACATCAACATGGGCGAGCGGTGGATAAGTACGGAACTGTACACCGATTTCGCCTCCGACCTCTTCGGGGTGGGCGCAGACGTGATGTATTTCGACGTGAACGATACCTACCTTATTCGGCTGCAAGGATATTCACCCGTGGCATACAATACCTATTCCGTGCGCAATTACAACGGCGAGGACTTGTTTGTACACGCCCTGCACGATACCGTACCTGAAATAACGAAGGAGGAATACCGGAACGGCAGCAAAGTACGTGTGCCGGACGAGGAAGCCATGCAGGAGGCCGCCACCAAGATACAGGAAATCAGAGACCGTTTTAACCGGTGGCTCGACGATGAGCCTTTGGAAGTCCGAGACGAACTGGTAAGGACATACAATGAGCGTTTCAACTGTTACGTGCGTCCGCACTACGACGGCTCGGCGCAAACATTCCCCGGACTTTCTTTCGAGCAGTTTCCGTACAAAGAACTTTATCCCTCGCAGAAAGACGCTATCTGGATGATTAAGCAGAACGGCGGCGGTATCTGCTGGCACGAGGTCGGCACGGGCAAGACGATGATTATGTGCGTGGCCGCATACGAAATGAAACGTCTCGGACTGGTGCAGAAGCCTCTCATTATCGGGCTGAAAGCCAATGTGCACGAGATTGCCGACACGTTCCGAAAGGCATACCCCACGGCCAAGGTGCTCTATCCGGGCAAGGAGGATTTCACCCCCGCCAACCGCAAAGAGGTGTTCTCGAAAATCAAGAACAACAACTGGGATTGCATTATCCTGACACACGACCAGTTTAGCAAGATTCCGCAATCCGAAGAAACCATGTACGACATATTCTCGGAAGAACTGGCCGATGTGGAGCGCAGCCTCGAAGTATTGGAACAGTCCACCATGCGTTACCGGAACGGCAGGATGCAGCAGGGGCTTGAAAAGCGGAAACAGAACCTTGAAGCCAAGCTCGCCGAATTGCAGATGAAGATAGACCGCCGGAAAGACGATACCGTCGATTTCCATTCGATGGGCATAGACCACATTTTCGTGGACGAATGCCACTGCTATAAAAATTTGATGTTCCAGACACGCCACACGAGAGTAGCGGGTATCGGCAATGCGCAAGGTTCGCAAAGGGCGATGAACCTTTTGTTTGCCATTCGGGATATTCAACACCGCACGGGAAAGGATTTGGGGGCTACGTTCCTGTCGGGTACGGTGGTCGTCAATGCGCTGACCGAACTGTACGTGATGTTCAAATATCTGCGTCCAAGGGAACTCAAACGGCAACAAGTAAGCTGTTTCGACGCTTGGGCGGCTATCTTCACGAAAAAGACAGCCGATTACGAGCTGAACGTAACGGGCACGATAAAGCGCAAAGAGCGTTTCCGCACTTACATCAAAGTGCCGGAGCTGGCGATGTTCCTGCGGGAGATAACCGACTATCGTACCGCCGATATGATAAACCTCGACGTACCGGAGAAAAACGTGCGTTTCCTTTCCCATGCGCCCACTATCCAGCAAGAAGAAATGATCGGACGGCTCGTCGCCTTTGCACACAGCGGGCAGTGGGAAGACTTGGGGCTGGATATTCCGCAACCGGACAATCTCAATAAGGCGAAAATGCTTGTCGCTACCAACGTGGCACGCAAGATGTCCCTCGATATGCGCTTGCTGGGCGACAAGTTCAGCGACGACGGGAACAACAAGGCTTCTATCTGCGCACGGACGATCTACGACTACTACGTGCGTTCGACCGCCAACCGGGGCACGCAGTTCGTCTTCAGCGACCTTTCCACTTACAAGCCGAACGAGTGGAACATCTATAGCGACATCAAGGACAAACTGGTGGCAATGGGGATTCCCACCGACGAAATCCAGTTTATCCAGTGCGCCAAGACCGAACGGGCGAGAAAAAAACTCTTTGCGGACATGAACAGCGGCAGGGTACGGGTGCTGTTCGGCTCTACCTCGATGTTGGGAACGGGAGTAAACGCCCAAGAGAGGGCCGTGGCGGTGCATCATCTGGAGATACCCTGGCGCCCCGCCGACATGGAACAGCGTAACGGCAGGGCGGTACGCAAAGGCAATACCGTCAAGCTCTGGGGGAACAATACCGTGGACGTGGTAATTTACGGTACGGAAAAGACGCTCGACGCTTACAAGTTCAACCTGTTGAAGAACAAACAGATGTTCATCAACCAGATTAACAACGGCACGATTGCCGTGCGCCGTATCGACGAGGACACTATGGACGAGGACAACGGCATGAACTTCGCCGAGTTCGTGGCTCTCCTGTCGGGAAATACAGACCTGTTGGAGAAAACGAAACTCGACAACAAGATTATGCAGTTCGAAAAGGAACAGGCCATTTTCAAGAAAGACCGTATCAGGGCCGAGCGCAAGATTGCCGCCAACCGGGAAGACATGGCAAAGGCCGAAAATGCGGCGGCACGTATGACACAGGACTGGGAATACATCACCTCGTACACGGGAGACCGGACAACCCGGCTGTTGAACCTGTCACAGGCCACGGCGGAAGAGACCGGACGGGAACTGCACCGCATTGCCAAGACTTACCGCAACGGCACAATCGGTACGATAGGCACGTATGCCGGATTGAACCTGTCGGTGTACAGTGAATATGACATGGGCGGTACATTCTACCGCAACACGTTCCTCGTCGAGGGTGTAAGCGGGCTGAAATACCGTTGCGGCATATCGGGAGCATTGCCTCTGGGCTTCGTGGAATCCTCCCGATACCCGCAAGCCGCCCTCGCCAAGCTGCCCGGCATGATTGAGGAACAACGGCAGAAGATAGCCAAGCTGGAGAGCGAGATACCCGCTTTGCAGGGAATCATCGCCCGCAAGTGGAGCAAGGCGGACGAGTTGGCAAGGCTCAAGCAGGAGTGCAACGCTTTACAGCATCGGATCGACGAAAGCATGAAAGAGGCGGAACGCACACAGCCCGTCCTTTCCGAACACGAGGCCACCGACAAAGCGGCCTGACCGTAATTCATAGATTTAACCTTTTCCCTCTGTTCGGTTACAACGACCGGACAGGGGGATTTTTTCACCTTCCGGTCTGCCACGGCCATACCCGGTTGTAACGGACTCTTCCCCTTGTACCTCCCGCCACTTCTTTTATACCGTACACCTTGTCTTTTATAGGCAGGCTTCCGCTTCCTCCTCTTGTAGATTGAGATGCCATCACGAACCGACGACCGTAAAGCCCGACACTTTTTTCCGCAAAGTTGATTGCATCTCAAAACTTTGCCTCAAGGCCCATCTTCGATTTTCCTGATGAAAAATCTTCCTTCTCATTCCATTCCAAGTGTATTTTTCATGGAATCCTTGCCGCAAACCTCGTGATGCAAAGACGAGGCAGAAAAAAGAATCGAACTTTCCGGTAATCGCTCGAACCGGAGGGAAATAAAAAAAACTTAAAAACAAATTGAAACATGAAAAAAAATTCGCTTTTTGACAACTGGTTCGTTTACAACTATCAGAGATTGCGTAACATATTCGGACGTTACCTGCACGAGGACGCCTTTCACGACGCCTATTTGGCGATGAAACGGGAAGTCGTGATTTCGGAAATACCTATCGAGAGCTTCGAGCCTTATTTTTTCGGCGTGTACAAAAAGTGCAGACTGAAATGTATTCACAAGGATAGTTGTTACTGTTTCCCCGACAACGAACATTTCTTTTTGCTCATGCAGGAAGAAGAAACACCGTCCGTCGAGGTGCTGGCAGCTTCCGACAAGCTGGTGTATGACATACTGCTGTTTGTGAAGAAGAAATATCCCCAAACGGACTACGAGCTTTTCAGACTGAAAGAGTACGAGGCGAAATGTTCATACAGACACCTTTCCGCCTATGCAGGCATTTCCGCAAGTGCGATACACCGGAGAATAAGCGATATAACCGACACTATCCGCAATCACGAAGGATTTTCCAAAAGGTACGCCCACGTAAGCATGTAATTTGTATAACCCGTAAATAATTCAAGAAAATGAAATTTGTAATTTACAACGTCGAGAATTGCCGGACAAGAGAAAACCGTGTAGGTAAAAGAAGCATAAGGTTCAACAGCGTTACCGGCAACATGTATCTATCCACCAAATTGGCAAAAGAAATGAATATCACAATGAACGACCGACTGGAGTTTGGCTGTGATGAAAACAACCCGAAAGAGTGGTTTCTGCACAAAACCACTGACAAGCGAGGTTTTCCGCTGCAGTTCAACAGGGGAGGAACACGTTTGAGGAATAAGTACATCTGTAAGACCATTTTGGATATAGCGAAGGTCAAGGAGAGCGCAACATTCTTGGTATCGAAAGACCCGGTAAAGACCGAGCTGGGGCCATTTTACAGAATAATACTTTCTTGCCCCATTCTCCCGAAGAACAAGCCCAAACTATAAGCCGATAACCTCTGTGGTCTGTCCGATGGGCGAAAGCCCTCCGGACGGATTGCGGGGCAACCGATACCTTTTATAGTACGATTACTCCTTTTTTACCTTCAGGCTGTTTCCCTATTATACGCCGGCTTTCCCAACCCCGTGAACCAGTGGAAAGTCTGTGCCGTAACAAGTCGTCAGGGAAAGGTACGGGAGGCCGTTCAAAACCGGCGGCAGCCCGGATCGTGCCGTTCCATGCCGGAGCTTCGACCTGTCGAAACAACACGGTATTCCACAGCCCGACCGGTCTTTATGCCGCTGGTTTCGGACTTTCCGCCTCTGTTCCGTATCTTTCCCTTGTGACCTGCCACGTCAAGGGCAAACGGTGATACTTCTTATTCGCTCCGCGCTTTCATTCCGCCCGGTCGAAATTCAGGTGTGGAGCGGATAAGGAAAATCCCTTTCATGTTTGCCCCGGCAGACCCTTGCCTGACCCGCCCAAGCCAGACCCTTTTCTACTTCGCTTCCCCTGCATTTATACAGGCAAAGCCGTACTCCCTTTTTACCATCATATTTACCAGTCTGTTCCGGTCTCCTCTCTGCCGGTGTCGTCCGGTTGCCAGATGCAAAGGTCGGCTGCCGTGCTTGATACGGCGGCTTGAAGTGCATTCCCCGCAAATTCTTCCTTTCCATGAAAGCGTAATTGGCCGGGAAACCCGCCGTATGAAGCCCTGTCGGCAGCCGTGTTCCGCATCTGTAAAATCCCGGAACGGTTCAGACAGAGAGAAGAATCGAAAAAAGGGTAAAAAAGCAGATGTTTCACGGCATAAAAGACAAGTGATGGACAAGAAAAATTGTAAAACAGGCAAACGCATGAAAAGGCAGGTTGAAAAAATCCTGATGGTTATCAATGTCAAATGGGAAATCATAGATATTCTTCAAATAACCAATCGGCGTTTTATGTGCAATCCGCAAACGGGAACTTTAATTTTGGGAGACGAAATCTACGGCAAAAGCATTTGCAGTTCCCATGCTCAAGAGTTCTACGCCTCAAAAGCGGAAGGGCGTTTCGATGATTATTTGCGTGGGTGGATAGGTGTCTCGAAAGGCTATCCCCACGGAATTATCCATTTTGCCCCTGCTGTTATCATGGAACAGTTCGACAGAGGATTTGACGCATTACAAATGTTCGCCGGACTTGAAGGCGTAAACGGAGATACTATCGTCAGAGGGTTTTGTACTTTGCCAGAACAAAGGATGGGCGATTTGCTGCATTCCTCCCTTTGAGATACCGGTTCTGACAAAATAAGCTATGATAAGGTATCGTGCCTATGACAACATCGTCGGTGAAGGGCACGATACCCGTTTGTAAATTACCGCAACTCCGTTGGCGGTTTCCTTTTATACCTCTCTCTTTTCCTCTGCTCTTATACTTGGGCGAAGCCCTCTTCCCTTTATATCAATTATATGTATAACCTCTACGGTCTCCTCTCTGCCGTCACCGTCCGATTTTTCAGATGCAAAGGTAGGCTGCCGCGCTTGATCCGGCGGCTTGAAGTGTATTTCTTGCAAATTCTTCCTTCTACGAAGAGTAATTGGCAAGAAAAGCCGTCGTATGAAGCTGTACCGGCAGCCGGGTACCGCATCTATAAAATCCCGGAACGGTTCAGGCAGAGAAAGGAACCGAAAAGAGGGAAAAAATAAACAGTTAGGTAACGGCAGGACCAACCACCTTGCCACAAACAATTTTCTATTATGTTACATGTTCACACTATCGGACGCATCGGCAAAGATTGCCAAGTAATTTCAGGAGCACACGGCTCATTCATGGCTATGGACATAGCCGTTGACGATTATTCAAAGGGGCAAAACATCACCACTTGGATAAGGGTACGCAGCAACAAGGACAACCATATCCGCTTGTCCGAATATCTGACGAAAGGGAGACTCATACTTGTTGACGGCACGCTGTCATCTTCCCTGTGGAAAGACAAGAACGGCGAGAACCAGATACAGCTCTCCATCACGGCAGAGAGTATTGCCTTTATCAATACCGGAAGGCGGGAAGGCGCGGCAGCCGGAGAGGACAATGCAGTAAGCGGAGCAGACGGCGCACCCGTTCCTCCTGCAGATTTCCCGCAGGACGAAAAGGAGGATTTGCCTTTCTGATAAGAGAGTAAACCTTTGAAAATAAGCGAATACTAAATGTAGTATATCCTATATGTAGTAGATTAGTAAGCCACTCGTCTGCGAATGTAGGATATACTACTCTTAGTCAAACTTTATTTTAGTATAGTAGTAAATACTAAAATACTACACTACTAAAACAATAGTTTTTAGTGAATTAGTATATACTAATTTTAGTATTTACGAAAAATAGTATTAACTTTGCAAGTGGAATAAAAGAGTGAAACGATGACAAAAATAATTGCGGTCTTGAACCATAAGGGAGGGGTCGGAAAGACGACCACCACCATCAATCTGGCTGCGGCCCTGCAGCAAAAGAAAAAGCGCGTGCTGGCTATCGACATGGACGGTCAGGCGAACCTTACGGAATCCTTCGGCCTCTCCATTGAGGAAGAACAGACGGTGTACGGGGCGATGAAAGGCAAATACCCCTTGCCATTAGTTGAAACGGCAGGAGGTGTAACCGTCGTACCGTCCTGCCTCGACCTCTCGGCTGCCGAGGCAGAACTCATCAACGAGCCGGGACGGGAACTGATATTGAACGGCCTGATTGGCAAGTTGCTCGAAAACCGGAAATTCGATTATATCCTTATCGACTGTCCGCCCTCGTTGGGGTTGCTGACGCTGAACGCCCTTACCGCCGCAGACTACCTGATTATCCCGGTACAGGCACAATTCCTCGCCATGCGCGGCATGGCCAAGATCATGAATGTGATTGCCACCGTCCAGGAACGCCTGAATCCGAAACTCGCTATTGGTGGCATTGTAATTACCCAGTTCGACAAACGCAAGACACTGAACAAAAGTGTGGCCGAACTCGTCAAGGATTCATTCTGCGAAAAGGTGTTCAAGACCGTTATACGGGATAACGTATCTTTGGCCGAAGCTCCCATAAAGGGCAAGAACATCTTCGAGTATAGCAGGAACAGCAACGGAGCCAAGGACTACATGGCACTGGCGCAAGAGGTACTGAAATTAAAATAATCCCGATATGAGCAAGAGCGATTTACTGAAAGACAGCATAAAAGGCGGACTGGACGGGTTGCTGTCACCTACGAAAAAGACTACCGGCGGAAAACAGCCGGTAGCAGCCCCCACGGAAAAAGAAACGGCGGTTCATTGCAACTTCGTCATCAACAAAAGCATTCATACCCGTATGAAATTCCTCGCCATCAAGAAGAACATGTCGCTGAAAGACATCGTGAACGAGGCAATGAAAGAGTATCTGGAGAAAAACGAACAATAAACACAGGCATGGCTACCGCGTCTGCCCACCCCGGAGACGGCAGCCATGCGTCCTTTTTTATCCGCCCGCTGTTTCCATAGGGCGCATTCCTCCTTTATAGTCTTACCATCTTTCTCTTTTTTACCTGCCCGCAAGTACAGGCACATGGCCCGTTTTATCCCTATTCTAACCCTGACGGGCATATCCCTTTTCTACCGATTCCCTTACCGCTTTCCCGGCTTCATTCTCTGCCGTCACCGTTGTGTTTTATCAGATGCAAAGGTCCGCTGTCGCGCTTGATACGGCGGCTTGAAGTGTATTTCCTGCAAATTCTTCCTTTCTGCGAAAGAGTAATTGGCAGGAAAAGCCGTCGTATGAAGCTGTACCGACAGCCGTGTACCGCATCCGTAAAACCTCAAAGCGGTTCAGGCAGAGAAAGGAACCGAAAGGAGGGAAAGAAAAAAACAACGTAAAATTGACAGCGATATGGATAAAATCAAATTGGTAGTTTACAACGAGTACGCACTGGGTTATATCATGCCCGAACAACCCGGCAAAGTTTGTACGTTGGTGGATAGGATAACGCTCGGCGCACCGTTTCGGACAATGAATGAACCCTATTTCATCGGGAAAAGAGATACCGTCAGACTGGCGGGCAGAAAGGACTTTGACACGTTTCGGATAGTGTTCGACGGGTACGACAATCCGGAAATATACGAGTATGACACCGCACAATAAAGACAATAGTAATCAAACAATCTAATGTAATAACAAATTAAAATTTATGAATTATGGAAACAGCGAACATTCAATCAGTAGTAGAGAACAACATCGTATCAGTTGCATTGATGAATATTCAACCGAGCAACTATAACCCACGCAAGCACTTTGACGAGGCGAGCCTTGCCGAACTGGCCGAGAGTATTCGTCAGCAGGGAGTATTGCAACCTATCGGCGTGCGCCCCATTGTGGACACCGACCGCTTCGAGATTATTTTCGGAGAGCGCAGGTATCGTGCCGCCCTTATGGCAGAACTGACCGAAATTCCGGCTGTCATCTTGCATGTTTCGGACGAGACCGCCGCCGAAATGGCCGTGACGGAGAACCTGCAACGCAAGGACGTTACCCCCATAGAGGAAGCCAACGCCTACCAAAAGCTCATGGAAAGCGGTCGCTACGATGTGCAGTCATTGGCCGTGCAGTTCGGCAAAAACGAGAACTATATCCGTACCCGTCTGAAATTCGTATCATTGATACCCGAAATCGCCGAACTTCTGGAAAAGGACGAAATCACAATCAGTGTAGCGAGTGAGATTTGCCGATACGGTACGGACATTCAGAAAGAGGTGTACTATAAACACTTGAAAGACAGCGACAGCATGTTGTACGACTGTTGGCGAGGACTGAAAGCCGCCGAGGTGGCAAAGTTTATCGAACGGGATTTCACGACAGACCTTAGCCGTTACGCATTCGACAAGACCCTATGCGCCTCATGCCCCCACAATACCAACAACATGATGTTGTTCTGCGAGGGTGGTTGCGGAAATTGCGCCAATCGGAGTTGTCTGGCCGAAATGAACGCTTCCTATCTCGTGGAGAAAGCCTTGCAGTTTGTGGAACAATACCCCTCCGTATCATTGGGCTACCAAGATTTCAACAATAACATGCTTGCGGTGGAACGCCTTACCGCTATGGGGTACGAGGTCGAGCACCTCAATACCTATGCCACGGCATACCCCGAAACGCCGGTAGCACCCGAAAAGGAAGAATACGACACCACCGAGGAATACGAGGCGGCATACAAGGAGTACGAGCAGGATTTCAGCAACTATATGGAAAAATGCAAGTCAATTCATGAACGAATCGATACGGGCGAACTCACGTTTTATATCTGCATCGGGCAGAAAGAAATTACGCTGTGTTACATGGCAAGTGCTGCCGCCAATGCGGACATGGCTACCGAAAAACAACTCTCCCCGGTGGAAAAATTGGAACAGCAGGACAAACGTAACAAGGAAATAGCCGTCGAGAAAACCGTTGCAGACGCTAAGAAACAGATTTTGGACGTTGATACGTCTGAAAGCAAATTCACGCAGGACGAGGAAAAGATGATATATTTCTTCCTGCTGTCGTCTCTCCGCAGGGAACACTTCGGGGTATTCGGTATCGGGGAGAAAAAAGCCTACCAACACCTTGAGGACGAAGAAAAAATGAACATCATCGCCAACCTCACGGCCAAGCAGAAAGCCGTTATCCGCAGGGATTTCTTGATAGACAACTTCAAAGGCGCATACGGCAATAACGCTGCTGCGACCCTCTTGCTCGATTTTGCCCGTAAGCACATGCCCGACACGCTCGCCGAAATTGAAAGTGGATATAATGAGGTGTATGAGAAACGCCATAAACGTATCGAGGAACGCAAAGCCGCCTTGTTGGCAAAGGAACGGCAGACAAAGCCCGAAGAAGCCGCCGAGGCAGAAAATACACAACCCACGGCAGAGGTACAACCCGAAGAACATACGCAACCCGAAGAGGTCGCAGCTTGACCATAATTCAATAGTAGGACGGAGAAATCCGTCCTACTGTCTAACCAATCAAAAGAGGTAATGATGAAATGTAAGGACTGCAAACATTACAACGGTGCGACAATGCCCGGAGCGGGATTGTGCAATGCCACGCAGGCACGTACTTTTGCCACGACGGTCTGTTTCAATGGACTGTTCACCCCGAAAAAACGGCAAGACGAACCGGATAGCAAGACCGGGAAGAAATAGCGCAACGCTACAGAGAGAGAGCCGCAGGAGCGGCTGTCTTTTTTAGCACTGCCGTTGGCAGATCTCCCTTTTTATCCCTTCGTTTTCCTTTTGTACGGAAATCCCTTCGCCAACGGCTCTGCCTGTCGGGACATGCTTTTTCCGGTGCAAAGGTATTGCCTTGGAGGAACATTCAAGTACCGCTACGCTATTTGAACACAATTTTTCAGCAGCTTTCCCGATTTTCAATCGTCCATATTTCGCAGACGCTCAATACCGCAACTATAAAATTCTGCCCAAATTCCTTGCCTGTTTCTCCCTGAAAGGCAATCTTTAATGCACGTAAAAATCAAATCCCGACAGGAGAAGCCTGAAGGCTTCCGAAAGGAGGGAAAAAATAAACAGATTGTTCAACTGATTAATGTTAAGATTTTATGGAAATTCAATTTGCTATCGTGCGTTCCGAAAACAGAGAGTATTTGTGCTACAAAGCAGGTGAAGCGTATGTAGATGCCAGCAACCCTATGATTGCTTTTACCGCAGGTGAAGATGAATTTGAAATCGTAGAGCCGGACAGCTCTTTCAGACAGAAAGAATACGAGTTCAGAGGCGAACGGTATTACCTCGTACCACGGTTTTATCGCAATGGCTGGTTGGCTCTTATCTTGGTAATGGTGGAAGATGAAGACGAATATATCGTGCTTTCCGTTAATTTGGAGAAAATGGACGCACTCGGTCTGCCGGACCGTACATTTATCGACGTCAATCATTACCCCGAAGCAATGGAGTTCTTGGTGAAAAACGGATTGGCGACCGATTCCGAGTATAAGCGCAGGAGCGGCTTCGTGGAATACCCTATGGCTATGTTGAACCTGCCGCTTCTTTATCAGCATAACCCGCAAATTTTCCAAAAAGCGAACATCGAGCTATTCGGAGAGGAAGGTCTTTAAAAAGGGTTGTTCCTCAAAATGAAAAGTGTCGGGTTCCGAAGATTGAATGTACAAGATGGCGTACTGATAACACGGTCAGTGCGCTATCTCCTTTGTCTTTATCGCCCGCCTTCGTCCTTTTATAGTCAGCCTCCCGGATACCCCGCCACCGCCCATTTCCTCTTATAATTGCATTCTTTCCCTTTTGTAGCGGTATGAACCGCCTGTTCTTCCCATCCGGTTTTTCCGTCCCTCACCGCACGGGTTTTATCCGATGCGAAAGTCGGACGTCGCGCTTGATTCGCCGGCTTGAAGTGCACTTCTTGCAAATTCTTCCTTCCCAAGTGAAGCGTAATTGGCAAGAAGAGCCGTCGTATGAAGCCGTGCCGACGACCGTGCATTGCATCTGTAAAACCTCGAAGCGATTCCGAAGGAAAGGAATCGAAAAAAAGGGAAATAAATAATCAATAACTCACAAGACAATGGGAAAATACGATTTTATCAAGACCGGGAATCTGCTTTTTTGGCATGACCCGGACAACGGTTTGTCCGACGGGGCTTACCGAGTGATTTCTGCACCGGAAAACATGGAAGACGACAGCATTATTCTGATTTCGTCCGGCACTTCGGAAGCGGAGGTTTTGCCTTCGGAATTATCGCCGATAAACACGGGCAGAAGTCATAAAGAGGATTTTTTGCGCTGGAAAGCGGAACGTGAAGCCGAAGGCATGGAGTTTTACAATCGCCTTTCCGAAGTCATGGAAACGGAGGACGATTTGGCCGTAGGCGACATAGTAGCATTTACAAACGATTATGGAGTAGTATTCGGCCCCCAAGAGGTATTGGCTTTCAGGAAGCCTTGGAACGGTGACAGATGTGTGTATCTTGACAGCGACGCCTATTGGTTTCCCGACCGTCCCGACCAGTTGACCCTCCTAAGCAAGAAAGGGGCGGAATGACAATGACAAACCCACCCGCTTTTGTGGCGGGTGGGTTCATTTCCCCTGCATGAAATCCCATGCTCTATTTTAATCGGTCTGCCCGGTTGTCGCTCACGCACTCTATTCGTGCGGCGATTTCCTTTTCTATCGTTCCTATCCATTCCTCTCCGACACCGGCCTCCCGGCCGTATTCCGGGTAATGCGAGACGATACCTATGGCCTTTTCTATGAACGGCTCTGCGGCCTTTATACCGTACCGGCGGGCTACTTCCAGCAAATCCTCCGCAGTAATGCCCTCCGTCTTGTTGTTGACTGTCATGCTGTGGCGGTTGACGTAATACGGTGCGTCCGGATCGACCGAGAACGTGTAGTCATAGGCCGGAGCAACGTGCCAATGCCCGTCGTCGTCCATCAGGAAGCTGAAATTCTTGTTGTGGTCATCGACATTTCCGCCCAGCACGTTCAGTACCATCGAGCGGAACAGTTGCCGGAGTTCCCCCGGCGGCACGCCGATACGGCAGGCCGTGTCGAACAAGGCTTCATAAGAATCCGCCGAGGGGTTCATGGCCGCCAACGTTTGGATATGCACCTTCTTGCCGTTCCGGCGGTCGAAACGCTCGGTCAGGAAGTGCGCTGTCTGCTCGCCTTCAAGCAGGCGGCTCGGCATCATCTGAAGCTCGGCATCCACAGCTATCAGGTAATAGCTGTATTCTATCCGTGTCGTCGGCATCTTCTGGTGTTCGTCGAACTTGACGATCATCGGCGTGTAGCCCGGATAAGGGGTCGCCACCTGTCCGGAGTAACATTGTCCCTCCTCGAAATTGACGTTGACCACCGCCTTGGGCCGTCGCCCTCCTGCGGAAGTACCCACCTTGAACAGGCTCTCGACCATCAAGTTGCCCGATACCGGGACGTTGAACCGTCCGGCTTCCTCGAAAGCCTGCCGGGTCAGTTGGTAGAGATCGGCGATCTCGACCTTGAACGGTGTCTCCAGTTCCTCGGCAGTGGGCGGAACGAACTCCAATGCCCCCATGCCACGCCGCCCGATATAGGCGAGACGGTCGAGGGCGGACAAGTCCCTCATACGGATATGATGCACTTTGGCCCATTCGTTGAACACGGTGTTTCCCCAATGGTCGGGCAGTGAATCGGCTATAAACGACGGCAGGCCGCCGAAAAGCCGCTCTTCATCGGGATAGACCGGTAGGCCGCGCTGTGCGGCAACCCCTTTTATCGGCGCACGGAGCGGGGCGATATCATAGCCGTCGCGGACATAATCGCTGTCGAAGTAGAAACAGGCTTTGCTGCGGTGTCCTTCCCGGTTGGCGACAAGCGTGCCGACCTTTTTATCCCATAGGATTACATCGAGACTTTCTATCATTTCTTGCCCCTCCTAACTCGTTTAGGTATCAGTTTCTCGATTTCCCGAAGTGCCATCGGCGGCATGGGCAGTTCCGGCAGGATTTCCGCGAGCCGTTCTTCCTGACCGAGCGCACGCAGCAGGGAGATGAAATTGGCCAAGGTTAGGTTACGGCTGACCCCTTGTTCAAAATGGCTGATTGTCGTCTGGCTCACGCCCGACTGTTCGGCCAGCTCCTTCTGGCTCATGCGAGCTGCCAGACGGTACTCCTTGACACGCAACGCCAGAAGCGTCAGCATATCGCTGTTTGTGGTATAGTTCGTTGCTTCCATAATATCAATATATCACTATTTATATGCAAATATAGCAACAATTATCCATATATAGATATATAATTCTCTTTTTTAGCTTCCAGTCGTCCTTTTCTATTGCTTTCAGGTTTCCATATTCTCTTCCGTCTGGCTTTTCTGTCCGTCGCCGCATCGGTTTTTATCGGTGCAAATATGGGCTGTCGCGCCTGATTCCGTCGTTTTGAAGTGCATTTCTTGCAAATTCTTCCTTCTGCGAAGCGTAATTGGCAAGAAAAAACGTCGGAAAGGGCTTTTTCGCCAGCCCCGGAAAGCACCATAAAACCCGAAGCGGCTCCGGTAACAAGGAAGCCGAGCAGAGGGAAAGAAAAACAATCATTAAAAATTCAACAAATGAAGACATTAGAAGAATTATTGCAAGAACTGGGGTGTGAAGGTAACGCATTCGACAGCACCGGAGAATTTACAAAAGCGGGAGAAAAGGCGTATGACCGCTTGGAACATTTGCTGTATGACATAGAAAGGCTTACAGGAAAAGAGGTGACACCCATAATTAGGGAACTTGACAAAATATGCAACGAGAACTATTAAAATTCAAGAATATGGACATTAAAGAAAGCAAAGAATACCGCCTCGCCAAAGACTGGGAAATGGCGGTGAACAGTTTCAGTTTCAACCCCGAACGGTTCGCAGCGGCAATCCCCGACATGCACCCCACGCTTCAGCAAAGCCTGTATCGCCTGATTAAGGCGTGTATCAAGGTCATGGCGGACGAAACGCGGCACTATGACGAACGAAACCAAGCCTCGCACGAGGAAGCGAAGCGCATCATGGAGTACCTCAATGAACACGGACGTAATATACCATTAAAATAAGGAGGATAATATGAAAACAAATGAAATTCAATTTGGCGGCAAGAGCTATGTATGCCGTATTGTGGAAGCCAACGATGGCGAAGAACTGCTGATTGCCCCGACCACACTGCTGGATGCCTTGCAGCCCGGCAGTTGCAACGACGAGAACGAAGGTTTTGCCAGTAAAGAAGCCGAAAGCATTTATGACGAAGTTTTCTTCTTTACCGATGAGAGAATCCTTCAACTGCCCGAAAACGAGCTGGTAGCCGAACTCAAAAAGGATAACTCGGACTGGTTCGAGTGAATCATGGAATAATAATTTATAAACTTACAAACTTAGAGTTATGGAAAAAGAATATGTAATGCAGATCGCACAGATTATTAAGGAACAGTTAGTAACATTAACTCCCATGACTGTCCTCATGTCATGGAGTATCGAAGAATTTGCCGCCACTCTATACAGGGATTTGCCGGCACTCCGCATCAAGGTAAACGGACGACTGCACGCGGGATATGTCATCGTCGTGCTCAATGGCTCGGATTATTACGAGGTTTATCTTGTGAAGGGAATGGACGTGGAATGTGTGAACAACGAGGTTTGTTTCGACGAACTGGGCGGTGTCATCGACCGGGCTATCGAAAGCGGTACGGACAAAGCCGAGTACGATAAATTCTGCGAACAGGAGCGACAGAATTTATATGTAACTGTTGTCACTGTCTGATTCCTCTTTTTAGGGGATGAAAGCCGTGCCTTTCGGAAAACGAGCAGGGTACGGCTTTTCTATGTATAATGCAGAAACGAATAAAAACCTGCCGTTTATAAAACGGATTACCTACGTGTTACAGTACCTTACCTCTTATTGTAAAAAGGTTTGTTTTATCTTTTGGCCGGCAGATTGTTTTTCACTTCAAGATGTCGTTTCTTTATCTGTCTACTGCCTTTTTACTTGCAGCTCTATTTACGACCAGAATGCTCGCTTCATATAAAACCCACATCGGCAATGTGACCAATGACAACGTGAACACGTCCGAAGTCGGCGTGATGACAGCCGCAACGATAAGGATAATCACTATAGCGTGCTTCCGGTAACGTCGCATGAAATCGGCGGTGAGAAACCCCAATTTGGCAAACAGCCATGATAAAATCGGAATCTCGAACACGATACCCATTGTCAGGCACATCAGCACGAGGGTCGAAATGTAGGATTGCAAGACGATCATGTTCTCCACTTCACCGCTGACCTGATAGGTTCCAAGGAAACGGAATGTCAGCGGGAAAATAAGAAAGTAGCTGACCGCCACACCCATCAGGAACATTGCATAGCCGCCTCCGACTATCCGCACGGCATATTTCCGCTCGCAGGCATACAGGGCAGGCGACACGAACCGGAACAACTGGTAAAGGATATAGGGCGACGCGCACAGGACACCCGCGCATAATGCCGTCTTCATGTGGATGACGAACTGCCCGGCCAGTCCCGTGTTGATGAGCTGCACGGCAAAACTCCCGGTCTCGCCGCCGGCCCATGCTGCAATCCGGTTGAAAAGACGGTACGTGATGAAGCCGTCGTTTTTCGGGGCAAGGATAACGGCAAAAAGTTTTTCCTTAAAACAAAAGGCGGCGATACCGAACACGACGGCCACGGCGACGATTTTAACAATCGCCGTCCGCAGCACGTCCAAGTGCTCCCAAAAGCTCAAGCCGTCCGTTTTGTCTTCCTTTGCCATGTCACTCCTCTTTCTTGTCGGTATTTTCGGGACTGATTTCTTTCTCCATGCCGTTCATACCTTCCTTGAATGAACGGACACCTTTGCCGATGCCTTTCATCAGTTCGGGAATTTTGCGTCCTCCGAAGAACAGCAGGACGACTAATGCAATCAGCAGCACTTCCTGCATACCGATGCCTCCGATAAATAATGGTATCATAATGAAAATTGTTAAAGGTTGTTCGATTAACTCAATAGTCGTTTTCAGTCATCGTTCCGCCGGCTATTCCCGCCATTTTCAGAAAGTTCCTTCGTCCATGACTCCGCCTTCTCAATCCAGTCCTTTCTCATGTAACCATCTCGACAGGTGATCGGCCACCTCCACGTTGTTCAAATCGGAGAAGGGAAAATGGGTGTTGCCCTTCAAACCTATCTCCGGCAGATGAATGACCGTGACATCGCCGCCGTGTTCGTTGAGCAAGGCAGCCCATTTGCGCATCAGATGCAGGCGTCGTGTCCATTCGTACAGTTCCGGCCGTTCGTCGGTTTCCGGCAGATTGTCGCCATAGTAGATGATGATAGGGATTTTCGTGAACTGCAGAAATTCTTCCATCGGCACTTCCACGCCTTCGGTCTTCTTCGACAGGGTTAGTACTTTCCCTTCCTCCGGCATCTGCCCTTCGGGAAAAGGCACGTTTGTTCCCGGCTCGTAGGCGACGATGGCACGGATGTTCCTTGTCTGCGGCAGTGTAAGCCATCCGACACCTCCGCCCTGCGAATGGGTGACGAAGACAGCCGGACCTATCCTGTCGAACAGTGCGGCATACGCCTTGGCGTAGACATCCAGATCGGGAGGGCCGAGAGTTGGCGTCATCTGACGGAAATACTGGTTCAGAGCCTCCTTGTCGCGGCTGAACTGCACGCCCTCGAAATAATCGGGCCAGATGCCCACGCGGAAACGGTTGAACCACGTCTCCTCGTCGAAGACGGGGGTAACGGTCGCGGGTGTCGTGCTCCGCCCCGCGTTTCCCCGGCGGGGCTGGTCGACGAGATAAGTCTGGAAACCGCGGCGCAGGAAAATATTCTGGAACCCCTCGCGGCCGTCCGGCGTAGTTTCCCATGTCTTGGAAAACTGCCCCACGCCGTGGGCGAAGACAAGCGGGTATTTCCGGGCATCGACGGGTTTCTGATAGAACACGTAGGCGTGGTCGCCGTGATAGGTGCGCCCCAGTGAATCGGTGAGCACCGTGCCGCCCACGGCGAAACTGCCCTGTTCCTCGATTTGCATGATATTCTCGTTGCGTGCGTTGCAACCCGACAGCAAGGCGGCGGCCATCATATAAAAGACAACCTTTCTCATACGCCCTTCCTATTTCTGGATTTTCGATTCCTGCAAAGCGTCATAGCGGCTTCCCACGACCGGAATTGCGGCCACGGCCTTTTCCAGCTCGGTCATTTCTTCCGACGTGAACACTATGTCGCAGGCCCGCAGGTTCTCTTCGAGGTGCGAGAGCTTGGTCGTGCCGGGAATAGGAACGATAAAAGGCCTCCTGTTCAGCAGCCATGCCAATGCCACCTGCGCCGTGGTAATGCCTCTCGTCCGTCCGAAAGCGTTCAGTACCTCCACGATACGCGTGTTGGCACGGATGGCTTCGGGCTGGAAACGCGGAAGCGTCTGGCGGTTGTCGTTGGCGGTGTCGAACCGGGTGTACTCGTTTATCATGCCGCCGAGGAAACCACGGTTCAGCGGGCTGTACGGCACGAAACCGATACCCAGTTCCTCGCAAAGCGCCAGCACGCCGTTTTCTTCCACCGCGCGGTGCATGAAGTGATACTCGCTCTGTATGGCCGTAACCGGACATACCTTGTGCGCCCGGCGGATGGTTTCAGCATTGACCTCGCACATGCCCCAGTGCAGTATCTTTCCCTCTCGGATAAGCTCGCCGCATGTTTCGGCTACGACCTCGATGGGCGTCGCAGGGTCGACGCGATGCTGGTAGAATATGCCGAGCGTCTCCACGCCGAGATTGCGCAGGGAGTTCTCGCATACGCGCCGGATGTTTGTCGGGGTGCTGTCCTCTTCGGTCTTCACCTGCACGCCGTTCACGAACTTGTGCCCGAATTTGGAAGAGACGAACACGCGGTCGGTATAGCCTTTCAGGGCTTCGCCTACCAGTTTTTCATTCTTGTGGTAGCCATAGCTTTCAGCCGTATCGAATAAGGTTACACCCCGTTCTATCGCTTCGTGAATCAACCGGATGCAGGTCTTTTCATCGGGAGACTGGCTGCGGTGATGGTTCAGCCCCATGCAGCCGAAGCCCATCGCCGAAATGGTAAAGGCTGCCTTGCCGCTGCCCAAGGTACGCTGTGCGCGGACTGCTGCCATTCCTGCTGGAATGGTTGCTGCCGATACTGACGATTTACCTGTAATGGCTTTTTCCGCGGCCGTTACTTTCTCCAATGCCGGCGCGATGCAGATGGCCGCGCCTGCCAATGCGGTTCGTTTCAGGAACCCGCGACGACTGATGCCGTTCTCTTGAATCTGTTCTTTTTTCATGTCGTTATCTGTTTGATTATCTTTCTGATTGCAAAATTAGATAGGGGAATTAAGAGCCTGTGTATCAATTTCACGGATAGAATTACCAATTTCAACGGGCCGGTAAGAACGATGCCGGTATACCAGTAAAATTGGTATCCAAAACGATGATTTCGGTATATGCCGTACCATCGGGAATCCGTATCTTTGCTTTTAATTAAAAGCAGAATGAAAAGCTATCACAGAAAAATAGCTATATTTGCAATGACTTAAAAAAGAGGAAATTATGAGTGAAATAATGAAGGTTGATACAGTCCAGCAGTACAACGACTATTTTGGCGTGGAGACCCTGCACCCGTTGGTCAGCGTTATTGAAGGCAGTAAAGGGAAGCCTCTCCGGTTCGGGAAAAAACTGTATAACATCTATGCTATTCTATTGAAAGATGCGAACTGTGGAAATCTTAAATATGGAAAAAGTATATACGATTATCAGCAGGGGACGATGCTTTTCCTCGCCCCCGGTCAGGTAATGGGATCTGAAGATGACGGGCAGCTGCACCAGCCCGAAGGATGGGTTGTTGCATTTCATCCCGAATTTCTGCGAGGTACACCATTGGCGCATATAATGAAAGATTATTCATATTTTTCTTACAATGCCAACGAAGCCCTGCACCTTTCCAAACAAGAAAGACGGACGGTTATAGAATGTATGGAAAAAATTCGCATTGAGCTGCAGTATCCTATCGACAAGCACAGCCGTTCGCTCATCGTGGATAACATCAAGCTGCTGCTTGATTATTGCATCCGCTTCTACGACCGTCAGTTCATCACCCGCGACAATGCCAATCACGACCTGTTAGCGCGTTTCGAGGACCTTCTGGATGAGTATTTCGCCTCTGATGCCCCTGCAAGGCATGGAGGGATGCCGACTGTGCAATATTGTGCATACAAACTTTGTCTTTCCCCGAATTATTTCAGTGACCTGATGAAAAAAGAAACGGGAATGCCTGCCCTGAAACACATCCAGCAGAAAATGCTCGATGTCGCTAAAGAGCGGGTATTCAATACGGCGAAGTCCATAAGTGAAATATCCTATGAACTTGGATTTCCATATCCGCAACACTTCAGCCGTTGGTTCAAGAAAATGGCCGGGTGTACGCCCAATGAATACAGAACCGCAAATTAGCTTTATTTTTTATTTTGTTGTGAATGACTGACCAGTAAAACACCGGATATGACAAGTATGGCCGAAACCGGTTCATCCCAGCTAAAAATGTCCTGCCCGATTAAAATGGCAACGACAGAAGCTATAATAGGCTGTAGGTTGATGTAAATGCTGGCAGTGGTGGGCTGTATCCCCTTGAGAGCGACGGGATATAGCAGATTGTTGAGAACAGTTGCCAGCAACAATACGAATACAAGCTGGAGTAATGGTTGCCAACAGAACGCGGACTGATAAAGCGGTTGCACGTACAATTCATTTATACTGAACGGCAGCATGGACAATGCTGCAAATAGGAACATCCATTTTTGAAGTGTGACAGGAGAGTATTTTATCGCCACTCTTCGGATGATAATCAGATAAAATCCGAGCATAACTGTATTGACGATGGCGAAAACAATGCCAAGTATATGATTTTCAACGGATGCGGCAATATCCATTTGTGAAATCAAGACCCATGCTCCTGCAATTCCCAACAGAACACCTGTCAACTTCCGCCGGTTGATAGCTTCTTTTAAAAACAATACGGAAAAGAGCATAACTACGATTGGATTTAAGGCGACAATAAGTGCGAAGTGAACTGGTGTCGTATAATTAAGTCCCCACGCAAAGGAAAGATAAGTACAAGCAACACCGGAAATACCGCCCAAAGCAATCACCATCAAGTCTTTGGCATTGACCTTTTCTCTCCTGAAAACAAGCCCGATCGTCCAAAATATCAGCGTGGCGAATAAAACACGAGAGGAGGCAAGCCCAATCGGTGTCATCCACTCTGCCAGGAGCGATTTACCGACAGGTACATTCAAACCACAAATAATTTGTGTCGAAAGCATGGCGATATGTCCGTTCAACCCTTTGTTCACATGGATTTATCTGTTTGATAGAGAGTGCAAAGATACGACTTTATTTTCATAAACTCCCGTCGAAACTGCGGTAAAAGACTGAAAGGATTTTATTGTTGTTTCCGTAAAAATGGTTGTATCAACCGGGCTGTCCTCAAGGAAATATTCGCAGATATACTGTCCGAAAAACAGGTTCGGGAGTTTATCTCCAAAACGGAAGATGCAGGTATTATACAAAAAAAGGGGGACTGGTAAATGTACCCGTTATATAAAAAACACCTGATTTCCCTTCTTTTATGTAGGGCCGCAAGAAGCTGATTTTGAACTATAAGATTTTCACAATAGATAGGAAACGCCGAAACGTCCGCAATAATCACGGAATCATTGCAGGCGTTTTTTAGTTCCCTCATATCGGAATCTGGCTTTCTATTTAGTTTCCCGTTTGTTCAGCACGTCCTTTATCATTTCTTTTACCTCCATTCCCACATTCACGAAATTCCGATAAAGAATGCGTTCCTGTTCCTCCCTCGACTTGAACGTGTGGAACTTCAGTAACGGTACATACGCCGCTTCCCCCTTCTTGATTTCCTTCATGTCGAAATCCGTTTTGCAGAAGAACTTCGAGGTCTTAAACTCCTCCGCTTCCTGTACGTTCATTGAGCCGCCTATACCGGTTTTTGTTTGGATGAAGTCCTGAGCCGTCTGGCCATATATCCAACCTATCTGCCTTTGTATTGAAAAGTACCCATATCAGCAGGATTTTGCTCTCTATTACTTAATGATGTTGTTCTATTTTTGCAGCCTGTAAATCAACGATATGTAATAAATGGATTATATCAACAAAATATTTAAGACAGTATCAATTAAGGATAACCGACGGATTATTGAACTTTATTTTCAGGAATTGTATTGTTGTGCGCCACTTTCCAACAAAACCCTGTCTCAAAAATTACTCTTGCCGGTACCTATCGTGACCGCCATAAAGAACGAAGGTATCAAGCTGGGCATATTTGAACAATGCAGCGGAGGCGTAGGGCTTACTCATAACGGAAAGGACTATGTGGAACAAGCTCTTGGATTCAAGGGAATTGACCTCTGCCTGTATCGCCGACTGGCGGAAAGCGAACAGGCAAGGGACGCATACGCTGACGCGCTGAGTAAAAAATACCGTGCGGCATTCGACGAACGCCCCGTAGCGGATGTAGCACTGGACCAAGCCCAATGTACCGTACAGACGGCATTCCGCAGGGCTTTGCTCTGCTTGGCAAACGGCACATTGACAGGCAGACAAATCGTATGCATGGGCGATGATGATTTTGTCAGCCTTGCCATCGGGTTTCTGCTGAAAGAACTTTATCCCGGTCCAAGCATCTGCCCGACACACATCCATGTACTTGAGATGGACGGTCGTTATATCGAGTGTCTGAACCGGCTCTCCGAGCGGTTCTCCCTCCCGATAAGCTGCGAGCAAGTGGATTTGAGAATGCCTTTGCCTCCGCATTTGTGCGGGCGTTTCGACTGCCTGTTCACCGATCCGCCTTATACGCAAGAGGGAGCTTCCTTGTTCCTGTCACGTGCCATTAGCGTACTGAAAGAAGAGTCCGGATTGAGAATCTTTTTCTCGTTCGGGAACAAGTCGGCAACGGAGGTTTACTTTCTGCAAAAATGTTTCCAACTGCACGGACTGGCCATCAAAGATATGTTTACCCGGTTCAATGAATACATGGGCGCATCTCTTTTGGGCAACAAAGGACAGCTCTTTGTCTTGGAAACGACAGAACGTACACGTGCCTTGTTCCCTCTCGAAAAACGAGGACGCGATGACATCTACACCGCAGACCGCAATCTCCGGCAAAACCGTTACCGCTGCCGGCAATGCGGCAAAGTCTATGCCGTGGGGAAAGAGGCGGAATATCAGACCATCAGGGAGTTGAAAAAACAAGGCTGCAGTGTATGTGGAGCTACGGTTTTCGACAGACTGCATAAAAACGGGAATACGGATAAAAAGCAATACCTTCCCTTGGGGCATCACATCCTTGCAGACTTTTACAACTGCGACCCGGAAAAACTGGACGATGTGGAACAGATTCGCACATTCATGCACGAAGCGGCAGTAAGTGCCGGAGCGACCATCGTGCAGGAAAACTTTCACAAATATGCTCCTATAGGTGTGAGTGGTGTCGTGGTCATCCAAGAATCCCATCTGACCATACACACGTGGCCGGAGTGTGGTTATGCCGCTGTCGATTTGTTCACATGCGGCACCAATGTCCGTCCGTGGACTGCTTTCGACTATTTGCAGGAGCGGCTCGGATGTGCGAAAGTGGAATACAGCGATTTGATGCGGGGAGCCTATGAGCGACCAAGCCTGTTGCGGTATTCGGAAACGGAACAGCCGGCCATGCGGCGGAAAAAGCGACAAAGGTACGACGCGTCTTCGAAATGGAACAGACGGGCCAAGTCTTTGACGGACTGATCTGTGTTGTCCAAATAGCGTTTGAGTTCCGTTACGACAAACAGGTCAATGATTTCCTTCGGAGTCCGCTGTTCTATTTTGCAGGTTATCTTATAAAGGTAATCGGTCGTGATGCAAAGCCTGTCCGCATAATATCGTACATCTCTTTTTACATGGAAATTCTTAGCCAGCAGTGACATGAACTTGCCGAACAGCACCCTTGACTGATCCTTTTGATAGCACTTGCCCAAGTCGGGAAACATCGGCTTGAACACAATATCTAAAGCCAGAAAAACATTGTAAATGCAATTTTGCAGGATGTTTTTCCGGCTTTCTTCATTACCGTTCTCCATCGCCCATATCATCTGCTTGAACACTCCGTCTGCCAATGAGTATTGTGCTTCCGAAAGTCGGCAGACCGGGTATTCATACAGTCCGTCCCAAAATGCGGGGGAAGTCATTTTGTAGAAAATCTCCTCTGTCAGTTCCAATGACAAGGATATATATTCTGCCGTGAATGAAGGAGAAACACACAGCGGTGCAAATAAGGTGTCCGAAAACAACACAAGCAAATCACCTTTGCGGAATGTCCGTTTTCGTGTATTGGTGGTTACGACAGCCCGGCCTTCAACGCATAACAGCATGGTACACCCGTTTGCCACGAAAGGCAATTTCCCTGACAAGTCACGCAGGCTTGTTCTTCCGTGTTTGTATTGTTCGCCATGCGAGAGAGCAAAACTTTGTATGCCGGGCGTTATCATAACAATTTCCTTTCCATCGTTACATGGGTTGGCTCGAAGCAATGCTTTTTATACAAAGAGCGCATCGGTACGTTCCCGGCATGAACCTTACCGACAATATAAGTCGCCTTGCACTCTCTCGCATATTCTATGCTTTTTTCAAACAGGTCGTCTACGATTTGCATTCCTCGAATGCACTCATCCGCATAAATGGACTTGAAGTTGGCATAAACCTCTCCGGTCAGGCTATTCCGTTTTTTCTCCATCCATACCCAGCCCACAATTTTACCGGATTCCGTATCTTCTATCACGGTCATTCCGCGTCGGTCTTTTGCCTTGGCTAATTTCTTGCAGTGGAACTCGAGGTCAGTAATAGCCTTTTCTCCGAATGAGATTTCAGAAATTTCAATTTCAAATTTTGCCACCGCCCCAAAGTCTTCCTCTTTTATTTCTCGCATATTATACATGATTCCAAATATTGTTTTTCCGTTAATACCAATCTGTCCGACATAATGCCCATAAAAACTTATCCCTTCTCCGGAAATAGGAATGCCCGTAGCTTTTCCACTCCCGTCTTGTGCTTTCGGGGATTGCTCTTTTTCAGCTTGGCTATATTCTGTAATTTCCATTTTACGGACGGATAGCGGCTTAAATCCCCGGCACAGCATTTTTCCCAATCGGGTTCGCCGTTCTCAAATGACAGAAGAAATTCCCGGTCCGTTTCAGTCAGGCTGTCGTTTACCTGTTGAATAAGGTTACGCCTTGCCTCTTCATAATCCGCATACGTGAAGGGGGTATCGGACATTCCCTCGAACTGGTTTTCCAGAGCTTCCGTCTGGTCGATGGCGTTCGGCTGCAAGGATTCAATGACAGGCTTGTCGCTCCCCAACAGGCAAAGCATGAAGCCGTTCTTGACATCATGGAACGACACCGTTTCCATATACTTGCAATCGAACAGGTCTCGTGGGTGCTGGCGGCTTAATGCCGCTGCAATCTTGCCACCGTACAGTTGCGAATAAGAGACGGTACGTGCTTTGCAGGTCATATTGAACTCCGCTTCAGCCCGTTCGCACAGTTTCCTGTCCTCCGTCTCTCCGATGATGCCCCGCTTTGTTCCGTTCACTTCGATTTTGACGGTAGCACCGTCCAAGGTACACTGCAATTTCCAGACATCAGGCTTGTGGATCACCCTGATGCCCGGTATGGATTTCTCTATGCTGCTTTTCAAGGTTCGCAGGTGGGCGTTGATGGCTTCCAGGCTCTCGGCCCTTTCCTGCACGGGAATATAGGTGAGGTCTATATCGACTGAATAGCGAGGCATGTTCTTATGGAACAGGTTGATAGCCGTACCTCCATGCACGGCGAAATCTTTGATGCGGTACACGGACGGCATAATGCGTATCAGCAATGCCACCTGTTTTTTATAGATGTCATTCATATTCGTTCAGTTCTTTGGGTACGGTTATTTTATATTTGGAGATGTAAACCCCGTTTTTTGCCAACTGCAATTTGGAGGTTCCCAATTCTATTTTTGACATATCGAGAGCATCAAACCAATAGTGTTCCGCTTTTTCCGCCATGTAAAGGAACATGCGCTTTACTTTCAGGCTCTTGGTCGTTTCGAGCAGTCGTTGTAACATTTCGGGACGCAGCGTCGTCAGTTGTTCCATCATGTAGAACAAGTCCATATAGGAATATTGTTGCGGTGCGAGCAGAAGGCATTCCAGGAATGCCTGTTCGGGCGTGGAAACCGGCAGGTCCACTTCGTCTTTCACAATCGTTGTGGCCTGCGGTTCTGAAAAGGTATCGGTGGAAAACGGTTTTATCACCCTGTCGAAAACATCGTGGCGTATCCATTCCGGAACACGCTGTTTGCCATGTGCCACCATCAGCAACGGTTTCCCCATAGGCACATAGTGATTGAAGCCGAACAGTTCCAGTGCGGAATGCGCCGCAACACGGAACATTCTGCCCAATTGCCTGTTGTAGCAGGACAATGCGGCGTATGCCGACAGGCTGTCTCCCGTTCGGTACATGACTCCCTTTGACAGCATCTCAAGCCAGCCGGATTCCCGGTATCTTTTTATCAACTGGTCGGAATAACCGTTCCTTTTCAGCCATTCGGAGAATAACAATCCTTTGGGAGTGGCGGAAAGCAGCAGTTGGTTTATTTTGCTTTTTTGTTCTATATCCACAGTATATGATTTGTTTTCTTTTTCAACTGCAAAGGTAGCATTATTTTCCGTTCCAAAGGTCTTGAAAGTTGATTTTGTTTCGGTATAATATACTTTTTGTGTAGTATTGAATACCAAAACCAACTCCACAGGATTTTCCAAGATAAACCGGAAACGCCAAAACGCCTGCAATAATCGCGGAATCATTGCAGGCATTTTTTTACTTTCCCTCATACCGGAAACAGGCTTCTTATTTCGCCCCCCGTTTGTTCTGCACGTCCTTTATCATTTCTTTCACCTCCATTCCCACATTCACAAAATTCCGGTAAAGAATGCGTTCCCGTTCCTCTCTCGACTTGAACGTGTAGAACTTCGGCAGCGGTACATACGCCGCTTCCTCCTTCTTGATTTCCTTCATGTCGAAATCCGTCTTGCAGAAGAACTTCGAGGTCTTGAACTCCTCCGCTTCCTGCACGTTCATCGAGCCGCCTATGCCGGTTTTTGTCTGGATGAAGTCCCGTGCCGTCTGGCCGCAGATCCAGCCCGTCGGCATATCCGAGATTTTCGAGGCGGGTACGAGGCTGTCCATATTTTCGTTCAGGTTGATGGAAGTCTTGTCCCGGTCTATCGTGACCCCTTTCTTGATTTGCACCACCTTGCCGAAGATGTCGCTCGACAGCCATTCCAGCGTTTCTTTGGCACGGGCCGAACCGCTCACCACGTTACCCACCGTCGTGATGATTTTCTGCATACCCACTTTCCCGTAATCCGCTTCGAGCTGCGGCAGTTCTTGGAAGCCGAGCGTCACGCTCACCTTGTTGCTTCGTGCCGTGCCGATCAGGCGGTCTATCTTGTGGAAGTAGAGCGTCGGCAGCTCGTCCACGATAATGCTCACGGGGACATTTTTGCCCTGCCCCGTATTCACACGGGTAACGAGGCGGTTCAGGATAAGGGCATTCAACGCTCCGATAATGCTTTCCATTTCCGGATCGTTCGCTATCAGCAGGTAGCTCGGATTCTTCGGGTCGCTTACTTTCAGGTCGAAGTCATCACCGTCACGGTGGAATATCCAGTAACTCTCTTTGGTCGCCAGACGAGAGGTATAGACGCGCAATGTACCGATCATACCTTCCAACTGTTCCATCGCGCGATTTTTCAAAGCGGTCTGGAACGGACCGAGCAGCGGGGCAACCTCGTTGTCGGTCTCCAGTACCTCGAAGATGGTCTGGTAACTCTCGTTCAGGAACGACAGGATATGCGGCATATCCGAATACTTGCCTAACCAGTAGGCAGGTTCAACGATTTCCCCGCCCTCTTTGTCGCGTACCACACCCGTCGGTTTCCAGAATTTCGTCTCCGGGTCCTGCCGTTTTTCGGCATACAGTTTGTTTCCTTTGGCATCGTAAGGCTCGCGCTCGTAATTTACGAAGAAGTAGATGCAGGCGGCGAGGAAGTTCACAGCCGAAGTCTGGAAAAACTGGTCGCTGCCGCCGCCTCCCTCTTTCTTGCCCTTCTGCAGGGATTCCAGCAGCGTTTCCGCCGTTTCGCTCGCCGCAGCGAGGTTGTTGATGTATTTCGCCTGAATGGGATTTACCCGGCGGCTGTACTCCACGTCCACGAAGTTAATCATGTTGAATTGGCAGCCTTGGGGCAGTTTGCCGAGTTTCTGGTTTTTCTTGTAGTGGTAGTACAGTTTCGTGGCCAGCGTCGGGAACTTGTAGTCATAGACCACCATCGCGAACCCCTTGGCCGAGTGCTGTCGGATAAACGGCTCGATGATACTGAATGTCTTGCCCGATCCCGGTGTTCCGACTACCCATGTTCCACGAAAACAGTTGGTTATATTGGTCCAGCCTTTACGGAACTTGCCCTTGTAGTAATATCGCATGGGGATATTCACGCTGTACGGAGTCTCTATCAGTTCCTCGCATTGCTCGAAACTTTCATTCTCGAAATTGAAACGGTCCTTCATCAGTCCCTCTTTGAGGAACTTGGAGATGTTATCCAGTGCCACATGCACGAGGATAACCCCCGTGAGCGATACCGCCATGTAGAGAATAATGTTCAGCGGCAGTGTGTAGAACCGCGTCTCCATCGGATGACCGAACAGCCATACGGACAGCACCAACAGGGCAAAGCCGCTCACGAGCGGGTACAAGACCTGCCGCCGGGCGTTGAACTCCAAGTGTTTCTTGGCTCTGGTGCCGATACAGGTAATACAGATCAGCAGCACCGTGGCGACCTTGCTGTACACGAGGTTGCCGTCGTTATAGATGGCCCACCGTTTGATACGTCCGTGAATGTCGCAGAGTATGCCGCCCCAGTGGTCCAGCATGGCCGGGTCGATGGCATACTCGAAAAACTCCATCAGTACGGAGACATACACCACCGCACGGAATATCCGGTAAAATCCCTGTAATTCCTTGCTCTCTTCCATTGAATCAGTCTGTTTTTAGTTCCTGTTTCCGGCGATACCAGTGATTGCCGACACGGATAACGTCCATGCCGAACCACACACCGTTCTCGTTCAGCTTGCTTTTTATCTTTTCAAGGGTCACCGGACCGACACCCCAGATTTCCATGAGGTACGACTCGTCAAGATGAATCAGGTCCCCGATATACAATATTCCGTGGGCTTCAAGATGGCTTCGGATGGATGGCGTAATTCCCAAGCTGAATATCGGTTCCGAGAGGTAATGCACCTCTTCAGCCGGCAGGTTGTTCAGGGCTATCTCAAGCCCCTCCCTGATTCTTTTGAGGGAGTCAATGTATTTACCCATATCCCGGATGGTTTGTTCGTCGCATGATATTTCATCACGCAGCCGGGTGGCTTTCTGTACAAGCTCGGCATTGCTCCGCTTCAATTCGTCGTTAATATGCGTCATCGACCGGTTGTCCGCTTCCAGTCCGTTCTGCTGGTACTCCAATTCATTGATAAGTTCCTGTAGTCTGGCGGCATGGTCTTTCAGAACGGATTCTTTTCTGTGGTCGGCAGACATTTCTTCGAAAAGATAGCCGAATCGTTTAACCAGAAAATCAATCTCTTCTTTGTCCGAAGTGATAGAATCGGCGAGGCTTTCCATTTTCCGTCGGCATGATTTACCTCTCGCACATTTGTACATCAGGACAAGTGCCGTTATCATCAGCACCAGTCCGGCAAGCATAATTAGGTCTATCGTATCCATATAAGTTATTATTTTAGTTGTTGATGGTTATAATGGGACGCACTTTATGCGCCTGCGTCTTGGGCGTTTCCTGCATGGCTCCGCTGGCTGTCGAGTAGAGCCATGCTTTGACTGTCTGCTGTCCTTCCACCTCCGTCGATGTCCAGTACCAGCACTCGTCGGCCTCGGTGGGCAGCGGGTCGCCGCCGCATTTCTCGATGACCGGATTGATAATGCCACGTGCCGCATACAGCAGGCGCATCTGAGCCACCGAGGGAACATAGGCGCTCTGCCCGTATTTCCACAGGGCAAAAACGGATTCGGCCATCGGCGAGGCCGTTTCTTCTGTTTCATACAAGGCGAACGTGTTCTCATTCCCGTCGTATGCCGTGATGTCTGCCGACGTACCCTGCTCGACACCGAGGCTATCGGCGAAAGCCTTCGGCGTCATGTCCCACAGATAGACGGCATAGCCGTCTCCCTCGCTCTCGCCATTCCGGTCGGTATGGAACACGACGGCAATCGCCTGTTCCTTGGATTGTTCGTACTCACTGTACGGTATTGCTGTCCCGTCCACACAGAGGACGTGTACGGGATATTTTGTTTCTTCGGATTCTTCTATATGTGCGTCGCAGGCAGCCAATGCCCCGGTTATGAGGAGAACCGGCACTACCTGGCACGTTTTTCTGATAATGTTCTGTTTCATCTTTCCCTTATTTTATAGGTAGTTTAATACCGAGGGCAACCCCTGTACGCAGCACATCGGCCCCCTTTATCATCACGTCTCCCTTGACTTGCCAGAAAAACGTCCAGCCCGACCGCAGCACGTAGTTGTGTTCGTAGCCGAAATGTAGTCCGGCAAGGAATTTATTCGTGTCGCTTCCGCCCGAAGCCCCGATACGAAGGCTTCCGTAATGGTTGCGCCCTCTCATGACACAAGGCTTGTAAGCCACGCCGAAACCGTAGGTGCGGTAGTTCCGCCAGAAGGATTCCGGGCAGACATGCTTGCATGATTCGCACTCCGCCCATTGCAGGTAGCCGTTCGCGAAGAACTCCCATGCGTGGCGGTAGTTCATCTCGTGTTCGTAGGCAAGCGTCACGTCCAGTCCGTTCTTGTACAGCAGCCCCGTACCGAGCGAGAGGCGGCCGCTGCCTCGCTGTGCATACGCTCCTACGGCGAGGCACATGCAGGCAATCGTCAGGATAATCGTCTTTCTCATCGTCATTCCTCCTCCAGTAATGACGCGCTGAACGAATCGGCCGACAGCACGTCTTCATAGTCGATATTCAGGCTGATGTTACGCCCGCTGATCTGTTTCTCCGTCATCTCGATGGTCAGCACCTTGTCGTTCGGGAACGTCATTTTCCTGACCACAACCACATTCCGGTAGCCGTGCCGGAACGTCTTGCCCGCCTCCAGCACCAGTGCCGGGGTCAGTTCGATGACCTGCGCGTTGGTCGCCTTGGCCAGTTTCTTGTCTGCCAGCTTCACCCGTATCTCGTCGATGTCGAAGCGGATGTTCGTCCGGTTCTCTATCGAGAAGTCGATGAAGAAATACTCGCCCACGGAGTAGATGTTGTTCAGCCGCATGGTCATGCGGTGCGCCTTGGTGGCGACGTTGCGGATCTTCGCGGGCGAGTTCCAGATACGCCGGGCGAAGCGTGTCATCTCCACGGTGGACATCGAGACCGCCGGATTGTGGTAGGCGTTCCGTTCCTGCAACTGGATTTCCTTGTCTGTTACCGCCTCCCGCACCCGTGTGGTGTAGAGCAGCGCGTATTGCGTGCGGTAGCGTTCCGTTACGATGGTCACGATGGCCAGCACTTCGCCGTCCTCGTGTCCGCCCTCTTTCGGTTTCAGGCGGACGATGTTGTCTATCGGTTGGTCGCCGACAACCTTATCGGTGGAGATGTCCACGAAGCGTACCGGTTCCGAGGCCGTGATGACCGTCGTTACCTGTTCATTTACTGTAAGTTGTTCCATCTCCTCGTAGGTTCGTTGTGCCTGTACATTCGGCGTTCCCAGCAGCCCTGCCGCCAGAAAAAATGCCGTTACGATTCCTTTTTTGTCCATGTCATTGATTTATTGATTTTGTTTTTCTTCCCTTGTCTCTTTTTCCCTTATTTCGCCTCGTTCCAGTTCCTCCCGAATCCGTCGCTCGGCAATCTCGCAGTACGCCTGTTCGGTTTCAAATCCGATGTAGTGCCGTCCCGAACGGATAGCCGCCACGGCGGTTGTCCCCGAACCGATACAGTTATCCAGTACGACATCACCCTCGTCGGTGTAGGTCCGTATCAGGTATTCTATCAATGCCACCGGCTTCTGTGTCGGATGGTAGAACATTCCCGTCCGAAACTCTTTGGGCATATAGATGACCGATGTAGGATATTTCCAGTCAGAGATACGCGAGGGCGTAGGTTTCATTGCGCCATAACAGCGGTTCGTCATTCGTTTGAACATCCCACGGGGATGGTTCTTTTGACCGGGTTTGTAACTCATCTGCGGATGATATACCGGTTGTTTCTTATAGAATACCAGAATATCCTCGTGCTGTCGCAAGGGCATACGGTTGGCATTGAGATGCCCCGTCACCCGATCTTTCTGCCACACGAGGTTGTACCGCCACATTTTGGACTGGGATAACATGAGCCTGGCGGAAAAGAGACCCTGTCCGAACAGGATAATGGGGCTGTCCGGTTTGGTGATCCTCCGGTATTGTTCCCACAGGGACTCCAGCGGAATGGTGTTGTCCCATTTCACGTGTTTGTTCTGGCGGTTCAGTACCCCATAGGGCAGGTCGGCTATCACCGCATCGACGCTGCCGTTCGCCATCAGGCTCATTCCTTTTAAACATTCCATGTGGTATATCTTGTCTGTTTCTATCATGGCTTTACCTTTTTTCCCGTCCGTTCACCAGATACACGAACGTCCCGTATTTCAGCTTCACCTTGTTCTTCTTGATAGCCTTGCTGATGGCGTTGCTCGTCTTCTGATAGGCATTGTTCACCGCCTGCATACCCCATTGGGCGAGGCTGTTCCCGTAACTCCCCGTATTCATGCTCATGCTGCCCGACATGGCGCTGCTCGCCACGTCCTTGCTCGTCTCGCGGAATTGGCTGATGGGTACGTAAAGTCCTTCCAGTCCGTCCGTATCGTAGATTGACAGGCTGACCTTGACCAGTTCGTCCTCCACCAATATGCTGTTGATATTTCCTTTTACACGTCCGGATGAGAAACCGTTGACCGTGGCATACAGGTAAGTACCACGCCTGACCACGCTCTCGTTGATCTCGATGTCGTCCAGCAGGCGCAGCCGCACACGCGACCCGTCCACAGCTTTGATGTCTTCATCGATGATCGCCTTGATAAGTTTCGGTTCCCGTGCGTCTTTCGCCAGTGTGTTGAAGTAGTCCGAGGTCGTCTTTACCTTCTTCACCACTTCGCTCGCCTTGTCTGTCTCGGAAGGAGCTTTGACCGAACGGCTCTCCTCGTCGATGGTTCCCTTGGCCTGCACTATCGTGTCCGGTGGAGCCGCTGTTGCGGTGCTGTCCGTTTCGGACGGCATGACCTCCCGTTGTCCTCTCAACCTCGCTTCGGCGAGTGCTTTTTCCAGTTCTGCGAGAGCCTCCTGTTCCCGCCTTTTGGCGTCGGCTGTTTCCGCTGCCAGATCTTTCTCCTTTTCCTGCCGGTCAAGCAGGGCGATGTCCTCTTCGGTGTATTGTGATTCATATTCCTCTTGGTTATTGTCCGCTTCGTCCCGCTCGATGTTGTCCACGGCGGAATAATCTTGTATCTTGCCCCACGATTTGGCCATGTTCTCGTACTTGCTGCCGATACCGTCGCCGCCCTTGATTTGGGCGTCCGGCAGTTCGGGATTCAGGAACTCGGTCGTCTGGAGCGTCTTGTCCTGTACCTCTGCCTTCTCGGTATGGAACAGGTCGAAAAAGAAGTACGACGTGCCGAGAAGGGGAATATAGAGGATAGCCGGAAGCATGTACTTCGGCTGCCTGAAATTGATTCTCTTGAAGATATTGTCCATTGTTTCCCTTTAATTGAGTTGCACATACTTGCTTATAGTTCTCTCGAACGGCATATTTAGAAACCTGCCGCTCTATTCCGGCCTTTCCGTACCGCTTTCCTTCGTATCGAATCTTCGTACATGCGGTGCGGAAAGCATCTTATGCCGTTCCCGGAGCACGGAATCCTGCATCTCCGTGGCCGTCCGGCGGGTCGGATGATGGCGGTACACCACCGTCAGGCGGTAAATATTCCATGCCAGCCCGCAGATGGCGAAGCCGAATACGATGACGAGAAACAGCGTCCGGTGCATGTTGGCGAAGCCCTGCACCTTGGCCGCTGCCTTGTCGATGCGTGTCGCTTTGGCGAAGCGTCGTCCGGCGTCCACGTCGCGTTCGTAGCGTTCCTTGTACTTCGGGTCGTTCCTGTCCGGCATCTTCTCGCCGAACAGCATACGTCTGAATCCTTTAATATTCATAGGGCTGATGGTGTTAATAGTTGCTTTTCGTTTTTTGCTCGATGTCCTTGTTCAGCAGTGTGCGCCAGTTCACGATGAGCAGCCCGTGCGGGTTGTTCTCCGTCCGGGGTACACGCTTGAGCTGTCCCGCTGTAACCAGTTCGCGCATCAGGATATTGCTGCGCCGTTCGATACGCTGCCTTCCGTAGTAGGTAAACTCCATCTTCTCCTTGTTGAAGGCGATGCTGTCGCAGAAAATCGAAAAGACGGCGCTCGTTCCCAAGATGTTCGAGTAGAAACCTTTTTCCTTGAGCGTGTTGTACTGTGCCAAGCCCGTTTCGTCCACCAGGTACATCGCTTTCTCCATCGTATAGCGGATGTACTTGTCGTCAGGGGCAAGCGTGAAAAAGTAGTGGTGGAACATCTCGACATGGCTCTTGGCTTCCACGTCGAGCGTTTCCTCCATCGTCGTGCGGCGTACCAGTATGGGCACGTTGCCGTCCAGCACATACACCTTCTTTTGAGCGTCCGTAACCATCATGCGGGCCGTCCAGATACTCGACACGCTGATGATGACGCACCCCACGAGAAAGGCGGTGCAGATAATTCCGACCAGTTTGATTTTGTTCTCTAAATTCTTGATGACCATTTTGTTTGAATATTTATCGTTACTTTGTTATCTCATTACCGTACCCATTGCGCCCGTCGCCGTCATTTTGGCCTGCTGCGCCACACCCTCGCCGAAGTTTCGGGTCGAGAACGCCGTATCGCCCTCCGGTATCATCCATGCCGCAAGGTCGGGGACGAGATTCAGGCATTTCAGGGCCACAATGCTTGCCGCCATCAGATAGCCGGCGGAGAAGAAGCTGTTTTGCAGGTAGGCTGCCATCGTCTGCTCGCTCGCCGTTATGGCCGTCAGGTTCTCCACCTGTATGCACAGCACGATGTCGAACAGCAACAGGACATAGAAACCCACGAAGTAGAGCATCGCCCCGTAGAAATGCACCGTCAGATACCTCGTGAGCCACTTCGCCCATGCTCCTTCCCACTTGGGCAGGAGTGAGAACGCCCATTGGATAGGTCCGAACACGGTGAGCATTCCCAAAAGAATTTGCTGACAATAGATGGTCGCCCACCAACCGATACGGAACACCACCAAGGCGATAAGCATGATGATTTTGTCTATTCCCACGATGACACCCGATGTCAGCGAGGTGAACCACAGCTTCGCCGCATCCTTCTCCATGTTCGTTACCTCGTCCACACCCGTCTGTTCCATCGTTGCCTCGATAAGGTTGGGGTCCGATGTACCCGTATGGGCGACATCGGCCTGTGCCTGCAGGGCTGTGTACATCGTGTCGCGCACGTAAATCAATTCCTGCACCTCCTCGAACTTGTCCGAGATTTGCGAGGCTTCGGCCTCGTACAGGTCATGGGTGTAACTGCCGACACAGTTCGGTATGTAGGAGAGGAAGTCCAAAAAGCACCAGTTGCTCCCGCTGTTTGCCATGCCCGTATCTGCCGGAGGATACCACCAGCAGAGGATAAGCGACACGGCCAACGGCCGGAAGAGTTTCATCACGTCCAGCGGCTCGTGCTTGACCATCATCTTGTACGCCATGCCTGCCGCCATGATGATGGCGAATAGGGCGGCCAGTGCCATGCACATTTGAAGAATCCACCAGAATGGACCTTGCGAGCCGGTAAAGGTCGCATCGGTCAGAAACTCGTTGGTCTGAAAAATCACGTCGTCGATTTCCTCTTCCAAGAGGTCGATACCGAAATCCGAAAGAATATTTCCGTCTGCCATACGTTATATGTTTTTAGTTCTTTCTGTTTACCGTCTCGTCTCCGTCTCCTGTATCCGTGTCGCCGCCCGATTGCGCTCCTCGCACGGCGAAACGCGATTCGTTCCACCGGCCCATCGCCTCGCGGACGATACCGCCCTTGTCCAGTCTCCGGTCGGCGGTTGCATTCAGCAGCCCGTTCGCAACCGTGGCGTTCTGTCTTCGGGCAAGGTAGCCGACCAGAATCTCGTTTTGCCGTACCACGTCCTCGTAGATCCGCAGGTACTCTTTCTTTCGTTGCGCATTGGGCATGTAAGCGTCCTTGGTGGCGTCGATGGCACACTGGTACACGTGGTAGTATTCCGTCCATCGCTCCCTGTCGTCCGTTGTGCCCCCGGCAAGGAGAATCCGGTCTATGTTGCGCTGAAACCGTTCCATTTGAGCGTTTATCTTATCGCCCTCGGCCAGCCACGCGAGGTCGATCTGCCGGTCGGCCACGTTCAGTGCCTCGATTTCGGCCCGCTTGACCAGTGCCGAGTCGATGGCTTCCGCCTCGTCCGTCTGGTTGTACAGGTTCACACCCGCCAGCGTGCGGAACGACAGTTTGTTCTTGCTTGCCGCCGACTTCTTGTACTTGTTGTGCAGTAGCGTGTAATAAAGTTCGGGCGACAGCGCGCCCGTGCCGGTCTCCATGACCGTAATCTGGTTCTGTTTCGGCGAATCATGGTTGTAAGTAACCGACTGCGCCTTGACACCGCTCGTTGCAGCAGTTGCGACTGCCATGAGTAAGAGTATTCTGTTCATATAAACTTCCGGTTATTCGTTATGTTACAGTTATTTGTATCGTATAGTCATACTTTTTTTTTGAGTTTCCTTTACAGTCATAGATATTGGTATTCATTCCTGACCCGTTTCTCTCCCAGCGAGAAATGTGTCTCGTCTTTTTCAATGCAAATACATTTTCTATTCGTATAGATACAGGCGATTGCGGTGCTCATGCTCCCCGATGCAAAATCAAGGACAGTATCTCCTTCCTTTGTGTATGTTTTTATCAGATACTCCAATAATGCAATCGGCTTTTGGTTGACATGAATCGTTTTGCCTTCCGATTCCGCTGTTTTGAAGTATATCACACTTCGTGGATACCTTGTCCCTTTGTTTTCATTCCTGAATGTAGGATTGGGTACATTGTTTATCCCTGTCCAGTTGCTTCCTCTCTTCGTGCGGTTCCCGTAAGGCTCGCCTTCCTCCATGATTGGATAATAAGGGGTGCTGCCTTTGCCAAAGACACTTATTAGCTCATGTGCTTTTAGAGGTTGTTTTTTAGCGAGAAGAAAATTGCTTGCCTTTGACTTTTCCCAAACCCAGTCATATTTAAATTCATCTAAATTGCCGCAGCGTAGAAGGCTGCTGAACGGTTCGCTGCCAAATAAGACCGTAGGTGCATTTTTCTTCCTTACTCTCCTGATCTCTTTCCACATTTCCGGGAACGGTATTATTTTATCCCACTGTGAAGCTGTAATTCCAAAAGGGGGATCGCATAAAACCAAATCAATGCTTGATTCCGGAAGAAAAGGCATTACTTCAAGACAATCGGCCTTATATAACGTAATGTCTTTCGCAAAAACAATCTTTTCCATTGCATCAATCTGAATCTCTTTTTATCCCTTGGTTGTAATCCCAATAGGCTTGTTCGTACTAAAAATTCTTTCTCTGTTTTTATTTCCCGATGTCGATGGCATGGAAGTCAAACTCCAACCTGTAGATGGTTTGCCTTCTTTCCCTTTTATCGTTCGTTAATAATCCAGCCGTCCCGCTTTGCGCCATCGTCCGAAAGCCCCGTCGATAATCTCCTTGACCTTGGGACGGTAAATCTTCGCTTTCCAGTAACCGATACGCACCTGTATGTACCGCCACGTCTCGATATACGCCCGGTTCAGGTGCCGCTCGATGTCGTCCAGCGACGTGTTCACCGCTTCCAGCACCATCAGCAGGTCGGAGGTCGAACATTCTGCCGCCCCTGTGGCATACAGCACGAGGTCGCTGACCGATTTGTAGAGCTGTTTCCCGTCATCGGCGATGTCCCGTATTGCCTTTTCGTTGATGGCCAGTATCACGGCATCGCCGGGGTCGATGCGCCCCCGTTTCACGATTCTATCGTTGAAGTCCTCCAGCAGTCTCTTGTAATCGCCGATACGGTCGCTGACTGCCGTATAGGTGCTTTTCACGTTCAGCACCGTCCGCAAGGACTGGTACATCACGTCGATGACGTCGAAGGCACGGGTGTAGCGGTCCAAGTCCACATTCAGTTCCTTGTACTCGCCGACCTCTTTGCGGCTGTACTCGTGCAGCAGCTTGTTGCTGTATTCCAGCGTACTGCGGGCCAGCAGCAGGCTGCGTTGCTTCTTGTGGTCGTTGATGTAGGCTTCTACCGATACGATGTCGAACGTCCATTGCGCCTTGGCAATGCCGGGCAGGAGAGCCAGCAGCACGACTGCCATCAGCAGGACACGTTTCATGGCCGCACCTCCTTTCCGCTGTCTTTGCCGTTCCTGCCGTTTCCGCTCCGCAGGTTTCGCGCATTCTCCACCCAGCGTTCGTGGCATTCCTCCACGAGCGTCAGCCTGCGTCCCTCGTCCATATCCAATTCGGGCAGCACGTCCTTCAGCACGTCGATGATGCTCCGTTTGTAGTGCATCATTTTTTCCAGCGATACGAGGTCGGCATATATCATCGTAATCCGGGAATCCACTTCCCGTGCGATTTCGAGCCGGTCGCTCGACCACAGCAGATGGTACACCTCCCCGGTCGGAGTCTCTTCCAATGGTGGGGTACGGGCATATTCCGTCGTGATCTTGCACGAAGGATGCTCCCGTGCAATCTCCGCAATACGGTCGTTCACCAGTTTCGTTTTCTCCGCATCCGACAGGTTAGGGTCGAGCGTCAGCACGTCGGCCACATACGTGTCGGTGTATTCCGTGGTCAGTTCCCAACTGATCTGCACGATGGCACGGTGTATCTTGATACCGAGGAAATATTTCGGTTTGCGGGCTATCGAGACCGTCGCCTTGAACGTGATGACCCCGTTGATGTTCGGCATGGTCGCCTTACGGACATAGGTGTAGCCGTTCCACGCCCCGCCGTCCTGCCACGACAGGCTGTAAGCTGTCTTGCAGTCCTGCATGATGGCCGGTATGCGGTAGTAGTCGTCCGTCGCCACGTCGTTATCGCCCGCCGCCTCGGTTTTCGCATCGGTGTATTCCCGTTGTTTCTTCTGCCATTCGGACAGCTCGCTTTTCAGGCGGTCTATCTGTGTCTTGTTCGCATTGTACTGCTGTCGGTACACCGCTGCATCTTCCACGCTCGCCTCGGCGATTTTTTTCAGCAGGTCGGCATTCTCGCTCTCCAACGCGTTGATTTGCGACAGGATGGCGGCTACCTGATTCTCTGCCTCCTGCAGCATGGCGTCCAGCTCGGACAAGTCCAGTTCGTTTTCCGTGACCGTGGTCTGCATGGCACACTCCTTCGAATGGGCGTTCAGGGATTTGCCGCACGTTCGGCACTTGTACTGCGTCGTGCCCTGACCGAGCGTAGCCCCGTCCGAACAGGTTACACTGATGGTCACACTCTCGCAGCCTTGCAATTTCGCGGCGTCCGTCGCCTGATAATAGTTCCGTGCGTCAGAAGCTATATAATAGGTATAACCTTCCTCGTTGTCGTTGAACTCCGAGAGTCGGGCGTTAAGCCCGGCTTTGAACGTGTTCAGGTCCATCGAGTAGGAATCGAACACCTCTTCATAGATGACCTCTTCCCGGTTCCAGCTTTTCTTCACATGGATTTCGTAGGCGTATGCCTTCTTCGTCTGTTTGCCGCCCCGGCTGATGATATAGCCGTTCTGCCAGTAGTTGATACTATAGGTATAGCCGTCGTTCTGGTTGTTGAGCTGCTGTACCCGGCTTCTCGACCAACCGGCGTACCGTTCCGAATTGGCGAGCGCCTGCTCCCGTTGCGAGGCATTGGGATAGAAGTCGGGATCGGTTGTCTCGAAACGCGTCCATTCGCCGCCGTTCAGTATGCTGTTATCGTCCGTCGGCGGGTAGTAGTCGCACAAGGCGATACTCCCTTGCTCGCGCCGGGCGATATACCACCGTTGCGTGTAGTAGTTTCCCGCCGTCTCGTCCAGATAGTCCGTCATCCAGGAGGTAAGGTCGTAGTTGCTGAAATCGAACAGTCCCGCCACGTTGTCCTCACCGCCCACCATGTCAATCAGCAGGCCGCCGAGGTCATGCTCCGCCTGCTCGAAGAGCGCACCGTAATGGTCATACAGGTCAATGACCTTGCTGACCCTGCCGCCCATCAGCTCGTGGAACGAACTGGTCTGCAGCAGGGCGTCGCCGATATTCCCGATACCTGCCGAGGCGAGACCGACGCCCATGTTGTAGAGGTTGTCGATGTCGTGTTGCAGGTTCTCCTTGGTGAAATTGCCCGGCACGCTGGCGATGTCGTCCAGCATGTGCTGCCAGTCGATGTCGCCTATCTCCGAGAGTTTCAACAGAGGGGCGATGTTCCGGTTGATTTCCAGAAACACGATGTCCGAAAAGCCCAACGTGCTGTTCGTCACTACACTCTCGAACTGCATACACAGGCTTTTCGTCTCGTCGCAGATTTTCATCAGGTAGCTGCCCCAGTAGATAGCCGTTTGCGGTGAGCGGAGCATCAGTTTCGCCACCACCCATATCTTGGGTATGATCTTCTCCGAGACCATGCGGTAAATGCGGCGGTAGTAGTAGTTCTCCGTACTGCTGTTCCAGATACCGAGGTCGGAAAAGGCTTTATGCTCCAAGAACTTGGAGGCAAAAATCCCCGCCGTGGCCACTTCCGCCGCGTTGTAGTGCTTGAGTATGTCATCGACCTGCTCCCGGTAATAGCTTTCCGCCACGGCTTCCGTACCGAAAGCGGTAGCCATTGCCGCCACCGTGCGGGCGTCGTAGTTCACGCTGTAATACTGCGCGTGGACCTGCTGTACGACAATGAGCGACAGGAGCATAAGGATAAGTGACAGCCGTTTCATCATGGATTCCTCCCCGGTTAAAAACAGCCCCCGTCAACGGCGCGTCATGCCTCTTAGTGCACGTATCAGTTCGTCGGCCTCATATACGGCGGAATTTGCCACCAGACGGTGATGTATGAATACCTCCTTGGCAATCTCGTACCTGCGTTGTTCCCACTTCGCCTCTTCTTCCTCGTCCTGTACGGAATTTCCGATACCGGCGTATTCGTCCAGTTCCTTACCGGGCATTCCCAACCGGAGATTGTACCTTTCCAGAACATCCTCTATTTCCTCGATGCTTTTTCTTCCCATATCGCGTACCCTTACCAAGTCCTTTCCGGGCCATTGGCACAAATCCCGGATGGTTTTGATGTCGAACTCACGGAATATCCGTTGGATACGGGCTTCATATTTGCTCCCGAACTCAAGTGTCTTCACACTTTGGCTGATGTCTATCTTTTCCATTTTCTGTAATTGATGATTTGATTGTTATTGTTTTACATGAAGGTTCAATACCTGCCCGGCCTCGTTGACCTTTTGGGCGAACGGCAGGGACTTTCCGATACCGCTGGCGTTCCAGTCCCGGCAGTACGCCTCGATAGCTTCCTGATGGCTGCACCGCAATTCCCGCTTGTAGAGTTTCAGGGCTTCTTTCTCCGCCCGCTCTGTGGTGTAGGTCATGTAACATTCTCTTGGTTCTTCTACACCGTACACGCCGCTGGTCGTCCCCCGGCGGATGAACACCTCTCGGAAGAAGCTGCGCCCTTCCTTGTTTTCCAGCCGGTTGATGGTGAATATCTTCTTGCAGTCCACGTCGGTAAGTCCGAGAATAGCCTTGATTTCATCGAACCGCTCGCGGAACTTGCTCTGGTCAAGCAGCATCACCACGTCGGAGTTGTTGATGATGGCTTCCTTGACGATAGGGCTGCCGATGATGTCCTGTATCTCCTGTGTCACCACACCGACCGAGGCCCAGAACTTACGGGCCGTCTTGTACATAAACTTGATGTATTCGGCCATGAGCGGGCTGGCAATGGCCTTCCACGCTTCCTCTATGACCAGGACTTTGCGGTTCTTCTTGATACGCATCTTCTGTAAGAATACGTCCATGATAATCAGTGTGACAAGAGGGAACAGGAGAGGATCATCTTTTATACTGTCGATTTCGAAGACGATGAACGTCTCGTCGAACAGTGAACTGTCCATGTTCTCGTTCAGTGTCTTTTCATGATTGCCGCCCCGGTAGAAGTCCTTCATCATGTAACGGTACGTCGATATGTCGATGCCCGAAATGTGGTTCTCGGTACAGATGTCGGGGATGCGCTGTACGGAAAACTCATAGAACGAGTTGAACGACAGTTCTTCCACTTTCAACTCCTTACGGCGGCGTTCCATCTCGTCAATCATGCGCTCGATACGCCCGGCACGCTCTGCTTCGTCCTCGTCCCGCTTCTCGGTACGGTTGCGGTCGTCGATGAGCAGCCCCTTACGCAAATCCTCCCGTTGCAGCGACGTGAAGCCGTCGAAACCGTTGAAAAAGGTGTCGTAATACTCCGTGATGACCTGTTCTATCAGGCGGTCCTCCGTCTTCGTGACCGTACCCTGCGAGCCTTTCCATATCAGTAGCACGAGGTTTTTCAGGAAGCCCGTTTTCTCCACGTTCATCTCCGCCCGGTTGATGCGGAACGGGTTCATCGTGATAGGCCGCTCTTCCGTATAGCTGATGTATTTGCCGCCCAGATACTCGCAAAGCCCCTCGTAGCTGTTACCCGTATCGACCATCACCACGTCCGTGCCCTGCTCGTAAAGCTGGCGCACGACCGAGTTCATGTGGAAGCTCTTGCCGCTGCCTGAAGGACCGAGACAGAAAAAGTTCGAGTTGTCCGTCAGCTTGTTTTTCCCCTCCTTTCCCGTGATGTCGATAGCCACCGGCACGCCTTGGCGGTCTGTGTAATAGATTTTCAGCGGTGTCTCCTCGCTGTGCTGTATGTGCTCCTTATACATCAAGCACATCGCCGCGTCACCCAGCGTCAGGAAGCGGTCATAGTCCTCGTTCATGCCGTAGCAGTTGCCCGGAAACGAGTTCACGAACAGTTCCAGTTGGTTGTACGCCCTTTTGGAAATGTGGATACCCATACGTCCGAAAGCATTCTCCAAGTGGTTCGTGCATTTTTGCAGGTCCGTATCGGCCGGTACAGCGACGATCAGGTTGAAATGGGTGTACACGAGCTGCTTGCTTTCCCGCGCGATGACCTCCTGCACCCGCTTGATGTCCTCCACGGCCATCTGGTTGCTCGGATTGGGAATACTGGCGTGCCGGTTCTTCTTTTTGTCCAGCAGGGCCAGTTCCCTTTTCTGGTTGGGCAGGAAGACAATCTGGTTATAGACGACAGTCTCCGCATTCGGAATGTTGTCGATGGCAGCCAGCAGATCCACGGGCATATCCGTGTTATTGACCTCTATATTGGTGTAAGGCCGTATCAGTGAGGGCAGTGCGGCGCAGTCCACATCGACAAGGCTATATACCTTGCAGCGTTTGTCGCCCATCGAGACCGTTTCGTCGTCCGCCTTGAAGTTGGTCATCGACACGATCCGGTCCTTGAAGTTCATGGCGAAATAGCGGTCTACGTATTCGCTCGCTTCGGCTTTGTTCAGGAACCTGGCCTGTACCCCGGCATCGTGCAGCTGGTCATGCACTTTGCGTATCTTGACCAGAAAGTCGCGCCACTTCTTGTTGTCGAACGAGAACAGGCGGCTCTTCTTCGCCTCCTGCGTGATGGTCAGGTAACACACGCTGTCCGTATAGTTACGCCCCTTGAAGTAACGGAAGTAGGCCGATGAGAGGAACTCGTGTTTGTCCCCCGTCTCGTTCTCGAACTGTTTCCGGATGAAGATGTCCTGTTTGTGCAGGGCATATCCTTCGCCGAGCGTCTGCGCGAGGGCGGTGAAAAGGTGCGTGAACTCGTAGTAGCTGTCGATGTTCGCACAGTATTTCTGCACGGGATTCTCTATTTTCAGGATGGCTGAATATTCGCCCGTCTTGGTGTACAGCACGCCCACGCCGTTCGTATCTTCCACGGAAAAATAGATGTCCTGAAAGATACGCTTACGCTTGCCTCCGGTACCGAACGTATAGACCGACAGGGCCATGCCGGCACACAGGGCGATAAAAAGTAGAATGATGTACAAGGTCATTTCAAAATACAATAAAAAAGGCCGGTCCGCCCGGATTTCAGGCGGCCGGCCCGCGTTCAACATTCAACAAGACCACACGTTGCCCGTGATGGTTTTTCTTTTCTTCTCACAGTTTCTTCGAGTGGGCGTAGATATACACTCCGCGACCGTCTTTCTTGGTATGCAGCCCTTTCCGCTGTTTGAGCATGATAAGCGCAATACCCGTCGAGACGACCGCAACCAGCACGACCAGTCCGGCCACGAAACCCACGAGGCAGTAGGCGATGATAAATCCGACGATGGCTCCGCCGGCAACGCCCGCCGCCCAGTAGATGTAGCGTCCCTGAATACCCATGAACTCCAAAGGCCGTTGCAGGCCCTTGAACAGCGGGTAGTCGGGATAGCGTTCGTCCTTGCCTTTCATCGTGCGGGAGGGTTATGCGCCGATACCGAAGAACATCGGAAGTGCTTGTGCGGCAGCGATTAAGAAAATACATGCGCCAACGATCATCATAATCTTTTTCTTCACGTCCTGTTCCTCGTTGTTCATGGCGATGTACACCGAGATAGCGCCTACGATAGCCACTACACCGGCAATGGCGTAACACAGTTTGACCATGACGGGGACGTACTTGGCGATTTCCTCCGTCACGGTCGCCAGTGCGGTCGTACCGGCGGAGTAATCGCCTGCGGAGTTTTGGGCCATGACGGCCGTCGTGCCACACAGCAACATCAGTGTGAGCATCTGTACCTTTTTAGCAGAAAACATTCTTTTCATTTGTCTTTTTGTTTTTTGAAACATGATTATTTATTTTAGGGTAAGTATTGCAGTTCTTTCGAATCGTTATGGCGGCACCTCATTCCTGCATCCCGTTTCTATATGCGATAGCCGAAAAAGGCAGGAAAGACAAGGAAGGCACCGATCAGGAACAGGCACGCGCCCACAAGCGTTACGACGGACTTGGTAATGCCGTCCTCGCCCGTGTTCATCTTTACGTAAATCTGGAATCCGGACACAATCACACAAATCCCGGCGATGGCACAACAGAGAGCTTGGACGTAGAACATCATCGTTACCACGTAGTCGTGCATCGTCGCCAGCGCATCCGCCCCCCAACTGTAATTCACGCTGCCGCTTTTCGCCAGAGCCGAACAGGGGATGATGGAACAAAGCGCACATAGTATCTTCTTCGTTTTCGACATCTTACAGCTTATCTTTGACCGGTCTCCATTTCAGGCTGGGACGGTTGTCCAAGCGTCCTTTGGAAATCATTGCCTTATACATCTCTTCGTCGGTAAAGCCGTCGGACAGGTAGGGTGCGACTTTTTCCATCTGTGCCTCTGCCTTGGCTTTCAGCCGTTCGAGCCGATCCTTGGCTGTTCCATCTTTTTTCCCGGTGTCGCCGTTTTGGGCGGCAGGCGAAGCGGCAGGTACGGCCTCCGTGCCGTATGTTTCATTTCCGATTTTGAACCCGGTCTCGTTCTCCGAAACCTCGACACTCTCTTCCGTGGCATCCATCGGACCGAGGTCGAAAACTTCCTCGTCAGTCTTCTCCGTTCCCTTCTTTCCATACAGGTCACGGATGATATTGACCGCGAAATAGACGATGTACAGCACCGTCAGTACAAGGGCGAATATAAAGTATGAACCCATCTGTTTTTAAGTATGAAATTAAACTTTAATTGAACTTTGAAAGTACGATTGCAAAGAAAAATATTATATTTGATGTAACAAAAACTCTTTATATCAAACAGTATTTTATTACATAGAAATAAGTTTGAAACGCTAAAATTGAACTTTAATTTCATACTTTGAGATATCGAAGCAGAAAAATCGGGCATAAAAAAAGCCCTCCGGGAGGAGAGCTTTCAAGGGAGAGGGCAACGATGATGCCTTACCGTTTCTTTCCGCGCAGGTAATCGTTCAGGTCCTTGTATTCGCGATAACGGGGTGCTTCGTTGCGTACACGCCCGCCATACATGCCGGCGATGGTCTCTTCCGTTTTCTGCCCGGCGAGATCATTGTCGAGATAACAATGGATTTCCTCGTACACCTGCAAGTGTTCCAATGCTTTTTTCAGGTTGTTCACCGAGTTCATCACGAGGTAATCGCAAGGTGTGTCGATGCAGACCGTATCATCACCCGCCTGTTTCAGCGTCAGGTAAGAGAGAAAATCCATGAAGCCCTCGAACACGCAAACCCGGTTCTGTGTTTCACCATGAGAATGCCTGATGACAGAGATGTCCTTACACCGGATACAGCCCTTATAATAAGGATTGCGCACCTCGTACCCGCCCGACGCATTGCCGAAGGCAAGAGCGAAGTAGCGCCGTTTACGTAATTCATAATGGACCTCCCGGCAGAACATGCGGCCGATGTCCCCGTCGATTCCACGGGATTGGAGGTACGAGAGTAGCGCATGGTGCTGCAACGGCACGACGAGCACGTCCTTCATGTCGGCTTCGACGGGACGGGGAGTTGTCCCCGGAATCCGCACTCTTTGTATCGGGGCAGCATTTTCATGCCTCCCGATATAGGCAAGCACTTCGCTCACGCTGTTCGTCCGGTACAGGTATTTGCCCAGTTCCACAAGGTCGCCGCCCGTCGCTGCGCCAAAGTCATACCATTCGTTGAGCCGGTCGTTGACCTTGAACGACGGAGTGCGTTCATCGCGCAGCGGTGACAGATACCAGTATTGTTTCGATGTCACACTCTGGGGATGGTAGCCGAGACTGGCGAGATAGTCCACGATACGCAGTTGTTTTGCTTCCGCTATGGTCATGTCATTTTCTTTTCACTTGTTTTCAAAAAACAGTTTACTTTGGTTTTTCTCCTATATATACCCGGACCAAAGTAAACTAAATTATTTTTCACCTTCCGCGTCCTCGCATTCTTCGTCGAAAAGCAGGGCTTCGGTCGGGGTCACATCGTAATAAAAGAGCTTGTCCCGTTTGACGATCAGCTTCAGGTTTTCCGTCAGGTATTGCAGCAGTTTTATCATGACGCTGCGTCCCCGTTTGAACCCGATAGCCTCATAGGAAGCCATGAGAGCCTGCAGCACGTTCTCGAAACCTTTGATGGGCCTGTCCCCGAAAGCGGCGGAAAGTGCCTCCCGGTGCTGTTCGATGGACAAATCCATGAAGCTGCTCCGGGCTTTCGGTCTTACGCTGCCGTCAAACGAATAGTTATCCACCATGACCGGCAACCCTTCGTCATCAACGGAAAAGGCGAACGGTTTGAACTCCTTCTCGCGGATATGCAGCGCATGAACTTCACTGATAACGGGATTCTCCGCACTTTTGGTGATGACCAGCACCGTTTCCGCCTTATTGCTCATTTCCGTACCGATATGTCCGCGCACATTGTTGTCACCTTTGTTCAGGTGCAGCACACAATGGATATGCAGGTCGTATTTCGACGACCACTCCATCATCTTATTGATGACCTCCACCGATTCGCTGGTGCTGTTGATGTCGAGCATCAGGTCTCGGATGCCGTCTATGATGACCAGCCCATACCCCTTGTTCTGACGTAGGGCATAGTCGATAACCCCGATACGGACGGCAGGAGTGTATTCCCGCAGGCAAATGAAATCGAGATTCTCGTTGTCTGTCGTGGTGGGCAGCCCTGCCAGGCGGAGAATGCGTTCCAATACGTTGTGGCAATGGAAACGGCTCTGTTCGGTGTCCACGTACAAGATCCTACGTTTGCCTTCGGGCAGGTGCGCCCGGTAGTTCAAGACCTGCCGGCCCGCCAGCGACGCGGCGACGATGGCCGAGACGTTGAACGTCTTTTTCGCTTTCGCCTTACCCGTCGAAGCGCTGAAATTACCGAGCGTCGCTATGGTGGAGTTGTCAATCCATATAATCTGGGGCGGAGTCTCGTAGGTGTCCGTGGCCTTTATTTGCGACGCCGTGAGGATATCCGACAGGCGGTTCTCGTCCAGCTCCGCCCACGAGTTACGGTCAGTTCTTTTTTCGTTTTCCATAGCGCTTCTGGTTAAAGAACGGTTGGGTTGCGGACACTTCCGTCGCCATACGCATGGCATCGTCCACCGTAGGTTCGTAGTTTTGCAAGAGCCACGCGTCCAGCTCTTCCTTCGCAAAGTAAAGCATCTTGCCGCGAGGCTTGTAATGCGGGATTTCCTTGTTCGATGTGAGTTTGTACAACATACTTTCGGACACGCCGATATACATGCACGCCTCTTGAAAAGTGAAGACCTTCTTGGTCGTGTAAATGTTATTTTCCAGCAAAGCCACACGCTCCAACAGACCTTCCACCGGTTCCAACTTCTTGAGAACCGCTTCTATGGCGGTCAGCCGTTCGCTCAACCGCTCCATAAATGTTGTTCTGTTTTGCATAAAATACATGTTAAAATTAGACAATGGAGAGTTACCTCCGTTATGCAGCGCGCTAACGGAGGTCAAAGTTATGTGATGTGAACCGGACAGCCGGAAATACCGGCGTGATACTATGCACGTATCACGGCAACTGTCACTGTTTTATCTTTCACATACTTGGCTTTTTGGCACTTCGTGTCATATTTTCAGCCGGCTGACTGCTTTTCGTATGCCGAGGTTTGCCGATGTAATGTTGTTCCTCGCCGCAGACAGGGCGGACGAGAGGCTTGAAGCGGTAACGTATCTTGTGCCGTCTTTGGACAACAGGAACCGCCCCTTGTCGAGAACCGACTGCCAGTGAGGCAGGATGAAGGTGTTTTCGAGCAACGCGTCGAATAGGACCGCCACATGGCGGATATTGTTCACACGTATGCAGAAGTCCTTCTTGCAGGCAAAAAGCGCTTCCATGTCCTCAATGCGGAGTGCGGAAACGCAAAACAGATGATAAGCGTTGGCGCAAGCCACAATACCTGTCATCTGTTCACGGGAAAAATTACAACCGAAGGAGAGAGGTGGATCGTTTCTGGAATCTTCTATACGTGAAGAGCCGAACCATACTCCGGCAATGTCATACTTTCGTTTCAAGGCCATGCACTCCTCGAAAGAAAATGTTTCTGCGGTAAAGAGGCTTTTGACGAGACTTGTGCAATCGATCAACAGCCCTCTGATGATATGGATGTTCATTTCATGGCAATTCCTGCAAACCGCACTGTTGCAGTCGATGTACCGGTGACTGTTTATAAAGTCATCCACATAGCGGCCATACCGTTTGCCGCCTGCCATGACGTCTTGAAGATAAAGCTCCCTCGCTTCGGAGAGCAACTCGTAAAATTCTTCCGCTACATCCTGTTCCGTAGCGAAGTGGTGCAGATGTGGTCTCCCTTCAAAAAAAGAGAGGACCTGCTGTTTTGTCCTTTCATGTCGAATTGTTTTTATGGGTTTATACTTATTATAATAGTGGCATTACTTCGACTATTTGAAAAGTCGGAGAAAAGCCGGAAATATTTACCTGTAAATTGAATTTGACATGTATAACTACATCAGTCGAATAGCCCGTTGACCAAATTGACTGCTTCGTCTTTTTTCTGGTTGATGATTTTGGCGTACACCTGTGTCATTCTCACGGAGGTATGACCAAGCAGCTTCGATACGGTATAGAGATCCGCACCAAGCGTCAGCATCATGGTCGCGAATGTGTGCCGGGCCGTGTGAAAAGTAAAACGTTTGGTGATTCCGGCCGCTTCGGCCCACGGCTTGAGATACTGGTTGATGTTTGAAGGCAAGCTGAACACATGGTCATCCGCCGCCTTGTCCTCACGCTCCGGCATCCACTTCAACGCCTCGTTGGAGAGTGGCAGGTAAATCGGTTCTTTGGTCTTCTGCATAGCCACCGCCAGACGGTATTGGCCGTTATCGACAAAGACATTCTTCCATTTCAGGCCGACAATATCGCTGATACGCAGTCCGCAGAAGCAGGAAAACAGATAGGCGTTTTTAACCCTCCCATCCTGTACCGGAGTGGCAATCAACGCCCGTACCTCTTCGATGGTCATATAGGACCGCACGCTCTCCGGCATTTTGGGCTTCTCCGATTTTTCCATTTCATTAAATGGATTTCTCAACAACCGTTTAGCCCGGACAGCAGCGTTCAGGGCACCGTTGAATATCTGATAATAGGTATTGCGTGTAGATGCTGCTATCGGCTTTCCTTTAGGGCGGAAGGTCGTCAGCATGTAGTCGATATAGCCTTGGCAAAAAGCGAGGTCAACCCGATCCAACAAAAACCTTTCCCCTGCATATTCTTTCAGGATATGGGTAACGGCCTTGATTTGACCGATGCCTTTCTTGTCGCGTTTCTCTTGGTACTCCAAATAGGTTTGCATCCAGTCCAGCAGATAAACCTTATCTGTATGGTTCACGATACCGGCTTCGCCGCTGGTCAGTTCGATAATGCGTTTCGACTTGATGGCATTCGCAGCGGCCATTGTTATTTCATTTTGCCGACGGGTATTGTTGTCCGTTCCCGGAATAAGATACAGCTTCAGGTACTCGTATGTCCGCTTGCCATTGCGGTATATATCCAGATACAGACTTTTGCTGCCATCGGACAAATCCTTCATCCGAAGACGGATGGGTTCTTTTACTTTTTTAGGCTTCTTTATTCGTGGCATAATCGTATTCTTTCATTCGTTCTTTTTCGTATGCAAATGTACGAATTAAAACCGAAATCAAGAAACAAATAAGGAACAAAAATGTACCCAAAAAGAACTAATTAACAGAAAATAGTGAAAACAACTGAAAGAAACGATTCCTTTATAAATATCTGATATAAAGCCTATTTACTTGTATTTATTTGGATTTTATTTTCATCTTTAATATATCTGTTTGTTTATTGGAAATAATCAACGGACAACTCAACAAATTCTTTGCGGGTTATGCCCGTACCCTTTAAATATTCATCTAATTTTTGGGCGTACTCTTGGCTTATCGCTATGGTGGTAAGCGGTGTTTTCCTCTTTTGCTTGCTTTCTTGTCCTTTTTCCATTGTTGTAAAATGCTATATTCTGTTGCAAAGGTAGTTATAAGTTTTGTTATTGCAGCTTATCGCAAATGTTATTGCAATTTATTGCGGTTATAGCAAAATAAATCACTCTGTTATTAGCTGGAAGTCATGGTAAACGCCCCCTTTTCTTCCGCAGGCTTCCGGACATGGTTCAGTGAATATCACTGTTACGAATATTGCCCCGGCGAACTTCTCTATCTCTGTAACCATTGCCCGTAAATCCCTGCCATAGCCGTTAATTTCGGCTGGTACGATAACTTTATCACCTGTTTTCATACTTGTATTTTTTTATTCTATTCCAAAATCTTCCATTAAGCAAACCCGGATGATAGCCCCTATCTGTTTGGCTGGCTTGTCTATATATTGCTCAAACTTCTTTTGTATCTTTTGCGCCACCTGTACGGCTATTTCCGGGTGTAACTGTACGGCGTTCACTACACGCTTAACATATCCTTTGTCACTTTTGGAGAACCTCGAAATAGTGGTTGTTATGTAGATGATCGCCTGTTTGGCGCTTTCGTATTCCAATAGCTTTTGTTGTTCGGTTTGCCTTGTGTAAACGTAAAATTTGTATTCGGTCACTTCCTTGCCTTTGTAGCTCTTTGGTTCGAACTCGAAATATAAATCGCATTGTCCGGCATTGTACAACTCCCGGAGTTCCTTTTGCGGATCGTCAAGTACACGCCTTTTGAAATCGCATCCCCGTTTGTATTTCTTTTCCAACATGAACATTTCCCGGAGCTTTTCGACTGTGTAGAAGAAGAACCCGGCGTTTCGGTATTGGCAGCACAGTTCGTAAAACCTTTGCGAGAATGTGCTTTTGAGTGCGATTGCTACCGTCATGGAGTAACTCGTGAAGTTTTGGGCGAGTTCCACGTAATAGGGTAGTACCTCTTTGGAAACTTGCACCTCAAAATACGATTTATTTTTGATATGCTTGACGTAATTGACAAAACCGATACTTAGCCACATCTTTTCGTTGTTAATTTCTATATCGCGATTTCTAAGCCGTTTTAGCGCATCGTAGATGTTTTGCATCTTGGTATTGTCACCGCATTTTTTTAGTTCTTCCTCGTGTATGGTGATAATCAGATCATCGAATAAGTCCCGTCTGCCGTTCTCGTTCTCGATGTATTGCGCCCGGATATTTCGTATAATGGAGTATAGGGCACGTTTTTCGATAAGGTCGAACTTGTAGCGTGCGGTAGTCAGCGCATTGTCTTGCGACAGGACTATATCCCTCTGTTTCTTGTCTTTCTTCTCCATGACTTTAATGCTTTTCGCAAAGGAAATATTTATCTACGACAAAAACAAATATTTGACGTAGAATATTTGTCGTAGATAGCCGTTTTTTTCGGAAATTTGTCGTAGATGCTCGGAAATTTGTCGTAGATGCTCGGAAATTTGTCGTAGATGACCTTTGTAAGATATTATAGCACAATGTGTTATGCTATGCCATAAAAGTAACTAAAAAGAAACTAAAAATTACCGTAAAGCAATGGAGTGTTTCTTTTTTGGTTTATAGAGGTCGCTTCGCTCCACTTTTCAGCGTGTTTTTTGATACGACGAATTTCCGGAGAATGGGAGAGAGTGGAAACAGGTAAAGCCAAGTGCAACGGATTAGGAAGATTTTCTGGCGTGTTAAATTTTGTATAAATGTGACTTTAAATGTATAAAACGAGAAGTTTCCGGGAGCGAAAACGCATCCCGGATTTAATGTAATTTTTTGTTGTATAGTTAGTTACCATAACGCAACTTTACCCATGCTTCCGATTTCAAGTTTAGCACTTATCCCCATAGCCTTAAAAACTCTTGCAATGGTGGAAAAGGTTAAATTCTTACCGTTTTCAATTCGGGAGATTTGAGCTCGTTGCACTCCTATCAGATTACCTAATTCCTCTTGGGTTAAGTTCTTTGATTGGCGAGCCTGTTTAATGGCTTCACCTATCAAAAAAGAGTTAAGTTCTTCTTCGTAGGCATCACGTTTGGGAGTACCTTTTTCTCCGATGTATTTATCCTCGATTTCTTCGAGTGTATAAAATTTCTTTGCTTCCATACGCTTTATCTTTTTGAATTAAAATAATCTTTTCTAATCTCTTCGGCTTTGGCTATTTCTTTGGGAGGTGTCTTTTGGGTTTTCTTGATAAACCCATGTGTTGCGATTACCAGAGTGTTTATCTTATCGTCCTTATCCCAAAAAGCAAGAAGCCTGTACTTGGTTTTGTTATAGAACGTTCTGAATTCCCAAATATCCGTATCATCCAATTTCTTGAATAAATCTGGATCAAGTACAAAGGTGGATTTACGAATATTGCTAATGATCTTCTCACGTACCTTGTTGGGCAATCCGTCTAAAAACTCTTGGGCTTCGTTGGATAATTTGACCTTGAATCTTGATTTTGCTTCCATATAAAGTTTTTTAGTGTTGCAAAGATAATATTTTGTTTCATTATATGGAAACAAAATATATTTATTTTATGCAGCCTGTTGTGCCGTTTTAATGTGTTTTTTTGTTTGTGGAATAGGTTCTTTCTTAGTGCCTCGCTCCGACTTCTCCCCGTCCCCCTTGTACGAGCTTTCGCCGTACCGCAGGGGAGGGTGTTCTTTCGATTGCTCGGCAGTCGAAAGAACAGCAAGAGGAAACCGGGCTTTGCCCTGTTTTTCCTCTTGCCCTACGGGGTTACGGCTGAATATCAGCCGTTTAAGTTTTTTAACCGCAATTAGTTTGAAATTGTGGTTAAAATCATACCTTTGTAAATCAGAGATTTAATAATATAATTAGCAATTAAAACAGCAATTGTATGGATAAGGAAACCACTACTTCTGTCACCATTGACCGAAAAACGTTTGCCCGGCTTGACAGGCTGGCAAAGTCCAATAATGTATCAAAGAAAGACTTCCTTTCCTGTGCGCTGGAGTACTTCGAGAAGTACGGAATCAACCCGGTTGAGCATGAGAGTCCGGCAAAGGAAATGCAGAAACTTATCAAACGCTGTGATCAGGTGATAGCGTTCATCAGGAAGCAGGAGCAGGATTTCTTGCGTCCGGCTTGTGAAGCCATGGGCAGTACAAGCATGAGAGTGACCATGAGTATGGACTCGATACTTACGGAAAAAAAGTTCAGCCAATACCAAAAGGACAATGACCTATTCATGCGTGATCTTGCAAGCCTTGCCGGGATAAGGGAGCAGGCTTTGGACCGGACGGAAAAGGCAGTCGGTCAGTCGAGGGATATGCTTCTGAAGAACCAACAAGCCATTTATGCAAGGCTGGACGCTGTGACGCAAAGGCAGGAGAAGATCTTCTCCTATATCGCAAGCTACATCGATGCGAAAGGAAAAGCCGGGCTTTTCGATGATATAAAAGCCTTGTACAAGGACGAGAAGAACAAAAGGGAAAAGATATGAACGTGAAGATACAGGGAGGCGGTAACGGCACATACGCCAATACAGGCAGTTGTGTTGCGGTGACGAACTATCTCCAGCATGAGGATTTGGAGAGGATGAAGAAAGGGGAGGAGGTGCAGCCGTTCTTCAACCAGTTCCGGGACTACGTGAGCTCAAGGGAGGTCACATTCAAGATAGACAACAACAAGGCTAAGTTAAGCCAGACTGACGCAAAGTTCTATGTTATTACCGTCAGCCCTTCAGAGAAAGAGCTGCGCTGCATGGGCAGGACTCCGCAGGAGCGTGCGGAAGCCTTGCAGTGGTACATCCGGCAGGACGTGATGAGAAACTATGCGGAGGGCTTCGGAAAAGGCTTGAGAAGCGATGATGTGGAATATTACGCAAAGATCCATTTCAATCGGGACGGTGACAGTGACAGCGATATGCACGCACATATCATCGTCAGTCGGAAAGACCGGAGCAACACCAAAAAGTTAAGCCCTAAAACGAACCACACCGGAAAGAAGAACTGCGGCAACGTGAAGGGAGGTTTTGACCGGACGGATTTTTTCCGGAAGTGTGAAAGCTCTTTTGATCGGCGCATGGGGTTTGACCGGGAGCCGGAGGAAAGCTTCGACTATCTTAATGCCGTCAAGAACGGAAGCCCGGCGGAAATAGCCCGGCAGGTGGAACGTGCGGAACGCATCAGAAAGGAGAAATGGGACAATCTCAAAGCGGAGCTTCAATCCCGGCAGGAACCGGAGAAGTCGAAAATTCAGCAGGTGGAAAAAACGCCGGACATCGAGCAGCCTATTCCCAAAAAGAAGCAGCAGGAGGAAGATCTGGAACTCCTGAAGAAGCCAAAAAGGAGCAGAGGTTTCGGAATGGGCATGTGATTTTTCTATTTTCCGGCACCGTTTATCTCGCTTACCGCAACATACGTAAGAAATGGACCATGCCCATAGCCAACTGGGCGACCATCGCACAACAATTAGCGGAATCCAAAATTTGCTAATACTTTATTTATTTCTACCTTTATAGCCATTAATAAAACAATAAAATTTTATTCATGGAAAAGCAAACAGCAGTTAGAGAAACTTTATTAAAAGAATTTGCCAATTGCAGTGATAAACTTTTCACTTTAGGAATAATTCGTACAGATAGCTTTACTGGAGAAATAGGAGAATTTATTGCCTCCAAGTATTTTAAACTAAGTTTAGCTGGTAAATCCACAAAAGCATACGATGGAGTATGTCCTAAAGGCTATAAATATCAAATTAAATCTAAAGTTATATCTAACAATAATCTTACTCATCATATTTCTAATCTAAAATATCAAGATTTTGACTATCTCGTAGTTGTATATTTTGATATATATTACAATCCTATATCCATATTAAAAATCCCTTCTAATAAAATTAATACGGAAGAATACATTATTGGCGCTTCTTCTGTGCATTCATTTTCTCAGAATATAGCTCGATTAAAATTACTTCAAAAAGAACAAGTCGCTATCAGAAATTTTGCTCAAAGTTACTTGAATTTACAAAAAGAAGGGATTATTAGAAGCCGTAAAGTAGTAGGGGATATTGGAGAATATTATGCTTGTAAACGCTTGAACCTAAAATTATCTAGCAATAAGAATGAGAAGGGACTGGATGCAATAGGTCAAGGAGGATTAACTTTTGAAATCAAAACAAGGCGAGTATATGATAGTGAAAGACGGACTTCTGAAACAAGAAGAATAAACAATCTAATAGGCAAAAATGCAGATTATTTAATTGTGGTAACTTTAAATCATGCCTTTGAATGTTCTGGAATGTGGATAATGCCAATGAAAAATATAATTAATCCTAAATCAGCCAATCTTAAGATTGTTAATACAACAAAAGGAGTAAAGAATTTAGTACCAAGCCAAATTAGTTGGTTAAACACTGGCGAGAAGTTTGTATCATTTAATTGCATGGATAAACAAAATAACTCTCAAGTGGAAGTCACAAATTCTGATATTAAGGGAAACAGCAATAAAATGCGTATTATTCTAATTATAATCATTATCTTCGCTATAATATGTTTGGTTGTGTGATTATTAATCTCAATTCTAAATATTTGTTAATATGATTTTACCAACAATGACATTGACCGAATTGGCAAAGGAAATTCAGTCTGATTACAAGGAAGTCCATGCACGCTGGACTAAATTTAATCCCAAATTCAATAAAATGAGATTGAAGCAAACATATTATCCATGGATATGGAATACAGAGATTATTACAAAGAAAAATAATAAATGGTTCTTCAGCTTTTATGCACAATCTAAAGAGGATGCTAACGTTGTAATTCCTCATGCCTACATTACTTTTAGGTATGGAGGAACTACATGGGCAGCTTATCCGCTTAAAGGGACAAATGTGTTACTGATTTTTTCTTCCCATTTCTTTGAACGTTACATTGAACGTTTCTTGGAACTAAATAAGGATGAGAAGCAATACACATCCCTTGATATAATAAAATTATTTTATTTACGCAATAACCACATTGGATGTATAAAACCTGAATTAGAAGATTTAGCTAGAGGTTTCTGTGAAGATGGAATGATTTTAGGTGAATGGATTTCTGAATCTGCTGCATTAATCAAAACCTTCTTATCTCGCAATGAACTAAAAGTAAATCAATATACAGAGTATTACGATATGTTTCATAATTGGATTATCCAAGATATGTTCTTAGCTCACAAAGGATATTCTCTCTCATCTATGGAAGAATTTGATAATTTACCAGATTCCTACTTCTCGCCTAAAGAATGGGAAAAATTTCTTAAACTAAGAGGTAATGAAATGTGGATAAATATAGCCATTGAATGTAGCGAATTTAGAATTGAACATAAAGAAGAATATGAAAAATGTTCTAATATGCTTCAAGCGATTATGGACAATCGTTCTTTAGAATAAAAAGTAACATTATGATTACCCCAGAAGAATTAATACAAGACTTAATAGATTTTTATGGTTATGAAGTGGACTTGTCGTATGCGATTAACTACATAGACATGGTAGGTCAATATGCCTCAGTTAATGGTTTTCATCTTTGGTTGCAAGATTTGTTAATATGAATGATACAAGTCCTTCAACGTTTTCGAGGATAAAACCAGCAGGTTCCTTTTTCTTTAAAATTCTTTCAACATCAAAAAACAAAGTACCACGTGTTTCTGTAAAGCCCAATCTTTTTCCGCCGCCGGAAAAAGATTGGCATGGAAAACCTGCACAACAAATGTCAAAATCTGGAATTTCTTTTTCATTAACTTGTGTAATATCTCCGTTTATTAACTCGTTAGGATGATTTTGTTTTAAAACCTTTATGGCATGTTTCTTGATTTCAGAAGTAAATACACACTCTGTTTTATAACCAGCTTCGTGTGCGGCTAATTCTAAGCCACATCGAATGCCACCAATTCCAGCAAAGAGGTCTATAAATTTAATAGTTCCTTTCATTATAATTCGGTGTTTACTTTTATTTTCCCTATTGTTTTTTGTTCGTCACGTACCCGGCACAGTTCCCGGTGTGCCTTTTCCTTGTATTCTAGCAAAGCGGAGTTTTCGGAGCGCAGCCGGGCAATCTCCCGTTCTTGTTCTTCGCTTTTGGCTTCTGCCTTTGCTTTTTCTTCGGCAGCATGGGCGATCAGTTCCGGCGCAGGGAGTTGCTTGGCGGTCTGTTCCCGGACAGTTTGGAGAAGCAGGCGCACCGCTTCCGTTTCCTCGTTGTGTTGTTCCATGATCTTTGCGGATTGTTCCAGCCGCCCGGCAACCTTTTCTAATGGGGAGAGGTCAAATGCTTCACCCAGGAGGTCGAACCCGGTTCTTTGGTAATAAATTCAATCCCTCAAAAATAGCTTATATAATAATTTGAAAATCAG